>QLAH01000005.1_pt1 | contig 487653 bp, 484 predicted proteins | sample 4693081 | NCBI WGS metagenome assembly QLAH01 (sample SAMN09425401, study PRJNA476045) | Lake water metagenome, whole genome shotgun sequencing project. | reverse complement strand
CAGGCGCCAGAGCGGTCATCGCGGGGTTGCTGGCAGCCCTCCTGCTGGGGGTGGGGCGCCAGCAGCGACCTGCTCGGGCTGACCTGTTTCCCTTGGCCCTGGTTGCCATCGGTTGCGTGGTGGCCTTTCCACTCTTGACGGCCCTGGCGCTGCGCCACATCACCTCTGCACACGCCATGGTCTACATCGGTGTGCTTCCCCTGGCCACCGCCATGTTTGCGGTGTGGCGTGGGGGCGAGCGTCCACGCCCGGCCTTCTGGTTGTTTTCCGGGCTGGGCAGTTGCCTGGTGTCTGGCTACGCGCTGATCCAAGGGATCGACATCGCTCCCGTGGGCGATGCGCTGATGCTGGCGGCCATCATCGCCTGTGGTCTGGGCTATGCCGAAGGCGCACGCCTCACGGTCCGGCTGGGAGGCTGGCAGGTGATCTCGTGGGCGCTGGTGTTGTCATTGCCCGCCATGCTGCCGTTGGCCTGGTTCAGCGCACCCGATTCGTTCGCGGGCGTCCATGTTCACGCCTGGATCGGCCTGGGTTACGTGTCGGTTTTCAGCATGCTGGTGGGATTTGTTTTTTGGTACCGCGGATTGGCTCTCGGGGGGGTGGCTTCCGTTGCTCAGTTGCAGTTGCTGCAACCCTTCTTTGGCCTCATGCTGGCGGCGGGCCTCCTTCACGAGCAGGTGACTTGGCAGATGCAACTGACCGCGCTGGCCGTGATCGGTTGTGTGGCGGGAGCGAAGCGGTTTGCCCGGCATTGATGACCCGATCGGTCGAGACCGGCTTTTCAATGCAGCGTCGCATCAGGCTGAGCGCCTGCTTGATGCGACCGGGCCTTTACCAGGGCGCGTGACAGGGCCGAGCGGTTGGTGTATCCGGCCAGTCGAGCCGCCTCCTTGAGTCCCTTGCCCAAATCGACCGCTCGTTGGGCCATGGCCAGCCGAAGGGCTGCCAGGTATTTGCCGGGTGGCCGGCGCATGGTCTGATGGAATTTGGTGGCGAAGGCCGTCCGCGACATGCCGGCCTCCTGGGCCAGAAGTTCCAGGTCCCAACCGAACGCCGGTTTCTGGTGCATGGCCACCAGGGCTTTGGCGATGCGAGGATCGGCCAGTCCGTTGAACACGCCGCCACCCTCTGCGTCGGGGTTCGCGACCAGGTGGCGCAGCAACCCGATGAACAGGATATTGCCCGCGCTGTTGAGCAAAGCGGGTTGACCGCAGCGGGGTGCACTCAGTTCCGACCGGATCATGTCTGCCGCCCAACGCAGTGCCGGCTCGTCATCGACCAACGATACGACCCGTGGCATGGAAAACGCCTCCAGGAACAAGGTGGCGACCGGGCCCTTCAGCTGCACTTGAGCCACGATGAGGCGGTGCGGATCACGGGCTGTCATCCGATCCAGAACGAAGGACTGGCTGCTGCGAGCGGCAATCAGCGTGGGTGACTCGATGCGGTGTATCTGTCCGCCCACCTGCCACTCTGCTCGGCCACAGGTGAGAAAAAACAACTGAAGGGTGGCGTCGTTTTCCAAGCCAGGCGCCCCTTCATGACGACTTTGCACGGACAAACCAAGGGCCACCTCCGGGTCCAGGCCCTCCAGCAGGGCAGACAATCGATCCAGTTTGAGGTCTTTCATTCTGAACGAAATGCAATCATCTATGTATTTATGGTTGCTTATCGTACTTCACACTGTCGTCTCGCGCTTTCCTTTCCACTTACGCCCTTCCTTGCTTGAAAGGTTTTCAAATGAGCATCTCTGCTTTGACTCCCCGGCAGCCGGTCCCTGCACTGAGTGTGCCCTTGGTGAATGGCCAGCGTTTTGTCCTGGGGGCGTCTCCTGCCCCCACGTTCGACCTCGTTGTTTTTTACCGAGGGCTCCATTGCCCGATCTGTGCCAAATACCTCTTGGAGCTTGAACGTCTCCTGCCCGAATTCCAACAGCGTGGTGTGTATGTCGTTGCCATCAGCAGTGACAAGGCAGAACGCGCACAGGCGATGGCGGACAAGATCAAGGCCGTTCAACTGAGCGTGGGATTCGATCTTAGCCTCGCTTCCGCGCGTCAGTGGGGCCTGTACATCAGTGCGTCTCGAGGTCTGACATCGATCGGCATCGAAGAGCCGGCGCTTTTCAGCGAACCTGGCGTGTTCCTCGTTCGGCCCGATGGGACGCTCTACTACGGGTCCACCCAGACCATGCCGTTTGCGCGTCCTCCATTTCAGGATCTGTTGGGCGCCATCGACTTTGCGGTGGCCAAGGACTACCCGGCTCGTGGTGAATTCACCGGTGCCGTGTGAGCCATGAAGCGGCCCTCCATGGCCAGTCCGATCATGGCCAGCACATGTTGAGGTATGACGATCTCGGGTGGGCCATCGACGCTCAGGTCAGGCATGCAACTGCCGCCCATGATGCTGGCCAATCCATGCATGGTGGACCAGATGAACATGGCGTCTTCGTCGACACGCGCACTGGGCAAGGCCACCCCATGGATTCGTGAGAGCGCACGGCGGAGAATGTCGAAGGCGTGATTGGCCTCGCGCTGAAGGTCCGGATGAGCCGCTGCTTCGGGCCAGGGGGTGCCGAACATCAGCCGGTATTCGAGCGGGTGCGTGAGTGCGAAACTCAAATACTGACGACCCAATGACTCCAGTTCGGCCCTGGGGTCGTCGCTGCGGGCCCGTGCATCCAGATGGCGAGAAAAGTGCTCGAAGCAACGACGCATCACCTCCGCCAGCAGGTGATCGCGGCTCGGGTAATGACGGTAAGGGGCCTGATGCGAAACGCCCAGGCGCCGGGCAACATCACGCAGGCTCAGGTGTTCGATGCCATGGGCCGCAATCGCTTCACGGGCGGCTTCGACGCACGCGTCCTTCAGGTCGGGGGCGGGCATCGGTTCGGACGAAGGTTTAGATCTGGGCATACCACCGACATGGTAGGCCATGAGCCCTCCGATGGCACGGAACGATCGGGCACATGAAAAGCATCCATCGAAAGTTGACAGTGTCTACATTTCACTTCAGAATGTAGACACTGTCAACTCAAGGAATCCATCATGACGCTCATCACGGGGCGCTGGGTCGTTCTGGCCGGCGTGATCGGTCTGGCAGGGTGTGCGGGTACCGCGCCCCTGTCACCACAGACCGAGAACTGGCTCGCCGGACCCTATGTCGAGGCCGATCCCGCACAGCGACAAGATCTGGATATCGATCGCTGGCGTGCTGTCTGGCGTGATCCCTTGCTGGACCATCTGCTGGCCAAGGCGGCAGTCGCCAACCTGGATGCCCGCCTGGCCTGGACGCGGGTTCAACAGGCCCGTGCCGGCATGCGGCAGCTGGCTTCCAGGAAGGCCCCGGACATCGAAATCGAAGGCTCGGCCTCCGATGAACGCACGGGACTTCCAGCGACCGTGAAATCAGGCAATCCCGATGTCAGGGCTTATCGAGGGGGTTTGACGCTGGGCTGGGAACTGGATCTCTGGGGCGCCGTGGATGCAGCGGCTCAGGCAGGAAAAATGGATGCGCTGGCCGCAGAAGCGGGGGCCGAGGCGGTGCAATGGCTGGCCCAGCACGAGGTGGTTCGGCAGTACTTGATCTGGCAGGGTGCTCGCTCACGGCTGGAGGTGCTGGAGCAACTGGTGGCTGCCGATCGAGAGGCGGAAGCCGTGGTCCGCCGCCGGCTTCAGGAAGGCATGGCAAGCGCCATCGATGTGGCGAACCGGGAAGCCGAGCGGCAGCAGACGGCATCGCAGATCCCGGCACTGAAAACCCTGGTGAATGTCACCGAACATCAACTGACCTTGCTGGTGGGTGAAAAGCCAGGCGCTCTTCAGGATGCCTTCGATCGCGCGCCCACAGGCCTGCCCGTGGCCGAAGCGCTGCCCATCGGCATGCCGATAGATCTCCTCAGGCGTCGCACCGACCTGATCGTGGCAGAGCATCAATTCATGGCCGAAACACAACGGTTGCGCATGGCCGATGCGGACTTGTGGCCGAAGGTCTTTCTGGGGGCAGCACTGGGTCAACAGGACCTGCGGTTGAACGGGCTGGATCTGGCGCCAGCCCGATTCAGTCAACTGGCGCTGGCTTTCACCTTTCCGCTGTTCAACGCCGGCCGGTTGCAGGCGGCGGTTGAGCAGCAGTCGGCGCGTCAGCGTGAAGCCACCCTGAACTATGAAAAAGCGGTGTTGCAGGCCCTGACCGATGTGGAAAACAGCCTGGTGGTTTTGCGTAGGCAAGAGCAATCGCAGTCGAACTGGAATGCCGTCTGGCAGGCCCGACAGGACGCGGAAAAGCGCGGGGAGCGTCTGTTCCAGGAGGGCCTGATGGATCCGCTGCAAAGGGTGGCCCTGACAAAAGCACAACACGCCGCCCGACTGTCGTTGACCGAGTCGGCACTGGCGGTGTCATTGGCGACCTTGCAACTGTACCGGTCACTGGGCGGAGGCTGGCCCGATCAGGGCATCGCCAGCCTCGATCGGGAAAGCAGCGCCCCCATCCACGCACACAGGAGCCATCCATGAAACATCCAGCAACCCCCCTGATCGCGGTCGTCCTGAGTGGTCTGCTCCTGGCAGGCTGTGCACCCGAAGCGGCCACCACAGCCCCCATTCCGGTCGTCTATGTCACGCCAGCGCAGGTGTCCCCATCCATGGCATCGAGAATCTTGTCGGGCAGCTTGCGGCCCAGGGTGGAAACCGATCTGGGATTCAGGGTGGCTGGCCTGATGCTGGAACGGCGGGTCGATGTGGGCTCAGTGGTCCAGAAGGGTGACGTCCTGGCGCGGCTGGACAGCACGGACCACCAGCTCGCACTGGAAGCCGCGGAGCAGGAGGAGGAAGCCGCGAGGGTGGACGATCGGCAGCAACGTCTGGATGCACAACGGCTGGAAAGGCTGGCCCTGGATGACACCGTCGGACGTGCTGATGCCGAACGCCAGCGAACCCGTTCAGAGGCCGCCGCCGCTCGCCTGAAGCAGGCCGGGCAACAACGGGAGTTGCAACGCAACCGGCTCGCCTACACGCAACTCGTCGCCCCATTTGACGGGGTGGTCACGGCGGTTCGCGCCGAGCGCGGGCAGGTGTTGGGCGAGGGCATCCCGGTGCTGACGATGGCACGAGCAGGCGAACTGGAGGTGGTGGTGGATGTGCCGGAGGGGCTGATTCATCGACTGAGGTCCATGCAGGCTTCGGTCCAGCTGACCGAACAACCGCAAGAACCGGGTGTGACGGCTCCATTGCGTGAAGTGGCTGCGGCAGCCCATCCCGCGTCTCGGACCTACCGCGTTCGATATGCCGTGCCCCAGGCACCCGCCCACTGGCGCTTGGGCATGTCGGCCATGGTGGTGCTCACCGACCAGCCCACCTCAAGCGCCGAGGCGGCCATGCCCAGTGCCGATCTGCCCGTGTCGGCCCTGGTGAATCGCGGCAACGAAACCTGGGTCTGGGTGGTCGATGGCGCAACCGGTCAGTTGACTGCCCAGCCGGTGCAGGTGCAAAGGCAAACCGAGGCCAGGGTCAGGGTGACGGGGGTACCGCCCGGGGCGCTGGTGGTCAGCGTGGGGGCGCACAAACTCGATGCGGGGATGCGGGTTCGGCCGGTGAAGCGAGACGGTTCATCCGGTCTGCCTGGGGTGGGCTCATGAACGGCCGGTTCAACCTGTCCGAGTGGGCAGTTCATCACCGGCCACTGGTGCTGTTCATGCTGATCACGTTGCTGGTGGGTGGCCTCTTTGCATTCAGCCGGTTGGCACTGCTGGAAGACCCCGTCTTCAATGTGCCGACCATGACCGTGATCGCGGCATGGCCCGGTGCCACGGCGCACGAAGTGCAGGATCAGGTGCTCAATCGCATCGAGCGGGAATTGCAGACGATAGATGGCGTGGAACGTGTGGGCAGTTTTGCCCGACAAGGCTATGGTGGCATCAATCTCTGGATGAAGGGGGGCACATCGGGTGAAGCGCTGGACCAGGCCTGGTACCTGGCACGCAAGAAAGTGGGCGACATTCGCGACCAGCTCCCTGCCGAGTTGAGGGGCCCCTACTTCAACGACGAATTCAGTGACGTCATCAGCGTGATGTACGCGCTGTCGGCACCCGACCTGACCTGGCCCGAGCTACACGACGTGGCTGAGGACATCAGGCGAACCACGCAAGCGGTCGAGGGGGTCAAGCAGGTCGGCGTGGTGGGTCGGCAAAGCGAACGCATCTGGGTGGAATACGACACCCGGCACTTGGCCGCCCGGGGCCTGACGCCACAGCAACTGATGCAGACCATCGGGTCACACAGCCCCATGGCACCCGCCGGATCGGTGGAGGGCAGCATCGATCGGGTGTTTGTTCGTCTGGGCAGCCCGTTGCAGTCGGCGGCCGAGATCGCTGCCCTGCCGATCGACGTCGGCGGGCGCCTGTTGAAACTCAGCGACGTGGCCGAGGTGAAGTCGGGCACGGAAGATCCGCCGACCTACACCGTCCGACACCAGGGACAGCCTGTCCTCCTGCTGACCTACACCTTCACCAAGGACGGCAACATCCTGCAGATCGGTCAGGCCCTGGACGAGCGCATGGCAGGGGTGCAAGCTCAGTTACCCATGGGGGTTGAACTGCACAAAGTCGCCGATCAGCCCAAGGTGGTGGACGATTCCATCTGGGAATTCGAAAAAGCCTTCCTTGAAGCCCTGGCCATCGTGCTGGCGGTGTGTTTTCTCTTTCTGGGATGGCGCACGGGCATCGTGGTGGCCGCATCGGTACCGCTCGTGCTCGCCATCGTGGCGATCGTCATGTGGGCGGCGGGCTGGGCGCTGGACCGCATTTCGCTCGGGGCACTGATCATCGCACTGGGATTGCTGGTGGACGACGCCATCATTGCGGTCGAGATGATGGTGGTCAAGATCGAACAGGGATGGGATCGGGTCAAGGCGGCCACCTTCGCCTGGACCTCCACCGCCTTTCCCATGCTGACCGGTACGCTCATCACCGTGGCGGGGTTCATGCCCGTCGGGTTTGCGCAGTCCATCGCGGGCGAGTACGCGGGCGGCATCTTCTGGGTGGTGGGGCTGGCCTTGGTGGCCTCCTGGATCGTGGCCGTGGTGTTCACGCCTTACCTCGGGGTGGTGATGCTGCCGGCCCGGATCAAGGGGCACGGCGATCCTTACGACCGGCCCATCTACATTCGGCTGAGGCGCTGGATCGCGGCCTGTGTCAGGCGTTGGCCCTGGGTGCTGGCCGGCACGGCTGCGCTGTTTGTCACGGCGGTGGCCGGGATGGGCGCCGTGCAGCAGCAGTTCTTTCCCACAGCCTCCCGCCTGGAGCTGATCGTCGATCTCCGGTTGCGTGAAGGGTCCAGCTTCAAGGCCACCGAAGCCCAGGTGAAGCGCCTGGAGGCTGTGCTGGCGCAAGACCCGCAGATCACCCAATTCACCGCCTACACGGGCGCGGGTGCCCCACGCTTTTTCCTGTCGATCAGTGCCGATCTGCCCAATCCCGGGTTCGCCCAGATCATCGTGCAGACCGCCAGCATCGAAGATCGGGAAGCCGTTCGGCAGCGCTTGATCCGCCTGTTCCAGGAAGGGGAGGTCTTCCCCGACGTGCAAGGGCGCGTCACCCGGTTCGAATTCGGCCCGCCAGTCGGCTTCCCGGTCCAGTTTCGGGTGGTGGGCCCTGATGCCGCCGAGTTGAGGCGCATCGCGGCAGAGGTGCGCGACATCGTTCGTCAGAGCCCACTGGTGCGCGACACGCAGATCGACTGGGGCGAGCAGGTACGGTCGGTTCGCCTCGAAATCGACGAGTCCAGAGCCCGGGCGCTGGGCTTCACGCGCGCAGACCTGTCGGCTCAGCTTCAGACCCATCTTTCGGGTGCACCGGTCGCCCAGTTGCAGCGTGGCGAAGAGCGGGTGGACGTGGTCGTCCGCGGCAATGAACAAGAGCGCCAGGCGCTGGAGCGCTTGCAGGACGCCGTGGTGTTCTCCCGCAGTGGCGTGGCCGTTCCGCTGTCGCAGGTGGCGAAAGTGGTGCCGGTCTATGAAGAGCCGGTGCTGTGGCGGCGCAACCGCGAATTGACCATCACGGTGCGCAGCGATGTGCAGGATGGTGTCCAGGGTCCGTTCGCTTCACAGCAGATCCTGCCATCGCTTCAACCGGTGATCGATGCCTTGCCGCCGGGTTACCGCATCGAAGCGGGCGGGGCCATTGAAGAAAGCAGCAAGAGCAACATCGCGCTGTTCGCCGTGTTTCCGCTCATGTTCGTCGTGATGCTCCTGATCCTCATGGTTCAGGTCCAGAGCTTTTCTCGCCTCTTCATGGTGTTTCTGACGGGTCCGCTGGGCCTCATCGGCGTGGTGCCCGCGCTGCTGCTGTTTCAAGCGCCCTTCGGCTTCGTGGCCCTGCTGGGTGTGATTGCGCTGGGAGGGATGATCATGCGCAATGCCGTGATTCTGGTCGATCAGATCGACCACGACATCGCCGCAGGTCGACCATTGCATGAAGCCGTGGTCGAGGCCACGGTGAGGCGTTCTCGGCCCGTCGTGTTGACCGCGGCCGCGGCGGTGCTGGCCATGGTGCCCCTGTCAACCAGTGTGTTCTGGGGGCCGATGGCCATCGCGATCATGGGCGGGCTGCTGGGTGCCACGGCACTGACCCTGGCGTTCGTTCCGGCGCTGTATGTCGCCTGGCTGGGGCGCCCGCGTGCAGCGTCTCTGTGAAAAAGTGCCCATTGGGCAAAGAGGCGTGGCACTCACCGTCTGGCAAAGATCGCCACATGCTGGCGAGCCGACATCACTGGCCGGCCGTCGGGGTGCCAGATCACGGCGGTCTGTGCCGAATAGCCTTCGCGAATCGTCTCGGCTTCGCCCCGTATCAGCCACCACCTTTCGGGGTTGTCTATCGTGGGGGTCAAGAGGTCGATCGACCAGGTCATGGTGCTGATCGGCACGGCGTCGGTGAAGGTGGCAAACGAAATCGGTGGCAATGCGTCCGCGAGCGCCACCAGACTCACCACATCGGCCTGGGTGGCGGTGTCGCGGTGACGCAGCCACACCAGCATCTCCGGGTGGTCGCTGCCGCTGCCGGGCAGGTGGCCACCGGCCAAGCGCCCCTCAAAATGCGCCATGAAGTTGGGGCGCTGCGCCCAGGTGAAGAAGGACGGACAGGACGCCAGGGCGGGTGTGTCCGGCATGGCGTGCAGGCTGTAATCGTGCGGCAGATCGCGTCCTGCGCCAAAGCACAACGTCGCCCGCACAGCCAAGCCGGCATCGCCTTCGAGGTCCACCCCGATGAAAGCCGCCGATTTGCCTTGCCGCAGCAACTGGGGCCTGATGCGCAGCGCCCCCGATGCCGGTCCGATGAACGAAAACTGGGCGGAGCGCAATGGCGGCAGATCCGGGTGGGCCAGCAAGGTGGCCTGCAAACACAGGGAAGCGGACAGCCCCCCGTACGCGGTGCGACCTTGCAGCCAGTCAGCCGGCAGCGTGATCGCGTAATGGTCATCGACGGCCACCAGCGTGGCCAGCATGCTCGAAAAGGCGGTCAATTCGTCTTGCGTGGTGTGGGTCATGATGTCAGGCGTGGTGAGGTCAAAGGGTGCGGGAAAGCCTTTCCGGTCATCCCCTTGCTGTGGGTTCAGCTTGGGTCGCGTCCCGTGACATGACCGGGAGAAGCATGCAAGAAACAAAGAAACAGGGGATTGAAGGCTGCACATTCGGCTTGAACACTCCCCTCATCTTCCCATGAATGGCTGACCCATCAGCGCCTGAACGAAGACGACCGCCACGAGACCCACATACGCCATGGCAGCGAAGAGGACCGGCAGAAGCGAACGATGCCCAAACACCTTTGCGCACACCACGCCAGCGAACGGCAGGGCATGCATGGCGTGGGTGGCAAAAAAGTGCGCCACGCGGAGGTCACCGCCGTCACGCGACCACCCCATCAGGAACAGCCCATCGGCATCGCTGGCGGTACCACCTATCCAGTGGCTTCCCATGTCCGCCAAGGTGCCTGCGGTCACGAGCGTGAGGGGTAAGGTCAGGCCCAGGCCCAAGACCAGTCCGAGACGCACGACCGGCGACAGGTCTCCTGCCGGATGGCGGTAAATGGCCCACGCCAGCGTCGTGCTTGCAGAGGTCAGCACGAGGGCGCCGATGCCCATCAAGGAGTACATTGCAGACCACAGAGGCGTGGACTCATTGAAGTGTGAGGCCACACCGAGGCTGGCTGCCGCGCCGATCCAGATCAGTTCCAGCACCACAGCCAGCACCACTGCGCGTTCGTGCCATCGCCACCATGGTCGACCGGTGACTTCGGCAGATGCAAACTGGGCGAATACCGCCAGTGTGACCAGATAAACGACCAGCGCTCCGTGGAATTTCAATGGCTTGATCCAGACATTGATGCCCTGAAAATGCCGTGTATCCATGGCCAAGGCCACGAAAAGAGGCAGCATGGCGATTGCGACACATGCTGCCAATCGGGTGTAGCGAGGCGAGATATCAATCAGATGCGAAGGTGACATAAATCATTCGGCCCAAGGAGCATTTTCAATGGTCTTGACGAGTTCATCATTCAAGAGCAAGTTCATTGGTTGAAGTCAGGCTGCAACTTCACCGATTCAAGAGGGTGTCTCGCACAAGCATTCCCGCGCTGTCCAACCAGATATCAATGCCTGGATCAAACTTCCAACTGCACCCACCTTCCATGCAGGACGCTGACTTCTTGAAGAGAAGCACAGTTTGGTCAATCGGAGTTACTGCCAAGTTACCTGTGCTGATGCCGTTCGTCCACCAACTCGAAGAGGGTGATCAATCAACGACCAATGCCCTGATCATTGATGCATGAAAAACACATCATGAGAACCAGCGAACGATCTATCGACAAGGCACTTGAGTGTGGAACCGATCGAGGGCATCCGTTGAATTCTGATAAAAATGAAATATAAAATCTCAGCAACTCTCCTTGTGGTTACCTCGCTGTAACCATAACCGAGTGATCCTCCGTGGACGGTTCGGCAATCCATGTTGAAAACCGTGTCTTTCATTCACTCTCAAAGGAATCGCATGAGCTACCACAAGTCCTGTCTCAAGATGCTGATGGTCTCCGCAGTCGCCACAGTAACGAGCACTGCTGTCTTCGCCAAGGAGCCCGCAGGCAGCTATATCAACCTCTACGTGGGTCCGAGTAATCTGTCATCCACGAACCTCAGTGAATCTCGTCCTGCACCTGGTGGTTTGGTCAGTGGAAAAGCCACTTTCAGCAGTGGTCTGGGGCTTGGGGGGGCATACGGATATCGCTATGGCAACGGCTGGGCCGCTGAAATTCAGTGGGACTATCGCCGTCATGATTTGAAAAACATTGGTGGGAGCCAGATCGACGGTGATTTTGCATCGAACATCCTATTCGTTAACGGATACTATCGCTTCGATAAGATGGGTTCCGTTCGCCCCTTTGTCGGTGCCGGTATAGGCTGGGCGCAGGAAGTGGATTTCGATATCACGCGGAATGGACAGTCGTTAAGCTACAGCCGATCAGGCGGTGCGGCGTTCCAGGCAATTGTCGGCGGAGAAATCGATGTTTCAGACAGGTGGAGTCTGGTTGGCGACGTGCGCTGGACACGTGTCAACTCCGGAACATTCAAAGCCGAGAATGCGTCTTCTGGGGGAGTCCTCACTGGAAAGCCGAAGTATCAACCGGTGTCACTGAACTTGGGCGTGACCTACAAGTTCTAAACCAAGAAGTTTCCGTCGCGCTTCATCATTTGGCGTCATTCACGCCGGCACTCAAGGTCTTGCCCATGTCAAGAATTTTGCTGGTCGAGGACCATGCTCGTTTGGCTGAAACGATTCGAATCGCCTTGGAGCGCGACGGTATCGCATGTGATGTGGTGTCCACACAAAGGCAGGCCATCTCTGCCATGTCAGATGCGCGTTACGCCGCTCTGATTCTGGATCGGTCTCTGCCAGATGGCGACGGACTGAAGTTGCTGGGCCAGTTGCGTGCTTTGCGCGATGGCATTCCCTGCATGATCTTGACCGCCAGAGACGGACTGTCAGATAGGGTGGATGGTCTTGAAGCGGGCGCCGATGATTACCTGACCAAGCCATTTGAAGTCGAAGAGCTGTTGGCTCGAGCACGGGCATTGCTTCGACGCGCGCAGACCTGGATGCCATCTGACGTGGTGTTTCACGATCTGCGCATCGTTCCCCAAACCAGTACGATGCAAGTCGCTGATTCCAGAATCGTGCTGTCATCGACTGAGCTGCAAATACTGATGACTTTGGCCCAGCATCAAGGAAAAGTCGTTCGCCGAGTCACACTTGAAACGGCTGCCTGGGGATTGTCTACTGCAGTGACTCCCAAGGCTCTGGATGTGGCGGTACACCGTCTCAGGGGTAAACTGGCTGCACTGGAGTCACAACTGTCCATCTTCAACTCCAAGGGAATTGGTTATGGTTTGGCGATTCGTGAAGACGAGTAGTTTATCTCTCAGGCTTGCGATCACGCTGAGTCTATCCATACTGTGCATTGCAGCAATGTATCTGATCATTCAATCGATCGTGGTTGAACGATTTTCAGACTCGCTGGTCAAGCAAAGTCTGCTTGGGCAAGCTGCCGACATTTCAGAAGGTCTTCGAATTGATCAGTCCACTGGCGCTGTCAATGTGAACCTTGAGCCTCAGGATGCATTTGGTTTTGATGCCTATTATGCAAATCTTCAGTTTCGGGTTCTGGATTCGGGAGGGCAGGTTGTTGCGTCCTCTGTGGAGAAATTCAATTCTTTGCTGGATGGTGTTCCTTTGGAAGATCAATCGAACCACTACGCTCGCAAGATCGTGGACGGAGTGGACCTTCATATAGTATCGGTTCATCATCAGCTAGGTGATCAGTTGTTCACAGTTCAGCTGGCAAGAAGTGACGGTTTCACACAGCTGGCACATCAAGCGATTACCCCGGCAGTCGCCGAGACAGTCGGGATGGTCGCTGTCGTGTCCATTCTGATTATTTCATTTATGTCATACCTTGGCATCCGGAGTCTATTGAGGCCCATTCGCGATGTGAGCGAAGCCGCGAGCTCGATGGATCAGACGAATCTGTCGGAAAGGCTGCGGTTTGATCATTTGCCTTCTGAAATACACCCACTGATTCATGCATTTAATGGTGTTCTGGATCGTTTGGAATTGGCATTTTCAAGTCAGCAACGTTTTTTCTCGAATGCAGCCCATGAACTGAAAACCCCGCTCGCTCTATTGCGCGCTCAGCTGGATTCAAGCCCAGAAAAGACCAGCGAACAGACACTTCAGTACATTGATTCGCTCGGTCGCACCGTCAACCAGCTCCTCCATCTGGCAGAAATCAGTTCAGGACGTGCGCGCCCCATGCGATCGGTTTCGGTAATCGATGCTGTTGAGGAAGCTGCCCAATTTTTGTCCTGGCGCGCTGACAGAAAATCAGTGACCATTTGCATTACGCAGTCGCGAGGTGTCGACGTCAGACTTCATGCGGATCCGGGTGAATTGTTTGTTCTCGTGAAAAACATGTTGGAAAACGCAGTCGATTTTGCACCCATTGACAGCACGATTTATGTCCGGATCAGGCCTGATTACTTTGAAGTGGAGGATCAGGGGTGTGGTATTTCTAAAGAGGACAGAGAACGCGTTTTTGATCGTTTCTGGAAAGGATCTCAAACAGACAGGCAGGGGTCAGGATTGGGGTTGGCCATCTGCAAGGAAATTGCAGTGGCCCACGGCTGGTCGATCAGTTGTTCAAGTCAACCAGGCAAAGGTACCGTGTTCAGGGTCACCACGGCGTTGTTGAGTCCAACCAGCGGCAACAGCAGATAGGCTGACGTTGTGCGTGAAAGTTGGTGCCTGCGTGGCCCGTAGAGCACAACAGACTGGGCGGACTCAAACCAAGCACTCACCGCCAGCGGTTCACTGACGATTTGGGCTGGACAAGGACATGCCGTGGTTCGCACCTGTTTCCGGCAAGCGGGGCGTCATCGCACCTTCGCCAACGGCATGACTGGGGACGCGATCATTTCATGCCAGATGATCGGCGTGTACAAACCCAATCCGGATGCCTATCAAACGGCGGTACGATGGCTGGGCACCGCGCCCGAAGTCATCCTCCTGGTGGCCTGTCACCATTTTGCACAGATGATTGCGCGTCTTCACTCCGCAATCAAACTCGCCACTCGAGTGGCCTGAGAACCCTATGGATGTTGTTTCAATCACCAAGTACCTCGACACCACCTTCCCTGACATTCACAGGGTTTCGGCCTGGGGTGAGACATCCTTCTTCTACAACCCCCATCGAAAGCTCCCACGGGGTATCTACTTTGCAACGATCAAGGAGAAAAATGGCCAGAACGACCGAGCGTCCGATCTGGATCGATCCGATGTCTTTCGCTTGAACATCGGTATCTCCCGATGGACGTATCGATCGCTGTTTGGACAGCAGCCATCCCGACCTCAAGCCGGTGGGGTCGTCGATACAGGACACGATTTCACAGCGCTTGATCAATTGATGCCTCATCCGGTCTATGGCTGGATGTCATGGGTTGCGGTGCTCAACCCGAGTGCCACCACGTTTGAGGCCATCAAACCCCTGCTCTCGGAGGCTTACGACCTGGCCGTCGGTAAATTGACTAAACGAACAGCGAAGGAACGGTGACGGGCTTGCACTATGAATTTCCGAGACTCGAGGCCACATGGCCGTCATATCGACCATCTACCTTGTCAAGGAACTCGCCGATTCGACGTTCCAGATCCCGATAGTGGGGATTGAATGTCGCGCGTGCACCGGCCTCACCGGGAGGTGGCGACTGCCCTCCGACACCATACCAGACCCGCTGCGCCCGTTTGCAGGCCTGCACCTGCTCCTCGGTACGGAAGGGCGGGCTACCGCAATTGCGGTAAGCGCCAGACTCACCGTAGTGCGGATTGTCTGGCGAGATGTGCACAGCCAGGTGTGATATGCCGACCACTCGCAACAAAGGGTCAGCAGCCGGGACCCAGATTGACCGATCACCGGATATTGGTGCCACCGGGAAGGAGTGATAGTTGAGCAGGAGGCTGCGCGCATCACCCGCATGTACTTGAAAGAATTTCCGATTCCAGGCCACATCGACCACTTCGTCATCTTCGCTCTGCACGACCAGCCATGGCGTTCGTAGCGATCCTTGTCTGCGCATTTGTGTTTCCAGATTACCCAGTACGGCCATGGTCGAGGCAATACCCCTCGTCGGCATCGCGCCATAGCGCGCAAAGTCTTCACGCGGCCCCAAGTCCAGCCAAGGGCGGAATACGCCTATCCATCTGGCCTGTCGCGCCAGGAAATTCGAGCGGATGCGATAGGCCGGCGACAGGCCGATGACTGCATCCACATCGCCAGGCGACTGCGCAGCTACAGTCAGCGCCAGCGCTGCGCCCAGTGAGAAGCCTGCGGCCACGACAAATGGGCTCTCGGCCCGCGCTTGCCGCAGAGCCGCTTCAACATGAGACAGCCAATCATGGTGGTCAACGACCATCAGGTCTGCAGGGCGTGTGCCATGCCCGGGCAGCAACAGTGCACGGGCCTCGAAACACTGTTTTGAAAGCGTTGCCGCCAGATCCCGCATCGCAAAAGCCGTGTCAGAGAGGCCATGGATGAGGATGGCGATGCCTCGGGGTTCAGGCGACCGGCAACCCGGGTCGGGCGGCATCCTGAATGGCTCCACCTGCGCCAGTTCAGCTGCGGCCATCGAAGCATCAAAGGGCAGTCGGTGGCCGCTCAATTCCTGGCGTACTAGCCTGACGTAAGTGTCGAAATCGGCGAGAGGGGCCAACGCAGCAGGTTCACGCCAGCCGCTGCTCACGAGGTCAGGCCTTGCAGGCGTGTGGCCTGTGGACGAGCAACCGAGCAACAGCAGGGACAGGACCATCGCAAGGAAGAGCCGGCGCTTGCTCATGGCTGCGGGAGCCAAGAAGTTCCATGCGGAAATGGTCAAGTTCTTCATGAGCGCAATTGACTAATTGTTCAAAGCTGAAATTCGTTGATGAATCAGTTTGGCGTTTCGCTTGGCTGGTGACAGGGCCCTGCGCCTGCTGAAATGGAGGCTGGCGCAACGCTGAATCAGGTCAAAAACAGTCCCGCGAGGAAGGGCTTGCCCATCAGCGCCTGAATGAAGGTGGCAGCGACCAGACCGACGTAAGCCAGTGCGGCCAAGCGCACCGGAGCCCGCGCCTCGGGGCCGAAGAACCGGGCGCACAACAGCGCGAGCAAGGGGACGGCGTGCATGGCATGCGTGGCGAAGAAATGCGCGGCGCGAAGGTCGCCCCCGTCCCGTGACCAACCCAGGAGCCACAGACCACCGGCATCGTTCGGCGTGCCCCTCACCCAATGGCTGTCCATGCTCGACAGGGTCTGCGCCGTCACCAGAGTCAGCAGCAGGGTGAGGCCGAGTCCCCAGACCAGCCCAGCGCGCACGGCGGGAGACAGGTCCCCGGCCGGGTGGCGGTGGAGGGCCCAGGCCAGCGTTGCACTGGCCGAGGTCAGCACGACGGCGGCCACCCCCATGAAGGAGTACACCGCTGTGGCCAGGGGCGTGGACTCGTTGTAATGGGAAGCCGTGCCCAGGGCTGCCGCTCCGCCGATCCAGATCAACTCCAGCACCACGGCCACGACCACGGCGCGCTCGTGCCATCGCCACCACGGCCGTCCCCTGATCTCGGGCGATGCGAAGCGGGCAAAGGCGGCCAGCGTGAGCAGGTAGATGACCAGGGCAAGGTGGAACTTCAGCGGCTTGATCCAGACGTTGATACCCTGGAAGAGACGCTGGTCCAGCAGGAAGGCGCCGAAGAGCGGCACCATCGCCAGGGCCAGGAGGACAGCCAGGCCGGTGTACCGGGGAGAGTCGGCAGCCAGGCGGGCCAAGGTCCAGGGACCAGGGGCCGGGGAGTCGGGATCAACCGCCGCCGAGCGGGTACTGCTGCGATGCGCTGCGCGCAGCAGCTGGAACAACAGGTACCCCGCCGGCCCGAACAGAAAGGTCGCCAGCAGGCACGGCAGCAGGTGCAGGTGGGGGATGCCCTCGCGCCGGGCGGTGCGCAGCTGCCACGCGCCCACCAGCAGGTCGAAGGCGAGGTAGTGCACCCACCCGGCCAGCAGGAGCCAGCGGCTCTTGAACAGCTGCTCCACCGACGCCAGGCTGTCAAAGCCGCCCTGCCCCGCGCTCCAGTGACTCAACACCACGGCGGCATAGCCCCCTGAAAGCACCAGCGGGACCGCCATGCCCCCCACCAGGCCCATCGCCCGAGGTGCCAGCGGGCCCAGTGCGAGGGCAAGCCAGCCCACCAGCGCCAACGCATTGGCGGCTTGGAAGAGCACATCTGGGGTCATCGTCATGATCACTGGCGTCCCTCAAGGCTGCACTGCACCGCGCCGTGGCGCTGCGCAACCCAATGACCAAGGTGTTCTGTCCTTCAAGAGGGCGCTCCTGCGGGAAGGCTGTCGAGGACGCTGGCGCGATTCTCCGACGTGAGATCGAGCACAAGCCGGCCCTCGACCTGCCCGGCATCGATGAGGCGGTGCGCCTCGACGGCCTCTTCCAGGCTGAAAACGCGTTGGATGTGGGGCGTGATCCGACCGGCCTCCAACAGGCCGAAGAGGGTCGTCAGATCTTCCCGGAAGTCCTGCGGCAGCCGCTGCCGGCGGCCCGAGATGTCGTAGAAGGCCACCCGTCTTGACGAGCCCGACCGCGAGGACAGCCACTGGATGCGCAGGAAGTCGAGGGCGAAGCGCAGCCGCGCGAACAAGCCCGGGCTTGCGTCGCCGGTCCAGCCGGGCGCTGGCATCGGCAGCGTCGTAGGCGACGAATGTGGCGCCCAGGCCCGCGACCACAGACTCTCGCTTCGCCGAAGCCACGCCCACCGCAGTCAGGCCCATGGCACGACACAGATCCAGCGCGGCCAGGCCCACCGCGCCGCTGGCGCCGAGGACGAGCACGGTGTCGCCCGGCTTGGCTTCGGCCACCCGGTCGCCGAGATGCCAACGCGTGACACCCGGGCCGATCGCGTCAATGCGGCCGATCAGGTCATAGCCCAGGGTAAGGGGCAGGCGCAGCTTCAGCACGGGATAGAGGTTGTGCCGGATCAGCATGTCCGTGAACACAAGGCTGGAAGCCTCGACCCGGATGCGCACCTCGCCAGGGTCAGGCTGTGGCAGTGCCGCGTCCTCCACCAGCTGGATGACCTCGGGGCCCCCGAAGGCCCGGATTTCGAGTCGCCTGAACACCACGGCCGGCGCCCTCACACGGGCCGGCGCCAGGCCCGCCACAGGAAGAGCAGCCCAAGGGCCATGAACCAGAGCTGTATCCCTGTTGTCGACACCACGATCGACACCGGCGGCGTGATGCCAAAGAGTTCAAGCGCCGGCAAGGCGACCAGGACACCCACCGCGAGCCCACTCATGCCGGCCCAAACCGGTAACTGACGCTCTCGCAAGATCAAGAGGCCGGTGGCGATGGCCCAAATGGCCGCGAAGGCTGCAACCCCCAGCATCTCCCCTATGGCACCCCCCCAGGCGTTGATGGCAGCCTGCATGGTCTCGATGGCTGCGCGTCCTTCATCAGACAAGCCCGGGGCGGCATGGGCCTCAGCCAGTGCCACGCTACCGGTGAGCCAGCGCAAAATACCGATCGCCCTCGCGAGCGCCGAGGCTGCCGCCGCGCCGATGGCGATCAATGCCAGTACGCCGAGCGCCCCAGGGCGTGCCGCCAAACAGACGGTCACAACGCCGGTGACCAGGAACAACAGCGAGTAGCCGAGGTAAAGGCCGTAGCCCATCTGCACTGCATCGAGCTCCTTTAACAGCAACGGCAGCATCTGCGCAGGGGGAAAGTCAAGGCTGTCGGGCCATTGGATGGCACCGCCAAGTACCGCCATGGGTGCAAAAAGGCCAAAGCCCTGTAGCAGCAGGATCAACCCTGCCATGAGAAAAATGCCACGAGGCCTGGTGTTGTCGTCACCGGTCAATTCATGTTGCGACATGGGGGATCCGTTTCTCATCGATGAGGTGATTGTGTCTAGATGCCGCACTCGTACACAATTGCCTGTATTTGTGATTCTGTATTTCATTCATGAATACCTCCTTCTCCTGGTCCCTCGTACGCTCGTTCCTGGCCGTGCTTGAACATGGCAGTCTTCTGGCGGCGGCACGGCACCTGCAGTCAAGCCAGCCCACTATCGGTAGACACGTCGCGGAACTGGAGTCACAGCTTGGGGTCGTTCTCTTTGACCGCACCGGTCGGGGCCTGGTGCCCACCGAAGCAGCCCTTCGCCTCGCGGACTCGGCGCGTACCATGCAAAGCGGAGCCGATCAGCTGGCGCGAACCGTCGAGGGTGCAGACCGATCGATATCGGGCACGGTACGCATCACCGCAAGTCAGCCCGTGTCGTGTTATGTCCTTCCCCCATTGCTTGCGCAGATGCGCCTGTCGCTGCCCGAGGTGCAGGTCGAACTGGTCGCCAGCAACTCAGTGAGCAATCTCCTGCGGCGAGAGGCCGATATAGCGGTCCGGATGGTTCAGCCCGAACAGGCCACGGTCATTGCTCGACGGGTGGGCAAGGTGACCATCAGGGCCTGCGCCCACCAGGATTACCTGCGGCGTCGTGGCGTCCCACGACAGCCTGCCGATCTTCTGAACCACGACCTCATTGGCGGGGACCGCAACGACGACACCCTCAAAGGCTTCGCAGCCGGTGGCATGGCTGCGACGCGGGAGCACTTTGCTTTCAGGACCGACGACTTGATTGTGGCATGGGAAGCCGTTCGGGCCGGGCTGGGGATCGGCTTTGTCAGCGAGCACCAAATCCGAACCGATTCCGCAGTCATGCCGCTACTGCCGAAACTGAAAATCCGACCTTTTCCGGTGTGGCTGGTGGTTCACAAAGAGATCCGCACCAGCAAGCGAATCCGAGCCGTCTACGATTTTCTGGCCGATGCATTACCTGCTGTGGTCTGAATCCGCTCGTTCGCTCAGACTTCATGGCCCTGTGTGAGCGCCTGCTTGACGACCAACCCACCCGTGAAACCGGTGGCACCGAAAAGAGCGACTCGGGGCATTGCCGCTACCACCTTTCCACGGAGGGGCGCAGATCCAGTTCAAAGGTCCATGCATCGTGTGGCTGTCTGTGCAACCACCAGTAGGCCTCTGCGATGTGGTCCGGGTTCAGAATGCCATGAGGACCGACCTCTGCCACGTGCTGTGCAAAGTGCTCACGTGTGAAGGCGGTGTCGATCAGACCGTCGATGATGACATGCGCCACATGCAAGCCTTGTGGGCCGAACTCCCGCGCCATCGACTGGGCCAGCGCCCGCAGCGCCGCCTTGCCGCCGGCAAAGGCGGCAAAACCTGCCGCGCCGCGCTGGCTGGCCGTGGCGCCGGTAAAAAGAAGGGTGCCACGCCCACGAGGCAGCATCACGCGCGCAGCCTCACGACCAGCCAGAAAGCCCGCCAAGGCACACATTTCCCAGACCTTGAAGTACTTCTGCGCCGTGGTCTCCAAGATGGGGAACCGAACATTGCCTCCCACGTTAAACACCACGACCTCAACCGCCCCGACTGCCGCTTCGATGTGCTGGAAGAATTTGATCACCTCATCTTCGCGTCGTGCGTCCAGTCCCAACGCGAGCGCCCGACCGCCCTGAGCCGTGATCTGGTCGACCAGCGGTTTCAAGGCCGCCTCCGTGCGCCGGGCCACGCACACGGTAAAGCCTTCCTTGGCGAAGCGTCGAGCCACCGCTGCTCCGGTGGCGTCACCGGCACCGATCACACAACAGACACCTGGTCCGGGCATGGCGTTCTCCTTGGTGAAGGCCTCAGGCCCGGGCGGTGGGGCGGGCAGATACCAGGGCAAACCAGCGCGACAGGTGGGCCATCTCCGACGGGATGCGCAAACCGACCGCTTTGCCCAGGACGCAAGCACACTGTGCAACGATGTCGGCCAGGGTATACGCATCTCCGGCGATATGACTGCGCCCAGCCAACTCGCCATCCAGCCAGGCCATGGTTTGCAACGCACGACCGCGCGCCCAGCTGGCGACTTCCGGCACTTGCTCAACGCGACCACGGTAGAAGTCACTGCTGTGCACAAACGCCAGCGCGATCGGCTGTGACAGTTCGTGGTCCATCCGCAACGTCCACATCTCGATATGGGCCGACTCTTCAGGGGTGCGACCCATCAGTGCAGGATTCGGATGCGTCATCTCCAAGTAACGGCAAATCGCCAGCGACTCGGCAATGGCGCTGCCATCGTCGAGTTCGAGAACGGGCAGCTTGCCTAATGGGTTGAGCCTGAGAAAGTCCGGCAGTGCATTGGCGCCACCGGCGGCATCCACCTCGCGTCGCTCGATCGAAAGGCCTTTTTCGGCCATGAAAATGCGCACTCGCCGGGGGTGCATGCCAGCGCTCAGGTCGTGAAGAATCATGGCAATATCTCCTTTGAAAGTCAGGAATGTTTCATGGCCCGGATCACACGTTCAGCCACCTCGTTGGCGAGTTCCGGGATGGAAATGAGCGCTCCCGGGACGCGTCCGCTGCGCAAGGTGGCTGCGCCATGGACAGCACTCCAGGCAAACAGCGCATCACGCTCACTCGGCTGTGTGGGAACAACACCCTTCAAATACAACCCCAACAAAGCCGCGGGAAGATATTCGTAGCTGTCGGGGTTGTCCCGTGAATCGACCGTTTGACGATAGGCCTCGGCCTGTGCACCAAAGATCAGCCGCCACAAGGCGGGTTCTTCATCGGCAAATTGCAAATAGGCCTGTGCCAGTCGGTTCAGTCGGAGCCGAGCCTCTTCGGCGTCCGAAGGCGGAGACGCGATATCAAAAGCAGATGCAAACCGCTGCCTCAGACGGTTGAACCCAATGCGGGCAACCTCGAACAGCAGGTTCTCGCGGCTGTCGAAGTGGCGATAGGCGGCCGCCGCCGTGACGCCCAGACTGCCGGCGAGCTGTCGCAACGACAGTCCCTCGATGTCCGGTGCAGCCAGCGCAGCATCAATCAGTTCCTCCCGGAGATTGCCGTGGTGGAAGCTTCGCTTTCGGGTTTTGGCTGTGCTCCTGCAAGAAGCGGCACTCGGCAAATCATGGTTGTGCATGAATTTATGTTATCGATGTTTACATTAATCGTCAATACCGGTAATATGTGCCGGACATCTCAGCGAAAACTTGAATGCACACACCATGACTACCGATGCAGTCACCCTGGCGCAGCTCAGAATCGCAGGAGCGAACGCGTCACTGCTGCCGCTTGCCAGGCCAGTCTCGACCTGTGTCGGGGCACTCGCTGTCCGTGACACTGGACAGTCAGGAAATCAGGCCCAAACGATCGTCCTGTGGCCTTCGATCCTCGCTGACTACCGGATTTACCGCCACCAAGTGCAAGCCTGGAAAGGCAGGCATCGCATCATCGCCATTGACGGTCCAGGTCACGGGGATAGTGGTCGGTCCCCGGGTGTTTTCTCCATGCATGACTGTGGCCGGGCACTCGGTGAGGTGCTCGATGCATTGTCCATCTCCGAACCTGTGGTGGTGGTTGGAACATCCTGGGGAGGGCTGGTCGCAGGAGAGTTTTCGCTGGCACACCCGAGGCGAGTCCTGGCCGTGGTCATGCTCAATACACCGGTCTTCAAGGCGCCCGGCGGTGCCAGCCTGAGTGACCGGTTTGTGGTCTGGGGTGCACGCTGGATCCCTTCCACGGCGGCCTACAGAAACGGCGTCGCGAAGGCTTTCTTTCTGCCCGCCACCCTTGAGCGTGCAGGGGTCGTTCAACAGGATTTTCACGAGCATCTTCGTCAAGCCGATGGTGCAGCACTCTCAATCGCGGTTCGGTCCGTGCTGATCGAGCGCGAGCCGCTCGCTCATCGCATGAACGGGATCCAGGCGCCCACACTCTTCGTGGCTGGCCGCCAAGATTCCATGTACCCCGTTGACGCTCTCCAGCGTGCGGCCGAGGCACTGCCCAATGGTCATTTCGAGGTGCTCGACACGGCCCATCTTTCGGTCGTCGATGAACCAGAGACGGTGACCGACCTGATCGACAGTTTTCTACAACAGCACATTCACTGACTTGAAGGAAAGAAAGAACAGCCATGCGCCTCACCCATCGTCTGCTTCGCAATGTCCATCTGGCGACCACCCCCATTCTGGGCATCTTCGTGTACGCGAGTCCACTTCGCGACCATCCGGCTTTCGTCGCCATCGTTCAGTGGGGTGTGTTTCCACTGGTCGCAGGTGCGGGCCTGGTGATGTGGATCCGCCCCTGGCTGACCAGGCGCACAGACACCAAGGCTTTATGAAGCGCCGCGATTTCCTCTTGAACTGCCTGACCTTCACAGGTGGGGCAGTCGGTGTTTCCTTCGCGGGAGTGGCTGCGGGGGCGATCACACAGGGCGAGCAAGCCCACCGTGTTCACGAACTGGCGCTGCTGGATGACGCTCGGCAAAGGCCCGTCCCGACACGTCTGTATCTGCCTGAGAGGGCCAGCCCGTCGCAGCCAGTCCCATTGCTTGTCTTTTCTCACGGCCTGGGAGGGTCGCGATTGGGATACCAGTACCTGGCCACCTACCTGGCTGACGCAGGCATTGCGAGCATGCACCCGCAGCATGTAGGCAGTGACCACAACCTGTGGCGTGGCAACCCCTTGGAAATGTTACCGCGCCTGCAGGCGGCCGCACGGGACGCGGAAGCCCTGGCACGGGCTCGGGATGTTCGCTTTGCGCTCGATCAGGTGTTGGCGTCCGTCCACGCACCGATGATCGATGCATCCAAAATTGCGGTCGCCGGTCATTCCTATGGCGCAAACACCGCGATGCTTGTCTCAGGGGCAAGGGTCAGTGCAGCCGAGGTGCAGGAAGGTACGCTGCAAGACAGACGCATTCAGGCAGCCATTCTGATCTCGGCCCCCCCTTTGGTGGGACAGGGATCCATGGACCAGGTACTGGGTGCGGTCAGCATTCCTACGCTGCACATCACCAGCGTTGACGACACCATTAATCTGCCGGGCTATCGCAGTACCGTGGATGATCGGCGGGCCGTATTCCACGCCATGCGCGCATCGCCGAGAACCCTGGCCGTATTCAACACAGGCGGGCACAGCATCTTCACCGATCGAACGACGCGCAGTGGCCCTGAGACCAGCGCAAGAATCAAGGGAGCGACGAGAGAGCTCTGCGCGCTGTTTCTGCAGCAGTCGCTTTTCAAAGATTCGCGGATAGCGAACAAGCGGGGCGCTTTGTCGGCCGAGATTCGCGAAAGTGATCATCCTATTGATCAATGGCTTCTTCGGTACAGCGACCTGTTGGACAAGTTCGTCGTGTCAGAAGCACCTTTGCCGGAGTCAGTTTCCTCCTGAAACTGTGATTTCATCATGGCTCCTCTGGGGGGTGTCGAAAGGGTTAACGAACTCTTTTTCAGTTTTCAGCCCCCCTGTTTTGGGTGGAGTCGGGCATTCGAACTCCCTGTGGATTGCTGTCGAACTTGCTGCGCGTTGCGCTTCGCGCTACAGTTCCAGCATGATCCGAAGCTTCCGTCCCAGGGGCGTTGAGCGCTTCTTCAAGTTCTGCACGAGTGCCCGGATCCAAGCCGCTTACACCCCTTACCTGGCTCGGCAACTGGCGTCAGACTTTTGTTTTTGAAAACGGCGATGCCCGCCTGGGGAGCCACCAGGATGACCACTGAGCTTCACATGAGTTGGATGTTCAATTCCCCCCACCCTGGCCTGACGTTGAGGAACGACATCCTGCCTGCCTTGAATCTGCGGGTGGGTGGGGCAGCGGCGCAGTTGGGCGTCGACCGGACGACTTGGTCCGGGGTTGTCAATGGGCGGGCTGCGATCAGCCCTGCGATGGCACGGCGCATTGAGCGTTGGCTGGCTCAGCAGGCTGCATGCGATCTCTGGCAGGCACGGGTCGCGGCGAAGGCGAGCCAGTCCCTTTCGGGCATCAGGGCGCTGAGCCTGCAAACGACATGACCAGGGCGCAGGACTCCGCAAATGCAGCCGCCACCCCGGCGCTGCTCCTCTGGTCGCGCCTTGTTCAAGGCGCAGCGGCTGTCGTGATCCTCCTGAGCTTGACATTGCTGTTGTCGCCACGCCTCGGGGAAGCCATCTTCAATCTGGTTTACTTCCACCAGTTGTCCATCCCGGTTGAGGTGCCGAGCCTGGCGCATGGCTACATTTGGTTTGCCAACGGCATCATCGGCGCCGTGATGGCTGGCTGGATGATCTGCATCATCCTGTTGGCCAGGGGCCCGTTCCTCGAAGGCCGGCTGCACGCCTGGAACACCATCGCCATTCCACTGGCGAGTTGGTTTCTGATCGACACGGCGTTTTCAATCGCCCATGGCGTCTGGGGCAATGTGTTGCTCAATACGGCAACTGGGCTGATGTTTGGGATCCCCTTGCTCTTGTCGCGCCGGCACTTCATCGCCAAGCACTGATTTCATGGTCGAACGCCCGACCGCGTCCCAGGCTTTGATGTCAAAAGCGTTCGAGACCCTCAAACCAGCGTTGCCCCTTCGGCCACGCCTGGAGGAGCCGCTTGATCGATCAACATGATCTGCTCCACACTGAGCCTGATCTCGGATGCGCCCGCATTCTCGTCAACCCGAGAGGGTCTCCGAGTACCCGGGATGGGGAATATGTCATGGCCTTGATGGAGCAGCCATGCAAGGGCAAGCTGTGCCGGCGTGACACCAAATTCATCAGAGAGTTTGAACAATCCTGCAAAGCGACTGGTGTTGGTGGCCAAGTTGCTCGTCGAGAAACGCGGATTGTTTTGCCGAAAGTCATCAGGTCCGAGTGATGGAACAGTGCCAGTCAGAAAGCCTGCACCCAGCGGCGACCAGGCAACCAATGCGATTCCAAGTTCTCTGAGGGTGGGCAAAAGACTGGACTCAACCTCTCGTCGCCAGAGCGAGTATTCATACTGAACCGCGGCAACCGAATGGACGTGATGGGCGCGGCGAACCTGTTCTGCGGTCACATTGGACAGACCAATGTGCCTAACCTTACCCGAGGCGACGGCATCGGCCATTGCGCCGACGGTCTCCTCGATGGGAACGTGGGGGTCTGGGTAATGGAGATACCAAAGATCGACCGCATCGACGCCTAGCCGCTTGAGACTTGCATCGATCGAACGTCGCACATACTCGGGCCTGCCGTTGATCTTCAGAGAAAAGCCCCATCCTGTCGGCACATCACTGCCCATTTCAGACGGGTCAAAGACAATCCCGAATTTGGTTGCGACAAAAGCATCGCTCCGACCCTTGACCGCACGACCCACCAATGCCTCATTGTGACCGTTGCCATATGCATCAGCGGAATCGATCAAGGTGATGCCTTGGTCAAGCGCCCGATGAATCGTGGCAACCGCCTGGTCATCGTCGCTGGCACCGTAATACCCCTCTAGCACCATGGCGCCGTACCCGACCCTGCCTACCTGGGGTCCGCCTGCTCCAAGACTGCGTTTTTCAATCATGTGTTCCTCCGTGGAGAGTGTTGGCGATATGACGATTGACCTCATCTGCCTCGACCTGGCCAAACTCAACGCAATACAGACGATAGAGTTCGTGCCAGGCGTCATGAATATCAGACATCAGCCTCGAGCCCGCCGGTTCCATGCTGATCCATGTCATGCGGCCTTCGCGTGTGCGCCTGACCAAGCGCTGCTTCTCCAACCGCTCAACGAGTCGGGTGACCGTCGATCGATCCAGACTCATCAAAGCGGCAAGCTGAGACGCCGTTGTCTTTTGCTCGGGCACCTCGGTCAGGGCCATGAGCACGAAAGCATGGCTGGGCGAGACACCTGTTGCCCGGAATGCCTCGGTCGCGAGTCGATCGATTCGGCGGAAAAGCGCCCCGGCCGAGAAGTAAAGGCAGCCGGAGAAATAGTCACTGAGCTTTGGATTGATGATGCGTTTCTGACCCATCATTCAATTGTACATACAATTGTAGATGCAATTGATTGAGCAGAAGGTTGTGGAGACTCGGCCAAGAATGCGAGATCCCTCCATCTCAGATCCCCAACTCTCGATGCCCCGCATCACGCCAGGATTTTTTCAAAAGCGCCTGACTTTTTTGCCGCAGCATGGCAGCAGAGACCAGGCCAACATACCGTAAGGCGTTGTTCTAATGAATTATTTTCGAACTCACTCAGTCAGGCAGATCTGAGCAACACAGCGTCTCCATCGCGCTGAAGCCCTTGTCGGGGGCTGCCTTCTTCAATCTCGGATCTGGCGGTGATGGAAACCCAATCAGATCAACCGCTTGTCGGATGCGGTTGAAAGATTGAAGATTTGAAGAAACTTTGCATGGCGGAAGAGGAGGGATTCGAACCCTCGATACGGTAGAAACCGTATACCGGATTTCGAGTCCGGCGCATTCGACCACTCTGCCACCCTTCCGCGTGTCGAAGCTCGAATTCTAGCTCATCCGGCGTCGCGCATGGCCTGCAAAGCCGCTTCCACATCGCTCATCTCGACCCCGGCCACCACCGGCGCCAGCGTGTGCAGATCGGCGCACGCCTGGTAACCCTGGGCTTTCAGGCGGGCAATGGCCTGACCGGCTTCTTTGGGCGATGCGAAACCGCTGCTCTGCACCAGCACCCGACCTTTGCCATCGGCCAGTTTGAAGTAGAAAAGGCCGTCTGGCTCACGGTATTGTTTGAAGCTGGGCAACGCCGTCTTGTCCGCCTTGGCCGCTTGCGGCTGGGCGGAGGCCTGCAGGGGACGCAGGCCCACCGCGTGTCGCACGCGGGCGGTGAATGGCGTGGCCACCGCGCGGGCTTTGAGGGCGCCGGCCTGGAGCAGCGCTTCCACCTTTTCGGGGTGGGCCATCAGTTCGTCGTAGGTGGCCCGCATGGGTGCCACTTCCCGATCGATCCGTTCGAACAGGATCTGCTTGGCATCGCCCCAGGCGATGCCGTCGGCGTAGGCCTGGGCCAGTGCCGCCGTTTCGTCCGGGGTGGCAAAGGCCTGGTAGATCTGGAACAGCGCCGAGCCTTCGGTCTGCTTGGGTTCGCCCGGCATGGTCGAGTCGGTGACAATGCCCATGATCAGCTTGCGCAGTTGCTCCGGCGGCGCGAACAGCGGAATCACGTTGTCGTAGCTCTTGCTCATCTTGCGGCCGTCCAGGCCCGGCAGGGTGGCCACGCTCTCTTCAATCACCGCGTCGGGCAGGGTGAAGTGCTCCCCATACAGGTGGTTGAAGCTGCTGGCCATGTCGCGAGCCATTTCGATGTGCTGCACCTGATCGCGCCCCACCGGGACCTGATGGGCATTGAACATCAGGATGTCGGCGGCCATCAGCACCGGGTACATGAACAGCCCGGCACTCACGCCGTCGTCGGGTTCGCTGCCGGCAGCGGCATTCTTGTCCAGCATCGCCTTGTAGGCGTGGGCGCGGTTCAGCAGGCCCTTGCCGCACACGCAGGTCAGAAACCAGGTCAGTTCCGGGATCTCGGGGATGTCGGACTGGCGGTAGAACGTCACCCGTTGCGGGTCCAGCCCGCAGGCGATCCAGGTGGCCGCGATGTCCAGCGTGGAGCGCTGCAGGCGCAACGGGTCCTGCGTGGAGATCATGGCGTGGTAATCGGCCAGGAACAGGAAGCTGTCGACCTGGGGTTGCCGGCTGGCGCGCACCGTCGGTCGGATGGCGCCCACATAGTTGCCCAGGTGGGGGGTGCCGGAGGGCTTGATGCCGGTGAGTACGCGTACAGGAGTCATGAATTCTTGAGGATTCGGTTCAGAAGAGCACCCAGCGAATGGGGCTCAGCAGCAGTTCAATGATGCCAGCCGTGACATTCATCAGCGGGCGCAGCCAATAGGTGCCCAGGATGCCCGTGAGCACCAGGCCCAGCACGATGAAAAACCCGAAGGGTTCAATACGTGACACCGTGATGGCCTGGGGCGTGGGCAACAGGCCCACCAGAATCCGGCCGCCATCCAGCGGCGGCAACGGGAACATGTTCAGGGCAAACAGCACCAGATTCACCATCAGGCCAGCCCGTGTCATTTCCAGGAAAAACCGTTCCTGCACCCCCATGGTCACCAGCAGGTAGCCGAAGATCACCCACAGGATGGCCATCACGAGGTTGGATCCAGGCCCCGCCAGGGCCACCCAGATCATGTCGCGCTTGGGTTTCCGCAGGCGGCCAAAATTCACGGGCACGGGTTTGGCATAACCGAACAGGAAGGCCCCGCTGGTGGCAAACAGCAGAAGGAGCGGCATGGCAATCGTGCCCAGGAGGTCGATGTGCTTGAGCGGGTTGAGCGTGATGCGCCCGAGCATCCAGGCGGTGTTGTCGCCAAAATGGCGCGCCGCATAGCCGTGCGCAGCTTCGTGCACGGTGATGGCGAACAGGACCGGAATGGCGTAAATCGCCACGGTCTGCATGATGGAAGCGACGTCCATGGGCGTATTCTCTCAGGCGGGTTTACAGGCCGAGTGCGGCGAGGGGGCCGGCGCCCTCACGCAGCACCTCAGGGTCACCGCCCGTGCCCATCGGGGTCAGGTCCACCACGGTGGTGGGCGCCAGCGGGCAGGCACCGGCATCGATCACGGCAGCCAGCTCGTGTTCAAACCGCTCGCGAATCTCGTGCGCGTCATTGAGCGGATCGGTTTCGCCAGGTGGAATGAGCGTGGTGGCCAGCAAGGGGGCACCGTGCAGCGCCAGCAACGCCTGCAGGGCATGGTGCCCCGGCACCCGCAGCCCGATGGTCTTGCGCGAGGGGTGGCTGATGCGCCGGGGCACTTCCTTGCTGGCTTCGAGCACAAAGGTGTAAGCGCCCGGTGTGCCCAGTTTCAGCAGGCGGTACTGCCGGTTGTCCACCCGTGCGTGGTTTGACAGTTCGCTGAGGTCGCGGCACAGCAGGGTCATGTGGTGCCGGTCGTCCACCCCCCGGATGCGACGCAGCCGGTCGGCGGCGGCCTTGTCGTCCAGGTGGCAGACCAGCGCATAGCTCGAATCGGTCGGCACGGCCAGCACCCCGCCCTTGTGCAGCAGCTGAACGGCCTGTTTCAGCAGACGTGCCTGGGGGTTGTCGGGGTGGACCTCAAAAAATTGCGACATGCTGCGATTGTCCCACTCGTTGGGGGTGGGCTCAGCCGCCGTCGACTTTGGGCGTGCGGGCAGCCAGCCAGGCCATGGTGGCCCCGCACACCACAATCAGGCCGATGCCCGAGAACTCCAGCGCACCCGGCATGTGGTCAAACACCAGCCAGCCGGCCAGCACGGCAAATCCGACCTGGGCGTACAGGTAGGGCGCCAGTGTGGCCGCAGGTGCACGGGCAAACGCCTGAATCAGCAGGAAGTGCCCCACCGTGCCCATCAGGCCCGCCAGGCACAGCAGGGCCAGTGTGCGCAGGTCAGGAATGGCCTGCCAGATCCATGGCAGCGCCAGGCTGATCAGAAGGGCACCAGCCCAGCCGGTGTAAAAGTGCATGGTCATGGCGTCTTCGGTTCGCGCCATGCGGCTGGTCAGAATCTGAAACACGGCATAGAACAGCACCATCACCAGCGGAATGGCCACGGCCCAGCCAATGGCCTGGCCCGTCGGCTGGATCACCAGCATCGCGCCACTGAATCCACCCAGCACCAGCAGCCAGCGCAACCCGTTCACCCGTTCTTTGAGGAACACCGCGGCCAGCAGCGTCACCACCAGCGGTGTCAGCATGATGATGGCCGTGAATTCACCCACCGGCATGTAGATGAGGCTGACGAACCCCAGAATGCTCACAGTGAGCAGGAGTGCCCCCCGGATGGCGTGCAGAACGGGGTGCTTCGTGGTGAGCGAGCGCCAACCGCGAGTGGGCAGCACCACCCCGGCCATGACGATGGCCTGGAACAGATAGCGAAACCACACCACCAGCAGCACCGATACCGTGGCGCTGAGGACCTTGACGGTGGTGTCCAGCGTGGCGAAGCAGGCCACGGCCAGCACCAGAAACATCACCCCCAGCAGGGGGCGGGCAGGGGTCGGCCTCATGGTTACTGGACGCGGTCGACCAGCAGGTCCCACACCGGGGTGAGGCGGCCTTCCAGAAAGGGCAGGGCACCCAGGTCGGTGTGGCTTTCGTCGGGGCTGTGGAAGTCGCTGCCACGGGAGGCGGCCAGGCCGAATTCGAGCGCCATGTCAGCGTACTTCATGTACTCGGACGGGCTGTGGCTGCCGGTCACCACTTCCACCGCCTGGCCGCCGTGGGCCTTGAATTCGGTGAACAGGGCGTATTCCTGCGTGGGGCTGTGATCGTAACGGGCCGGGTGGGCAATCACGGCCACCCCCCCGGCCTCTCGTATCCAGCGCACGGCATCGCCCAGCTTCGCCCAGCGGTGGGGAACAAAGCCGGGCTTGCCATCGGTCAGGTATTTGCGGAACACCTCGCTGGTGTCCTTGCAGACCCCCGTTTCCACCAGAAACCGCGCAAAGTGGGTGCGAGAGATCAGCTCCGGGTTGCCCACGTATTTCAGGGCGCCTTCGTAGGCTCCGTGGATGCCCACTTTTTCCAGCTGAGCGCTCATTTCCTGCGCCCGTTCACCGCGACCACCCCGGGTGCGATGCAGGCCCTGCACCAGGGCCGGGTGGTCGGGGTCAAACCCCAGACCCACAATGTGCACCGTCACATCGGCAAAGGTGACCGAGATTTCGGTGCCCGTCAGGTAAGGCAGACCCACGGCCCGGGCCGCCGCCCGGGCGCGGTGCTGACCGCTCACCTCGTCGTGGTCGGTCAGGGACCACAGCTCCACCCCGTTGGCCTTGGCGCGGGCGGCCAGCACCTCAGGCTCCAGAGTGCCATCGGAAACGGTGGAGTGACAGTGCAGGTCGGCGTTCAGAATCGTCATCTCTTCCATTTTAGGGGTTGGCCTGCATCTCTGCAGGCCGCCGCTCGGGCCGCCCGGACCGGCGGCTACACTCACGCCGTGTCGCTGTTCAAATCCGCATCGCTTGTTTCGCTGCTCACACTCGCGTCCCGTATCACGGGGCTGGTTCGTGAGTTGCTGATTGCCGCCACCTTTGGCGCCAGCGCGCTCACCGATGCCTTCAATGTCGCCTTCCGCATCCCCAACCTGTTGCGGCGGCTTTTTGCCGAGGGCGCGTTCAGCCAGGCGTTTGTCCCGGTGCTGGCTGCCAGCCGGGAGAAAGACGGCGAGGAAGCCACCCGGGTGCTCATCAACCAGGTGGCCACGGTGCTGACCTGGGCCCTGACGATCACCAGCATCATCGGTGTGCTGGCGGCACCGGTGCTCGTCTGGGGCATGGCGGCGGGTCTCAAGCAGAACCCGGAAGGCTTCGATGCGGCTGTCGTCATGACGCGCTGGATGTTTCCTTACATCGCGTTCATGTCGCTGGTGGCCCTGGCGGCCGGTGTGCTCAACACCTGGAGGCGGTTCGCTGTTCCGGCCGCCACACCGGTGCTGCTGAATGTCTCCATGATCGGCGCCGCTTGGTGGGGCGCGCCCTGGTTTGCGGCCAACGGCTGGGAGCCGATTTATGCGCTGGCAGGTGGCGTCATGCTGGGTGGCATGCTGCAACTGGGCGTCCAGTTGCCCTTCCTCAAACGCCTGGGGCTACTCCCCCGAATCGGGTTGTCTGTCGGGGCAGTCCGAGCGGCCTGGCAGCATCCGGGTACGCAGCGCATCCTCAAGCTGATGCTGCCGGCCCTGCTGGGCGTGAGCGTGGCGCAGATTTCCCTGCTCATCAACACGCAGATTGCTTCGCACCTGGCCACCGGCAGCGTCAGCTGGCTCACGTATGCCGACCGGCTCATGGAGTTTCCGACCGCCTTGCTGGGCGTGGCGCTGGGCGTGGTGCTGCTGCCGCAGTTGTCTGCGGCGCGGGCTGCTGACGATGGCGACCGGTACAGCGGCCTGCTCGACTGGGGGCTTCGTCTGGTGGTCCTGCTGGCCATCCCTTGTGCGGTGGCGCTGCTCACCTTGGCCCAGCCCCTGGTGGCGGTGCTGTATCACTACGGGGCCTTCACGGCTGGCGATGTCCGCCAGACCTCGCTGGCACTCATGGGTTATGGCGTGGGCCTGCTGGGGCTGATCGCCATCAAGGTGCTGGCACCGGGTTTTTATGCCAGGCAGGACATTCGGACGCCCGTGAAAATTGCCATTGTGGTGCTGGTATTCACGCAATGCCTGAATTGGGTGCTGGTGCCACATCTGGCTCATGCCGGGCTTGCGCTGGCGATTGGTCTGGGCGCCCTACTCAATGCCGGCTGGCTGCTGGTGGGTCTCATCCGCAAAGGGGCCTACCAGCCTTCCCCCGGCTGGGGCCGCTTGGGTCTGCAGGTGTTGGCGGCCAGTGCCCTGCTGGCGGTCTTTCTGTTGTGGGCCAGTGCCCAGGTGGACTGGGTGCATGCCGTGCAGGTGGGCCGCAGGGTGTTGTCGCTTGCCATGATCCTCGCCGGTGCAGTGGTGATTTACTTTGGTGTGCTGATGCTGGCCGGTGTTCAGTTGCGCCAGTTTGTGAGAAAGTAAGGCATGGCTTTTGAATTTCAGGCCCCTTCACCCCTGGAGTATTTCGCCGCCCTGGTCCGGGACGACGATGGTTTCCCGCTGCTGGAAGCCACGGTGGCCGTGGCCATGGATGAATACCCCGATCTCGATGTGCAGACCGTGCTGGGCGATGTGGATCAGTTGATCGGTCGCCTGAGGCGCCGGTTGCCAGCCGATGCCGGACCCCTGCAAAGGTTGCGACTGCTGAACCAGTTCTTTTTTCGCGATCTGGGTTTTGGGGGCAACGTCAACCACTATTACGACCCGGAGAACTCTTACCTGAACGTGGTGTTGCGTTCCCGGCGCGGCATTCCCATCACGCTCGCCATCCTGTGGCTGGAACTGGCCCAGGGGCTCGCGCTCCAGGCTCGCGGCGTCAACTTTCCCGGCCATTTCATGGTCAAGGTGAATCTGCCGCAAGGTCAGGTGGTGATCGACCCCTTCACCGGGCAGTCCTTGAGTCGCGAAGACCTGTCTGAGCGTCTGGAGCCTTACAAGCGCCGCCATGGCCTGGTGGACGATTTCGATGTACCGGTCGGGCTGTACCTGCAATCGGCACCGTCGCGCGACATCCTGGCGCGCGTCTTGCGCAACCTGAAAGACATTCACCGGACTCAGGAGGACTGGTCACGGCTCATCGGCGTGCAGGACCGCTTGGTGCTGTTGCTGCCTGATGACTGGACCGAGCGCCGAGACCGGGGTCTGGCCTGGGCAGAACAGGGGGATCCGGCGCAAGCGCTACCGGATCTGGAGGCCTATCTGGCCCATGCCGAGGACCCGCTGGATGCCGATGCCATCCGCCAGCGGGTCAGTGAACTGAAGCGCGAACTCAGCTGAGTCAGGCCACCACCACCGGAGCGCCCGATCCCTGGGGCGCAATGATGCCGATGGTGTAGACTGTCTCGCCCTGTTCGCGAAGGGTTGCTGCCGTGGCTTCGGCCTCGGCAGCGTCCACCACCGCCACCATGCCGATGCCGTTGTTGAAGGTGCGGTTCATCTCGATGTCGTCAATCGCCGCGGTCTGTTGCAGCCAGGCAAACAGCTCGGACCGGGGCCAGCTGCCCTGGGTCAGATGCGCGGCCAGGCCTTCGGGCAGCACGCGGGGGATGTTTTCCAGCAGGCCACCACCCGTGATGTGGGCCAATGCCTTGATCGGGTGCTTGGCCAGCGCAGCCAGCACGCTTTTCACGTACAGGCGGGTGGGTGCCATGACGGCCTGGCGGAAGGGCTGCCCATCGAGCAGGGTCGGCAGGGTGCCCGATGCTTCGGCCCGCTCAATGCACTTGCGGACCAGGCTGAAGCCGTTGGAATGCACCCCCGCCGATGCCAGGCCGAGCACCACGTCGCCCACCTGAACGTTGCGGCCGGTGAGGATGTGGGATTTTTCCACCGCACCCACGGCAAAGCCGGCGAGGTCGTATTCCCCGGCCGGGTACATGCCGGGCATTTCGGCGGTTTCACCGCCAATCAGGGCGCACCCGCTCAGCTCGCAGCCTCGGGCAATCCCACCCACCACCGCGGCGGCGGTGTCCACATCCAGCTTGCCGCACGCGAAGTAATCCAGGAAGAACAGCGGCTCGGCGCCCTGCACCAGCACGTCGTTCACGCTCATGGCCACCAGGTCGATGCCCACGGTGTCGTGCATGTTCCATTCGAAGGCCAGCTTGAGCTTGGTCCCCACGCCGTCGGTCCCGCTCACCAGCACCGGTTCCTGGTAACGCTTGGGCACTTCAAACAGTGCACCGAATCCCCCAATGCCGGCCAGTACCCCTTCACGCATCGTCTTTCTGGCCAGCGGCTTGATGCGTTCGACGAGGGCATCGCCCGCGTCGATGTCCACGCCGGCGTCTTTGTAGGAGAGGGGAGTCTTTGTCATGTGGAGGAGGGCCGATAATATCCGCTGATTTTACGGGCCTGCCATGTCCCTGGAGATTCTTTCATGTCGCTGAACGCCCAACAAATCCGCTTTCTTGCCTGGGTGGCGCTGGCCGTGGCCGCCTGGTGGCTGCTGGATTTGCTGGCCCCGGTGCTGATGCCGTTCGTGGTGGCCGCCGTCATGGCCTATGCCCTCCACCCGGTGGTTGAACGCATGCACGCCAGGCGTGTACCTCGCTGGCTGGGTGCCGCGCTGGCCATTGCACTGCTGATGGTGGTGCTCCTGGCGGTTGCCCTGATGATCGTGCCTGTGGTCACCCGGCAGTGGCCCCTTCTTCGTGACCAGATTCCCCTCCTGTTCGAGAACCTGAATGCCTGGATGGCGCCCTGGGCCGCTCGTCTGGGTGTGGATGCCCAGATCGACGTGAATGTGGTGCGCGACATGCTGCGCCGGCTCGTGTCGGGTCACGAAGGCGAATGGATCGAACGCATGCTGGCGTCCTTGCGCATCGGTGGGAGTGCGGTGGTGGCTGTGCTGGGCAATCTGGTTCTCATGCCGATCGTGGCCTACTACCTCCTGCTCGACTGGTCAGGTCTGGTCGAACGAACGAAGGCGCTGGTGCCGCCCAGATGGCAGATGGCGACTCAGCATTTTCTGGATGAAACCGATCAGGTGCTGGGGCAGTACCTGAGGGGGCAGATGCTGGTGATGGCGATTCTGGCGGTCTTCTATGCCGTGTCGCTGGCCCTGGTCGGGCTGGATCTGGCGCTGCCCATCGGCGTCTTTACGGGTCTGGCGGTTTTCGTGCCTTACCTCGGTTTCGGGCTGGGACTGGTGCTGGGGCTGCTGGCGGCCTTGCTGCAGTTTCAGTCGCTGACCGGGGTGCTGCTGGTGGGTCTGGTTTACCTGGTGGGTCAGTTGGTCGAGAGCCTCTATCTCACCCCACGCCTGCTGGGCGAGCGCATCGGACTCCATCCCATTGTGGTCATCTTTGCGCTGATGGCTTTCGGGCATGTGTTCGGTTTCGTCGGTGTCCTGATCGCCTTGCCGGCCAGTGCCGTGCTGCTGGTGGCTGTGCGCCGGATGCAGGCGGTCTATGTGGGCAGTTCGTTGTACACGCATGGCACGGTGGTGCCGCTCGCATCGGTCACTCCTCCGGCAGACCGGGAGGGGTCCTGATGGAGCAAATGGTGCTCGACATGGGGCTGGCTCCTCGCCCTTCGCTCGACAACTTTCTGGCCGATGAGCCCAACGAAGCCCTCGCGCATCTGCGTTTGTGGGTGAACAGCCCCCTGCGTTCCCCTGTCCCGACGCTGCTGTGGGGGGAGGGCGGGGTCGGCAAGACACACCTGCTGCAGGCGGTTCGACAGGCGCTCGAGTCCCAGGGGGCGCGGGTGGGCTGGCTCGATGCCGATGTGCTGGCTCCGCCGCCCTTCGCCGACGACTGGGTGGCGGTCATCATGGACGATTGCCATCTGTACCACTCAACCCAGCAGGCCGCTGCCTTCAACTGGTTTGTGAACGCCCAGACGCCGGTGTCGGGATCGCCCCGCTGGGTGCTTGCTGCATCCGACCGGCCGCCGGCTGACCTGCCTCTGCGTGACGACCTCCGTACCAGACTGGGCTGGGGACATGTGTTCCAATTGCAGGCGCTGTCTGAATCTGACCGCCAGCGGGTCCTGCGACGGGCAGCCGACGAGCGGGGCGTGTTTCTGGGCGATGACGTCATGGATTTCATGCTGAGTCGCTTTTCCCGCGACCTGGGTAGCCTCATGGTTCTGCTGGAGCGGCTCGACGGTTATGCCCTGCGTACCCAGCGCGCGATCACCATTCCCCTCGTCAAGTCCATGCTGGAAGGCAGTTGAATGAAGAAACTTGCGCTTTTTGATCTGGACCATACCCTGCTACCGCTGGACTCCGACTTCAGCTGGGGCGAATTCACCACTCGCATCGGCTGGACCGACCCCGAGGTGTTTGCCCGGCGCAACGAGGAATTTTTTGCCCAGTACCAGGCCGGTGAACTGGATGTGCATGAATACACCCGTTTTGCCACCGAGGCCTTTCGTCAGCGAGGCCCGGCGGCAGCGGCCGAGGCCCATCAGCGATTCATGCAGGAGGTGATCGAACCTTGTCTCCTCCCTGCTGCCCGAGCGCTGATCGAGGGACATCGGCAGGCGGGTGATGAGATCATCATCATCACCGCCACCAACGAATTCGTGACCCGTCCGATTGCGCAGGCACTGGGGGTCGAACAACTCATTGCGGTGGAACTGGAACGCGATGCCCGGGGCTGGTTCACGGGAGAAATTGCCGGAACGCCCTCTTTCAGGGAGGGCAAGGTCACGCGATTCAGCCAGTGGCTGGCCGGTCATGGGCTGGACTGGTCCGATGTGCACACCACCTTCTACTCCGACTCCTCCAACGACCTGCCCTTGCTCGAAAGGGCCACCATACCGGTGGCCACCAATCCGGGCGACGGCCTGCGTGCCATCGCTCGTGAGCGTGGCTGGCGCGTCCTGGACCTGTTTGCTGAACCTGCATGATCAAGACCTTCATTGACAAACTGCTGGGCAAGTCGCCCAAGGCCAAAGGGCCGAATTTCGGCAAGCGCGAAGACGTGCCAGCGACCGTTCACGGCATCGACCCGTCGCTGGTCGATGGCCGTGCACTGGACGTGGTTCATGCCCTCAAGCGGGCAGGCCACGAGGCCTACATCGTGGGTGGCGCGGTACGCGACCTGCTGCTGGGTCTGCGTCCCAAAGACTTCGATGTGGCCACCAACGCCACGCCGGAGCAGGTGAAGGCCCTCTTTCGCCGTGCCTTCATCATCGGTCGACGTTTCCGCATCGTTCATGTGATTTTTGGCCGGGGGCGTGAGCACGAAGTCATCGAAGTCTCCACCTTTCGCGCCTACATGGACAACGCCGCGGCCGAACAGGTGGAGGGCAACGAGCGAACGTCCAGAGGCGAACTGGCGGGCATGAAACACGCGGTGGACGCCAGTGGCCGTGTGCTCCGCGACAACGTCTGGGGGCCGATCGAGCAGGACGCCGTGCGACGCGATTTCACGATCAACGCCATGTACTACGACCCGGAAACCGAAACCGTGGTCGATTTTCACCATGGCATTCGCGATGCGAAGAAGCGCCTGTTGCGGATGATCGGTGACCCGGCCACCCGCTATCGGGAAGACCCGGTGCGCATCATCCGGGCGGTTCGTTTCGGTGCCAAACTCAGTGGGCTGGGCTTCCAGTTCGACGCCAAGACCAGGGCTCCACTGGCCGCCTCGTTGCCCCTGCTGGCCGATGTGCCGCAAAGCCGCCTGTTCGACGAGATGCTCAAGCTGCTGCAGACGGGCCACGCGCTGGCCAGCATCGAACAACTCAAGTTCACCGGACTGGCCAAGGGCATCTATCCGCTGCTGGATCTGGTGGTCCAGCGTGCGGAGGAGCCCTTTGTCAAGGCGGCGCTGCAGGACACCGACCGCCGCGTGGCCGAGGGCAAACCGGTGGCGCCCAGCTTCCTGCTGGCCTGTGTGCTGTGGAGCGACGTGCGCGACGGCTGGCAGAAGCGTCAGAGTGCCCGGGTTCCCCCGTTCCCCGCCTTGCAGGAAGCGGTGGACGAGGTCTTCGAAGCCCGAGTGGGCGATGTGTCTGGCCGTGGCAAGCTGGGTGCCGACATGCGCGAGATCTGGATGATGCAGCCGCGCTTCGACCGTCGCACCGGCCAGAGCCCATTCTCGCTGGCCGAGCAGCCGCGTTTCCGTGCCGGTTTCGACTTTTTGCGGCTGCGCGCGCAGGTGGGTGAAGTGGAAGAGGAATTGTCCCACTGGTGGGAAACCTTCAGCACCGCGAGCGAGCCAGTCCAGCGCGACATGGTGGAAGCCGTGCGGCTGGAACAGCAACGCAGCCGTACTGGCAGCAAGGTCGGGGGCCGCGCTGCCAGACCGGCAGGGCATCAGACCAAGGCATCGGCAGAGCCGATGGACCCGCGCTGGCGCACGGAGGAAGGCGAGGCGCTGCCCGACGCGCTGGAAGCCGGCATGAGCGATGGGGCAGATGACGCCATGGCTCCCGCGAAAAAGCGCCGCCGTCGTCGCCGCAAGCCGGCCGGTGGCAGTCGGGGCGAGGGCGATGCCTCTGGTGCCGAATGAGCGGGCGGGCACCAGTCAAGGCATTCATCGGGCTGGGAGCCAATCTGGGTGACCCTGCCGCCGCACTGAAACAGGCCCTGACGCAGCTGTCTGGTGCCCCTGGGGTGCACGGTGTGCGGACTTCTGCGTTCTACCGCAGCGCACCGGTCGATGCGGGCGGCCCGTGGTACTGCAATGCCGTTGCCGAAGTGCTCACCACGCTCACGGCGCCTGCTCTCCTGATGCTTCTGCAGTCGCTGGAGCAGGCAGCGGGTCGCGAGCGGCCATACCGGAACGCACCCCGCACGCTCGATCTGGATCTGCTGCTGTATGGCGATGCTCGCATCGACTCACCCCCACTCACGGTGCCGCACCCCCGAATGACCGATCGGGCCTTTGTGCTGTTGCCTCTGCAGGAGCTCGCTCCCTCGAAGGTCCGTGACGCTGCACTGGCCGCCGTGGCCAATCAGTCGATCGAGCGTCTGGATCGGGCAATCGGATGACCGGCGCTGTTCAGGGCGCCAGCCGTTCCCTCGTCCATGTTCCCTGCTCTATCCGGTATACCAGCCGGTCGTGCAGACGGCTTTTGCGGCCCTGCCAGAATTCCCAACGGTCTGGAGTCAGGCGGTAGCCGCCCCAGTGGGGTGGACGGGGCGGGTTGAGCAGGAACTGTGCGCCGTACTTCGCTGCATTCGCCACCAGCACACCACGGCCTGAAATGACCTGGCTTTGCGGGCTGGCCCAGGCGCCAATGCGGCTGTCGAGCGGGCGGCTCTGAAAGTAGGCATCGCTGTCCGCCTCGCTCACCTTCTCCACCCGACCTTCGATGCGCACCACCCGTTCCAGTTCGACCCAGTGGAACTGAAGTGCCGCCCACGGGTTGCCTGCCAGTTCCTGCCCCTTGCGACTGTTGTAATTCGTGTACCAGACGATGCCTCGGGTGTCGTAACCCTTGATCAGCACCACCCGTGTGCTCGGGCGGAGGTCGCTGCCCACGGTGGCCACCGTCATGGCATTGGGCTCGGGAAGCTCGCTTTTCAGGGCTTCACTGAACCATTGCTCGAACTGTTTCAGCGGATCGGCATGGGAGGCGTCTTCGCTCAGTTCGGCCTTTTCGTAACTTTTGCGGAGGTCGGCGATATTCATTCGCAAAGTATGGCACGGTGCGCCGGTTGCGCGGCGTCTCGGGTTGGTCGGTGATGGGGGGCGTGGTGCAGCAACCGTTCTAGCGCTCTGTCGTGTATGCCCAGGGCCTGGAGCTGTTCCATGGTCTGTCGGGCGTAATCCAGGGTGGTGCCGTATCGTCCACGGGCGTGGTGGAAGATGTGTTGCAACTCGTGGGGCTGCAATTCACCCGTGAAACTGGGGCTGCGTTTCGACAGGGTGAAAGCCAGACCTTTGACGGGCCCGGTGGCGGTATGGCAGCGGAGCCATTTCGGGTCGTACACCGGATTGGGCATTTCCCGGTCCCAGAGCCGAGGCAGCATGTCGGGCACTTCCGGGGCAGGTACGCGCAACAGCATGCCCTGACAGCTTCCGCCGGGTAGCAGGGCAAACACCAGGCCGGGCCTTTCCGGTGTCCCCCGGTTGATGCGACTCCACATTTTCAGGGCGCGGTGGTAACCATGCACCTTCGCCAGGCGCCGTTCAGCCACGGGAAATTCGGTTTTCCAGATCAGCGACCCGTAAGCAAACAGCCAGAGGTCCGGGACACCCATGGATTGCCATTGCATCAGGGTATGGCGCAGCATCGACTGGGAGCAACGCCCAGTGTCCGGAACGAGGGGAGGGGGGTGCACGGTATCCAACATTAGAATCACCCTAGCATTATTCATACCCATTCCATGTCCACAAGTTCCCCAGCTTTGCCTGTCCATGCCCTGGATCTGAGGCAGATCGCCCGTGCCGGTGAGGCTCTGAAAGGCGAGGTGTCGCTCGACAGTCTGTCCCGCTGGCAGGAAGGGGCGCCCGAATGGCGCGAGCCTAAGGGGGCTCGACCGCTGGTCTTGTCATGCGAGGCCCATGTCGATATTCGCCAGCCGGCCGGTGGCAAAGAACAGGTCTGGCTGCATTTGTGCTTTGACGGGCATGTGCCCCAGATTTGCCAGCGATGTCTGACGGTGTATCTGGAGCCGATAGCGGTCGATCGCTGGTTCCGGTTTGTCCCTGACGAGGCCACCGCCGAGGCCCAGGATGATGAATCGGAAGAGGACCTGCTCGTCTGGACGCCCCGATTCAATTTGCTGGAGTTGATCGAAGACGAGTTGTTACTGGCCTTGCCGATCGTTCCCATGCATGAAGCATGTCCGGAATCGCTGCCCAACGAGGTGGAAGATGACGGTTTCCATCCGGAGAAGCCGCACGCTTTTGCCGCGCTTTCCGCCCTCAAGCCTGGTCTGGCTGATGTCGGGACGAAAGGAAAGACATGAGGGACTTGATGTCAAGCGCGGCGACTGGTTATAATGCAGGGTTTCGCGCTGGCCAGAAGAACCTTGTTTCGGCTGGTGCAGTTGACTGTTCTCCGTTGGGCCGCAAGGCCTTAGCCTTTTACACAGGAGCCGATCATGGCTGTCCAGCAAAACAAAAAGTCCCCATCCAAGCGCGGCATGCACCGTTCGCACAATGCGCTGTCGGTGCCTGGCATCGCGGTGGAGCCCTCGACGGGCGAGGTGCATCTGCGTCATCACGTGAGCCCCAACGGTTTCTACCGTGGTCGCCAGGTGCTGAAGAACAAGTCCGAGGCCTGAGTCAAATCGCCTGCTCACGCCCTGTGGGCGTGGCTGGCCATGAAGGCCCGCATGCCTCATGCGGGCCTTTTGTGTCTGGAGCACCGGTCTCTTCTGGTGTGTTGTCCTATCGTCTGAAAGGCTGTCCATGATCACCATTGCGGTGGATTGCATGGGGGGTGATCATGGCCCGGCCATCACCCTGCCGGCCTGCGTGGCTTTTCTGTCAGACCATCCCGACGCCCGTTTGTTGCTGGTGGGTCAGCCGCAAGCGCTGGCCCGGTTGCCTGTCGGCCTTGATCCCGATCGCTACAGCCTCGTGCCGGCCAGCGAGGTGGTGTCCATGGACGACCCGGTCGAGGTGGCCCTGCGTCGAAAAAAAGATTCGTCGATGCGCGTCGCCATCAACCAGGTGAAGACCGGTGTGGCACAGGCAGCCGTTTCGGCGGGCAACACGGGCGCCCTCATGGCCATCGCCCGGTACGTGCTCAAGACGATCGAGGGCATTGACCGCCCGGCCATCGCATCCCAGATGCCCAACGCCCAGGGTCGTGCCACCACGGTCCTGGACCTGGGTGCCAATGTGGATTGCACGGCCGAGCACCTGCTTCAATTTGCCGTCATGGGATCTGCACTGGTCGCTGCGAGCGGCAAGTCTGCGCCATCGGTGGGTCTGCTCAATATCGGTGAAGAAGTCATCAAAGGCAATGACGTCATCAAGCAGGCGGGTGTCCTTCTGCGTCAGGCCGCTGAACGGGGTGACCTCAATTTCCACGGCAACGTCGAGGGGAACGATCTGTTCAAGGGAACCACCGATATCGTGGTTTGTGATGGTTTCGTCGGGAATGTCGCGCTGAAAGCCAGTGAGGGCCTGGCCAGCATGATCGGTGGGTTCATCCGCGAGGAATTCTCCCGCAACCTCCTGACCCGGTTGGCTGCCCTGGTGGCCTGGCCCGTGCTCGCCGCTTTCAAGCACCGTGTGGATCACCGCCGCTACAACGGTGCGGCCCTGCTGGGCTTGCGCGGCCTGGTGTTCAAGAGCCACGGATCGGCCGATGCCTTTGCGTTCGAGCAATGCCTGGTCCGCGCGTATGATGCAGCCCGTAACGAACTGCTGGACAGGGTCAGGGCGCGCATCGCACAGGCGGCTCCCCTGATGTCGCCGACAGATTTCGCCACGGCGACCATCCAACCCCAAGCATGAGCGGCCTGACCACCAGGCCCCTGGCAAGCTGACATGAAACGCTATTCCCGAATCACAGGTACTGGCAGTTTTCTGCCGCCCCGTCGCCTGACCAACGCCGACATGGTGGCGCTGCTGGCCAGCCGAGGCATCGAGACCAGCGACGAATGGATCGTCGAGCGCACAGGCATCCGGGCGCGCCATTATGTGGACGACGGGGTCAATGCAAGCGACCTGGCGCTGCAGGCGTGTCTCAAGGCCCTGGAGGCGGCTGGTCGTCAGGTGGCCGACATCGATCTCATCATCGTGGCGACCTCGACGCCTGACATGGTGTTTCCGTCCACGGCGTCCATCCTGCAGCGCAAACTGACGGAGACCGCTGCGGCTCAGGGTCAGATGGGTGCCGCTGGGGGTGCCGCCTTCGATGTCCAGGCCGTTTGCAGCGGTTTCATCTATGCATTGACCGTGGCTGACGCCATGATCCAGACGGGTGCAGCCCAGCGCGCCCTGGTTGTGGGCGCCGAGGTCTTCTCCCGCATACTCGATTTCAACGACCGCACCACCTGTGTGCTGTTTGGCGATGGTGCCGGAGCGGTGGTGCTTGAAGCGGTGGCGCATGAGGGCGATGGTCCAGCCGTGCTGGCCAGTGACATCCATGCCGATGGCCGTCACACGGGCATTCTTTGCGTGCCGGGTACCGTCAGCGGCGGGCAGATACTGGGCGATCCCTTGCTCAAGATGGATGGCCAGGCCGTCTTCAAGCTCGCGGTGGGCTTGCTCGAAGATGCCGCTCGCGCCACGTTGGTCAAGGCGGGCAAAAAAGAGGCAGATATCGACTGGCTGATTCCGCATCAAGCCAATATCCGGATCATGCAGAGCACGGCGCGCAAACTCAAGCTGCCCATGGACAAGGTCGTGGTCACGGTGCAAGACCATGGCAACACATCGGCTGCTTCCATCCCGCTTGCACTGGATCACGGGGTTCGTGCGGGTCAGGTACGCCCCGGCCAGTTGCTGATGTTGGAAGGCGTGGGAGGCGGGTTCACGTGGGGCGCCGTGCTGGTGCGACTGTAAATCGATGAGGAGTAGAAAAATGACATTCGCCATGGTGTTTCCCGGCCAGGGTTCGCAGTCTGTTGGCATGCTGGACGCCTGGGGTGACCATCCGGTGGTGGCCGAAACCTTGAAAGAGGCCTCTGACGCCCTGGGCGAGGACGTGGCCAGGCTGATCCACGAAGGCCCCAAGGAAGCCCTGGCGCTGACCACCAACACCCAGCCGGTGATGCTGGTGGCGGGTGTGGCCGCCTGGCGAGTATGGCGCGCTGACGGCGGTGCGCTGCCCGCCGCGCTGGCCGGCCATTCGCTGGGCGAGTATTCCGCCCTGGTGGCCTCTGGCGTGCTGACGCTGGCGCAGGCCGCACCCCTGGTCCGTTTCCGCGCACAGGCCATGCAGGAGGCGGTGCCGGTCGGCACCGGTGCGATGGCCGCCATCCTGGGCATGGCCGCGGATCCGGTGCGCGAAGGCTGTGCCCAGGCTCAGTCCACCTTCCCCGTTGGGAGTGGTGAGGTGGTGGAAGCCGTCAATTTCAACGACCCGGCCCAGACCGTGATTGCCGGCAGCAAGGCCGCCGTCGAGAAAGCCTGTGAGGTGCTCAAGGCCAATGGGGCCAAGCGCGCCCTGCCACTGCCGGTCTCGGCGCCGTTCCATTCCAGCCTCATGAAGCCTGCCGCCGAGCGGCTCAAAGAGAAACTGGCCGCCACCGCCTTCGCCGTCCCTCAGATTCCGGTGCTCAACAACATTGACGTGTCGGTGGAAACCGACGCTGACCGCATCCGTGACGCCCTGTACCGCCAGGCCTTTGGCCCGGTGCGCTGGGTCGAAAGCGTGCAGGCCCTCAAAGCCCGTGGCATAGCCACCGTGGTGGAATGCGGCCCCGGCAAGGTGCTGGCCGGCATGGTCAAGCGCATCGACACGGAACTCGCGAGCGCCACTCTTTACGACCCTGCCTCGCTGGCCGATGTGAAAACGCTGCTGGCCTGAAGCCGGCAACACACTGGAGGAGTCCAAACCATGTCTGACACCGCATTCGCCGGCCAGGTGGCCCTGGTCACTGGCGCCTCGCGCGGCATTGGCGCTGCCATTGCGCTGCAACTGGCCAAGCAAGGCCTCAAGGTCATCGGCACCGCCACCAGTGACGACGGCGCCGCCAAAATCACCCAGGCCCTGGCCGGCCACGCCGATTGCAAAGGCGCCAGGCTGGACGTAACCCATGCCGCCGAGGCCGATGCCCTGATCGATGCCATCGTGAAAGAACACGGCGCTTTGCATGTGCTCGTCAACAACGCCGGCATCACCCGCGACATGCTTGCCATGCGCCTGAAAGACGAAGACTGGGACGCGGTGCTGGACACCAACCTCAAGGCGGTGTTCCGCATGAGCCGTGCCGTGATCCGCCCGATGATGAAGCAACGTTATGGCCGCATCATCAGCATCACCAGCGTGGTGGGCGCTTCGGGCAATCCGGGGCAAGCCAACTACGCGGCCGCCAAGGCCGGCGTGGCCGGGATGACCCGAGCGCTCGCGCGAGAACTGGGCAGCCGCCACATCACCGTCAATTGCGTCGCACCGGGTTTCATCGAGACCGACATGACCGCCGCTTTGCCTGAAGCCCAGCAGCAGGCGCTGTTGAATCAGATTCCACTGGGCCATCTGGGCAAACCGGCTGATATTGCCCATGCCGTGACCTATCTGGCCAGTCCGCAGGCGGCCTACGTGACGGGTCAGGAACTGCATGTCAACGGCGGCATGTACATGGCCTGATAACATTCGCCCCCGGCTGTTTTTTTCGGGCCGTCTGGGCCCCGGCTAAAATGGCGTGACTGTTTTTAACCACCCTCAGAGGGAAATATGAGCGATATCGAAGCACGAGTGAAGAAAATCATTGCCGAACAACTCGGCGTGGAAGAGTCCCAGGTGACCAACGAAAAAGCCTTTGTGGCCGATCTGGGTGCCGACTCGCTCGACACCGTGGAACTGGTGATGGCTCTCGAAGACGAATTCGGCATCGAGATCCCTGACGAAGACGCCGAAAAGATCACCACCGTGCAAAACGCCATCGATTACGCGCTGGCACACCAGAAGGGCTGAACAGCCTATGAGCCGCCGCCGTGTCGTCGTGACCGGTCTGGGCTGCATTTCCCCCGTGGGTAATACGGTGGATCAGGCCTGGACCAACCTGATCGCCGGGCAGTCCGGCATCGACCTCGTCACCAAGTTCGATGCCTCCAATTTCGCTTGCAAGATCGCCGGCGAGGTCAAAGGTTTCGACCTGGAGTCCTATATCAGTGCCAAAGAGGCGCGGACCATGGACACCTTCATCCACTACGGTATCGCAGCCGCTGTTCAGGCGGTGCGCGATGCCGGCCTGCCCACGGGCGAGTCACTGGGTGAGGAGGAGGCGTGCCGGATTGGCTGCATCATTGGTTCGGGGATTGGCGGTCTGCCCATGATCGAGCAAACCCATGCCGAACTGACGAACCGCGGTCCCCGACGGATTTCGCCGTTCTTCGTGCCTGCCTCGATCATCAACATGATTTCCGGACATGTGTCGATGCGGTTCGGCTTCAAGGGGCCCAACCTGGCCGTGGTCACAGCCTGTACCACAGGTTTGCACTGCATTGGCGAAGCGGCCCGAAAGATCGAATACGGAGACGCCGACGTGGTGATCGCCGGTGGTGCCGAATCCACGGTGTCCCCCCTGGGCATTGGGGGTTTTGCCGCCATGCGCGCGCTGTCCACCCGCAACGACGACCCGAAAACCGCATCCCGTCCCTGGGACAAGGACCGCGACGGTTTCGTGCTGGGCGAAGGCGCTGGCGTGATGGTGCTTGAAGAGTACGAGCGAGCCAAGGCACGCGGTGCCCGAATCTACGCCGAATTGTCCGGGTATGGCATGAGCGCCGATGCCGGCCACATGACGGCCCCCAACATGGATGGCCCCCGCCGCGCCATGCTCAATGCCCTGAGAAATGCGGGTGTCAATGCCGACGAGGTCAATTACCTCAACGCGCATGGCACATCCACCCCCCTGGGTGACATCAACGAAACCAACGCCATCAAGGCTGCGCTGGGCGATCATGCCAGGAAGGTCGTCGTCAACTCCACCAAGTCCATGACGGGACACCTGCTGGGTGGCGCGGGTGGTATCGAGAGCGTGTTCACGGTTCTGGCGGTCCACCACCAGAAAAGTCCGCCGACCATCAATCTTTTCAACCAGGACCCGGAGTGTGACCTGGACTACTGCGCCCATACCGCTCGGGACCTCAAGATCGACGTGGCTGTCAAGAACAATTTCGGTTTTGGCGGCACCAACGGTTCGCTGGTTTTCCAGCGAGTCTGATTTCCCCCGGTTGCTTCCATGCGTTGCCCACCCGGAGTGGCTTATCCCACCGGGGTGCCGGGTGCCGAATGGCTGATTGGCGCGGTGCTGGCCCTGGCATGGTGCACCGGCCAGATCCTGTGGGTGCGAGCTCACGACTGGCAACTGTTCGCGATGTCGTCCACCTGGTGGATTTCCGGCTTGGCCGGAGGGCTGTTCATCGGCTGGAATGTCTGGCGCATCAGGGTGCTGGCAAAAGGGGAACTGGTGTGGGAGCCCATGCGTGTTCCAGGGCATGACCGCACGGTTCGTGGTTCGTGGAGGCTCTTCACGCCCGCCTGGCGACGGGGGCTGCCACTGTGTCGGGTGACCTGCGTTCTCGACATCGATCACCTGATGATCCTGCGGCTGCAGAGCACTGCCGGTCTCGTCCTCTGGGTGTGGTGTCATCGGGGTCATGAGCCTGCACGGTGGCTGGACTGGCGCCGGGCCATCCATGCGGGTTTCCCGGGATCGGCCGGATCCTGACACCCCACGGGAGCCGATGCGATCGGTTATAGTGCCGGCTCTCCTGTCCATGAATGATCAGCCCAGTTCTCCTTCACCCGATGCCGACACCCTGCTGGTGCAACGCACCCTGGCAGGGGATCAGCGCGCTTTCGAAATGCTGGTGGTCAAGTACCAGCGGCGAGTGGAACGGCTGATCGGGCGCATGGTCCGGGATTCCGATCTGGTTCAGGATATCGCCCAGGAAACCTTCATCCGCGCCTACCGCGCGCTCGGACAGTTCAGGGGAGAAGCGCAGTTCTACACATGGCTGTACCGGATTGCGGTCAACACAGCCAAAAAACAGCTCATGGAACTGAAGCGCGATCCCGTGGTTCTCATGAGCTCGCTAAAGTCCGCCGACGAAGATGAAACTTCTGGCGTGGAACACGAACTAAACGGTCAAGTAGCCGATGCCGAAACGCCAGAGGCGGTGCTGGCCAGCAAGGAAATTGCCGAAGCGGTCAATGCGGCCATGGAGGCCTTGCCCAAAGAGCTGGGCCAGGCGATCGTTCTGCGCGAAATCGAAGGACTCAGCTACGAGGAAATCGCGGAAGCACTGGACTGCCCGATCGGTACGGTGCGTTCTCGAATTTTCCGGGCCCGCGAAGCCATATCGGCGCGAATCAAGCCCATGCTGGAGAGGCAGACGGGCAAGCGCTGGTAAGCGGGGATTCAGTGTTTCTGGAAGAGTACGATCATGCAGCATTCGCCACAGTCATCCACAGGGTTGCCGGCCTCTGGTGACGCCCCACTGAATCGGCAGACAACCGTGCCCCTGCGAGAGCAACTGTCGGCACTGGCAGACGGCGATGGCCTTTCACTGGACTGGGTGCATCTGAGCCAGGCTTATGCCGAGTCCGGCGAACTCAAGCAGGCCTGGTCCGATTACCATCTGATTGGCGATGCGCTTCGTGGTCAGCGTCCGATTTCGAGCGTGTCCAGCGCCGATTTCCTCCAGGCTGTCATGGCTGGTCTTGCCGACGATGCCAAGCCGCAGCCGGTTGCACTGGCTGCCGCCACACCAGTCCCTGCGGCGGCCAATGACGATGTGTTCCGATGGAAGATGGTTGCGGGCTTGGCTTCTCTGGTGGCCATTTCTTCCGTGGTCTGGCATCTGGTCAGTTCTCCGCTGGCCCCTGCCGGACCGCAGCTTGCCCAGTCTGCGCCACCGGTCCCCGATGCCTTGCAACTGGTGGTCACCCCTTCCGGTGCCGTCATGCTGAGGGACGCCGAACTGGATCAGTTCATGGCAGCCCATCGCCAGTGGGGGGGCATGTCTGCCTTGCAGATGCCAGCCGGTTTCCTGCGCAATGCCACTTACGAAAACCCGTCGCGTTGAATCCATGACCAGCAACCATCCGCTCAGGTTCGTGTGGGGGTATGCCCTGTCCTTGCTGATCTGTGTCTGGGCGCCTCAGGCCTTGGCACAGGGCTCTTCAGGTGGTGGTTCGGCGAAAGCCGCGAAGCCTGTCAGCGAATGGACGGTGCGCGAGTGGCTGGAACGGCTCCACGAGGCCTCCCGACAGCGTGCCTACGTGGGCACCTTCGTGGTGTCCAGCGGTGCTGACATGGCGGTATCCAAGATCTGGCACGTTTGTGACGGGGTTCAGCAACTGGAACGGATCGAAACCCTCACCGGTTCGCCCCGGACCACCTTGCGCCGCAACGACGAGGTTCTCACTTTCATACCGGACCAGAAACTGGTTCTGAAAGAGCGCCGGGAAGCGTTGCGCCTGTTCCCTGATCTGTTGCGGGCCCCCGGGCAGATGATCGAGTCCTATTACAGCGCCCGTACGGTGGGTTCTGAGCGCGTGGCAGGCTTCGATGCGACGGTGGTCGAATTCCTGCCCAAAGACGGCCTGCGCCACGCATACCGGATCTGGTCTGAAAGGCAGACAGGACTGGTGGTCAAGATGCAGACCCGGAATGCCGAAGGTCGGGTGCTTGAGCAGGTGGCGTTCACCGAACTGCAACTCGATGCACCTGTCCGCATGGAGACGCTGGTTCGCCAGATGGAAAACACCGACGGTTTTCAGGTGATCCAGCCTGCTTTGCGCAAGACCAATCCCGAATCGCAAGGCTGGAAACTCAAAGCCGAGGTTCCCGGTTTCCAGTCCATGAGCTCCTACAGCCGGCTCGACGCACCCAATCACACCGCAGTCCAGTGGGTTTTCTCCGATGGTCTCGCCTCGGTTTCGCTTTTTCTGGAAACCTATGATCCTCAGCGGCACACCAAAGAACGTGTGGTAGCCGACGGCGCCACCCATTCTGTCAGTCGCCGGGTAGGTGACCACTGGGTCACCGCACTGGGTGAAGTGCCGGTCGAAACCCTGTCTCTGTTCATTCAGTCGCTCGATCGCAGACGTTGAAAACACGCGTCATGCCGGTTGTCATCTGGCGGCAGGTTAATCATTAACATGGGAGTCATCATGCCTGCAACAACGGTCAGTCAAGCCATCAGACGTTATGTCTGGGTGGGGACGGCAGCTCTGGGTCTGGTTGCCGTGCTCTGGTCTGTCAACCATGGTGTGGTGGGTGCGCAACCCGCTGCCGTGGCGGTTCCGGTCACGCCGCCTCCCCCTCTTCAGGCTGCGCCGGTCGAGGTACGCGGTTTGCCGGATTTCACGGTGCTGGTCGATCTGGTCGGGCCTGCCGTGGTCAATATCCGTACCATCGAGCGGGTCCAGCGGGGAGCGAGCCCCGGCCATTCACCGGATGAGCAGATGCTCGAGTTCTTTCGCCGTTTCGGTATTCCGATGCCGCCAGGTGCTGCCCCTCGCGGACCCCAGCAACAGGAGCGGGGCCCGGACATCGAGCGTCCCAGGGGTGTGGGTTCGGGTTTCATCCTGAGCGCCGATGGCTTCATCATGACCAACGCCCACGTGGTGGACGGGGCCGATCAGGTGCTGGTGACCTTGCCCGACAAACGCGAATTCACCGCTCGGGTGGTCGGATCGGATCGACGCACCGATGTCGCGGTGGTGAAGATCGAGGCGAAGGGCTTGCCCGCCGTCCGGATTGGCGATGTCGGTCGGCTCCGAGTGGGCGAATGGGTCATGGCCATTGGCTCGCCTTTTGGCCTGGAAAACACCGTCACGGCGGGCATTGTGAGTGCCAAACAGCGTGACACGGGCGACTATCTGCCATTCATCCAGACGGACGTCGCCATCAATCCAGGCAATTCCGGGGGGCCCCTGATCAACATGCGTGGAGAGGTGGTGGGCATCAACAGCCAGATCTACTCACGCTCGGGAGGATTCCAGGGCATTTCGTTTGCGATTCCGATTGACGAGGCGGTTCGCGTATCGGATCAGCTTCGCACGAGCGGTAAGGTGACCCGGGGCCGGATTGGTGTCGCTATCGACACGGTGAACCGCGAACTGGCCGATTCCCTGGGCTTGCCCCGTGCCGAAGGGGCCTTGATCCGGGGGGTCGAAAACCAGTCCCCGGCAGCACAAGCGGGAATCGAGCCCGGTGATGTGATTCTGAGCTTTGGCGGCAAGGCGATCGAGAAGTCATCCGATCTTCCTCGCATTGTGGGCAACACGGCGCCTGGTTCTCGTGCGGTCGTGCGGGTCTGGCGGCGAGGTGCTGAACGACAGATCACGGTCACGGTGGGGGCATTCGAGGATGAGCAAGTGGCCAAGGCTAGCTCGCCTGAGGCACCCGATCCTCAGGCAACCCATGCATCGGAAGCGCTCGGGCTCTCGGTGAGGGAATTGTCGGCCGCTGAAAAGCGGGATCTGAAGGTGGAGGGCGGCGTGCTCGTGGTGGGGGCTGAAGGTCCTGCCGCTCGAGCCGGATTGCGGGAAGACGATGTGATCGTGGGCGTTGGCAATCGCCAAGTCGGAAACCTGAATGACTTCAGGAACGCGGTGGCCGGCCTGCCCAAGGACCGCCCGGTCAGCATGCTGATCCGACGCGGTGACTGGGCTCAGTATGCCCTGGTCCGCCCAGAAGTGCGCTGATGCGCTGACAACTCGGTCAACCCTTACAATGAAGGGTTGTCTGCTGGCCATATAAAGGCCGGCCACGGGTGCGCTCCAAGTCGGCGCGCCCGTTTTGTTTTGAAGCCTCAGCGATGAACCACATCCGGAATTTTTCCATCATTGCCCACATCGACCACGGCAAATCCACGCTTGCCGACCGACTCATCTCACGCTGCGGTGGGTTGACCGATCGCGAGATGAGCGAGCAGGTGCTTGACTCCATGGACCTGGAGAAGGAGCGGGGCATCACCATCAAGGCGCAGACGGCGGCGTTGCAGTACACCGCTCGCGATGGCAAGACCTACAACCTCAATCTGATCGACACACCCGGCCACGTGGACTTTTCCTACGAGGTCAGCCGCTCGCTGTCCGCCTGTGAAGGGGCCTTGCTGGTGGTCGATGCCAGCCAGGGCGTCGAAGCGCAGACGGTGGCCAACTGCTACACCGCGCTCGATCTGGGTGTGGAGGTGTTGCCAGTGCTCAACAAGATGGATCTGCCGCAGGCCGACCCCGACAACGCCAAGCAGGAGATCGAGGATGTGATCGGCATCGATGCGACCGATGCCATTCCCTGTTCGGCCAAGACCGGCATGGGCATTGACGAGATTCTGGAACTGGTGGTCGCCAAGGTGCCGCCACCGCGCGGCAACCCCGATGGCCCCTTGCGGGCCATGATCATCGACAGCTGGTTCGACAACTACGTCGGGGTGGTGATGCTGGTGCGCGTGGTTGACGGTCGCCTGAACCGGGGCGACAAGATCAAGCTCATGGCCACGGAGGCTTTGTACAACGTCGAGAAGCTCGGTGTTTTCACGCCTCATAACGAGCCACGCGATGCCCTGAATGCCGGTGAAGTGGGCTACATCATTGCGGGGATCAAGGAGCTCAAGGCGGCCAAGGTCGGCGATACGATCACCGCCATCAAGGCCAGCAATGGCGCCAACCTGCCGTTTGCCACCGAGCCACTGCCCGGTTTCAAGGAGGTCCAGCCCCAGGTGTTTGCCGGCCTATACCCCACCGAAGCCAGTGAATACGACCAGTTGCGCGACGCACTGGAAAAGCTGCAACTCAACGATGCCGCCCTGCGCTACGAGCCCGAGGTGTCCCAGGCGCTGGGTTTTGGATTCCGGTGTGGTTTCCTCGGCTTGCTGCACATGGAGATCGTGCAGGAACGTCTGGAGCGCGAGTTCGACCAGGACCTCATCACCACCGCGCCCAGCGTGGTCTACGAAGTGGTCAAGGGCGACGGCGAGGTGCTGATGGTGGAGAACCCCTCGAAGATGCCCGAGGTGGGCCGCATTCAGGAGATTCGCGAGCCCATCGTCACGGTACACCTCTACATGCCCCAAGACTACGTGGGTGCGGTGATGACCTTGGCCAACCAGAAGCGGGGTGTCCAGATCAACATGGCCTACCACGGCAAGCAGGTCATGCTCACCTATGACATGCCGCTGGGCGAAATCGTGCTCGATTTCTTTGACAAGCTCAAATCGGTCAGCCGGGGCTATGCCTCCATGGACTACGAGTTCAAGGAGTACCGGCCCTCCGATGTGGTGAAGGTCGACATCCTGCTCAACGGCGACAAGGTGGATGCCCTGTCCATCATCGTGCACCGCAGCCAGTCGCAGTACCGAGCTCGGGCGGTGGTGGCGAAGATGCGCGAGATCATCAGTCGCCAGCAGTTCGATGTGGCCATTCAGGCGGCCATCGGGGCCAACATCATCGCTCGTGAGACGGTCAAGGCGCTGCGCAAGAACGTGCTGGCCAAGTGCTACGGTGGCGATATCACCCGCAAGCGCAAGCTCCTGGAAAAGCAGAAGGCGGGCAAGAAGCGCATGAAGCAGATCGGTTCGGTGGAGGTTCCGCAAGAAGCCTTCCTGGCCATCCTGCAGGTGGAGGAATGATGAACGATACCCACATGAGTGCCATCACGGCCGTGGTCCTGGGTGCCTTTGTGGCCTATGGCGCCGCCTGGTACGCCGGTGCCATCGAGGGCAACTTCGCCCTGCTGCTGTTGCTGGCCGTGGTGGTCACAGGCATTTACTGGTTGGCAGAAAAGCTGTATTTCCTGCCTCAACGTCGAAAGGCAGCCGAGCGGCTGGCCAGCGAACAGCGCCAGCGGGAAGCCGAACTCACCCGCATGGGCGTCAAGGCAGATGCCATCAACCTTGAGGAAGCGCAGCACAAACTCCTGATGCAGCCCTGGTGGCTGGACTGGACCGCTGGTCTGTTTCCCGTGATCTTCATCGTCTTTGTTTTGCGTTCTTTCCTGTTCGAGCCATTCAAGATCCCGTCGGGCTCGATGATTCCCACCCTGCATGTCGGCGACCTGATCCTGGTCAACAAATTTCACTATGGTGTGCGTTTGCCCGTCATTCACACCAAGATCGTGTCCAACAACAGCCCGGAGCGGGGCGATGTCATGGTGTTCCGCTACCCGCCGCAGCCCACACTGGACTACATCAAGCGTGTGGTGGGTCTGCCTGGAGACGAGGTGGCTTATCTGAACAAGCAGTTGTTCATCAATGGCCAGCCTGTGACCAAGATGCCCATGCCCGAGTTCTACGACAGCGGCAACATGCGTTATTCGCAGCAGTTTGGCGAGGCGCTGGGCAGCAAACGCTACAGCACCCTCAACGACGCGGATCGTCCGGCATTCATTCCTGGTACGGCAGACTTTCCATTCAAGGAGCAATGCCGGTATTCGGTGGAAGGGGTCATCTGCACCGTTCCCGAGGGGCATTTTTTCCTGATGGGGGACAATCGGGACAACTCCCTCGATTCGCGCTACTGGGGGTTCGTTCCCGAGGCCAACATTGTCGGAAAAGCGTTTTTTGTCTGGATGAATTTTGGCGATTTGGGTCGAATCGGTTCATTCCAGTGACGCAAACGTGAGGAAGGTGATTAAGATGTGTGGATGGCTATTCAACGGAGCATGCGTATGAGGCAAGGGCAACGCGGGATTACTTTCATGGGCATGGTGTTTGTCGGTATCTTGGTGGCTGCCTTCGGTATCCTGACCGCGAAGGTGGTTCCCACGTATCTCGAATACCAGATTATCATGAAGGCTGCCCAGAGGGCATCTGAGTCGGGTAAAACGGCAGGAGAGATTCGCACGGCATTTGAACGCACCAAGGCCGTTGATTATTTTGAATCGATCGGTGGAAATGACCTTCAAATATCAAGGGTCAATGACCGTTTGGTGGTGGAATTCGCCTATGCCAAAGAGATTCATCTTGCCGGACCTGCCTATCTGGTTCTCAAGTACCAGGGTCGCACCCGTTAATCCGTTTCGCACGAGTTGACTCAGACACTGAACGCGTTGCAAGCCCGACTGGGCCATGCTTTTCATCACCCGGAACTGCTGGAAAGGGCACTCACTCACCGCAGTTTTTCGGCGGATCATTACGAACGCCTGGAATTTCTAGGGGATTCGGTGTTGAACCTGGCGGTTTCCGGGTTGCTGTACGAGCGGCTCAGTCGTCAGAGTGAGGGCGATCTCTCGCGGATCCGCGCGAATCTCGTCAAGCAGGATGCCCTGCATCGTCTGGCACTGGATCTGGGCTTGCCACCATGGCTGCGTCTGGGTGAAGGCGAAGTGAAGTCTGGAGGCCGCCATCGGCCTTCGATCCTCGCTGATGCGCTGGAGGCGATCATCGGTGCCGTCTACCTCGATTCGGGCTTCGAGGCCGCGGACCAACTGGTACGCCGCCTGTATGCCGATATTGACCTGAGTCCCGGCAAAAGCGCACAGGACAAAGACGCCAAAACCGCGCTTCAGGAATGGTTGCAAGGACGCAAGATGAGGCTTCCCCAGTACACCGTGGTGGCCACGCAGGGAGAAGCCCATCAGCAAGTTTTCGAGGTGCTCTGTGAAGTCACCGAACGGGGTGTGGGTGCCCGAGGCATCGGCCCGTCTCGTCGTGCGGCCGAGCAGGCCGCTGCCGCCCACCTGCTCGATCAATTGAAACAACACCGCTCATGAACGATCCTCAAAAGCCGCACCAGGACGATCTGGAAGCCATGTTGGCACAGGCTTTGCGTAAGCCCGCCACCCCTTCTGCCTCGGATGCTGTTCCGGCCCCTGAGACTGTCGTGGAGGAGCCGGTCGGGCCCCGGCGAAGTGGTTTTGTGGCCATCGTGGGCAAGCCCAATGTCGGCAAATCCACGTTGCTGAACGCACTGGTGGGACAGAAAGTCAGCATCACTTCGCGCAAGGCCCAGACGACACGCCACCGCATCACGGGTCTTCGAACCATCGGTGCCGCTCAGTTCGTGTTTGTGGATACCCCGGGTTTTCAGACCCGGCACGGCAATGCGCTCAACCGATCGCTCAACAAGACGGTGCTCGGTGCGGTGGCTGATGTGGATGTGATCGTCTTTGTCGTGGAGGCCGGACACTTCAATCTCGCTGATGCCAAGGTGCTGTCGTTGCTGCCTTCCAGCGTGCCGGTGATTCTGGTGGCCAACAAACTGGACATGGTTCACCGACGCGGCGAACTGGCCCCATGGCTGCGCAGCATGCAGGAACGCCACGCCTTCGCCGAATTGGTGCCGATGTCCGCCAAGAATGCCAAGGATATCCAGCGGTTTTATGCGATTGTGGAAAAGTACCTGCCTGAACAGGACTGGATGTACGACGCCGATGAACTCACCGACCGAAGCGAGCGTTTCATGGCCGCCGAGATGGTTCGGGAAAAGCTGTTCCGCCTCACCGGCGATGAACTCCCTTACACCTCCACGGTGGTGATCGACACCTTTGAGGAAGAGGGCAGGTTGCGGCGGATCGCGGCGACCATCGTGGTCGAACGCGATGGTCACAAGGCCATGGTCATCGGCGAGAAGGGCGAAAAGATCAAGCGCATCGGGACCGAGGCCCGCCAGGAACTGGAAAAGCTCTGGGATTGCAAGGTGTTCCTGGAGTTGTGGGTCAAGGTGCGCTCGGGTTGGGCCGATGATGAGGCCCGTGTGCGATCCTTCGGTTACGAGTAAGCGGTTTGTCTGTCATGGCCAAGGCATCGGCCAGTCGGTCACGGGTTCAGGATGAGCCGGCCTATGTGCTGCACGCCCATGACTGGAGCGAGTCCAGTCTGATTCTGGAGGTTTTCAGTCTTCATCACGGTCGGGTGGCGCTGGTGGCCAAAGGCGTGAAAAGGCCCACGTCTCAATTTCGGGCGGTTCTGCTGCCTCTGCAGCCGTTGCGGCTGGGTTGGGGTGGGGATGCGGAAGTGCGTACCCTCAAGTCGGCGGTATGGGAAGGCGGACAAGTCATGCCACAGGGTGACGCGCTGCTGTCTGGCTATTACCTGAACGAACTGCTGCTCAAGCTCCTGGCTCGGGATGATCCCAGTCGGCGCCTGTTCGAAGACTACACAGAGGCGGTCAGGGGGTTGTCCCACGGGGTGGCTCCGGCGACTGTGCTGCGGGCTTTCGAACTGCTTCTGCTGCGAGACATCGGCCTGATGCCAGGACTCGACCATGAAGGGGCGAGTCTGGCGACGTTGAGGCCCGAAGCCCACTATCGGCTCAGACCGGAGCATGGTCTGGTCCCGCAGACACACGAACACCAGGCGGCGTGCACGGGGGCTTTCTGGCAGGCTTTGCAGCAGGCGATGGACGGGTCTGAACCGTTCTCAGCCCTGTGCCAACTGTGTCAGACCGACAGGTCAGGCATGTTGCGTCGCCAGCTTCGGGAATTGCTGCACTACCATAGCGGTGTGCGCGTTTTTCAGACGCGCCAGTTGATGGCGGATGTCCAGCGTCTGGCTGGCTGATGTCATTCCCCTCCTGACGGTCAGAGTCGAATGCCATGTCTTCTGCGGATTTCTTTCGCACGGCGCTGTCCGTGAATGTCAACAAGGTGGCGCTGCTGCGCAACAGCCGACATCTCGGCATTCCGTCGGTGACCCGGGCTGCCCAGCGGTGTCTCGAGGCTGGTGCCCAGGGCATCACCGTGCATCCACGGCCCGATGAACGGCACATTCGTCATCACGATGTGTTCGATCTGGCCCAACTGCTGCAGGCCTGGCCCGACCGGGAATACAACATCGAAGGCAACCCCTTTCACAACCTGATGTCGGTGGCCCGCGACGTGATCTCGCGTGGGTTGCCCCTGCACCAGCTGACGCTGGTGCCCGACAGCGTGGGCCAGTTCACCAGCGACCACGGCTGGCGGTTTCCGCAAGACGACCCGCGTTTGCGCCCCGTGATCGAGGAGGCACATGCACTGGGATTGCGTGTGAGCCTGTTCATGGACGCCGAGGCCGACCAGATGGCGGCTGCAAAGTCGGTGGGCGCTGACCGGGTGGAACTCTACACGGAACCCTATGCCGCCGCTTTCGCCGCAGGCGTGCCAGCGGATATCCAGCAGCAGCTCGCCCGGTTTGCGGCTGCCGCGCAAGCCGCACGGGAGGCAGGCCTCGCGGTCAACGCCGGGCACGACCTGAACCGTGACAACCTCACGCTCTTCTTGCAGACCGTGCCTCACGTCCGCGAGGTGTCGATCGGCCACGCTTTCATGGCAGATGCCCTGGAACACGGATACGACGCAACGGTTCGTGCCTACCTGCAGTGCATCACGGCGGCCCAGGTCAGCGCATGATATACGGCATTGGCAACGACATCTGTGATGTGCGCCGGATCCGCGCCAGCCTGGAGCGGCACGGAGACCGGTTTGCGGCCAAGGTGCTGGGCGACCAGGAACTGGGGGTCTGGCGCCTGCGTAGCGCGCGCTGGCCCGAACGCGGCGTTCGCTATCTGGCCACCCGTTTTTCCGCCAAGGAAGCGTTCAGCAAGGCCATCGGCCTGGGGATGCGCCTGCCCATGACGTGGCGTCATTGTGAAATCCTCAACTTGTCCAGTGGTCAGCCTGCGGTGGTGCTGCACGGCGCCCTCAGGAACTGGTTTGACGCACGGGGCCTTTCGGTCCACGTCAGCCTGACCGACGAAACCGATTACGCCGCCAGTTTTGTGGTGGTCGAACAACGCCAAACACTTGAATCATGACCCAGCACGCCCCTCTCATCATCGACGTGGCCGGTACCCGTCTGACCAAAACCGACAAGCAACGCCTGGCGCACCCCTTGGTGGGCGGCATCATCCTGTTTGCCCGGAATTGGGAAAACCGCGAGCAGCTCACCAAGCTGTGCAAGCAGATCAAGAAGGTGCGGGCCGATCTGCTCATCTGCGTCGATCACGAGGGTGGCCGTGTGCAGCGCTTCCGCACCGATGGCTTCACCCACCTGCCGCCCATGCGGTCCCTGGGTGACCTGTGGTTCACCGGCAAGCCAGGGCAGGAATCTGAATCGGCGCTGAAGGCCACGAATGCCGCCACAGCGGCCGGTTTTGTACTGGGTGCCGAGTTGCGAGCCTGCGGTGTGGATTTCAGCTTCACCCCCGTGCTGGACCTGGACCATGGTGGCAGCTCCGTCATTGGCGATCGCGCGTTTGCCCGTGACTCACGGGTGACCACCCTGCTCGCCAGCGCCCTCATGCACGGTTTGATGCAAAGCGGCATGCGAAACTGTGGCAAGCACTTTCCCGGCCATGGCTACGTGAAGGCCGACTCGCACGTGGACATGCCGGTGGATGGCCGTGGCCTCAAGGCCATTCTGGCCGATGACGCCGCCCCCTATGGCTGGCTCAGCGCCAGTCTGAGCAGCGTCATGCCTGCACATGTGATCTACCCCAGGGTCGACAGCCGGCCGGCAGGTTTTTCTTCACGCTGGCTCAACGACATCCTGCGTGGGCAACTGGGATTCACGGGCGCGGTGTTCAGCGACGACCTGAGCATGGCGGGTGCACGCCAGATCGATGGCCGCGAGGTGTCATACACCGAAGCAGCCCTCACGGCCCTCGAAGCAGGCTGCGACATGGTGCTGCTGTGCAACCAGAGCGCCGAGAACGGCGGCGAGCCGGTGGACGACCTCATCAACGGACTCAGCGAGGCGCAGCTCAAAGGCCGCTGGCAACCCAGTGGCGCCAGCGAGCAGCGCAGGCAGGACTTGCTGCCCCAGGGCTATCCAATGCCCTGGGACGAACTGATGGTGGACGCGCGATACATGCACGCCCTCAGCCGCTTGCCCTGAGGTTGGTGGTGCGTTCTAGTGGGCGATGCCCAACTGGTCCAGCGCATCCCCGACCAGTTCCAGGCGGAGCAGCGGACTGTCCAGAGCGAGCAATCGTTGCTTGAAGTTCGACGGCAGGGGCAGCAATTCGGCCCAGCGGTTGGCCAGCCACCCTGCATCCTGCCAAGGGCTGTCCGAATCGGCCCATGGGGGCAGGGCAGGGAAGGTGTGGGGGTGATCGGTCTCCAGACGCTCATGGAGTTGTCGCAACGCACGAGCCATGCCGGTCAATTCGTCGGGCACTGGCATTGGCATATCGGTTGGCAAAGCCCTCACATCGGCCATCCAAAGCCCATGCTTGAGTTTTTCGCTGCGATCGATGAGGAAGCGCTGAGTACCTTGGCATTGAATCAGCACCAAGCCCGGTCGTGGCTGTTCGAGCCGTGAGATGTGTGCCAATGTTCCCTGCGACTCAAAACCTTCGGTGCGAAAGGTCTCACCCCGAGAGGGATCCCGCTGTTGGACTTCGTGCCCTTCGGTCAGGCACACCACCCCGAATGGCGTGCCATCGCGGTGGCATCGCTTGACCATGTCCAGGTAACGCACTTCGAATATCTGAAGCGGGAGATGGCCGCCAGGGAACAGGACCGTGCCCAGGGGGAACAGGGGGATGCGCAGCGCGGGACTCACGCCACGGCTTCGGCGCTTTGTCGTTGCAGCATGGCCAGGACGCTGGCCACGGTGCTGCGCAATTCGCGCCGGTCACAAATGAAATCCACGGCGCCTTTGGTCTGCAGGAACTCGGCACGCTGGAAGCCTTCGGGCAGTTTCACACGCACGGTGTTCTCAATCACGCGAGGGCCGGCAAAGCCGATGAGCGCCTTGGGCTCGGCAATCACCACGTCGCCCACAAACGCAAAGCCGGCACTCACGCCGCCCATGGTCGGGTCGGTCAGCACGCTGATGTAAGGCAGGCCCTTCTTGGCGAGTCGTGTGAGCGCCGCGTTGGTCTTGGCCATCTGCATCAGGCTCAAGAGGCCTTCCTGCATGCGTGCGCCACCCGTGGCGGTGAAGCACACAAAGGGCAATTTCTGTTCGATGGCGGTTTCAACGCCGCGCACGAAGCGTTCACCCACCACCGAGCCCATGGAGCCGCCCATGAAATCGAACTCGAAGCACGCAGCCACCAGTTCAATGCTCATGACCGATCCACCCATCACGATGAGGGCATCGGTTTCGCCAGTGGCTTCGAGCGCTTCTTTGAGGCGTTCGGTGTATTTCCGGCTGTCCTTGAACTTCAGGGCATCGACCGGGATCACTTCCTGTCCGATTTCGTAGCGGCCCTCGCCGTCGAGAAACGCGTCGAGACGGGCCCGTGCGCTGATGCGGTGGTGATGGCTGCAGTGCGGGCAGACGTTCTGGTTTTTTTCCAGATCATTCTTGTACAGCACCGCATCGCAGCTGGGGCATTTGATCCAGAGCCCTTCTGGGATGGAGCGGCGACTCGCCGGGTCGGTGTTGGTGATTTTGGGCGGGAGCAGCTTTTCAAGCCAGGACATGTTTTCTCCTTGCGTGGCAAGTGACAGGGCAGATTATCTCGCAGCCAGCCATGTCGTCAGATGTTCAAGCCGTCCAGGGCACTTCGGATACCCGATAAAAACGCGCTGGCCGTGAGGGCCACTTGGTCGCGTGGGACGGGTTCAATCAACTGGATCAGCCGGGTGCCGATCACCACGGCATCGGCAGATTTCCCCACCGCACAGGCCGTGGCGGCATCGCGGATGCCAAAGCCCACGCCCACCGGAGTGTTCACGTGTCGGCGGATGCGAGGGAGCATGGCTTCCACCGCGTCGGTGTCCAGGTGGCCGGCACCGGTCACGCCCTTGAGCGACACATAGTACACGTAGCCGCTGGCGATGCGCCCGACCTGGGCGATGCGCTCGTCGGTGCTGGTCGGTGCCAGCAGGAAGATCAGGTCCAGCCCGTGGGCCTTGAGGGTGTCGGCAAAGGCTTCGCACTCTTCGGGTGGATAGTCCACGATCAGCACGCCGTCCACACCAGCCCCCGCGGCATCACGGGCGAAGCTGTCCACGCCGTGTTTCAGCTCATAGCGCTCCACCGGGTTGGCATAGCCCATCAGCACCACCGGGGTGGTGGCATCGGTCTGGCGGAAGGCCCGTACCATGTCCAGCACCTGCGTCATGCCAATGCCATAGGTCAGGGCTTTTTCACCCGCCTTTTGAATCACCGGACCGTCGGCCATGGGGTCGGAAAACGGCACGCCCAGCTCGATGATGTCAGCCCCTCCCTTGACCATGCCGTGCATGAGTTCGGGTGTGACGTCGGCATAAGGGAAACCGGCGGTGACGTAGGGAATGAGCGCTTTGCGGCCCTGAGTCTTGAGCTGCTGGAGGGTGGATTCGATGCGGCTCATGGACGACCCCCTACGCTGGCCACTTCGTGGGCGGGGCTGAAGGTCAGGCTTTGCTCGGTGCCGCCTTTGACGGACTGGCCCCGACAGCTGGGCCGGCAGTAGAAGTCGGCCTGCGACAGGTCGGCCACGGTGCCGATGTCCTTGTCCCCCCGGCCAGACAGGTTCACCAGAATGGACTGGTCCGGGCGCATGGTTTTGGCCAGCTTCATGGCAAAGGCCAGGGCGTGGCTGGATTCCAGCGCTGGAATGATGCCTTCGGTGCGGCACAGGTGGTGGAAGGCTTCCAGCGCCTCGGCATCGGTGATGCCCACGTACTCGGCGCGGCCGATGTCCTTGAGCCAGGCGTGCTCTGGCCCCACGCCCGGGTAGTCCAGACCAGCGCTGACGCTGTGCGTCTCGGTGATCTGGCCATTGTCGTCCTGCAGGATGTAGGTGCGGTTGCCGTGCAGCACACCGGGTTGCCCCTTTTGCAGCGATGCCGAGTGCTTGCCGCTGTCCAGTCCTTCGCCGGCGGCTTCCACGCCAATCAGGCGGGTGGTCTCGTGACCGATGTAAGGGTAGAAAATGCCCATGGCATTGCTGCCGCCGCCCACGCAGGCGAGCACCGCATCGGGTTGCAGCTCGCTGCCGGTGCCCGGCAGCTTCAGCTCGGCCAGCATCTCGGGCATCTGCTTCAGGCACTCCTCGCCGATCACGCTCTGGAAGTCGCGCACCATCATGGGGTAGGGGTGCGGGCCGGCCACGGTGCCGATGATGTAGAAGGTGTTTTCCACGTTCGTCACCCAGTCGCGCATGGCCTCGTTCAGCGCGTCTTTCAGCGTCTTGCTGCCGCTTTCCACCGGCACGACCGTGGCGCCCAGCAGCTTCATGCGGTAGACGTTGGGGCTCTGGCGCTTCACGTCCTCGGCCCCCATGTAGACGATGCACTCCAGCCCGTAGCGGGCACAGATGGTGGCGGTGGCCACGCCGTGCTGGCCAGCGCCGGTCTCGGCGATGATGCGCGGCTTGCCCATGCGTTTGGCCAGCATGGCCTGGCCGATCACGTTGTTGATCTTGTGGGCGCCGGTGTGGTTGAGGTCCTCGCGTTTGAGGAAAATCTGCGCCCCGCCCAGTTCACGGCTGGTACGCGCGGCATGGTAGATGGGCGAGGGGCGGCCCACGAAGTGCGCCAGCTCGTAGCGGAATTCGCGCAGGAATTCGGGGTCGTGCTGGTATCGGGCGTAAGCCTCGCGCAGTTCGTTGATCGCGTGCGTGAGGGTTTCACTGATGAAGCTGCCGCCGTAGGGACCGAAGTGGCCGCGGGCGTCGGGTTGGTGGTATTCGTACATGGAATGGCGTCTCGGTGAATCGTCAAGGAAGGGCGTGGGGCTCAGCCGCGAGCCAGCGCGTCGTCGGCCTGGCGAACGGCGGCCACGAAGCGATCGATCAGTTCGGGGCTCTTGATGCCTTTGGCGCTTTCCACGCCCGAACTCACGTCAACCGCCCAGGGGCGCACGAGTCGAATGCCATCGGTCACATTTGCAGGTGTGAGTCCACCAGACAAAACGAGGCGAGCGCTGGCGTTTAGTAGCGGGTGTGACCAATTGAAGGCTGTCCAGTCGAAAGAGACACCGCCGCCGCCATAGCCCTGAACGTGGGCGTCAAGCAGGATGGCCTGTGCAGCGTTGTGTTGTAAGGCGTATTTTAAAAGATCGAAGCGGTGTGCGCCATCGCCAGTGGGCACGCGGGCCGCACGGATGTGGGGGCGACCGTGAGCCTGGCATGCTTCGGGCGATTCATCACCATGAAACTGCAACACCGCCTGGGGCACGGCCGCCAGCCCGGCCTGCACCTCCTGTGGCGTTGCATTGACAAACAGCAACACCGGCGTGACGAACGGGGGCAGCGAGCGGGCCAACTCCCCGGCCCTTTCGGCGGTCACGGCGCGCGGGCTGGGTGGGTAGAGAACAAAACCGATCGCGTCGGCCCCGGCATGGACGGCATGTTGCACGTCTTCATCGCGCGTGAGGCCACAGATCTTGATACGGGTGCGGTGCATCCCTCGATTATGGCAATCCCGTCAGGGCAGCCAGTCGGTGCCAGGGACTTCGGCAGGCAGGCCCCAGTGGGTTTCGTACACCGGTCCCAGGAAGTACAGACCATCCGGCGCGAAGGTGGGGGCAGCCACCTCCCGGCTTCGAGCGTCTCGCACCTCGGCCATCCATTCGGGCGGGCGAATGCCCTGGCCCACCGCCATCAGGCAACCCATGAGGTTGCGGATCATGTGGTGCAAGAAGGCGTTGGCCTCGAAGTCGAAGCGCCAGTAGGCACCTCGGCGCCGGATGTCGATGCGGCGCAGGTGCTTGACGGGCGACAGCGCCTGGCATTGTGCGGCGCGGAACGAGCTGAAGTCGTGTTCGCCGATCAGCTGGCTCGCAGCGGTCTCCATGGCCGCCTGGTCGAGCGGGCGGAATACCCAGCCCACCCGGCCCACCTCGAAGCTGGGGCGCACCGGGGATTCGAGAAGCACGTAGGCATATCGCCGGGCGATGGCGCTGGCACGGGCGTGGAAGGTGGCCGGTACTTCATGCGCCCATTGAACGGCGATGTCACCAGGCAGATAGCGGTTGGTGCCGCGCACCCACGAGTTCATGGCGCGGACCACGTCGGTGTCGAAGTGCACCACCTGGCCCAGGCCGTGGACGCCGGCGTCCGTCCGGCCGGCACAGAACGTACCCAGAGTGGGTACATTGGCAAACTGCGACAGCGCACGTTCCAGATGGTCTTGCACCGTCTGGCCACTTGGCTGGCTTTGCCAGCCTTGGTAGGCACCACCCTGGTAGCTGACGCCGAGCGCGATCCTCAAGACAGGCCTGTGTGACAGCGACGACTCAGGGCAACTGGGCCAGGAACGCGCGGGCACGTTCCTTCAACTCGCCCGTGGCTTCCTCTTCGACTTCTTCAGCCAGCGATCGGGCTCCATCATGGTCGCCAATGGCCTGGAACTCTTCAGCCAGCGACAGCTTGGTTTGGAGGGGGTCGTTGCCACCGAGGTTTTCGTCGAGTTCGAAGCCTGCCAGTGAATCGGCATCCATGCCCGCTGCATCGGGACTGGAGGGGGATTCGGTTGACGGTGACGCCACGGGTGCATCCAGATCCAGATCGAGGTCCAGAGACAGCGCTTTCACCTCACTGGGCAAGTCAGGGGTCGGCGTGGAGGATGCTGATGGCGCTGGAGATTCGATATCGGTCAGATCGAGGTCGAAGTCGAGCGTCGACTCCCCAGCCGAAGCGGTTTGCGCTGGAGCGGCGTTGTCAGGACTCTGATCGATCTCGAAGTCCATCTTGGTCACGGCTTCATTGGCAACCGTTTCCGGAGGACGGTTCAACTCAAGATCCGCTTCGGCAGCCTTCGAGGGGTTATCGGATTCAAGCAACCGGTCCAGTTCATCCGCTTCGTTCTGGCTGGCTGTGGCTTCGTTGTCAAAACGGAGGTCGATATCTGGCGGTTGTGTGCTGGGTCCTGATGAAGGACTGGATTCGGCAGCGCCGAGGTAGAGCGGATTGTCGGGGTCGACACGCAACCCCATTTCACGCACCTGCTGCCAATCCGACCCCAAGCCCTGGGTCAGGTCATGCACATTCGCCGCCAGGGTGTTGAACAACAGAATGTCGTTACGCTGCGCATAAATCTCGAGCAGCTTGAGGCGAACGGGCAGGCGATCCGGATGCAGTCGCATGGATTCAAGCAGGATTTCTTCGGCCTGCTTGTCGCGACCGTAGGCCAAGAACACATCGGCTTCTGCCACCGGGTCCACATCGCCGCCTGCATCCAGCTGGCTGGGCGAGTACATCATGGAAGATACGGGTGCACCCTCAGTGGTGTTGACCGTCTGGCCTTCCGCATTCTCGTAGGATTCGGAGTCGGGTTCCTGGGTCTGACTGGGGGCTTCCGATGTTTTGCGCTTGCGCCAACGCAGCAAACCGAGGAGGGCAAGCAAGGCGAAGACCCCGCCGCCTGCTGGCAAGGCAAGCGGATGACCGATCAGCGATTGAATCAGTGATCCGGATTCGACCGGGGCAAGTCCTTCAGGTGCGGCAACGGTTGCCGGTGCAGGCGCGGCTGTGGGCTCGGGAGCAGAGGGCGCAGCCGCTGGCGGTTCGGCTTCGACGGCCACGACGGGTTCTGGTGCCGGCGCGCTTGAGGCGGCCTCTGTGGCAGCCGAGGTGGTAGCGGCCTGCTTCAGTCGTTCCAGTTCCTGGAGGTTGCGGTTGAGTTCGCCGGCACGCTGCTCGGTGGCTTCCTGCTGTCGGGATTGGGCAATCTGGTCGGTTTCGGGTGCAGGTTTGCCCGCCTGAGCGAGGGTAAGCCGGTCCTGGGCCTGGGCGGCGGGTTGCTGGTCAGCCACCTCGGTCTGTACGGTTCCTTTGGCACTTCGGGCTGCGGGCGGAGTCTCCTGCAGAGGCGCCATGCCAGCCAACCGCCGCCGATACTCATTGAAGTCACGAATCTGAGCCTGAACAATTTGACGGGCTTCCTGATTCGGAATCTCGGCTGCAAGGCTCGCAGTAGGCACATCCAGAACCACACCGGCACGCAAACGGTTCACGTTGTTGTTGACGAAAGCCCCTGGGTTGGCGCGCAGCATGGCCACAAGCATCTGGTCTAGCGAGACGCCTGCTGGCAGCTGTTTGAGAGCGATCTCGCTGGCCGTATCGCCACGCCTGACTTCGACGCGGTTGGTCCCTTGTGAGGTCGCTGGTGATGAGGGTGTGGGGCGAGAGACAGAAGGCATCGGCGGAGGCACCGGTGCAGACGGTCTGACTTCGGTGATCACCGGTGCCGATGGAGTCGCTGGCAGCAGCGGTGCGGGTGCTGGTCGCAGGTTGGGTGGGTCAAACAGCATCGTGTAACCGCGAAGCAGTTGCCCATTCGCCCAGTTGGCTTGGATCACCAGATCGAGAAAAGGCTCAGTGACCAGCCGTTCACTGGTCAGTTGAATCACATAACGCCCATTCGGACGTGGCACCAGTTGGAAACGCAAATCGCTGAGCGACGGACTGAAGTTCATGCTTGCAGCACTGAAACGCTCAGGCGGTGCAACACCGATCTGGATAGAACTGGCTTCGCTGTCCGTGATACTTGATACATCGATTTCAGCGCGCAAAGGTTCACCAAGAAATGACTGAACCGTCAACTTTCCTAGGGTCAGCGCCCAGACATTGCCCGCCGCCAGGGCGGAGGTCACCGCAACGGCCATCGCAGCGGCACGAATCACGCGGATGGGGGGCAGCTGTCTGGTGGTGCCGGGTTGCGGGCCAAAGCTCTTCTTGTGTTGCACAGAGACCTCTACCATATTTATCGATATTTCACCATAACATCAATAAGTCACGGTGACAAGCTCAGAACCGCTTCCTTGAAGGAAGCCGCCTGTTTTCATGTCTGGCGCATCAGAAGTGTTGCCATGAGGCAACGCTTAATCAACGCCAGAATACCGAATATAACCTCAAGCGTCCAGCAAAATGCGCATCATGCGACGCAGCGGTTCGGCTGCACCCCATAACAACTGGTCACCGATCACAAAAGCCGAAACGTATTCAGGACCCATGTTGAGTTTGCGCACACGGCCCACCCCCACCTCCAGCCCACCGGTGATGGCGGCTGGGGTGAGTTCCTTGACAGTGATGGCACGGTCGTTGGGTACCCACTTCACCCAGGGGTTGCCGCTCTTGATGATGGACTCGATGGCTTCCAGCGGCAGGTCTTTCTTCAGCTTGAGCGTCAGTGCCAGGCTGTGACAGCGCATGGCGCCGATGCGCACGCATAGGCCGTCCACCGGAATGGTCTGCTCGGTGCCCAGGATCTTGTTCACCTCGGCCTGGCCTTTCCATTCTTCCTTGGACTGGCCGTTGGGCAGCTGCACGTCGATCCAGGGGATCAAGCCGCCGGCCAGCGGAGCGCCGAAGAACTCGGTCGGCACGTCTTCGCGGATCGTCCTGGCGACCTGGCGATCGATTTCGAGGATGGCCGATGCGGGTGTGGTCAGTTCATTGGCCACCGCCCCGTACACCACTCCCATGCCCTTGAGGAGTTCCCGCATGTGGTTGGCACCCCCGCCCGAGGCGGCCTGGTAAGTCATGGAGCTCACCCACTCCACCAGGCCATCGCGGAACAGACCGTTGAGTCCCATCAGCAGAATGGAATTGGTGCAGTTGCCACCGATCCAGTTCTTCCCACCCGCCGCCAGAGACTTGCGGATCAGGCCATCATTGACCGGGTCCAGGATGATCACCGCATCGGATTCCATCCGCAGCGATGAAGCGGCGTCAATCCAGTGACCCTGCCAGCCAGAAGCACGCAGCTTCGGGAACACTTCCTTGGTGTACTCGCCGCCCTGACATGTGATGACAATGTCGCATTGGGCCAGCGCGGAGATGTCGTTCGCATCTTGCAGCGTCTGGTGAGACTTGGCCATGGACGGGGCTGCCCCGCCGGTATTGGATGTGGAAAAGAAAATGGGTTCGATGTGGTCGAAATCGCCCTCGGCGACCATGCGATCCATCAATACCGAGCCGACCATGCCGCGCCAGCCGACCAGACCTACCAACTTGCTCATTTCAAATGCCCTTTCAAGTCAAACAAAAAGTCCAGACCAGACCTGTTTGCCCCGGCTCGTCTAGGCCAGGGAGGGCGCACGACGATACCGGAGCGTGTTCAGCTCTTAATGATGGTCGTGGTTTGGGTGGTGATTGCGCGCGCATCCACACTGGCCAGTGAGGCAGCGGTGGTGTTCAGAGGGAACGGGATAGCGGCAAACATCCTGCGATTGTAGCGGATCGAATCCTATGCGATGCTGACAGTTTGTCTGTAGCCCTATACTTTCTTTGGACCAGTCCTTCCAGAAGGTAACGGTGTTCATCAGGAGGCATCATGCGCAAAGGTGGGGTATGGATTCGTGGTTGGTGGCTGGTGTGCGCCTTGCTGGCTGGACCAGCCGTCGCACGAGACATCGTCTTTCTGCCGGTTGCCGAAGGCGTCTTCGCCTACATCGGCGACACGGGTGGTCGCACCTACGAGAACGACGCCATCAACGCCAATCTGGGCCTGGTGATCACGGAAACGGGTGCGGTGCTCATTGACAGCGGAGCCAGCTACCACGGTGCGCAAAAGGTCGCGGCGGCGGCTCGCAAGGTCACCGAGCAACCCATACGCTGGGTGATCAACAGTGGTAACCAGGACCAACGCTGGCTGGGCAATGGTTACTTCAAGGAAAAGGGCGCGGAAATCCTGGCACACGTGTCGGGGCGGGCTTACATGCAGGACAACGGCGGGCAGATGCTGGGGCGCCTGCGGCCGATACTGAAGGACAAGCTCAGAGGGACTGTGCCCACGATGCCGACCCGATGGCTGGAGGGTCCAGAGAACAACCTGTCGTTCGGCACCACGGCCATCCGGGTGCTGCACCGTGGCGGTGGGCACACGCCAGGCGATATCATCCTGTGGTTGCCTTCGCAACAGGTGGCGTTTGCAGGCGATGTGGTTTACGTGGAGCGCATGCTTGGCATGAATCCTGCCAGTCGCACCAAACCATGGCTGGACTCGTTTGCGGTCTTGGAGGAACTGGAACCACGCATCATCATTCCAGGTCACGGCGGGCCGACCACGTTGGCGCAGGCCCAGAAAGACACGCGAGACCTGCTAATGGCCTTGCGTCAGCACATGGGCAAGGCGGTCGAGAACATGCAGGACATGGACAGCGCCATCAAGTCCTTCAATCCACAACCCTTCCAGTATCTGCTGCACGCGGACGTGTGGTTGCCCCAACTGGCCAACCGGACCTATCTGGACATCGAAAAGGAGTGAGCCCCGATCTGTGGAGGCTCCCGCTTTCTCAGGTCCAGGGATTCAACCCAACGCCTTCACCACCGCATCGCCCATCTGCGCGGTGCCTACTTTCGTGGTGCCTTCGCTGTAGATGTCGGGCGTGCGCAGACCTTGGCCCAGCACCCTTTGCACCGCCGCTTCGATGCGGTCTGCAGCTTCGGGCTGGTTCAGACTGAAGCGCAGCATCATGGCCGCACTCAGGATGGTGGCCAGGGGGTTGGCCACGCCTTGGCCCGCGATATCGGGGGCACTGCCGTGGCTGGGCTCGTACAGCCCCTGGCCTTTGGCATTCAGGCTGGCCGAAGGCAGCATGCCGATCGAACCGGTCAGCATCGAGGCTTCATCGGACAGGATATCGCCAAACATGTTGCCTGTCACCAGCACGTCAAAGGCCTTGGGCGCCTTCACCAGTTGCATGGCCGCGTTGTCCACGTACATGTGCTGCAACTCCACATCGGGGTACTGGGCGTGCACCTCGGTGACCACGTCTTTCCAGAACTGGAAGGTTTCCAGCACGTTGGCCTTGTCCACGCTGGTCACCTTCTTGTGGCGCTTGCGTGCGGCCTGGAAGGCCACATGGGCAATCCGCTCGATTTCGGGCTTGCTGTAGCGCATCGTGTCGAATGCTTCTTCCGTACCAGGGAAGTGACCGTCGGTGGCCACGCGGCGACCGCGCGGCTGGCCAAAGTAGATGTCACCGGTCAGTTCGCGGATGATGAGGATGTCCAGACCGGCGATGAGTTCGGGCTTGAGGCTGGAAGCACCCACCAACTGCTCGTAACAGATGGCTGGACGGAAGTTGGCGAACAGCCCCATGTGTTTGCGCAGGCCCAGGATGGCCTGTTCCGGGCGCAGCGGGCGGTCGAGCTTGTCGTACTTCCAGTCGCCCACCGCACCGAACAGCACCGCATCGCTGGCCATGGCCAGCTTCAGGGTGGATTCGGGTAGGGGATGACCGTGGGCATCATAGGCGGCGCCGCCGACCAGAGCCTGCTCCATCTCGAATTTCAGATCCAGAGTCTGAAGGACCTTGACTGCCTCGGTCACGATTTCCGTACCGATGCCGTCACCGGGAAGAACTGCAATTTTCATGGGGATGGGGATTGTTGTGGCGGGGTCTTCAACCCGCAAATGTGCGGGCCAGCCAGGGTTTGGTTGCAAGACGATGGGCCTCATAGGCCTGGATCTTGTCCTTGTGTCGAAGCGTCAGGCCAATGTCATCCAGACCATGGAGCAGGCAATACTTGCGGAATGGCTGCACATCAAAAGGGATTTCCTCGCCTTGTGGCCGGACCATGACCTGTCGTTCCAGATCGATGGTGAGCTGGTAGCCGGGGAAGGCGTATACCTCGTCGAACAACTGGCTCACGGTGACCTCGGACAGCGCAATGGGCAGCAGGCCGTTCTTGAAACAGTTGTTGAAGAAGATGTCGGCAAAGCTGGGCGCAACGATGGCGCGAAAGCCGTACTGCTCGATGGCCCACGGTGCATGCTCCCGGCTGGAGCCGCAGCCGAAGTTCTTGCGGGCAATCAGGATGGAAGCGCCGGCGTATCGCGGCTGATTGAGCACGAAGTCCGGGTTGGGCTTGCGCTGTCTCTCGGGCACCCCAGGCTGCCCCGGCTGGTCGAGGTAGCGCCATTCATCGAACAGGTTCGGACCGAAGCCCGTCTTGCGGATCGACTTGAGGAACTGCTTGGGAATGATGGCGTCGGTGTCGACGTTCTCTCGATCCATCGGGGCCACCAGGCCTTTGTGAACGGTGAATTTCTGCATGGTGGTGGTCCTCAGGCAAACTGACGGATATCGACAAAGTGTCCATGAATGGCGGCGGCGGCTGCCATCGCGGGACTGACCAGATGGGTGCGTCCACCGGCACCTTGCCGGCCTTCAAAGTTCCGATTGCTCGTTGATGCGCAACGTTCACCAGGCTCGAGGCGGTCGGCATTCATGGCGAGGCACATGGAGCAGCCCGGTTCACGCCATTCAAAGCCCGCGGCCCGGAAGATCTCGTGAAGGCCTTCGCGTTCGGCCTGTTCTTTCACCTGCCCGGAGCCAGGTACCACCATGGCCAGTTTGATGTTTCGAGCGACTTTCTGGCCGAGCTTTTTCACCACGGCAGCGGCTTCGCGCATGTCCTCGATCCGGCTGTTGGTGCACGAACCGATGAACACCTTGTCCACGTGGATGTCGGCCAGCGCCTTGCCGGGTTCGAGCCCCATGTAGGCCAGTGCACGCTCCATGGCGTTGCGACGGTTGGGATCCTTTTCCTGGTCAGGATCCGGCACGGTGGCCGTGACCGGCAACACCATTTCAGGCGAGGTTCCCCAAGTGACCTGAGGCAGGATCTGCGCGGCATCGAGTTCCACCACGGTGTCGAAAACCGCATCGGCATCGGACTGGAGCGTTTTCCAGTAGGCCACGGCCTGATCCCATTCCACGCCGATCGGCGCCATGGGACGGCCCTTGACGTAGTCGATGGTTTTCTCGTCAACGGCCACCAGGCCAGCGCGAGCACCGGCTTCAATCGCCATGTTGCACACCGTCATGCGGCCTTCCATGCTGAGGGCCCGAATGGCGCTTCCACCGAATTCGATGGTGTAGCCGGTTCCACCAGCGGTCCCGATTCGGCCAATGATGGCCAGCACGATGTCTTTTGCAGTACAGCCCCTGGGCAGAACGCCTTCCACCTTCACCAGCATGTTTCGGGCCTTTTTGGCCAGCAGGGTCTGCGTGGCCAGCACATGCTCGACCTCGGAGGTGCCAATGCCGTGGGCCAAGGCGCCAAACGCACCATGGGTTGACGTGTGGCTGTCGCCGCATACCACGGTCATGCCTGGCAGTGTGGCCCCGTTTTCCGGGCCGATCACATGCACGATGCCCTGGCGTTTGTTCAGGAAAGGGAAATAGGCGGCCGCGCCAAATTGGGCAATGTTGGCGTCCAGCGTGGTGATCTGTTCCTTGCTGATCGGATCGGTGATGCCATCGTAACCCTGTTCCCAGCCGGTTGTCGGGGTATTGTGGTCGGCGGTGGCGACCACCGAGCTCACTCGCCAGACTAGACGTCCCGTTTCGCGCAAGCCTTCAAAAGCCTGAGGACTCGTGACCTCATGGACCAGATGACGGTCGATGTAGAGCACCGCGGTGCCATCTTCCTCGGTATGGACGACATGTTCGTCCCAGATCTTGTCGTAAAGCGTGCGTCCCATGATGACAGCTTGTTTTCCGGTGGGTGAGCCACCCAAGGCGGCAGGATCCTGAATTCTAGGACATAGGCCTGCCTGAGGCGCAAGGGGAAATGCCAGTGAGAAAGCCCGTCTCAACGGGCTTTCTACGGGGTCTTCTGGAGACCCCGCCTGTGGAGGCTGAGGTCTGGTCGGTCAGCGCTGTGCCAGAGGCGGCACGTCGCGACGGGGAGAACCGGTGAACAGCTGACGGGGGCGGCCGATCTTGTATTCCGGATCGCTGATCATTTCGTTGAGCTGGGCGATCCAGCCGACGGTGCGGGCCAGCGCAAAGATGCCCGTGAACAGGTTGACGGGGATGCCAATGGCGCGCTGGACAATACCCGAGTAGAAGTCCACGTTCGGGTAGAGCTTGCGCTGCACGAAGTAGTCGTCTTCCAGGGCAATCTTTTCGAGTTCCTTGGCCAGCTTGAAGAGCGGATCGTTCTGCAGGCCGAGTTCCTGAAGCACTTCGTTGCAGGTTTCCTGCATCAGCTTGGCACGAGGATCGTAGTTCTTGTAGACACGATGCCCAAAGCCCATCAGCTTGACGCCGCTGTTCTTGTCCTTCACCTTCTCCATGAACTCGCCAACCTTGGCCACACCGCCACTGGCCTGGATTTCTTCCAGCATGTTCAGGCAGGCTTCGTTGGCACCCCCGTGAGCGGGGCCCCACAAACAGGCCACACCGGCGGCGATGGCTGCAAACGGGTTGGTGCCGGATGAGCCGCACAGGCGGACGGTTGAGGTGGAGGCATTCTGTTCATGGTCGGCATGCAGAATGAAGATCCGGTCAAGGGCACGTTCGAGGACCGGGTTGACTTTGTATTCTTCGCATGGGGTGCCGAACATCATCCGCAGGAAGTTGCCCGCGTACGACAGGTGATTCTGCGGGTACATGTAGGGCTGGCCGATCTTGTATTTGTAGGCCATGGCCACCAGGGTGGGCATTTTGGCGATCAGGCGGATCGCGGCGATTTCACGGTGCTCGGGGTTGTTGATGTCGGTGCTGTCGTGATAGAAGGCCGACATGCCGCCCACGAGACCCGTGAGAACGGCCATCGGGTGGGCATCGCGACGGAATCCGCGCAGGAAGAACTGCATCTGCTCGTTGACCATGGTGTGGTTGATCACGAGCTTGTGGAAGTCGTTGCGCTGACTCTCGTTGGGCAGTTCGCCCTTGAGCAGCAGGTAACAGGTGTCGAGGTAATCGCAGTGGGTGGCCAACTGTTCGATCGGGTAGCCACGGTACAGCAGCTCGCCCTTGTCACCATCGATGTAGGTGATGGAGGACTGGCAGGATGCCGTGGACAGGAAGCCGGGATCGTAGGTGAACATGCCGGTCTGCGCGTACAGCTTGCGGATGTCGATCACGTCCGGGCCGATGTTGCCGGCATAGACCGGCAACTCGACGCTGGGAGCGCCGTTGCTGAACGACAGGGTGGCTTTGTTGTCAACGAGTTTCATTCGTCTTCCTTTTTGGAGATGGGCTTCAGTGGGCGTGGGGAGTTCTCAATTGCCCCAGCAATTCCACAACTTCATCGCTGGCCAACGCGCCTTCTGGCTCGGTCCTCCTGAGCAACAGATCGAGGAGATCGTTGTCTGAAAGGTCCATCAGCAGATTCAGCGCGCGGGCCTGACGCACAGTGATGCCAGAATCGTGCCTGGCAAAGAAACGTTCAATGAACAGATCGTTTTCGAGCAACCCGCGGCGACAGCGCCACTTGAGTTTGCTCAAGGTGCGTTCATCGATGAGGGCGTGATCGTCCATGTGCCAGATTGGTGAGTGCTCAGACCGAGCGCAAGACCATCATTTCCTTGATCTTGCCGATGGCCTTGGTGGGATTGAGTCCCTTCGGGCAGACATCGACGCAGTTCATGATGGTGTGGCAGCGGAACAGGCGGTACGGATCTTCGAGGTTGTCGAGACGCTCTGCGGTGGCCTGGTCACGGCTGTCGGCAATGAAACGGTAGGCCTGCAGGAGACCGGCTGGGCCCACGAACTTGTCCGGGTTCCACCAGAAACTGGGGCAGCTGGTGGAGCAGCTGGCACACAGAATGCACTCATACAGGCCGTTGAGTTCCTCGCGCTCTTCGGGGCTCTGCAGGCGCTCTTTCTCGGGCGGCTGGGTGGTGTTGACCAGGTAGGGCTTGATGCTGTGGTACTGCTTGAAGAACAGCGTCATGTCCACGATCAGGTCCCGCACCACCGGCAGACCGGGCAGCGGTTTCAACACGATGTCGCCCTTGAGCGTGTTCATGTTGGTCAGGCAGGCCAGACCATTCTTGCCATTGATGTTCATGGCGTCCGAGCCGCACACGCCTTCGCGGCAGGAGCGGCGGAAGGAGATGGTGGGGTCCAGCTCCTTGAGCTTCATCAGGGCGTCGAGCAGCATGCGCTCGGTACCCGTCAGCTCGACCTCGAGGGTCTGCATGTAGGGCTTGGCGTCCTTTTCGGGGTCGTAGCGGTAGATCTTGAAAGTGCGTTTGGCCATGGTGTGCTCCAGATCGTTGCGCGGATCAGAAAGTACGAACTTTCGGGGGAACGGAATCCACCGTCAGCGGCTTGAGGTTGACGGGCTTGTAGGTCAGCGAGTTGTCGGCGCTGTGCCACAGGGTGTGCTTCATCCACACCTTGTCGTTGCGGCCCAGCGGGCACTCGGCGTCGTCGGCCGGCCTCTCGTAGTCGTTGACCGTGTGGGCGCCGCGGCACTCCTTGCGGGCAGCAGCCGACGTCATGGTGGCCTGGGCGGATTCGATCAGGTTCTCGACTTCCAGCGCTTCGATGCGCGCGGTGTTGAAGACCTTGGACTTGTCTTTGAGGCCGATCGATTCCACGCGAGCACGCATGGCGTTGATCTTCTGCACCCCTTCGTCCATGCTCGCCTGTGTACGGAACACCCCGGCGTGTTGCTGCATGGTGGCGCGGATGTCGTTGGCGACGGTCTGAGCATATTCACCGTTGGTGGTGCTGTCCAGGCGGGCCAGGCGGGCCAGCGTTTGGTCGGCGGCGTCTTTGGGCAGGGCCTTGTGCTCGGCCTTGGGGTTGACGTTGGCGACGATGTGGTTGCCAGCGGCACGGCCAAACACCAGCAGATCGAGCAGGGAGTTGGTGCCCAGGCGGTTGGCGCCGTGCACGCTGACGCAGGAGCATTCGCCCACCGCGTACAGACCGTTGACGATCTTCTGGCTGCCGTTGCCGTCCGGAACGACCACCTGGCCGTTGATGTTGGTGGGGATGCCGCCCATCTGGTAGTGAATGGTGGGCACCACAGGAATGTCTTCCTTCGTGATGTCGACGTTGGCAAAGTTGACGCCGATTTCGTACACCGAAGGCAGGCGCTTGTGGATGGTCTCGGCGCCCAGGTGGCTGAGCTTGAGCATCACGTAGTCCTTGTTGGGACCGCAGCCGCGACCTTCCTTGATTTCCTGGTCCATGCAGCGGGACACGAAATCGCGCGGGGCCAGATCTTTCAGGGTGGGTGCGTAGCGCTCCATGAAGCGCTCGCCGTTGCTGTTGAGCAGGATGGCGCCTTCGCCACGGCAGCCTTCGGTCAGCAGCACGCCCGCGCCGGCCACGCCAGTGGGGTGGAACTGCCAGAACTCCATGTCCTGCAAGGGGATGCCCGCACGTGCTGCCATGCCCAGGCCGTCACCGGTGTTGATGAAGGCGTTGGTGGAGGCGGCAAAAATGCGGCCGGCTCCGCCAGTGGCGAGCAGCGTGGTCTTGGCTTCGAGGATGTAGGTGTCGCCGGTTTCCATCTCCAGCGCGGTCACGCCCACCACATCGCCTGCGCTGTCGCGGATGAGATCAAGGGCCATCCACTCCACGAAAAAGGTGGTGCGGGCCGCCACGTTCTGCTGGTAGAGGGTGTGCAGCATGGCGTGACCGGTGCGGTCGGCCGCCGCACAGGCGCGCTGCACGGGTTTTTCGCCGTAGTTGGCCGTGTGGCCACCAAACGGACGCTGGTAAATGGTGCCGTCCGGGTTGCGGTCGAACGGCATGCCGAAGTGTTCGAGTTCGTATACGACCTTGGGGGCTTCGCGGCACATGAACTCGATGGCGTCCTGATCACCGAGCCAGTCGGAACCTTTGACGGTGTCGTAAAAGTGATAGTGCCAGTTGTCTTCGGACATGTTGCCGAGCGAGGCACCGATACCGCCCTGGGCTGCCACGGTGTGGGAGCGGGTCGGGAAGACCTTGGACAGGACCGCCACATTGAGACCGGCGCGGGCCAGTTGCAACGACGCACGCATGCCGGAGCCGCCGGCACCGACGATCACGACGTCAAAGCGGCGACGGGGCAGGGAAGAAGTGGTCGACATGAATCAGAGCCTCCAGAGGACTTGAAAGGCCCAGCCGGCGCAGCCAACCAGCCAGACGATGGTGAACACATGCAGAGCCAGGCGCAGGCCCACGGGTTTGACGTAATCCATCCAGATGTCGCGCACACCCACAAAGGCGTGCCACATCAGGGCAATGATGACCGCGAAGGTGAGAAATTTCATCCACTGGGCGGCAAAAATGCCAGCCCAGGTCTCGTAACCGATAGGCCCGCTGGTGAAAATGACCTGAGCCAGCAGCACGATGGTGAACAGGGCCATGAGGCCTGCGGTGATGCGCTGCATCAGCCAGTCGCGCATGCCGTAATGGGCGCCGGTGACGACGCGCTTGGAACCGTAGTTGACAGCCATGGGGAACTCCTGGAGGGTGATTCGGTCAGTACAGGCCAAACAGCTTGGCGCCAAGGACCAGGGTGAGGCCAATGCCCAGCACCAGCGTGACCATGGCGGAAGATTTTCCGAATTCTTTGGTCACGCTGTGGGTGGCGTCCATGTAGAGGTGGCGAACACCAGCAATGAAATGGTGCAGATAGCCCCAGATGAGAGCCAGCACCACCAGCTTGATGAACCAGCCGGGAACAAAACCGATGCCGGCGCTGAATGCCGAGGTGAACGTGTCGAACGAAATTTCCGAAGACAGAGAGGTATCGAACATCCAGATGATGAAGGGCATCAGCAGGAACATCATCGCGCCACTGACCCGGTGGAGGATCGATACCCAGCCTGCCGCCGGCAGGCGGTAGGTGGTCAGATCCCGGAACGCGTTGATATTGCGGAACTCAGGCCGCTTTTTGCTCAGTTCTGTCATGGGAAAAGCCTTGTGTGAACGAATGACGGATAGATGACCGGCGTGGAAATGTGCAGGAAAACCCTGACGAAAACCTGTCGCATTCTAGGGCAACGCAACATTCACGACTGCGTTGTTCAGGAATGTTTGGGCTCTTTTCTGGTGTATCAGCTGAGTTCGTTGCGGTAGTGGTGGCGATCGGTCCGGTAAAGACCGCGACGGAACTCCATCGGGACGTCGTTGTAGGTGTACGCGACGCGTTCGACGCTGAGCAAGGGGCTGCCTGCGGTGACATGAAGCAGGGCGGCTGCCGTTTCATCGGCACTGACGGCCTTGATCTTTTCCTGGGCGCGCACCATCCTGATGCCAAACTGGGATTCGAACAAGGCATACATGGGGCCCTGATGCTGAGCCAGGGTGTCCAGGGTGAGTCCCTTGAATGCACCGCCCGGGAGCCACAGGTCTTCCAGAATCGTGGGAACGCCATGAAAGGACAGCACGCGACTGACCTGGATCAAGGCATCACCCCCGCGAAGACCCAGGGGCGTGGTGATTTCAGCCGGTGCCCTGGTGCGCCTGCAGGACAGGATTTCTCGGGCTGCGGGGCCTTCGCTGTCCAGGGTGCCCAGATCGGGGTGCAGTCGGAGGAATCGGTACTGTATGTGCTCTTCTGCATGGGTGGCGACAAACGTGCCTTTTCCCTGTCGACGCACCAGCAGGTTCTCGGCCGCCAGTTCGTCAATCGCTTTTCGGACCGTGCCCTGGCTGACGCGGTAACGTGCCGCCAACTCGAGTTCGCTGGGGATAAGGTCGCCCGGCTTCCACTCGCCATTCTGCAGACTTTGCAGGATCAGGTTCTTGATCTGCTGATACAGCGGGCTGAATGCGGGTGTGGGCAAACTGAACCCGGGCCCCTCGTTGGAATTCGGGTGGGAGGGCTGAAGATCGGGCGGGGGGAATGGGTTCATGGTGGTTGGTGAATCATATCTTATATAAGACATAAGACAAATTGACGTTTCAGGGTTTACCAGAGTACACTTGATGGGATTTTTTCCTCAACCCGTTCCTACTGGAGTGTTTTCATGAGCAAGAAGCCCGTTCGCGTGGCCGTTACCGGTGCCGCAGGTCAGATTGGTTACGCCCTGCTGTTCCGCATTGCTTCCGGCGAAATGCTGGGCAAGGACCAGCCTGTCATTCTGCAACTGCTGGAAATTCCCGATGAAAAGGCCCAGAACGCACTCAAGGGCGTGATCATGGAACTGGAAGACTGTGCCTTCCCGCTGCTGGCGGGTATTGAAGCCCATTCCGACCCCATGACCGCTTTCAAGGACACCGACTACGCACTCCTGGTGGGTGCCCGTCCCCGCGGTCCAGGCATGGAGCGTGCCGATCTGCTGGCTGCCAACGCCCAGATCTTCACCGCTCAGGGCAAGGCGCTGAACGCAGTCGCATCCCGCAACGTGCGTGTGCTGGTGGTGGGCAACCCGGCCAACACCAACGCCTACATCGCCATGAAGTCGGCCCCTGATCTGCCAGCCAAGAACTTCACCGCCATGCTGCGTCTGGACCACAACCGTGCCGCCAGCCAGATCGCCGCCAAGATGGGCATTGCCGTGGGGGACATCGAGAAACTGGCTGTCTGGGGCAACCACTCGCCCACCATGTACGCAGACTACCGCTTTGCCACCGTGAACGGTAAGTCTGTCAAGGACGCCATCAACGACCACGAATGGAACCGTGACGTGTTTCTGCCCACCGTCGGCAAGCGTGGCGCCGCCATCATCGCCGCCCGCGGACTGTCGTCGGCCGCTTCGGCTGCCAACGCCGCGATCGATCACATGCGCGACTGGGCCCTGGGCACCAACGGCAAGTGGGTCACCATGGGTGTGCCTTCCAACGGCGAGTACGGCATTCCCAAAGATGTCATGTTCGGTTATCCCGTGACCTGCGAAGGTGGGCAATACCAGATCGTCGAAGGCCTGCCGATCGACGCGTTCAGCCAGGAATGCATCAACAAGACCCTGGCCGAGCTTCAGGGCGAGCAGGACGGCGTCAAGCACCTGCTGTAAACGTTCGGAATGCCGCGCATGCATCCTCGCGACGTGTTGCTGGGCACACAGGCCGGTGCAGTGAAACTGCCGGTCTGTGACCACTACAGCGGTGTGGAAACACGCATGCGCAAGAGCCTGGCGTTGCAGGCCGAATACCTGGAGCGCCTGGGCGCCTGCGTGTTCGATGTGACGCTGGATTGCGAGGATGGCGCGCCCGTGGGTGGCGAGGCAGAGCACGCCGCTCTGGTCAGCGAACTGGTGTCCGGTTTGCCTCACCTACCTGGGCCCAAGCAGCGTGTCGGCGTGCGTGTGCACCCGGTCGATCACCCTGCCTTCGATGTGGATGTGTCCACCATCGTCGGGAAGGTGGGCCACAGGCTGGCTTACCTGATGGTGCCCAAGGTCGAGTCCGTAGAAGACGTGGTCCGCGCCGTGTCGGCTGTGGATGCGGCGGGGGGACTGACCCTTCCGTTGCATGTGCTGGTGGAGTCCCCGCTGGCGGTACATCGGGTTTTTGACATGGCTGCCCATCCCCGGGTTCAGTCGCTCAGTTTCGGGCTGATGGATTTCGTGTCGGCTCATGGCGGTGCCATTCCATCCCATGGAATGGGGGTGGAGGGGCAGTTCAGCCATCCGCTGGTGCTCCGGGCCAAGATGGACATTGCCAGCGCCTGCCATGCGTGGGGCAAGGTGCCATCGCATTGTGTGGTGACCGAGTTCAGAGACCCGGAAGCCCTGGGTCGCGCCGCCAGGCTTGCCGCCAGCGAACTTGGCTACACCCGGATGTGGAGCATTCATCCTGACCAGATTGAACCGATTCTGGAAGCCTTTTCGCCTGCCAGAACCGAAGTCGAACGAGCTGTCGAGATCGTTCTGGCGGCGCAAAGGGCCGATTGGGCGCCGATATCGCATCAGGGGTACTTGCACGACAGGGCCAGTTACCGTTATTTTTGGCAGGTGCTGGAAAGGGCTTACCAGACCGGTGTTGCCTTGCCAGCCGAGGTTCTTCCATTCTTTGAGCCGGGCGAAGCCCGCAGGAGTTGAACATGCCGTACGGATTTCGCCCCTTTCGAGCCATGGCCCATGGCGTGCTGATGGCCATGCTGTCTCTGCCACTCTGGGTCCATGCTCAGCCTGCAGCCCGCCAGGTCATCACGGTTCAGGCGCCTGCCCCGGCCGATGGCCCGCTTTCCGACCAGGAGCAGGCCACCGCTGCGAAGGTGTATGTCGGTTTCAAGGCCTGTGAGCTGGGCAAGTCGGTACAGATTGATCCCGTGGCCGACGCCCCCGGTTATTTCCACCTGACGATGGGGGGGCAGCGTTACCGGATGCGGCCGGTGGAAACCACCACCGGTGCGGTGCGTCTGGAAGACCGGGCCCAGGGTGCGGTGTGGATACAGCTGACCCACAAGTCCATGCTGATGAGCCAGCGCCAGGGGCGCCGTCTTGCCGATGCGTGTACCAATGCCGTTCAGCAAGCGGCGGCTGAAGCCATGAAACTGAACCCGGCACCCTCTTTGCTTGACGTGGCCCAGAGCCCGTCAAGGTGATTGATCAACTTTTTTTCTGGAGCCCATGATGTTGCAAGCTTACCGTGAACATGCCGCCGAACGCGCCGCGCTCGGCATTCCTCCTCTGCCGCTGGATGCCCGGCAGGTGGCCGAGCTGATCGAGCTGATCAAAAACCCGCCAGCTGGCGAGGAAGCGTTCCTGATGGATCTGCTGACCCACCGCGTACCACCAGGCGTGGACGACGCCGCCAAGGTCAAGGCCAGTTTCCTGGCCGCCGTGGCGCATGGCGATATCAAAGTGGGCCTGATTTCCAAAGCCAAGGCCACGGAGTTGCTGGGCACCATGGTGGGCGGCTACAACGTGCACCCGCTGATTGAACTGCTGGACGATGCTGAGGTGGCCGGCGTGGCCGCCGAAGGCCTGAAGAAGACCCTGCTGATGTTCGACTTCTTCAACGACGTGGCCGACAAAGCCAAGGCTGGCAACGCCAAGGCCAAGGAGGTCATGCAGAGCTGGGCCGATGCCGAGTGGTTCACCAGCCGCCCCGAAGTGGAACAGAAAATCACCGTGACCGTGTTCAAGGTGCCCGGCGAGACCAACACCGACGACCTGTCGCCCGCGCCTGACGCCTGGAGCCGCCCGGACATTCCGCTGCACTACCTGGCCATGCTGAAGAACACCCGCCCCGACGCGGCTTTCAAGCCCGAGGAAGACGGCAAGCGCGGCCCGATGCAGTTCATCGACGACCTGAAGAAAAAAGGCCACCTGGTGGCCTACGTGGGCGACGTGGTGGGCACCGGTTCCAGCCGCAAATCGGCCACCAACTCGGTGATCTGGGCCACCGGTGCCGACATTCCCTTCGTGCCGAACAAGCGCTTTGGCGGCGTGACGCTGGGCGGCAAGATTGCTCCGATCTTCTTCAACACCCAGGAAGACTCCGGCTCGCTACCGATCGAGGTGGACGTGTCCAAGCTGGAGATGGGCGACGTGATCGACGTGCTGCCCTACGATGGCAAGATCCTGAAGAACGGCGAGACCGTGGCCACTTTCGCTCTCAAGAGCGAGGTGCTGCTGGACGAAGTCCGTGCCGGTGGCCGCATCAACCTGATCATCGGCCGGAGCCTGACTTCCAAGGCCCGCGAATTCCTCGGTCTGCCGGCCTCCACCCTGTTCCGCCTGCCCAAGGCCCCAGCCGAAACCAAGGCCGGCTTCACCCTGGCGCAGAAAATGGTGGGCCGTGCCGTCGGCCTGCCGGAAGGCCAGGGCGTGCGCCCCGGTACCTACTGCGAACCCAAGATGACCACCGTGGGCAGCCAGGACACCACCGGCCCCATGACCCGCGACGAACTGAAAGACCTGGCCTGCCTGGGCTTTTCCGCCGATTTGGTGATGCAGTCCTTCTGCCACACCGCCGCCTACCCCAAGCCGGTGGACGTGAAAACCCACCGCGAACTGCCCGCCTTCATCAGCAACCGCGGCGGCGTGGCCCTGCGCCCGGGGGACGGCGTGATCCACAGCTGGCTCAACCGCCTGCTGCTGCCCGACACCGTGGGCACCGGCGGTGACTCGCACACCCGCTTCCCGATCGGCATTTCCTTCCCGGCCGGTTCTGGCCTGGTGGCCTTCGGTGCCGCCACCGGCGTGATGCCGCTGGACATGCCCGAGTCGGTGCTGGTGCGCTTCAAGGGCCAGATGCAGCCGGGCGTGACCCTGCGCGATCTGGTGCATGCGATTCCGCTGTACGCCATCAAGGCCGGTCTGCTGACCGTGGCCAAGGCGGGCAAGAAGAACGTGTTCTCGGGCCGCATCCTCGAAATCGAAGGCCTGCCGGACCTGAAAGTGGAACAGGCATTCGAGCTGTCCGATGCGTCGGCCGAGCGCTCTGCCGCCGGTTGCACCATCAAGCTCAACCCCGAGCCGATCAAGGAATACCTCACCAGCAACATCGTGCTGATGAAGAACATGATCGCCGACGGCTACCAGGACGCCAAGACCCTGGCACGCCGCATTGAGAAGGTGGAACAATGGCTCGCCAAGCCCAGCCTGCTGGAAGCCGACAAAGACGCCGAGTACGCGGCCGTGATCGACATCGATCTGGCCGACATCAAGGAGCCCATCGTCTGCTGCCCGAACGACCCGGACGATGCCAAGTTCCTGTCTGAAGTAGCTGGCACCCCGATTGATGAAGCCTTCATCGGCTCGTGCATGACCAACATCGGCCACTTCCGTGCCGCGGCCAAGGTGCTGGGTGGCGCGCGCGACATCCCGGTCAAGCTGTGGGTGGCCCCGCCCACCAAGATGGACGAGAGCGAGCTGATCAAGGAAGGCCACTACGCCACCTTCGGAACGGCCGGTGCCCGCACCGAGATGCCCGGCTGCTCGCTCTGCATGGGCAACCAGGCGCAGGTGCGCGAAGGCGCGACCGTGATGTCGACCTCGACCCGCAACTTCCCCAACCGTCTGGGCAAGAACACCAACGTGTTCCTGGGCTCGGCCGAGCTGGCGGCGGTGTGTTCGAAGCTGGGTCGCATTCCGACCCTGGCCGAGTACCACGAGGCGGTGGGCATCATCAACAAGGACGCTGCCAACATCTACAAGTACATGAACTTCGACCAGATCGAAGAGTATGCAGAGACCGCCAAAGGTGTGACTGTCTGAGTCGCCCCGGTCTTGCATCAGACCAGACGGCCCTTCGGGGCCGTTTTGTTGCGTGCTCCAGCTGGGGGTAGGTTTGCACAATACTGTGTATTTGAACAGTATTCATGCCAACCATCTCCAAGTCCGAGCTCTACAACCCGAGTCACCTCAAACGCACGCTGCACTACCAAACCGTGGCCTAGCACTACGAGACCTACCTGGAGCTGGCCTGCTCAGGCCAGTTTAACTGGCAAGGCGACTACCACGCGCCTAAACTCTGCGTCCGCCAAGCGTTTGAAGTACTTGGAATGTGGCATCTAGGCCTAGGGCTTTGCCCATGCTCGGTGCGATGACTGCGGGCGTGACTTTCTGGTGGTCTTCTTCTGCAAGGTTAGGGGAGTCTGCCCATCATGCAACACGCGGCGCATGTTGGAGACAGCCGCACACCTGAGCGACCAAGTCTTCCCCCGCCTGCCGGTGCGCCAGTGGGTGCCGTCTGTGCCGAAGCCGTTGCGGTATTACATGCAGCACGATAGCCCGGTGCATAACATGGTGTTGCGTATCTTCCTGCGGGTCATCTCGCAAACGCTGCCAGCCAACTGCCCCGGCGAGGCCCATGGGAACAAGCCAATTCTGAACATTGCTGCAGTGGCCTTCATCCACAGGTTCGGCTCCAGTCTCAATGAGCATGTGCACTTTCACATCTGCGCAGTCGATGGCGTGTTTGAGCAAGTCTGGGACGAGGGTGATGCTGAGGCTCAAGCCCGTGCGCAAGCCCGCGCGCCGGGTGTCATCTTCCAACCGACCAACGGCGTGGATGCCGATTGCGTTGGCCAAGAGCAGGGCAGCTTGTGCTGATGCATTTTGAGCGCCTTCGTCGGTCGGGGCCTGCTTAAAGGTTTTGATGCCAAAGAAATGCTGGCGTACCGGCACATAGGCTTCTCGGTAGACACCAGCATCTGCATTGCGGCGCACGACCGGGCGGGCCTGGAACGCTTGCTGCGCTATTGCGCACGCCCTCCGTTTGCGTGTGAGCGGCAGCGCAAGGCGGGCGGTGAGCTGGTCTACCGTTGCGCCAAACAGCACAGCGAGCGGCCAGACCAACGCAACGCAAAGCGAGGTGCAAAGCACGGGGTACAGGCCGACGAGTTGCACCTGACGCCACTCGAACTCATCGCGCGCCTTGCCGCGCTGGTGCCGCCACCGCGTGCGCACCGCCACCGGTACTACGGCGTGCTGGCACCCCATTCAACGCTGCGGGCTGCTGCGGTGGCACTGGCCGCAGGCCAAGCTGCAGGCGCGGACACGGCAAAGCCAGAGTCAGGCGGTGTGCCCGCAACGGTGGATGCCATGGGTGTGGCCACCGTCGGCGTACCCAGCCAGCCCGAGCCTGCCCAGCCGGTGCAACCCAAGCGCCCGGCGCACATTCTGTGGGCGGTGCTCATCGCACGCATCTACGAGGTGTTCCCGCTGCTGTGCCCCATCTGCGGCGGGCAAATGCGCATCATCGCTTTCATTACCTACAGCGTCGACATCAGGCAAATACTGGAGCACATCGGGGTGGAGACAGAGCCACCGCGCATTACCCCGGCACGCGGGCCGCAGCTGTGGGATGACTGCAACGCGCAAGCTGCAGAGGGCATGGAGCCCCCGCCAGACTGGGATGAAGCGGCACAACCGGCCCCGGACTTTGAGGTCGATCAGCGCGTCAGTTGGTAAGGAGCAACAGCGGTCAACATCGGTTTGACCAGCGCTGCGAGGCGGCGCTGCGCTGCGCCTGTCTGCGCCAAAAACGGGTCGTGCCGTAAATCTCCGGCAACCGGCCTTGAGAAATCACCCCAGCAGCCCCCAGTGTGCACGCCTGGGATGCCTCAACCGTGTGCCATACTTGCGCTCATGCGGTTGGATTTCATATCCGCTGTTCAAACCAAGACTCACAAGGGCGCGACCCGCCCTTCGCTATGTCATCGCCACTCTCCCAACTCGTCACCACCCCACGCGTCATGGGCGTGGTAGCGGGCCTTTGGCTCGTCTACTTCGTCTTCGGCACCACCAACGGCTTCGGTCTCGACGCCACTTGGCACGACGAACAACGATTCATCCAGACCCTGCTGCTCGCCATCACGGCGCTGAGCCTTCTGCTGCTCTCAGTCCGCGCCGAAGTGCGCGCCGCGGTGCCGCGCATCACCTGGCCGCTGTGGGCGGTGCTGGGCGTGGCGGTGGTATCCGGCGCGCGCGCGCAGTTCCCTGGCATGGCGGCAGTGGAGATCGGACTGTTTCTGGGGCTCTTCGGTCTGGCGATGTTCTTTGCGACCTTCGTGCGGGTGGCGCCGGCGCTTACCGCGCGAGCGGTGCTGGCAGGGGTGATGATCATTGCCGTCACGCAGGAGTTCGCGGTGATCGCACGCTATGCCTCGGCAGTGGCCGTGGGCATGCCGCTGGACTTGGATACGCTCACCACCGGCTTTGCCAACCGACGCTTTGCCTCGGCCTTCTATGCGGTGCTGATCCCCCTGCTGGCCGCCGCCAGCGTGAGCGATGCAATTGAGCCACGCTGGCGGCGCGCGTGCTTTGGCCTCATGACCGGGCTATGGGCCATCAACTTCGGCCTGGGCACACGGGCCATGCTGTTTGCCTTCGGGCTCGCGGCGCTGCTGTTGGTGGCACTGCTAGGTTGGGCGCGGGTCAAACGGGCGGTGCTGGCGATTGCGCTTTCCTTTGCGCTGGGCGGTCTGATCTACCTCGCAGCCTTTGAATGGCTGCCGCCACTGATGGGTTGGTCTGCGGCCACCGATGCCGCGCACCTCACCGAAATCAACCACACCAGCGGCCGCGTGCCCTTGTGGATTGCCGCCACCAAGGCTTGGCAGACGAATCCTTGGCTGGGCATCGGCCCCATGCACTACGCTGCGCTGGAACGCGTGGGCGCGGCGCATCCGCACAATTGGCCGCTGTTGTGGCTGGCGGAACTCGGGGTGTTGGGGCTGGGGATGATCCTTGTCGCGCTGGGGCGATTCTTCGCGAGCGCGCGGACAGCGGTCACTACCGCCTCGACCCAACAGGATTGGGTGGCGCAGGGCGCATACGCTGCCTGCCTGATCGGCGTGATCTACGGCCTAGTGGACGGAAACTCCGTGTTGCCGGTGAGCCAGAGTGCGCTGACGATGGCATTCGGGCTGATGATTGGCGCGACGTCGGCAACATCGAATCGCGATTGGATCACGCAGGCTTTAGCGATACTCGCCACATCAGCAATAACCTTGGCCGTGACGATCGGACCGCAGTTCTCGAAGCAAGGCGCGGAAGCTCAGAACTTCCAAGACGCAAAGGTGCAGGATTGGCAATCGCCTCGCTTCTGGCAACAGGGCCTGCGTTGGCAGCACTGGCCAAAGCCTTGATCTACAAGAACAGAAAAAGGCCGGCATCCGCTGGCCTTTGGGCTCTCGGAACGGTGAACCGTTTCAAGCTCCACACCGCCAGAACCAGAAGTAAAAGGGTCACCGCAGACGCCCGCGTCTGCCGGATTTCCCGGATTGGCAATGCCCCCGTCCAGTCAAGCGCGCCCAGGGCCAGCCCATGCTGATCAGCGCCCCAGGTATCGGTGATCCCCAAATTAACTGTCGTGCCAAGCACAAGTGCGAATGCAAGAAGCCCAGTCGCCAGCACAATACCTTGCGTAACGGACTGGGCCGGTAGCGCCCTTGCAGCAGCGCTTGGCGGATCTCGGGCCATCTCTGGCGTATCACCTGGGCGGTCTGCTCGATGTCGAGCCCGTCCACCCCGACCGCGCCTTTGTTGGCCTTGACCCGCTTCCACGCCCGTTGCAGGTTCTGTCTCGTCAGCGCCGCCTCCAGCAGGCCACCGGTGCCTGTCAGCTGCTTTGCGGACCCTGTGTGCGGGTGTTCACGCGGCGGGTCGTTGGCTTCGTCGCTGATGGGATCACGCACGGCTTCACCGTGCGCTACGCCCATCCGCCCGGGTTGCCCCAGCATCTGACGCATGGCCTTTGACATTACACGCATCCTCGCTCACTCACTCACTCTCGTTCGGTCCTTCGCTTTTGCCTTGTGGCCTCAGCGGCCCCAGCGCGAGCTACTACGACTTCTGCTGACTTCTCGCTCCGGCATGGCCGTCGCCCTTTCAGGCACGAGGCGAGATCTCCCCGGGTAAGAACGCACTCCTTCACTGCACAACCGCCGCATCTGCGCCACCTCGCCTTGATCACGAGAGCTTTGCGGTATTTGGCCCGCTCGCCCTGCTTGGCAACGCCTTCTATGCGGTTCTTGTTCATCGGCTCGCAGCTTCGCTCCACGCTTCCTCCCCACACTCGGTCGCCCTCATGCAGTTGCGCTTCGCTTCGCTCGCTGTGATCAACTCACGGGAGGACTTGCACCTCCAAGAGTGCGCCCGTGCCGGGCGCACCAAAAAAAACGGCCCTTCGGGGCCGTTTTTTTATTCTGCAGAGCTTGCCAGCAGGTCTTCCAGTGCCTGTTGCAGGACATCGGTGTTGGCAGGCAGGTGAAGCGTGTTCACGACCGCACCCTTGCCAGAAATCAGCACCACCGAACCGTTGTCCAGGTTGAATTGCCGGCCAAAAGCCTGTCCATGTGGAGCACCCAGGGGTGCGACCAGAAAGGCCACGCGGTCCGTGTATTCACCCCGCAAGTCGTCCATCATCTTCATCACCTCCATCCCTCCCATCGATTGGATGTCGTAGGCCAGTACCAGAGCGGGTTGTCCCTGTCCGATCCGGCTCAGATCGGTGGAATAGGGCTGCCTGGGCAACTGGCTCCAGACCAGCGCGAGGACGCCAGCGGTGATGGTCAGGGCGATCAGCCACGGACGGATGCGCGATTTCGGCTTGGGGTCAATCATTTTTCACTTTTAGAACGGTTGCACGTCAGGGGCACCATGCCCAATCCTGGCCACCGAGGATGAAGGGTCTTGGAGCAAGGAACCTCTACGGGAGTGTGGAATCAGATTGCAGCTCACAAGTTTCTGCAAATTCCACATAACCTTGGGCCCCGTTGCTTGAATCATCGCCTCACAGGCATTTTTTGATGACTGACTCTCTTCCGGATCCTTCTCTCTCCGCACATGAGCTGGCTTGCGAGCGTGGCGATCGCCTCCTGTTCAAGCGCCTGAGCTTCACGCTGACCCGAGCGCAATTGTTGCTGGTGCAGGGAGGGAACGGCCAAGGCAAGACGAGTTTGCTGCGCTTGCTGACGGGCCTGGGTCGACCGGATGAGGGTGAGGTGCGCTGGTGTGGCGTACCGATCGCGTGTGGTCGTGAACGCTATCACCGCGACATGGCTTATCTGGGGCATGCCAACGGCATCAAGGATGAGCTGGACCCGATAGAAAACCTGCGATTTCAAGGGCAATTGCAAAGCCGCCCGTTCGATCATGGTCAGGCCGAGGCCACACTCAAACGCCTGGGGCTGTCTCGCTGTCTGGACCTGCCTTGTCGTTCGCTGTCATTCGGCCAGCGTCGCCGTGTGGCCTTGAGCGCGTTGCTGCTGGCCGGGGCCAGTCTCTGGATTCTGGACGAACCCCTCACCGGTCTCGATGTCCATGCCGTCGCTCTGGTGGAAGGGTTGATTCGCGAGCACCTGCAAGCGGGGGGCATGGTGGTGGCAACAACCCACCAGCCGATGAACCTGGAAGGCTTGAATGTGCAGCATCTGGTGGTTGGCCCGCTGGCAACGCCGCCATACCGACATCCCGAAGGCGTTTGAAATGGCGCACTTCTTCTGGAGCGTGTGGCGACGCGATCTCACACTGGCCGCCCGCAGGCGAGGCGACTGGCTCATGGCGCTGGTCTTCTTCGTGATGGTGACGAGCTTGTTTCCACTGAGCGTGGGACCTGAACCCGAGTTGCTGCAACGCATTGGGCCGGGTGTGCTATGGGTGGCGGCCACGCTGGCCTCTTTGTTGTCCTTGTCGAGATTGTTCGAAGACGATCACCGGGACGGCAGCCTGGAGCAGATGGTGCTGTCGCCCGCATCCACCGTGCTGCTGGTGCTGGGCAAGGCTTCAGCGCATTGGCTGGTCTATGGGATTCCTCTGTTGCTGACGGCACCATTGCTGGGCATTCAGTTCAACCTGCCCTGGGACGCCATTGCCGTCCTGGTGCTGTCTTTGCTGTTGGGCACGCCCATACTTTCTTTGCTGGGGGCGGCCGGTGCTGCGCTGACGCTGGGGTTGCGCGGCGGCGGTGTGTTGCTGACCTTGCTGATTTTGCCGCTGTACACCCCGGCCCTGATTTTCGGAACGGGGGCTGTCGATGGCGTGATGAACGGGACGGGTGCCGAGGCTCACCTGTCGCTGCTGGGCGCTTTTCTGTTGGTGTCATTGCTGGTTGCGCCGTGGGCCGCAGCCGCTTCATTGCGAGTGTCTCTGGAATGAAAATCTTTTACTACGCTGCCCCGTCCACCTTCTATCACTTGGCTGGAAAGGTCATCCCTTGGACGGCCTGGACAGCGGGCATGCTGGCTGCCGTGGGGCTGTACATCGGTTTTTTTGTGGCGCCCACCGACTTTCAGCAGGGCGAGGCCTACCGCATCATCTTCATCCATGTGCCTGCCGCCTGGATGGGTATGCTGATTTACCTGGCCATGGCGTTTTGGGCTGCGGTGGGCCTGGCTTTCAACGCGCGACTGCCTTTCATGATGATGCGCGCGCTGGCGCCGACAGGTGCCTTGCTGACCTTCATTTCGCTCTGGACCGGCGCGGTGTGGGGAAAACCGATGTGGGGAACCTGGTGGGTCTGGGATGCGCGTCTGACCTCCACGTTGATCCTGTTCTTTCTCTACATCGGCACCATGGCCCTGTGGTCGGCCATCGAAGATGTCAGGCGCAGCGATCGTGCCGGTGCCTTGCTCACCCTGATTGGGGTGGTGAATGTGCCCATCATCCTGTTTTCGGTGGTGTGGTGGAACACCCTCCATCAGGGTTCGACCGTGGGCGTGACCCACGCCCCCCGCATCGCACTGCCCATGCTCCAGGGTCTGCTCTTGATGACGGCTTCAGCCTGGCTGTATGCCATCACCACCACCCTGGTCAGGGTACGCCGCATCATCCTGGAGCGGGAGCGAAAAACCCAATGGGTGCAAGACAGGCTGAATGAGGAGTCATGACATGGAATGGGCGAGTTGGTCAGATTTTTGGAGCATGGGTGGCAGAGGCTTTTTTGTATGGAGCGCCTACGGGGTGACCGTACTGGCTGTCTTGCTTGAAATGCTGTGGCTCAGGCGATCAGGAGAGCAATCCCGTCGTCGGCTGAAACGGATGCAGCAGTGGGATGCATCAGAAGGGGAAGTGCAGTCATGAAGTCTCGGTACAAGAAGTTGTCCCTCATTGCGGTGGCCCTGGGAGTTCTGGGTGGTGCCACGTTGCTGGTGCTGAATGCTTTTCAGTCCAATCTGGTGTTCTTTTTCTCGCCATCCGAGGTCCATCAAGGCAAAGCGCCCGTGGACCGGGTGTTTCGTGTCGGTGGCCTGGTTCTGGAGGGCAGCGTCCAGCGTGAGCCCGACGGATTGACCACGCGTTTCGTGGTGACCGATACGGCAAAAACCATCCCGGCTGTGTATACCGGCATCCTGCCCGATCTCTTTGCGGAGGGCAAAGGGGTGGTGGCCGATGGCAAGCTCGGCAGCGATGGCCTGTTTGTCGCCAATCGGGTGCTGGCCAAGCACGACGAAAACTACATGCCACCCGAAGCGGCCATGGCTCTCGAACAAGCCAAGGAAGCGGGCAAAACCCTGAAAGCCTATTGAGGTAGCCGGCAAAGAGCCTGACCCTGAACCAGCCGATACAGGAACCTTTTGCCGGCTGCTCGATCAGCTCTCTGCGGGATCACCGCAGTCATCAGTCCACCAGGAATGTTTTTATGATCCCCGAAATTGGCACGCTCGCGCTTATTCTGGCTCTTCTGCTGGCCATGACTCAGGCGGTGTTGCCTTTGTGGGGCGCGCAGCGTGGCAATGCCACCTGGATGGCCGTTGCGCGGCCAGCAGCTTTTGGCCAGTTCACCTTCGTCCTGATTGCCTATCTGTGCCTGGTCTATGCGTTTCTGACCAATGACTTCACCGTCATCAACGTGGCCAGGAATTCTTATTCCAATTTGCCTGCTTTTTATCAAGTGACGGCCACCTGGGGTTCCCATGAGGGCTCGCTGCTGTTCTGGTCGCTCATTCTGGCGGTGTGGACCATCGCGGTGGCGATTTTTTCGCGTACCTTGCCCGAAGACATGGTCGCGCGCGTGCTGGGGATCATGGGGTTGATTTCGGTGGGATTCCTGTCGATGCTTCTGATCACCTCCAGCCCGTTTCTGCGCCAGTTCCCTGGACCCGCCGAGGGGAGCGACCTGAACCCGCTGCTGCAGGACTGGGGGATGATCATCCACCCGCCGATGCTCTACATGGGTTACGTGGGCTTTGCGGTGGCCTTTGCTTTTGCGGTGGCGGCCTTGTTGTCGGGGCGACTCGATGCGGCCTGGGCTCGATGGTCGCGGCCCTGGACCACGGTGGCTTGGGCTTTCCTGACCCTTGGGATTGCGCTGGGCAGCTGGTGGGCTTACCGCGAACTGGGATGGGGGGGCTGGTGGTTCTGGGACCCGGTTGAAAACGCATCGTTCATGCCCTGGCTGGCCGGCACGGCGTTGATCCACTCGCTGGCGGTGGCTGAAAAGCGCGGCGCTTTCAAGGCTTGGACGGTGCTACTGGCCCTCCTGACCTTTTCGCTTTCGCTGCTCGGCACGTTCCTGGTTCGATCGGGGGTGTTGTCTTCGGTGCATGCGTTTGCCGTCGATCCCGAGCGAGGCGCTTACATCCTGGGCTTCATGCTGGTGGTGGTGGGTGGCTCACTTGCCTTGTTTGCCTGGCGTGCGCCCCGCATGGTCGCGGGTGGCGCCTTCACCTGGTTCTCGCGTGAATCGATGCTGCTGGCCAACAACGTCATGATGGTGGCCTCGGTGGCGGCCGTTCTCCTGGGGACGCTCTACCCCTTGTTCATCGATGCGCTGGGTTTGGGCAAGCTGTCGGTGGGGCCCCCTTACTTCAATGCCGTGTTCGTGCCCTTGATTGCCCCCGCGCTGTTCCTGATGGGCATAGGCCCTTTGATGCGCTGGAAAGGCGATGAAGTGCCTGACATTCTGCGTCGTTTGAAGTGGGCGCTGGCCATTGCCATGGCCACGGGTCTGCTGTTGCCACTGACTTTGGACGGATACAAACCCTGGGCGGTTCTCGGGCTCGGCCTGTCGGCCTGGATTGCGTTGACGGTCGGGGTGGCTTTTCGGCAACAGGTCAGAAGCAGGGAGCAGTTTTTCAATCTCCCGCGTGGTTTTTGGGGCTTGCATCTGGCGCACCTGGGCATGGCAATTGGGGTGGCTGGCATCACCATGGTGGTCAACTACGAACAGGAGACCGATGTGCGGATGAGCATCGGCGATCAGGCCCAGATCGCTGGCTACACCTTGACCTTCATGGGAACGGACAATTACTCTGGTCCCAATTACGAAGCCACCCGTGGAACGGTCATTGTGTCCAGGGGCGAGGTTGAGCAGTTCCGGTTGTATCCGGCCAAGCGGATTTACAACCGTTCGGGCTCGGTGATGACCGAGGCGTCGGTTCGCCCCAGTCTGTTCAGTGATCTCTATGTTTCGCTCGGCGAACCCTTGAATGAGGATTTCACCACCTGGGCGGTTCGCTTGTATTACAAGCCCTTCATCAACTGGTTATGGCTGGGGGCTCTGTTCATGGTGGTGGGTGGTTTGCTGGCCGCTTCCGACCGGCGTTACCGCATCGGAGCCAAGGCTCGTGCACCGGCACAGCAGCGTGTTCCCAATGCCCAAGGAGCCTGAGCCATGAAACGATGGCTTCCCCTGGTTTTCTTCTTCGTGTTGGCCGGTTTCTTTGCCAAAGGCCTGTTCCTCAACCCGCGTGAAGTGCCTTCGCCCTTCATCGGCAAGGCGGCCCCCCTCTTCACGCTACCGGTTGTGGGGCAAGCGGACCAGTCCTTCACGACGACCGATATGAGTGGTCAGGTTTGGCTGCTGAACGTGTGGGCGCCTTGGTGCACTTCTTGCCGGATTGAGCACAAGTTTCTGATGGCTCTGGCTGAAAGCCGGACTGCACCGCCCATCGTGGGACTCAACTGGAAAGACAGGAACCGCGATGCTGAACGACTGTTGATGCAAACCGGCAACCCTTATGTGGCGGTTCCCGACGACCTGTCGGGTCGGGTCGGCATCGACTGGGGCGTGACGGGAACCCCTGAGACCTACCTGATGGATGCCCAGGGCACGGTGCGGCTCAAACACGTGGGTCCGATTGACCGCGACATCTGGATCAACAAGTTTGTGCCCAAAATCAAGGAGCTTGGTGCATGACGGCCCGTCCTCTCAAGCGGTATGGGTTGCCGGTGGCGTGTGCCATGTGGTGGTTCATGACGCTCTCGGCTGGAGCCAATGAACCCTCCCAGCCTGCAGCCCCCGCTGCCTCACCGATCGCTCAACCCCTGTTGAACGATGCGATGGTCGAGACGCGTTTGAGGGAGTTGTCCAAAGAACTGCGTTGCGTGGTGTGTCAAAACGAAGCCTTGTCGGATTCACCCGCCGATCTGGCTGAATCCATGCGTCAGGAAATTCGTGATCTGATGCGGTCTGGCAAGTCCGATCAGGAGGTGATCGACTTTCTGACCGCACGGTACGGCGACTTTGTCCTTTTTCGCCCCCCCTTCAAACCGTTGACCTACTTGTTGTGGATAGGTCCGTTTGTGTTTTTGGGTTTTGGCGTCGTGGTCTGGGTTGTGGCACTGCGTGCGCGCCGCACCTTTAAAAGCACGCCGGTGTCACGTGAACAGATTGCGGCTGCTGCCCGACTTCTGGAAGACAAGCCATGAATCCATTCTGGTCCATCACGATTTTCTGGGTTCTGGCTGCAGGTGCCGTGGCTTTGGCTTTGGCATTCGTATTGCCTTGGCTGCTGCGCCAGCGTGGAGTCGAGCGCAGCCTGGCCGCTCGTCGGGACATCAACCTGGCCGTTTATCGCGACCAGATGAATGACCTGTCGGCCGAGTATGCCAACGGCCAACTCACGGAGGCACAGTACCTGGCCAGCAAACTCGAACTCGAGACCCGCGCTGCCGAGGATGCACTGGCGCAAGAAGAACTTGCATCTGCCCCGGCATCCAGTCGACGGCTGGGTTACGGACTGGCGGTCGCATTGCCTCTGGCAACGATTTCACTCTATGCCTGGCTGGGCAACCCCAATGCCTTGATGGCTGGCGCCAGTGGGTCGAATGCGGTCGCCATGGCATCCCAGCCGACCGAGGCCGATATCGAGGCCATCATTCAGCGCATCGAGGAACGCGCCAAGGCCAGTCCCAACGACATCGAGGTCTGGGAAACCCTGGCCAATGCCCAGGCCATGCTGAACCGATGGCCTGAGGCCCTCAAAGCCTATGAAAAATCGTTTGAGCTGGCGCCGAACAAGGCTTCGGTCTTGAGTGGGTACGCCGAGGCCTTGGCGATGACGGGTGATCTGTTGATGGCTGGCAGACCCATGGAGATGGTGAGCATGGCCCTTCAAATCGATCCGAACGACCGAAAAGGACTCGAATTGTCGGCGATCCATGCCTTCCAGAATCAGGACTATGCCGAATCGGCTCAGTTTCTGGACCGGTTGCTGCGACTCGTGTCGCCTGAAATGCCTTACGCGCAAGAGATTCTGAGAATGCGCAATGAAGCGCTTCGTCTGGCTGAACGGGGTGATTCTGCCCAGGCCATGGCTGCTCCATCGCCTTCGAATGTCGCCCCTCGGCCAACGGACACAAACGTCGCTAGCGTGGCCGGCAGCGTGGAAGTGTCTCCGGCGCTTCAATCCCGGGTTCGTGCCGAAAGCACCATCTACCTGATTGCCCGCTCTGCTGAAGGTGGCCCTCCCTTGGCAGCGGCTCGTGTTGCTATGGGCGTTTTTCCGATGTCTTTCCGCCTCGATGACCACATGGCCATGAATCCGTCCAACACCCTGTCTGATCACCAGAAAGTGGAACTGGTGGCCCGCATCTCGGCCTCGGGGAGTCCCATGGCGCAGTCAGGCGATCTGGAAGGACGGGTGGTGGGTGTCGCGGTGGGTGCAAAGGACGTGAAGGTGGTGATCGACCGGGTCGTGCCCTAGTCCGGCCCGTTTCTTTTTGCAATTTTTTTGACCCCGTCTGCGTTGAGTGAAGTAGGAACTTGTCCCAGGCAAAGCGGGTTCTTTTGATGTGGCCAACCGGCGACTGTTGACGATTCGCGCGTCGTGAGCGCCGACATCAGCCCCAGCAATGTCGTGATTCACGTCATCGACAGTGTCCTGCTCCCGAACTGAGGGATCTCGTCTGGTGGAAAGCCTCTTCATCGAGGTTTTTCACCGATACAGCCGGGAGATGACGCCCAACCCTGGTGCACTGGAGTCGTTTTTCAAGGCAATGACGCCAGTGAACCGCCTGGATGAAGCGGTGGACACCTTGCTTCATGTCGATGTGCCAGGCCTGCGGGTCGGTTTCACGCCGATGGGCCTGATGGGTGAGCCAAGGGTCCTGACGCATGGCGAGGGGTGCTGGGCTTTGTTGCGTCACGTGATGCGATTGCGGTTTCTGAATCTCGCGGCGGTATGGGTATTCTTCAGGGATCGGCACCGACCGGATTCCGTGGGGGGCTGCTACCGGAATGGCCTGATCCGGCCGATTGACCACCGAATATTCGATGGTGCATTCGCATCGTGCTGGAAAACCGCCTGAAACCGGCGGGTTGTTGAAAAAAGCCGGACAATCGGCGGATGATTTCTCAGGCTCCTGAACTCTTGCTACCTGCTGGCTCGCTCGACAAGATGCGCGCCGCCTACGACTTTGGCGCCGATGCGGTTTATGCCGGCCAGCCCCGCTACAGCCTGCGCGCGCGCAACAACGAATTTCGCATCGAGCAACTGGCCCAGGGCATTGCCGAGGCGCACGCACGAGGCAAGAAGCTGTTCGTCACCAGCAACCTGATTGCCCACAACGACAAGGTGCGCACCTATTTGCGCGACATCGAGCCGATCATCGAACTCAAGCCCGACGCGCTGATCATGGCCGACGCCGGGCTGATCATGCAGGTGCGCGAGAAGTGGCCCGAAGTGCCGATTCACCTGTCGGTGCAGGCCAACACCACCAACTGGGCGGCGGTCAAATTCTGGCAGAAGGTGGGCGTGACACGCATCATCCTGAGTCGCGAACTCAGCCTGGACGAGGTGGAGGCCATCCGCAACGAATGCCCCGACATGGAGCTGGAGGTGTTCGTGCACGGCGCGCTGTGCATTGCGTATTCGGGGCGCTGCCTGTTGAGCGGCTATTTCAACCGCCGCGACCCCAACCAGGGCACCTGCACCAACGCCTGCCGCTGGGAATATGGCACGCAGTCTGCTCAACTGGACCCAGTGACGGGCGAAGCGATTCCGGTGGCGCGCATGGACGGCGACTTCAATTTCGGCGAAGCCCAGGCCGAGGCCGAAACCGCGTTTTCCACCTGCGGCAGCGGCCAGCGCCACCCGGCGGCCGAGAAGATCTACCTGATCGAGGAAAAAGGCCGCCCCGGCGAGCTGATGCCGATCATGGAAGACGAGCACGGCACCTACATCATGAACAGCAAGGACTTGCGCGCGGTCGAGCATGTGGAGCGCCTGGCGAAGATCGGGGTGGATTCGCTCAAGATCGAGGGGCGCACCAAGAGCCTGTACTACGTGGCGCGCACCGCCCAGGTGTACCGCCGCGCCATCGACGACGCGGTGGCGGGCCGGCCCTTCAACCCCGAGCTGCTGATGGAACTCGAAGGCCTGGCCAACCGGGGCTACACCGGCGGGCTGCTGGAACGCCGCCCGGCGCAGGACTACCAGAACTACATCAGTGGCCACTCCGAGTTGCACCGCAGCCACTTCGTGGGTGAGGTTCGCGGTGTGCGTGCGGATGGCTGGGCTGAAGTGGAAACCAAGAACAAGTTTTCGGTGGGCGACCGCATCGAGGTGATTCACCCCAGCGGCAATCGCGTGGTGCAACTCGACCAGATGCAAAACCTCGACGGCCAGCCGGTGCAGGTGGCGCAGGGCAGCCCGGTGCGCGTGTTCGTGCCGCTGGGTGGGCCGGTGGAAGGGGCCTTGCTGGCGCGTCTGCTGGAGCCGGTGACCGCCTGATCCGGTGTGACCGTGATTCAGAGTGTCGCGATCACCTCGCGAGCTGCTGCCACGGTGGCCTGCACGTCGGCCTCGGTATGGGCCGCGCTGACAAATCCGGCCTCGTACAGCGCCGGGGCAAAGTACACGCCGCGGTCCAGCATGCCGTGGAAGAAGCGGTTGAAGCGCGGGCCGTCGGTGGTCATGACGGTGGCGTAGTTCTGTGGCAGGGTGTCCATCAGGAAGAAGCCGAACATGCCGCCCTGGCTGTCGGTGGCAAAGGGCACACCCGAGGCGTCGGCTGCGCTTTGCAGGCCAGCCGTGAGCTGCTGGGTCCGGGCTGACAGCGCCTCAAAAAAGCCGGGTTTCTGGATTTCCTTGAGCGTGGCCAGCCCACAGGCGGTGGCCACCGGGTTGCCAGACAAGGTGCCGGCCTGGTACACCGCGCCCAGCGGGGCCAGTTGTTCCATGACCGCGCGTTTGGCGCCAAAGGCCGCGAGCGGCATGCCGCCGCCGATCACCTTGCCCATCACCGTCATGTCGGGTTCGAAACCGGGGATCAGTTGGGCGTACACGCTCTGCGCCCCGCCCAGCGCGACGCGGAATCCGGTCATCACCTCGTCGAAGGCCAGCAGGGCGCCGTGCTGGGTGCACAGTTCGCGGCATCGCTTCATGAAGGGCACTGAAGCGCGCACGAAGTTCATGTTGCCCGCAATCGGCTCGATCATCAGGCAGGCCACTTCGGGGCCGTGTTCAACAAAGGCGGCCTCAAGCTGTTCGAGGTTGTTGTACTCCAGCACCAGGGTGTGTTGCACCACTTCGGGCGGCACGCCAGCGCTGGTGGGGTTGCCAAAAGTGGCCAGGCCCGAGCCTGCCTTGACCAGCAGGGCGTCGGCATGGCCGTGGTAGCAGCCCTCGAACTTGATGATCTTCTTGCGTCCGGTCGCACCGCGCGCCAGGCGGATGGCGCTCATGCCGGCTTCCGTGCCGGAACTGACCAGGCGCACCATGTCGATGCTGGGGACGAGCTGGACGATTTCCTCGGCCAGTTCCACTTCGCGTTCGGTGGGCGCGCCAAAGCTGAACCCGTCCAGCGCCGCTTTCTGCACGGCTTCCAGCACGGCCGGGTGGCCGTGGCCCAGGATCATCGGGCCCCAGGAACCGATGTAGTCGATGTAGCGCTGGCCGTTGGCGTCCCAGAAGTGGGCGCCCTGGGCGCGTTGCACGAATCGCGGCGTACCCCCAACGGCCTTGAATGCACGGACCGGCGAGTTCACCCCGCCCGGGATGAGTTGTTTGGCGCGTTCGAACAGGGTCTGGTTGCGGTCGGTCATGTCTTTCAATGGGGAGTGGTGTCGGTGGGAAAATCTTCGAGGCGATGGGCCTGTGTTTCAGCGCTGTCGGCCTCGGTCTGCGGATCGTCCGATTCATCGTGCGCCCAGAACAGACGATCAGGTACCGCGTGTCCCATGCCCGGATGGAACCCGGCATCCAGGCACTGGTCCAGATAGTTCAGGGCTTCGGCGCACGCGGCTTGCAGGTCGCCTTCGTTGGCCAGCAGGGCGGCCAGGGCACCGGATAACGTGTCACCGGCGCCGGTGAATGTGGCCTCGAAACGTTCGTATCGGGCGGTCGCCAGAACGGCTTCCGGCGAGGCCAGATGGCTTTCGAGGTACTGGTCCGGGGCATTGAACCCGGTCACCAGGGTGTACGGTACCCCATGCTCGGCTGCGGCCTTGGCCACTTCACGAGGCCCGGGAGGTCGATCATCCGACCAGTCGGGCAGCAGCCAGCGGCAGAGCGTGTTGTGGTTGCCGACCAGCACGCTGGTCTGGGGCAGCACCAGTTCGGCAAATGCATCGAGGTAGTTCTCGCGCTCGACCTCGTCCCACCAGGCCAGTTCGGGAATGTAGCTGACCACCGGAATGTCGCTGTAATCGCTGAGGATTTCGGCAATCGTGCTGAGCGCCTCGGCGCTGCAGGCAAATCCCACCTTGAACGTTTGTACCGCCATGTCTTCGAGAGCACAGCGGGCCTGCTCCTCGATGGCGTCTTCGTCAAAGGGAAGGTGGTGGTGGACCTGCCGGGTGTCACGGACGTAGGCACCGGTCACGATGGGCAGCACATGGCAGGAGGCGCTGGACATGGCGGTGAGGTCTGCCGACAGCCCTCCCGCTCCGCTGGGGTCGCTGACATTGAAGGTCACGACACACGGCAGGGATGCTTCGCTGACCGGGGCGCCATGGGGGTTCGAAGACGGCGGTTCGGAAGAAGGGGTCATTCGAAATCGGGGCCCTGTTGCCTATATACAATGAGCCCATTCTAAGACAAGCGTTTTTCAATCATGAGTGCAAGCAAAACCTGGATGTGCCTGATCTGCGGCTGGATCTACGACGAGGAGGCGGGCGCCCCCGACGAGGGCATCGCGCCTGGCACCCGCTGGGAAGACGTGCCCATGAACTGGACCTGTCCGGAATGCGGGGCCCGCAAGGAAGATTTTGAAATGGTGCAACTCTGACGCAAGTCGGGCCAGACACTCGGGATGACTGCCTTGAACACCAGCGACTCTCCTTCACGCAAGGTGCTGGTGGTGGACGACAGCCAGACGGTGCGGCGCATGGCCGAGCTGTTTCTCCGGCAGGGCGGCCATGAGGTGCTTCTGGCCGAAGACGGGTTTGATGCGTTGGCTCGCATGCACGAATTCCAGCCCGATCTGGTGTTCTGCGACATCCTGATGCCCCGACTGGACGGTTACCAGACCTGCGCCATCATCAAGCGCAATCCCCGTTTCTCCCGCGTTCCGGTGGTCATGCTGTCGTCCAAGGACGGGGTATTTGACATGGCCCGAGGGCGCATGGCTGGCTCGGAGCAGCACCTGACCAAACCCTTTACCCGGGAGCAACTGCTGGAAGCGGTGGAACGGCACGTTCAGGGAGCAGCCACATGATTCGCGAGATTCTGGTGGTTGACGACTCGAAAACCGAGTTGCTTTTCCTGAGCAAGCTCCTGACCCGCAATGGCTACCACGTCCGCACCGCGGAGAACGCCGAGCAGGCCTGGCTGGCCTTGCAGGACCAGTTGCCCGATCTCATCCTGATGGATGTCGTGATGCCGGGTGGCAACGGTTTTCAACTCACGCGCAACATTGCCCGTCATCCGGCGTATTCCCGCGTACCGGTGTTCATCTGTTCGAGCAAGTCCCAGGAGACCGACCGCGTGTGGGGGCTTCGACAGGGCGCGAAAGACTACATCACCAAGCCGGTGGATGCGCAATTGCTGCTGTCCAAGATCGAGTCCATGGCCTGACCCTCACCTGCGATGTCCCCAAACCAGAGCACCCGCCCCACCCTTCAGGCCTTTCAGGCCGAACTGGCGCGCAAGCTGGCCGAATCGGCCGAGCGGCCGGCGACGGCTGGCTGGCTCGGGGTCTCCTGGCATGGAGTGAGGGCGCTGTTACCGCTGGCGCAGGCGGGAGAGATCTTCAATCCCACGCCCATGCAGCGCGTGCCGCACACACAGCCCTGGGTGATGGGCGTGGCCAGCCTGCGAGGCACCGTCACGGTCGTCATCGACTGGGTCCGTTTTCTGGGGCTGCCCGCACAGGCCCATACACCGGGAAGTGAAGACACGGTCTACTGGGTGAGTTTCAACCCGGCGATCGGTATGCCCTCGGCGCTTTGTGTCGACCAGCTGATGGGCCTGCACGCTGCCGCGGATCTCGTGCCGGAAGACGCGGGTGCCTGCCCTGCGGGGGTCCGGCAGTTCTGTCGGGATGCGGCGGGTCACCGCTGGCTGGAGCTCGATCTGGTCGCGCTTGCGCAGTCACCCGAATTTCTGGATCCCCGGTCGCCGGCATGGGCCCGACCTTCTTCCCCACTGGCAGGATGAGGAACGCAGATGCTCGATGTATTGAAGCGACGAAAGTCCTCTGACCCCAGCGACGAGCCTGCAACGGCCGATAGTGTGGTGACTCAACTCGGTTCGTCGCTGGGCACATCGGAGTATGGACTCTCCAGCCTCACGCCTTCCAAGGTGTCACCAAAACCAGCGACGGTTGAGGGCCAGGCAGCAGGTCCGGTCTCGGTCACGCCGTCAGGGGTAGCCAGGTCCTCATCGGCCATCCCGTTGACGATCTCCGGGCTGACGATCCTGAGCATGCTGGCGGTGTCCGTCTGGGGTTGGCTGGGGGATCCAGGCTTCGACGCCTGGCCACTGATTCCGGCCGGCCTCGGATTGCTCGCGGTGGGGTCTGTTGCATGGCTGGTCAAGGGCCAGCGGCTGGCTGCCGAGGGCAAGCAGCATGCCGTCGAGCGTGCCAAGGCCGATGCCCAGGCACAGGAGCGAGAGGCCAAGCGAATCAACGATGCGACCCAGGCCGCCATCTTGCGCCTGATGAACGAGTTGCAATCGGTGGCCGAAGGGGATCTGACCCAGCAGGCCACCGTGACGGAAGACATCACCGGCGCCATTGCCGATTCGGTGAATTACACGGTGGAAGAGCTGCGAACCCTGGTTGGCCAGGTTCAGGTGGCCGCGAGGCGGGTGACAGAAACCACGGCGCGGGTGGAAAACACCTCGATCGAACTGCTCGCCGCTTCCACCGAGCAGTTGCGGGAAATCCGCGAAACCGGACAGTCCGTGGTGGATCTTTCGGCCCGCATTTTCGGGGTGTCGACTCAGGCTCAGGGTTCGGCCGCCGCGGCCAGGCAGGCCAGGCAGGCCGCTGAGGCTGGAGCCGAGGCGGTGCAGAATGTCATTGGTGGCATGAACACCATCCGGGAACAGATTCAGGAAACGGCCAAACGGATGAAGCGGCTGGGTGAGTCTTCGCAGGAAATCGGCGAAATCACGGAGCTCATTTCCGACATCACGGAACAGACCAATGTGCTGGCCCTGAATGCCGCCATCCAGGCCGCTTCGGCGGGGGAGGCCGGCCGGGGATTCTCGGTGGTTGCCGAGGAAGTTCAACGCCTGGCCGAGCGTTCGGCCGATGCCACGCGTCAGATCGCGGCGCTGGTTCGCACCATTCAGACCGACACGCAGGACGCCTTTCTGGCCATGGAACGTTCAACCCGCGAGGTGGTGGAAGGTGCACGCCTGTCCGACCATGCCGGCACTGCGCTGGCCGATATCGATCGATTGTCGCGAGAGGTGACTGGCCTGATCGAACAGATTGCCGACACCGCCACCCGCGAAGCCGAATTGGCTGATCAGACCGCAGGCAGCATCCAGCACATTTTTGCCGTGACCGAGCAGACGGGGGAGGGGACCCGATCCACGGTTCAGCAGGTGCGCGAGCTGGCGCGGGTGGCTGACGAGTTGCGGCAATCGGTGTCGCGCTTCAAGATCGAATGAGGGTTCAGTCGTGAACGCCCCCTTGCGCGACCTCGGCCCTCTGGCCTGGGTCATGGACGAACTGAAGCGAACGCTGGATGACGCTGTCCAGTCGGTCGCCCAGTTTGTCAGCGACAACCAGACCTCTCGCCAGACCGATCTGGCCGAGGTCGACAGCACCTCGCTGCGCATGGCCCGGCAAGCGCTGCATCAGTCGGCGGGTGCGCTGGACATGGTGGGATTGGGTGCCGTAGCCACCACGTTGCGCTCGCTGGAGGCCGGGATTCAGCGCCTGGTCCAGAAGCCGGCCCTGGCAACCCCGCAAGCCGCGGTCATCGTCAGGGCCGGATCTCACGCCGTGGTCGACTACCTGTCGCGCCTGATGCGAGAACAGACCGTTCCTGCACTCGCGCTGTTTCCTACCTACAGCGACTGGCAGCAACTGGCCGGTGCCTCGCGAGCGCACCCGTCAGACCTCTGGGCGCAGGACCATGCCGATGTGGATCTGCCTGCTGGGAAGGTCTACCGACCCGGACCGTCTGTCCGGTCGCACCTGGATCGGCTGGTGCTGCCGGTGGTCAAGTCGTTGAGTCCGCAAGCCGCCGTCCCCCTGGCTCAACTGAGCGGTGGATTGGCTCGTGGTACCGCCGATCGGGCGGTTCGCCGGTTCTGGGCGGTTGCGGCGGCCTACTTCGAAGCCGTGGCTGCCGGGGGGTTGCCCGACGTCAAATACGTCAAGCGGGCTGCGTCCAGCGTGCTGCTGCAGTATTCACAACTCCTGCATGGCGACACCCAGAGCCTGGAAGGTCATACCCATGACCTGCTCTATCTGGCTTCTCGCGTCCGGCCGGATCCGCTCGATTCCGGTCAGGCACACCTGCGAGCGGTCTGGCGGGCTCAGGGTTGGGAGGTGGTCGAATCCTGGGATGTCGATGCAAGGCGCCTGGGCATGTACGATCCCTACGCTCTGGAGGCACTTCGTCAGACCGTGCATGCTGCCCAGCAATCCTGGTCTGTCTGGACCGATGGCCCTGCGTCCATGGCCCCACCGTTGCAGGCCTTGTTGCAACAGATGGCCGATGGACTGAGCCGCCTGCAGCCTGAAGCGCCAGCGCTCGAGCAACTCGGCCAAGCCTGGCTGGCGGTTGCCTCACGGTGCGATCCATCGGCGCCTTCACCCCAGGGTCTGGGGCTGGAGGTGTCCAATGGCCTGTTGCTGCTGGAAGCGGAACTGGCCGATTTCGATCCCTGGGATGCTGGCTCGCCCGTGAGACACATGGCGTTGGCCAAGCGCCTGAACGATGTGCTGGCCGGGTTGCCAGCCCCCGAACCTGAACCCTGGATGACCCGCCGATACCAGCGAGCCAGCGAGCACAGCACCCTCGTTCAGGTGGTGGCGCAATGGAGGGCCGAGCTGGAAGAGGTCGAGCGGGCACTGGATGCCGTCTTTCGACAGAAGTCGCTGCAACCCCTCCTGGCCGAGAGCGCACTCGAGCAACGGCTGGACACCATGGGAGGCATTGCCACCCTGCTCGAACTGCCTGCGGCCCGGCAAACGCTGGAGGTCATCCGCGAGGAAATCCGGAAACTGATCGGAACCCAGCCGTCGCCGACTGACGATGTTCTGGACATGGCAGCGGCCCGATTGGGGCCCAACATCTCGGCCCTCGGCTGGTTGCTGGAGACCTTCGGCCGTCAACCCCGGCTCGCGCGCGAGTCGTTTGTCTTCGACCAGGCGACCCGATCCCTCGTGGCGCCGTCCACCTCCGAGGGGGGCGTTCAATCGATCTCTCCTGCAGCCGCGCCTGATCCCTTGCCGACGACCGACGCACGGCAACCCGTGGTGCTGGCCGATGACAACGAAGACGATGGCGCTGAACTGCTGGCCATTTTCATGGATGAAGCCATGGCGGTGTTTGACAGCGCCTGGGCCACCCTGGAGGTCCTGCGACAGCGCCCCGCGAGTCTTCCGGACCTGACCGTTCTGCGCAGGGGTTTTCATACCCTCAAGGGCAGTGCCCGCATGGTGGGGCTGTCCGACGTGGGTGAGGCGGCCTGGGCCATGGAGCAGTTGCTCAACACCTGGCTGGCAGACCAGAACCCTGTCAATCAGGATCTTCTGGTTCTGAGTGAGCAGTCACTTCGCTATCTGAAGAAATGGTTACTCGGTTTGCAGGCAGGCCAGACGGAAGCCGAAGCCGGTCATTCACAACGCATCAGGGCCAGTGCCGATGCCTTGCGGTTAGTTGGTCAGGTGATCCCCCTGGAGCCATCCACACCCGAGCAGATCACGCCACTGCCAGTCGAGCCGCCCGTTCTGGAAGAAGTGGTGAGCGTTCAAGAGGTGGTGCCCGACATTCCGGTGCTGCAAGAGGCAGTCAAGGTCATCGGGCCATTGCGGGTGGATCTCGATCTCTACAACGTTTTCCTGAACGAGGCCGACGAGTGGTCAAGGCGTCTGTGCCAGGGTTTGGCGGAATGGCAGCTGGCGCCGACAGGCCCTCTGCCGGCCGAGTGGTCCGCGCTGGCCCATTCGCTGGCTGGCGGTTCGGCCACCGTCGGTTATCAGGGATTGTCTCTGCTCGCCCGATCCCTCGAGCATTCGCTCGACCGGGCGCTGGCCGTGTCGCCCGCTGCTGCCATCACACCGGCGCAATCAGATACCTGGGTCAGGGCCGCTGAGGAAGCCCGGCACCTTCTGCATCAGTTCGCAGCCGGCTTCCTCAGGGAGCCCGGGCAGGACACACTCGCGGCGCTGGATGCCATGGCTTTTGAGCCTGTTGCACCCGATTCATCACCGTCTGTGGTGGAACCGGTTGCGCTCGAAGACCGACTCGATGTCGATCTGTTTGCCGTCTTTGAGGTCGAGGCGCAAGAACTGCTGCCCCGGCTGTCTTCGGCCTTGAGACAGTGGGTGGCGCGGCCCGACAATGCAGGGGCTCGTGCCGAGGTGCTGCGCAATCTGCACACACTCAAGGGCAGTGCCCGACTGGCGGGTGCGCTTCGCCTGGGTGAAAGGGTCCACGGCCTCGAGTCCGATGTGCTGGCTTTGCCGGACCAGCCAGAGGCCGGCCAGATTGCTCCCTTGCTTCTGAAGCTCGACGAGGTGGTGGCACGGTTTGACCGTTTGTGTCGAACCGATCGAGACCGGGAATCCACGCCATTCGCCGTGGGCTCCGATGCGGACGGGATTCGGCTGCAGGCCCCGGAAGGCTTGCCCCCGCCCACCCTCCCCGTGCCACCCGAGCCCATGCCGGGTGCCCAGTCGACGGTCCGGGTGCGTACCGATCTGCTGGACCAGATCATGACCCAGACCGGCGATGTGATGATTGCCCGCACCCGGCTGGAAAGCGACATGCGCGCCCTGCGGCAGTCCTTCAAGGACATGAGCAGCAACATCGAGCGCCTGCGAAACCAGCTTCGCGATCTGGAGCTGCAGACGGAAATGCAGTTGCAGTCGCGCATGGCCTTGAGTCGCGAGACCGACGCCCGTTTCGACCCCCTCGAGTTCGATCGCTACACCCGTGTTCAGGAACTGACCCGCCTGCTCGCAGAGTCGGTCAATGACGTGGCGACGGTGCAGCATCACCTCCAACGGTCGGTGGAGGCCGCTGAAGGGAACCTCGCGGCTCAGGCTCGCCAGACCCGTGAATTGCAACGCAACCTGTTGCGAACCCGACTGGTGGCCTTTGACACGCTGGACGAGCGCCTCCACCGGGTGGTCAGGCAGGCGGCTGAGGCGTCGGGCAAGCAGGTTGTGCTCAGTCTGGAACAAGGTGGCGTGGAGGTCGACCGGGCCGTTCTGGAGCGACTGACACCCGTGCTGGAACACCTGCTCCGCAATGCGGTTGTGCACGGGGTGGAAACGCCCGAGCGGCGATCGCTGGCGGGCAAACCGGTCGAAGGGCATGTCTGGCTCACGCTGGAGCCCCGCGGCAACGATCTGGCCATCACCGTGTCTGACGATGGGGCCGGTCTCGATGTCCAGCGCATCCACCAGCGGGCCGTGGTCATGCATTTGCATGCCTCGGGAACCCCCTTCACGGAAGACGATGCCGCACGTGCCATCTTTGCCTCCGGGTTTTCCACGGCTGACGAGGTCAACGAACTGGCGGGTCGCGGGATTGGCCTCGACGTGGTCCGCAATGAAGTGCTCGGTCTGGGAGGTCGTGTCGAATACCTCCGCGCCGATGCAGGTGGCACGGCCTTCCGCCTCGTGGTGCCTTTGAGCACCGCCGTGACCCAGGTGGTCTTGTTGCGGGTGGGTGATATGGTGTTCGGTGTGCCCACTCCCTGGGTGGAGGCGGTGCGCAGGGCGCAGGCTCCGGAGCTGACGGCTGCGTATGTCGGTGGTCAGTGGCGTGAAGGCAGTGAGCCCATGCCGTTTCACTGGGCGGGCGCCTTGCTGGCGCTGTCGCCCGAAAGCAACGATCCGCTGGCCCATGAGGCCCGAAACTGGCCTGTCCTCGAGTTTCATACGGCGGGTCAGCGCGTGGCCTGGCATGTGGATGAGGTGCTGGGTCATCAGGAGGTGGTGGTCAAACCCATGAGTGCCCAGTTGTCCCGGCTGCCTGGTCTGGCCGGGGTCACCGTGCTGGCGTCGGGCGCCGTGGCACTGATCTATAACCCGGTTGCCCTGTCGGCACTGTACGGCGAATCGGCTCGAGCCTGGGCACGCCAACAACGCGCAGAGGGCCATCAGTCCCGAGCTTCGGTCGCAGCAGACGCCGACATGGCTGCGCTGGCTCCGCTGGTCCTGGTGGTGGACGACTCCATCACCGTGCGCCGCGTGACCCAGCGCTTGCTGAAGCGGGAGGGTTACCGCGTGGCGCTTGCGGCCGATGGCATGCAGGCGCTGGAACGGATACAGGAAGAGATGCCGGTGGTGGTGTTTTGCGACATCGAAATGCCGCGAATGGACGGGTTCGAACTGGTCCAGCGCTTGCGTGGCGAGCCGGCCACCGCCGATCTGCCCGTGGTGATGATCACTTCGCGTCTGGCAGACAAACACCGCGAACATGCCCAGAGCCTCGGGGTGGATCACTACCTCGGCAAACCCTACGCCGAAGAAGAACTGCTGGCGCTGGTTCAGACTTATGCCCGGCTCGCGCCCGTACCGCGCTGAGGTGTGACCGATTCAGCGTTTCTTGACGACGGCGTAGCGTTCCAGTGTGTTGGCTCGGGCTTCGGCATGGTCCACGACCGGATTCGGGTAGTCTCTGCCCAGCACCAGTCCAGCCGACGCCCGTTCAACCGGCTTGGCCAGCCAGGGTGCGTGCAGGGCATGGCTGGGCAAGCCGGCCAGTGCGGGCAGATAGCGGCGGATGAACTTGCCATGCGGATCGAACCGCTCGCTCTGGCTCACCGGATTGAAAATCCGGAAGTAGGGCTGTGCATCGCAGCCGCTGGAGGCAGCCCACTGCCAGCCGCCATTGTTGGCGGCGAGGTCAAAGTCGATCAGGTGGTCCGCGAAATAGGTTTCGCCACGCCGCCAGTCCAGCCCCAGGTCTTTGGTCAGGAAGCTGGCCACCACCATGCGCAGGCGGTTGTGCATGTAGCCCGTCTGGTTGATCTGGTGCATGGCGGCGTCCACCAGCGGGTAGCCGGTGCGGCCTTCGCACCAGGCGGCAAACAGGGCATCGGCGTGCTTGCCGCGCTCCCATTCAATGGCATCGTATTCGGGCTTGAAGGCCTTCTCGGCCGCATGCGGGAAGTTGGCCAGGATCTGGTGGTAAAAGTCGCGCCAGATGAGTTCGTTGAGCCATGCGGTGGCGCCAGCCAGGCCTTGCAGGTGCATGGCATAGGCGACGCTGGCCACCGAGCGGATGCTGAGGGTGCCAAAGCGCAGGTGCACGCTCAGGTAGCTCGGGCCTTTGACCGCCGGGAAGTCGCGTGTCTGGTGATAGTGGTCGATGCGGCTGACGAAGTCCTCGAACAGCGCGCGGGCCCCCCGACTGCCGGTCCGGATCTTGAGTTCTCGCAGGTTGGTCGGCTGAAAACCCAGGCGTTCCAGCGAGAGCACGCCTGGCGGTGAGATGTCGGGGCAGGGGGCCAGCGCGGGGGCGTAACGCTCCACCGGATAGGCCTTGAGCTGGTACTCGCTGATTGCCTTGAACCAGGCGTTCTTGTAGGGCGTGAACACCGTGAAGGGCCGGGCGTTCTGCGTCAGCACTTCGTGACGTTCGAAAATCACGTGGTCCTTGAAGGTCTGCAAGACGGCTCCCCCATGAGCCAGCGCACCCAGCACCTGGGCGTCGCGCGATCGGGCGTAAGGCTCGTCATCGTGGTTGGCAAACACGGCTTGTGCACCCAGCTGGGCGGCCAGACGCGGGATTTCTTCGGTCGCCTTGCCGTGCCTCACGATCAGCCCCACGCCTTCCACCCCGTTAGAACGACCCAGGGCGCGCAACTGCTCGTCCAGGTCGATCAGGCTTTCGTGGATGAACTCGACGCGTCGGTCGGCCCGCAGGCCCCGGTCCAACAAGGGCTGCAGGATGGCCGTGTCGAAAACGAACACGCACCACACCTTTTTGCAGCGCTTGAGCGCGTGGTACAACGCGGCGTTGTCATCGGTCCGCAGGTCGCGGCGGAACCACATGAGGCCGGTGTCATAAGTTTGGGATTGGGTCGACATGGACGAAAGCTTAGCGGAACCCCGCCCATTGCAGGGCGGGTCGTTTCAACAGCCCCGCGGCCACTAAAATCTGGCCATGAGTTCGGAAACGCCCACCATCAACCTGTCGCACCATTTTCTGATCGCCATGCCGGGTTTGAACGACGAGCTCTTTGGCCGCAGCGTGGTGTACCTGTGTGAGCACACATCCAGGGGCGCGCTGGGGCTGATCATCAACAAACCCAGCGAAATCACCGTGGGCGACCTGTTCGAGAAGGTCGATCTGCCTTTGCGGCGCACTGAACTGGCTGTATTGCCGGTGTTTTGCGGGGGGCCGCTGCAAACCGAACGCGGGTTCGTTCTGCATGAAGCCATGGGTGATGCGGAGCCTGTGGGGGCCGACGAAACGCCGCCGGCGGTGGCCCGTGCCATCCGGGAGGCCCTGTCGGGTCTGGAGGACGATGAACCCGCCGATGCCCCTGGGTCGCAGCGCACGGAAGAAGGGGCCGAAGCCCTGCCACCCAGGCCTTCCGCGTATGCGTCCACCATGCGGATGGCCGATGGCCTCGAGATGACCACATCGAGGGATGTGCTGGAAGCCTTGTCTTCCGGTGCCGGTCCCCGCAAGGTGTTCCTCACGCTCGGATATTCGTCCTGGGGGGAGGGTCAGCTCGAGTCGGAAATCACCGAAAACAGCTGGCTGACGGTCGAGGCCAACCCCCAGCTCATCTTTGACACGCCGGTGGAACAGCGTTACGAGAGAGCCATGGCGCTCCTGGGTTTGCAGCCCTGGATGCTCGCGCCGGGATCGGGGCACGCATGACCGCCGTTCCCGAGGTGCCACCCGCGCACCAGCGCTTCATCGCATTTGATTTTGGTCTCAAGCGCACCGGCGTGGCGAGTGGCAACCGCCTCACCCGCACGGCCACGCCCCAAGCCACCATCCGGGCCGAGGGTGATGCCCGCTTTGTGCAGATCGCGGCCCGCCTGAAGGAATGGCAGCCCGATGCGCTGGTGGTCGGGATACCCACCCACCCGGACGGTGCGGCGCACGAGAACACCGCGCGCGCCCTGAAATTCGCCCGCCAGCTTCGCGGGCGTTTCAACCACACCGTGTATGAAGTGGATGAGCGCTACAGCACCACGGAGGCCCACAGCCTCGGCGCGAAAGACGCTGACGCTGCGTCGGCCTGCATCATCCTGGAACAGTTTTTGAGGAGTCTGCCTTGAGTCAATTGCAACTGGACGCAGAAGCGCTGTACGCCGAACTCAGACGAGGGGTGCAAAACCTCCTGGCGACCACCCCCATGCAGTTGGTGGGCGTGACCAGCGGCGGCGCCTGGCTGGCCGAACGCCTGCACCGCGAACTGGCCCTGCCCGGCGAGGTGGGGGTGATTTCATCGGCCATGCACCGCGACGACTTTGCCCAGCGTGGCCTGAGCGCCACCGCCATGCAGACGCGACTGCCTTTTGACGTGAACGGCGCAAACGTGCTTCTCATCGACGATGTGCTCTACACCGGCCGCACCCTGCGCGCCGTCATCAACGAGCTGTTCGACTATGGCCGCCCGTCCAGCGTGAAGCTGGCGGTGCTGGTGGACCGGGGCGGGCACGAACTGCCCATGGCCGCCGACTTTTCCGCCACCCGCCTGCCACTGCCACGGAATCAGTCGTTCGAACTGGCCCGCAGCGAGGCGGGAACCTTCAGTTTTGTCGTCGAACACCGCCTGGAGGCCTGAACGCATGGCCCACAACCCCCAACTCAACCAAAACGGCGAGCTGATTCACCTGCTCTCCACCGAAGGCCTGCCCAAGGCCATCCTGACGCAGATCCTGGACACGGCCGACAACTTTGTCAGCGTCAGCGACCGCGAGGTGAAAAAGGTGCCGCTGCTGCGCGGCAAAAGCGTGTTCAACCTGTTCTTCGAGAACAGCACCCGCACCCGCACCACCTTCGACATCGCGGCTACCCGCCTGAGTGCCGACGTGTACACACTCGACATCGCGCGCAGTTCCACGGCCAAGGGCGAAAGCCTCCTCGACACCATCGCCAACCTGAGCGCGATGGCGGCCGACATTTTCGTGGTGCGCCACAGCGAGTCGGGCGCGCCCTACCTGATTTCGCAGCACGTGGCCCCGCACGTGCACGTGATCAACGCCGGCGACGGGCGACACGCCCACCCCACCCAGGGGCTGCTAGACATGTACACCATTCGCCATTACAAGAAAGACTTCACCAGGCTGTCGGTGGCGATCGTGGGCGACGTGCTGCACTCGCGTGTGGCCCGATCCGACATCCATGCGCTGACCACCCTGGGCTGTCCGGATGTCCGTGTGGTGGGCCCGCGCACCCTGGTTCCCAGCGACTTGTCGCAGATGGGCGTGCGGGTGTGCCACACGCTGGAAGAGGGCATCAAGGGCTGTGACGTGGTGATCACCCTGCGCCTGCAGAACGAGCGCATGAGCGGCGCACTGCTGCCGTCCAGCCAGGAGTATTTCAAGAGCTTTGGCGTCACGCCCGATCGCATGCGCTGGGCCAAGCCCGACGCCATCGTCATGCACCCCGGTCCCATCAACCGGGGGGTGGAAATCGACTCCGTCGTGGTCGATGGCCAGCAGAGTGTGGTGTTGCCCCAGGTGACCTTCGGCATTGCCGTCAGGATGGCGGTGATGGGCATTGTGGCCGGTAATGTTGCTTGACCCGATAAAGCCATGAAAATCCTGATCCAAAACGGCCGCCTGATCGACCCCGTCAGCCAGACCGATACCGTGACCGATGTGGCGATTGCGGCTGGGCGCGTGATCGGCATCGGCAAATTGCCCGCCGACTTCCACCCCAACCGCACCATCGACGCCACCGGCTGCTGGGTGCTCCCCGGTCTGGTGGACCTGTGCATGCGCCTGCGCGAGCCCGGGCAGGAGCACGCCGGCATGCTCGAAAGCGAGATGGCCGCTGCCGTGGCCGGTGGCGTGACCAGCCTGGTGTGCCCGCCCGACACCGATCCGGTGCTGGACGAGCCCGGCCTGGTGGACATGCTGAAAGCCCGTGCGGAGAAACTGCACCAGGCCCGCGTGTTCCCGCTGGGGGCGCTGACGCGAGGCCTCAAGGGCGAAGTCCTGACCGAAATGGTGGAACTCACCGAGTCTGGCTGCGTGGGCTTTGGCCAGGCAGATGTGCCCATCGTCAACACCCAGGTGCTGCAGCGGACCTTGCAGTATGCGGCCACTTTTGGGTATAGCGTGTGGCTGCGCCCGCAGGATTTCTGGCTGGGCAAGGGGGTGGTCGCCAGTGGCCCGCTGGCCACCCGCATGGGCCTGAGTGGCGTCCCTGCTGCCGCCGAGGTGATTGCGCTTCACACGCTGTTTGAACTGCTCCGAGGCGTGCACAGGCCTGGCACACCAGCCGGTCAGGGCGTTCACCTGCACCTGTGTCGTCTCAGCACCGCGGCGGGGGTGCAACTGGTGCGCCAGGCCAAGGCCGAAGGCCTGCCCGTGACCTGCGACGTGAGCGTGCACAACCTGCACCTGACAGACACCGACATCGGCTATTACGATACCCGCCTGCGCCTGCAACCCCCCGTTCGCCAGCAGCGCGACCGCGATGCCCTTCGAGCCGCGCTGGCCGACGGCACCATTGACGCGCTGGTGAGCGACCACAACCCGGTGGACGCCGACGCCAAAACCCTGCCGTTTGCCGAAGCCGAACCCGGTGCCACTGCGGTGGAGTTGTTGCTGGGCCTGGCCTGCAAGTGGGCCGATCAGGACCGTGTGCCCGTGGACCGAGCCCTGGCAGCGTTGACCTGTGGCCCGGCCGCTGTGCTGGGCCATAGCCTGGGCACGCTCCAGGCCAGCGTGGGACGCGTGGTGGAAGGGGGGGTGGCCGATCTGTGTGTGGTGGACCCGCGAGACCACTGGCGAGTCGGTGCCGCCCGTTTGCGCAGTCAGGGCAGGCATACCCCGTTTGAGGGGCATGAATTGCCGGTGGCCGTTCGGCTCACCCTCGTGAATGGCCAGGTGGCCTTTGACGCCGGACGATGAGGCCCCTGCGAGCGATTTTTCGACTGTTGCGCCTGTCGTGGCATCTGCTGCGCGGACTGCATACCTTGAGCGTCCGTTTTCCCGAATGGGACGAGGCGGGTCGGAACCGGGCCATCCAGCAATGGTCTGAAGGGGTCTTGCGCATCCTGGGTGTGCACCTCCAGGTGGTGGGTGAACCCCCATCCTCCGGACCCTTGCTGGTGGTGGCCAATCACCTCTCCTGGCTGGACATCATCGTCATGAATGCCGTTCGGCCCTGTCGATTTGTGTCCAAAGCCGATGTCAGGCACTGGCCGCTGATTGGTCGACTGGTGGCTGGATCAGGCACGCTGTTCATCGAGCGCGAGAAACGGCGCGATGCCCTGCGAGTGGTTCACCACATGGCCGAGCGCTTGCAGGCCGGTGACGTGCTGGCCGTTTTTCCAGAGGGGACCACCGGTGAAGGTCAGGGGGTGCTGCCCTTTCATGCCAATCTGCTGCAGGCGGCAGTGACCACGGATACGCCCATTCAGCCGGTGGGATTGGCCTATCTGCATGGAGACGGTCAAGCACTGCTGGGCGAAGCACGTCGCCATGAAGCACCCGCATATGCCGGCGACACCTCCCTCTTTGCATCGATGTGGCAAACGGCGGGTGCCATCGATCTCCAGGCCACGGTGCACTGGGGCGAACCCGATACGGCGCAAGGCCGGGACCGGCGAACATGGGCCGAGGCTTTGCGCACCGAGGTCGCCCGACTGGCCGATCAGCCCCTGGATGTTTCGCTGATTTGAGAGGGATTGAACTTGCCACTTTCCAACCCCACCCCCCGCCGCCCGATGCATACCCGCCGCGTCGAGTACCGCGGTTTTCTGCGTGACGACGGTCTGTGGGACATCGAGGGTGAACTGCATGACAGCAAACCCCATGCCTTCGAGATTCAGGGCGAGGGCCGTTGGGACCCTGGTCAGCCCGTGCATCACATGCGCATCCGCGTCACGCTGGATGTGACCATGGTCGTGCGTGAGATCGAGGCGGTGATGGACAGCCATCCCCATGCGCCTTGCCCGCAGGCACTCGAACCCATGCAAAGGATGGTGGGTGTCCGGATGGGTGGGGGCTGGCGGCAGGCGATCGAGCGGCATCTGGGCCACATTCAGGGGTGTACCCATTTGCGCGAACTGCTCTACAACATGGCCACGGCCGCGTTCCAGACCATGGCCGAGGTGTCCTTTGCCACCCCTGACGATGGCCGTCCGCCTCCGCATCTGGGCAAATGCCTGGCCTGGGATTTCGATGGTCCGGTCACCGAGAAGGTGTATCCGATGTTCTTTCGCTGGCGCCCAGGACCGCAAGACCGTCCTCACCGCCCCCAGGAGCAGGCTGCCGACCAGGCACGGCCCCTGAACGAGGCGACTTCGGCCGACTGAACCGACCCGTCAGGCCAGCAGGTCGTGCAAGGTGCGGGCCAGCACCTGGGTGGCGCGCTTCAGGTCGTTGAGTTCGATGTGTTCGTCGGCCCGCTTGGCATTGGATTCGCGCACCGTTCGAGGCCCCGTGCCGTAGATGACGCCCGGAATGCCACGCTCGACGTAAAGGCGTACGTCGGTGTAGAGCGGCGTGCCCACGGCGGGGATGGGTTCGCCAAACACCGCTTCGCCGTGTTTCTGGATCGCTTCCACCAGGGGGCGATTGCCCGGCAGGGGTTTCATGGCGTGGGCGAGCAGCATGCGCTTGATGTCGACCTGCAACTGCTGGCCGCCGCGCGGCGGATGAAAGGAGGCGGCGGCATCGGCCAGGGTCTGGCGCAACGCGGCTTCCACCTGGGCCGGGTCTTCTTCGGGGATCATGCGGCGGTCCACCTTGAACACCACCTTGCCAGGCACCACGTTGGTGTTGGTGCCGCCCTGGATCAGCCCGATGTTGAGGTAAGGGTGGGTGATGCCCTCCACGCCGGACCAAACCCGCAGGTAGTCGGCGTTGAGCCGGTACAGCGCGTTCATCAGGTGCACCGCGCCCTGCAGGGCATCGGTGCCGGTGTCGGGAATGGCGGCATGGGCCATGTCGCCCTGAACCGTCACTTCCAGTTGCAGGCAGCCGTTGTGGGCGGTCACCACCTGGTAACTGAAGCCGGCCGCGATCATCAGGTCGGGCTTCGTGAGGCCGTGCTTCAGCAGCCAGCCGGGTCCGAGTTCACCGCCGAATTCCTCGTCGTAGGTGAAGTGCAGTTCGATGCATCCCTTTGTGGGTCGCGCGACAGCCTCCAGGGCCTTGACGGCGTGGGTGAAGCTGGCGAAATCGCTTTTGCTGACGGCGGTGGCACGGCCGTACATCTTGCCGTCCACCACGTCGCCACCGTAGGGGTCGTGCGTCCAGCCTTCGCCGGGGGGTACCACATCGCCATGCGCATTGAGGGCAATGGTGGGGCCGCCGTCGCCATAGCGGCGGCGCACGATCAGGTTGGTGATGCTCTGCAGCCCGGCGGCCTGCACCTCGGCTGCTGGCACGGGATGGGTCTCCACCTCCCAGCCCCAGCCACTCAGCAGCGCGGCCGTGCGCTCGGCGTGTGGGGCGTTGTTGCCGGGCGGGGTGTCGGTGGGCACCCGCACGAGTTGCTGCAGAAAGGCAACCTCGTCTTCAAAGTGGTCGGACACCCACTGGTCGAGGGCGGTGTAAGCGGCTTGAGTCATGGCAAGGTCTGGTTGAAGGGGGTCAGGCCTGGACGGCGGTCTGGTGCAGCAGGTGCTGGAAGGCGCGGACGGCCAGTTCCATGTCTTCGCTGGTGGTGGATTCGAGGGGATTGTGGCTGATGCCGCTGTTTTCGCCACGCACGAACAGCATCGCCTGGGGCATCAGGTCGTGCAACTTCATGGCATCGTGGCCGGCGCCACTGGGCAGATGGAACACCGGCAGACCGAGGGCTTGCACGGCACGCTCCCATCGTGCTTGCCAGGCCGGATCGCTGGGCGCTGCGCTGGCGCGCATGGTTTCTTCGAGCGAGTGGCGCACGCCACGTCGCTGGCAGATGGCCTTGATTTCGGCACGCACGTCAGCGAGCAGGGCGTCACGCTGGGCGTTGGTGGGGGCGCGCAGGTCCAGCGTGAAGGCGCAGCGACCCGGCACCACATTGATGGAGCCATTCGGCACGTTCAACTGGCCCACGGTGCCCACCGAATCGCCGTCGCGGCGGGCACGCTGTTCCACGAACAGCATCAACTCGGCCACGGCGCAGGCGGCGTCGGCGCGGCGGTCCATGGGGGTGGTGCCGGCGTGGCTGGCCGTGCCCACGACTTCGCCCACGAGCCGCACGCTGCCGTTGATGGAGGTGACCACACCCAGCGGCAGGTTCAACTCATTGAGCACCGGGCCTTGTTCGATGTGCACTTCCACGAAGCCGAGGTACTGGGCAGGGTTGCGCTGGATTGCTGCGATCGCGTCCAGGGTGCCGGGCAGCCCGGCGGTCTGCATGGCCTGGCGCATGGTCACGCCGTCGGTATCGGTCTGCTCCAGCCACGACGGGTTGAAACTGCCGACCAGGGCGCCCGAGGCCAGGAAGGTGGCCTTGTAGCGCTGGCCTTCTTCTTCGGCAAAGGCGACCACCTCCAGTCCGAACGGCAGGCGCTGGCCAGCACGGTGCAACTCGCGCACGCAGGCCAGCGGCACGTAAATACCCAGGCGGCCGTCATATTTGCCGCCGTTGCGCACGGTGTCGTAATGGCTGCCGGTGAGCAGGTAGGGCGCACCGGGGGTCGCCGGATGGTAACGGCCCACCACGTTGCCCACGGCGTCGACGCCCACCTCGTCGCAACCCACTTCGCGCATGGTCTGGGCAATGCTGGCGGCACAGGCGCGATGAGCCTCGGTCAGGTAGGTCACGGTCAGTTCGCCGCGTTCGGCATAGCCGGGTTCGCTGTGCTGCGCCAGGTGTTCGTGCCAGTCCCACACGAGGTTGCCCAGCGTGGGTTCGGCGCCGAACTTGTCGTTCAGCCGGATTTCGACAATCCGGTGGATGTTGCGCAGACACTCGGCCAGCTCGAAGTCCGGGTGGCCGTGCAGGCGGCGCTCGAAGGCCGCCATGATCTGCGCCTTGTTCAACCCGCTGCCGCGCGGCCCGCGCACGGCCAGAATGAAAGGCCAGCCGAACTTGGCGTTGTAATCCGCGTTGAGTTGCTGGATGTTGCTGAACTCTTCGGGCGTGCACTGCGTGAGCCCCGCGGTGTTCTGCTCGTTCGTGGACTCGGCGGTCAGGCTTTTGGCCACCATGGCCTTACCAGCCAGTTCGGGGTGGGCGCGGATCAACTCGAGCTGGGCCTCGCGCCCGGCCCCATCAAGGACCCGCACCATGGCCAGCTTGAGTGCAGCCAGGGTGGCAAAAGGCCGCTCTGCCAGGGCCTGTTCGGCGATCCAGGGTGAATGCTCATACAGACCGTCGAGCATCTGCGCGGCTTCGTGGAGCGGCGCGGTGTTGAGTTGTTCCAGGGTGTAGGGCATGGCGCGGTCCTTCAGGCCGGGCAGGGGTGGGTGGCGCGCCAGTGGCGGGCGATGTCGATGCGCCGGGTGATCCACACGCCTTCGTGTCGCTGGACATGGTCCAGAAACCGCTGCAGGGCGGTGATGCGGCCCGGGCGACCGAGCAGCCGGCAGTGCATGCCGACGCTCATCATCTTGGGGCGGTCCAGACCCCCCATTTCCAGGTCAGGGCCGCCTTCGGCATACAGCACGTCAAAGGTGTCTTTCATGTACTGGAAGAACGGGTCGGCGTGCGAATAGCCCTGTGGCAGCGAAAAGCGCATGTCGTTGCAGTCGAGCGTGTAGGGCACGATGAGCTGGTGCGCATCGCTGCCGTCGGTTCTGCGCACTTTCATCCAGAACGGCAGGTCGTCGCCATAGTAGTCGCTGTCGTAGTCGAAGTGGCCGAAGTCGGCCACCAGGCGCCGGGTGTTCGGGCTGTCACGGCCGGTGTACCAGCCGGCGCCGTGCAATTGGCGTGGCCCATCGAGCCGTTCGCCGGTCAGGTCGGCGATGATCTGCATCGCCTGCGCCATGTGCTCGCGCTCCACCGATTCCGGCAGGTTCTGGTAGTGGATCCACTTCAGGCCGTGGCAGGCGATTTCGTGGCCACCTTCCACGAACGCTGCCGTCACGTCGGGCGAGCGCTGCAGCGCCGTGGACACACCGAACACCGTGAGTGGCAGGCCGCGCTGCTCGAACTCGCGCAGCAGCCGCCACACGCCCTGTCGCGAGCCGTATTCGTAGATGCCTTCCATGCTGATGTGCCGATCCGTGAAGGCCGCCGGATTGAACATTTCGCTCAGGAAGGTTTCGCTGGCAGCATCGCCGTGCAGCACGCAGTTTTCGCCACCTTCTTCGTAGTTCAGCACAAACTGCACGGCGATGCGTGCCCCGCCGGGCCAGCGGGCGTGGGGAGGCAAGCGGCCGTAACCGACCAGGTCGCGGGGATAGGGAGCGGTGGTGTCGTAGATCATGAGGGTTCAGGCCAGTGCCATGGCAATGTCACTGGTCGGCAGTTTCTTGTCGAAAGTCAGGTTGGCCATCACGTTGCTCAGGTGCTCGTTCATCAGTCGGACCGCCTCGGCTTCGTCCTTGGCCGCCAGCGCATTGACGATCGCCACATGCTCGTCGTTCGAATGCTCGGCGGCATGGGTGCTCTGGTACATCAAGGTGATGAGGGCGCAGCGCGAAATCAGGTCGCCCAGCATGTCGGCCAGCACCTGATTGCCCATCAGTTCGGCCATGCGAACGTGGAAGTCACCCAGCAGTTCGGTGCGACCTGGCACGTCGTTGTTTTCCACGGCCTTTCGTTCTTCCGCCACATGGGTGCGCAATGCCCGGATCTTGGCGGGCGTGACCTGCCGCACAAACTGGCGCGTCATCTCCATTTCGAGCATGCGGCGCACTTCAAAAACCTGCTTGGCTTCGTCCACGGATGGAGTGGCCACAAAGGCGCCGCGCGAAGGCTCCATCTTGATGAGCCGGTGCTGTGACAACTGGAACAGGGCCTGCCGGACCAGTGTGCGGGACACGCCAAAATGATCGGCCAGTTTCTGCTCGGCCAACTTGGTTCCGGGATGCAGGCGATGCTCCACAATGGCGCGGGTCAGGGACTCGACAATGTGCGCGGTGCTTGAAGATTCCATGTGGGCATCATATCCAGAAAAACAAAAAGTGTATACACTTTTGGTCGACCGCTACGGTTTTCGTTCACTTCAACCCTGGGAGACCCTGATGGGCCTGAGCACACACGTACTGGACACGATGCACGGCTGCCCCGCCGCCGGCATGCAGGTGGCGCTTTACACCACCGACGGCGAACAGGTCGCCCTGGTGAAACGCTTCACGCTGAACGCCGATGGCCGCAACCCGGATGGCCCGCTGTATGACAACGCCTCGCTCAAGGTGGGCACCTACCGGCTGGTGTTCGATGTGCAAGGCTACTTTGCTGCCCGAGGGGTGTCGTTGCCGGAGCCCAATTTTCTGAACCGGGTGGCCCTCGACTTCGGTGTGGCCGATGCGACGCAGCATTATCACGTACCCCTGCTCGTCAGCCCCTGGAGCTATTCCACCTACCGTGGCAGCTGAAGCGCCAACGCTCATCGGGGGTGACCTGCCCGCGCTGCTGGCTCGCCTGCAGGCAGGTGAGGCGGCGGTGCTGGTGGCCGTGGCACACACCCAGGGCTCGGTGCCCCGCGAACGCGGCGCCTGGATGGCGGTGCTGGCCGATGCCGAACTGGGCACCATTGGCGGTGGCCAGCTGGAGTGGCAGGCGATCGACCGTGCCCGCCAGATGCTGCGCGATCCGCAGCCGGGGCTGGTCGAATGGCGTTGCCCGCTGGGACCCAGCCTGGGGCAGTGTTGTGGTGGTGTGGTGCAACTGGTGGCTTCGCGCGTGGTAGCGGGTGATGGCCCTGACCTGCAGGCCCGCTGGCAGGCCGCGCTGATCCCCGTGGCGCTGTTTGGCGGTGGCCATGTGGGGCGTGCACTGGTCAGGGCAATGGCGCCACTGCCCTTTGAAGTGCACTGGATCGACAGCCGCGATGGCGTCTTCCCTGACACGGTGCCTCCTCAGGTGCGTGTGGATCATTCCGATCCGGTGCACCGTGCCGTGACCGATCTCCCAGCCGCGAGTCGGGTGCTCATCATGAGCTTCAGCCATGCCGAAGACCTGGATATCGTTGCGGCCTGTCTGGATCGGCAGCGTTCTGCGGCGGATCTGCCCTTCATCGGCCTGATCGGTTCACGCACCAAATGGGCCACCTTTCGGCACCGTCTCGAGGCGCGAGGTTACACCGGTACCGAACTCGCACAGGTCACCTGCCCGATCGGCCTGCCCGGTATTGACGGCAAGCAGCCAGAGGTGATTGCGGCCAGTGTGGTGGCGCAGTTGTTGCTAGGACGATCTGGCTGATGCGGTAGGCTGGATCATGGGCTGTTGCGGGTTAATCCGGTTGCCATGGTCGACCAAAACTGTATACACTTCAGCATCCGTGGTCGCAGCGGCGCTTGGTGTGACGCGACCGATCGGGGTTCACAGCGCCCGCAGTGGTGAACCCATGCTACGCAAGCCGGCCTGTCCGGCATCACGGCAAGCTACCATGGAAACTTATTTGCTGGACTGGGCCAATCTGCTGTTGCGGTGGTTGCATGTCATTGTGGCCATCGCCTGGATTGGCTCATCTTTCTACTTTGTCTTTCTCGACAGCAGCCTCACCCCCCCGCAGGACGAGGCGCTCAAGAAGGACGGCGTCAGCGGGGAGTTGTGGGCTGTCCACGGTGGTGGCTTCTACCACCCGGTCAAATTCAACGTCTCTCCACCCAAACTTCCCGAGCATCTGCACTGGTTCTACTGGGAAAGCTATTCGACCTGGCTCAGCGGTTTTGCGCTGTTTCTCGTGTCGTACCTGTGGAGCCCCAGCGTCTACCTGATCGACCCGAATGTGATGGACTGGTCGCCAGCAGCGGCCATCACCGCTGCCCTGGCGTTTCTGGTGGTGTTCTGGTTCCTGTACGACGCGATCTGCCGCACGCTGGGTCAGCGCGAAAACGGCGATGCCCAGGTAGGCCTGCTGGTGCTGCTGCTGGTGTGCGTGGCTTCCTATGCGGCCACACAGCTGTTTGCGGGCCGTGCGGCCTTTCTGCTGGTGGGTGCCATGCTGGCCACGGCCATGAGCGCCAATGTGTTTTTCTGGATCATCCCGGGCCAGCGCAAGGTGGTGGCCGCCCTCAAGGCTGGCCAGCCGGTGGATCCGATTCATGGCAAACGCGGCAAGCAGCGCAGTGTGCACAACACCTATTTCACGCTGCCGGTGCTGTTTGCCATGCTCAGCAACCACTACAGCTTCGCCTACAGCCACGCGTACAACTGGGTGGTGTTGATTGCCATCATGTTCGCGGGGGCTGCCATTCGCCAGTTTTTCGTCATGCGCCATGGCTGGAAGCTCGGCCGCAACACCCACCCCTGGCCCTATGCCGCGGTGGGCGTGATGGTGCTGCTGGCCCTGATCGTCTGGATGAAACCCGTGCCGCAGGCGCCCGTGGCGGTTCCTGATCAAGTGAGCATGGCTCAGGTGCAGCAGATCATGGAACAGCGTTGCGTGCTGTGTCACGGCGAAGCGCTCGCCTCGAAAAACGTGCGACTGGATACGCCGATGGCCATCCGTCAGCATGCCCAGACGGTGTATCAGCAGACCGTGGTGACGCGCCAGATGCCGATGAACAATGCCACGGGCATCACCGAAGAGGAACGTGCACTCGTCGCCCAGTGGTTCCGCCAGGGTGCTTCGCTGGACTGATGCACCACAGAAGGTCAAGCACGGTTCAGGCGCTGGGGGTGGACAGCAGTCTGTCCATGGGCCCCAGGTTGACCCCTCCGGATTGGCGAAGCCGTGGGTCTCCCAGGGTGGGCTTGTTGCGGGCGGTGCCGAAAGTCTCACGCAACTGGATCAACTGCTGCTGCCATTGATCGGCTTCAGAGATGTCTGACGTGTAACGTTGAAACACAAGCCAGGCCGACTCGACGGCTTTGGCATTGAGGGTGGCTTTGGCCACACGGAACAGTTCCTTGAGCGCCGTCGAAGGTTCGCCGTTCGTGGCCGTTTTGATCGATCGCTCGATCAGCTGAATAATGTCGTCCTGACTACGCTTCAGACGATCGGCATAAGCGGTATGGACGTTGGCAGCGTTCGCCAGCAGTTCACCCATGGCCTTGCTCGTCGCAAAACGGCGTCCCAGCTTATCGATCACCGTGGCGTCTTTGAGGAGTCCGGCGCCTTTCTTTTCCAGCCATGACAATGCAAACAGCAAGTTGCATGCGGCTTCGATGTCAAAAGCCGGTTCGTTGATCTGCGCACAGGCTGCGTTGAGCAAATGGGCTGCCTCGTCCATGTGGCCCTGTTGAACATTCGACAGCAAACCGATCAGATCATTGAACCGCTGCAGACGCAAGTCCTTGGTGCTGAGGCGAAGGCGCTTGCGCAACTCAGACAGATTTCTGTCCAATTGAGCGGGATTGTCTTGTGCGAATGCCACCATGGCCAGCAACACCAGACATTCGCTGTCAAACATCTTGGAGTCGAGACCCAGGTAGGTGGAGCGCTCAAGCAACTCAATCGCATGGTCACGGTCGCCGCAGAAGAAGGACAGCATGCCGAGTCGTTGCAGCCGCTCGATGGCCGTGGGGGTCAGTTGAAGGGCTTTTTCCAGTTGCACCACCGAAGCCTGAAAGTTACCCAGTTCCATTTGAACGCGACCCAGGACATCGTAGGCTTCGGGGTAGGTCGGGTCGGTGTTCAAAAGATTCGACAGGGTGTTCTGTGCGTTTTGCACGGAACCAGCATACAACTGTGCCCTGGCCACACCCAGCATCGCCCACGGTTTGGGGTCGACCTCCCAGATGGCCTGAAAAAAAGTTTCAGCTTCCTCAAATCTTCCGAGACGCAACATGACCTCTGCACCCAATCGGGAGGCTTGCAGCCATTGAGGTCCCTTCGTTTCAAATCGCTGCTGCGAAAGCGAAATGGCGGCATCGGGGAGCGAGCGTTCGAGCGCCTCGTAAATCGGCTGCATCGCCACTTTTCTCTTGCGCGCCTGCTCAATCCGGTCAATGAGACTGCCAACCGAATAGGGCTTGACCAAATAGCTGTCCACCGAAGACTCGGCCGCTTCCGCCACCTTGAGATAGGTGGGTTCATTGGTCAGCAAGACAAAAACCGTTTTGTAGGGCAAAAGACCGCTGCGTCTCAGGTCATCAAGCAGCTCCTGTCCCGAGCCTCCTTCCTTCGGAAACTCATCTCCGCACACCACCACGTCAAAGGGGTTGCGTTCAAGTTCACGTCGGGCGTCACTGATTTTGCTTGCCTGGCTGACAGACAGCAGACCCATGGATCGGAGTTGACCTGTCAAGGTGACCCGGGTGTTCGCGTTGCCATCAATCACCAGTGCAGCAGACAGGGCCGCATTCGAGCCAGAGGCTTTTCCCTGACTCTGACGTGCCGGATGCTTGGATTTATGGATGCTGGACAAAGAACACCGTAGCCTGTTGTTTTGATTAAATATGAATTTTATGACATTTAGCTTGAGGACTTTTCAGGCACAACTGATCAATGCAGTCAGTGCTAACCCTACAGACCTAGGGGTGGCCGAATTTTCATTCAGCCTGCTGATAATATAACCCCTTGAGTCATCAAAACCCATTCGTCATCCCATTTCACCTACATCGCAAGGAGCATCGCTTGAAAAAGTCCCTGACTGTTGCAGCACTGGCCGCCTCCATGGCGTTTGGCGCCCATGCCCAAACCAACATCAAACTGGGTGTCCTGCTGGGTTACACCGGCCCTATCGAATCCCTGACCCCTGCCATGGCCGCGAGTGCCGAGCTGGCGATGAAAGAGGTCTCCGACAGCGGCCTGCTGCTCGGCGGCGCCAAGGTCCAGCCGGTCCGTGCCGATTCCACCTGTATCGACGCCGCTGCTGCCACAGCCGCAGCAGAACGTCTGGTCACTTCCGAGCGCGTGGCGGCCATCGTGGGTGCCGATTGTTCGGGCGTCACCACCGCAGTGGTTCAGAACGTGGCCGTTCCCCGTGGCACCCTGATGATCTCCCCGTCTGCCACCTCGCCTGCTCTCACCACCGTGCGTGACAACGGCCTGTTCTTCCGCACCGCGCCTTCCGACGCCCGTCAGGGCGAAGTGATCGCCGAAATGCTGCGTGAAAGGGGCATCCGCCGTGCCGCGCTCACCTTCACCAACAACGACTATGGGCGCGGCCTGGCCAACAGCATCCAGACCAACTTCGAAAAGCAGGGTGGTCGCATCACCATCTCCGCCGCTCATGAAGACGGCAAGGGTGACTACACCGCCGAAGTCGCTGCGCTGGCCGCTGCCGGTGGTGACATCCTCATCGTGGCCGGTTACGTGGACCAGGGTGGTCGGGGCATCATCCGTTCCGCGCTGGACAGCGGCGCTTTCAGCCGTTTCTTCCTGCCCGACGGCATGATCGGTGACAGCCTGCCCCAGGCCATCGGCCGTGGCCTCAATGGCGCCATCGGCCTGAAGCCTGGCTCCGACAGCCCAGGCGGCCAGCGTTTTGAAACCATCGCCAAAGCCGCCAACATCAACGTCGGTCCTTACACCCAGCAATCGTACGATGCCGCAGCCCTGATCCTGCTGGCCATGCAGGCGGCCAAGTCCACCGATGCCGCCAAGGTCAAGGACAAGATCATGGAAGTGGCCAACGGTCCTGGCGAGAAAATCTACGCGGGTGAACTGGCCAAAGGCTTACGCATTCTGGCCCAGGGCGGCAAGATCGATTACGAAGGCGCCTCTGCGGTCAAGCTGATCGAGCCAGGCGAAAGCGCCGGTTCCTACCGCACCATCGAGGTGCGTAACGGCAAGATGGAAACCACGGGTTACCGTCAGTGAACCGCCGGCGAACCTGCTCTGGGCAGTGTTCGCCATGTGTCATCCGCTTACCCCAAACGGTCCGGCCCAACAGGCGCGGACCGTTTGCTTTATCCCATGATTGAAGTCAAAAACCTCAGGATGCAGTTCGGTGGCATACGCGCCGTCGACGACGTGTCTCTCACCCTCGAGACCGGACGCATCACCGGGCTGATCGGGCCCAACGGTGCAGGGAAGACCACACTGTTCAACGTGATCGCCGGGCATTACAAGCCCACCGCCGGGCAGGTACTGCTCGATGGCGAGGACATCACGGGTTTGCCACCGCACGAACTGTTTGCCAGGGGTCTGTTGCGCACCTTCCAGATCGCGCATGAGTTCTCCACCCTCACGGTGCGAGAAAACCTCATGATGGTGCCGCCACGCCAGACCGGCGAATCCCTCCTCGGCACCTGGCTCAAGCCTGCACGGGTGCGCGACGAGGAGGAAGCCGTTCGCGCCAAGGCCGATGACGTCATCCGCTTTCTGGAAATCGGTCATGTGGCCGACGAACTCGCGGGCAACCTTTCGGGTGGCCAGAAAAAGCTGCTGGAGCTGGGTCGCACCATGATGACCGAGGCCAAGATCGTCTTCCTCGACGAAGTGGGCGCCGGCGTCAACCGCACGCTGCTCAACACGCTGGGCGATGCCATCGTGCGTCTCAACCAGGAGCGCGGCTACACCTTCTGCATGATCGAGCATGACATGGACTTCATCGGCCGCCTGTGCGATCCGGTGATCGTGATGGCCGAAGGCCGTGTCCTGGCCAAAGGGACCGCCACCGAGGTCACTTCCAACGAACAGGTGATCGAGGCCTATCTGGGCCGCGGCCTGAAGAACAAACCGGGGGTGGCGGCATGAGTTTCCTCATCGGCGACCAGATGACGGGCGGCTACGGCGGCGCCGACATCCTCAACCACTGCACCATCGCGGTCGAAAAGGGCGAGATTGCCGTGATTGTCGGGCCCAACGGCGCCGGCAAATCCACCGCCATGAAGGCCATTTTCGGCATGCTCAACCTGCGCCAGGGCCAGGTGCTGTTCGACGGCGAAGACATCACCGCGCTCAGCCCTCAGCAGCGGGTGCTCAAGGGCATGGGCTTTGTGCCGCAGACGCACAATGTCTTCACCTCCATGTCGGTCGAAGAAAACCTTGAGATGGGTGCCTACATCCGTCGTGACGATTTCCGCCAGACCATGGAGCAGGTGTACGAGTTGTTTCCCATCCTCAGGCAGAAGCGCCGCCAGCCGGCGGGTGAACTGTCGGGCGGCCAGCGTCAGCAGGTGGCGGTGGGTCGTGCGCTCATGACGCAACCCAAGGTGCTGATGCTCGACGAGCCGACGGCCGGTGTGTCGCCCATCGTCATGGACGAATTGTTCGACCGCATCATCGAAATCGCTCGCACGGGCATTGCCATCCTCATGGTGGAGCAGAACGCCCGCCAGGCCCTCAACATCGCGGACAAGGGGTACGTGCTGGTGCAAGGCGCCAACCGCTACACCGACACCGGTGCGGCCCTGATGGCCAACCCCGATGTCCGGCGCACTTTCCTGGGAGGCTGACCATGGCCGACATCCTCAATGCCTTCGTGCTGCTCGCCAACTTCGTGCTCATTCCGGCCGCCGCCTATGGCAGTCAGCTGGCGCTGGGTGCCTTGGGCGTCACGCTGGTGTATGGCATTTTGCGCTTTTCCAACTTCGCCCATGGCGACACCATGGCCTTCGGCACCATGGTCACCATCCTGGTGACTTGGTGGCTGCAGGGGCAGGGCATCGGTCTGGGTTTTCTGCCCACCGCGCTGCTGGCCATCCCGGTGGCTGTGGCCGCCACGGTGGTGTTCGTGCTGCTGACCGACCGCTGGGTTTACCGTTACCACCGCGTCCACAAGGCACCCTCGGTGGTGTTCCTCATCGCGTCGGTGGGCGTCATGTTCCTCATGAACGGCATCGTGCGTTTTGTCATCGGGCCGGGTGACCAGCGCTTTGAAGACGGCGAACGTTTCATCATCACGACGGGCGGATTCCGGGATTTCACCGGGCTCGACGAAGGCCTTGCTTTCCGCACCAGCCAGGGATTGACCATCGTGACCGCCATCATCGTGGTGGTGGTGCTGTTCTGGTTCCTGGAGCGGACGCGGACCGGCAAGTCCATGCGCGCCTACGCCGACAACGAGAACCTGGCGCTGCTCTCTGGCATCAACCCCGACCGCGTGGTCATGATCACCTGGATGATCGCTGCCACCCTCGCCACGATTGCCGGTGTCCTCTACGGGCTCGACAAGGGTTTCCGCCCCTTCACCTACTTCCAGCTGCTGTTGCCCATCTTTGCGGCGGCCATCGTGGGGGGGCTGGGCAGTCCCCTGGGCGCGATCGCCGGCGGGTTCATCGTCGCGTTTTCGGAAGTGATGCTGACCTATGCCTACCGCAAGTTCTTTGCTTACTTCCTGCCCGAGTCCTGGGCACCTGAGGGGCTGATGCAGTTGTTGTCAACGGATTACAAGTTCGCGGTGTCCTTCGTGATTCTGGTGGTGGTGCTGCTCATCAAGCCCACTGGCCTGTTTGGAGGCAAATCCACATGAAAAACCTGTTGAGTCAGAAAGTTCAGGCGCCCATGCTGTTCGCCCTGATGGCCGTGGCTTTCGTGCTGGTGGGCAGCCTGCAGAGCTGGTCGCTGTCACTCACCGTCCTGAATTACAGCGTGATTGCCGCCATCATGGCGCTCGGCCTCAATGTCCAGTGGGGGTATGCAGGTCTGTTCAACGTCGGCCTCATGGGCTTCGCCGCACTGGGCGGCATTGCCGCCGTGCTGGTGGCCATGCCACCCACCACCGAGGCCTGGGAAGCCGGCGGGGCGGGCATTCTCACCGCGCTCCTGATGGCGCTGGCCACCACGGTGCTGGCCATCGTGGCCTTCCGCTGGCTTCCACCCGGGCGGCAGCGGCGGCTGGTCATGGCGGTCATCATCGTCGGCGGCTTTTTTGTTTCGCGTCATTTCTTTGCCCCCGCGGTCGACCTCATCGAGGCCGTCAATCCCGCGCAGACCGGCTACCTCGGCGGCGCGGGTCTGCCCATCCTGCTGTCCTGGATCGTCGGTGGCCTGCTGGCGGCATGTGCGGCCTGGCTGGTCGGCCGCATCACCCTCGGATTGCGGTCCGATTACCTCGCCATTGCCACGCTGGGCATTTCCGAAATCGTGCTGTCGGTGCTGCGTTACGAAGAATGGCTCACCCGCGGCGTGAACAACGTCAACGGCCTGCCGCGCCCCGTGCCGTTCGAAATCGACCTCATGCAGGCGAGCTGGGTGCAGGATTGGGCGGCCCGCCTGGGCGTGGAGGTCATGGACTTCGCGTCCATCATCGTGAAGGTGAGCTACCTGGGCCTGTCGCTGGGCGTGTTGCTGCTGCTGTTCTGGCTCGCCCAATCGGCCATCCAGTCGCCCTGGGGCCGCATGATGCGCGCCATCCGCGACAACGAGACCGCCGCCGAGGCCATGGGCAAGAACGTCACCGGTCGCCACCTGCAGGTGTTTGTGCTCGGATCGGCCATCGTCGGCATCGCAGGGGCCATGCTCGTCACCCTCGATGGCCAGTTCACCCCCAACAGCTACAACCCGCTGCGTTTCACCTTCCTCATCTGGGTGATGGTGATTGTGGGTGGCTCCGGCAACAACCTGGGCGCCATACTGGGTGGCTTCCTGATCTGGTTCTTCTGGGTCCAGGCCGAACCGATCGGCTTGTGGCTGATGAATGTCATCACGGCCGGCCTGCCCGTCGAAAGCGCCTTGCGTGCCCACCTGCTGGACAGTGCGGCCCACATGCGCCTGATGGTGATGGGCCTCATTCTGTTGCTGACCTTGCGTTTCCGGCCACGCGGGTTACTGCCCGAGCGCGAGGAACGGCCTCACCACGCCAACCGCCGCTGAGCCATGGGTGCCCCATCGTCGCAGCCGTCTTCGGTGCCGGCTGAGGAAGGGGGGCCCCATAGCTGGTTTGAAGACGCCCAGGGCCTGCTCACCGGCACCCTGTTCGTGGCAGTGGCCGTGCTCCTCTTTCAAGAAGCCGGTTTGCTCACGGGGGGCACCACCGGTCTGGCCTTTCTGTTCAACTACCTGCACGGCTGGCCGTTAGGATGGGGGTTGTTCCTGCTCAACCTCCCGTTCTATGTTTTCGGCTGGTGGACGCTGGGCAGGCCATTCACGCTCAAGACCTTTGCTGCCGTGGCGCTGCTGTCCCTCTATGTGGAATGGCTGCCCGCCTGGATCGGATTTGACCGTCTGTCAGCCCCGTTTGCAGCGGTTCTCGCGGGGCTGATGGCCGGAGCCGGTATCCTCATGCTGATCCGTCATCAGGCCAGTCTGGGTGGGCTCGGTATCCTCGCCCTCTGGGTACAGAAACGGCATGGCTGGCGGGCCGGCCATGTCCAGATGCTGGCCGATGCCGGTATCCTGTTGGGCGGTTTTCTGGTGATTCCACCCGGGATGGTGGCCTTGTCTTTGCTGGGCGCGCTATCCCTCAATGCGGTGATTGCCATCAACCACCGCAAAGGCCGATACGTGGGCGTCTGAGGGCTGAATGGCCATCAGGCCACCTGGCCCAGTTTGAAGATCGGCAGGTACATCGACACCACGATGCCGCCAATGATGGTGCCCAGAACCACGATGATGATCGGTTCCATCAGGCTGGAGAGGCCAGCCACCATGTCATCCACTTCGGATTCGTAGAAGTCGGCTGCCTTGCCCAGCATGTGGTCAATCGAGCCGGACTCTTCACCGATGGCGCACATCTGCAACACCATGGATGGGAACAATTGCCGGTTGGTCATGGCCATGGTGAGGCTCGTGCCGGTCGACACCTCCTGCTGGATCTTCTTGGTGGCATCGGCATAGAGGCTGTTGCCCGAAGCGCCGCCCACCGCATCCAGCGCTTCCACCAGGGGCACACCGGCCGTAAACATGGTGGCCATGGTGCGTGTCCAGCGCGCCACCACCGACTTTTCCACCAGTTGCCCGAACACGGGTACCTTCAGCAGCAGCCGGTCCATGAACCGCTTCACTTTCTCACTGCGCTGCCAGGCCTGGAAGAAGAAATACAGGCCACCACCGAGGACACCGAAAATCAACCACCAGTACTCCACAAAAAACTCGCTCATCGCGATCACGACCAGGGTCGCGGCCGGCAGGTCGGCACCGAAAGAAGCAAAGACCGCCTTGAAAGCCGGGATCACGAAAATCATGATCACTGTCACCACCACAAAGGCCACCACGATCACCGCCGTCGGGTACATCAGCGCAGATTTGACCTTGCTCTTGATGGCTTCGGTCTTTTCCATGTAAACGGCCAGCCGGTCCAGCATCGTGTCCAGTATGCCGGCGGCCTCACCCGCTTCCACCAGATCGCAGTACAGCGCACTGAAATAGAGCGGGTGCCCGCGGAAGGCGGCACTCAGCGAGGTGCCGGTTTCCACGTCGATACGGACCTCATTCAGCAGCTTGGTGACGCTCGGGTTGGGGTTGCCACGGCCCACGATGTCGAAAGCCTGCAACAGCGGCACCCCCGCTTTGATCATGGTGGCCATCTGTCGCGTGAAGATGGCGATGTCCTTGGGCTTGATGCGCTTGGACGAAGCCATGCGCTTCTTCTTGATTTTTTTGACGAGGATGCCCTGACGGCGTAGGCTGGCCTGGGCCTGGTTTTCACCCGCCGCTCGCAACTCGCCACGCGCCGGTTTGCCGTTGCGGTCCTTCCCTTCCCACTCGAACACGAACTCTTTGACGCTCTTGCTAGCCGTGGCCATGCTTTCCCCGCAGTGAAATTACCCGATCAGGATGGTGAAGGCTTCATGCATTGGTGCAGCCCAGCACTTCTTCCAGAGACGTGACGCCCAGTTTAACCTTTTGCAGCCCTGATTCGCGTAAAGTGCGAATGCCTTCGGCCCTGGCCTGTGCCGCAATCTCCGAGGCGCTTCCACCACGCAAGATGATCTGCTGCATGGCTTCGGTGACCGGCATGACCTGATAGATGCCGATTCGGCCCTTGTAGCCGTTGTGGCAGGCGCTACAGCCCACGGGGCGGTAGGGTTTCCAGCTGCCGTCGAGTTCCAGAGGGGTGAAGCCGGCATCCAGCAGCACCTGATCCGGCAGGTCGTTCACCGGCTCCTTGCACGCGGGGCACAAACGGCGCGCCAGGCGCTGGGCCGTGATCAGATTGACACTCGAAGCGATGTTGAACGGCGCAATGCCCATGTTGAGCATGCGTGTGAGGGTCGTGGGGGCGTCGTTCGTGTGCAGGGTTGACAGAACCAGGTGCCCTGTCTGGGCCGCCTTGATGGCAACGTCTGCGGTTTCCAGGTCGCGGATTTCACCCACCATGATGATGTCCGGGTCCTGACGGAGGAACGATTTCAGGGCCGCCGCAAAGGTCAGTCCTGCCTTTTCGTTCACGTTCACCTGGTTGACGCCAGGCAGGTTGATTTCTGACGGGTCCTCGGCCGTCGAGATGTTCACGCCAGGCTGGTTCAGGATGTTCAGGAAGGTGTAGAGCGACACCGTCTTTCCTGAACCGGTGGGACCGGTCACCAGCACCATGCCGTCAGGCCGGCCGATGGCCTCCAGCAGCTTGGCTTTTTCATCGGGTTCGTAGCCCAGGGCATCGATGCCCATCTGGGCGATGCTCGGGTCCAGAACTCTGATCACCACCTTCTCGCCGAACAGCGTGGGCAGGGTGCTGATCCGGAAATCGATCACCTTGCCGCGTCCGACCTTCAGCTTCATCCGCCCGTCTTGCGGAATTCGCTTTTCGGAGATGTCGAGTTTTGAGATGACTTTGATTCGAGAAACCAGCTTGTCCTTGATGGCAGTCGGGGGCGAAGCGATTTCGCGAAGCTCGCCATCGATCCGGAAACGCACCCGATAGGTGTGCTCATAAGGTTCGAAATGGAGGTCTGATGCCCGCATCGTGTAGGCATCCAGCAGCATCTTCTGCAAAAACTTGACAATCGGTGCATCTTCGACTTCGGTCGATACCTGGTCGGGCAGGTCGGCAGCCGCCATTTCGAGGCTGCTTTCCTCGAACTCGAAGTCGCCGCCAACGATGTGCTCGATGGCTTCGGTCGCGCTGGTGGTGACGGCATCGATCAGCTTGCCCAGCTTGTCCACCTCGGCCACCACCCAGTCCACATTCAACTGCGTGGCAAATTTCACCTTTTCGGCGGCCTGGTGGTCTGACGGGTCGGCCGTTGCCAGCGTCACGCGGTTGTTGCGTTTGTTGAGCACAACCACCCGGAATTGCTTGGCGATGCGGGGGTCCAGCACGTCTTTGGGCAGGCGCTGTGGGTCGATGGCATCCAGGTCGATCAGGGGGGCGGCAAATGCCTGGGAAATCGTGTGGGCCAGATCACGGGCCGACACCGCACCACTGCCGACCACTTCGCTGATGAATGTGGCTTTTCGGGCCTGGGCTTTGGCATAAATGTCTTCGGCCGTCTGTTGCGCCAGCGCTCCTGTCGAAACCAATGCCCTCGCCAATCCGGGCAGTGCCATGGTGGATACGTTGGAATCGTCCTCAGGCATGACTGTTCAAATCGTGTATATTCATGCTTAATTGTGTCCAGATGCTGAAGATTTGCAGCATTTTAGGAGCATTTTCTGGAGTAAACATGGATTTGCGCAAACTCAAGACCCTCATTGATCTCGTTTCCGAGTCAAATGTATCCGAACTTGAGATCACCGAAGCTGAAGGCAAGGTTCGTATCGTCAAAAGCGCACCCGTGGCAGCGGCCACGGCCGCCCCTGGCGTCCCGTTGGCAGCGCCTGTTCCCCAGGTCGCCACGCCGCTGGCTGCCGCCGTCACGCCGGTGGTCCAGGCAGAACCTGAGGTCAAGGGCCACATCGTGAAGTCCCCGATGGTGGGCACGTTCTACCGTGCATCCAGCCCAGGGGCCAAGGCGTTTGTGGAAGTCGGCCAGCAGGTGAAGGAAGGCGAGGCCATCTGCATTGTCGAAGCCATGAAAATCCTCAACGAGATCGAGGCCGACCAATCCGGCACCATCGTGCAGATTCTGGCTGAAAACGGGCAAGCCGTCGAATATGGTCAGCCGCTGTTCGTGATCGAATAACAGGGCCAGAGCCTCATGTTCAAGAAAATCCTGATCGCCAACCGCGGCGAAATCGCTCTGCGCATCCAGCGGGCGTGCCGTGAAATGGGCATCAAGGCGGTGATGGTCTACTCCGAGGCCGACCGCGAGGCCAAGTATGTCAAGCTGGCCGACGAGGCCGTCTGCATTGGTCCTGCACCGTCTGCTCAAAGCTACCTCAGCATGCCGGCCATCATTTCCGCTGCCGAAGTCACCGATGCGGAAGCCATTCACCCTGGCTATGGTTTCCTGAGCGAAAATGCCGACTTTGCCGAACGCGTGGAAAAGAGCGGTTTTGTGTTCATCGGTCCCACGCCCGAATCCATCCGCATCATGGGCGACAAGGTGTCGGCCAAGCAGGCCATGATCCGTGCCGGTGTGCCTTGCGTGCCAGGATCCGAAGGCACGCTGCCCGAAGATCATGCCGCCATCAAGCGCATGGCCAAGGCGGTGGGTTATCCGGTCATCATCAAGGCCGCTGGCGGCGGTGGGGGCCGTGGCATGCGGGTGGTGCACACCGAGGCGGCACTGATCCACGCCGTCCAGACCACCAAGGCCGAAGCGGCGGCGGCGTTTGGCAATCCCGAGGTCTACATGGAGAAATTTCTCCAGAATCCCCGGCACATCGAGATCCAGATCCTGGCCGACACACACCGGAACGCCGTCTACCTGCACGAGCGGGACTGCTCCATGCAGCGCCGCCACCAGAAGGTGATTGAAGAGGCGCCGGCCCCCGGCATTCCGCGACGCCTGATCGAGAAGATCGGGGAGCGCTGTGCAGCGGCATGCAAGAAGATCGGTTACCGGGGCGCAGGCACCTTCGAGTTCCTGTATGAAAACGGCGAGTTCTACTTCATCGAAATGAACACCCGCGTGCAGGTGGAGCATCCGGTCACCGAAGCCATCACCGGCATCGACATCGTACGCACCCAGATCGCGGTGGCCGCTGGCGAAAAACTGCCCTTCACCCAACGCCAGATCCAGCTGCGTGGCCATGCCATCGAGTGCCGCATCAACGCCGAGGATGCCTACAAGTTCACGCCTTCACCGGGTCGCGTCACCGTCTGGCACATGCCGGGGGGGCCTGGTGTCCGGGTGGACTCGCACGTGTATGCCAATTACGTGGTGCCTCCGAACTACGATTCGATGATTGGCAAGCTCATCGTTCATGGCGACACCCGCGAGCAGGCCTTGGCCCGCATGCGGACGGCCCTGGCCGAGATCGCCATCGAAGGCATCAAGACCAATGTCCCGCTGCATCGCGAACTGATGGTCGATGCGAATTTCGAAACCGGTGGCACCAACATCCACTACCTCGAATCGTGGCTTGAGCAACGTGTTCGCTGATCCTTCTGGTGGCGAGGACCGCCTGTTCGAACTCCTGTTGCTGGTGCCGGAAGAGGGCGTCGAGTCGGTGTCCGATGCCCTGGAGGCACTCGATGCCCTCAGTGTGTCGGTGGAAGACGCCGATGCCGAAACCCCGGCCGAGCAGGCCCTGTTTGGCGAACCCGGCATGCCAGCCCCCAAGGCGGGATGGCAACGCTCGCGGTTGGTGGCACTGTTCCCTGCCCGTGCTGCCGCCGAAGAAGCGCTGCAACTGCTGGGCGTGCAGGATTTTTTTGAAGGCTGTGAATCCCTAGGCGTTCGTGCTGTGGCCGAACAGGACTGGGTGCGGCTCACGCAATCCCAGTTTTCACCCGTCGGCATCACCCCCGGTTTCTGGATCGTGCCCAGCTGGCACGAAAGACCTGAGGGCGCGCAGCAGGTGATCCGGCTGGATCCGGGCCTGGCCTTTGGCACGGGCACCCACCCCACCACCCGCATGTGCCTGCGATGGATCGCCCGGCACGACTTTGCGGGCGAGCGGGTGCTCGATTACGGTTGCGGTTCGGGCATCCTGGCCATCGGTGCGGCCAAGCATGGTGCCCACGCGATCGTGGCCGTTGACATCGACCCGGCCGCCGTCGAATCCACCCGAGTCAATGCCAGCAACAACCAGGTCGAACTGAAGGCAGGTCTGCCCGAACTGGCTCAGGGCCCGTTTGACGTGGTGCTCGCCAACATCCTGGCGACACCGCTGAAGGTGCTGGCGCCTCTGCTGTGCGGTCATGTGCGGCCGGGCGGACACCTGGTGCTGGCCGGTATCCTGGAGCGGCAGGCCGATGAACTCAAGGCCGCCTATGCACCCTGGGCCAGTCTGGAGGTGGCTGACACCGAAGACGGCTGGATCCTCATGACGGCTGCAATAATGCCAGCATGAGTTTCATCACCCGCTGCCCGGCTTGCTCCACCGCATTCAAGGTGGTGTCCGACCAGCTCAGGATTTCCGATGGCTGGGTGCGGTGCGGACGTTGCCAGCACATTTTTGATGCCACCCTGGATTTGCAGCCTTGGTGGCCTGGTCAGCAGGGGCCTTCATCGCCGCCTCCACCGTCCTCGCCTGCAACCCCACCTGCGGCTCCATCCCCTGAGCCCTCTTCCGTTTCCGCTTCACCCGATGACGCAGTCGGCCGGGATTCTGGTCCTGCGGCGTCGACTCATCACGAGTCAGACCCAGCAGAGCCGCTCATGGGAGCCAGTGAAGCGGATCTGTCCCTTGAGCCCGAATTCCGGGAGGCCACCGCGCCGGGGGTGGATTCAGCCCCCATCCTGCCGGATCGAGACGATCCGCCACTGCGGGAAGAACCGCCGTCCATCGCGCATGCCGAGCCTTCGCCCGAGCCCCAGCCTGCCTTTGTGCGGCAGGCGCAGCGCCGGGCGTTCTGGCGCCGACCCTGGATTCGATGGGGTTTGGGCGCGTGGGTTCTGGTGCTGATGGGGTTGCTGATCTTGCAGGCCGTGTACTTATGGCGCGACCAGATCGCGAGCCGCATGCCGGTCACCCAACCGGCCCTGCAGGCCTTGTGTGGCCAGGTGGACTGCGACATCGCGCCCCCTCGCCAGATCGACGATGTCGTGATCGACAGCTCCGTCCTGTTGCGCCGATCGCCTGGCCTTTACAGCTTCAACGTGGTCATCCGCAACCGATCCGGGCTCGAAGTGGCTGCCCCTTCGCTGGAGCTCACCCTCACCGACAGCCAGGATCAGGTGTTGGTTCGCCGGGTGTTGCTGCCAGCTGAATGGCCTCGGCCCACCGAGACCCTTGCGCCCGGTGCCGAATGGGCCTTGCAGTTCGATCTGGCACTGGCCGACCTGAGCGATCAGGTGATGACCGGCTACCGCGCCATTCTCTTTTACCCCTGATCTGAACCGACCTTATGTCCATCCTCATCTGCGGCTCACTCGCCTTCGACACCATCATGACCTTCGAGGGGCGTTTCGCCGAGCAGATCCTGCCCGATCAGCTGCACATCCTGAATGTGTCGTTCCTGGTCCCCGGCCTGCGGCGTGAGTTTGGTGGGTGTGCGGGCAACATCGCCTACGGGTTGCGGCAGCTCGGGGCGCAGGCCAGACCGGTCGCGACGCTGGGCAGAGATGGGCAGCACTATCTGGAGCGCCTGATTGGCCTGGGCGTGGACACGCGCCATGTGCGGCTGGTGGATGGCCACTACACCGCGCAGGCCATGATCATGACCGACCACGACAACAACCAGATCACGGCTTTTCACCCGGGCGCCATGGGCCAGGCCCATCTGAATCCGATCGATGATGCCGATGGCGCCACCATCGGCATCATCTCGCCCGATGGGCGCGACGCCATGATCCAGCACGCCGCACAGTTCCAGGCCCTGGGCATCCCGTTTGTGTTCGATCCTGGTCAGGGCCTGCCGATGTTTGGAGGTGAAGAACTGCTGCGATTCATCGAGCAGGCCGAATGGGCCGCGCTCAACGATTACGAAGCGCGCATGCTGAGCGACCGGACAGGGCTGGACCACGCTGCCTTGTCCAGACGTTTGAAAGGGCTGGTCATCACCCTGGCCGACCAGGGGTGTGACGTGTGGCAGAACGGCCAATGCATCCGGGTTCCCGGTGTGCAAGCCCGGCAGGTGGTGGACCCGACAGGCTGCGGTGACGCCTTCCGGGCTGCCTTGCTCTTCGGTCTGTCGAAGGGCTGGGACCTGCTGCAATGCGTGGAACTCGGCAACCGGATGGGTGCCGAGAAGATCGCCTCGCGCGGCGGCCAGAACTACCGATTCAGTCTCTGACCGCCGACCCTGGCATCAGGGCTTCTTGGCGGTCGGGAATGGCCAGGCGGCCTGCGGGTTCAGCTTGGTCTGCGCGGCCGGGCTGGGGGCAGCAGCAGGCTTCGGAGCGGCCTTGGGCTTTGCGGCCGCTTTCGCCTTGGCCTTGGGGGCAGCCGCCTTTTTCTCGACGGCTTTTTTGACTTCGGCCACCTTCTTGTCAACCGCCTTCTTCACGGCAGTGGCCTTCTTTTCGACGGCCTTCTTGACCTCGGCCACCTTCTTCTCGATCACCTTTTCTTCTTTGGCAATCGCCTTTTTGGCGGTGGCCACGGTTTTCTTGACGGCCTTCTTGACGTCGGCAACGGCCTGAGCGACCGGTGCAGCGGCTTTCTTGGCAGGAGCGGCTTTTTTCGCGGGTGTGGCTGCCTTCTTGGCCGGCGCAGCGGGGGCTGCAACCGGGGCGGCAGCAGGGGCAGCGGCCTTGGCGGGCGCTGCCTTCTTCGTGGGCGTGGCGGCTTTCACGGGTGCTGCGGCCTTGGCGGGCGCCGCTTTCTTCGCGGGGGCAGCGGCTTTCTTTTCGGGCGCTGCCGGGGCCTTGGACGGTGCAGCTTTCTTCGCAGGGGCGGCCGCTTTCTTCGCGGGTGCCGCTGCTTTCTTGGCCGGGGCGGCCTTCTTCGCAGTTGCCATGTTGTTCTCCTTGATCAAGTTGCCAAAAGCGCTTGACCTCGGACGATTCCGGGCCAGCGATTCAGCACTCGGACCACCGGCGCGCACACCGCGACTGGCCCTCCCGAGTGTTGAATGGGGAAACCGACACACCAGGCCGTCTGGGCGGCATCCCATGGTGGGTGGTCATGAATGGACTGCATGGAAGTCGGCTGCTCCATCGGGGGTCAGTCCCAGGACAGCGCACCTCCCGACTGGTATTCGATCACGCGCGTTTCGAAGAAATTGCGTTCCTTCTTGAGGTCGATCATCTCGCTCATCCAGGGGAAGGGATTTTCTTCGTTCGGGAACAGCGGCTCCAGGCCGATCTGCGTGGCACGGCGGTTGGCGATGTAACGCAGATAGCCTTTGAACATGCTCGCATTCATGCCCAGCACGCCACGCGGCATGGTGTCTTCGGCGTAGGCGTATTCCAGGTCCACGGCCTTCAGGAACAGCGCCTTGATCTCGGCCTTGAACTCGGCCGTCCAGAGGTGCGGGTTTTCCAGCTTGAGCTGGTTGATCAGGTCGATGCCGAAGTTGCAGTGCATGGACTCGTCGCGCAGGATGTACTGGTACTGCTCGGCGGCACCGGTCATCTTGTTCTGGCGGCCCAACGCCAAAATCTGTGTGAAGCCGACGTAGAAGAACAGACCTTCCATCAGGCAGGCGAACACGATCAGGCTCTTGAGCAGCGTCTGGTCGTTTTCGAGGGTGCCCGTCTTGAAGTTCGGGTCCATGATGGCGTCGATGAACGGCAACAGGAATTCGTCCTTGTTGCGGATCGATGACACCTCGTGGTAGGCGTTGAAAATCTCGCCTTCATCCAGGCCCAGGCTTTCCACGATGTACTGGTAGGCGTGGGTATGAATGGCCTCTTCAAACGCCTGGCGCAGCAGGAACTGGCGGCACTCGGGCGCCGTGATGTGGCGGTAGGTGCCCAGGGTGATGTTGTTCGCAGCCAGGCTGTCGGCCGTGACGAAGAAACCGAGGTTGCGCTTGACGATGCGGCGCTCGTCTTCGGTCAGGCCGTTCGGGTCTTTCCAGAGCGCGATGTCGCGGCTCATGTTGACTTCCTGCGGCATCCAGTGGTTGGCGCAGGTGGCGAGGTATTTTTCCCAGGCCCATTTGTACTTGAAGGGCACCAGCTGGTTGACGTCGGTGGCGCCATTGATGATGCGCTTGTCGGCCGCGTTGATGCGTTGCGTGGAAGCGGCCTTGACGGAGTGGTGAGAGGGGGTGACGGGGGCTTGCGCCAGCACTGCCGATGGAGGGGCAGAGGCGGGCGCGGGTCGCACGGGTTGCAGTGCAGGGGTGCTTGGTTCGTCCCAGGTCAGCATGGTGTTGTCCAATCCAATGAATTATGAAATCGTGCGGCAGAAAAGCAAGCCTTCAAGGGCAGCGCACGCATTCTGTGGCCTACAGTGTTGCGTGGCTGCATCGAAAAGGGGCTGGCTGGGTCATTGGCAGGCTTCGCAGCCCGGATCGTCGATCGCACAGAACTTGATGTCGGTGGCCGGTGCCTCGGGCGCGGCGGCTGCGGCGCTGCTCACGGCGCCACTCGACACCGCGTTCAGCTGGCCGATGCGGCCGGTGGATTTCTCGGCATGGGTGGCGCTGGTGGTGCGCAGGTAGTAGGTGGTCTTGAGGCCACGCACCCACGCCAGCTTGTAGGTGTCGTCCAGCTTCTTGCCCGAGGCGCCGGCCATGTAGATGTTCAGGCTCTGCGCCTGGTCAATCCACTTCTGGCGGCGTGCGGCGGCTTCCACCAGCCACACCGGCTCCACTTCGAAGGCGGTGCGGTAGAGCTCTTTCATGTCCTGCGGCACGCGGTCGATCGGCCACAGCGAACCGTCGAAGTGCTTCAGGTCCATGATCATGACCTCGTCCCACAGACCCAGGCGCTTGAGGTCTTTCACGAGGTAGCTGTTGATGACGGTGAACTCGCCGGACAGGTTGGACTTGACCGACAGGTTGCCGAAGCAGGGTTCGATCGACGCGTCCACCCCGATGATGTTGCTGATGGTGGCGGTGGGCGCAATCGCCACGCAGTTGGAGTTGCGCATGCCGTCTTGCGCGATCTTCCGGCGCAGGGCGTCCCAGTCCAGGGTGCTGGAGCGGTCCACTTCCACATAGCCGCCCCGGTGCTGGGCCAGCAGGTCCAGGCTGTCCTGTGGCAGGATGCCACGGTCCCACAGCGAGCCTTTGAACGTGGAATAGCGGCCCCGTTCGGCGGCCAGTTCGGTGCTGGCCCAGTAGGCGTGGTAGCACACCGCTTCCATGGAGCGGTCGGCGAATTCCACGGCCTCCACCGAGGCGTAAGGCGTGCGCTTCAGGTACAGGGCGTCCTGGAAACCCATGATGCCCAACCCCACGGGGCGGTGGCGCAGGTTGCTGTCGCGCGCCTTTTTCACGGCGTAGTAGTTGATGTCGATCACGTTGTCCAGCATGCGCATGGCGGTGGACACGGTCTTCCTGAGCTTGGCGTGGTCGATCTCGCCGCTGGGCGTGAGGTGCTGGGCCAGGTTGACCGAGCCCAGGTTGCACACGGCGGTTTCGGCGTCGTTGGTGTTGAGCGTGATCTCGGTGCACAGGTTGGACGAGTGCACCACCCCGGCGTGCTGCTGCGGGCTGCGCAGGTTGGACGGGTCCTTGAACGTGATCCAGGGGTGACCGGTTTCGAACAGCATGCTCAGCATCTTGCGCCACAGGTCGGTGGCGGGCACTTTCTTGGTGGGCTTGATCTCGCCGCGCTCGGCCTTGGCTTCGTAGGCGGTGTAGGCTTCTTCAAAGGCCGTACCGAACTTGTCGTGCAGGTCGGGCACGTCGGACGGGCTGAACAGCGTCCAGTCGGCCTTATCCATCACGCGCTTCATGAACAGGTCGGGAATCCAGTTGGCCGTGTTCATGTCGTGGGTGCGGCGGCGGTCATCCCCTGTGTTCTTGCGCAGTTCCAGGAATTCTTCAATGTCCAGGTGCCACGTTTCGAGGTAGGCACACACCGCCCCCTTGCGCTTGCCACCCTGGTTCACCGCCACCGCGGTGTCGTTCACGACCTTCAGGAAGGGCACCACGCCTTGCGATTCGCCATTGGTGCCCTTGATGTGGCTGCCCAGGGCGCGCACGCGCGTCCAGTCGTTGCCCAGCCCACCGGCAAACTTGGAGAGCAGCGCGTTTTCCTTGATGGACTCGTAAATGCCGTCGAGGTCGTCGGGCACGGTGGTCAGGTAGCAACTGGACAGTTGCGAACGCAGCGTGCCGCTGTTGAACAGCGTGGGCGTGCTGCTCATGAAGTCGAAGCTGGAGAGGATTTCGTAGAACTCGATGGCGCGGGTTTCGCGGTCGATCTCGTTGAGCGCCAGACCCATGGCCACGCGCATGAAGAAGGCCTGCGGCAGTTCGATGCGCGTCTTGCGCACGTGCAGGAAGTAACGGTCGTACAGGGTCTGCAGGCCCAGGTAGTCGAACTGCAGGTCGCGCTCGGCCTTCAGCGCCGCACCCAGGCGCCTGAGGTCGAACTGCAGGAGTTTTTCGTCCAGCAGGTCGTTCTCGACCCCTTTCTTGATGAATCCCGGGAAGTAATCGGCGTAGCGGGCGGCCATGTCGGCCTGCGTCACTTCTTCGCCCAGCACCTCCTTGATGATGGTGTGCAGCAGCAGGCGGGCGGTGGCGTAGGTGTAGTCGGGGTCGGTTTCGATCTTGGTGCGGGCGGCCAGAATGGCGGCCTTGTACACCTCGGTCATGGGCACGCCGTCGTACAGGTTGCGCATGGTCTCGGCCACGATGGGCTCGGGCTTGACGTCGGCCCCCAGGTTGGCACAGGCGTGGGTGATGAGCGCCTTCAACGCATGGAGGTCCAGCGCCACGCGCTGGCCGTTGTCGATCACGTGAAAAGCCGGGGTGGCCGGTGCCTGCTGCTCGGCCTGCTTGGCGGCGCGCTCCTGGGCGCGGCGTTCGCGGTACAGCACGTACGCACGGGCCACTTCGTGGTGGCCGCCGCGCATCAGGCCCAGCTCGACCTGGTCTTGCACGTCTTCAATGTGGAAGGTGCCGCCACCCGGGCGCGAACGCATGAGGGCGCGCACCACATTCTGGGTGAGCACTTCCACGTCTTCGCGCACACTGGCCGATGCCGCGCCCTGTGCGCCCCGAACGGCCAGGAAAGCCTTCATCAGCGCCACGGCAATCTTGTTGGGCTCGAACGGCACCACGGCGCCATTGCGGCGAATGATCTGGTAATTCTGCAAGGTGCCAGACTGGGCGGCGCGGGCGGGTTCGGCGCTGTAAGCGGTGGGCAGGTGGGCGCTCGACTCGGGGGCTAAGGTGGTGGATGGCATGGGTCCTCTCGCTCGATCTGTGGTGGTACGGGCTCACGGCACGCAGGGCCTGGGCCGGTGGTGGTGAAGCTGTCTTCGGTGGGCAGACAGGTGTGGCAAGTGCACTATGGGTAGTGTGTGCAATTGATTGATAACACTAGGGGTAGTGTAGCGGCTTCGCCGGCCGAAAGGCTGCATGGGCTTGAAAAAAATCAGCCATCGCCCAGTCTGCCCAGAGGGAGAGAGGGAGGGGTTAGGGAAAATCCGGGGGTGGTGACTGGCTCCCTGCCAGCCCTGTTTCAGGCGCCTCTGGCATCGCCAACCGAAGGGGCAAAACGGCTGGTCGGCCAGCCGGTGAGGGCTTGGAGCAGCGCCCAATCGAACCCTGGCCCCGGATCGTGCTTGCGGCCTGGTGCAATGTGCTCGTGGCCCACCACGTGCTCGATGGGGTATTGCCGGGCCAGTTCCTGGCACAGGGTGGCGAGGGCCTGGTACTGGGCGGGCTCGAAGGTGTCGCCTTCCAACCCCTCCAGTTCGATGCCAATGGAGTAATCGTTGCAGTTCGGCCTGCCCTTCCATACCGACTGGCCCGCATGCCAGGCGCGGCGTTCGCAGTCCACGAACTGCACCACCTGGCCGGTGCGGCGGATGAAAAAATGCGCCGATACCTGTAGCCCGCGCAGGGACTGGAAGTACGGATGGGCGTCCCAGTCGAGCGTGTTGGTGAACAACTGCTCCACCTCAGGCCCCCCGTACTGACCGGGGGGGAGGCTGATGGAGTGGATGACCAGCAGCGAGATCATCGCCCCTGAGGGGCGAGTACCCTGGTTATCCGAAGGCATCTGCCGAAAGTCAGGCAAGTGGGATCACCGGTAGGCGTGGATTGAACCCGATCGGTGGATGCAACGGGTGGGGCTCCACGACGGACGTGCATCACGGCAGGGTGGTGACCCCCCAGTCATGGGCAACTGATGCCATCGTTTGACGACATGCAGTAATACTTGCCGGGGTTCCTGACTGCTGTGAAAGTCAGCGGATTGGCCGTCTGGATGGGATTGAAATTGGTGCCATCGGTTTTGGCCAAAGGTTTATGAGGAAAAACGGTTGATGGCGCATTCATGTTGTTGAGCGCAGCCATTCGCGTCTGGCACGTGTTTGCTCCACTGATATTGGCATAGACAAAATGGTGGTTGTCAAAGTGGGTGGCCGTGTAGTTGTAAATTTTCTTGCGTGAGGTGGAGCAGGCTGTGTTTTCGACATCCGTTTCTCCAATGCCCTTCATCACAACGTTACCTCCCACTTCACGGAAGGCTCGATAACCCCGGGTCGACCCCAGTTGAGCGTGCCGTGAATACAAGGATGAAGACAACTCCTCATCCACAGGATTCCCGACGCAGACACGGTTGTTGGTCCCGCCACCCTGGACAATCAAGCCCACATTGCCCCGCCATTCGGCACCCACGTAACAACGGTAATAGGTATAGTAATACTCGATGGCGCTGCCTGTTTCTCCTTGCGGAAGCACCCAGTTGGTTTCATCGTAAGGCAGTACCGTGCAGAAGGAGGCATCCGACGACATCATGAACAGATTGCTTGCGCTCACCATGGGGCCCGATTCACCCCGAGCCACGAACACCTTGCCACTGATCGTGCTGAAATCGGGAGGGATGTTGCTCTCACAACCCAATGATTTCACGGTCAACAGCACTTTGCCGGTGGTGATGTCAATCAATTCGCGACGTCCATCCACCACTCTCGTGTGTGTCCCATCATTGACCTGGTTGGTGCCATCCAGTGTGATTTTGTTTTTATCGGCGTCCGCAATCGTTGCTGGATCGATGTGATCACCTCCACCCACATCGGCACGGCTTGTGGGTGTTTTGACGAAACCGCCGCGCCGCTTGCCGGGGCCACTGTCTCCCGTCAGGCCCGACGTTCCCACCCCATCGCAAGCCACGACGCTGCTCAAAAGAATCCGGTTGCCAGTGGCGCCGCATGTGCCGCCATCCCAGGTGACGCACACTTCGACATTTTTCCGATGGGTGGCCGACGACAACGTGGTGGTGATGGCATACGCCGCCGCAACCCCCGCCACGTTCGTTTCAGAAATGGTCCCATCGGCAATTGCGGTGTCGGCGCATCCGTCCTTGAGCACGAAATCCCGCGCTTGTTCCATGCGGTGCTGGGCCAGGTTGGCGGCTTCGAGTCTGGCTTTGCTCCCCCCCGTTCCCTGCAGCACAACGGCATTGAGTTTGGCCATGCCGAGTACCCCTACCGTGACCACCACCAAGGAGACCAGGGCTTCTATGAGGATGAAACCCTGACGGGTTGACGAGCGCTGATGGGCCAGAAGATGGCCATGCGAAGAAAAAGGCTGGGTGTGGTTCATGATCAGTTCCAATCGCGCCAGCTTCCGGGCAGCCATCCCGCACGGCCGGTGAGGGTGGCGGCATTGCTGACCACAAACGGGTCGTGAATGAGATTCAAACTGCCTGTGTGTGACACATTGCCTTGCACCACCAAGGCCCCCTGGATTCGCGGGTTCCCACCGCCCGTGACATTGCCCGTGACATACACGATCCCGTGAACGTCAGGGGTGCCCGTGAAAGTGAGATCACCATCAACCACCAGCAGCACGGGTCGCTCGCGGGTACCGATGGTGGCATTGGGCAAAGTCACCGAACCGGTGATGACCACCGATTCGCCCCGCAGGCCCGCGGCTGCCGTGCTGAAGGCAGCCGGGGTCAGGATTTGGGAAGCGAATTTTTTAAAGTCATCCAGGGTCGATACGCCAAAAAAATGCTCGAACATCGACGCATCGGACAGGGAAGACAGAGCGGTGTCGGCATCCATCACATCGGGGCCCGTGTTGTTGAGGTCGCTTGGGCACACGTAGTCGGCGGATGCGGTGCAGGTGTTGGGCGCATCCGGCGGGGCTGCGCCAGACGCAGGCGGCGCCAGGCTCGGAAGGCGAACAAAGCTTTTCGCAGAGCCCGTCAGGGTCAATGCGCCGCCCGACCAAATGGTCAGGTTGTTGAAAAAATTGACCACGCTGGAACTGCCTTGTAGGCTGATGGTGCCTTTGGATACCAAGGGGTTCTGGGGGGGCGCAGACATGGTGGAGATGGCGCCGAGCCGCTGGGTGATCAAGGTGCGGCCGATCAGATCGTCGCTCCAGCCGCAAGAGGCCACCAGCGGCGTGTTGAAATGGACGGGCTGCACCGCTGCGGCGCAGGTGGGTGCACCCGGCGTCTCAGGACAGGTGGCCGTCGAGTTGGGCTCGCAAAAGGCCACGTAGAAGCTCGGGCCCACGCCAGACACCGGCGCCAGGAATGGAGCCGCATCGGCCACGTTGTCGTCGTTTTGGTCCACACCGCCTGGGGCGGTCTGGATGAACACCAGAGACCGGTCTAACCCTTCTTGTGCCGCTTCGAAGGCTTGCTTGTGCCGGATCTGGTTGCCTGCCATTCGCTGCTCCATGATGGCGGAGCGCGACAATGCAAGGGTGACCAGTGCGGCCAGAAACAGGATCAGGGTCGTGAGCAGCAGGGTGGAGATGCCCTGTTGGACTGCCCGACTGGCAGGGAGGGGTCGGCTTGGCATGGCATCGATCCTCATGGCACCTGAACCGGAATCACCCGGTTGTTTCTGACCCACACACTTTGCTGTGCAACGGCTCGAAAGGTGGATTCCACCGGGGATGTCGCCGTGAACGACACCGTCACCGTACGGGTTTCCAGCAGATTGGTGTTGGTGCCTGATGGCAAATTGTTGAATGAATTGGCACTCGTGAGGCAACGCTCCGCCACCGAGGCCGTTGATGGGGTGTTGCTGGTGGTGTCCATGCACTGGTAACCGATTGAAAAGTAAGGCGTGCTTCCGGTGGGTGACAAGGTCACAAATGCCGGTGTCGTCAGTTGATTCCAGTCGCCGGTATCGCAGTCGTTGAGGGCCGCTGTCCCTCCGGTTCGGGTTTCCAGAATGCCATTGGTGATGCGGAAGCCGAAGTACTCGCTGGGTGCGGCCCCGTCTACCACGCCATTGCCATTGGCATCGTAGGCGAACTCGACACAGGTGCCCGCGGCGTTCACGCGAAGATCGGTGCCGGCCGCCATGAAGGGATTGGTTGCGGGCGTGTTGCCGGGGGAATAGCCCGCTCTTCGAATTTCATCGATCATCACGTCCATGGCCATGCGGACTTCGCTGTTCAGCCTGAGTGAGGCACCGGTATCGCGCGCTGACAGGAGGTTGGTGATGTACATGGCCCCGGCAGCCATGACGATGATCAGACCGACGGTCAATCCGACCATCAATTCGATCAAGGAAACCCCTTGTTGGCGCTGGGCCCCTCGGTAATGGAATGGGGGCTTCATGGTGCGACGATTTGCCCAGACAAGTTGTAAGCAATTTGCTGGCTTTCGGTGGCGCCGTTGATCGTCAGCGTGCCCGGGGTGGGGATGGAGCCCCGGCGGCTGTCAAATCGAATGGTGGTCACCGTGGAGGTGATGCTGGTCACAGAAAATTCACTGGACAGCAGGGTTCGGGATTGCGTTGCGCCAGTGGGCCCGAAAACACAATCGCCGGCGGTGTTGCAGGTGCAACCCGCGGCGTTGTGGGTGATGCCCACGCACCAGTTGGCCCCGGTGGTGATGCTGACGTAAAGGTCGCGCCCCTGTTTGATGCTTTCTGACCGGGCAAATTGCAGGTGGGCGTGAATGGCATCGGTGGCCGCACTCAAGCGAGCACGTTCACGCATGCCTTCGATGGTGGGCAGTGCGATGACGGTCAAGATCGCCAACACCGAGAGGGTCACCATCAACTCGACCAGGGTAAAACCCTGGTGGCTCGGGGCGCGATGGGTGCGTGACATGCGTCAGTTCTTCCAGCAAACGGCATTGCCGCCTTTTTCACCATTCTGGTTGATCGACATGGTGGGGCAGTCGGCGTCAGCGGGGGTGAGGGTGGCCGTGATGGTGTAGGTCGTGGCCGTTGCAGGGTCGATGACGAAAGTGGCCGATGTGTTGCCGGGCGCGGTGCAGTCGGTACAACCTGAATAGCTGGGGTTGTTGACCCGCCAGCGCTCCAGCTTCTGCTGAATTTCCAGCAGACCGGCCGCCGCATCGGCGCGCCGTCCTTCCGAGACATACCGCTGGTAAGTGGGAATGGCAACAGACGCAAGAATGGCCACGATGGCCACCACGATCAGCAATTCAACCAGCGTGAAACCACGATGACTTGTTTTCATGTGTACCTCATCGGTTGGAGTTTGGCAGGAAAAGAACCTTCATGGGGTGAATGGCTGACAAAAGGCATGGAACCGGGGACCAGCGTTGCAGCGCGGGCCAGCATTGGCACTGACACCATGGATTACTCCAGCCCCAGCCGCTGCATCCAGTAACGCAGCTTGGAGAGTGTCCAGCCCAATTGTCGGGCCGTCTGGCTCTGGTTCCATCGGTTGACGTGCAACCATTGTTCGATTTCTTCGCGTGTGGGGGCGTCCTCGTTCAGCGGGTGATGAAGGCCTGCTGGGGTGGGTAGGGGGAGGCGATGGTCGCTGCCCGCGAGGCCCGGTTTTTCGCATTCAATGGGCGCCAGATGAATGGCTTCGATGCCCAGAACGGGGCCCGGGTGGAGGGCCATGGCGCGCTCCAGGATGTTCTCCAGCTCTCGCACATTGCCGGGGAAGGGGTAGCGGCTGAGTTTCTGCAGCGCTTCACGGTCCAGTCTGGGCGCAGTGGATAAACCATTGCGTTGCGCGAGCCGCCTCAGCAGGTTGTCGATCAGTTCAGGCAGGTCATCGATGCGATCGCGCAGCGGCGGCATGGCGATCTCAATGACGTTGATGCGGTAGAACAGATCTTGCCGGAAGCGGCCTTCTTGCACCGCACGGGGAAGATCGTGATGGGTGGCGCTGATGATGCGCACATCGGTGGCTTCTTCCTGGGTGGAGCCCAGGGGGCGCACCTGTCTTTCCTGAATGGCACGCAACAATTTGGCCTGCATGGGCAAGGGCAGGTCGCCGATTTCATCCAGGAACAGGGTGCCCCCGCTGGCCGCCTGAAAGTATCCGATGCGGTCGGCCGTGGCGCCTGTGTAGGCCCCCTTTCGCACCCCGAAAAACTCGGCTTCCATCAGGGATTCAGGAATCGCGCCGCAGTTCACGGCCACCAAGGGGCCAGCGGACCGCTGGCCACACGCGTGAATGGCCTTGGCCACCAGTTCTTTGCCGGTACCCGATTCCCCTTGCACCAGCACCGGGGCCATGCTGTTGGCCATGCGCTGAATCTGGTCTCGAACCTTCTGGATGCCGACCGATTGTCCGGCGATGAACGCCACCGAGGGATGGGCAGGCGAATGATCGGGCGAAACCCGGCCAGGGTGATCTGCGGGTGCAGGGCTTTGAGCCTTGCCGTCACGCAGGGCGTTCGCCACGGCGCTGCGCAACTGAACCGGGTCCACCGGCTTGGTGAGGTAATCAAACGCCCCCGCCTTGAGGGCTTCCACGGCATTTTCGGCGGAGCCATAAGCCGTGATGACCATCGATCTTTCAGGCCGATGGGCCTGTCGCAGCTCGCGAACCAGTTCCAGCCCCATCCCGTCGGGCAGACGCATGTCGATGATCAGCAGGTCATAGCGTTCCTGGGCCAGGCACTGGCGGGCACTGGCCAGGTCGGCCACGGCATCGACCGCATAGCCGATTTTCAGCAGACTGAGTTCGTACAGCGTGCGCAGGTCGGGTTCGTCGTCAACCACCAGCAAGCGAGGAGAATGGGCCATGCCTTGAGTTTACGGTAACGCGGCGCAACCCCCATGGGGCGCCCAGGTTTCGCGATGCAACGTGAAATTTTCACGTGAAAAATCAATGAAGTGAGCCCGGGTGGGGTGGCCCACAGAGGGGCGCTCCCCCTATCGGGGGCTGGCACGGTTGATGCATAATAAAAATAGCACTTGAGTCCTTTCAAGTGCGCATCAACCTGCATGGAGCTTTACATGAAGAAACACTCTCAAAAAGGTTTCACCCTGATCGAACTGATGATCGTGGTGGCCATTCTCGGCATTCTGGCGGCCGTGGCCATTCCCGCTTACAACGACTACACGATCCGCGCACGGGTTTCAGAAGCCATTGGCCACCTGGCTGCTTCCAAAGCCACGGTCAGTGAGAATATCATCACCAACAATGCGATCAACGCACAAGTTTGCACGGGCATCAAGAGCATCGCTGCAACGCCTAACATTGTTGCGAACACTGTTGCCACTTCGGCCACCGACACCGCTGCCCTTTGCTATGCCCCAACCTCTGTAGCAGCTCCAACTACCGCAAACCCCTCTGGCCGTCTTTCTATTGCGACAACACAAGCTGCTGGCAACATCACGATTCAGCTTGTCCCCAATTTCAACACGACAACGGGGCAAGTCATCTGGCAATGCCGTACGGCTGCAGCCAATAACTCGCTGGTGCCGCCGGAGTGCCGCAACGCCCTTGGTACCTAATTTCTTTCACTTGGTCTGATACTGTGTAATGCGACCGATGAAGGTGCTTCTGTAGCACCTTCTCGGTCGCTTTTCTTTTGGACCGCCGACCCCTGTGCATGGCTCCCTTCAGGCATGCATGAATCGATCCCGTGACCGAGCGCAGCGCATCAACGGTGGCCGCAGCCCTCTTGAAGGGCTGTTTTTTTTGGCAGGGTCTTCAGGAGAAACTGAACGATCGGGCCTTCGATTCGTCCACTTCTTCGATGGACACCACGTATTCTTTGGACAGGATGGCCATTTCCCCGACCTCGGAGTTCATCTGAATCGGGAAGAACTTGCGCGGATCGTTCATCATGTCCTGCATCCGCTCACCTTCCGTCAGGTGAATGTAACCTCGGAATCGATCACCATCGTGCATTTTCACGCTGACATAAACCTGGATGGTTTTCAACTTGACGGTATTAGGCATTGAGTTCATGTCATGGACCCGAAAGGATGAGCAAATGGAGCGTCGTCTCCATGTGCATGATATGGCAAATCATCGTTTTCCAACGCCAAAAATGGCGTATCACAATGGTTCTTTTAATGAATCATGCGGTTTTTAGCATCCAGGCAATGTAGGTCAGCCAAGCCCACCCCCTGATCTCGTCTGACGACGGGTGGCCCATCAGGTGGGGGTGACCGGGGGAAACCGCACCGTGAACGCGTGCCCCGAAACCCCATGTCGGGCCAGGGAGCGGTATTGCAGTTGCGCACCGTAACGCTCGCACAATTCGCGCGACAGGTACAGCCCCAGACCGCTGGAACGGCTGTGGGACGACGTGAAAGGCTCGAACAGGTGCTGGGCCACCTGGGCGGGCAGTGGAAGACCGGGGTTCCATACCTCGACCGTGCCGCTTGGGTGAGTGGTCACTTCCAGGGAGTCCTGAGCGATGGGGGCATGCTGGCGGGCGTTGTCGAGGAGATTGACCAGGACCCTGCGCAGATGTTCGGCATCGAAGGCGACGATGAAGCCAGGCGCGCCGGGTTGCCAGAGGGGTTCAGGCCCCGCCGGGTGTTGCTGGTTCCACTCGACCAGAATGCGGTGAAGGGTCTGGTCCAGTGGCAGGTGGGGGGCGGGCTGTCGGGGCCGGTTGGGGAGTTTGACCACTTCCAGGATGTCATCCACCATCTCCCGAAGCCGATACACATTCTGGCTGCAGATGTGGAGCAGGCGTTGCTGGTCCGGGGTCAGCGGTTCTTCTCGCAGCAGCGCCGTGGCTTGCGAAATGGCGGCCAACGGATTGCGAATCTCGTGCGCCAGAGCCGCCGACACGCGGCCCATGGTGGCCAGCTTTTCGTTGCGAACCCGGGTTTCCACATCGTGGAGGTCTTCCATGAAGACGACGCAGGCGGTGTCGATCTCCCAGTGCTCGCCGGCTGTGGTGGAGATGCGAGACCGCAGCGAGACCAGACGCTCGCCGCCCGTGGGCATGGGCAGGGTGAACTCGGCTTGGGCATCGCGTCCGAAAAAGATGCTTCGCCTGACCCAGGCAGAGAGGAGGGGCCACCCTGGTGTGTTGACGAGGGTCTCGTAAGGGGGCTTGGCCTGACGGTCGCCCAGCATCTCGCAGGCGGCCGAGTTGGCGTGCCAGAGACGACCTTGCGCATCGATGACCATCACGCCTTCGCTGAGGCCCGTCACGATGAGCTGGTTCACCTGCGACTCGGCATCGGCCCAGGCCCGGCTGATGCGGGCCTGAGTCTGCTCCCGGACCAGTCGCCAGGCGAGCTGGTTGGCCAGCAGGGCCACCAGAAACAAGCCTGCACCGGTGATGGCGCCCTGCCCATAACCGCTGGATGCCTGGCCCGGGTACAGGACTTCGCTGCTGAAGGCGTCGAACAGCAAGACCAGCGTCGCAAAGGCGGCGCTGCCCAGGGCCAGCAGCAATGGGCCCATGATGGAGGCGAGCAGCACCGGCAGCACAAACAGGGGGGTGTAGTTGAAGCCGCTTGGCTGGAAGGTCTGAAGCACACCAAACACCGCCAAGTCGACCCAAAGGGTGAGGGCCCAGCCCGTGGCCCACAGGGAATCGGGTCGGGCGGGGCGCGACCAGCGCAGCATGGCCCCAGTGGCCAGCAGATACACCCCGCAAAGGAGGAGAAACCACCAGGGGGCCGCGTCTTGCGCATACGCAATGGCCTGCATGCCTGTCAGGAACAGCGCCACCAGGAGCCGGGCGCCCATCAGGTACGTCCAGAGTCTGCCACCCGCTTCGGTTTCGTCCATGAAAGGCAGCGCCGATGGCGGGGACGGCTGACCCGCCCTGATCCAGAACGGCGCAAAAGCCGAAGCCGGGCCCGAGGTGGCGGCTTCAGCCTTCGGCGAGGCGGCGGTGTTCCGGGCCACAGTAATACCCCAGCGAACCTTTCACGGCGTCTGGGGCGGGCAGGTGCAGGCCACAGTGCCGGCAGGTGACCATGGCACTGGGCACCGCCGGTGTGCGCCTCGATGGGCGCTGGCGGTCGGCCTGTTCGGCTTCGGCCCGCTCCTGCGCCTCGGCGCGTCGGTTGTGACGCCAGATGTAAAAAGCCACCAGCACCACGGCAATGACCAGCAGGTATTTCATCATGCGCGTTGCAGGACCACTTCAAGGACGAAACGCGAGCCGACATAGCCCAGCAGCAGCAAGCCGGCAGCGACATACAGCATTCGGACCGCCAGCCGGCCCCGCCAGCCCCACAACTCGCGACCGATCAGCAAGACGCCCAGCACGGCCCACGAGAGGACGGTGAAGATCGTCTTGTGCGTCCAGGCCCAGCCCCCGATCTGCAGCAACACACTGAAATACCAGCCTGCGATGAGCGTGAGGGTGAGCAGCACAAAGGCGGCGGTGACGAACCGGAAAGTGAGCCGCTCCAGTGCCAGCAGAGGCAGGGCGTTGGGCGAAGGTGTGCCGCGGCGGATGAGCCGTTCGGTGCGCTGCATCATCCACGCATGGGCCACGGCCACGCCCAGCAGGCCATACGAGGCGATGCCCAGGGCCCAGTGCAGGGGCAGCCAGGTGGACAGCAGGGCCGGATAGACCGTGCCGGGGAAAACCAGCACCAGCAGCACCGCCGGCGCGCCCAGCCCCGCCAGCGTCCAGCGGGTGCCCAGTTGCGGGTAGAGCCGGGTTTCGATGGCGTACACCGTGAAAACCAGCCACGCAGTGACGGACAGCAGCGTGGCGAAACCGAAGCGGACCGGTTCCACCCCCAGCACGGACACCAGGGCCAGGCCGTGCAGCACCCACACAGCGGCCATGATCCCGCTGATGGCGCCACGGCCCATGCGGGACGACCAGCCCGCCAGCACGGCATAGCCCAATGCCGCGCCCAGAGAGGGTACGGTGGTCCACCAGGGGCTCGCGGCTAAAATCATCCTCAGAGTTTAACGGTCAGCCGGGCCGTTTGACGCGCTCCCTCACGTAAAGCACCGCATGGCCTCCGCCCTTACTGAAAAACTTTCTCGCCTGGTCAAGGAAATGCGTGGCCAGGCCCGCATCACCGAAAGCAACGTCACCGACATGCTGCGCGAGGTGCGCATGGCGCTGCTGGAGGCCGACGTGGCCTTGCCCGTGGTGCGCGACTTCATCGCCCGGGTGAAGGAAAAGGCCCTGGGTGCCGAGGTGGTGGGATCGCTCACGCCCGGGCAGGCGCTGGTGGGCATCATCAACAAGGAGCTGGCAGCCACCATGGGCGCCGGGGTGAGCGACATCAACCTCGCGGCCCAGCCCCCGGCGGTGATTCTGATGGCGGGTTTGCAGGGTGCCGGTAAAACCACCACCACGGCCAAGCTGGCCAAGCTCCTGATCGACAAGCGCAAGAAGAAGGTGCTGACCGTGTCGGGCGACGTGTACCGCCCGGCCGCCATCGAGCAGTTGAAAACCGTGACCAAGCAGGCCGGGGCCGAGTGGTTCCCGAGCACGCCCGACCAGAAGCCATTGGACATTGCCGCTGCCGCGCTGGACCACGCGCGCAAGCACTACTTTGATGTGCTGCTGGTGGACACGGCGGGCCGACTGGCCATTGACGAGGCCTTGATGGCCGAGATCCAGCAACTGCACGGTGCGCTGAACCCGGTGGAAACGCTGTTCGTGGTGGATGCCATGCAGGGCCAGGACGCGGTCAACACCGCCCGTGCCTTCAAGGAAGCGCTGCCACTCACCGGCATTGTGCTGACCAAGATGGACGGCGATTCGCGCGGTGGGGCCGCGCTGTCGGTGCGCGCTGTCACGGGTGCGCCCATCAAGTTTGCCGGGGTGAGCGAGAAGATCGACGGGCTGGAGGTGTTTGACGCCGAACGCCACGCCGGCCGCATTCTGGGCATGGGCGACATTCTGGCCCTGGTGGAGCAGGTGACCGCCGGGGTGGACATGGCCCAGGCGCAGAAGCTGGCCGCCAAGGTGAAAAGTGGCGAGGGCTTCAACCTGGAAGATTTCCTGGAGCAGATCCGCCAGATGAAGAAGATGGGCGGGCTGAGCAGCTTCATGGACAAGTTGCCCAGCCAGATGACTGCCAAGGCCACCGAGAGCGATCTGACCCGCGCCGAAAAAGACATCAAACGCAAGGAAGGCATCATCTGCGCGATGACGCCGCAGGAGCGCCGAAAGCCCGAGATCATCAAGGCCACGCGCAAGCGCCGCATTGCGGCCGGCGCCGGGGTGCACGTTCAGGAAGTGAACCGCCTGCTCAAGGAGTTCGAGCAGATGCAGGACATGATGAAAAAGATGAAGGGTGGCGGCCTGATGAAGATGATGAAGAAGCTGGGTGGCATGAAGGGCATGGGCATGCCCAAACTGCCTGGCATGTGAACCCATGGATGCCACGGTGCCGCTGCTGACCTGGCTGGAAGCGGCCATGGGGCTGGTGGCCTTGTTGCTGGCCCTGTGGACGCGGCCGTGGCGCATGCTGCATGGGCCCTTGCTGACCCCCGCTCTGGCTAGCCTCGCCTTGCTGCCCTGGATGTGGCTGCTGCCCCAGAAACTGCCGCAGGGCTTGCCGTTGCAACTCTCGGGCGCCTGTCTGCTGGTGTTGATGCTGGGTTGGCCGCTGGCCGTGCCGGTGCTGACCGGGGTGGCGTTGCTGGTCTGGGCCATGGGCACCCAGCCTTTCACGTGGGTGCTGACCCAATGGGTCTGGGTGGGCCTGGTGCCCGCCACACTGGCGCTGGGCGTCGGTGCCCTGTTGCGCCGCTGCTTGCCGCCCAACCTGTTCGTTTACACATTGGGGCGGGCTTTCCTGGGCACGGCCGTGGCGGTCTTCATGGCTGGAATGCTGTTTGAAAGCCTGCACCACGTGCTGGGCGGCAACAACCTGCATGAAGCCTTGGTGGCCCGCTGGCTGATGGCCTGGGGCGATGCGTTTCTGACCGGCCTGCTTGCCGCCGTGTTTGTGGCCTTTGCCCCGCAGTGGCTGGCCACGTGGTCAGACGCGCGATACCTCAGGCCTCCCCAGGTCGAACCATCGCGCGAAGACGATTGATTCAGCAAACCGGATAACCGCTGTACTGGCCAGGCCCTGTGGGTGTGCAGATGCGAATTCGCCCGAAGCCGCTCACCACCACCCGCAGCTGATTCCCGTTGCCACCCGTGAGGGTCACGTTGCCAGCAGTGACCGTTCCCCGCTGGGGTTGAAACGAGAAACGGTTGCCCGACACGCCAGGATTGAGCTGCACCCCGGGGTGCTGGTCGTGATGGCGCACGCTTTCCACGCCGTCGATTTGGCAAGACAGTGCCTCGCGACAATCGCAAGCGGCGTCGATGCTGTAGCCATAACACCAGCCGGAGACGGTTTCACGGAAACTCAGTGACACGCTGCGTTGGCGCTTGAACGATTCGGATTGGGCCAGGCGGAGTTCCGATACCAGCACATCGGCGGTGCCACGCAAGCGCGTGTTGTGCTGCATGCTGGACAAGGCAGGCACGGCAACCGCGGCCAGAATCCCTGAAATGGCAACAACGATAAGAATTTCAACAAACGTCACCCCATGGCAACGCCTGCGTTCTGGCAGCCGCATGCTTCCTCCCTGTGAATACCACGAGGAGGGTAAGCGGTTTACGGGTGTCCGGTGCTACCCTGTTTGAGGGAGTCACAGAGGAGGAATCGGGTGGCGTTCGTAGGTGACGAAATCGAAACGCAGCCCGGTCTGGGAGGCATGCGACTCGCGTGCCGATTCATGCCACTCGGGCCCCAGCGTGGGGGCCAGGGCATCACCTTCAAAGTGTTGATCGATTTCTGTGACGACGGCCCGATCGGCCAGCGGTTCGGCCTGCGCGTACACCTGCGCACCGCCCATGACCCACACCTCGGGGGGGGAGTGCGGCAACTGGCGGCAATGGGCCAGGGCCGACGACAGGCTGTCGAGTGGCAGTGCGCCTTCGGCGCGCAGGCGTTCGGCGGTGTGGGCGTCGCGGGTGAGCACGATGTTGAGCCGACCGGGCAGTGGACGAAACCGTACGGGCAGCGAAGACCAGGTGGCGCGCCCCATGATGACCGGGCACCCCTGGGTGTGGCGTTTGAAGTGGGCCAGGTCTTCGGGCAGGTGCCAGGGCATGGCGTTGTTCTGGCCGATGACGCCATTGGCCGCCCGGGCGTAGATGAGGTTGATGCGCATGGTCAGCAAGCATAGCGCGATGCCGGGGCACAATGAAGCCATGAACCCATTGAATGCCAACTTCATGCAGCGCCTGGGCTTGCGCCTGCCCGTGGTGCAGGCGCCCATGGCAGGCTCCCAGGGCAGCGCCCTCGCACTCGCCGTTTGCGAGGCCGGTGGACTGGGCTCGCTGCCAGCGGCCACCCTCACCCTGGACGCCTTGCGCCAGGAACTGGATGTGCTGAGCCGCCAGGCCCGGGGCCCGTGGAATGTGAATTTTTTCTGTCATTCCCCACCACCCAGCGATCCCGTGCGAGAGCAGGCGTGGCTCGACGCCTTGCGCCCGCTGGCCGATCGTCTGGCCACCACGCTGCCCACAGGGCCGGCGGTGGCAGGGCGTGCGCCATTCAGCCGCGAGGCGCTGGAAGTGATTCGACCGTTTCGGCCACCGGTGGTCAGTTTTCACTTCGGGTTGCCAGCGCCCGCCTTGCTGGCCGAGGTGAAGGCTTGGGGCGCGCAGGTGTGGAGCAGCGCCACGACGGTGGACGAAGCCCGCTGGCTGCAGCAGAACGGGGCGGATGTGATCATTGCCCAGGGGCTGGAAGCCGGTGGTCATCGAGGGATGTTTCTGACCGGCGACGTGACCACGCAGACCGCCCTGATGGCTTTGCTCCCGCAGGTGGTTCGAGCCGTGCAGGGGCCGGTGATCGCGGCAGGCGGCATTGCCGATGCGGCCGGTGTGCACGCCGCCATGGCCCTGGGTGCTGCGGGGGTGCAGGTGGGAACGGCTTACCTGCTGACGCCAGAGGCCCAGACCCAGCCCTTGCACCGGGCGGCACTGGCTTCGGGGCGTGCCGGGCACACGGCCCTGACGAACGTGTTCACGGGCCGACCGGCGCGTGGCCTAGTGAATCGCGCGATGCGCGAGCTGGGCGATGGCGCCACCTGCCTGAGCGCCCGTGCGCCCGCCTTTCCCCTGGCGGGCTGGGCCATGGCCCCCTTGCGGACGGCCGCCGAGGCAGCCGGGCTGGACGACTGCACCCCATTGTGGGCCGGCATGGCCGCACCGCTGTGTGTGCCGATGCCGGCAGGTGAGCTGACCCGGCGGCTGGGGGCTGCAGCCCTCGCCCACACCGGCTGAAACGCCTAAAATAAAAGGTTGGCTGGAATGGCTCCAGCCCCACTACCGCGACCAACATGAACCAGCCTACCGCGACGCCCGTGGCCACCGTGGCCGAGATCCGCAAGACCTTTCTGGACTTCTTTGCCGAGCGCGGCCACACCGTGGTGGCGTCCAGCCCGCTGGTGCCCGGCAACGACCCGACGCTCATGTTCACCAACAGCGGCATGGTGCAGTTCAAGGACGTGTTCCTGGGCAGCGACAAGCGCAGCTACGTGCGAGCAGCCTCGGTACAGGCCTGCCTGCGCGCCGGCGGCAAGCACAACGACCTGGAAAACGTGGGCTACACCGCCCGCCACCACACCTTCTTCGAGATGCTGGGCAACTGGTCGTTCGGCGACTATTTCAAGCGCGAGAGCCTGAAATGGGCCTGGGAACTGCTGACCGGGGTCTACAAGCTGCCTGCCGAGCGGTTGCTGGCCACGGTGTACGAGGAGGACGACGAGGCCTACGACATCTGGACGAAAGAAATCGGCCTTCCGCCTGAGCGGGTGATCCGCATCGGCGACAACAAGGGCGGCCGCTACAAGAGCGACAACTTCTGGATGATGGCCGACACCGGCCCCTGCGGCCCGTGCTCCGAGATCTTCTACGACCACGGCGACCACATTCCTGGCGGCCCCCCGGGCAGCCCGGAGGAAGACGGTGACCGCTTCATCGAGATCTGGAACAACGTGTTCATGCAGTTCGAGATGCACGAAGACGGTTCCGTCACGCCGCTGCCCGCGCCTTGCGTGGACACCGGCATGGGCCTGGAACGGCTGGCGGCCATCCTGCAGCATGTGCACAGCAACTACGAGATCGACCTGTTCCAGCGCCTGATCGCCGCCGCCGCACGCGAAACCGGCTGCGCCGACCTGACCAGCCCCAGCCTGCGCGTGATCGCCGACCACCTGCGGGCCACCGCTTTCCTGGTCGCCGATGGCGTGATTCCCAGCAACGAAGGCCGTGGCTATGTGCAGCGCCGCATCGTGCGCCGCGCCATCCGCCATGGTTACAAGCTGGGGCGCAAGACGCCGTTCTTCCACAAGCTGGTGCCCGATCTGGTGGCCATGATGGGTGATGCCTACCCCCATCTGGCTGCCAACGCCCAGCGCATCACCGAGGTGCTCAAGGCCGAGGAAGAGCGCTTCTTTGAGACGCTGGAAAACGGCATGGACATTCTCGACGCGGCCCTGGGCCAGGGCGAACAGGTGCTGCCCGGCGACGTGGCATTCAAGCTGCACGACACCTACGGCTTCCCCCTGGACCTGACCAACGACGTGTGCCGCGAGCGCAGCGTTTCGGTCGATGCCGAGGGTTTCAACGTGGCGATGGAAAAGCAGAAGGCGCAGGCGCGTGCCGCCGGCAAGTTCAAGATGGACAAGGCGCTGGACTACAGCGGCGCTGGCAATGCCTTTGTCGGCTACGACCAGTTGCAGGCCCATGCCAAGGTGGTGGCCTTGTATGTGGACGGCACCCCGGTGGCCGAACTCAAGCACGGCCAGACGGGTGTCGTGGTGCTGGACACCACGCCTTTCTATGCCGAAAGCGGCGGCCAGGTGGGCGACCAGGGGGTGCTGGTCAGTGGCTCCGCCCGCTTTGCCGTGGAGGACACGCTGAAAATCAAGGCCGACGTGTACGGTCACCACGGTGTGCTGGCACAGGGCACCCTGGCGGTGGGTGACCACGTGGACGCCCAGGTGGACACGGCGCTGCGAGCGGCCACCATGCGCAACCATTCGGTGACACACCTCATGCACAAGGCGCTGCGCGAGGTGCTGGGCAGCCACGTGCAGCAGAAGGGCAGCCTGGTCAACGCCGACCGCACCCGCTTCGATTTCGCGCACAACGCCCCCGTGAGCGATGCGCAGATCCGCGAGATCGAAACCCGGGTCAACGCCGAAATCCTGGCCAACAGCGCCACCCAGGCCCGTGTGATGGACATCGACAGCGCCCAGAAGACCGGGGCCATGATGCTGTTTGGCGAGAAATACGGCGAAACCGTGCGCGTGCTCGACATCGGTTCCAGCCGCGAGTTGTGCGGCGGCACCCATGTGCAGCGCACGGGTGACATCGGTCTGTTCAAGGTGGTGGCCGAAGGCGGTGTGGCCGCTGGTGTGCGCCGCATCGAGGCCGTGAGCGGCTCGAACGCGCTGGCCTACCTGCAGCAACTGGAAAGCACCGTGAGCGAAGCCGCGGGGGTGCTGAAAGCCCCCACCACCGAACTGACCGCCCGCGTGGCCCAGACGCTGGAACAGATCAAGGCGCTGGAAAAGGAAGTGGCGGCCCTGAAGGGCAAGCTGGCTTCTGCCCAGGGTGATGAACTGGTGTCTCAGGCCGTGGAGGTGAAGGGCCTGAAAGTGCTGGCTGCCCGGCTGGAAGGCGCCGATGCCAAGACCCTGCGCGAGACCCTGGACAAGCTGAAGGACAAGCTCAAGACCGCCGCCATCGTGCTGGCGGCCGTGGACGGTGCCAAGGTGCAGATCGCGGCTGGCGTGACCCCCGACAGCACGGGTCGGATCAAGGCCGGTGAACTGGTGAACTTTGTGGCCCAGCAGGTGGGTGGCAAGGGCGGTGGCAAGCCCGACATGGCCATGGCGGGCGGTACCGATGCCACGGCTTTGCCTCAGGCCCTGGCGAGTGTGCAAGGCTGGGTGGCCGAGCGGGTGTAAGTCTTGGGCGCTCTGCCGTTACCAGACGCCCCACAAGGTGATCACGCCCAGGCCCAGCAAGACCACGGCCGCCACCGCATGAATGGCGCGCACGGGTAAGCGGTGGGCCATGCGGTCCCCCAGCCACACGGCGGGGGCATTGGCGATCATCATGCCCAGCGTGGTGCCGGCCACCACGGCCAGCCAGGCGTTGAACTGGGCGGCCAGTGCCACGGTGGCGATCTGGGTCTTGTCGCCCATCTCGGCCATGAAGAACACCAAGCAGGTGGTCCCAAAAACCCCCCAGCGGCCCTGGGTGTCGGGGGTGTCATCGTCCAGTTGGTCGGGGATGAGCATCCACACCGCCATGGCCAGAAAGCCGATGCCGAGTACCCAGCGCAGCACGTCATCGGTGAGCCACTGAGCCACCAGCAGGCCCAGCCAGCCCGCCAGGGCGTGGTTGGCCACCGTGGCCACCAGAATGCCCCAGACAATGGGCCAGGGTTGGCGGAAGCGCGCGGCCAGCAGCAGTGCCAGCAACTGGGTCTTGTCGCCGATTTCGGCCAGGGCGACCAGGCCGGTGGAGATGAGGAAGGCTTCCATGGGTGGATTCACGGGTTGGTTTCGGGCCATTCCAGCGTCTGCTGGGAATGGAATCGGCGAGGCTGGCCCGTGATCGGGTCCATGAAAGCGATGGCCTGGGCCAGCAGGCGCAGGGGTTCACGAAAGTCTTCGGCCTCACCCGGCTGGCGACGCACCACCGGGTAGAACTGGTCGCCCGCAATGGGCAGTCCCAGTCCGTGCATGTGCACCCGCAACTGGTGGCGGCGGCCGGTCACCGGTTCCAGCCGGTAGCGCGCCCATGGCCCGCGCTGCTCCAATGGCTCGATGCAGGTTTCGCTGTTGGGGGGCTGGCCCTCGTGCGGGGCCGCTTCGCGCATTTTGTAGAACGCTTCCTCGCATTCCAGAAGGTGGCTCTGCCTGACCACGGGCCATGGCAGGTGCGGGGCGGCGGGCGCGATGGCTTCGTAGGTCTTGTGGACGCGACGTTCGCGAAACAGGCGCTGGTAGGCGTCGCGGTCCTGCGGGCGCACGCTCAACAGCACCAGGCCTGCCGTTTCGCGGTCGATGCGGTGCAGCGGGCTCAGGTCGGCCAGGCCCAGTTCGCGCTTGAGGCGCACCAGCAGGCTTTGCTGCACGTAGCGGCCGCCCGGGGTCACGGGTAGAAAGTGCGGCTTGTCGGCCACCACGAGGTGGTCATCGCGGAACAGCACCTGCGCGACGAAGGGGATGACCGCTTCATGTGGCAGGGCCCGCCAGTAGTACACACGCGCTCCGTGCCGGTAGGGCGTGTCGGGCATCAGCGGCTGGCCATCGTCACCGATCACTTCGCTGCTGGTCATGCGCTGCCGCCAGGCTTCGCGGTCGATGCGGGGCAGGCGGTCAGCCAGAAAATCCAGCACGGTGGGCCAAGGTGACATCCTCATGCGTGGCAGGGCCACGCAACTGGGCGATACGCCGTCGCGCATGGAGATCGCGGGGTTTTTGGGCACATGGGCCATGGCGTGGCCAGGGTCAGCGCAGGGTTTGGAACCGGGCGCGTATGCGCAGGTCGTCACCCACCGGGATGGCTTCGGTGAAGGTGAGCCGAATGCCCTGCTGCAGCGCCTCGAACGGGCCGATGTGGGCCAGCCCGGCGCCAGGGCCGAGCAGCGTGGGCGCCAGGTATAGCAGCAGTTCGTCCACCAGCCCTTCGCGCAGGAAGGAACCGTTGAGCTTGTGCCCGGCTTCCACGTGCAGTTCATTGACTTCGCGCCGCGCCAGTTCCTGCAGCATGGCGGCCAGATCGACCTTGGGTGAGCCCCCCGCCACTTTGGCCGGTCCGGGGCAGGCGATGAGCGTGGCGCCCAGTGCGTCAAGCCATGGGCGTTTGCGTGCTGCCGACTCGGGGTCGGCGGCATGCACGATCCACACATCGCCTGGCGGTTGCAGCAGGCGTGCCTGGGGGGAGATGTCCAGCCGAGAGTCCACCACCACCCTGCGGGGTTGCCTGGCGGTGGGCACCAGCCGCACGTCGAGCCGAGGGTCGTCTTCCTGCACGGTGCCAATGCCCGTGAGCACGGCCGACGCGCGGCGGCGCCAGGCGTGACCGTCGGTGCGGGCGGCATCGCCGGTGATCCACTGGCTGACGCCGTTGGCCAGGGCGGTGGTGCCGTCCAGCGAGGCGGCGATTTTCATGCGCACCCAGGGGCGGCCACGCTCCATCCGACTGAGGAAACCGATGTTGAGTTCGCGCGTGGCCATGGCCAGCGGGTGGGCGTTGTCGAGCACATCGACCTGCAGGCCCGCTGCGCGCAGCCTTTCCAGCCCCCGCCCGGCGACCAGCGGGTTGGGGTCCCGCAGGGCCACCACCACCCGGGCCACGCCTGCCTCGATCAAGGCGTTGCAACACGGGGGCGTGCGGCCATGGTGGCTGCAGGGCTCCAGGGTGACGATGGCGGTGGCACCGGCCCGGTCAGCCCCGGCGGCATGAGCCTCGCGCAAGGCCATGACTTCGGCGTGGGGGCCGCCCGCGGCCTGGGTGTGGCCTTCAAAGACACGGCCGTCGCGGGTGATGAGCCGGCAGGCCACCCGGGGATTCGGGTCGGACAGGCCAATCGACCGCTCGGCGATTCGGTCGAGCCCGTCCAGCCATTCGGGAGGGCAGGGTGTGCTCATGTTCGTGTGAAGACCACGTCCCAGACCCCGTGTCCCAGACGCAGGCCCCGGTTCTCGAATTTGGTCAGTGGCCGGTAGTCGGGTTGGGGGGCGAAGCCTCCCCGCCCAGCATCGGCGGAGGTGTTGCGCAGCAGCGGTTCCGCCCCCAGAACGGCCAGCATTTGTTCGGCGTAGGGTTGCCAGTCGGTGGCGCAATGGAGGTAACCGCCCGGTTTCAGGCGTTGTGCCAGCTTGGCCACGAAGGGGGCCTGAATCAGGCGGCGCTTGTGGTGCTTTTTCTTGTGCCAGGGGTCGGGGAAGAAGATGTGCACGCCGTCCAGCGAAGCCTCGGGCAGCATGTGGTCCAGCACCTCCACCGCGTCGTGCTGGAGGATGCGGATGTTGGCGATGCCCTGCTCGCCGATGCGCTTGAGCAGTGCGCCCACGCCGGGTTCGTGCACTTCGCAGCACAGAAAGTTGTCATCGGGCCGCACCCGGGAAATATGGGCCGTGGCCTCGCCCATGCCAAAACCGATTTCCAGAATCAGCCGGCCCTCTCGGCCAAACGCGGCCGAGGCATTCAGCGGCTGGCCCGTGTAGGGCAGCAGAAAACGGGGACCCCAGTCGGCAAACGCCTTGGCCTGGCCGGTGGTGGTGCGGCCAGCGCGCTTGACAAAGCTCTTGATGGTTTTCGGATGGGCCACGCCAGCAGGGGGGCCGGCTGGCGTGTGGGGGTCTGAGGTCGATGGGGAGGAGATGGAGGCGGTGTTCACCCCGGCGATTGTAGAGACGCACCGGCCGGATGTTGAGTCCACAGAGGTACCCACTGACCGAGGGCATCCGCCAAGGGGGCCGCCTGCGGGGGAAGGCCCAGGCATGCGGCGGCCTGGTTCAGCGTCGCGAGTGGATCGCTCAGATCCAGCGCCTGGGCGCCGTTCTGCTTGGACAGCTTTTCGCCGTTGGGCCCGACCACCAGCGGCGTGTGCAGGTACTGCGGCGTGGGCAGGCCCAGTGCCCGCTGCAGCACGATCTGGCGCGCGGTGTTGTCGGCCAGGTCTTGGCCACGCACCACATGGGTGATGCCCTGGCGGGCGTCGTCCACCACCACAGCCAGCTGATAGGCCCACAAACCGTCGGCCCGCTTCAGCACGAAATCGCCCACGGCGGTGCCCACGGCCTGGACCTGCGGACCCAGACGCCGGTCGGTCCAGTGGGTCAGGGCGGGGAGCCCGAGATCGGCGATGACCCGGTCCACATGCAGCCGCCAAGCTCGGGCGGCGCGTCCGTTCAGCCCACCGTTTTCTGGTCGGCAGGTACCCGGGTACACGCGTTCGGCATGGCGTTCGTGCGGCACGCCCTGTGTCGCCCAGGCCGCGTCAATGTCTTTGCGGGTGCAGGCGCAGGGGTAGACCCAGCCACGTTCGATCAGCGTCTGCAGGGCCGCGGCGTAGGCCTTGCCGTGCGCCGATTGCCAGGTGGGCGGTTCATCGGGGATGAGACCGCAGCGCTGCAACTGTTCGAGCAGGGTGTGGTCAGCGCCGGCGACACAGCGGGGTGTGTCAATGTCTTCGATCCTCACCAGCCAGGTGCCCTGGTGGGCTCGCGCATCCAGCCAGCTGGCGAGCGCGGCCACGAGCGAGCCCGCATGCAGGGCACCGGTGGGCGATGGCGCAAACCGCCCCCGGTACGGCATCAGGCCATGGCCAGGGCCAGTTCCAGCCCCGATACAAAAGCGCTCTCCACCCGGTTACCCAGACACCAGTCGCCACACAGGGCGAGGCCTTTGGCCTCATCGCGCAGAAAAGCCTGCCCCAGTGGCTGACGGGTCTGGGCGTAACGCCAGCGGTGCACCACGGCATGCGGCGGCGTCGCGCGGATGCCGGTGATTTCGGCAAAACCTTTCAGCAGTTTGGCTTTGACGCGTTCGGCATCGTCTTCGAGATGCTCTTCAGACCATTCCGGGCTGGCCTGCACGGTCCAGCGTTCGACGGGGGTACGGCCAGGCTTGCTGGTTTCGCGAGCCACCCAGCGGATGCGATGGTGGTCGCTGCTGGCGGCATGCCAACGCGGCCCAAACGATTCAAGTCCGGGTTGCATGGCCTGTGGAAACGCCAGCATCAGGGTCCAGCAGGGGGCCACTTCCACCGAGGCCAGGGTGTTCTGCCACTCGGGTTTCAGTGCGCTGGCGCGCAGGAGGTCGATGGCTTGTGGATGAGGGATCGCCAGAATCACCTCGTCAAATCCCCCCAGCACCTGCTGGGATTCATCGGGGCCTTCCACACGCAGTTGCCACTGCTTGGGATGCAGGGCATCGGGTTCGATGCGATTCACCCGGGTTTCCAGACGAAGTTCACCCGCGAGGCTGCCATCGGCGATCGGCTGGGCCCATCGTCTGACCAGTTCGTTCATCCCCGGAACGGCCACCCATCGGGTGTCGCGTGGGGTGGGCGCACTGGCCATGGTCTGACCCATGGCGTCCAGGACCCGAACGGTGTTCACTTTCCAGGGTGAGACGAGGGTAGGGTCGATCGCCAGTGCTTGCTGGAAACGCGGGTCGCGCACAGTGAAGAACTGAGCGCCATGGTCGAATCCGCCGAAATCGCTGCGACGGGTCGACATGCGGCCTCCGACGCCACGGCTCTTGTCAAGCAGCGTGACGCGGTGACCGGCCTGTATGAGGGTGCGGGCGCATGTCACGCCGGCCATGCCGGCGCCGATGACGGCCAGGTGTCGGGAAACGGGTGTAGCGCGTGATCGGGTATGGTTGGGCATGGGTGACTCCGTGGTGTGCAGTGTAGCGGGGTGTCGGGGTGGTCCGCACACTCGTTATCCATGATGGTGCAGCAAGGCCTGCCTAGTGGTGTGATGAGACAGCTTGTCGAGCCACCAGGCGAGGCCCTTGCCGATGGGTTGTGCAGGACTGGCCTCGCGCCGGGCGCCGCTGGCAGACGGGTCATGCCATGCGTAACCCGGCCGGTACAAGCGAGGCGGCAGGGTGGTGGCCTTGCGGACCAGTCGTCCACTGGCCAGATGAGGCTTGACCAGCGGCAAAGGCAGCGAGCCGCAGCCCAGGCCCCGCAGTTGGGCCTCCAGCTTGTCGGCCATGCTGCTGACGGTCAGGACGTCCTGTCCGGGGAGCAACCCGACGCTCATTCCGCGACCACGGCGAGAGGTGTCGGAAACCGCCACCACCCGGTGCACCCCGATGTCCGAAGCACTGAGCGGCTCGGGGGCCTGGGCCAGGGGGTGATGCGGAGCCACCACGAACACGAATTCCATCTCGCCGAGGCATTCGCTGCGAATGGAGGGGTGCGAGGTGCCATCGAGCATCACGCCGAGTGCCAGATCCGCTTCGCCCGAGGCCAGTGCCTCCAGCGTGCCCGACAGGGTTTCGGTTCGCAATCGCAGGCGGGTGGGTGCCCCGAGGCGGTAGAAGTCTTCGCACAGCTCCAGCACGGTGGTGCGGGCGATCACGGCATCGGCCGCGATGGTGAGTTGTGCTTCCCAGCCGGTGGCAATGCGCTGGACGCGCTGGGCCACGGCATCGAGTTCTAGCAGCAAGTGTTCGCCGGCACGCAAGAGCTCCGCACCGGCCGGGGTGAGCTGGGCACGCCGCGATCGGCGATCGAACAGCAGCACGTCCAGGGTTTCCTCGATCTGCCGCACCCGATAGGTCAGGGCACTGGGCACCAGGCCCAGTTCACGAGCGGCAGCGGCCATGCTGCCTGCCCGGGCCACGGTGTCGATCAGCGACAGGTTGTCGGGCGTGAGCGCGGAACGGGCGTTGGGCATGACAGTGGCTCATGAATTCAATGAAATTGAATGATGCCAGCAAAACCATCGACATGAATCGGCAGGCATTGGCCGCTACATTCCATTCCATGATGCAAATACGCCGTTCCCAAGACCGCGGCCATGCCGATCACGGCTGGCTCCAGAGCCAGCACTCGTTTTCTTTCGCCGAGTATTACGACCCCCGGTACATGGGCTGGGGCAACTTGCGGGTGATCAACGAAGACCGGATTGCACCGGGCACCGGCTTCGGCACCCACGGCCACCGTGACATGGAAATCATCAGCTACGTGCTCGAAGGCAACCTGGCCCACCAAGACAGCATGGGCAACGTGAAGGGCATCCCGCCGGGCGATGTGCAACGGATGAGCGCGGGCCGAGGCGTCACCCACAGCGAGTTCAACCACGCGCCCAACCAGACCACGCATTTCCTGCAGATCTGGATCGAACCCAATGTGAACGGCATTCCGCCCAGTTACGAACAGAAGACCTTCACCGATGCCGACAAACGCGGTCGTTTGCGCCTGGTGGCTTCGCCCGATGGCGCACAGGGCTCCGTGAAGATCCATGCCGATGCGGCCCTGTACGCCGGCCTGCTGGATGGCGACGAATCGGTCGACATGCCGCTGAATCCGGTCCGCAAGGCCTATGTGCACGTGGTGCGTGGTCGCTTGCAGGTGAATGGCCAGGCCCTGGACGCGGGTGACGCTGCGCTCATGTCGGGTGAGCCATCGCTGCGGATCGACGGCGCACACAATGCCGAAGTGCTGGTGTTTGATCTCTCTGCCTGATCGTTTCTGTTTCTTACCAAGGAGTTTGTGATGTCCCGTCTTGTTGTTGTGTACCACTCCGGCTACGGCCACACCCAGCGCATGGCCCAGTCCGTGGCCGAAGGCGCGGGGGCCGAACTGCTCGCCATCGACGCCGACGGCAACCTGCCCGAAGGGGGCTGGGAGACGCTGGACGCCGCCGATGCCATCATCATGGGCAGTCCCACTTACATGGGCACGGTGAGCTGGCAGTTCAAGAAGTTTGCCGATGCCTCCAGCAAGGCCTGGTTCTCCCAGAAGTGGAAAGACAAGGTGTTTGCCGGCTTCACCAACAGCGCCACCATGAACGGTGACAAGCTCTCCACGCTGCATTACCTGTTCACCCTGGCCATGCAGCACAGCGGCGTTTGGGTGGGCACGGGTCTGATGCCCAGCAACGCCAAGGCCGCTCAGCGCAACGATGTGAACTACGTGGGTTCGTTCAGCGGTGCCATGGCACAAAGCCCTTCTGATGCCGGTGCCCACGAGATGCTCCCAGGCGATCTGGAAACCGCTCGCCTGTTTGGTCAGCGCGTCGCCGAGGTGACGGCCCGCTTCAAGGCCTGACCGATGGGCTGGCGTCGTGCAGCGGGTGATAATCTCGCGGCATGACGATATTCAGCCTCCTGCCCTGGACCGACTGGCTTGCCCTGCTGGCTTTTTTGGGTCTCTGGGTGGGTTACGCGTGGTTTGCCAAGGTCTGGGCGCGAAAGCGCCCGTCCCTGCTGGCCACAACCAACCGTTACCGCCGCTACTGGATGATGCAGGCCAGTCAGCGTGAACCTCGCATGCTGGACGGCATCATCACGCAGAGCCTGTCGCAGACGCCGTCATTTTTCTCGTCCACGGCCATCCTGATTGTGGGGGGGCTGTTTGCCTTGATGGGTACCACCGAGAAAGCCACCGAGCTGATGAGCGAAATCCCTTTCGCTCAGGCCACCACGCTGGTGGTGTTCGAGTTCAAGGTGCTGGTGCTGGTGGCGATCTTCGTGTATGCCTTCTTCCGGTTTTCCTGGTGCATGCGGCAATACACGTTTCTGGCGCTCGTGATTGGGGCCATGCCACCGCCCGAAGATTTTGAAAGTGGCAAGTTCGACCGCAATGCCTATGTGGACCGTGCCGCCGCCATGGTGGGCGCGGCCGCCGAGAGCTTCAACGACGGCTTGCGCGCCTACTATTTTTCATTCGCGGCGCTGGCCTGGTTCATTTCCCCGCTGGCCATGGTGCTGGCCACCGGACTCGTGGTGCTCATCCTCTACAGCCGCGAGTTCCGTTCCGAGGTGCTGGCCATCCTGAAAGACTGATGCCGCTGCCTACAATGCAGCCATGTTTGTACACCTGCGCCTGCATACCGAGTTTTCCGTGGTCGATGGCACCACCCGCGTGGACGAAGCCGTCGAAGCCGCTGCAGGGCATGGCCAGCCCGCGCTGGCCATCACCGACCTGAACAACCTGTTCGGGGCCGTCAAGTTCTACAAAGCCGCTCGGGGCGCTGGTGTCAAGCCCCTGCTGGGGGCGGATGTGGTGCTGCAGGGTCTGGGCGGCGAACCCGCACCCGGGGCCTCCTCCGTGCAGCAGACCTTGCCGCGTCTGCTGTTGCTGGCACAGAGTCATCAGGGCTATCTGAACCTGTGCGAACTGCTGGCCCGTGCCTGGACGCAGAACGTGGTGCGCGACCAGGCGGCCGTCCGGTGGGAATGGCTGCGCGCGTTGAATGACGGGTTGATCGTGCTGTCCGGTGCCCATGCCGGCCCGGTCGGGCAAGCGTTGCTGGCGGGTGACGATTCGCGTGCCACCGAACTCGCCCTGCAACTGGCGGGTACCTTCCCACACCGCTTTTATCTCGAAATCCAGCGCGCTGGCCGTGCCGATGACGAGCGCCATGTGATGGCTGCCGTGCCCCTGGCGGCCCGTCTGGGGCTGCCTGTGGTCGCCACCCACCCGATCCAGTTTCTCGGTGCCCACGACTACGAGGCCCATGAAGCCCGCGTGTGCATCGCGGAGGGCGAGATCCTGGGCAACAACCGCCGCGTGCGCAAGTTCACCCGAGAGCAGTATTTCAAGTCCAGCGAGGAGATGGCCGCCCTCTTTGCCGACGTGCCCAGTGCCCTGGCCAATACCGCCGAAATCGCCCGCCGCTGCAACCTCAGTCTCACGCTGGGCAAGCCCCGACTGCCCGATTTCCCCATCCCGCCCGTCAACGGGGTGGTGATGTCGGTCGAAGACTATTTCCGTCATGTGTCGCACGAAGGTCTGCGTGTCCGTTTGCAGCACCTCTACCCGGATGAGGCCCGGCGAGAGGCCGAGCGCCCGCGCTATGTGGAGCGACTCGAGTTCGAGCTCAACACCATCCTCAAAATGGGGTTTCCCGGTTACTTCCTGATCGTGTCGGACTTCATTCAATGGGCCAAGGAAAATGGCTGTCCGGTCGGCCCGGGCCGTGGCTCAGGCGCGGGTTCGCTGGTGGCCTATGCGCTGCTCATCACCGACCTCGACCCCTTGCAGTACAACCTGCTCTTCGAACGCTTCCTGAACCCGGAGCGGGTCTCCATGCCCGACTTCGACATCGACTTCTGCCAGACGAATCGCGATCGCGTGATCGACTACGTCAAGGACAAATACGGCAAGGACGCGGTGAGCCAGATCGCCACTTTCGGTACCATGGCCGCCCGCGCCGCCATCCGGGACGTGGGCCGGGTGCTGGACTTTGCCTATGGCTTCTGCGATGGCATCTCGAAACTCATTCCGAACAAGCCGGGCATGAGCGTGACCTTGCAGTACCCGCCCGACCCACCCAAACCCGGCGACAAGAACAACTACGCCATCGCCATGGAGCCGATCCTGGCCGAGCGCATCCGCAAGGAAGAGGAAGTCAGGCAGCTGATCGAACTGGCCCAGAAGCTGGAAGGGATGACCCGCAACGTGGGCATGCATGCCGGTGGGGTGCTGATCGCCCCCGGCAAGCTGACCGACTTCTGTCCCCTGTACCAACAGCCGGGCAGTGCATCGGCCGTCAGCCAGTACGACAAGGACGATGTGGAAGCGGTGGGGCTCGTGAAGTTTGACTTCCTGGGGCTGGCCACGCTGACCATTCTCGAACTGGCCAGGGCATTCATCCGGCAGCGCCACCCGGACCAGCACGGGTTTGCCTTCGAGAACATTCCGCTCGATGACAAGTCCACTTACAAGCTGTTCCAGGATGGCAAGACCGAGGCCGTGTTCCAGTTTGAAAGCCGGGGCATGCAGGGCATGCTGCGCGACGCCAAACCCACCCGGCTGGAAGACCTCATTGCCCTCAACGCCCTGTATCGTCCAGGCCCGATGGACCTGATTCCCAGCTTTGTGGCACGCAAGCACGGCCGCGAGCCGGTGGAATACCCCCATCCGGCGGTGGCCGACATGCTGAGCGAGACCTACGGCATCATGGTCTATCAGGAGCAGGTGATGCAGACGGCGCAGATCCTGGGGGGCTACTCGCTCGGCGGTGCGGACCTGCTGCGCCGCGCCATGGGCAAGAAAAAGGCCGAGGAAATGGCCGAGCACCGGGAAAAATTCCGAGCCGGTGCGTTGGCCACGCACGGCATCGCTCAGGAGAAAGCCGACGAAGTTTTCGACCTGATGGAGAAGTTCGCGGGGTACGGCTTCAACAAATCCCATGCGGCCGCCTATTCCCTGCTGGCCTACCACACGGCCTGGCTGAAGGTGCATTTCACGGCGGAGTTCTACTGCGCCAACATGACCATCGAAATGGACGACACCGACAAGCTCAAGGTGTTGTTCGAGGACGCGCTGAAGTTCGGCATCACCTTCGAGTCTCCAGACGTCAACCGGGGTACCTATCGCTTCGAGCCGGTGAGCGACCAGGTCATCCGCTACGGTCTGGGGGCTGTGAAGGGCACCGGCCAGCAGGCGATCGAGGCCATTGTGGCGGCTCGAGAGGGCAAGGGTGTGGGCCCTGCTGGCGACACGGTGGGCCCGTTCAAAAGCCTGTTCGACTTCTGTAACCGCGTCGACCGCAGTCGCCTGAACAAGCGCACGGTGGAAGCCTTGATCAAGGCGGGGGCTTTCGATACGCTGGCGCTCAACCGCGCGGCCTTGCTGGCCTCGGTGGAGCGGGCTTTCGAGTTTGCGAACGCCCAGCAGGCCCATGCCCAGCAAGGCGGCCTGTTCGACCTGCTGGGTACCGATGACCACGGGGCCAGCACCCAGGAACCTGATCTGGTTGAGGCAATGCCCTGGGGTGTGAAAGAACGCCTCACGCACGAGAAAACCGCGATCGGTTTCTACCTGAGTGGCCACCTGTTCGACGAGGTGGAGCGGGAGGTGCGCCGTTTTGCCCGCACGCCCCTCAGCGACGTGGTGGACAGCCGCGACCCGCTGCTGCTGGCCGGCATCGTGACCGACCTGCGCATCATCAACGGGCAGCGTGGCAAGGTGGCCATCTTCAAGCTGGACGACAAGACCGGCACGCTCGAGGCCACGGCCGACGAAAGCCTGATCCACCAGCACAAACACCTGCTGAAGGATGACGAACTTGTGCTGGCCCAGGTGCTGGCCCAGCCTGACCGTTTTTCGGGCGGCCTGCGGCTCAAGGTGCAGCAGTTGTGGGACCTGGGTGCGGCGCGTTGCCGCTTCGGCAAGTACCTGAAAGTGGCCGTGAATGGCCAGAGCCCCGATGTGGCCGCCCTGGTCCGAGAATTCCCGCCACGCCGTGAGCAGAGCGAACTGGGCGAGCTGGTTCGAGGCTTGCCGGTACGTCTGCAGGTGTGGCGTGACACGGCCACTTGCGAACTCCAGCTCGACGATCGCTCCCTGTTCTTCCCTTCCGATGCCGCATTGGCTGCCTGGATGGCTCAGGCCCACGAGCGTCGTGCCGAGATCGTGTTCGACTGACTGGCAGGGACGAGCGTGCTCAGCCCTGAGGGCGAAAACCGAGGAGGATGGTGCCGGGAATCCGGCCGTTTTCGTCGGGGGGCAGGCGTCCGGTGCGCTCGATCGCCCGAAGGACGGCGCTGTCCCAACTGGCCACTCCGCTGGACTGACGCAGGCGGGCACTCACGATGGTGCCGTCTGGCAGCACCCGCAGTTCCACCTCGGCACGGGGGTTGCCCGGAATGAGGTCGGTGAAGACGATGTTGGGGCGTATGGCCGCGCCCAAACGGTTGGCATAGCTGGCTGAAGGCCCGGCCGACTGCTGGGCCGTACCGGTCGACTGCGGTGAGCCGGTGGCCCCTGCCTGACCCATCATGCGCTCGATATTGCGTTTTCGCTCGGCCTCCAGCTGGGCCTGCTGTTCGCGTTCTCGCCGATCCTGCTCGGCACGTTCCCGAGCTTCCTGTGCGCGTTGCGCTTCCAGCTGGCGGCGTCGCGCCTCGTCGGCACGCCGCTGTTCTTCCAGTCGCCGCTGCTCGGCTCGCTGCTGGTCCAGTCGCCGTTGCTCTTCCAGCCGTCGCTGCTCCTGTGCGCGCTGGACCGCGATGTCGGCCTCGCTGGGGGCGGGTGGTGGTGGCGTGGGGGCCGGGCGGGGTTGAGGTGCCGGGGGGGCGGGGGGCGGAGGCGGCGGTTCGACGGGTCGAGGGGCTGCCACCTGGGGCAGGCGTGACCACAATTCCGCCTCCAGAACCACCTGCGTGTCTTTTTGCCAGGCCACCCCCCAGGCGAGCGCCAGGATCAGCAGACCGTGAACCCCCAGGGCGATTGCCAGAGGTCCCCCCCATCGCCCTTGTTCGGGGGGATTCAGGTGGACGGTGTCGCTGCGGGCTTCCATGGCGGGCGCAAGTCGTTGGCCTTCAGCGGGACTGCTGGACCGACAGCCCCACCCGCTGGATACCGGCGCGTTGCAACGCGTCCATGGTCTTGATGACCTCGTCGTATTTCACGTTGCGATCGGCCGTGATGATCACGGGGGCTGGCGCCTGTCCTTCAGCCGGCGGGCCTTGCAGTTCCCGAACCCGGGCCACGAGCTCACGGGCCGTGACCGGTGATCCGGGGCCGCTCGTGGTCCCTTCCTTGACCTGCAGTTGCCCTTCGGCATCCACGATGACCTGTACAAAACGATCTGGCTGACGGGAAGCTTGGCCCACCGTGGGCAGTTCGATCTGGCTGGGTGAAATCAGGGGCGCGGTCACCATGAAAATGATCAGGAGCACCAGCATCACATCGATGAAGGGCACCATGTTGATCTCGCTCTTGGTGCGGCGAATCCGGGGGCGAGCGGTGACGACGGGCATGTGACTGGCTCCGTTCAGCGCCCGGGGGTGGCCTGCATGCCTGCTGCGGTGCCGGTGTTGGCCACGTTGCGGTGCAGGATGTTGGAGAACTCGTCCATGAAGCTTTCCATCCGGTTGGCCACGCGATCGATGTCGTGGGTGAACCGGTTGTAGGCCACCACGGCCGGAATGGCGGCAAACAGGCTGATGGCCGTGGCCACCAGTGCTTCGGCAATGCCCGGTGCCACGGTCGCGAGCGTCACCTGGGTGAGCGCCGCCAGTCCCGTGAATGCGTGCATGATGCCCCAGACTGTCCCAAACAGGCCGACATAGGGTGACACCGAACCCACGGAGCCGAGAAACGACAGGTTAGTTTCCAGCGCGTCCACCTCGCGCTGATAGCTGGCGCGCATCGCCCGCTGTGCGCCTTCGACCAGGGCATCGGGCTGGGTGATGCGGCGGTCCCGCAGTTTGTGGAATTCACGCATGCCGCTGGCGAAAATGCGTTCGGTCGGGCTGCCGTCGCTGGCGTTGCGCACAGCCACCTGATACAGATCGTTCAGGTTGGCTCCCGACCAGAAGGTCTTCTCGAACGCTTCGGTTTCGCGGCGAACCCGCTGGAGCAGGAAAATCTTGCGGAAAATCGCGGCCCAGCTGATGACAGACACGCTGATCAGCAGCAGCACAACGGCCTGAACCACCCAGGTGGCGTCCAGCAGCAACTGGAATACGGAAAAATCGTGGGTCATGGATGTTGCAAGACGTCAATGATCGCGGTCGGTATTCGGCCAGGGCGCATCTGTGCGGCATCCACCCAGCCGATGCGGATGGTGCCTTCACAGAGCAAACGGTCGGGTTGTCCTTCCTGCCGTTGCCAGGCCTCCTGCTGCAGTGTCATGGAGGCCCTTCCAAGTTCCTTGACTTCGGCGCTCACATGTAACACATCGTCAAGCCGGGCAGGACGATGGTAGCGAAGTTCGGTGCCGCTGACCACAAACATCCCGCCGGTCTCGTCGCGCAGGCGCTGCTGCTCCACGCCCAGGCTGCGCAGCCATTCGGTGCGGGCCCTCTCGAAAAACTTCAGGTAGTTGGCATAGAACACAATCCCCCCCGCATCGGTGTCTTCCCAGTACACCCGGACAGGCCAGTGGAACACGGTGGCCATGCCGACGTTCAGCCCGCTGCACCGGAGGTCGAGGCCCGGGGTTTGCGATGCTGGTCCCGCTCCACCTCCAGGCCGCGCCACAGGGGGGCGAGCTGATTGAGCACGCCGTTCACATACTTGTGGCCATCGGTGCCGCCGAACGATTTGGCCAGTTCGATGCATTCGTTGATCACGACACGCCAGGGCACGTCCACGCAGTGGCGGAACTCGTAAGCGCCTATCCAGAGCACCCCACGTTCAATGGGCGAGATTTCGGCCAGCGATCGGTCCAGCAGGGGGGTGATGGCCGCATCCAGCTCGGCAGCCTCGGCAATGCAGCCGTGCAGCAAGGCATCGTAGTGGGCACTGTCGGCCTTGTGGAAGCCGCTGAGGTCTCGGGTGAAGACATCGATCGCGTCGGCCTCGTTGCGTCCCACCAGGTGCTGGTACAGGGCCTGCAGGGCAAATTCCCGAGCCCGGGTGCGCCCCGATTTGTCGGAGGCCTTGCGTGGCCGGGCAGTTGTGGCTGGGGCGGGCTTGCTCATGACGCGTCCAGCGATTGGAGCAGCCTCGCCATTTCGACCGCCACCTGAGCGGCGTCGCGGCCTTTGTCATCCTGACGGGCCACGGCCTGCGAGAGGTTCTCGGTGGTGAGAATGGCGTTGGCAATCGGAATGTGCTGATCCAGTCCGACACGGGTCACACCGGCGGCGGATTCGTTGCAAACCAGTTCGAAGTGGTAGGTCTCGCCACGAATCACGCAGCCCAGTGCCACCAGGGCATCGAAGCGGTCGGTCTCGGCCAGGGCCTGCAAAGCCAGGGGCACTTCGAGTGCACCCGCCACCTGAACGTGTTCGATGTGGTCTTCGGCCACGCCCAGCTGGAGCAGCTCGTTGCGGCATGCCACGACCAGCGCATCGGTGATGCCCTGGTTGAATCGCGCCTGCACGATACCGATACGCAATCCGCAGCCGTCCAGCGCGCCCGCGCTGCCCTTGTTCGCACCCAACATGTCTCTATCCTTCCGTCTTGCTCAGAAATCCGACCACTTCCAGACCGTAGCCGGTCATGCTGGGCATGCGACGAGGCTTACCCAGCAACTGCATCTTGTGAACGCCGCATTCGCGAAGGATCTGCGCACCGATGCCGTAGGTTCGCAGGTCCATCCGACCCCGCTCCGGGGCCTGTGCCGAACGGGCGGTGCCTTCGAACTGGGCCAGCAACTGGTCGGCACTTTCGCCGCAGTTGAGGAGCACCACCACGCCGGCGCCTTGGGTGGCCATGTGACGCAGGCTCGTCTCCAGTGTCCAGGAGTGCATGGAGCGGCCCACCTCCAGCGCATCCAGCACGCTGAGGGGTTCATGCACGCGGACACTCACCGTTTCGTCTGCTCCCCACTGGCCCCGCACCAGCGCCAGATGGACCGCGCCGCTTGTGTCATCCCGGAAGGCGTGAGCCTGGAATTCGCCATACGCGGTGCCCAGCGGGCGAGAGCCTACACATCGGACGAGGCTTTCGGTTCGGCTGCGGTATTCGATCAGGTCGGCAATCGTGCCGATCTTCAGGCCGTGTTCGGCGGCGAAGATCTGGAGGTCAGGCAGGCGAGCCATCGTCCCGTCGTCTTTCATGATCTCGCAGATCACGGCCGCCGGCGTGCAGCCGGCCATCGCCGACAGGTCGCACCCGGCTTCGGTATGGCCGGCGCGCATCAGCACGCCACCATCCACCGCCTGCAGCGGGAAAATGTGCCCGGGCTGCACCAGGTCATCGGGTTGTGCATCGGGCGCCACCGCCACCTGCACCGTGCGGGCGCGATCGGCCGCCGAGATACCGGTGGTGACGCCCTCTGCCGCTTCGATGGACACCGTGAAGGCGGTGCCCATTTTGGTCCCGTTGCGAGGGACCATGGGTGGCAACCGGAGCCGTTCACAGCGCTCCCGAGTGAGGGTGAGACAGATCAGTCCCCGTCCGAAACGCGCCATGAAGTTGATGGCATCGGCGGTGACATGGTCGGCGGCCAGGACCAGATCGCCCTCGTTCTCGCGGTCTTCCTCGTCGACGAGGATGACCATGCGACCCGCCTGGATCTCGGCGACGATGTCTTCCACCGGCGAGATACCTGCCGGGGTCAGGGGGGTGAGTGGGGGGTTCATGTAGGGGTTGCTCCGAGCATGCGCTCGACGTAACGCGCAATCAGGTCGATTTCGAGGTTCACGGGGCTGCCAGTCTGCAGGTGACCCAGTGCCGTGTTCTGCACCGTGTGGGGAATCAGGTTGATGCTGCACTCGCAACCCTCGGGCAGGTCCTGCACCCGATTGACGGTGAGGCTCACGCCATTGACCGTGATCGAGCCCTTGTAAGCCAGGTATTTGCCGAGTGATGCGGGAGCCAGCACACGCAGTTCCCAGCTTTCGCCCACCTGAGCAAAATGGGACACGCGACCGATGCCATCCACATGACCCGAGACGATATGCCCGCCGAGTCGATCATGGGCGCGCAGGGCTTTTTCGAGGTTGACCGGGCCAGGCTGGTCGAGACCGGCTGTCTTGGCGAGCGATTCGGCCGATATGTCGATGGTGAACAGGCGAAGCGGCTGCTCGAGTGTGGTGACGGTCATGCATGCCCCGTTCAGTGCGATGCTGTCACCCAGTCCCACATCGTCGAGGTAGCGGGGAGGCGCCTCCACGGTCAGGCGTTTGCCGTGCTGTTGGGAAGAGCCGAGGGAGTGGACGGCGGCGATGCGCCCCACGCCGGTGATGATGCCGGTGAACATGTCGATATTGTCGCAGGATTGCCGAAGCCCCGCCGGTTATCGGCTGAATTCGTCGACCAGGGTCTTGAATTCGTCGATGTCTTCAAAGCTGCGGTAGACGCTGGCGAAACGAATATAAGCCACTTTGTCCAGCTTCTTCAGTTCGCGCATCACCCATTCGCCCAGCTGGTGCGAAGGCACTTCTCGTGCACCCAGATTGAGGAGTTTTTCCTCGATCCGTTCGACCGACGCGTCCACCTGCTCGGTGCTGACAGGGCGTTTGCGCAGCGCCAGCGAGAAACTGGCACGCAACTTGACAGGGTCGTAGTCGATGCGGCGCCCGTCTTTCTTCACCACCGCTGGAAAGGTGACTTCCGGCCTTTCGTAGGTGGTGAAACGCTTGTCGCACTGCACGCATCGGCGCCGGCGCCGGATGAACAGCCCTTCCTCGGCCACCCGCGTTTCCACCACCTGGGTGTCGGCGTGGCCGCAGAAAGGGCACTTCATGGACTTATTTGTAGACTGGGAAACGCGCGGTCAGCGCGTTCACCTTGGCACGCACCGCTTCGATGTTGGCCGCATCGCGCGGGTTGTCCAGCACATCGGCGATCAGGTGGGCGGTCAGGCGGGCCTCCTCGTCCTTGAAGCCGCGGGTGGTCATGGCCGGGGTGCCGATGCGCACGCCGCTGGTGACCATCGGCTTTTCCGGATCGTTGGGAATGGCGTTCTTGTTGATGGTCATGTGAGCGCTGCCCAGCACGGCCTCGGCTTCCTTGCCGGTGATGCCCTTGGCGCGCAGGTCCACCAGCATCACGTGACTTTCGGTGCGGCCGCTGACGATGCGCAGACCGCGCTGGGTCAGCGTTTCGGCCACGATCTGGGCGTTCCTGACCACCTGCTGCTGGTAGGCCTTGAATTCCGGCGACAGGGCTTCCTTGAAAGCCACCGCCTTGGCCGCGATCACGTGCATCAGCGGGCCGCCCTGCAGGCCAGGGAAGATGGCGCTGTTGATCGCCTTCTCGTGCTGGGCCTTCATCAGGATGATGCCGCCGCGCGGGCCGCGCAGGCTCTTGTGGGTGGTGGACGTCACCACGTCGGCAAACGGCACCGGGTTGGGGTAGACGCCGGCGGCGATCAGGCCGGCGTAGTGGGCCATGTCGACCATGAAGATGGCGCCGACTTCCTGGGCGATCCTGGCGAAACGCTCGAAATCGATGCGCAGGCTGTAGGCCGACGCACCCGCGATGATCAGCTTGGGGCGGGTCTCGCGCGCCTTGGCTTCCATGGCGTCGTAGTCGATGGCTTCATTCTTGTCCAGCCCGTAGCTGACGACGTTGAACCACTTGCCCGACATGTTCAGCGGCATGCCGTGGGTCAGGTGGCCGCCTTCGGCCAGGCTCATGCCCATGATGGTGTCGCCGGGCTTGAGGAAGGCCAGGAACACGGCCTCGTTGGCAGACGCCCCGCAATGCGGCTGCACGTTGGCGGCGTCGGCACCGAACAGCTGCTTGACGCGGTCGATGGCCAGTTGCTCGGCCACGTCCACGTATTCGCAGCCGCCGTAGTAGCGCTTGCCGGGGTAGCCTTCGGCGTACTTGTTGGTCAGTTGCGTGCCCTGGGCGGCCATCACGGCCGGGGAGGCGTAGTTTTCGCTGGCGATCAGCTCGATGTGGTGTTCCTGGCGGGCGTTTTCGGCTTGGATGGCGGCGAACAGCTCGGGGTCGGTCTGTTCAATCAGGATGTGGCGGTCGTACATGGCAGTCCTGTGGAGGTCGGATGACCCGTGGCGAAATGGCTGATCACGGGCTGCCCAGGCGAACGGCTCTGCACCGGGCTGCTTACCTGGCCACGGTCGTGCGCTTCCCAGTGGTGTCCCACATCAGCCTGCCCGGGTTGGATGACCCGAAATGGCCTATCGCCAGTTGCGCACCGGGTTATTTTATCAGGACGCCTTCGCGAGTGCCGGGTGCGGATCGGGGCGGGCTTCGGCCTCGAGCTCGAGGGGTTCTTGCTCGGACGGCATCGGAGCGGGGGTGGTTTCTGCGGGTGAGCGACGCTGGAAAGCATTGAATGCCACGCGTTGCCCTTGTGCCACCCGTTTGAGGCGGTCGTGTTCCGACAGAACCTTGTCGATGTAATCCTGTCCGTCACTGGTCACAGCGCCCACATAGAGTCGCAGGCCACCCTCGGTGGAGCCGGCTCGACGGATGTTTTCTTCGAGCACCATGGCACCGACACGGAGGTTGGTCACGGGGTCGAAGGCCGCCATCGTGCCCCCGAAGATTTCGTATTTGTCGGTGTGCACCCGTGTCATCACCTGCATGAGACCATGGGCTCCCACGGGACTGGCAGCGAACGGGTTGAAGCCGGATTCCATGGCCATGACGGACAGGATCAGCTTGGGGTCGATCTTCAGCTTGTTGCCAACCTCGTAGGCTTCTGCAACGAGGGCGCTGATCGGCTCCTTGGCCACTCGGTACTTGCGGCTGAGCCAGTCGGCCAGCAGGGCCTGGTGTTCCGGCAGTTCGGTAGGGTCGGCCGCTGTCACCCGGTCGATGGCGGTCGGGTCGGCCAGTTCACCCTGCGCGGCGAGTTGTCGGTCCATCAGCCAGCCGAAGATGCGGTTTTCCACGCTTTCGCGCAAGCCGGGCTGGGTCAGCAACATACCGACGAGCAGGGCCAGTGCGACGCCCAGCATGGCCATGCTGTTGTGCGTGACGGTCATCAAACCTTGTGCCGTGTCGCGGCACGCGGTCTGCAACGGTTTCAGGTACCCGGTTGCCCGGGCGGATGGTGGCGCTGTCATAGCACACTCCTTTCTGCGCAACATGCTGACTGTCCGGCAGCAAGCCGCACTCGATTGGGGGTCGCCATTGATAACTCTTTCCGGTCATCAACTTAGCCGGGGTCGGCAGCGTCCTAGGGTTTATACCAAGGGATAAGTTGGAGCGGATGGTAGGGGTGTGCAAATGCGATGTCAATACTTTAGATTAAGCTCTTAATTCAATTTTGATATATGAAAAGCATCTCTTTCCTGTGAAGTCACCTCGATGTTGCAAAAAAACAATGGCAACTTGGGTGGCCATATAAAAAAACAGCTGGCCATGCTCGGGCCTGTTGATTACATTGGAATCGTCTGTCAGGGCGCTTAACGATCCAGCCCGATCAGGCCACTGCCCGCGATGAGGTCCGCCTTGTTGCCTGGCAATCCTCAGGAAGCAATCGTTGCTTCCGGCTTGGCGCGACGATAAAACTCCGCCAAGCCTATCGGCATCGGACTGGGTCCGGCCGGAGACCCCGGTGGGTAAAGCCTGCCGGGGTCTTGTTGTTTCCAAGGGTCAATCTCGGGTGGCTCTGGCCCTGACCGCGGCCATGTAGGCTGCTCCATCGGGAGGACGTCCGTTGCGCTGACTTTCCCAGATCGTTCGACCCAGGCAATCCATCACCTCGTGGTGGGCCTCGTGCAGCGAACCCAGTCGGGCGGCCAGCAGTTCCACCGCCTGCCGGATGCCGGGCGGCTGATCGATTGAGCACTGTTCACTGACGCTGAGGTGCATCGACAGATGCAGGAAAGGGTTGTCCCGGTCGGGCGAAACCGTCTGCATGTCAGCCATTGCCCGATCCAGATCGCCCAGGATGGGGTGGTATTCAGGGTGACGCTGTATCCATTCGCCTGCGAGGATTTCGATGGGTTCCATCGGAGTCGCCTGGGCCTGCTTGAGGTAAACGCCGCAGAAAAAACGGCGCACGTCGGCTTGGGAAGGTTGAAACATGTGGGAATTGTCGTCTTTTCAGATTTTCCAGGCAGGCAATTCCCAATGGCGCCACAGGGCCAGCGCTCGCAATCCGAACGTGACGATCACACAGAGCAGCATGGCTTGGCCCGGTGAATCGGTCCAGGTCCACCAGCCCACGTAAGCCCATCCGCCGGCAAATGCACACAGGGCATAGGGTTGGTGATCCTGAAACGCGCGGGGAATGTCGTTGCAGATCACGTCGCGCAAGACCCCGCCGAACACGCCAGTGACCACCCCCATCAGCACAGCCACCAGTGCGGGCGATCCGCTGTGCAGCGCCTTGCTCACGCCGGCGGCCGCAAACAGCCCCAGGCCCAGCGCATCGGGCCATTGCATGGCTTTTTCGGTGGGCTCGAAATGCCGGTGTTTCATGAACAGCATGGCTGCGACGCACAGACCCATGAGGAGCCACAGCCAGTGGACATGTTCGACCCAGAAGAAGGGTCGCTGGTCCAGCAGGAGATCACGCAAGGTGCCACCGCCAAAGGCGGCGAGGAAGGTCACCGTGAACACACCCACTGCATCCAGCTGTTTGCGGGCACCGGCAATGAGCCCTGACAAGGCAAATGCCAGCACAGCGGCGGCTTCGATGGCCACACTCAGGCGGTAGGCCCATAGGGAGAGTTCCTGCATGGCTTGATGTTAGAGTCTTTTCGTGACATTTGCGCCCATCACCGATCCCTGGTTCTATGCCGTGGCCGTCCCGGCGGTGCTGCTCATGGGCATCAGCAAGAGCGGATTCGGTTCCGGTTTGGGTTCGCTGGTGGTGCCCATGATGGCACTGGTGGTGACCGTTCCTCAGGCCGCGGCCATCATGATGCCCCTGTTGCTGATCATGGATGTGCTGGGCATGGCCGCATTCCGACGCGATGTCGATTGGCGGCTGTTTCGTTTCCTGGTGCCGTATGCCCTGATGGGGACCCTGGTGGGCACCTTGCTCTTCAAGTGGGTGGATCCCCGCCTGGTGGCGGGACTGGTTGGCCTGCTGACACTGCTTTTCCTGGCTCAGCGTGTGCTGTTTCCCCCGCGCCCTGATGCCCCGTCGCCGCCGCGATGGATCGGGGCACTTCTGACCGTCACATCGGGCTTCACCAGTTTCATTGCACACGCCGGAGGCCCGCCACTGAACGCCTATGTCATTCCCTTGCGGCTCAAGCCCATCGTCTTCACGGCGACCCTGGCCTTTCTGTTTTTCGTGGTCAACCTGTCGAAGTGGATCCCTTACGCCTGGCTGGGCTTGCTGGACTGGCAGCAGATGTCGACGGCAGTGATGCTGATGCCACTGGCTCCCTTGGGCGTATGGGTGGGGGTGTGGCTGGCCCGGCGCATCCAGCCGGCGCTCTTTTACCGGATCGTCTACCTGGGGATGCTGCTGACAGGGCTGAAACTCGTCTGGGATGGCTGGCTGGCCGGCTGATGGTTGTCCCTCCGATGACACGCTGACGTTGCATTCGTCGGTACATTTCGGGCATGCGACAGTTTGAGCGTCTTCAGGACATCGATCAATGCATCGGAACGTTAGTGGCCCTCAGCCCGTGGATCGAAGTGAATCAGGAGCAGGTCAACCGCTTCGCCGATGCCACCGGCGATCATCAGTGGATCCATGTCGATCCGGAAAAGGCCCGTCAGGGTCCTTTCGGTACGCCCATTGCCCATGGTTTTCTGACCCTATCGCTCATGCCCCGTTTCCTGGAGTCGAGTCTGGGGTTCGGGGATGTGAGGATGGGCGTGAATTACGGCATGAACCGGGTTCGTTTCACGGCCCCGGTACCGGTCGGAAGCCGGTTGAGGGCGCATCTGCATCTTCAGTCTTGCGATCCGATTGAGCCGGCGGGTCGTCAGCTGACCTGGCAGGTCCATGTCGAGCGCGAGGGCGGTGACAAGCCAGTGTGCGTGGCCGAGTTCCTCGCTCGGCTTTACACCTGATCCATGCCAAAGCCCTGCTGTCGCCAGGCTTCGTAAGTGACCACGGCCACCGCATTGGACAGATTCAGGCTTCTCTGGCCGGCCCGCATCGGCAACCGCAGCCGTTGCGCTGGGGGAAACGACTCCCGCAATTCAACCGGGAGCCCCTGGGTTTCCGAGCCGAAAACCAGCCAGTCACCGGACTGAAACCGGGTTTCATAAACGCTTCGGGTACCTTTGGTCGTCATGGCAAAGAGCCGCCCGGCATCGGGTTGCTCGCGATCGAGAAAAGCCTCCCAGTGGCTGTGACGCCGCACATCCGCGTATTCGTGGTAGTCCAGACCGGCTCGGCGCATGTGCTTGTCTTCCATGGAAAAACCCAGTGGCTCGACAAGGTGCAACCGGCAGCCCGTGTTGGCGCAAAGCCGGATGACATTGCCCGTGTTGGGTGGAATTTCGGGGTGAACCAGAACGATATGAAACATGGACCACTCCTTACGCCGTGCGTACCCAGGTAGCCTGAGGGGCTTCCTGAGGATGGGTGTCGGGGTCCGGTGCCGGTGTTCGGGCAAAAACCAGCGCGCTCACTTCACTGGCGCCGGCCTCCATCAGCAGCCGGGCGGCGGCCCTCAGCGTCGATCCCGTGGTCATCACATCGTCAATCAATATCCAGTGGCGGTTCTCCAGGCGGTCACGCAGATCGGGTGGAATCGCAAAGGCACGCGCGGCATGCCTTTCCCGGTCGTTCAGCGCCAGCCGATGCTGGAGCTGCGTGGTGTGGTGCCGGATCAGGAAATGGGCATGGATTGGGACCGACACGGATTTGCCGATCGATCGAGCCAGCTCCCAGGACTGGTTGTAACCCCTTTCCACCAGGCGATGCGTGGTGAGCGGGATGGGAATCAACCCGTCACACCCCGCCAGCCAGGTTTCCACACCTGGAATCTCGAGCATCATTCGGGCCATTTCCCGCGCCCATGCCGGGCGGCCCCGAAACTTGAATTCACCCACCACTTCGGTCCATGGCCAGGCATAGGGCACCCGGGCCAGACAGGTGCTCAGGTCGTGATCGGGTTTTTTTTCACAGGACGAACAGAGTTCCAGCCCGGGAGCCAATGGCAGGGCGCACCCAGGGCAACGGGGCTGGAGACGGCCGTATGCCGTCTCACAAGCCTTGCAGACGGGTTGATCGGCCCAGGATCGGCACACGGCACACAAAGTGGGTAAGGAAGGAAGGGTGAACCGAGGTGGCATCCCGCCACTATACTGGCTGCGCTTTCTCCTTCCGTCATGTCCCAATCTGTCACTCCTGCTGCTGTTCCTGACCTTGATCCGGTTGCGGTCGACCGCTGGCTCAAGCGTCCCAGGCAGTCCAGCCCCTGGCTCAACGAAGAGGTGGCTCGCCGGATGGAATCCCGGCTGGACTGGATCACGCAACGCCCGCAACACTGGATCCATTGGTCCCCGCTGCTGGGCGGCCTGGCGGCGCATGCCCGGTTGCTGGCCCGCTACCCGGAAGCCCGTTGCCAGATCCAGGGTGAGCAGGTGGAGGCGGCCTCGGCCCTGCTGGAGGGCCAGGCCCGTGGACCCGGATGGCGACGCTGGCTGGATCGCTGGACCCGTCCAACACCCATCGCAGACCTTGAGCCCCAGGCAGCGGACCTCGTGTGGGCGAACATGGTTCTGCATCTCTACCCGCGGCCAGATGAGGTGCTCAAGCAGTGGTTGTCGGCTTTGCGTACGGGCGGCTTCGTGATGTTTTCGTGTCTCGGGCCAGATACCCTCAAGGAATGGCGGCAGTGGCACCGGGAAGAGGGAATGGCACCCCCGGCCCATGCCATGACCGACATGCACGACTGGGGGGATATGCTGGTGGAAACGGGTTTTGCGCAACCGGTCATGGACATGGAGCGACTGACGCTGACCTATCCCAGCGCCGAGCGGATGATCGAAGATCTTCGTTCATGGGGGCGAAATCTGCACCGTGAGCGTGACCGACGCACCTGGAGTCGACAGGAGCGACAACGCTGGCTCGACCGACTCGAAGCAGGCATGCCGCGACAGACGGATGGACAGCTCTTCCTGACGTTCGAGCTCATTTACGGCCATGCCATCAAGCCGGCCCCCCGGGTGAAGCTCGCCGAAAGCACCGCCGTCTCGTTGAGCGACATGCGGACCTTGCTCAGGCAATCCCGCTAAAGCCTGACGTTCTAGTCGAAATATCGACGGAGGCTGATGAATCCGCGGCTACAATTGACATAGATCAAAAGCATCTCGCTTTCTTGACGGTAGTCACTTGTGAAGTAACCACTCGACTAAGCCTGTGCCCGACCTTTCCCCGATCGATCGGCTGCCCTCAGAACAGTCTGACGTGCGGATCTGGTTGCTGAAACGCAACTGTTCCATGACGCCGACTCAACTGGGTATCGCTTACGCGATGCTGGCTGTTCTTTCGCTGTCGGTTGCCGGTTTTTTCTGGTGGTTCGGGGCGGTGATGGTGCTGCCTTTTGCGGCGCTGGAGTTGTTGGCGCTCGGGGTGGCCTTTCTGCTGTATTGCAGGCATGCCACCGATCACGAACGCATTCGCCTTCAGCCCGACCGGTTGATCGTGGAATGGGAAAGTGGAGGCAGGCTGCTCAGGCGGGAGCTTCCGCGAGAGTGGGTGAGGGTACAGTCAGGCGTAGGCCGTGGCGAACTCGTGAGCCTGATGGCTTCGGGGCAGACGGTTCAAGTCGGACGTTACCTGCGCCCCGATCTGCGTGGACAACTCGCCACCGAGTTGCGTCATGCTTTGTGTCGATGAACCTGAGTCAGGGATAGCCCGTAAGCGAGATCTTCGTAAAGTTTGGTGTAATCGGTATTGATATAAATCAATACTTATATTTGAGGCAACAAAAGTGAGCACGATGAAGAAGCCCGTTCAATCGTTGCGCCGGCGCTGTTCCAGCGCGAAGAGCGCTGTTGCGGTGTCCTTGCTGGGAGGAATGGCCTGGTTGTCAACCGCAGCCTATGCGGTGAGCGATCTGCCCGGAGGCCCGGCTCGCAACCAGTTGAATTTCCACCCACCGGCCACCCAGATTGCCGAAGCTCAGCACTGGCTGCACTGGTTCATGCTGGCCATCTGCACGATCATTTTCGTGCTGGTGTTTGGGGTGATGTTCTACTCCATCATCAAGCATCGCAAGTCGGTCGGCCACAAATCGCAAGAGCTGCCTGAACCCATCTGGGTGGAGCTGGGCTGGACCATTGTCCCGCTCCTGATCGTGATCGGCATGGCCCTGCCGGCCACCAAGGTCCTCGTGGCCCAGAAAGACACCACCAACAGCGACATCACCATCAAGGTGACCGGCATGCAGTGGAAGTGGGGTTACGACTACATCAAGGGTGAAGGCGAAGGCATCGGTTTTCTTTCCACCCTCGACCCTGCCCATCGGGCCATGTCTGACAGCGGTCGTCCCGATCAAGTCACCGACTATCTGTTGAAGGTGGACAACCCCATGGTGGTGCCGGTTGGCAAGAAAATCCGCATCATCACCACTGCCAACGACGTGATTCACGCCTGGATGGTGCCTTCTTTTGGCGTCAAGCAGGATGCCATTCCTGGCTTCGTCCGAGACACCTGGTTCCGTGCCGAGAAAACCGGCGACTTTTATGGTCAGTGCGCCGAATTGTGCGGCAAGGAGCACGCCTACATGCCCATCCACGTGAAAGTGGTGTCGCAAGAAGCCTACTCCGCCTGGGTGAAAGAGCAAAAGGAATTGCTGGCCGCCAAGGCCGATGACCCGACCAAAGTCTGGGCTCTGTCTGATCTCGTCGCCCGCGGTGCATCCGTGTATGCAGCCAATTGCGTGGCCTGTCATCAGGCCAATGGTCAGGGCTCCGGTCCCTTCAAGCCGCTGGATGGCTCTGCCATCGTCACGGCCGAAGACAGCTCCGAATACATCCAGATCATGTTGAACGGCAAGGGCGCCATGCCGGCCTGGAAGCAATTGTCTGACACCGAAATCGCTGCTGTCATGACCTACGCCAAGAACAGCTGGTCCAATGACACCCAGCGACTGGTCCAGCCTGCCGATGTGCTGGCAGCGCGCAAGTGAGTTCAGTTTTGAAATTTGAAACGAGGAAATCGCCATGAGTGCAGTGCTTGACCATCACGACGCGCACGACCACGATCATCACCACGCCCCCACCGGGTGGCGCAGATGGGTGTACGCGACCAACCACAAGGACATCGGCACCCTGTATCTGCTGTTCAGCTTTGTCATGCTGATGGTGGGCGGTGTACTGGCGCTCGGTATTCGTGCCGAACTGTTCCAGCCTGGCTTGCAACTGATCAATCCGGAACTGTTCAACCAATTGACCACGATGCACGGCATCATCATGGTGTTTGGTGCCATCATGCCGGCGTTTGTGGGCTTTGCGAACTGGATGTTGCCACTGCAGATCGGCGCCTCCGACATGGCTTTCGCCCGCATGAACAACTTCAGCTTCTGGCTGATGGTGCCGGCTGCGATCATCCTGGTCTTGTCGTTCTTCATGCCGGGCGGTGCCATGGCCGCTGGCTGGACGATGTATGCCCCGTTGACCCTCCAGATGGGTCCGGCCATGGATGCCTCGATTTTTGCCATGCACATTCTGGGTGCCTCATCCATCATGGGCTCGATCAACATCATCGTGACCATCCTCAACATGCGTGCCCCTGGCATGACGCTGATGAAGATGCCGATGTTCGCCTGGACCTGGCTCATCACCGCCTATCTCCTGATTGCCGTGATGCCTGTGCTGGCTGGTGCCATCACCATGACGCTGACCGATCGTCACTTCGGTACCAGCTTCTTCAACCCCGCTGGTGGCGGTGACCCGGTGATGTATCAGCACATCTTCTGGTTCTTTGGTCACCCCGAGGTGTACATCATGATCTTGCCGGCCTTCGGCATCATCAGCCAGGTGGTGCCAGCCTTCAGCCGGAAGAAACTGTTCGGCTACGCCTCCATGGTGTACGCGACCGGTTCCATCGCCATCCTGTCCTTCGTCGTGTGGGCTCACCACATGTTCACCACCGGCATGCCGGTCACGGGCCAGTTGTTCTTCATGTACAGCACCATGCTGATTGCCGTGCCCACGGGCGTGAAGATCTTCAACTGGATCGCCACCATGTGGAAGGGTTCGATGACCTTCGAAACCCCGATGCTGTGGTCCGTCGGTTTTATCTTCGTGTTCACGATAGGTGGTTTCACGGGCCTGATTCTGTCGGTGGCGCCGCTTGACATCAACTTCCAGGACACCTACTACGTGGTGGCTCACTTTCACTACGTGCTGGTGGCCGGATCGCTGTTTGCCATGTTTGCCGGCGTCTATTACTGGTTGCCCAAGTGGACCGGTGTGATGTATTCGGAAACACGAGGCAAGATCCACTTCTGGTGGTCGATGATCTCTTTCAACATCACCTTCTTCCCGATGCACTTCCTGGGTCTTGCCGGCATGCCCCGTCGATACGCCGACTATCCCATGCAGTTCGCCGATTTCAACGCGATTGCATCGATTGGCGGTTTCGCTTTCGGTTTTGCACAGGTCTACTTCTTCCTCTTCGTGATCCTGCCTGCCATGCGTGGCCAGGGCGAAAAGGCCCCTCAGAAGCCCTGGGAAGGTGCCGAGGGTCTGGAATGGGAAGTGCCATCGCCGGCGCCTCATCACACCTTCGAGAATCCGCCCAAGCTGGACGCAACGGCCACCCGTGTGATTGGCTGACAGGGGTTCCGAATTGGCCATTTCGCCTGAAAAACGCAAGAGCAACGTGAAGCTGGGACTCGTTCTCGCTTCCGTGGCACTCGCCTTCATGTTGGGTTTCGTTGCGAAATTTGTCCTCCTGGGTGCCTGAACATCATGTCTCTGCGCAAGGAAAATCTGAAGATCGTTGGCAAACTGGGTGTGATTGCCCTCGGGATGTTTGCTTTCGGCTATGCCCTGGTGCCCATTTACCGCGCGATCTGCGAGGTGACGGGCATCAACATCCTGGCCCTTTCCGAAAGACAGGTGCCTGGCCTGGCGCCCACCTTGCCCGCCAACACGCAGGTTGACAGATCCCGTACCATCGTGGTCGAGTTCGATACCAATGTGCGTGGCCCCTGGGATTTCCGGCCGCTGGTTCGCTCCATGGAGGTCCATCCGGGTGAGCTGAACACCGTGATGTACGAATTCCAGAACATTCAGACCCGCCAGATGGCTGCCCAGGCGATTCCCAGTTACGCCCCCAAGCAGGCTGCTCGCCATTTCAACAAGCTGGAATGCTTCTGTTTCACCCAGTACACCCTTCAGCCTGGTGAAATGAAAGAGTGGCCGGTGGCTTTCGTGATCGATCCCCGCATTCCGAAAGACGTGACCACCATCACCCTGTCCTACACCTTCTTTGAAGTCGGCGGCCGTACGCCTGTGGCTCCCTCTGCATCGGCAGGCCCTGGCTTGCCGCTGGCTGAAGCCCCCGTCTGGTTTTCCACCGCACTTCGGGGCAATTCCTGATGGCCACTCGCCCCAGACCCAAGGCCAGCATCGTCGATAACGTCCGTGCGGTGCTTTGGGGTTTTCTCGGCGTTCGCCGCAAGAGTGACTTTCAAGAAGACATTGTCAAGCTCAATCCCATCCATCTGATGATCACGGGCGTGGTGCTGGCTTTTCTCTTTGTGGGTGTTCTCATGGCGCTGGTCTTCTGGATTGCCGGCTGAGTCCACTTTTCATCTCATCATCATCAACAAGCGATCGCAACAGGAGTGAGAATGTCCGCAGCAACGCAAGGCTCCACGCCGTACTACTACGTCCCCGGACTCTCCCGACATCCTTTCATGTCGGCAGTGGGTCTGTTCTTCTTCATTCTGGGCGCCGGTCAGTGGATCAATGGCAGTCCGTGGGGAATGTACTCCCTGCTTTTCGGGCTGGTCTGGTGGCTGGTGGTGTTGTACCAATGGTTCCGTGATGCCATTGCCGAGAGCGAAGGGGGTTTGTACGGCCGCAAGATCGACATCTCCTATCGCTGGAGCATGACCTGGTTCATCTTCTCGGAGGTGATGTTCTTCGGCGCCTTCTTCACCGCACTCTGGTGGGCCCGTTCCCATTCCGTGCCTGCCCTCGGCAGTATTGAGAACGCCCTGATCTGGCCCGATTTCCAGGCTGTCTGGCCTTCGGTGATGGCGGGTGCGACCGCTTCGCCTGCAGGCATCGTGGAGCCATTCCAGACGATGGGGCCTTTCTGGTTGCCCACGATCAACACGGCGCTGCTGCTGACATCGGGCGTGACCCTCACCATTGCCCACCACGCCCTGCAAGACGGCAACCGCACCAAGACCATCGCCTTCATGTGGTTGACGGTGCTGCTGGGCGCGATCTTCCTGTGTGTTCAGGGATACGAGTACTTCTATGCCTATTCGGCTCTGAATCTTCGTCTGGATTCCGGTATTTTCGGATCGACGTTTTACCTGCTGACCGGGTTCCACGGATTCCACGTGTTGGTCGGCATGCTCATGCTGCTGTTCATCACCTTGCGTCTCCAGAAAGGTCATTTCAGCAAGGAGCGTCACTTCGGATTCGAAGGGGCTGCCTGGTACTGGCACTTCGTGGATGTGGTCTGGCTGGGTCTTTACATTCTCGTGTACTGGATGTGACCTCGTCCCATCTCAACAAAAAAGCGCCTCAGGGCGCTTTTTTGTTGAATGGTTCAGCGCACGGGAAGACCCGTCGGCTGTATCCAGCCTAGGTGATAGCTGACAATCACGGCCATGAAAAGGATCACGGAAACGCCGATACGTACCGTCAAAGCCCGGGCCATTCGACGAGAACGTTGGGCGTCGCCGCTACCGGAGTCGCCTCGCATCATGGCCACGAGTGCGCCCGCCAGACTGGCGATGATGACCACAAAAGCGCCGATGACAAAGTATTTCATGGAAGCGATTATCGGATGAGTGCGAAAACCACACGATGGGGTTTCTGGATCATCACCTTGGCCACCCTCATCGCGCTGTCGGTCACCGCCAGCCTGGGCTTCTGGCAACTCGGTCGAGCGGCCGAAAAGGAGAGGCTGGCCGAACAGCGCGAATCTCGCCAGTTTCTGCCGCCTGCCGGTTGGGATGACCTCAGTCTGGCCGACAGCCGCAATGACTGGAATGCCTGGTGGGATCGATCGGTTGAACTGGAGGGGCGATGGCACCATGAAGCCACGGTCTTTCTCGAAAACCGAACGATGAATGGCAGGACGGGTTTCTTCGTGGTGACCCCACTGCTGCAGGAGGGCAGTTCCTCATCGATCGTCGTCGTGCGTGGCTGGGTCCCGAGACGCCTTGATGACCGGACCGCACTTCCGGAACTGGCTGAAACGGACGAATGGGTGCGCGTGAAAGGAAGATTGGCCCCGCCTCCTTCTAAGCTTTATGACTTTGGTGAAGCGGGCACGGGCCGCATCCGGCAAAATATCGACTTGCAAGCGTACGGGGCTGAATGGTCTCTTCGTCTGTGGCCCGTGTCCGTGCAGCAAATCGAGGCAGAAAGTGCCCATCCCGAACTGCTTCGCGACTGGCCTGTGGTGGGCAGTGATGTCCACAAGCATTACGGCTACGCCCTGCAGTGGTTTGGTCTGGCCTCCCTCCTTCTGATCTTGTATGTCTGGTTCCAATTCATCGCTCCCTGGCGGAAGCGTCTCACCTGAAGCGCGTCACGAGAATGCTCAGGACGAGCCCCTGATGATGACGGTGCATTCGCTGCCCAGTCTGGGGCCGGAGGTTGCCCGTGATGCCGAGGCCACCCGCATAGGTCGCTGGAAAATGCTGCTGCTGTTGCTGGTGTGTGCATCCCCCGTCATTGCGTCTTACCTGACCTATTACGTCATCCGGCCCGAGGGCCGGCGAAACTACGGTGAGCTGATCGAGCCTTTGAGACCGATCCCAGCCTCTCTTCAGGGAACCAATGCCGCTGGCGAGACCGTTCCACTGACTTCACTGATGCATCAGTGGCTCTTTGTGAGCGTGGCCGACAGTGCCTGTGACGAAGCTTGCGAGCAACATCTCTACTATCAGCGCCAGTTGCGTGAAGGAATGGGTCGTGAGAAGGACCGATTGGACTGGGTGTGGTTGCGCACCGGCGAAAGCGAACTCACGCCCGCCCTGCGTGAGGCCACTTCCACAGCCGTGGTGCTTCACATGAGCGAAGCGGACGTGGCCCGCTGGCTGGAACCTGCGCCGGGATACCGACTGAGCGATCACCTGTATGTGGTGGACCCGATGGGCAACTGGATGATGCGCTTCCCCGCCCATGCCGAGCCCCCGCGCATGCGCCGAGATCTGGAAAGGCTGCTGCGGGCCTCGAGTTTCTGGGATCGTCCGGGGCGCTGACATGGTGGATCACCATACTTTGTACGATCTGTCGCCGCTCCTGCAACTGATGTTGCTGGGCATTGTCGTGGCGCTGGGGCCGCTGAGCTGGGTCTGGCTGCGCAGTCGGCGGCGTTCGCCCGCTGGTCGCCTCGCTTTGCTCACCGGTGTGACCCTATTCCTCACGTTCGACCTGGTTCTGTTTGGCGCCTTCACACGCCTGACCGATTCGGGGCTGGGTTGCCCGGACTGGCCCGGCTGCTATGGAAAGGCGAGCCCGATTGGCGCTCGAGAGCAGATCTCTGCGGCGCAGGAGGCCATGCCACTCGGGCCGGTCACCTTTCCCAAAGCCTGGATCGAAATGATCCATCGATACCTCGCCACCGGTGTGGGTGTGCTGATCATGGTGCTGGCTTTTGTCAGCTGGCGCGAGCGGCAACGGATTCAGCTGTCGGTGTTCTGGCCGATGGTGACGTTGTTCTGGGTGTGCCTCCAGGGCGCATTTGGTGCGCTCACGGTGACCATGAAGCTGTTCCCGGCCATCGTGACACTGCATCTGCTGGGTGGTATGGCCCTTCTGGCGTTGTTGCGTCTGCAGGCTGTTCGATACCGGCAGGCCGGTGTCGGGGTGGAAGCGCCCTCTCAGGCGGTCCTGCGGCTTCAACCCGCCACCCGTCGCTGGCTCTGGGCAGTCTTTGTCGTGGTCTGGATGCAGATTGCCCTGGGCGGCTGGGTTAGCACCAATTATGCGGTACTGGCCTGTCGCGATTTTCCGATGTGTCAGGGGAGCTGGTGGCCAGACATGGACTTTGCCACCGGCTTCCAGTTGTGGCGGGAGTTGGGTGAGCAGCGATCCGGCGAGTCGATTCCCTTTCCCGCCCTGACCGCCATCCATTACACCCACCGGCTCGCAGCGTATGGGGTGCTCGCCCTGCTGGCTTTTCTGGCATGGCGCTTCTGGCGGGTGGAAGGTCGGGCCTCTCACGCGGGCTGGCTGTTGGCCCTCGGCGGGTGGCAACTCCTGACGGGCTTGTCCAACGTGGTGCTGGAGTGGCCTTTGCTGGCGGCCCTGTCGCATACCGGTGGTGCGGCTGCCATGGTGGTGGTCCTGACTGGCTGGCTGACGGCTGCTTACCCAGCACGGACCTCGACGCCTGTCGTTCAGCCCGTTCTTCGCGAGCATTCCGCATGAGCAGCCCCCCCTTGTCCCTTTCTGCGCCCCTGCCTCCCACTTGGCGGCAGTTCTACGCGCTCATGAAACCGCGCGTCATTCAGCTGATCGTCTTTTGTGCGCTCATCGGCATGGTGCTGGCCGTGCCCGGTTTGCCCACCTGGCATCAGGTGGTGCTGGCGGCGGTAGCCTGTTTCGGTATCTGGCTGGTGGCCGGTGCCGCTGCGGCATTCAACTGCGTGGTCGAGCAGCACATCGACGCCAAAATGAAGCGAACGGCGTGGCGTCCGACCGCCAAGGGGGAATTGACCAATGCGCAGACGCTGACCTTCTCGGCCATTCTGTGCGTCATCGGTTCGGTGATCCTGTACGTGTGGGTGAACCCGCTGACCATGTGGCTCACCTTCGGCACCTTTGTGGGTTATGCGGTGATCTACACGGTGGTGCTCAAGCCGCTCACCCCTCAGAACATCGTGATTGGTGGCGCTTCGGGGGCCATGCCGCCGGTACTGGGTTGGGCCGCGATGGCCAATACCGTCACCCCCGAAGCGCTGGTGCTGTTTTTGATCATTTTTTTGTGGACACCACCGCACTTTTGGGCACTGGCGCTGTACCGGGTAGAGGATTACCGCAAATCCGGCCTGCCCATGCTGCCAGTGACGCACGGGTCGGAATTCACGCGGCTGCACATCTTTCTGTACACCCTCATCCTGTTTGCCGCCTGCCTGCTGCCGTTCATGCTGCGCATGAACGGCTGGTTCTATCTGCTGGTGGCTCTGGGTCTGAGTATCGGGTTCAGCGCTTACGCGTGGGCGCTGTGGCGTGACTATTCCGACCAACTCGCCCGAAAGACGTTCCGTTTTTCCCTGATCCACCTGTCACTGCTCTTCGCGGCCATGCTGGTGGACCACTATCTGATGAGGCTTTGGTGATGCGAGGGTTTTTCCAACGACGCCGGCAATGGCTGGCTGGGGCGGGCGCTGCCTTGCTGCTGGGCGGATTGGGGGGGCTTGGCGGTTGCAGCGACAAGCCGGCCTTCGTGGGCATCGACATCACCGGGGCCGATTACGCCACCGGTTTTGAACTCACCGACCATCACGGCCAGAAGCGTACGCTCGCTGACTTCAAGGGCAAGGTGGTCGTCATCTTTTTCGGCTTCACCCAGTGCCCTGACGTGTGTCCCACGTCGCTGGCCGAAATGGCCCAGGCCAAGGCCCTGCTGGGCGAACAGGGTGACCGTTTCCAGGGACTGTTCATCAGCGTGGACCCGGAGCGGGACACGCCCGAGATCATGCGGGAATACATGGCCAGCTTCGACCCGTCGTTTCTGGCGCTATACACCGACCTGGACCGACTGCCTGATCTGGCGAAGTCGTACAAGGTCTATTACAAAAAAGTCGATGGCCCGACACCGACCAGCTACTCGATGGACCATTCGGCGGGCAGCTACGTGTACGACACGCAGGGCCGCATCCGCCTGTACCACCGCTACAACAGTGGGCCCGATGCCCTGGCCAGCGATGTCAGACGCCTGCTGGCCGAGGCGGGTGGCTGATCGATCTCAGGTACCGAGTTGGTCTTTTTGCGAGGTGAAGGCGTCAGCGTAGAACTCCTCGGCCGGCAGGCCGGCAGCCAGGTAGTCGCGCTGGGCCGATTCGATGACGATCGGTGCGCCGCAGGCGTACACCTGATGACCTGACAGATCCGGGAAATCTTCCAGCACGGCCTGGTGGACAAAGCCGGTGCGACCGCTCCAGTGGTCTTCCGCCAGGGCATCAGACACCACCGGCACGTAGCGCAGGTGGGGCATGTCGGCGCATTGGGCGCGGATCCATGCGTCCTGGTACAGATCGACCGGGCGGCGACCGCCCCAGAACAGCACGGCTGGGCGCTGGATGTTCTTGAACCGCATGTGCTGGATCAGCGCCTTGATGGGCGCAAAGCCGGTTCCTGAGGCCAGCAGGATGATGGGTTTGGTGCTGTCTTCCCGCAGATAGAAGCTGCCGTAGGGGCCTTCGATGCGCTGGATTTCCTTTTCCTTCATGGCACCGAAGACGTGGTCGGTGAACTTGCCGCCGGGCATGTGCCGGATGTGCAGCTCCATGCCGGGGGCTTCGGCCTGCAGGTGGGGCGCCGTGGCCATGGAGTAACTGCGACGGCTGCCGTCGCGCAGCAGGAATTCCACGTACTGCCCGGCATGGTACTGAAAGGTATCGCTGGCGGGCAGTTGCAGCTTGACGATCATCACGTCATCCGACGCTTTTTCCAGGGAGGTCACTCGCACGGGCATTTTCTTGATCGGGAAGGCGCCTGCTTCGGTCACCTGTTTCGATTCCAGCACCACATCACTGGTGGCGGTGGCGCAGCAGGTGAGCACATAGCCAGCGGCTTCTTCGTCGGTCGACAGCGCCTTGCTCTGGTGGGGGCCATGCACCACGCTGCCTTCGAGCTTCTTGCACTTGCAGGAGCCGCAGGCGCCATCCTTGCAGCCATAGGGCAGGCCAATGCCCTGTCGGATGCCGGCGGCCAGGATGGCCTCGTCGGGGTTGGCGGTGAAGGTGCGCCCGCTGGGCTGAACGGTGATCTGGAATGTCATACTTGGCGTGGGTGTGCGTAGGCGTGGCCAGGGTGGCCACCGGTTCAGCGCCCGATTCTCTCAAACTTGGGGAGGCACATGGCTGCAATGGGTGCATTGCCCGCGCGATTCCGTCGCGAACGGGTGTTGGTGGTGGGCTGTGGCGACGTGGGCGTGCGGACCGCCCAGGTGCTGGGTGCGGGTCGGCGCATGCGCTTGCTGGCGCTGACGTCGTCGCCCGAAAGGGTGGGGGAGTTGAGGCAGCGCGGTCTGGTGCCCCTGCAGGGGAATCTGGACGACGCGAGCACACTGCGGCGCCTGAGCGGCATTGCCACCCGCGTGCTGCATCTGGCCCCCCCACCTTCCGACCATCTACCCAATTGGCGCGAGGACCCGCGTACGCGGCACCTGACTCGCGCCCTGGCCCTGCGCAGCCGACCCGTGAAGCTGGTGTATGGCTCCACCACCGGGGTGTATGGTGACTGTGGTGGCGCCTGGGTGGACGAAACCCGGCCGACCCACGCCGCCACCCCCCGGGCCATGCGGCGCGTGGATGCCGAAGAGCGGCTGCGCTGGTGGGGCCGGGTGCTGGGCGTGGATGTGACGGTGATGCGGATTCCCGGCATCTATGCGCCCGACCGTGCCGGTGGCCCGCGGGAGCGGCTGCTTCGCGGCACGCCAGTGCTGCGTCCCGAGGACGATGTTTACACCAACCACATTCATGCCGACGATCTGGCGCGGGCCTGTGCCCGGGCCCTGTGGTGGCGGGCCCCCCAGCGGCTGCTGAACGTGAGCGATGACACCGACCTGAAGATGGGCGACTATTTCGACCTCGTGGCCGACCTGTACGGCCTGCCCAGGCCCGAACGCATTCCACGTGAAGGGGCCGAGCAGCGGTTGTCGCTCATGGTGCTGAGCTTCATGAACGAATCCCGTCGACTTCACAATCGGCGCATGAAGACCGAGCTGAATCTGGCGCTTCGCTATCCGACCGTCTGGGACGGGCTGCAGTCAGCCCCGGCTTAACCCCTTTGCCCCAGGGTGCTGAACAGAAGCCAGGCCGTGTAACCCACAAAACTCAGAACGAGCAACCCTCCCCCGGTTCTCGAAATGCGTCCGGGGGTGCCTTGATGGCTTTTCCCGAGCCAGAACAGGGCCAGCGTGAGTGCTCCCATGACCGCCATGTCCCGATACAGAACGGTGGCCTCCACCGTGAGCGGATGAATGACACCCGCCAGTCCCACCACAGCCAGGGTGTTGAACAGGTTGGAACCGAGGATGTTGCCCATGGCCAGGTCATGCTCGTTTTTGCGCGCTGCCGCAATGCAGGATGCCAGTTCGGGCAGCGATGTGCCGACCGCCACCACCGTCAGGCCGATCACGAGCTCGCTGATGCCCAGGCCTTCGGCGATGGTGACGGCGCCCCAGACCAGCAGGCGTGAACTGACAATCAACAGCACCAGACCGACTGCCAGCCAGACCCAGGCCTGACGGATGGACATGGGGTGAGCGTCCAGCTCGGCTTCGGTTTCCTGGGATAGCGTGTCCTTGCCATCGCTCAAGCCTTCCCGGATGGACCAGATCATCCATCCCGAAAAAACCACCAGGAGCACGATCGCATCCAGCCGGCTGATGGTGAGGTCCCAGATCAGGATCACCGACAGCAGCGTGATGGCGACGAGCACGGGAAGCTCCTTGCGAAGGATCTGTGACTGCACCACGATGGGGCTGATCAGTGCCGTGATACCCAGTATCAGGGCGATGTTCGCGATGTTGGAGCCATAGGCATTGCCCAGTGCGATTCCAGGACTGCCTTCCATGGCTGAGAGCACCGACACCGCGAGTTCGGGCGCCGAGGTGCCAAAGCCAATGATGACCGCTCCGATGAGCAGGGGAGGAAGGGAGAAATGCCTGGCCACGGCGGCTGCGCCGTCGATGAATCGGTCAGCGGACCAGACCAGGACCGCCAGGCCGGCCAGCACCGCCAGCAAAGGTAACCAGATGGACATGAAACGTCTGCCTTGGAATCCGACAAAAAGACACAAAAAAGGGCAACACCTTTTGGATGTTGCCCTCTCGAATTGGTGCCGGGGGCCGGACTCGAACCGGCACGGTGTGTTGCACCGGCAGATTTTGAATCTGCTGCGTCTACCAATTTCGCCACTCCGGCGTTGGGGTAAGCCGGAATTATGGCACAGTGCAGCCATCGTTTCGGCTTTCCCGACCCCTGAACTGCCCTCCACACCGCCCGAATGCCATGAGCAAGACCGTCAGCCCTGATCGCAAATCCCCGTCCAAGACCGTCCGGAAGACCTATCCCACCATCGAGGCAGCGATTGGACAGACCCCGCTGGTGGCCTTGCAGCGTATCCAGGCCGAAGCGAATCGCATTCGGGGGAATGTGGTGCTCGGCAAGCTGGAGGGCAACAATCCCGCTGGATCGGTGAAGGATCGGCCCGCCCTGTCGATGATCCAGCGTGCGCAGGAGCGGGGGGAAATCCAGCCGGGTGACACCCTGATCGAGGCCACGTCGGGCAATACGGGTATTGCGCTGGCCATGGCGGCCGCCATCAAGGGCTACCGCATGGTGCTGATCATGCCGGAGGACCTGAGTATCGAACGGGCACAGACCATGAAGGCCTTCGGGGCCGAGTTGATCCTCACGCCCAAAAGCGGTGGCATGGAATACGCCCGTGACCTGGCCGACAAGATGGCGCAGGAAGGCAAGGGCAGGGTGCTCGACCAGTTTGCCAACGCGGACAACCCGCGCATCCATTACGAAACCACGGGTCCCGAACTGTGGGCGCAGACCGCCGGGCAGATCACCCATTTCGTGAGTGCCATGGGGACCACCGGCACCATCACCGGTGTCTCGCGTTTCCTCAAAGAGAAGAATCCCGCCATTCGCATCATCGGTGCGCAGCCCAGCGAAGGCTCGCGCATCCCGGGTATCCGCAAATGGCCGCAGGAATACCTGCCCCGGATCTATGACCCCTCCCATGTCGATGAACTGATCTCTGTGAGCCAGGCCGATGCCGAGGAGATGTGCCGGAGGCTGGCCCGGGAGGAGGGGATTTTTGCCGGGATTTCCGCAGCGGGTGCCTGCTGGGTGGCCCAGCAAGTGGCGGCTCGGGTGGAGAACGCCACGATTGCTTTCATCGTGTGTGACCGCGGTGACCGCTACCTCTCGACCGGCGTGTTTCCCGCCTGATGGACCCTGCAGCGTCCCTTGACAGGGCGTCACGAACTACAATAACGCCCCAAAGGATCCTGATCATGAACGTTGACCGAGAACTCGACGCCCGTGGGCTCAACTGCCCATTGCCCATTCTGAAGGCCAAGAAAGCCCTGGCCGAAATGACCAGTGGCCAGACGCTCAAGGTCATTGCCACCGATTCGGGTTCGGTGCGTGATTTCCAGGCCTTCGCCAAGCAGACCGGCAACGAATTGCTGGATCAGGACGCGACCGGCCCGGACTACGTGTCGGTCTTGCGCCGCCGTTAAAGCCTCAGCCACCCAGGCGCTGCAGTTGATCCTGCAGCTTGGTCAGTGTGGCGCTGAAGTCGGTCACGCGCTTCTTTTCCTGCTCGATCACCGTGGGCGGTGCTTTGGCCACGAAGGCTTCGTTGCCGAGTTTGGCGTTGGCTTTCGTGATTTCGCCCTGTAGGCGAGCCACTTCCTTGGTCAGACGGGCCTTTTCGGCTTCCACGTCGATTTCCATGAACAGGCACAGGCGGGCCACGTCGTCACCCATGCCCACCACCGCGACGGGAGCGGCCTGTGCGGCAGCACTCCAGCTGGCTTCATCGGCAAACACCTTGACTTCACTCAGCTTGGCCAGCGCCTGAAGCACCGGAGCCACACCCCTCAGGAAGGCGGCGCCTTCAGGGGTGCTGGCCACAGCGTACAGCGGCAGGCGCTGGGCCGGGGACACGTTCATCTCACCGCGAAGGTTGCGGCAGGCGTCCACCAGGGTCTTGAGCTGCGCCACCTGGGCCTCGGCGGCTTCGTCGATGCGGCTGGGCTCACTCACCGGGTAGGCGGCAATGCTGACCGATGCCCCCGCGCGCCCCGCGACGGGCGCCACCTTCTGCCACAGCTCTTCGGTGATGAAGGGGATGATGGGATGGGCCAGGCGCAGAATGGTTTCCAGCGTGCGGATCAGGGTGCGGCGGGTGCCGCGCTGCTGCTCGGCGTTGCCGGTCTGGATCTGTACCTTGGCGATTTCGAGGTACCAGTCGCAGAACTCGTTCCAGACGAATTCGTAGATCGTGTTGGCCACGTTGTCGAGCCGGTACTCGGCAAAGCCTTTGGCCACCTCGGCTTCCACGCGCTGCAGCCGCGACACGATCCAGCGGTCGGCCTGGCTGAAGCTCAGGTAGCCGTGGGCCTTGCCGCCCACCACGCAACCGGCTTTGGTGTGCTCCATGAGGCCGCAGTCGTGGCCTTCGCAGTTCATGAGCACGAAACGGGTGGCGTTCCAGAGCTTGTTGCAGAAGTTGCGGTAGCCCTCGCAGCGCTTGCTGTCAAAGTTGATGCTGCGACCCAGCGAGGCCAGCGCGGCGAAGGTGAAGCGCAGCGCGTCGGCGCCATAGGCGGGAATGCCGTCAGGGAACTCCTTTTCGGTCTGCTTGCGCACCTTGGGCGCGGTTTCGGGCTTGCGCAGGCCGGTGGTGCGCTTCTCCAGCAGTTCGGGCAGGGCGATGCCGTCGATCAGGTCGACCGGGTCAAGCACGTTGCCTTCGGACTTGCTCATCTTCTGGCCCTGCGCGTCGCGCACCAGGCCGTGGATGTACACGTGCCGGAAAGGGACTTTGCCGGTGAAGTGGGTGGTCATCATGATCATCCGGGCGACCCAGAAGAAGATGATGTCGTAGCCGGTGACGAGGACGCTGCTGGGGAGGTAGAGGTCGTAGTCGCTGGTGCCGACCGCCGCGCCGCTGTCAGCACCGGACGCGCCCGTGCTCATCCGTCCTGCGGCCGGGAAATCGCCCGGTTCGCGCACGGCGCTACCAGCGGTTTTCTGGTGGGCGACCGCTTCGGGCCAGCCCAGGGTGCTGAAGGGCACCAGGGCACTGGAGTACCAGGTGTCGAGCACATCAGGGTCGCGCTTCAGGCCGCCTGACAGCAGGGCGGTGCGCTGGGTTTCGCTGAGGTGGGCAGCGTAGGCCTGCAACTGGGCCTGAGCCTCGTCGGCGTGGCGGGCCACATACACGTTGCCTTCCACGTCGTACCAGGCCGGAATCTGGTGGCCCCACCACAACTGGCGGGAAATGCACCAGTCCTGGATGTTGTTCATCCACTGGTTGTAGGTGTTGACCCAGTTTTCGGGAACGAAGGTGACCTGGCCGCTTTGCACGGCGTCGATGGCCTTCTGCGCAATGCTCTTGCCGGTCGGGTCCTGTTCGCTGACTTTTGTCATGGCCACGAACCACTGGTCGGTCAGCATGGGCTCGACCACCTGGCCGGTGCGCGCGCAAATCGGCAGCATCAGTTTGTGCGGCTTGACCTCCAGCAAAAAACCCTGAGCCTGCAAATCAGCCAGCACGGCCTTGCGGGCTTCGAATCGGTCCAGACCCTGGTAAGCGGCCGGACCGTTGCCGTTGACCTTGGCGTCCAGCGTGAAGATCGTGATCAAGGGCAGGCCGTGGCGCTGTGCGCAGGCGTAGTCGTTGAAATCGTGCGCCCCGGTGATCTTGACGCAACCCGAGCCAAATTCGCGGTCCACAAAATCGTCGGCGATGATGGGAATGCGGCGGTTGCACAGCGGCAAATCGACCCATTTGCCGACCAGGTGCCGGTAGCGCTCGTCGTCAGGGTGAACGGCCAGGGCGCCATCGGCCAGCATGGTTTCAGGGCGCGTGGTGGCAATCGTCATGCCGCGCTGCGCCACCCCCTCGATCGTCTGCTGCCCATCGGTGAAGGGGTAGCAGATGTAGTGCATCTTGCCCTCGGCCTCGGTGCTCTCGACCTCCAGGTCAGAGACCGCGCTCATCAGCACCGGGTCCCAGTTGACCAGGCGCTTGCCGCGGTAGATCAGACCTTGCTGGTACAGACGCACAAAGGTCTCGGTCACCACCTGGGAGAGCTTCTCGTCCATGGTGAAGTACTCGCGCGTCCAGTCCACGCTGTCGCCCATGCGGCGCATCTGCTGGGTGATGGTGTTGCCGGACTGTTCCTTCCACTCCCACACCTTGGCCACGAAGTTCTTGCGTGCCTCCTCCGGGGTGGGGCCCATGTCGTGGCGGCTGATGCCTTGACCCTGTAACTGGCGCTCCACCACGATCTGGGTGGCGATGCCGGCATGGTCGGTGCCCGGCACCCACACGGTGTTGAACCCGGCCATGCGGTGGTAGCGGGTCAGGCTGTCCATGATGGTCTGGTTGAAGGCGTGGCCCATGTGCAGCGTGCCGGTCACGTTGGGCGGCGGCAGCTGGATGGCAAAGTTCTTGCCGGTGGCCGCCGCCTCGGTGCCGGGCTGGGCGGTGCCCCGGAAACCGGCCTGGCCATAGCCGCGACGCTCCCATTCCGGGCCCCAGTGGGCCTCCAGGGCGGCCGGTTCGAACGATTTGGACAGGGATAGCAAGCCTGGCTGAGCAAGGGTTTCGGACATGGGGACCTGACAAGTGGCGGGATGAACAATCGGACGATTTTACGGGCAGGCCCTTTCACGCCTGATGTTGGCGCCCTCGTGGAGCGGGATGAGGTAAATGCGAATCATTCTATTGAATGAAGAAGTCCGATAGTCGATCGTTATCCCGGGAATAGGGGACGCCAATTAGACAGTGGGCAGGAATCTCGTTATGGTTGTTTCTGTCGGTAGGGCATGGTCAATTCCGATGGTGCCCGGCGGCAATTCCAACCACATCGAAGGAGATGAAGATGCCTCAACTCAAAGGCTCCAAGACCGAGCAGTGCCTCAAAGACGCATTCGCGGGTGAATCCCAGGCCAACCGTCGCTACCTGTACTTCGCGAACAAGGCCGACGTGGAAGGCCAGAACGACGTGGCAGCCCTGTTCCGCTCCACCGCAGAAGGCGAAACCGGCCATGCCCATGGCCACCTGGAGTTTCTCGAAGCGGCTGGCGACCCGGCCACCGGCATGCCGATCGGTAGCACCCGCCAGAACCTCGAGTCTGCGGTGGCGGGTGAAACCCACGAGTACACCGACATGTACCCGGGCATGGCCAAGACCGCCCGCCAAGAAGGTTTCGACGAGATTGCCGACTGGTTCGAAACCCTGGCCAAGGCGGAGCGCTCGCACGCGAACCGCTACACCAAGGCGTTGAACGAACTGGTTGACTGACTTCAGCGCATTGAGCGTTGGGCGTTGGCCACCGGGCCAGCGCCTTTTTCTGAATGCGCTGGCCGGCGCCATGCATCCAAGCCGCAACGGTCCAGGTGCGACGAGATACCCATAACAAAAGGAGCAAGCATGTCACGAGAAGGCAATCTGGAGGCGCCCACCCGCCATCCGCTGGACTGGAAAAACCCGGATTTTTACAACGAGGAACAATGCTTTGACGAACTGGAGCGGATCTTTGACATCTGTCACGGTTGTCGTCGGTGTGTGAGTCTGTGCGGCTCTTTTCCCACGCTGTTCGACCTGGTCGATGAAAGCCCCACCATGGAGGTGGACGGCGTGAAAAAGGCAGATTACTGGAAGGTGGTTGACCAGTGCTACATGTGCGACCTCTGCTACATGACGAAATGCCCCTACACGCCACCGCACGAATGGAACCTGGACTTTCCGCACACCATGTTGCGGGCCAAGGCCATCAAGTTCAAGAAAGGCGAGGTGGGCAAGGCGGAGCAGTTTCTCGCTTCGACCGATGTCCATGGTTCGCTCGCGGGCATTCCGGTGGTGGTGCAGGTGGCCAACGCCGTCAACAAAACGTCCTTGGCGCGCGGCCTGATGGAAAGCGCCCTCGGCGTGGACAAGGACGCCTGGCTGCCCTCCCTGGCGACACGCAAATTCCGGTCGTCGGCGCCGGAGGCCAAAGCCACGCAGATCAAGGACGGTGAACTGACGCCGGGGAAGGTGGTGATCTTCTCCACTTGCTACGTCAATTACAACGAGCCCGGCATTGGCCACGATCTCCTCAAGATCCTGGACCACAACGAGATTCCTTATGTGCTGGTGGACAAGGAAAAGTGCTGTGGCATGCCCAAGCTGGAACTGGGCGATCTGGATGCGGTGGCGGCCAGCAAGGAAGCCAATGTCCCGGTCCTCGCCAATTATGCGAAGGACGGTTTTGCCATATTGAGCGCAGTCCCCAGCTGCACGCTGATGTTCAAGCAGGAAATTCCGCTCATGTTTCCCGACTGCAAGGACACCCAACTGGTCAAAGAGGCCATGTGGGATCCGTTCGAGTACCTGGTGGCCCGCAAACGCGATGGTCTGCTGAAGACCGAATTCCCGCAGAAGCTGGGTAACGTCAGCTATCAGGTGCCCTGCCACAGTCGGGTACAGAACATCGGCAAGAAAACCGAAGAGCTGCTCAAAATGGTACCTGATACCCAGGTGCAGACCATCGAGCGCTGTTCGGGACACGCCGGTACCTACGGTGTGAAGAAAGGCAGCCACCAGATGGCCATGAAGATCGGCAAACCGGTGTTCAAGTCGATGGCGCAGATGAAGGATGGCAGCAAGCCCGACTACATCAGCTCGGATTGCCCGCTGGGCGGGCATCACATTGCCCAGGGGTTTGAAGTGAACCAATTGGGCGAACCGCAACTGGCCCACCCGCTGACGCTGGTGCGCACGGCCTACGGCCTCAAGTGACTGGAGACTTCACATGCAACTGACCGGAAAAATCACCCCTGACAGCCTCATGACGCTGGAGGCATATGCCAAGTGGCGCAAAGTGCACAAACCCGAGATCGTGGCTCATCGCAAGCTGCGTACGGTGCATCTGGGCGAGCACATCAGCGTGCAGTTCGAGAGCGAGCTGAGCATGCGCTACCAGATCCAGGAGATGCTGCGCATCGAAAAGATCTTCGAGGAGGAGGGTATCCAGGACGAGATAGACGCGTACGCACCGCTGGTGCCCGACGGCAGCAACTGGAAGGCTACGATGATGATCGAGTATCCCGACATCAACGAACGACGGCGCGAACTGGCCAAGCTGATCGGTGTGGAAGACCGCCTGTTTGTGGAGGTGGAAGGCCACGGTCGCGTCTACGCCATTGCCGACGAAGACCTGGACCGGGAAACCGCTGAAAAAACGTCAGCGGTGCATTTTGTGCGCTTCGAACTGACCCCTGCCATGTGCGCGGCCGTCAAGGCCGGTGCAGCCGTGAAGCTCGGCTGCGACCACACGCACTATCCCTCGCATGTGCAGATCACACCCGAGACGCTCGCCAGTCTCGCGGGTGATCTGCGCTGACGTTTTCAGCGTTTCCTTCAGGTCATCTGGTCAGTTTTCCACAGAGCCCACTCCGGCCCTGGCGGTGCCTGCAAGTGCAAGGCTTCGCCGGTGACCGGATGGGACAGGGCCATGGCGGTGGCATGCAACCACAGACGCTGGTGGCCCAGGTGTTCTGCCAACGCCCGGTTCAGCGGTCCCTTGCCATGGGTGGCGTCGCCAATGATCGGATGGGCGATGTGCTTCAGGTGTCGCCGCAGCTGGTGCCGGCGACCGGTTTCAGGCTCCAGCCGCACCTGCGCAGCACGGGTGGTGGCAAATGCACCCGTGGCCAGAGGCAGTTCCAGCCATGCCTCCACGGCATAGCGGGTCAGGGCCGGCTGGACCGTTTCCCGCGTGGCCCGGGCATCGTCATCCAGCCGGCGCAAGGGGTGGTCAATCGTTCCCTCCGCATCGGGCCAGCCCCGCACCATGGCGATGTAGGTTTTGCGGATGCACCCGGCCTGCTCAAACTGCTCGCCCAGTGCGCGCGCCACCTCGGCATGAAGGGCAAACAGCAACACGCCGCTGGTGCCCTTGTCCAGCCGGTGCACCGGCCATACCGGCCGTTGCAACTGGTCGCGCAGCATCTGCAGCACGAAACGCGTCTCTCCTGCATCCAGGCCGGTGCGGTGAACCAGCACGCCGGCAGGCTTGTCCACACTTGCCAGATAATCGTCCGCAAACAGGATTTTGAGCATGTTGTTCCTATTGTCTCCCGCCAAGGCCCTCGACTACGAGACGCCGCCCCATGTCGCCACCCACTCCCAGCCGCTGTTTGTGCGGCAGGCGACTCAACTGATCGGCCTGCTGCGAGAGAAATCGCCCCAGGAGATTGCCACGCTCATGGACCTGAGCGATCCGCTGGCCGGTCTGAATGTGGCGCGCTACCACGCTTGGACCCCCTCGTTCACCACCCAGAATGCCAAGCCGGCGGTGCTCGCCTTCAATGGCGACGTGTACGAAGGGCTGGATGCCAGAAGCCTGTCTGAGCAGGATCTGGCCTGGGCCCAGGACCACGTGTGCATTCTCAGCGGACTGTATGGCGTGTTGCGGCCCATGGACCTGATGCAGCCTTACCGGCTTGAAATGGGCACCCGGCTGGCCACGCCCAAAGGCAAAAACCTGTACCAGTTCTGGGGCACACAGATTGCCGATTACCTGAACCAGCGCGCCGCCGCCGATGCATCCCCGTTGATCGTCAACCTGGCGAGTGAAGAGTATTTCAAGTCGGTCGACCGAAAAGCCCTGAAGCCCGATGTGGTGACGTGCGTGTTTGAGGAACTCAAGGCGGGTCAATACAAAGTCATCAGCTTCATGGCGAAACGCGCGCGAGGCCTCATGGTGCGTTATGCGATCGCTCGCCGCGCCACTGGCGTGGACGAATTGAAGGGTTTTGACCTGGAAGGCTACGCTTTTGTGCCAGCCGCTTCGGAAGACCACCGGTTGGTGTTTCGTCGCGATGCGCGGGTCTGATTGGAATGGGATGCCGGCATGAGTCAGACCATCACTCCCGAGTTGAGGCGCTGGATCGTCGAACAGGCCCGTGCGGGGTTTTCCCCGGAATCGGTTCTCACGGCCATGAAATCCTCGGGTTGGGAAGAGTCGGTGGCGTTGGCTGCCATGGAGGAAACCCTGGCGCATCATCTGGCTCGACAGCCCACTCCTGTCGTGCCACAGCCTGATCTGCGTTCTGCCTCACGCCTGGTGGACGGGGGCGACCGCATGGTCGAGGTGCTGGTCAGCATGCGGCTGCCGATGCTGGTGGTGTTCGGGGGCTTGCTGTCGGATGACGAATGCGATGCCCTCATCGAGGCAGCCCGCCCGAGGATGATGCGGTCGCTCACGGTGCAGACCACGACCGGTGGTGAAGAGCTGAATGCCGACCGGACCAGCCAGGGCATGTTTTTTCGTCGGGGAGAAAACGAGGTCGTCACCCGGGTGGAGGCGCGCATTGCCCGAGTCCTCCAGTGGCCGGTCGAAAATGGAGAGGGGCTGCAGATCCTGCATTACCAGCCTGGGGCCGAGTACAAACCACACTACGATTACTTTGATCCCCGAGAGCCGGGCACACCTCGCATCACGCAACGGGGGGGACAACGGGTGGGCACACTGGTCATGTATCTCAATGAACCCCGACGCGGTGGGGGAACCACGTTCCCGGACGTGGGCCTGGAGGTCATGCCCAAACGGGGCCATGCCGTGTTCTTTGCCTTTGATCGCCCCCATCCGGCCACCCGGACGCTGCATGGGGGAGCGCCGGTTCTGGAAGGCGAAAAGTGGGTGGCCACCAAGTGGCTGCGCGAAAAGGAATTTCAGTGAACTCAGTGGAGAACAGCCCGCTGGGCCGCGTCACGGCCTATGCCGACCGCTACGACCCATCCCTGCTGTTTCCCGTTGCCCGGGCCACCCAGCGGACCGAAATCGGGTTGAGCGACAGGGTGCCCTTCATGGGGGCCGACCTGTGGACCGCGTTCGAGTTGAGCTGGCTGAACCCCCGGGGCAAGCCCCAGGTGGCGCTGGCTCACATCACCGTGCCATGCGAAACCCCCAACATGGTCGAGAGCAAGTCCTTCAAGCTCTACTTGAACAGCTTCAACCAGCAGGTGTTCGGTTCGGCCGACGAGGTGCTTCAGTGCCTGCGGCGCGACCTGAGTGAGGCTGTGTGGCGAGGATCGGTGCAGCAGGGTCAGGTGGGTGTTCGCCTGCTCCTGCCCGCCGAATGGGCCAACGAAAAGGTGGGTGTGCCGGATGGCCTGAGCCTGGACCGGCTGGACGTGGACTGCACCGACCACCAGCCCGCCCCCCATCTGCTGCAGGCCGACCACACCCAGCCGCTGGTGCAGGAGGTGCTGGTGAGTGACCTGCTCAAAAGCAACTGCCTCGTGACTGGCCAGCCCGACTGGGGTAGTGTCCGCATCGCCTACACGGGCGCGCCAATCGACCAGGCTGGCCTGCTTCGTTACCTGGTGAGTTTTCGCCAGCACAACGCATTCCACGAGCAGTGCGTGGAGCGCCTGTTCATCGACATCTGGAGCCATTGCCGACCCACCCGGCTGAGTGTATGTGCCCGTTACACGCGCCGAGGCGGACTCGATATCAACCCCTGGCGCACCAGCCATCCCCAGCAGCCACCAGCCAACGTCCGAACGCCCCGACAGTGAATCAGAACAGGCTGGGTTGTTCGGCTGCCATTTCTGCTGGCGAGCTTGCTGATGCTGGCCGGGTGGCGTCCTTGTGATGCAGCCCGTCCACCCGCACGCCCAGCAGCCGAAGCGGACGGTCCAGCGGGGCTCGTTTCAGGGCTTCGCGAGCGGCACGCAGAATGTCGCTCCCCTGATCCACCAGGGTGGGTAGGCGGTGATGACGGGTGACGATGCGGAAGTCGTCATACCGCAACTTCACCGCCACGGTGCGGCCCTGGTAGCCTTTGCGTTGCAGGTCGGCAGCCACCTGGTTGGCCAGGTGAGCGAACAGGCGGCTGAGTTCGGCACGGTCACGCACCGGGTGGAGGTTGCGTTCGAACGTGGTTTCGCGGCTCATGCTGACGGGCTCGCTGTGGGTTTGCACCGGCCGCTCGTCACGGCCCCAGGCTGCGTCGTGTAGCCACTGGCCCTGGCTTTGACCGAAGTGGTCGAGCAGTGTGTCTGGCGGTTGTGCCGCGAGATCGCCAATCGTTTGGATGCCCATGTCTTTCAGCTTCTGGCCGGTCTTGGGGCCAATGCCGTTGATCTTGCGACAGGGCAAAGGCCAGATCAGGCTCTGCAGGTCGTCTTCGTGGACGATGGCGATGCCGTTGGGCTTGTGGAATTCGCTCGCCATCTTGGCCAGCAGCTTGTTCGGTGCCACGCCGATCGAGCAGGTCAGGCCCGTGGCCTCGAAAATGCCTTTCTGGATCAGCCGGGCCAGCACCCGCCCACCCTCGCGCTGACCGCCGGGAACGTCGGTGAAGTCGATGTACACCTCGTCAATTCCCCGGTCTTCCATCACCGGAGCGATCTCGGTGATGACGGCCTTGAACGCGCGTGAGCAGCGACGGTAGGCGTCAAAGTCCACTGGTAGCAGGATGGCATCGGGACACAGCAGGGCGGCTTTCATGAGACCCATCGCAGATCCCACCCCAAAATGGCGCGCGGCGTAGGTGGCGGTGGTGATGACACCTCGGCCGGCGTAATCGCGCAGGCGTGGGAAGGCGTCCACGGGAATGTCGGCTTCGGCCACATCGGCAAAGCGCTGGCGCAGCGTGTGATCCGCGCTGCGCCGCCCGCCGCCGATCACCATGGGCAGGCCCTTGAGTTGCGGGTAACGGAGCAGTTCCACCGACGCGTAAAAGGCGTCCATGTCGAGATGGGCGATACGACGGTTGGAGTGGGACACGGTCAGCAGGTCTGCGGCTATGCTTGGTATTTTGCAACCGCTCTCGGATGGACACATGACGACCGAACACCAGAAGGATTTTGAACAGGGGCTTGCGATGCGCAAGCGTGTGATGGGCGAGGATTTCGTGGTGCGAGCCTTCAGCGGCCTCACCCCGTTCACCGAACCGTTGCAGCAGTACATCACCCGAAACGCCTGGGGCGATGTGTGGCAGCGCCCGGGGCTGGACCTGAAAACCCGCAGCCTGATCACCGTGGCCATGCTCACCGCGATGGGCAAGCAGAACGAGTTGAAAGGCCATGTGCGCGGCGCGCTGAACAATGGTGCCACGCCGCAGGAGATTCAGGAAGTGCTGCTGCACGCCAGCATCTACTGCGGTCTCCCCACGGCGGTGGAGGCGTTCCGCACGGCGGCCGAGGTGGTGGACGGTCCGAAGACTTAACGGCCTTCGTTGGGCGGGCTGGTGTCGCCAGGCGCGGTGTGGTGGCCGTCGTCGTACTGCTGTCGCAATCGTTCGAGCCCCTGGCGGAAGGCTTCGGCATCGCCATGTTCAAAGAAGGCGGGGTATCGGTCGTGTGAGCCGTACAGGCGCCGCGCGTGCTTGATGGGGCACCAGTACTGCTCGGTGCGGGCGGCGATCTCGCGCGCATACGCGACGACGCCGTTGCCGTAAGAACAGTAAATGCAATTGAATTTCTCCACCGCGTTCAGGTAGGGCAGGTCGGTGCGGTCGAACACCAGGTAGTCTCGCCGCCGCACCTTGGGGATGCCGTAGACCGGAAAGCACACCGCTTGGTAGAGCGAAACGAACAGGTCCAGCAGGGCAAAGACGGGCCAGCCAGCGTAGATCACCGGGGCCGTGAGCAACACCGTGATGCGGCTGCCGCGCAAGTAGCGCCACAGGCCCACCCGCTGCTGGCGCTGCAATTCCACGAAGCGGCCGGCCAGCGCCTGGCGCTGCTGCTCGAACTCCTGACGCAGGCGGTCGTATTCCTGCTCCACCTGGTCTTGCAGGGACTGGATGCGTGCCAGCAGTTCTTCGATGGATGGGGGCATGGTTGCGCTCCAGAAAGGTTCATCAAGTGAGCAGTCGCTGCACCAGGTCGACCGAGCTGCTGGCCTGGTATTTGCGCATCAGCCGGGCGCGGTAGATCTCGATCGTGCGCGGGCTGATGCCGAGTGCCTTGCCCATCTCCTTGGCGGTCAGGCCCTTCATCACCAGGGCGGCCACCTCGCGTTCGCGCCCGGTGAGCTCGGCTTTGACGGCGCGGCGGGATGAAAGGTCCTCGAAACTCCAGATGCCTGCGGCGTGCGGATCGGTGCGGTCCAGGGCACGGCCGGTCACGTGGCACCAGAAGGTCTGCCCCGCAAGGCGACCACCCACGCGTTTCATGACCCGCTCGTCGGAGTAATGCCCCTTGGCGTTGAGAATGGGGGTGATGCGCTCGCCGATGCGCTCGAACTCGTCGGCGCTGGGGTAGAGGAGCTGGAAACTCTGGCCAATGAGCTGGTCGGGTGTGGCGCCGAACATCTCGCAGACCGCCTGGTTGCAGTCCACCATGGTGCGGTGACGCGACAGCACCAACCCGACCGGTGCCAGGTCGAAGGCCAGGCGGTAGTCGATGTCGGGCGGTGGGCGTGCAGTCATGGCGCGAACTCCAGAGCGACGAAGTGGGCTTTAGGGGTTGGTCTTTAGGCAATACTACGTATGTGATTAAGTAGTATCGTACGGTTTTCCTTCACTATTGGACAGGAGCGTGCGAGCATGAACAAGGTGTATCCCAGCGCGGCCGAAGCCCTCAAGGGCGTGGTGGCCGACGGGCAACTGCTGGCCGTGGGCGGTTTCGGCCTCTGCGGCATTCCCGAGGCCCTGATCGACGCGCTGCGTGACAGCGGCGTCAAGGACCTGACCGTGATTTCCAACAACGCCGGTGTCGATGGTTTTGGCCTCGGCAAGCTGCTGGAGACCCGTCAGATCCGGAAGATGATTTCCAGTTATGTGGGCGAGAACAAGGAGTTCGAGCGCCAGTACCTGGCTGGCGAACTCGAGCTCGAGTTCACCCCGCAGGGCACGCTGGCCGAGAAGCTGCGCGCTGGCGGTGCCGGTATTCCCGCCTTCTTCACCAAGACGGGCGTGGGCACCATCGTGGCCGACGGCAAGGAACTGCGCGAATTCGATGGCGAAACCTATGTCATGGAGCGCTCACTGGTTCCCGATGTGGCGCTGATCAAGGCCGACATTGCCGACCGCTCTGGCAACCTGCGGTTCAATCTGACGGCGCGCAACTTCAACCCCGCGGCCGCCACGGCCGGCAAGGTCTGCATCGTGGAAGTGGAGCGCATCGTGGCCACCGGCGAAATCGCGCCGGACGACGTGCACCTGCCCGGTATCTACGTGCACCGCATCGTGCACAACCCGACGCCCGAAAAGCGCATCGAAAAGCGCACCACCCGCGACCGCAAAGTCTGATCAGGAGAATTGACATGCCTTGGACCCAAGACCAGATGGCCGCACGCGCGGCGCAAGAACTGCAGGATGGCTTTTACGTGAACCTGGGTATCGGCATCCCGACGCTGGTGGCCAACCACGTGCCCGACCATGTCGAGGTATGGCTGCAAAGCGAAAACGGCATGCTGGGCATCGGCCCCTTCCCCTACGAGGACGAGGTGGACGCCGACCTGATCAACGCCGGCAAGCAGACGGTGACGACCATCAAAGGCTCGTCCATCTTCGGCTCCGACCAGTCGTTTGCCATGATCCGTGGCGGCAAGATCAACCTGTCCATCCTGGGTGCCATGCAGGTCACCGGTCGCGGCGATCTGGCCAACTGGATGATTCCGGGCAAGATGGTCAAGGGCATGGGCGGCGCCATGGACCTGGTGGCCGGCGTCAAGCGCGTGATCGTGCTGATGGAGCATGTGGCCAAGAAGAAGGACGGCACCACCGACCTGAAAATTCTGCCCGAATGCACCCTGCCGCTGACCGGCCAGGGCGTGGTGGACCGCATCATCACCGACCTGGGCGTGATGGACGTGACCCCCGAAGGCCTGAAGCTGGTGGAGCTGGCCGATGGCGTGACGCGCGAAGAAGTTCAGGCCAAGACGGGTGTGCCGTTGCTCTGACGGTTGTTCAGGACAGGTTCAGCCCGCAGGTGGTTCCTGTTCTTGCAGGAGCGTTTTGCATGGCCTGCGTGGCGGCCGGTGCTCAGAACGGCGCGGGTTCGCAGAAAGTCAGCCACTGTCCGCTGTGCGGGTGATGCAGGGCCAGTTCCTGGGCATGAAGGAGCAGCCGCGCTGCCTGGCCAGCCACTTCCGGTGGAGCGTAAAGCTCATCCCCGACGATCGGATGACCGATGGCTTGGAGGTGAACCCGCAACTGGTGTGACCGGCCGGTGATCGGCTTCAATTCGAGGCGTGTGGTACCAGCAAGTGGGCTGGCCCGTTGGTGTCGCCGCCATCGGGTATGGCTGGGTTTGCCAAGTGGGTGATCCACCTTGCTGCGAGGCCGGTTGGGCCAGTCCACGATCAGGGGTAACCGGATGTCGCTCCAGCCATCCGGGTCGGCGTTGCGGTCATCGGGTGTTCCCGCCACCACCGCCTCGTATCGCTTGTGCACTTCGCGATGGGCAAATTGCCGATTGAGCGCCCGCTGGGCGTCCAGTCCGATGGCCATGACCAGCAGCCCGGATGTCGACATGTCGAGTCGATGCACCACCCGCGCGTCGGGATACGCCACCTGCGCGCGGGCGCTCAGGCAGTCGGCGAGGGCCAGGCCTTTGCCAGGGACAGAGAGCAGCCCGGCGGGTTTGTTCAGCACGAGCAGGGCGTCGTCCGCATACCGCACCTCGATGCCTGCCGTCACCACTCCGCCCCTTCCACCAGAAACCGCACCCGTCGCTGACCTTGCCATTCGTCGGCGTCCATCCGGAAGGCCAGTTTCACGCGGGGGGGCAGGGGGTCTGTATGGCCAAACCAGATGCCGTCGACCAGTTCGCTGCCATGCCGAACCCGGATCTGCAGGTGTTTCTGCCCAACCAGCCGCTGGGAAACCACCTCCAGTTCCTCGCAAAAAACGGGTGGGGCGAATCCCTGTCCCCACACCTGCTGTTGAAGGGTGTCGATCAGGTCTACCCGTCGGTATTTCGGATCGAGTGCGCCATCGGCTTCGAGCCGACGCTCGAGGGTGGCAGCATCCAGCCACTCGCTGGCGATCTGCTGGAAGGCCTGGTCAAACGTGTCCAGGTGTTCCTCGGCTATCGTGCAGCCGGCGGCGGCCGCGTGGCCACCGAAGCGCAGCAGGACGCCAGGGTGCCGTTTTGCGATCAGGTCAAGCGCATCGCGCAGATGAAAACCCGGAATGGAGCGCCCGGATCCCTTGAGTTCGTGTGTCTTGCCGGGCGCCTGGCTGGCGGCAAACACAAACGTGGGACGGTAGAGTCTGTCCTTGAGGCGGGCCGCCACAATGCCGATCACGCCTTCGTGAAAGTCGGGGTCGAACAGGCAGAGAGCCGGTGGCGGCGATTCGGATTCGTCCCACAAGGCTTCTGCGAGCTGCATGGCTTGCTCGCGCATGTCGCCTTCGAGCGATTTGCGCTCCCGGTTGATGCCATCGAGTTGCTGTGCCAGCGCGTCAGCGCGTTCCGCATCCTCGGTGGTCAGGCATTCAATCCCCAGTGTCATGTCACTCAGCCGGCCGGCTGCATTGAGTCGGGGGCCCAGCGCAAAACCGAGGTCGAAACTGCTGGCCGTCGGCGCCTGACGACCCGCCACGGCAAACAGGGCCTGCATGCCGGCAGGCATCAGGCTGGCCCGTATGCGCCGCAGTCCCTGAGCCACCAGGCGCCGGTTGTGCGCATCCAGCCTGACCACATCGGCCACCGTGCCCAGGGCCACCAGCGGCAGCAGCGAATCGATGCGCGGTTGCTGCTGGGTCGTGAAGACACCGCGCTGACGCAGTTCCGCGCGCAGTGCCAGGAGCACATAGAACATCACCCCCACCCCGGCAATCGACTTGCTCTGAAAGGTGCACCCGGGCTGGTTCGGGTTGACGATCACACAGTCCTCGGGCAGGGTGACCCTGCCGTCCACCACGGCGGGCAGATGGTGGTCGGTGACCAGCACCTGCATGCCCAGTGCACGGGCGTGTGCCACGCCTTCCACGCTCGCGATGCCGTTGTCCACTGTCACGAGCACATCCGCGCCACGCGCCTTCACGCGATCGGCGATGGCCGGTGTCAGGCCATAACCATCGGCCACCCGATCCGGGACCAGGTAATCCACCGAAAACCAGTCGAGGGGTTCGCCGAGCAATCGCAGCCCGCGAATCGCGGTGGCACAGGCGGTGGCACCATCGCAGTCGTAATCCGCGACGATGCAGATTCGGTGGCCCTGCTGCATGGCGTCAGCCAGCAGGCTGGCTGCCTCGGCGGTTCCTCGCATGACCTGTGGTGGTTCCAGTCGGGCCAGGCTGTCGTCCAGCTCATCGGTGTGGTGGACACCGCGTGCAGCGAACAGGCGAGCCAGCAGGGGATGGATGCCTGCCTGTTCCAGTGCCCACACGGAACGGGGCGGTGCGTCGCGCAGTACGATCTTCATAAACCCTCGAGTATGCCTGTCACTGAGGGCGGGGTGGCACGGCCTTTCCACCATCGGCGCCACCACGACGTCCCAGTCAACACGGGTCTGACGCCGGTCGGCGACTGGGGGGTCCAGCGGCGCCAGCCTCGTTCCCCGCAGAGTATCAGTGTGAGGTGTTCGCCTCTCTGTGCCCGTTCGAGCCAGGATGGCATCACCGTTGCATCCAGCGCCTGCCACGCACGAGCCCAATCTGTCCAGTGGCCTTGCAGGGCCGGTTGACGTAGAGAGGTTTCCATCTGAACGTTTGCGCCCCTTCTTTCAGAGGCCTCCAGTTGCCCGCAACCGCTGATCCAGAATCCATTCACCGACGCCAGGCCCCTTGCCGCTCGATCGTCGTTCGCCGGATGGGTGTAAAAAAGCATCTGTGCTTCGTTCTGCAATCGGAGCAGTGGGCGGGCAGCGGGGGTGCGTTCGGCTTCGGGCAGCCATCCGTCGATGCGGCGGTATGCGACGCGATCGAGGCTGGCCCAGGGCAGATCCCGGAACACCGGTCCTTCGGCACGCCATCGGCAAGGTTCTTCATAAAGCAGCGCCAGGCCATCCTCCTCTGCCAGCGGTTGCAAGGCCTGCAGCAGGGCCAGGGATTCCGCTTCGGTCACTTCCAGCCCGTCGGCGCTCTGCAGGCTGACCTGTTCCATGCCCACGTTCCAGTGGCAGGGGTGAAACCAGGCGCAGGGTCGCTCTGTGAGGCCTGCCGCGTGGGCCGCCAGGGGCAAGGTGCCATCCGGGCGACTGGCCCAGCCCAGCGCTTCCCCGAGGGCATGCTCGTGTGGTGTGTTGAGGTGATAAGCCCCCACCTGCCTCAGCGGGCCCGGATGCCAGTTGACCAGCAGGGTTTGCAGATGCGGCAGATGGCAACGGTCCAGCACGGGCCGGCAGGCCTCGTCATCGGTGATGGCAAACGGAACGATCAGGGTGTCAACGGGGTCTGGAAGGGTCATGGCAGAAAGTCTTCGAAGGCGACGGACCACATGCGATTGTCCGGGATGCCACAATCCTGCCTGGCGAATGCGGAGAACCATGCAGATTCCCTATGAAATGCTTCTGGGCTGGCGATACACCCGCGCCGGCCGTGGAACCCGGCGCAATGGCTTCATTTCTTTCATCAGTGGCGTGTCCATGCTGGGCATTGCCCTGGGTGTCGCCGCGCTCATCATCGTGCTCAGCGTGATGAACGGTTTTCAGAAGGAGGTCAGAGACCGCATGCTGGGCGTGTTGTCCCACATCGAGGTGTTTGCCCCCGGTGGCGAGGCCATTCCCGATCTGGATCTCACCCTCAGCGAGGTGAGGTCCCATCCGGCCGTGGTGGGTGCTGCCCCCTTCATCGCGGCGCAGGGGCTGCTCGCGCGCGGCGAAGACATGAAGGGTGCACTCATCAGAGGGATTGATCCGGTGCTGGAGCCACAGGTCACGGCGCTGGCCGCCGATCAGGCACAGACGGCCATGACCCGGTTGCGGTCAGGCGAATTTGGCATCGTGCTCGGCGCCGCTCTGGCCCGAAGCCTGGGCATCACCACGGGCGATGCCGTCACCCTGATCGCGCCCAGCGGCCAGCTCACCCCTGCAGGCGTGGTCCCCCGGCTGCGTCAGATGACGGTGGTCGGGCTGTTCGATTCCGGGCATTACGAATACGACTCCGCTCTGGCCTTTGTCCATCAGGATGACGCCGCACGCATCTTCCGTCTGGAAGGCCCCACCGGCGTGCGACTGAAAATCCGCGATCTGCATCAGGCCCGAGAGGTGGCCATCGAACTGGCGGGCACCCTCAGCGGCGATCTGCTGATCCGGGACTGGACGCGACAGAACCGGACCTGGTTTGCTGCCGTGCAGCTGGAAAAGCGGATGATGTTCATCATTCTCACGCTCATCGTGGCCGTGGCGGCTTTCAATCTGGTGTCCACACTGGTCATGACCGTGACCGACAAGCGAGCGGACATCGCCATTCTTCGCACACTCGGTGCCAGTCCGGCCAGCATCATGGCGGTGTTCGTGGTCCAGGGTGCGATGGTGGGCATCATCGGTACTGGGGCAGGCCTGTTGCTGGGTCTGGGCGTGGCCTTCCACATTGAAACCATCGTGCCAGCTCTCGAACATCTGCTGGGCGCGAGTTTCCTGCCGCAGGACATCTACCTCATCAGTCGCATGCCGAGCGATCCCCAGCAGGGTGACATCATTCCCATCGGGTTGATTTCCCTGGCGCTGGCTTTTGTTGCCACGCTCTACCCGAGCTGGCGGGCCAGCCGAGTCAACCCCGCCGAGGCACTGCGCTATGAATGAGCCGATCGGTCAAGCGAATACGCCGGTCGTCTCGGCGCAGGGCATCGTCAAGCGGTTTCAGGAAGGGCGGGTGGATGTCACCGTGCTGCAAGGCATCGACCTGAGCGTGGCGCCGGGTGAAACGCTGGCGATCGTGGGGGCATCGGGTTCCGGCAAAAGCACGCTGCTGCATGTCCTGGGTGGGCTGGAAGCGCCCACGGCAGGCCATGTCCAGTGGTGCGGCGAGCCCATTGCGGGCCTGGGTGCTGCTCGCCAGGGGGAGCGCCGCAACCGTTACCTGGGTTTCGTCTACCAGTTCCACCACCTGTTACCCGAATTCACGGCCTTGGACAACGTGGCCATGCCGCTGTGGATCCGGCGCATGCCGCGTGATCAGGCCGCTCATGAGGCCAAGACCTGTCTCGCCAAGGTGGGTTTACAGGATCGCCTGCACCATCGACCAGCCGAACTGTCTGGTGGCGAGCGGCAGCGCGTGGCCATGGCGCGGGCCCTGGTGACCCGTCCGGCCTGCGTGCTCGCCGACGAACCCACCGGCAATCTCGACAGGGCCTCTGCGGATGGCGTTTTCGAGCTGATGCTGAGCCTGGCGCGGGAGCAGGGCACGGCCTTTGTGCTGGTCACGCACGACCAGGAACTGGCCCGCCGCTGCGACCGCATCCTCCGGATGTCGGCAGGGCGTCTGCTTCCCGACTGATCCGGATCGGTGCGGCCCAACGGCTTTTGTTAGCTTGCTGTCAGGTGTGGATCTGAATTAGGGTTTACACTAATCACTATATCAGCAATCAATCATATAGTGTCGGCATGTCGTCCAGCACCACCGTCGATTCGCCTCATTCGAATGCCATGCAGCAGGTGTTCGAGGCGGTCGCTCGTTACTTTGGTGTACTGGGTGAACCCACCCGTTTGCGCATCCTTCATGCGATCTGTCAGGAGGAAAAATGCGTGAACGACATCATCCGGGTCACGGGCATGGCGCAGGCCAATGTCTCTCGTCACCTGGGTCTGATGTACCAGGCGGGCCTGCTGAGCAGGCGGCGCGAGGGCACGCAGGTGTTCTATCGCGTGGCAGACAGGGTTTTCGTGGAGTTGTGCCGAAGTGTCACGGTGCAGGTGGTGTCTCGGATGGACGAGATGCAGCGTGCCGGTGTGCGGGAGTTCGACGCTCACCCGACGGGGCTGGCCGGCCCGGTCGGATCGGATTTACCGGCCAATCATAAGGAACAAGCAAGTGTCTAGAGACCTGAGCGAAGTCATCGGGCGTGTACTGCCAGCGCCCGAGAACCACCTGAGCCCCGAGTTGCTCGAGAAGGCGCGTACCGCGCGCCGCAGTTTCATGGGCAAAGCCCTCGCCATGGGGGCAGGTGCCATCACCGCAACGGCCACTGCCACCCAGGCATTGGCATCGGAGGGTGAGGCTGTCATTCTCAACCTGCCCGAGCACACCAAGGGTCTGGGCCTGCCCGTGGCCTACGAAGGTTATGGCAAGCCCAGCAAATGGGAGGCCAATCTCCAGCGCCGTGAAAGCCCGGGACTCACCCGGGTGTCGGCCGCTTCCGTGAGTTTCACGCCCCTGCAGGGTCTGTTCGGCATCATCACGCCCAGTGGCTTGCACTTCGAGCGCCACCACCAGGGCTGGTGGGACATCGATCCCTCTCAGCATCGCCTCATGGTGCACGGCGACGACGGCATGATCAAGCGGCCGCGGGTGTTCACCATGGACGACCTGATGCGCCTGCCCAGCGTGTCGCGCATCCACTTCATCGAGTGCGGCGCCAACTCCGCACCCGAGTGGGGCAACGTGGCGCTGCCGTCCGTGCAGTACACCCACGGCATGCTGAGCTGCTCCGAATTCACGGGCGTGCTGCTGTCCACCCTGCTGGAGATGTGCGGCATCGACCGCAAGAAGGCCAAGTTCGTGCTGGCCGAGGGCGCCGATGGTTCTTCCATGACCCGCACCATTTCCATTGAACAGGCCATGGACGACTGCATCGTCGCGTGGGGCATGAACGGTGAAATGCTGCGCCCGGAAAACGGTTATCCGCTGCGTCTGGTCGTTCCTGGTGTTCAAGGGGTGAGCTGGGTCAAATACCTGCGCCGCATTGAAGTGGGTGACCAGAAGTGGGGCACCAAGGACGAGGCCATTCACTACGTCGATCACATGCCCGATGGCACGCATCGCCAGTACACCGGCATTCAAGAGTGCAAGTCCGTCATCACCTCCCCGTCGGGCAGCCAGACACTGCTGGACCGTGGCTACTACAACATTTCCGGTCTGGCCTGGTCGGGTCGCGGTGCCATCAAGCGCGTCGATGTCAGCATCGACGGAGGCCGAAACTGGCGCACGGCCCGTCTGGAGGGGCCGATCCTGCCCAAGGCCTGCACCCGCTTCAACATCGACTGGGTCTGGGACGGCAAACCGGCCATCCTGCAGAGCCGTGCGATTGACAGCACCGGCTATGTCCAGCCCAAGATCAACCAGTTACGGGCCGTTCGCGGCACACGCTCCATTTACCATCAGAACGCCATCCAGAGCTGGCTCGTGTCTGAAAACGGTGAAGTCTCCAACGTGCAGGTGTACTGATGAAAAGCAAGCTCCAAAAAACCGCACAGGCACTGGCACTTTCTGCCGCCTTTTTCACGCTGGGTTCGGGTGCCGCATGGGCACAGGCGTCAGCCAAACCCTGGCATGACATTGGACGGGAAGCCAAGCCCGCTGAAATCAAGGCCTGGGATATCGACGTACGGCCCGATTTCAAGGGTCTGCCCAAGGGATCAGGTTCCGTCTCACTCGGCGAACAGGTCTGGGAAGCCCAGTGTGCCTCCTGTCACGGGGTGTTTGGTGAGTCCAACGAAGTGTTCACACCGATCGTGGGGGGCACCACCCAGGAAGACATCAAGCGCGGTCGCGTGAAAAATCTGGAACAGGGTTCAACCTACCCCCAGAAGACCACCATGATGAAAGTGCCTACCGTCTCGACGCTGTGGGACTACATCAATCGCGCCATGCCCTGGAACGCGCCCAAGAGCCTCAAGGTCGAAGAGGTTTATGGCGTGGTGGCCTACATCCTCAATCTGGCCGATGTGGTGCCCGGCGACTTCGTCCTGAGCGATCAGAACATCGCTGAAGTGCAGAAGCGCATGCCGAACCGCACTGGCATGGTGTTCTATGAGCCACTCTGGCGTGTCGATGGCAAGGGTGACGTCCAGAACGTGGCCTGCATGAAGAACTGCCCGACCGATGCCAAGATCCGTTCCGAATTGCCAGGCTTCGCTCGTGACGCTCATGGCAATATTCAGGAACAGAACCGTGTGATTGGCCCGGTCCGTGGCGCTGACACGCTGAATCCCCCTCGTGCGGAACCGCTCACCCAGCGAATCACCGTTCAGCCGGTTTTGGTGGCTCAGGCCGGTGGCGCAAGTGATGCCAAGGCCCTGATCAACACCAACTCCTGCACGGCGTGTCATGGCGTGGCCAACAAGATCGTTGGCCCGGGCTTCAATGAAATTGCCGCCAAGAACAAAGACCGTGCTGGCGCAGAGGCCTACTTGATTGATAAGATCAAGAATGGTGGTTCTGGTGTGTACGGCGCGATCCCGATGCCAGCCCAGCCTCAGGTCAGCGATGCCGATGCCAAAGCCATTGCCGCCTGGATCCTTTCTGGTGCCAAGTAACCGATTTCAACCCCGGAGAACTTACTCATGAAGACGAACAAGACCCTGTTCACCCTCTTTGGCGCAGTGGCCGTGCTGGCTTCTGGCGCTGCCCAGGCCAGCGTGGACGGTGCTGCCGCCATGGCGCTGGCTCAAAAGAGCGCCTGCATGGCTTGCCATGCTGTGGACCGCAAGATGGTGGGCCCATCTTACAAAGACATCGCCAACAAGTACAAAGGCATGGATGTGGCCAAACTGGCGGCATCCATCAAAGCCGGTGGTGCTGGCAAATGGGGCCCCGTGCCCATGCCCGCCCAGGCCAATCTGAAGGAGGAAGACGCCAAAACGCTCGCCGCCTGGATTCTGGCTGGCGCGCCAGCCAAGTGAACCTGGCCTGGCATTTTTCATCTCACGGATCATCCCGAAGGAGTTCAATCATGATTCAAAACCGCCGAACCGTTCTGAAGAGCACGGGGGCGATGGCCACGCTGCTGTCGCTGGGCATTGTGACGGCCGAGCAGGCCATGGCGGCAGGCCGTGCCGGCTTTGACGCCAAGACCGTGGAGGATGCCCTCAAGGCGCTGGGCGGCAGCCCTGCTGCCAATGACCAGGTCTCCATCGTGTCGCCCGACATTGCCGAAAACGGTGCCGTGGTGCCGGTGGGTGCGATCAGCAAGCTGCCCAAAACGACCGAGATCTACCTGCTGGTCGAGAAGAACCCCGTGCCCATGGCCGCGGCGTTCATGATTCCGGCCGGCACCGAGCCCGACGTGCAGACCCGCCTGAAGATGGGCCAGAGCACGGACGTGCTGGCCATTGTCAAGGCCGACGGCAAGCTGTACTCGGCCCGCAAGGAAACCAAGGTCACGCTGGGCGGCTGCGGCGGCTAAGAAGCGGATCAACCTCAGTAACCCACAGGAGTAAAGATCATGGCAGGACCCATGCGAATTCGAGCCGCCGAGGCGGATGGTACGACGACGGTGCGCGTGCTGATGTCGCACGTGATGGAGCCGGGCACACGGCGAGGCAGCGACGGCAATCTGGTGCCGGCGCACTACATCACGAACGTGGAAGCGACGCACAACGGCAAGAACGTGCTCAAGTGCGACTGGAGCGGTGCGGTGTCACAGAACCCGTTCCTGGCGTTCAAGTTCAAGGGCGCGGCCAAGGGCGACAAGGTCGTGGTGAAGTGGGTGGACAACAAGGGCGAAACCCGCACCGACGAAGCCACTGTTTCCTGATTTTCAGGTCGGGCACGGAAGCTCCGTGCCTTTTTTTGCAACGAGGAGAACAATCCGATGAAAAACAACCTCCGAGCCTTGGCAGCTGTGGCCGCGTTGGGCGCCATGGGCACTGCGTACGCGCAGGGGTCTACTGCCGATGGCATCGCCCAGTACCGGGAAATGCTGCAGGACGGCAACCCTGCCGAACTGTTCGAAATGAGGGGTGAGGAGCTCTGGGCTCAGAAGCGTGGTCCGAAGAACGCTTCTCTGCAGCAGTGTGACCTGGGCAAGGGCCCTGGCGTGGTAAAGGGGGCATTCGTTGAACTGCCCCGTTTCTTCAAGGACACCGGCCGTGTGCAGGACCTGGAAAGCCGCCTCATGACCTGCATGGAAACCTTGCAGGGCATTGATGCCAAGAAGGAGGTGAACACCCGCGGTTTCGGCCGTGGCGAGACCGCGAACGTGGTGGCGCTGGCCACCTGGATTTCCGCGCAGTCCAAGGGAATGAAGTTCAATCTCCCGCAAAAGCACCAGGCCGAACGTGACATGTACGAAGTGGGCAAGCGACTGTTTTTCCAGCGCGCTGGCACACACGATTTTTCCTGCGCCTCCTGCCACGCCATCGATGGCGGACGCATCCGTCTGCAGGATCTGCCCAAACTGACGGGCAATCCGGGTGATGGCGTCGGCTTCGCCGCCTGGCCCGCTTACCGAGTGTCCAACGGCCAGATGTGGAGCATGCAGCACCGCCTGAACGACTGCTACCGCCAGCAGCGTTTCCCTGAGCCCACCTTTGCCAGCAACGTGACGATTGCACTCGGTGTGTACATGGGTGTGAATGCCAAGGGTTCGGCCTCCGCCGTTCCCACCATCAAGCGCTGAACCGGAGCACAAGAACATGATGAAAAAATCCATCCTGGCTTTGGCCGTGCCTGCGGTGTTGCTGGGCCTCCAGGCCTGCAGCACCGGGCCTTCCAGCGCCGAATACGACAAGATGACCCAGGAGATCATCAAGGCATCGTTCGTGGAGCGTGGCATCGCGAAAATGGATCGTCTGGCGCCTGACATGGCCAACGATCTGTGTTCCCAGGCTGATGTGGCCGGCAAGCCCTTGTCCGACGAACTCGCCAAGAAAATCGAAGCAGCCGAGATGAAGACCATCAAATGGCCTTCGGATGGCAAGTTCCTGGGTGACTGGAAGCAGGGCGAGCGCATCGCCCAGAGCGGGAGAGGTTTGACCTGGAGCGATCAGGCCGGCTCGGAGAACGGTGGTAACTGTTACAACTGCCACCAGATCAGCAAGGAAGAGATTTCTTTCGGCAATCTGGGCCCGAGCCTCTACAACTACGGCAAGCTGCGTGGCGTCACCGACCCCAACAGCGCCGCCGCCAAACCCATCGTGGAATACACCTGGGGCAAGTTGTGGAACTCCCGCGCTTACACCGCCTGTTCACAGATGCCACGTGCCGGCGCCAAGGGCATTCTGAACGAACAGCAGATCAAGCACATCATGGCTTTGCTGCTCGATCCGGCATCACCGGTCAACAAGTGATCATCTGTCAACCACGGATCCCTATTCACACAAAGGGGGCTTCGGCCCCCTTTGTGTTTCAGATGCCCGGTTGATCGTTTTCAGACGCCCAGATGCTGTTCCAGCAACTCGGGTTGCGAAGCCAGGCTTTGGGATGAGCCTTCGAACACCACCTCGCCTTTGACCAGAATGACATTGCGGTCGGCGATCTGCGTGACGTGCTTCCAGTTCTTGTCCACGATGATGCTGCTGATGCCGCTCTCGCGGATCACGCCACAGATGCGCCAGATCTCTCGCGCAATCAGGGGCGCCAGCCCTTCGGTGGCCTCGTCGAGAATGAGCAGGTCGGGGTTGGTCATGAGTGCGCGGCCGATGGTGAGCATCTGCTGCTCGCCACCGCTGAGCTGCTGACCGCCATGGCCCAGACGCTCGGCCAGGCGAGGAAAGGTTTCCAGCACGCGTTCGTACGTCCAGTCGGTCTGGCCGCGCACACCCGGTCGCGCCGCCATGATGAGGTTTTCTTTCACACTCAGGTTGCCAAAAATCCCACGGCCTTCCGGTACATAAGCCACGCCCTGTCGGGCCACGGCATAGGTGGCGGCCCCAGTCATGTTATGCCCTTTGATGGCCACGCTCCCCGCACTCGGCTTGACCAGGCCCATGATGGACTTCAGGAGGGTGCTTTTGCCCATGCCGTTGCGCCCCATCAGGCCGATGGTTTCGCCTCGGCCCACCCGAATATCGATGCCTTTGAGGATGTGGCTGGCACCGTAGTGCGTGTGCAGGCCCCGTGTTTCCACCAGCCATTCGGCCTGTGCAGGGGCGTTCATGCTTCCTCTCCCAGGTAGGCGGCTTGAACGCCCGCATCGGCGCGGATGGCGGCCGGAGTGCCAGACGCAATCACCTGGCCATTCACCATCACGGTGAGTTGGTCGGCGAGGGTGAACACCGCATCCATGTCGTGTTCCACGAGCATCATGGCATGGTCTTTCTTGATGGTCAGCAGCAGGGCGATCATGCGCTCGGCTTCGGCATGGCCCATGCCTGCCAGAGGTTCATCGAGCAGCAGCACCTGCGGATCGGTGGCCAGTGTCATGGCGATTTCAAGTTGACGCTGTTCGCCATGGCTGATCGCGCTCGCCGCGTAGCGCGCCCGGTGGGTCAGACCCGCCAGCGCCATGGCACGTTCGGCTCGGGTATTGATATCACCCAAGGCGCTGGCACGGGACAGCCAGCGTGCCGCATGGGGCGTGCGAGACTGAGCGGCCAGACGCACGTTTTCCCAGACGGTGAATGGCAGGAAGATATTGGTTTTCTGATAACTGCGACCCAACCCCCAGCGTGAAATGGCTTCTGCCTTTTTGCCGGTGACATCCCGGCCTGCCAGCCGGATGGAGCCGGCTGTGGGGGTGAGGTCGCCCGAGAGCAGGTTGGTCAGGGTGGATTTGCCCGCGCCGTTGGGGCCGATCACGGCATGCAGATGGTTGCGCTGCAGGGTCAGCGACACGTTGTTCACGGCAGCCAGGCCGCCGAATCGTTTGGTCAGGCCTTCGGCCACCAGCAGCACATCAGACACGGTCGCCTCCGACGGAACGGGATGGGGCGGGCGCAGGCTCTTTGGGATCGGCATCGGGCGGGACAGGCTTCAGGAGACGGTCATGCAGGGCCTGACCGAGCCCCAGCAGCCCTTTGGGCGCGAAAATCACGATCAGCACGATGAAGCTGCCCATCAGCAACTGCCAGTGCTTGGTGATGTCCTTGAAGAGGTGCAGGAGGTATTCGAAGGCAAAGGCGCCGATGATGGCGCCGGCAAAGTTGCCCATGCCACCCAGGATCACCATCATGATGGCGTGTGCGCTGAGGTGGAACCCCATGAGCTCGGGGTTCACAAAGCCGGTCTGCGCTGCCCAGAGGTAACCCGCCACGCCGGCCAGCGTGCCCGCCAGGGTGAAGGCCGTCAGCTTGTACCAGACGGTGCTGTAACCCATCGCCCGCATGCGGTGCTCATTCACTCGGATACCTGCCAGCGCCCGGCCGAATGGAGAAAACAGCAGCCGCCGCAGGAAGGCGTAAACCAGCAACATCATGACGAAGGTGAAGTAGAAGAAAACCAGCCGGTTTTCCAGATCGAACAACTCGCCCCCGTCGTTCAGTCCGGGCAGTGCCGTGGTGGGCTTGAAGTAGACATAAATGCCGTCTGAACCACCGAGTGACCGGTTGTCGAAGAACAGATAGAAGATCATCTGGGCGAACGCCATGGTGACCATGATGAAGTAGATCCCATGGGTGCGAACCACGAAGAACCCGATGATGAGCGCTGCCAGGCCCGCTCCGGCCGCTGCCAGCGGGAGACTCCACCAAAGACTCACGGGGCCGCTTTCAGGGGTGATAAAGGCCAAACCATAACCGGCCAGCCCGAAAAAGGCCGCATGCCCCAGCGACACCAGGCCCGTCACGCCCTGCAGCAGATCCAGGCTCATGGCAAAAATGGCCAGGATCATCATCTGGGTGAGCATCTGGGTGTAATACCCGGTGTCGTCCAGACCCATCACGGGAAACAGGGCCAGCGCGACCGTGCCCATGCCCAGCGTGAGCTGCAGGCTTCTGGGGAGTTGTTCGATATGGGAGCTGGCAGCAGACATGGCGTTCGGTTGGACTGACGGTTGGTCGTTATTGTTTGAACAGCCCTTCGGGCTTGTAAAGCAGCACGGCAGCCATGAGCATGTAGACGAGCATGCCGGCCACCTGAGGCACGAGGACCTTGCCAAACGTGTCCACCAGTCCGACCAGCAGGGCGGCAATCAGGGCCCCACGCACCGAACCAATGCCTCCGATCACCACCACCACGAAGCACATGATGAGCACCGAACCTCCCATGCCTGGGTAGACGCTGGAAATGGGGGCGGCGATCATGCCTGCGATCGCAGCCAGGCCCACGCCGAGGGCGAACACCACGGCATAGATCAGCCGGATGTTCACGCCCAGGGCCTCGGTCATGTCGCGATTGAAGGCGCCTGCCCGAATCTTCATGCCCAGGCGTGTCCGTGAAATGAGCAGGTACAGGCCGAGCGCCAGCAAGATGCACAGGCCCGACATGAACAGGCGATAGGCCGGATAGGAGAGGTTGTCGGTGAGGGGGATGGACCAGTTCAGGATCTCGGGCATCTGCACGGCGTGCACATCGTCCCCCCAGAGCAGCGAACGGACCTCTTCAAAGATGTAGATGAGTCCGAAGGTGAGCAGCACCTGATCAAGGTGGTCGCGTTTGTAAAAATGCCGGAATAACGACCATTCGAGCGCAAGCCCCAGCACGATGGAAAGCGCCGTTCCCACCAGAATCGCCACAAACAGGCTGCCAAATGTACCGGCAAACGACCAGGCCATGTAGGCCCCGAGCATGTAAAAACTGCCGTGTGCCAGATTGACCACGCCCATGATCCCGAAAATCAGCGTCAGACCCGCCGCCAGCATGAACAGCAAGAGGCCGTATTGCAGGCTGTTGAGCAGTTGAATCAGAAAATTGGCGAGATCCATGCGTCGGGGAGCATTCAGGGTGAAAGATTCGCTGCCGCGACGCGTCACGGCAAAGACAGGGCGAAGAAGGGTGGCGAAGATCGCCACCCTCAGGGATCAGGCCATCCGGCAGCCGGTGCCCGGATCTTCCACCGCCTTCTGGGCGATGCCGATCACCTTGTTTTCTCGGCCCACGACTTCGCGCAGATACATGTCCTGGATCGGGTTGTGCGACTTGCTCATGGTCCATTTGCCACGCGGGCTGTCGATCGTGGCGCCGCGCATGGCACCCTGCAGACCGGCCTTGTTCGAGAAATCGCCCCGAACGGCATTGGCGCCCTGTATCAGCAGCAAGCCGGTGTCGTAGCCCTGCACGGCATACACATCGGGCTGCATCTTGAAGGCCTTGGCGTATTCCAAACGGAATTTCTTGTTGCGTGCGGTGTCGAGGGAGTCGCTGTAATGCATGGTGGTGAGCACGCCTTTGGCCGCATCACCGGCCGCATCGAGAACGCCTTCGGTCAGGAAGCCGGACCCGTAGAGTTGAATCGAACGGTTCAGACCTGCTGCGGCGTAGTCACGCAGGAACTTGGCGGCTCCGCCTCCTGCAAAGAAGCAGGCCACGGCGTCCGGGCGGAGTGAAGCGATTTCGGTCAGCAAGGCCTGGAATTCCACGTTGGGGAAGGGGAGTCCGAGTTTCTTGACGATGGTGCCACCGGCTGCGGTGTAGCTCTGTTCGAATCCCTCGAAGGCCTCGTCACCTGCCGCATAGCTCCAGGTGATCCAGACCGCACGCTTGTGCCCCCGGTCGACCATCGCCTTGCCCAGAGCCAGCGTGGGCTGAGAATTGCTGAAGCTCGTACGAAACACGTTGGGGGCACACAGTCCGCGAGTGGCGGCGTGCACACCGGCATTGGGAATGAGGTTGAGCACGCCACTTTCGCGTGCCACCCGGTGAATGCCCATCTGGACACCCGAGTGAACCGTTCCCACCAGCACATCCACGCGATCGCGCTGGACCAGACGCTGGGCGTTTTCGACCCCTTTAGCCGGGTTGGATTCGTCATCGACCTTGAAGAACTCGATGTCACGCCCTCCGAGCTTTCCGCCTTGCTCGTCGAGCGCCATGCGGAAACCGTTTTCGATGGCCACACCGAGCTGGGCGAAGGTGCCGGTGTACGGGAGCATGAACCCCACACGCACCCGGTTGGACTGGGCCCTGACGATTTCAGGCAAAAGCAGCCCGGTGGATGCAGCGCCGATGACGGCGGCTGTACGGGTGAGAACGACGCGGCGAGAGGTCATGGTGGGTCTCCTGTGGGTTGAACGTCGAAATGGTAGGTGGGAATGCCCCTGGCGGTGATCCAGACTTACCCGGTGGCGCCGCAATTGATTCAGGTTTAAACTAACTGCCGCATGCCGCCAGGGCCACTTCCTGCAGCCACTGCCGGCACCAGGCCACGCCAGATGCTTCGGGTGTGTCGTTGCTGCTGGCGTCATGGAGCCAGACATCCCCCAGACGCTGCGCCCCCAGATCGGCCAGCGTCTCATCGAAACGCCTGCCGCCCATGGCGAACGTCATCGGGTAGCTGCCCTCATCGCCCAGCGACATCACGCCATACCGAACATGCCCTAGGTACCTGGGTTGCTCCTGCAGGGAGGCCAGGAATCCCTGGGCGTTGTCGGGCACGTCGCCGCTTCCGTAGGTGGCCGAACAGATCAGGAACAATGCCGGCTCGTTGAAGACGTCGATCGTCAGGCCATCCATCAGCTCCACTTCGATGTCTTCCACCAGATCGACACAGTCCATCTGGATCGCCTGTGCCACGCATTCGGCGGTGTTGGTGGTGGTGCCCACCAGGATCTTGAGTTTCATGAGCTGAAGTAAAATACCTGTCTTGCAATGCACTATACTGCATGAATGAGGCGTCACGCATCAGGAAAACCCTGATAAAGCGACTAGGTAAAATCCCGGGTTGTTCTCCCATCAGGCCACACCGTGACCCAGCACATCACCTCGATCGAGGGCGGCGATGCCCTTGGCAATTTCCGCGCCCAGCAACTACTGCCTCGTCTGCAAGCCGTCAACGACAGGATTGTGGGTGTCTCTGCCCGGTTTGTTCATCTGGTGTGGACAGAGCAAGCGGTTTCGGCGGTGCAACAGAAAGCCTGGGTCGAGTTGCTGACCTACGGTGAGCCGTACAAGGGCGAAACCGGTGGCGTACTGGTGGTCGTGACCCCGCGCTTCGGTACCGTCTCGCCCTGGGCCTCCAAGGCCACCGACATCGCCCACAACTGCGGCTTCGCGGTCAAGCGGGTCGAGCGCATCACCGAATACCGTCTCACGCTCAAATCGGGCCTGCTGAGCAAAGCCAGCCTCACCGAAACCCATTGGCAGCAGGTGGCCACGCTGTTGCATGACCGCATGACCGAAAGCGCGGTGGCACGGCGGGAGCAAGCCTTCGGCCTCTTCAACGAACTGCAGCCAGCTCCCATGGAGCATGTGGACGTGCTGGCTGGCGGGCGCACCGCGCTGGAACAGGCGAACGTGTCCTGGGGCCTGGCGCTGGCCGACGATGAAATCGACTACCTGATCAACGCGTTCAACGGCCTGGGCCGCAACCCCACCGATGTGGAACTGATGATGTTCGCGCAGGCCAACAGCGAGCACTGCCGCCACAAAATCTTCAACGCGCAGTTCACCATCGACGGCGTGGCGCAGGCCAAGAGCCTGTTCGGGATGATCCGCCACACCCACCAGACCAGCCCGCAGCACACGGTGGTGGCCTATTCCGACAATGCCTCCGTGATGGAAGGGCACGACCTGGAACGCTTCGTGGCCCGTGCCCAAAGGGGGGCCGCCACGCCCTACGTGGCCGAGCGCGCCCAGCACCATGTGCTGATGAAGGTGGAGACGCACAACCACCCCACGGCCATTTCGCCGTTCCCGGGCGCCTCCACCGGTGCGGGCGGTGAAATCCGCGACGAAGGCGCCACCGGCCGGGGTTCCAAGCCCAAGGCGGGTCTCACGGGTTTCACCGTGTCCAAGCTGTGGGGTGGCTGGTCCGACCAGCCGGGTGGCAAGCCCGAGCACATCGCCAGCCCCTTGCAGATCATGACCGAGGGCCCGCTGGGCGGAGCCGCCTTCAACAACGAGTTTGGCCGACCCAACCTGCTGGGCTACTTCCGCGAGTACGAACAGACCGTGGCCACCGATGCCGACACCGTGCAGCGCGGCTACCACAAACCCATCATGATTGCGGGTGGTCTGGGCCAGATCGACGCCGTTCTGACGAAGAAGATCGAATTCCCGGCAGGCACACTGCTCATCCAGCTGGGTGGCCCCGGCATGCGCATCGGTATGGGCGGCGGTGCGGCCAGTTCCATGGCCACCGGCGTCAACGCGGCCGACCTGGACTTCGACTCGGTGCAGCGCGGCAACCCCGAAATCGAGCGCCGGGCCCAGGAAGTCATCAACCAGTGCTGGACGCTGGGTGAGGCCAACCCCATCCTCGCCATCCACGACGTGGGGGCGGGCGGTCTGTCCAACGCCTTCCCCGAACTCACGAACGATGCCGGGCGCGGTGCCCGCTTCGACCTGCGCGCCGTGCCGCTGGAAGAGTCCGGACTGAGCCCGAAGGAAATCTGGTCCAACGAAAGCCAGGAACGCTACGTGCTGGCCATCGCCCCCGAGTCGCTGGAGCCCTTCAAGGCTTTCTGCGAGCGCGAGCGCTGCCCGTTTGCCGTGGTGGGTGTGGCCACCGAGCAGCGCCAACTGGTGCTGAGCGATGAAGACCGGGAGCCTCCGGTCAACATGCCGATGGACGTCTTGCTGGGCAAGCCGCCCAAGATGCACCGCGACGTGAAAACCGTGGCGCGCAAGGCCGCTGAACTGGACCTCACCGGTGTGGACCTGCAACAGGCCGTCATCGACGTGCTGAGTCACCCCACGGTGGCGTCCAAGCGCTTCCTCGTCACCATTGGCGACCGCACCGTGGGTGGCCTGAGCCACCGCGACCAGATGGTGGGCCCCTGGCAGGTGCCCGTGGCGGACTGTGCCGTCACGCTGGCCGATTACGCCGGTTTTGCCGGCGAGGCCATGAGCATGGGCGAACGCACCCCGCTCGCCGCGCTGGATGCGCCGGCTTCCGGCCGCATGGCGGTGGCCGAGGCCATCACCAACCTGCTGGCCGCACCCATCGAGTTGCCACGCGTGAAGCTGAGCGCCAACTGGATGGCCGCCTGCGGCGAGCCGGGTGAAGATGCCTCGCTGTACGCCACCGTCAAGGCCGTGGGGATGGAGCTGTGCCCGGCACTGGGCGTGAGCATTCCGGTGGGCAAGGACAGCCTGTCCATGCGCACGCAGTGGAAGGTGCATGGCGAGCAGAAGAAGGTCATCTCGCCCGTGAGCCTGATTGTCAGCGCCTTTGCCACGCTGCCCGATGTGCGTGGCACGCTCACGCCGCAACTCGACGCGCAGGAATCAGACACCACCCTGGTGCTGATCGACCTGGGCAAGGGCAGGAACCGCATGGGCGGCTCCATTCTGGCGCAGGTGCTGAACCAGCCTGGCGGCGTCGTGCCCGATCTGGACGATGCGCAGGACCTGATCGCTCTGGTCAACGCCGTGAACGCCTTGCGCGCCCAGGGCAGGATCCTGGCCTACCACGACCGCAGCGATGGCGGCTTGCTCGCCGCGGCTGCCGAAATGGCCTTTGCCGGTCATGTGGGGGTGGCCCTCAACGTGGACATGCTCGTCACCGAAGGCGACGGCATTCGCGACAGCCGGGCCGAGTACGGCGACGCCAAGAACTGGGCCACCCAGGTGAGTGCCCGCCGCGAAGAGCTCACGCTCAAGGCATTGTTCAGCGAAGAACTGGGCGTGCTGTTGCAGGTGCGCACCAGCGAACGAAACGAGGTGATGCAGGTGCTGCGCGAACACGGCCTGAGCCCGCACAGCCACTTCGTGGGCAAAACCCGCCCGGCAACTTCGCCCATGGACATGGGCAAAGACCGCCTGCAGGTCTGGCGCGACACGAAGATGGTGTTCGATGCCAGCCTCCACGACCTGCACCAGGTTTGGGACAGTGTGAGCTGGAAAATCAACCAGCAGCGCGACAACCCGGCCTGTGCCGATGCCGAACACGCCGCCGCGGGTGTGCCATCTGACCCTGGCATGCATGTGGCGCTCACCTTTGACCCGTTGCAGGACGTCGCCGCGCCGTACCTGAACCTGGCGCGCCCTCGGGTGGCCATCCTGCGCGAGCAGGGCGTCAACTCGCACGTGGAAATGGCCTACGCCTTCGACCGCGCGGGCTTCCAATCCTACGACGTCCACATGACCGACCTGCAGTCCGGCCGCGCCAACCTCCGCGAGTTCAAGGGTGTGGTGGCGTGTGGCGGCTTCAGTTACGGCGACACGCTGGGCGCTGGCATTGGCTGGGCACGTTCCATCACCTTCAACCGCGTGCTGTCGGAGCAGTTCCAGGCCTTCTTTGCCCGCCCGGACACTTTCGGCCTGGGCGTGTGCAACGGTTGTCAGATGTTCGCCGAACTGGCCGACATCATTCCCGGTGCCGAGGCCTGGCCGCGCTTCACCACCAACCAGAGCGAGCGCTTCGAGGCCCGTCTGTCGATGGTCGAGGTGCTGGCGTCGCCCAGCCTGTTCTTCCAGGGCATGGCGGGCAGCCGCCTGCCCATCGCCGTGGCACACGGTGAGGGCTATGCCCACTTCAAGCACCGTGGGAACCGCGACGCGGCCATCGCCGCGATGCGATTCGTCGACCACACCGGGGCGGCCACCGAAGCCTATCCCTTCAACCCCAACGGCAGTCCGGGTGGCCTGACGGCAGTGACCACCGCCGATGGCCGCTTCACCGCGATGATGCCGCACCCCGAGCGCGTGTTCCGCAACATCCAGATGAGCTGGACCGACGCCGCCCAGTGCGGTGGCCTGGAGGCCTACAGTCCGTGGATGCGCATCTGGCGCAATGCACGCAAATGGGTGGGATGACCAAGGTTTGACTTGCATCAAAGTATGGCCATGAGCAATGGCTAAACTGTTATCAAGTATTCCTAGTTGAGGCAGACATGACCCATACCGAGACCGCACCGATTGACGATTTCTCACATTGCCACACGGGCATCTTCCGCAAGCTCGACATGCTGGGTGAATTGCCGGCACTGCTTGAGCCTGCCCGCAAGGCGCGCGAAATCGCCGAGAAATCGCTCGAATTTTTCCGTGAAGCGATCTTCGAGCACCATCTGGATGAAGAGCGCGAACTCTTTCCCGCAGTGATGGCCAGTGCCGCCAAAGGCGAAGAGCAGGAACGGGTCAAGGCCATGGCCAAACGCCTCACAGACGAACACCGCGAACTGGAACGCCTCTGGAAGAGTCTGGAGGCGGGACTCAAGAAGGTGGCCAAAGGTCAGTCGAATGATCTGGACACTTCCATCATCCAGCAACTGGTCACTCAGTACCGCGCGCATGCGCAGTTCGAGGAGCAGGAATTCCTGCCGCTGTCCCAGGTCATCCTGGGGCGCAACTCCAACCACATGGCGGCATTGGGCATGTCCCTGCACATGCGCCACACCCGTGGGCCTCTGAACGCCTACGTCTGATTCTCGTCCGGCTCAGTGGGCGCCTTGCGCCTGCGGTCGGGTCTTGTAAAACGTCAGCGGCTGTTCAGCCGCCTGGTTCAGCACGCTGCGCTTGATCTTGCCCACCACGTGCATCTCGCACGGCTTGCAGTCAAAGCGCAGCGTCAGCTTTTCCTTGCCGTTGATGAGCTGCAAGGGCTCGGCTTTGACTGTGCCTTGCACCCCGGTCACGCCTTTGGCCTGCTTGGGGCACAAACTGAGCGAAAACCGCACGCAGTGCTTGGTGATCATCAGGCTGACTTCACCTTCTTCCTCGTGCGCTTCGTAGGCTGCCGCAATCACCTGAACGCCGTGTTTGCGGTAGAAGTCCCGCGCCTTCTGGTTGAACACGTTGGCCAGGTAGGTGAGGGTGTCTTCGGGGTAAGGCACCGGTGGCTCGACGGCTGCTGCCCGATGGGGGCGCACATATGCGGCCACACGGGCGGCCTGCAGGGCGGCCACGGCATCACGCCGCAAGGCGTTGAGCTGCGATGCGGGCACAAACCACGGCTGTGACAACTGCACTTGGATGTCGCTTGCCTCGAACAGGGTGTCGCCGAGGCGGCCCAACTGCTCGCGCAGTTTGTGGGCGGCCTGTGCCGGGTCTTTGGCTCGCTCCCAGGCGCCCGAGAGTTCGGCACTCCCCACGTGGCCGTCTTCGTCGGTGAGGGTGAGTTGCAGGCCCGCAGGAGACTCGCTCAACGCCATCCACACCCCAATCCGTCGGTCCGCAGATGGCTTTTCCAGCGTGCGCACCCAGTCCATGCTTCGGTTGCGGTTCACGGTGGTGCCGCGCCTCAGGTCCTTGAAACCGGTCATCGGGTCCTTGGGAAAGATGCGCCAGACGGTGCCACCCTCCTTGCCCGGACCGAGTTTTTCCACCCGGTTGGTCTGTAGCCCCACCAGCTCCATTTGCAGGTCGTGATAGCACAGCCCGTCGCCGTTCTGCAAATCCGTACCCGGGTCTTCGGTTTCCAGTTCCACACCGTCGGCGGCCACACGAGTGACCCAACCAATGGGCTGGCCCGGGTTTTTGGGGGTGTCGAAGGCGCCGATGTCTTCCTTGCGGCCTTGCACAAAGTAATCGGTGAATTCGCGGTTGAAGTTCTGATTCGGGTCGGGCGTGAAGGTGTACGTGCAGTGGCCGCTGGAGGCTCGCGCCAATTCGGGGCGCTCTTCCAGGATCTCATCGAGCAACTGGCGGTAATGGGCCGTGATGTTTTTGACATAGCCCATGTCCTTGTAGCGGCCTTCGATCTTGAAGCTGCGCACGCCCGTGTCGATCAGGGTGCGCAGGTTGTCGCTCTGGTTGTTGTCTTTCATGGACAGCACGTGCTTGTCGTGCGCCACGATGCGACCCTGGCTGTCCTTCACCTCGTAGGGCAGGCGGCAGGCCTGTGAACAGTCCCCACGGTTCGCGCTGCGCCCGGTGTGGGCGTGACTGATGTAGCACTGCCCACTGTAGGCCACGCACAGGGCACCATGGACGAAGAATTCGAGCACGGCTCGGCCAGGGGCATCCATCGGCCCCAGCGCCTGGTCAATGGCGGCGATCTGAGGCAGCGTCAGCTCGCGGGCCAACACGATCTGGCTCAGCCCCGCGTCTTGCAGAAAGCGGGCTTTTTCCGGGGTGCGGATGTCGGTCTGCGTGCTGGCGTGGAGCTGGATGGGCGGCAGTTCCAGCTCCAGCAGGCCCATGTCCTGGATGATCAGGGCATCCACACCGGCTTGGTAAAGCTCATGGACCAGATGTCGAGCGGGTTCCAGTTCGTCATCGCGCAAGATGGTGTTGAGCGTGACGAACACCCGGCTGTGAAAGCGATGGGCGTGTCGCACCAGTCGCTCGATGTCGGCCACCGAATTGTCGGCACTGGCACGGGCGCCAAACGACGGGCCGCCAATGTAGACGGCATCGGCACCGTGGTTCACGGCTTCAATGCCGATGTCGGCGTCGCGCGCAGGCGACAGAAGTTCAAGCTGATGGGGCAACATAATGCAAGCTTTCTAGCCAACCCTGAATTGTCCATGAAACGCCAGGATTTCCGCTTTTTTCACCGCCTTCGGGTGCGCTGGGCCGAAGTCGACATGCAGAAAATCGTCTTCAATGCCCACTACCTGATGTACTTTGACGTGGCCGTGACCGAGTACTGGCGCGCCCTGGCGCTGCCCTACGAAGACGCCATGCACGAACTGGGCGGTGAGCTGTATGTGAAAAAGGCGTCGATCGAATTCAATGCCTCGGCCCGTATGGACGACCAGCTCGACATCGGCATGAGCTGCACCCGACTGGGCAATTCGTCCATGACGATCACCGGCGCCATCTTCCGGGGTGAACAGTTGCTGATCACTGGCGAGCTCATCTATGTGTTTGCCGACCCGGCCACACAGACCTCAAGGCCGATACCGGCCGGCCTTCGAGCGCTGATGGAGGGTTATGAGGCGGGTGAACCCGTGCTGCAAACCCGCACCGGTACCTGGAGCGAGCTCGGTGCCGATGCCCAGCGCGTGCGCACGGCGGTTTTCATCGAGGAGCAGGGCATTCCCCGCGAAGAGGAATGGGACGAGGCCGACCCCACCTGTCAGCACGCGGTGGCGTACAACCGGCTGGGACAGCCGGTGGCGACCGGGCGCCTGCTGCAGGGTGGGCCTGGAGTGGGAAAGATCGGCCGCATGGCAGTGCATCGCGTGCTGCGCGGCACCGGGGTGGGGCGCCAGATCATGCTGGCCCTGACCGAAGCAGCCCGCCACAGAGGCGACCACACCTTGCGCCTGAGCGCCCAGCGCACGGCCGAGGGGTTTTATCAGCGGCTCGGCTACACCGCCGTGAGCGACACCTACCTGGATGTCGGCATTCCCCACGTGGATATGGAGATCCGCTTGTAGGCCGCCTCCGCGGAGGGCAACTGGCCGGGAGGGTAAGTCCACTCCTCCAGCTCCAGGGTGGGATTGCTGCCGTTGATCCGGTGGCGGGCAATCAGGCTGCTGCGTGTGCCGTAATGGTTCTCTGGCGCATAGACGAATGGGTGGGCCAAGGGTCCAGCGGGTTCTTCTTGCCAATCGGCCCCCTCATGGGTGGGCAACGACTGTTGCAACGCACGCAGCAAGGGGGATGTGGATGCGCGATCCCATGGATCGAACGCCAAGGCCTGCGCTGTGGCGGACTTCAGCCATAGCGTCTTGCGCCAAGGGGTATCCAGTCCGGCATTGGACAGACCGTACACCCCGGCACCCAGTTCATGGCCCGACCAGCCTGGAGGGAGTCGGGTCCGCGAGGCGGCTACATTCGTGGGCGCTTGGTGATTGCTCAACCACACCCATGAGCCAGCCTCCTGGTCGCCCAGCACCAGGTTGAATCCGGCGTAATGGCCGGGGTTCACCTGGTGCACCAGCGTCTGCCAGTCGGGACAACCCGCCGGACCATCGAGCCAGCGCATCGCCAACTCACCCCGACTCAGGGGCGCCAGGGCCATTTCGGTGCGTCGAACATTGGTCAGCATGGCCACCCGGCCGGTTGCATTGAAACCCAGCCAGGTGCCGCCCGCGCGTTCATCACGGCCACTGTGTATCGTCATGCCCGATGCGGATGTCCAGGTGGCCAGTGGCCGGGTGGGACGGTCCCAGAACTCGTCTCGGTTGGACGCAATGAGCAAGGGGCAGTCGTCCCGCATGGCGAGTGCAAACGCGATCAGGCACATGGGTGCTCAGATGTCGGCCAGCAGTTCGTAGGGCAGGGGGCGCAACGCCAGGAACGGACCACCGGAAGCACCCAGGGTGAGCGTCTGTCCATCGGCGGCGCTGACCTGCATGGACACCAGCATGTCGTGGCCACCGGCAGGATTCGGCGCCGAAAGCACCACGACACCACAGGGTTGTTCGGGGTCGGCTGCGTGGTAGACGTCCTGGCCAGGGGCCCCGGCAGTTGCGCTGCTCAGCAGATAGGTTCGACGCTTGAGCGTGCCCCGGAACTGGCTGCGTGCCACGACTTCCTGACCGGGATAGCAGCCCTTCTTGAAATTCACGCCTCCCACCGATTCGTAATTGAGCATCTGCGGAACCAGCACCTCGTACAGCGGCTGGGTGATCAGCGTGACGCCACTTCGCACCTCCAGCCATTGCCATTGCGCCATCGACAGCGGACTGGCCGCGGGTGGGGCATCGCTGGCTGGCTGGCACAGCAGCGCCCGCGCCGTTCCGTCGGCGTCTGGCAGGCGTATCCAGGTGCATTCGCCCTCGGTGAGAGCGCTCCACCAGGCCTTGGGCAGGTGAGCGGGCACGGCAGCGCCGGCCAGGCCCCATGCCTTCACGTCCGCACTGCCGTCGTTCAGCTTGGCCTTGGCTCGCAACACAAACAGGCTCAGGCGTTTGAGGGTGCTGGCCAGCAGATCGGCACTGCAAACCAGCCAGATGTCGTCAGGAGGGCGCTTGAAACCGATGAACGAAGCCTGCATCCGGCCTTTGGCGTTGCAGAATGCCGCCAGCCGGGCCTCGCGCGTGCCCAGCAAGGCAAAGTCGTTCGTCAGCTGGCCATGCAGGAAGTTCGCCGCATCGGCGCCCTGGGCGCGAATCACACCGTAGTGATCGAGAGGCAGACAGCCATCGAGGCTGGCTGCTTCCGGGCTTGTGGATGATGACACAGTCAAATCGGGGGTGGCGCTCATGGTGGGTCGTGGATGTCACTTATCATTCAACCGATGTATTGTCCCAAAGGACCAAGTCCGTGTTGCAAGTGTTGAGAAGGCTGCTGATGCTGCTGGTGCTGGTCACCTCAGGGCTGGCTGCCGTGATGGTCTGGTGGCTGCAAAGCCCCTTGCCTGTGGATTTGCGCGGGCGTGAGGTGCTCGATGTCCGGATACCACCGGGTACCTCGGCCCGTGGGGTGGCGCGGCTGGTGGTCGAAAGCGGCGTCCGAAGCCCCGAATGGCTGCTGTTTGCCTGGTTCCGGGTATCCGGTGAATCTCGCAACATGAAAGCGGGTGCTTACGAAATTGACACGGCCACCTCGCCCCGTCGTCTGCTGGCCAAACTGGTGAACGGCGAGCAGGCGCTGAGACGGGTCACGCTGGTCGAAGGCTGGAACTACCGTCAGGTGCTGCAGGCCCTGCGCTCGGCCGAGCACCTGGAGTACGACCTCCCGGACGGCGATCCGGTCTCGCTGATGCGCACGCTGGGCCTGGCTTCTGCCCACCCGGAAGGCCGGTTTTTTCCAGATACTTACATCTATCCCAAGTATTCCACCGCGTCGTCGGTCTTGCGGCAGGCGGCGCAGGCCATGGATCGGCGGCTTCAGCAGGCGTGGGAACAACGGATGCCGGGGCTGCCGCTGCGCAATCCGGAAGAGTTGCTGATTCTGGCCAGCATCATCGAAAAGGAAACCGGCCTGGCCAGCGACCGCGACATGGTGGCCGGGGTGTTCATGAACCGTCTGCGCATCGGGATGCGGCTACAGACCGACCCGACCGTCATCTACGGGCTGGGGGATGATTTCGATGGCCGCTTGCGTCGCCGCCACCTCGACACCGACACCCCTTACAACACCTACACCCGCGCCGGTTTGCCGCCTACCCCGATTGCCATGCCCGGCATGGCTTCGCTCCTGGCCGCGGGCCAGCCCGCCCAGACCCAGGCCATGTACTTCGTGTCCCGAGGCGACGGATCCAGCGAGTTCAGTCGCACGCTGGACGAACACAATCGCGCGGTGCGGCGATTCATTCTCAACCAGTGAACTCCAGAGCCATGCCACACCCGGGCGTATTCATCACCTTCGAAGGCATCGACGGCGCAGGCAAGTCGAGCCACATCGCCACCCTGGCCCAAGCGCTGCGTGACACGGGCCGTACCGTGGTGCAAACGCGCGAGCCAGGCGGCACCGCATTGGCCGAGTCGCTGCGACAACTGCTGCTGAACCAGCCGATGGATTCGCTCACCGAGGCCCTGCTGATGTTCGCGGCCCGTCGCGACCATGTGATGCAGGTCATCCAGCCCGCACTGGCGAGGGGTGAAATCGTGCTTTGCGACCGATTCACCGATGCCACCTTCGCCTACCAGGGCCACGGCCGGGGTTTCGATCTCGGGGTTCTGCGCACCCTCGAACAATGGGTGCAAACCTCCTCGACCGGCTGGTTCGAACCCGATCTGACCCTTTGGTTTGACGTCCCGCCGTCGGTGGCTGCGGCCCGACTCTCGCAGGCTCGTGCGCCAGACAAGTTCGAGTCTGAACCCGAGGCTTTTTTCGAGCGGGTGGCCCAAGGCTATCGGCTGCGTGCCGAACACGCCGCTGACAGTTTTGTCCGGATTGACGGCACCACCACGCTCGAACAGGTCTGGATGCAGGTCCGCCAGGCCTGTGAGGCGCGCGGGCTGCTGAAGGCAGCCGAATGAGTACGCTGGCCCCCTGGTTGAAGCGTCAGCTCAATCCGCTGCGACAGCAAAAGGGCCACGCTCTGCTGATCGCCGGCGCTCCCGGCCTCGGCCAGTACGAACTGGCACTGGAACTGGCCCGGACCTGGCTCTGCGATCAACCTCGGCCAGAAGGCAGTTGCGGCACCTGTGCCAGTTGCCATGCCATCGACGTTCGCACCCACGCCGATCTGTTTGTGCTCATGCCCGAAGTGCTGGCCATCGAACAGGGATGGCCGCTCGATCCCCGCACTCAGGACAAGATCGACCGCAAGGAACTCAAGCCGGGCAAGGGAATACGCGTCGATCTCGCGCGGGAAGCCATTGCCTACACCCAGATGACCGCTTCCCGGGGCGGCACAAGGGTGGTGCTGGTCTACCCGGCTGACCGGCTCAACCTGGAATCCGCCAATGCCCTGCTCAAAACCCTGGAAGAGCCGCCAGGGACGGTGCGATTCATCCTGGCCACGGAAGCGGCCCATGCCTTGCTGCCCACCATCCGCAGCCGCTGCCTGACCCATCTGCTCACATGGCCGGAGCCAGCGGAATCGATCGATTGGCTGACCGGCCTGATGCCTGCGGTGTCTGTCGCCGAGCTCAAGGGAGCGTTGAAAGCCGCAGGCGGGCGCCCCGAACTGGCCCGTCAGTGGCTGCTGTCGGGTTTTTCGCTGTCGGACTGGGCGGCATTGCCCCGAGCGCTTGTGTCCGGCCAAGCTGGAGCGCTGGCCGACTGGCCGGTGTCCCGTCAGATGGATGCGCTCCTGAAGGTCTGCCACGACCTCATGGTCAGCCGGGCAGGGGGTGTACCCCGATACTTCGAGGCACCAGACCTGCCCCATCCACCCAGCATGGGTTCCCTGAACCGGTGGCAACGTGACCTCCTGGAGGCCGCCCGAACCATGGAACACCCCTTCAATGCGGGGCTCATGCTGGAAGCCTGGACGCTGCGCGCGAAACAGGCCCTCGCGGTACACTCTGCGCCATGAGCATGGCAGAAGTCCCTGGCGGCGCACGCCCCACCGTCATCCAGCTGTCGATCAAGGAAAAAGGCGCCCTGTATGCGGCCTACATCCCCCTGTTCGCGGAAGGCGGGATTTTTGTGCCTTCCGCCCGCGAATACCACCTGGGGATGGACGTCTACGTTCTTCTCACGCTCCCTGACGATCCCCAGCGCTACCCGATCGCCGGCAAGGTCGCCTGGATCACCCCGTCTGGTGCCACGGGTGGCCGCACCCAGGGCATCGGCATCCGTTTCCCTTCCGATGAAAAATCCCGGACCCTGAAAGCCCGGATCGAGGAAATCCTGGGCGGTCACCTGGCATCCGACCGGGCCACCCAGACGCTCTGACCCCTTTCCTGATTCATGTTTGTCGATTCGCACTGCCATCTGAGCTTTCCCGAGCTCTCTTCCCGGCTGCCTGAGGTGCTGGCTGCCATGCAGACGGCTCAAGTTCACCAGGCGCTGTGCATCTGTACCACCCTGGAAGAGTTTGAAACCGTGCATGCGATTGCCCAGAGCGACGATCGCCTATGGGCCACCATCGGAGTGCACCCCGACAACGAAGGCGTGCGCGAACCCGAACTCGACGACCTCCTGGCCGGCGCCCAGCACCCCCGAGTGGTCGGCATCGGCGAGACGGGGCTTGACTATTACCGCCAGGGTGAGCGCACCGTGGCCGACATGGCGTGGCAACGCGAACGCTTTCGCACGCACATCCACGCTGCACGCCAGACGGATCTGCCGCTCGTCATCCACACCCGCAGCGCTTCGGCTGACACCCTGGCCATCCTGAAAGAAGAGGGCGAAGCCAGAGGGGTGTTTCACTGCTTCACCGAGACCCGTGAAGTGGCTCGTGCGGCGCTGGACATGGGGTTTTACATCTCGTTCTCGGGCATCCTGACCTTCCGCAATGCCGAAGACCTGCGCGAGGTGGCCCGCCTGGTGCCGATGGACCGATGCCTCATCGAAACCGACAGCCCTTACCTGGCTCCGGTGCCTTACCGGGGCAAGACCAATTCCCCCGCCTACGTGCCTCATGTGGCCCGTCAGCTGGCCGAACTCAAAGGCCTGTCGGTCGAAGCGGTGGCCGATGTCACCACCCGGAATTTTGAACAACTGTTCAGCAAAACGACTCCTCTGGTTTGATGATGCCCTGTCTTCAAACCAGAAATCACTTTGAAATGCTTTTGCAAGCCATTGTTTTTTCTTTACTGATGGGTTTTTTGGGGCCACTGTTTGCGCAGTCCGGGTCCTACGAGCGGTTTTTCATTGCCATCCAGCGAGACGATGTCCGCACGCTTCAGCGGCTGCAAGCGCTCGGGTTCGATTTCAACACCCCGAATCCGGACCTTGAGCCACCGCTGTACCTCGCCCTCCGCAACGAGTCCCTGCGCGTGGCGCGGTTTCTCATCGATCAACCCGAAGTCGACGTGAATGCCCGGGCCAGCACCGACGAAAACCCGCTCATGATGGCGGCCCTCCGGGGCCATCTGGACCTGGTGGAGGCCCTCATCGCGCGCCAGGCACAGGTCAACAAACCCGGATGGACACCCTTGCACTATGCGGCCACTTACAAAGGGCCCACAGCACCCGCCATCACCCGCCTCCTGCTGGAGCACCATGCCTTCATTGACGCCGAATCCCCCAACCAGACCACGCCGCTCATGATGGCCGCCCATTACGGCCACCGCGATGTCGTCAGGCTCCTGCTGGAGGAAGGAGCCGACCCCAAGGTTCGCAACCAGCAAGGGCTCACGGCCATCGACTTCGCCCAACGTGCCGATCGTCGTGATGTGGCAGAGTTGATCGCCGCTTTTGTGCGTCGCCAGCAGACGACCGGTACCTGGTGAGGGTTTCGATGCCACTTTTACGTGCAATTACTTAAACACAGGAACCTGGTTTGCGGTTCCAATCCATGCAGTTCATTCAAAATGAGGAGACGGCATGGGGAACAGAGACATCAGAGACGTGGTGGGGGGGCTGGCCATGATGGCCCTGGGCGTCTTCGTGGGCTGGTACGCTTACAGCGAATACGAGATAGGGCAACTCAACCGCATGGGGCCTGGTTTTTTCCCAGTATGGCTCGGTGGCATTTTGGCTGTGTTGGGATTCTTCATTGCGCTGCCTGCGTTTTTCCGCAAAGGCCGCGCGCTCAGCGTTGATATCAAAACGCTGGTGTTCGTCACGGCCAGCATCGTGGTGTTTGCCAGCTTGCTCAAAGTGTTGGGCATCCTCATCACCACATTCATTGCCGTGATGATCTCGTCAATGGCCAAAGGCGGGGTTTCCTGGAAAGCCCGGGTCTTGGTGGCGCTGGGCATCTCGGCCACCACTTGGCTGGTGTTCATCTTCGGGCTGGGCATGATTCTGCCCGTGTTCCCATGGAGCGCGTAACGCGTCGCCATCCTTAACATCCACCATCAAGGATTTCTCCATGGATATCGCAAACGGTTTACTGCTGGGTTTGCAATCGGCGTTGCAACCCATGACGCTGTTGTATTGTTTCATCGGCGTGTTTCTGGGCACGCTGATTGGGGTGCTGCCGGGCATTGGGGCATTGGCCGCCATTTCGCTGCTGTTGCCCATTACATATCATATACCGCCGGCTGCCGCCATCGTCATGCTGGCGGGTGTGTACTACGGTGCCCAGTATGGCGGCTCCACCGCCTCCATTCTGCTCAACCTGCCCGGCACCCCTTCTTCGGCGGTGGCCTGCCTGGACGGTTACCCCATGGCCAAGCAGGGCAGAGCGGGTATTGCCCTGTTCATGACCACCATGGCCTCGTTTGTGGGATCCATGCTGGGCATTGGCATTTTGGTGTTTTTCACCCCCACGATCGCCGAGCTCGGATTGAAGTTTGGCCCTGCCGAATACTTTGCCATGATGCTGGTGGGTCTGATTGCCGCCTCCACATTGGCGTCCGGGTCGGCACTCAAAGGGCTGGCCATGGTGGTGCTGGGTTTGGTGCTTGGCACCGTGGGCACCGACGTCAACTCTGGTGTGTCGCGCTTCAACTTTGAAATTCCCGAACTGATGGACGGCATCAACCTCGTGGCGTTGGCGATGGGCTTGTTTGGTATTTCTGAGGTCATCTCATCGGTCAATTTCAACCGCGACTCCAAGGTCAATGACAAAATTACCTTGCGTTCGATGGTGCCGACCAAAAAAGACTGGAAAGACTCGTTCTTCCCGATGTTGCGCGGCACAGGCATAGGCAGTTTCTTTGGCGCATTGCCCGGTACGGGCGCCAGCATCGCGTCGTTTTTGTCGTATGCCGTCGAAAAGAAGGTGGCCAAAGACCCAAGCCGCTTCGGCAACGGCGCCATTGAGGGTGTGACTGCCCCCGAGGCTGCCAACAACGCGGCTGCGCAAACGGCGTTCATTCCCACGCTGTCACTCGGTATTCCTGGCGATGCCGTCATGGCCCTGATGCTCGGCGCCTTGATCATTCACGGCATTCAACCTGGCCCCTTGCTGATGACCCAAGAGCCTGAACTGTTCTGGGGCCTGATCGTCAGCTTTGGTATTGGCAATATCATGCTGATGATCCTCAACATCCCGATGATCGGCATTTGGGTATCGATTTTGCGTATTCCGTATTACGTGCTGTATCCGGCCATTTTGGTGTTCATCTCTTTAGGCGTGTACAGCGTCAACAACAACACGTTTGACGTGTTCATGGTGGCGGCACTGGGCGTGTTTGGCTATGCACTGGCGGTACTCAAGTTTGAGGTGGCACCGTTGCTGCTGGGCTTTGTGCTGGGCCCGATGATGGAAGAAAACCTGCGTCGCGCCTTGCTCCTGTCTCGCGGTGACATGGGTACGTTCATCGATCGCCCCATCAGCGCCGGCTTCCTGGCTTTCGGTCTGGCGTTGATTTTGTGGACAGCCTTCAGCGCGCTCAAGCGCAAGATGCAGGGCAAAGAGAAACTGGTCTTTGAAGATTGAGCGTGACGGAAAAAAGCCCGGCCTAGCCGGTGTCGGCCCAACAAAAATTCCACAATGTGTATTATGTTAAATAAACAAGCATCCAGACAACCGACCCTGTCACCGTTCCATCAAGCGGCACCATTCAACCTGAATCCCCCCGCTAGAATGACCACCACTCATCACCCTTACAGGATTTTTCATGAAACACATTCTCATGGCCATGGGCCTCGCCGCCTCCGTTGCGCTGGTGGGGTGCAGCAAAAAAGAAGAGGCCGCGCCGGTAGCAGCCGCGCCCAGCACGCCTGAACTCCGGGTGGCCATCGATCCCACCTACGAACCCTTCACCTTCAAGACCGCCGATGGCAAACCCGCCGGTTTTGATGTCGACATCGCCGAAGCCATCTGCGCGCAAATCCAGCGCCAGTGCGTTTACGTCGAACAGGTCTGGGACAGCATGATCCCCGGCCTCCAGGCTCAGCAGTACGACGTCATCATCAGCTCCATGTCGATCACCGAAGAGCGTCAGCAGGTCATCGACTTCTCAGACAAGTACTACAGCACCCCCAGCCGCATTGTCGTCAAGGAAGGCACCCCGTTCGAAACGCTCGCGTCCCTCAAGGGCCAGCGCCTGGGCGTGCTCAAGGGCAGCACCCAGGAAAGCTACGCCATGGGTGAACTGGCTCCGCTGGGCGTCACCGTCATTCCCTACGAAGCCCAGGACCAGGTCTACCTCGACATCCGTTCAGGGCGCCTGAACGGCACCGTTGCCGATGCCGTCGAAGTCACCGGCGGCTTCCTGAGCAAACCCGAAGGGGCCGGGTTCGGTTTTGTCGGCCCCGTGCTGAACGACCCGAAGTACTTCGGCACCGGCATGGGCGTGGCCATGCGCAAAGGCCGTGACGACCTGAAGCAGCAGATCAACCAGGCCATCCAGACCATCCGCGCCAACGGCACCTACCAGCAGATCAGCGCGAAGTACTTCGACTTTGACGTCTACGGCGACTGATCCAGGGCGCCCGATTTGTCCGGCTACTACCTGCAGATCCTCGAAGGCGCCCTCCTCACGGTGGGTGTTTCGCTGGCATCGCTGGTGGTGGCCGTTGTGCTCGGTCTCATGGGGTCGGCGGCCAAACTGTCTGGTCACCGCCCCTTTGTCTTTCTGGCCACTGTGTACACCACCGTCATACGGGGAGTACCGGAACTGGTCCTGATGCTGCTGGTTTTTTACGGCGGCGCCATTGGCCTCAACCACCTCACCGCGGCGCTGGGTTTTGCGCAACCCATCCGCATCGATCCCTTCACCGCAGGCGTCCTCACGATCGGGTTCATCTATGGCGCCTACATGACCGAAACCTTCCGCGGCGCCATCCAGTCCATTCCCAAAGGACAGATGGAAGCCGCCTGGGCCTTCGGCATGAGCCCTCTGCGCACCTTTTTTCGCATCACCCTGCCCCAGATGGTGCGTTACGCCCTGCCCGGTTTCACCAACAACTGGCTCGTGCTCATCAAGACGACGGCGCTGGTCAGCCTGATTGGCCTGCACGAAATGACCTACCGTGCCAAGCAGGCCAGTGCCGCCACGCGTGAACCGTTTGTCTTCTTCCTGTTTGCGGCAGCGCTCTTCCTCATCTACACCAGCATTTCGCTGTGGTTGCTGCGCAAGCTGAACGCGCGTTACAGCCTGGGCAACAAGAAGGTGAGCCTGTGAGCATCGCCATCCTGTTCGAACCCAAAAACCTGTCGCTCTACGCAGACGGGCTCGTCACCACCGTCACCCTGCTGGCGAGTTCCCTGGCCATTGGTGGGATCATGGCGCTGTTGCTGGCCCTGGCACTCACCAGCCGCATGGCCCCTTTGCGGTGGCTGGCCGGGGCGTACACCTACTGCATCCGGGGTACGCCGCTGCTCATTCAGGTGTACCTCATTTACTATGGCCTCGCCCAGCTGGAATGGATCCAGTCGCGCTGGGACGACGTCTGGCCCTGGACCTACTTCAAGGACGCTTTTTTCTGCGCGCTCCTGGCCTTTGCCATGAACAACGCCGGCTACACCGCCGAAATGCTGGCCGGTGCCATCCGCGAAACCCCGCCTGGTGAAATCGAGGCGGCTCAGGCCATGGGCATGGCACGCTGGCAGGTGCTCTGGCGCATCGTGTTGCCCAGCGCCTTCCGTCGCACCCTGCCCGCCTACAGCAACGAAGTCGTCATGATGCTGCACAGCACCAGCCTGGCCAGCACCGTGCCTGCCATGCTGGACCTCACCGCCGCTGCCAGCCGCATTTACTCCACGTACTACCTGCCCTTCGAAGCCTATCTGTTTGCCGCTGCCATCTACCTGTGCATCACCTTCATGCTCGTGGGCGGTTTCAAGTGGCTGGAAAAGCGCTATCTGGCCTACCTCAGGCCGCGCACCCACTGACACCACCATGTCTCAACCTCCCTTGAAGCTGGAAGTCCAAGACCTTCACAAGCGCTATGGCGATCACGAGGTCCTGAAGGGGGTTTCCCTGTCGGCCCGGGCAGGGGATGTGATCAGCATCATCGGCAGTTCTGGTTCGGGCAAAAGCACGTTCCTGCGCTGCATCAACCTGCTGGAAAAACCCCACCAGGGGCGCATCGTGGTCGCCGGCGAGGAACTGCAACTGCGCCCCTCGCGCAGTGGCGAACTCGAGGCCGTGCAACCGAGGCAACTGCAACGCCTGCGCACGCGGCTGGCCATGGTGTTCCAGAACTTCAACCTCTGGGCCCACATGACGGTGCTGCAGAACATCATCGAAGCACCCGTCAACCTGCTCAAGGTCCCCAGAGACCGGGCCATCGAAACCGCGCGAACCTATCTGGAGCGCGTCGGCCTGCGCGGCGTGGAAGACCGCTACCCATCCCACCTCAGTGGAGGGCAGCAGCAACGCGTGGCCATTGCCAGAGCCCTGGCGGTGGAACCCGAGGTCATGCTGTTCGATGAACCGACCAGCGCCCTCGACCCCGAGCTCGTCACCGAGGTGCTGCGCGTCATGCAGAAACTGGCCGAAGAGCACCGCACCATGGTGGTCGTCACGCACGAAATGGGCTTTGCCCGTGAGGTCTCCAACCACCTCATCTTCCTGCACCAGGGCCGCATCGAAGAAGAAGGCCCACCCCGCGAGGTGCTGGCCCACCCGAAAAGCGAGCGGCTGGCGCAATTCCTGGCAGGCAGCCTCAAGTAACCGGGTTCACTCCCAGAACATCAACGCTTCGCGGCCCTGCACATACAGGTCCACCGGTTGGCCCACGGGCAGCACCACCTTGGTGGGCTCATGGCCGAAGGGCAGGCCGGTCAGCACGGGCATGTTCAACTGGCTGCGCAGCCAGGCCACCACCTGCTTCAGGTTGAAGCCCTTGTCGTGAGGGGTCAACTGGTATCGCGAGAAATGGCCCAGCACCACCGCCTTCTGGGCGCCCAGCACCCCCGCGTGCAGCAACTGCGTCAGCATCCGCTCAATCCGGTAGGGGTGTTCACCCACGTCTTCCAGAAACAGGATGCCCCCATCCACGACCGGAAAAAACGGCGACCCCATCAGGCTGCACAGCACCGTCAGGTTGCCCCCCCACAGCACGGCCCCTTCGGCCGCCCAACCCTCTGCAGAACCCAACTGGGGGTGCGCCCGAAAATCACTGGGCGGCAGACGCCAGCCCGTTCCCTCGCCCACCCCGGTCACCAGGTCGTCAAAGCAGGCCTGCATGATCTCGTCGGGCGCATCTTCGCCTGCCCAGTCTTCCAGCAGGGCCGGGCCTGCCCACGTGGGGGTGCCCCGCAAGGCGTAAGCCGCACACTGCAGGGCGGTGAAATCGCTCAGGCCCACCCAATGACTGCCCTGCTCCACCGATTGTTGAATCGCCTCATAGGGCAGACTGGGCAGAATCCGTGTGAGACCATAGCCACCACGCGTGGCCATCACCACCTTCGCGCCGCTGGCCGCTGCGCGAGTGACAGCCGCCACACGGGTGGCATCGTCACCCGCAAATCGCTGGTGGCTGAGCCGTGCTGAAGGGTCCACCTCGACTTCGTGCCCAAGGCCCTGCAGCCGCTTCAGCGCCCGCCGAAAACCCGCCTGGTTCCGAACCGCCCCGCTGGGGGAATACACATAGATATGAGCCATCTGTTGATTATGGCCTCACCCCGGCCACGGCCAGGCCTTCAGTGCCGCTCGGTGGCCGGCATCGGGGTAAGGCATCCATCGCCAACCCTCGGGAAGCGCCTTTAGCGGTTCTGGCATTCTCAGCTCAACACTCGCCGAGCCAGTCGGCATCCGATCCAGCAGGGCCTGCGCGAGCGCCTCCTGAGCGGGGTGAACCACCAAGTGCCACCTCATTGTCTCGGCCCCCTGCCCTCGAAGCCAATCGGCCAGCACATCCGCATGCCTGGCCAGCGTGTGCCATCGGGTTTTCTTGGGCTTGTCGCTCATGCCAAAACCGATCAGGTCCGGCAACAGCACACGGCCACCCTCCTGCAGCGCCTCGCTCGCCCAGCCACTCCACTCGGGCCACCAGCCTTCTGGGCCGTGCAAAGCCACCTTTACCGGTGCAGCCACGTCGATGCCAGCCCCTTGCAAGTCCAGCCAGTGCATCCTCAGGCCATTCAGGACCGTGCCTAGCTGCGTGTACCTTGAAGCATCCCGCCATTCGGGAAACGCCTGCCAAAACGGCTCAAAGAAAGCCTCAGGCGTGCGCAAGGCATCGTCTCGCAACGGGCTGGCCGCGCGTCGTGCGGTTTCACGGCGCGCCGCAAAAAACGCCTGCATCAGTTCGGCACAGGCCTCGGCTTCAACGCCACCCACCACCGTGGTCTGGTGGTTCAGTGCAGGGTGCCTGAGCACCTCGACCACCGATCCATCGGCGCCAGTCCGGGGCTCCCTGGCGCCGTACACCACCCGCGCCAGGCGGGCATGCAGCAAAGCCTGCGCACACATGGCGCACGGCTCCAGTGTCACGTACAGTTCACAGCCCTCGAGCCGGTAATTGCCCAAGGCCGCAGCAGCCGTACGAAGGGTCAGCATTTCCGCATGGGCGGTCGGGTCGTTCAGACCAATCGGCTGGTTGTGGGCGCGGGCCAGCACCTCGTCTGCATCGCCGCCCTGCCCTGGCCGCACCAGCACCGCCCCCACCGGCACCTCGCCTGCCGCCGCGGCTTTGCGGGCCTCGGCCAGGGCCATGGCCATGTAGTGGGTGTCATGCTGGCTCATCACGGGTAAGTGCCATCTCGATCTCAAGCCAGAAGGGCCATCAAGCTCAAATCATTCCCACTCGATCGTCAACAAGACTTAGAAAACCTAGCAAAATCAACATCTTAGCCATTGCGGAAAATCCTCGTACCGTCAAATATACCGTAGACGCGCCAGCTTAAGCGGGTCATTGCCGGATTATGGGGCGGGCGCTAAGTGACCTCGATGGCGGACGCCCCAGAAAAAGCGCCGGAGCGCGCTGCAGTCGCCCGCGCCGTGGTCGAGGTGCTCTGGCAGGTCCGATCGGGCCATGGCGTCTCGGACCTCGAAGACGCGGCCATTGTGCTGGCTCTTGTGGGCCAGGCCGAAGCGAACCCCCTCAGTGCCAGCGACATATCGCACTACCTCGGAATCCCACGCCCCACGGTGTTCAGGCGGCTTCGGCGCATGGCCCGGCGTGGGACCGTGGCGTCTGCTCAGCGTGGAAAGCGAGTGGTGTTCTGGCTCGCGCGGGGTGACAGCGCCGAAGCGCTCCAGGCCGCCAGCAAGGCCGCGCAGGCGATCCGCAAGGCTGCCCAGCATAGCGCCAGCCGGAAATGAAGAAGCCCGGCATGATGGCCGGGCCCCTGCCCACCACGCGCAGAGCTAATGCGCCGTAGGCTGTCATGGTTGGTTCTGGACCGCGCCACTCATGACTAACGCGCGGCCGGCTTTCCCGCCGGCTGGGGTTCTTCAGTAACCTAGCCTGTCGATCATGACGCTACGGCGTGCCGCCTCCTGCTCTCGCCGGTGCCGTGCCAGTGCGGCCTCAACCTCACGGCTCACGCCCTTGGGGTCGGTGGACTGGATGTGGAAGTGCTGCTGTGAGTTGTCGTTGGTCGTCACCACGGGGCCAGCGGCGCGGGCAGCGGGTACAGCCACAGCCGGGGCCACAGCCTGGGCAGCCGGTGCGCGGCTGTCGCTGTCTGTCACCCAGCCTCTGGCCTTGCTCCAAACCCCGCCGATACCATCCCCGATGCTGCTGGCCGCCGCCTTCACCTTGTCGACCGTCTGGAATATCCAGGCGGTTTTTTCGGCGAGCCAATCGATGGTTGCGCCCACGGCTGACTTGATGGAATCGAAGGCGGAAATGGCGGTCTCTTTGATCGTCTCCCAGATGGCAACCATGCCCCCCTTCACCCCTGACCAGTTTCGCCAAAGCATGAAGCCAGCGATTGCCAGGCCGGTCAGGGCGATCCCGATAGGGTTGGCCATCAGGATGGCCCCTACGGCCTTGAGGGCAGCGCCTACCGTCGCTGTGCCGGTGGCGAACATCAGTAAGGCCCCGGTGGCTGTGGTCAGTGCTGCCCCCAGCTGCACCACGGCCAGAATGAACGGCGCGAATACGATCCCGGCCAGGATGCCGAAAAGCGGTTTCCAGCCCCCCACAAACTCGGCCAGCGCTTTCGTGCCCGATACGATGGCAGAGCCCAGCTCCCACGCGCCTACGGCAAAATCCTTCAGGGCTTTGCCGGTGCGTTCTGCCCATGCTTGCAGCTCGCCATTGGCGCTCATCCGGTCAATCGTGGCGAGCACGCTCCCCAGCTGGCCCTTCATCCAGTCGAAAAGCCCGGCCCGCATCACGCCCAGCTTGAACGAATCCCATTCGTCGCTCAGCCGGGAAACCATGCCGCCCCACGTATTGGAAAGCTTCTCCATGGCCCCGGCGTAGCGGTCATTGAAGATGGCAGTAAGGGTGCTCTCGATCATGGCCCGGTTGTTGGCGTCAACCGTGCGGCTTGCCTGCTTGCCAGTGCGGTCGGTGTATTCGTAGGTGATCTGGCCGCCCGACTTGCTGCCACGGACACCAAATTCCTTCAGACGCTCGCCTTCTCCGGTCACTGCATCGGCGATAGCCTCGACGGCTTGCATAACGTCCTTGCCCATAGCCGCCGAAGTATCCCCCAGCGTCCGAAGCAGGCCATTGGTCGGGTCCAGCCCGTAGGCTCGCAGCTTCACAAAAGCGGCGGTCGTGTCCTCGATGCCGAACGGCGTGGTACGGGCAAAATCCGTGATCCAGGCCATAGATTTCTGAGCGGCGGCGGCGCTGCCCTCGGTGGTCTCCAGCACTGTGGCGAACTTCTCGAACGTGCTCGCGGTGTCCAGTGCGCCCTTCAGGACAAACCCGAAGGTTGCGCCCACGGCCGCAGCCTGAAGGCCCAGCGTCCGCAGCTTGTCGCCCACGTTGGCGAATGCAGTGCCCACGCCACTGTTGGACAGGCCCGCCAGGGCTTTCATGCGGTTCGTGGTGGCCTGCAACTGGCCCTCAAGGGTCTTTTGCTCGTCCGCCAGGTTCGCGGTGCTGATCCCGGCAGCGGTCAAGCCATTGCGCATTTCTGCCAACTGTTGACGGTTCCGGGCGAAAGCCTCCCCTGCTCTTTCGGCGGCCTTCTGTGCGCGTGCCAGTTCGGCGGCTTGCTTCTTCGTGGGGTTTGCGGTGGCCGCCAGTGCCTGGGCGAGTTGATCGGCCTTCGCCTTGGCGGCTTGCCAAGCATACCCGGCTTGCTTTGTGTCCTCGCTCAGCTTGCGGAATCCCGCCACGCTTTGCAGCTTGCCATCCAGCGTCCGGACTGTGCTGCCCAGCGAGCCCACCATTCTCTCGGCACTTCCAAAGGCCGCCTTGAAACCAGACGCGAACGTTGCGCCAATCTGGACATTTACGCTTGCTGCGGCTGCGCTCATGCTGCCACCTCGGATTCGTCATCAAAGACGCCCGCCTGCCGCGCCAGCGCAATGGCTTGGCGGGCGGCCTGGGCCACATCGTCGGCCTCGGTCTGCCTGGGCTTGATGATGGCCGCGTGCTGCGGGCGGTGGGCAACCTGAGCGGGGGTCGCCTGCTGTGCTGGCGCTGCATCGGGCGATGGCATGGCCGCGTTGCCAGCACGCGCAAACGTCTTTTCAGCCACGTAGATGACCTGTGCTGCGGCATGGAAGGCCGGGAGTCGTTCCACGCGCTTTCCGGTCTTCGACTCCCACGCTTGAATTCTGGCGACTTCAGTGACCAGGCGTGCGGCGATCCAGTTGCGCGCTGGCTCCCCTTCGATGTGGGTGCAGCCCTGCGCCGCCATCCGGGCCTCCATCTGCTCCAGGAGGGAGGCATTGATGGCGCGCATCAGCTTGCCACGGGCCGCGCTGGGGAGTGCTTCCACACGCTTGCGGTCGTTCATGACCTGCTCGAAGCTCACGGCGGGCGCTGCGGGCTTCGGCTGGGTCGCCTTGGGTGCCGTCCCAAACATGGTAGCGCGCACATGCTCGGCGCTCGGCATCGTCCAGGGCGCTGCAGGTTTCGGTTCGGGCTTGGGGCTGAGGGCTGTACTGGCGCGCTCGGCGATTGCCAGGATTTCAGACAGGGGGATGCTCATTTCAGGGGGGCTCCAGGTATTGGGGGCAGCCGTTACAGGCTGAATTCAACGCGCCGGTCGGGCCGCGCATCGGACTTGTCGACGGCCTCGGCAATCAGCATCCGGACGCCGGCAGAGATGGGCAGGCGTTTTTCCCGGCACAGCGCTTCGAGTTTTCGCCGATCAGGTTCAGAAAGGCGAATGTTCAGCGCCACGGTCAGCTTTTCATGTCGGGTATCCATTTTCATTCCTCGGTTGTCACGCGATGTAAAGAAAGTGTAGCCGAAAGCGATCTATTGCGATACACTTTCCTCAATCAAATCAACAACTTATTGACGTTGTAAATACATTTGATTCACCCTGTCAACAATCTGGAGCATGAAATGAAAGCACAGCAGCAAACAGCCTTCGAGAAACGCAATGCAGCGGAGTCGCGAATTGTCGAAATTGACCGTGAGATTGCCGGCCTGCAGAAACGCATGGCCGAACTGGATTCGGCACCAGTCGGGCGCGGCGAATTCCTCGATAGCGCCATGGAGCGCCTTGTGGAGCAGGCCAAGAGGTTTGATGACGCTGTGGCGAACTCGGTCCGCGCGGGCGGTCACTCGCGCGCCATGGTCCGGGGCAAGGTCCTGTCGAGTTTCGATGGCAGCGATCAGCCGATCTTTCGCGAAAACGATCCGCGTCCGGTGGACTTCCTCGACGTTGAGGTCAAAGGCGTTTCGCCCATCGCGAAGTTGATGGCGATCCTGGGCGAGCCATTCGTCGGCCAGGTGCGCGATTACCTCGCGGCGAAGGCCGACAATCTGCCGGAGGTTCCTGAGCTAACCCTTGAGCAGCGGGCGTCCGCTGCCGACGATGCAGTGGCGCGCATCCAGGCCCTGATTGAGGAGCGCCAGGAGCAGCGCACGCGGGTGCGCGAAGCAAGCGCCAGCATCGACCGGGCACTGAAGCTGCAGGATGGGCCCAAGCCAGGCGAAATCACGGTCAAGGCCGACAATGACGGGACTTTCGACATTGAAGCGTGGCGTCGGTCTGCCGGGTTGAACGAAAAGCCAGCCCGCGCGGTGCGCAGCGTGGTTGAGGTCTGAGCGCCACCGCCTGGGGAGCAGGCCAGATAGCAGAAAGCCCGCTTCGGCGGGCTTTTCTCATGGACGGTCGGGGACCTTGAAGACCTCGAAAAACCCCTCCAGAAAAACCTTTCCCCCGTCCGGCCTGGGCCTCAGCTCGGCATCGGCGGCCAGCACATCGGAAATGGCCTGCACCAGGCGCGCGGCCTTGGCGTTGTCGGCTTCGGTGTCGCTGAGGATCAGCGGCAGGTGGTCCAGGATTGCGGCGCTCGCAGCACGGGCGGCGGCCTCAAGGGCTTGGGTGTCTTGGGTCATGGTTGGGTCAGTGTCGTTGGGAAAATTCATCATACCGGCTTGGGGGCAGGCCGCCAGGTCGCCACGGCCATCATTTGCTCCCGGCTCCATAGATGGCCCTTGCGGCGTCGTGCCAGTGGGATCAGTTGCAGGGCCTCCACTCGAATTTTGAAGGTGCTCAGCCCGATATCCAGAATCTGGCAGCACTCGCCAGTGCTCGCCACGTCGGGCAGGCTTGCCGGGTCTGGTGGGGGTGGGTCGGCTGGGTCGGGCAAGTGTTCATTGCGGGAAAGCAGGCTCACCACGCGGGCCGGGGTCGGGCAGTAGCCGTAGGGCGGCGGAATTCCAAGCAAGAGCGTAGCGCACCAGCCGATTGCCTCCGGCGTGGCCTCGAATTCCGGTTCTTCGGTGTCTGTCATGCGGCCTCCCTCGGTGGCTGTGATCGGTCGTAACCGTTGGCTTGCCGAAAATCGTCGGTGGCCAGGTCGATTTCTTCTTGAATGCATCGCTCCACGTCGAAGCCGGTCGCTGTCGGGCCGAACTCAGCGGCGATCCGGTCGGAGACGCGCGGCGCGATTTGCTGCAGGTGGTTCAGCACCAGGACGGCGAGCTTGTGGCCCTCCTCGTAGACCTCGCTGCGCGCAATCAGCGCCTTCTGTCGCTCGGCAATGTCCATCTGTGTGCGCAGCGTCTGAGCACGGGCGAGCTTGCTGCGCTCCTGCACCAGATCGAGACTGCCCTCGGCATCGCGGCCACGCCGGCCAGCGGCCTGTTCACGCAGGTGGCGGCAGTACGCGGGGACTACTTGCGCCAGGTCGAAGCGTCCCCTTGAAGATTTCGGGATGACTCCACGCCGGGCCAGCTCGTTGACGGTCTGGCGCGATACACCCAGCAGTTGCGCAAGCTCTTCAGTGCTCATGGTGGCGTCATTCGCCATGGAAACCCCCTACTTGAGAATCATTCGCTATTTGAACGTCGTCGGTCAGCAACACCCCCGATGCCGTGTGGGTAGGGGAAGGACCCAGAGTGCCCAGCAGGCCACACATGCCCGGCACGGGGCCGGATTGGGGCGCTGCTGCGGGTTCGCCGGGTCGGCAAGGGTTCGCCACGTGAATCATGGTTCGCGTCTCCTGCGGCCTCTCATCGCCTTGTCTGCAGTGCCTCGCTCAGAGCCTGGGCGAAGTTGGGGGAGAAGCGCGCGCCGACTTCATCGCGAACCTGCTGCTCGAAGCCTAGCGTTTCGTCGTAGTCATGCTCAGGCGCAAGCCAGGCGAGCAGGCGAATGCTGCGGTTCGCCTTGCGCTGGAAGATGCCGAAGCGCCCGCCACCCATGTCCACCCTGAATGACTGATCCAGTGCGCGGGCAAGCTGGGTTTTCCTGACGCCTGGGGCCAGCGATGCGAGCAGTCGGCTCTTGGTCGGGCGTACCGTCTCGCCGGTCTCATGCTTCGCCAGGTAGCCGGGTGCCTCCACCTGGGCGAGCAGGTTGATCTTGTTGGACGGCTTGACCCTCACGGCTCGCTGGGTCCAGCCGTTGTTGAGCTTGTACTGCTTGGGCAGCTTCTGGCGCACGCGGTCACGCGCCTGCGCTGCGGTGCGGTTCAGCGCCAGGGAAGTGGCAAACGGCAGTTGCCTGCCAGCAATGCGCGCCAGTTCGCTGTCGATTTGGGCGGTCAGGTTAATCATGATTGGTCCTCAAGGGTAATGCGCTGGAACGGGCAAACAACCGTGCTGTCTTCTGCACGGCGCAACTCAACATCTACGCGCTTGACCACGGTGTTGCTAGGTAGAAACCCAAGCAGCCGCTTGGCGTGCATCACCTGCACCAGCTCGGCGGCAGTCTTGCGGGCGGCCTCCAGGGCGGCCTCGGCATCGGCGTGCGCCTCCCGATAGCCCAAGGTGATGGGCTCGTGTTTGAGGCTCTTGTAATCGCAGCTCAGGCGAAGGGCGAAACAGATCATGGTGGGCTCCTCAAAAAACATCATCGTCAATGGTCGGCGGGGTCTGGCTGCTCTCAACAATGTCGAGCCACTGGTGCCAGCAGAGCGGGTTCAGCGGGTCAGGACGCGGGGCCTTGACCTCGCCGGTCGCAAGCACGAAGGGCAAAGCCAGGGTGTCCATGGCCTCGCGGGCCCGTTCGCGTAGCGCCTCAAGTCGGCCGGTGCTGCGGCCATCGACTGCGCCTATCGTGACGGCCGCGTCGATTGATCGCCAGGCAAGGGCCAGGTGATGGTGCATCTCGGCGAGCTGGCGGGGCGTGGTTTCGCGGGGAACGGTCATGCGCATGGCTTGGCCTCCTTCACGGTCGGCTGCGCACCCTGCTTGCGGGCTTTCTCGATCCGCGCCCGCGCCTCAATGGTCAGCACCTCGATGCACTGTTCGCGGCCCTCCCATTGCGCGCCCTCATCGTCCCAGCAGCGCCCGGTGGCGCGGTCGATCAGCACGGCGAATCTGGCAGAGCACTCGTCCGCATAGTCCAGGTCGCGGCAGTTCAGCGGGTTCCGGTCGGCTGTGATCGGGATCACGTCCATTTCGGTGACGGTCCAGGCGATGACGGGAGTTTCCTCGATGGAAACCTCCTCCGGCTGGCCCTCTGCCTCGCTCCAGAGAAACACGGTCAGCTTGGCGATGTTCGGGTTGTGGTTGGGCACAAGCTGTCCGATGACGGCCTGGGCACGGCAGGCCACCACATGCGCCTGCCCATCGTACGTGCGCGCCACATACCGGGTCGGCTCGCCCTGTGCATTGCGTTGTTTCGGCGTCAGCGCCTCAATGCGGGCCATGTTCAGCAGTGTCCCGCTCTCGGTTTCGATAAATCCAGCGCTCATTGCTCAATCTCCTTTCCAGAGATGTTGGTGAAGTGAAATTTGTTCATGGTCGTTTGCTCGGTTGGTTGGTTGATGGGTGCTTTTTTCAGGGTTTCGCCGGTTTCGCCGGGTTTCGCCGAAGCCTCGCGGCGAAGGTCAAGGGAAGGGGGAAAAACAACGGCGCGGAGTTTCGCCGCCGTTTTTTTCCCTTAGGGACGGCGAAACTTCTGGCGGAACTTTTAGGTCAGTCATGATCGGCATAAGAAAAGCGGTTGAAGTGGGGGGTTTCGCCAGTGGTTTCGGCGAAACTCAACGGCTCGAAATGAGCCCCGGCTTTGCCCTTGCCACCGTTGTAGATCACGCGGCCATCGACCATGAGGAGGGTGGATGCCTCGCGAATCTCCTTGCGCGACAGCTTCAGCCGTTCCGTCGAGTTCTCCAGGGCCTCTTTGCTGTACTTGCGGCCCTCCCTGTATTCCGTGCGAATGAACTCCAGGACCAGGCGTGCGCGGTTTTCCGTCTCTTGCTGCGGGTTCGCCCTGCGGGTCTCCACGCTCTCGAAGCGGTAGCCCCTGCGCCGGATGTAGATGGGCTCCTGGGTCTTCGCGTAGCTCAGCTTGGGCAGAGCCATCACCAGGCCGGTTTCGCCGTCTGCGAGCTGCACGCCGGTCTGCCGTAGCCACTCGGCGGGCTCCAGGGGCTGCATGACGGCCACCATGCGGCAGCCATCGGACAGGGCGCTGCCACCACGGCCCGAATACTGATCGAGGGTCTTGTCGCGGGCGTTGGCCTTGCCGCTGTGGTGGATGCCCTCCACACAGCAATCCAACTCATTGCGCAGCACGCGGAATGCCTCGATCAGCCCCTGCTCGGCGTCGTTGACGCGGGATTCGCCCACGCCGAAGGAAACCAGCGGGTCGAAGATGATCCAGTCCGGTCGCCATGGCCCAAGGGCCTGCACCAGCGCGTCCAGGTTGGCCCGGTGCGGGTACACCACATCGCCGATCACCTCTGACAGCCGGAAGGCCACGCCTGACAGGTCCACGATGCGAATGGATCGGCTTACGGCGGCCTCCTCTGCGCTGCTCAGGTCCATGTCGCGGGTGATTTCCCGAAGGCGCGCCACCAGGGTCTCCCGGCCATCTTCGCGGGTGACGATGGCTGTACGGCATGCCCGCTCAGGCTTGCGGCCCCACAGTTCGCGGCCCAGCGCCAGCGTGACGGCCTCAAACAGGGCAACCGTGGTTTTCCCGGTTCCCCCGGCAGATATGCGGGTGCGCACATCGGCATAAAGCAGGTCTTGCAGGATCACGCGGGGCGTCAGGCGTGCCGTGGCCATCTCCTGCGGCGTGATGGGCGTCAGGGCCCGCATCAGGGCGGCCATGAGGGTTCCGCCAGTTTCGCCGGTTTCGCCGTTGTCGTTGGCTGCCGGGTGCCGTTGCTGCTCCAGGACGGCGCGCACGGCCTCGATGCCTTCGGCGGCCTGCAGGTCGTTCACATCGCCGTTCACCGGGAGGTCGACGGGCATCTCAACCCACGGGCAGTTCAGCCGGGCCGCTATGGCTGCCGCGTCGGCCTCCTTGCCTCGGTCGGCAACCAGGACCGGGATGGCTCCGGCCTGCTTGGCGGCCTGGGCGACACGCTCGACGTTGCTGAAGCCCAAGGCAACCAGCGCGGCGCTGTCCATGGCGGCATTGACGGACCATGCTTGCCCGATGCCCTCCACGATGTAGGCCGGTGCGCCAGGCTGCAGGGCACCGACGGCATGCCAGCCGGCCACACTGCAGCCGGGCAGGTTCAGCTTGCCGCGCCCGTCATCGCGCTTCTCTGGGGCAATGAACTGCAGGGTTCGGATTTCGCCGGTCGAATCCCGCGCCGGGATCACCAGCCAGCCATCCATCGGCAGTTGCCGAATGCGCAGCGTGCCACGGTAGACGCGCAGGTCGCCAGGCCAGCCGCCTTTGCGGGCGATGTAGCCGTGCTGCGCCGTGGCGGCCTCGCAGGCTTGCCAAATCTCGGACGGATCGTGCCTAGGGCGCTCGGGCTCCGGGGTGGGCTTGCGGGCCGGCATTTTGAATTCCTGTGGGGCGCGGCCATCGTCGTGCCAGCCGGCCTCGAATGCGCGCTCGAACAGGGTGCGTTCGGTGGTGCGGCCACCCGGCTTGATCGACTTCCACATGTCGCGAACGTCACGCTCGCCCTTGTAGTTGTCGGCCTGGGCGCTCCAGGCGTGGAACTCATCGAACGTGACCCCGGCGTCCTTGGCGGCGCATGCAATCTTGAACCATTCGTTCCGGTCGCAGCCGGGGTCCAGGTGCGCAAGCGCGGAGCGTGCCCGGTCAGCATCGGAAGAGTATTCACGATGATCGCCAGCTCTGGCAGAATAACGGTGCTCTTGCTTGCCGCTTGCCTCTTGGGGCGCGGCATTTTTTTTGCTCATAGGGCCCCCTTATTCGCAGGCGGCCCACTTGCCATCGAGTACCTGACGGATTTCGCCGACACTCCACATGTTGCCTGAGTTGTGGTGTCGGCCCAGCTTCATCGGCTTGGGGAACCAGCCGTTTTGGATATGCCGGTAGATGCTGGCCCGGCTCAGGCCGGTCACTGCGATTACGGTGGCAATGTCGATGCGGGCCGCGTTTGGCAGGCTATCGAAGTGCCGTGCAGCATCGGGGATGTAAGTTGATTCCATTTGCGCTGTCCTGCGTCTTATTGAGACAGCGCCTACTTTCTAACCGGCAGCCTATCTAGACCTTCTTGGCGTGCATGGCGTGCATGGCGTTACCTTTTGCGGCCCCTGCATAACTGTTGCCACGCTCCTTTCTTCTTGCAATGCGGGCCTTGAGTGCTGGCATGCTCAAGTACTCGTAATCGCCTGAGCTGCCACGCTCCCACTTCACGGCACGCTCATCCTTCAGCGCCTCCTTGACGCACGTGTCGGGCCTCCCGGCTCGCTCCATCAGTACCGCCATGACCGTGGCGGCAGTGACCTTGCGATCGGCCGCCTCCATCTGAGAAGCGATCAGGTCGATTTCGTCTGCCAGGTCGTCGGCCTTTTGGGCTTGGTCGGCCGCCAGCGCGTGGGTGGTGACTGTTGGGCTCTGTGGCGGCTCGGCCGCCTGCTCATCGGCCCACTCGAAAACGGCGGTGTCCTCGATGGCGCGCCAGGTCGATCCGATTGCCGGGACCTTGCGGCGGGTATACTTTCGCTCTGTCATGGTTGCTCTTTCTGATTGGGGCGTTCCGTGATCCGGCCGGAGGGATATGCACACCCCTCCGGCCATTTTTGTTTCAAAGCTCATCATCGAGGTCGTCCTCGTGAATCTCAGCGGCCCGGCGCTTGGCATCAGCGATCAGCTCGCGGGCCGACTCGCCGCGCATCCAGGCGTCGATCATGTCTGCCCAGCACTGGAGCATGATTTTCCGCTCGGTGAGGTAGCGGTTCACGTTGTAGATCGAGGCAATCCGGTTCTTCGGCGAGTGCGCCAAGCTCATCTCGATCCAGCGCTCATCGAACTTGGCGCGGTTCAGGCCAGTTGAAAACGTGCGCCTCAGGTCATGCACACTCAGGGGCAGAAACTCCGGGTCATCCTTGCGGATCACCTCAACCGTCGCGTCGATCACCCGGTTGAGCGTGGCGTTGCTGATCGGGATGCTGCTGTCATACCGGCCTGGGTGCAGGTACTGGCTTGCGCCGAAGCAAGACCGAAACGCGGTGAGAATGTCGAGCGCCTGCTCGCTCAGGGGCACCACGTGGGCGCTGCCTGCCTTCATGCGGGCGGCTGGGATGGTCCAGCGCTCGGCGTCGAAGTCGATTTCGCTCCAGGTCGCATCAATGAACTCGCCCTTGCGCACCCCGGTCAGCAGTACGAACTTGAGCGCCAGCCGAAGCGTGGGTGTCGTTGCAACCTGCTCCAGGGCGGCAAAGAACTTGCGAATTTCGGCCGGCGACAGCGCCCGGTCACGGGGCAGGAACGTGGCGATCGCACTGGCGCGGACGGCCTCTGCCGGGTTGTTGACCGTCTGGCCCCTGCCCTGGGCATGACGGAAAACGGCCTGCACCACTTCGCGGACGTGGATGGCAACAGCCGGCCCGCGCTTTTCCTTCGCGTCATCGCACAGCCGAATCAGGCGCTGCGGGGTCACTTCGTCCAGGCGCAGCTTGCCCAGCTCGGGTTCGATCACGCGGCGATAGGTTGAGCGCCTGAAGGCCAGCGTGCTTTCTGCCAGCCGCTCAGCGCCACTCTTGGGGTCGGCCTTGTGCTCGAGGTAGCTTTCAGCCCACCCGGCGAAGGTCAGGGCCTCGGCTGCCTGGGTGCGCTTCTCAACCTTGGCCCGGCTGGGGCTCACGCCGCGCTCAACATCCAGCCGCGCCCGGTCGAGGAGCATGCGGGCCTCGCGCAGTGATAGGCTCATCCCGAATTCAAGCTCATCGGGGTCTCGCACCTGCTTGCGCGAACCGTCCGGGTCATAGCGCCCGATGGCGAGCGTTTCGCGCCTGCCATTGAGTCGGTAGTCGTAGCGGAATGAAATCGTGCCAGTGGGCAGGACGGCCACATAGAGCCCGTCACGGTCCGTCACCTTGTACAGCTTGTCTTGCGGTTTGAGTGTCGCAAGCTCTCGATCAGTCAGCATTTTCCAGCCTCCGGAGTGGTTTGCCGGCGATACCGTCAGCCCATCTGTCGGTACCGTTTCGGACAAATTTTACCGTCTCAGGCTGTACCGTTTCCCATACCGGCAAAACAGGCGAGCTTGCATGATTTGGACTGAGACAACTTGAAACAGATAAACCTTTGTCACGTCTCGAAATTTTGCATTTCTCGATACTGCCTGAGACAGTATGAGGCGATATTAAATCACTCCCACTCAATCGTTGCTGGCGGCTTAGAGCTCACGTCGTAAGTGACGCGGTTGATGCCGCGCACTTCGTTGATGATGCGGCTGCTCACCCGCTTGAGCAGGGCATAGGGCAGTTCGGCCCAGTCGGCGGTCATGAAGTCACTGGTTTGCACAGCGCGCAGGGCCACCACGTAATCGTAGGTGCGGCCATCGCCCATCACGCCCACGCTTTTCACAGGCAGGAAGACGGTGAAGGCCTGGCTGGTGAGGTCGTACCAGCTTTTGCCGCTGTGAGGTTCGATGGTGGAGCGCAGTTCTTCAATGAAGATGGCGTCGGCCCTGCGCAGCAGGTCGGCGTATTCCTGCTTCACTTCGCCCAGGATGCGCACACCCAGGCCCGGTCCCGGGAAGGGGTGGCGGTACACCATGTCGTGCGGCAGGCCCAGCGCCACACCCAGTTCACGCACCTCATCCTTGAACAGGTCACGCAACGGCTCCAGCAGTTTCAAGCCCAACTGCTCGGGCAGACCACCCACGTTGTGGTGGCTCTTGATGGTGACGGCTTTCTTGCTCTTGGCACCGCCCGACTCGATCACATCCGGGTAAATCGTGCCTTGTGCCAACCACTTGGCGCCGTTTTTTGAAGTGCCACTTGAAACCAGTTTGGCGGCCTCGGCCTTGAACACATCGATAAACAGGCCGCCAATGATCTTGCGTTTTTTCTCCGGATCGACGACGCCAGCCAACTGGCCCAGAAACAGGTCGGACGCATCCACGCGGATGACCCTGGCGTGCAACTTGCCCGCGAACATGTCCATGACCATGTCGCCTTCGTGCAGACGCAGCAGGCCGTGGTCCACGAACACGCAGGTCAACTGGTCGCCAATGGCACGGTGAATGAGGGCCGCCGCCACGCTGGAATCCACACCACCCGACAAGCCGAGGATGACTTCCTCGTTGCCCACCTGATCGCGGATGGCCTGCACGGCCTCCTCGATGTGGTCGCGCATGACCCAGTCGGGTCGGGTGCCGCAGATATCGAGCACGAAACGCTCCAGCATCGCCCTGCCCTGCACGGTGTGCGTGACCTCCGGGTGAAACTGCACCGCGTAGAAATGTCGCGCCTCGTCGGCCATGCCGGCGATGGGGCAGCTGTCGGTGCTGGCCATGAGCTTGAAGCCGGGAGGCAGCTCGGTGACTTTGTCGCCATGGCTCATCCACACCTTGAGCATGCCATGGCCTTCGGGCGTGGTGAAGTCCACGATGTCTTTCAGCAGCGCGGTATGCCCACGGGCACGGACCTCGGCATAGCCGAATTCACGCGTGTGCGAGCCTTCCACCTTGCCGCCCAGCTGGGTGGCCATGGTCTGCATGCCGTAGCAGATGCCGAGCACCGGAATGCCCAGCTCGAACACCGCATCGGGGGCGCGGTCATCCACCTCGTACACGCTGGCGTGGCTGCCCGACAGGATGATGCCCTTGAGCAGGCCATCGGCCGCATACCGATGCACCCATTCGCTGCTCACGTCGCAGGGGTGCACCTCGCAGTAGACATGGGCTTCGCGCACGCGGCGCGCAATCAGTTGCGTGACTTGCGAACCGAAGTCAAGAATGAGGATTTTCTGGTGTGACATCAATCCGCCCGGTAGTTCGGCGCTTCCTTGGTGATTTGCACGTCGTGCACATGGCTTTCGCGGATGCCGGCGGCCGTGATCTGGACAAACTCGGCGCGGTTGCGCATCTCTTCGATCGTGGAACAGCCGCAGTAGCCCATGGAGGCGCGCAGGCCGCCGGCCATCTGGAACAGGATGGAGACCACCGAGCCCTTGTAAGGCACACGGCCTTCGATGCCTTCGGGCACCAGTTTGTCGGCATTGGGATTGCCGGTGCTGGACTCCTGGAAGTAGCGGTCGGCACTGCCTTGCTGCATGGCGCCAATGGAGCCCATGCCCCGGTAGCTCTTGTAGCTGCGCCCCTGAAACAGGATGACTTCGCCCGGCGCCTCTTCGGTGCCGGCGAACATGCCACCCATCATGACGCTACCGGCGCCCGCCGCAATGGCCTTGGCGATGTCGCCGCTGTAGCGAATGCCGCCGTCGGCAATCAGGGGCACGCCTGTGCCTAGCAGCGCGGTGGCCACGTTGTCGATGGCCGTGATCTGCGGCACACCCACGCCCGCCACGATGCGGGTGGTACAGATGGAACCCGGCCCGATGCCGACCTTGACGCCGTCTGCACCCGCCTCCACCAGCGCCAGTGCCGCCGCACCGGTGGCGATGTTGCCCCCGATGACCTGAACCTGCGGGTAGTGCTGCTTGACCCAGCGCACGCGGTCGATCACGCCCTTGCTGTGGCCATGCGCGGTGTCGACCACGATGGCATCCACGCCAGCCTTGACCAGGGCTTCGACGCGTTCTTCCGTGCCGGCCCCCACGCCCACCGCCGCACCCACACGCAGGCGGCCGGCCGCATCGCGAGCGGCATTCGGGAAGTTGAGCTGCTTGGTGATGTCTTTCACCGTGATGAGGCCCTTGAGTTCAAAGGCCTCGCTCACCACCAGCAGGCGTTCGAGCTTGTATTTGTTGAGCAGCGCCTTGGCTTCTTCCGGGGTGGTGCCCTCGGGCACGGTGATCAGCCGCTCTTGCGGCGTCATGATCTCGCTGACCGGCAGTTCGGTGCGGGTTTCGAAGCGCAGATCGCGGCCCGTGACGATGCCCACGACCTTCCCGCCATCCACCACCGGGAAGCCGGAAACGCCGAGTTCGTCGGACAATTGCATCACCTGATAGACCGAGGTGCTGGGGGTGATGACCACCGGATCGCGCAGGACGCCCGATTCATACCGCTTGACCTTGGCCACGTGAGCGGCCTGCTCTTGCGCCGTGAGGTTCTTGTGCACGATGCCGATGCCGCCCTCCTGGGCAATGGCAATCGCCAGCCGGGCTTCGGTGACCGTGTCCATGGCGGCGGACACCAGCGGCAGGTTGAGGGTGATGTCGCGTGTGAATTGCGTCGAAAGGGAGGTGTCCTTGGGGAGGACCTGGGAGTACGCTGGCACCAGCAACACGTCGTCGAAGGTGAGCGCTTTTCCGAGTAGGCGCATGAGTAAGGCTCCAAAAACAGTATTGTAAAGGCCCACAGACCGGTTACATTGGATGGCGATGGAGGGGTGACGAGATGGTGGGCGCGTTTCGGTTGATGAATCTGATTGGGGGTCTTCTGGCTTCGGTGGTGTTCGTTTCCGCAACGGCCTGGTCGGCCACCGGGTGGGTCTGGCTGGATGATTCGGGCCGGCGCGTCTTCAGCGACATCCCTCCACCGGCTTCGGTGCCCGACCGGCGCATCCTGCAAAGCCCAGTTGCCCCAACTTCCTCCCGCTCCTCCGGCCAGGAACCGGCTGACAAGCCCTCCCCGGCCACCACCCTCGGTACACCAGCCCCGGCTTCCGCCACGCCGACAGCTGAAGCTTCCGCCGAGACCGCTCGCGAAAACGCAGCCATCGAACGCCGCAACGCAGACATACGCGCAGACAACTGCAAACGTGCGAAAGAGGCCCTGCGGTCGCTCGAAAAACCGGGCAGACTGGCCACGTTGAACGAGCAGGGGCAGCGCGTTGTCATGACCGATGCCTCACGGAAAGCCGAAATCGCCAGGATGCAGGAAGTGATCCGCGACAACTGTCGCTGAGCGTCCAGCGAAAAGCCTAAGGCTTGGGCAACGAATCAGTAACCCGGCTTGCTGCCGTCTCGCCTGCGGGCGAACAGGCCCGCCGTTCGCGCCCCTTGCTTGCCGAAACGGGCCTTGCGGGCCACTTTGGGGTCCACGAGCAGGGGGCGGTAGCACTCCACCCGGTCGGCCTCGCGCAGGCGGGTGTCTAAAGTCGATTTGCGTCCCCAGATGCCCACGTCCATCCGATTCAGGGCTTCGATGGAGTGACCGGCCATGATCAAGGCATCCTCAACGGTGGCTCCGGCCGGCAGTTCAAGGGCCACTTCCCGGACCTGCCTGGGCCCCGGCGACCAAACCACGGTGATGTGCAACGTCATTCGCCGTACACCTGGTCGGCCCGCTTCACGAATGCGTCAACCAGGCTACCGGCGATCTTGTCGAACACCGGGCCCACCAGGGCAGCCAGGGTACTGCTGGCAAAACCGTAGTTGAGCGTGAATTCGATCTTGCAGGCCCTCTGGGAGCCATCGCCCACGGGCTTGAATGCCCAAGTGCCGTCAAGGTGAGAAAACGGCCCATCCACCAGTTCGAGGTGAATGCGTCGGTCCTCCACGTGCGTGTTGCGCGTGGTGAAGGCCTTGCGGATGCCACCGAACGACATGCCGATGGATGCCACCATGCCGTCTGCCGTTTGCTCCAGCACTTTTCCGTGGCTGCACCAGGGCAGGAATTCGGGGTAGCGGACGACATCCGTCACGAGCGCGAACATCTCGTGCGGGCTGTGCCAGATGAGGACCGTCTTGTGTACGCTTTTCATACAATGCTAGCCTGTGCCGGGATTGTAGATGCCCCATTGCACCCCATGTACCCGTCATGTCATCGAAAAACAAAAACGCCCAGGCCGCGCGCGACAGCCGCATCGCCGAGAACAAGAAAGCCTCTTACAACTACCACTTCGAGGAACGCCATGAGTGCGGCCTCGTGCTGCAGGGTTGGGAGGTCAAGGCCGTGCGTGCGGGCAAGGTGCAACTGACGGAAGGCTATGTGGTTATCCGCGATGGCGAGCTTTTCCTGATCGGCTGCCTGATCAACCCCCTGCGCACCGCCTCCACCCACGTGAATGCCGACAGCGCCCGGACGCGCAAGCTGCTGATGCACCGCGAAGAGATCCGCCGGCTGATCGGCAAGGTGGAGCAGAAGGGTTACACGCTGGTCCCCATCAACCTCCACTGGAAAAATGGCCGGGTGAAGTGCGAGGTGGCGCTGGCCAAGGGCAAGGCCGAACACGACAAGCGCGACACCATCAAGGAACGCGAAGGCAAGCGCGAGGTGGAGCGCGCCATGAAGCAGCGCCACCAGTGATTCGTCTGACCTGTTGGTCTTGACGCCTCAGGCCAGATCGCGAAGCGGGTGCTGGTGAGCCGGCCAGGGGCTCACAAAAAACGGCTCCACCATCTCCGGCCGCACGGCTTCGACCGCATCGGGCACCCAGCGAGGGGTGTGATCCTTGTCCACGACCAGGGCACGGATGCCTTCCACCGTTTCCGAAACAGCGGGCAGTCGGCCGAGGTGAGCGGGGTGGAAGCAATGGCGCACCAGATCGCGCTCCATGCGCAACTCGTCTGAGAGGTCCATGTGCCGGGCGCGGCGGATCAGCTCCAGCACCACATGGAGCATGAGCGGGCTGCGCTGACGCAACACATGCGCGGTCTGGATGGCGGTATCGGAACCGGCGGCTTGCAGGGCCTGCAGGATCTGCATCACCGTTTCGCTGGCAAATGCCTGCTCCAGTTCTGGTGCCAGGGGTTGTGCGCCCCGGTTCAGGGCCGCTTCGGTACCGGTTTGCCAGCCGAGCGCCGCCGTTTCGGCCTCCCAGGCTTTCATGAAATCGAGCGAATGACGGGCATGCACGTGTGGCAATGCATCCCATGCCCGGGAAAGGGTGTCCGATGGGGCATGGACATCGGCCAACCCCCACAGCATGGCCTGCGCACCTGAGATGACCTGCCCGGTCAGACCCAGGTACTCGCCCACGTGGCCGGGTGTTCGGCTCAGAAAATACCCTCCCCCCACGTCAGGGAACAAGCCGATGAGGGTTTCGGGCATGGCCATCTTCGTCCGTTCGGTCACGATGCGGCACTGTCCGCCCTGGCTGATGCCCATGCCACCGCCCATGACCACGCCGTCCATGAAGGCGATGTAGGGCTTGGGATAGGTGAAGATGAGGTGGTTGAGTGCGTACTCTTCGGTGAAAAAATCGTCCAGCGCGGCATGCCCCTCGGTGGCTGCCTGGTGGAAGAAGCGGATATCGCCCCCGGCACAGAAAGCACCGAAGGCGCCATGCTTGCTCTTGCCCCGGATGGCCACGGCATGCATGCGGTCATCGTCTTTCCACAGCCGCAGCACGGAAGTGAGGGCCCGGATCATGGGCAGGCTGAGCGCATTGAGGGCGCCCGGTCGGTTGAGGGTAATGAGACCGACACCGTTCGGGCTGGCCTCGACGATCACATCGGGGTGAGTGAAATAGGGCGTGGATGTCATGGTGTGGTGTCCCGACCGGTATCAGGAGGTTGGTTGCGGTAGTGGCCTATGCGTTCGCGCCAGCCCAGCCATTCGTTGATCACCAGCGCGCCCAGCACCAGCACCCCACCCTGCAGCACCTCGGCTCCGGGAACCTCACCCGCCCCCCACCAGGCCAGGGCGATGCCGAACAGCACTTCAAGCAGGGCCAGCAAAGACATTTCGGGAGGTGACAGCACCCGGGCGCAAATGACCGCCAGCACGCAGGGAATGGCAAGCTGACCCAGGCCCAGCCCGGCCAGTAGCGAAACGTCGTGGACACTGGCCTGTAGCGGCCAGGCCAGCGGCAGCGTGACCAGCGCTGAGAGGCAGGCACCGATCAGCACGGCCGGCACCAGATCGACATGTCGGCCGGATTCCAGACCGCGACGCACCAGGTTCCAGTTGAACGCACCGCCCAGCGGGGCCCCCAGTGCCACCAGCATGCCGATCCAGGCCGTGCCTTCGAGCTGGCGGGCAAACATCCAGGCAATCCCGACACCCGCCACCACGATGGCCACCCAGGTTCGAGCGGGTAGCCGGTGACCAAACACCATCCGGGAGACCAGCGCCGTGAGCAAAGGGGCCGCTGCCAGGGTGATCAGCACATTGGCGACGCTGGTGAGTGCCAGCCCGAGCATGAACGCGGTGAACATGACCGACCAGCAGGCGCCCGACGCCCACAGCAGCCAGCCCTCCTGTCGCATTCGGCGCCAGATGCCCCACCCTTGCCAGACGGGCAGGATGATCAACAGCGACACCAGCGTGAAGAAGCTGCGCCAGAAGGTGATTTCGAAGGCCTGGGCCTGTTCCAGGTGCCGGGTGACCACGCCTGCCGTGCCCCACAGGAAGGTCACCAGCACCATCAGTGCCACGGCCTGCCCGTGGCGGAGGGTCATGCGGCCTCGCGCTGGGCACGCTTGCGCTCGTGCTCTTTCAGATGGCGCTTGCGCAGGCGGATGCTCTTGGGCGTGATTTCGACCAGTTCGTCATCGTCAATGAAGTCCACCCCGTATTCGAGCGTCAGTTCGATCGGCGGGGTGATCTTGATGGCGTCTTCCTTGCCGCTGACGCGGAAGTTGGTGAGCTGCTTGGTGCGAGTGGCGTTGACCACCAGGTCGTTGTCGCGGCTGTGGATGCCGACGATCATGCCCTCGTACACCGGGTCGTTGGGCTTGACGAACATGCGACCACGGTCATCGAGCTTGCCCAGGGCGTAGGTGAAGATCTCGCCGTCGTCCATGGAAATCAGCACGCCGTTCTTGCGCCCACCGATGTCGCCCTTGTGTGGCTCGTAGCCGTCGAAGATGGAAGCGATCAGGCCCGATCCACGGGTCAGGTTGAGGAATTCGTTGCTGAAGCCGATCAGGCCACGCGCCGGGATGCGGTATTCCAGCCGCACACGGCCCTTGCCATCCGGCTCCATGTTCACCATCTCACCCTTGCGCAGGCCGAGCGCCTGCATCACGCCACCCTGGTGGATTTCCTCCACGTCGGCTGTGACCAGTTCCATGGGTTCGCACTTCTCGCCGTCGATGTCCTGAAACACCACACGCGGCTTGGATACCGCCAGCTCGTAGCCTTCTCGCCGCATGTTCTCCAGCAGGATGGTGAGGTGCAGCTCACCGCGGCCAGCGACTTCAAAGATGCCGTCTTCGTCGGTTTCCTTCACGCGCAGGGCCACGTTGTGCTGCAGCTCTTTCTGCAGGCGGTCCCAGATCTGGCGGCTGGTGACGAACTTGCCTTCACGGCCGGCCAGCGGGCTGGTGTTGACGCAGAAGTTCATGATCAGGGTCGGTTCGTCCACCTTGAGCATGGGCAACGGCGTGGGTTCGTCCACACTGGTGACCGTGACACCGATGCCGATGTCTTCGACGCCGTTGATCAGCACGATGTTGCCCGGACCGGCGGCCGTGGTCTGTATGCGATCCAGGCCCTGAAAGGTCAGGACCTGGTTGATGCGCCCCTTGACGCGCTTGCCATCGGGACCTTCGCACACCAGCACATCCATGTTGGGCTTGACGATGCCGGCATTCACCCGACCCACACCGATGCGGCCCACGAAACTGGAGTAGTCCAGCGCCGAAATCTGCAACTGAAGCGGCGCATCGGGGTTGCCCTGGTGGGCGGGCACGTGCTTGAGCACGGTGTTGAACAGGGCCGACATGTCGGGACCCCATTGCTCGCCCGGAGCGCCCTCTTCCAGGCTGGACCAGCCGTTGATGCCGGAGGCGTAGACCACGGGGAAGTCCAGTTGCTCGTCGGTGGCACCCAGTTTGTCGAAGAGGTCAAAGGCCGCGTTGATCACCTTGTCGCAGTTGGCGCCGGGTTTGTCCACCTTGTTCACCACCACGATGGGCTTGAGGCCCAGGGCCAGCGCCTTCTTGGTCACGAAGCGGGTCTGCGGCATCGGACCTTCCTGGGCATCGATGAGCAGCACCACGCCATCGACCATCGACAGGGCGCGCTCCACCTCGCCACCGAAGTCGGCGTGGCCGGGGGTATCGACGATGTTGATGTGGGTGCCTTCCCAGCTCACCGCACAGTTCTTGGCCAGGATGGTGATGCCGCGCTCGCGTTCGATCGCGTTGTTGTCCATCACGGTGTCCACGACTTTTTCGTGTTCGGCAAAGGTGCCGCTCTGGCGCAGCAGTTGGTCGACCATGGTGGTCTTGCCGTGGTCCACGTGGGCGATGATGGCGATGTTGCGAATGGGAGTGCTCATGCTTGACTTTCCAGACTTTGTTGAATTTCGAGGGGGCTCAACAGACGCCCCGGTATGAGTTCGCCGGCCTTGATGTGGGCCGTGCCCAGCAAGGCGGCAGGCTGGTCGCCCCAGACGGCCACGCGCTCGGCATCGGGCCAGTTGCCACGGCGGCGCAGGCCGGTGAGGAATCGAACGGCATTGTCGCTGTCGAGCGTGACACGCGAATGTCCGGCCAGCAGGCTTTCGACCGGCAACAGGAGGGTGCGCCGGAAACCCTCAGGGGTGGCTTCCATCTGCTCCAGCGTCACGCATTGCCCCAGCGTGAATCCACCGGTGGCCACACGACGCAACGACGACAGATAGGCGCCGCAACCCAGGGCTTCGCCGATGTCTGAACCCAGGGTGCGGACATACGTCCCTTTGCTGCAATGAACCCGCAGACGCAGCGTCGGTTCAGCCGAGGTGAGGTCCATGTCGAGCAGTTCAAGCTCGTGAATCACGACCGGGCGAGGCTGCCGCTCCACCGTCTGTCCTGCACGCGCATACTCATACAGCGCTTTGCCGTCCTTCTTGAGTGCGCTGTGCATGGGTGGCAACTGCTCGATGGGGCCCGTGAATCGGTCGAGCACCTCCACCACCTGACCCACGGTGCAGCGAACGGGACGGCTCTGCATCACCTCGCCTTCGGCATCGCCGGTGGTGGTGGTGAGACCCAGGCGCAGCTTGGTTTCATAGATCTTGTCGGCGTCCAGGTGCAGCTGGCTGAACTTGGTGGCGGCCCCGAAGCACAGCGGCAGCACCCCGGTCGCCAGCGGGTCCAGCGTGCCGGTGTGGCCAGCTTTTTCGGCGCGCAGCAACCACTTGGCCTTCTGCAAGGCCTGGTTGCTGGACAAGTCCAGCGGTTTGTCGAGCAACAACACCCCATGCACAGGGCGCCGCTGCACCCGGGTGCGTGGCGCGTTCATGCTTCAGTCGTCTTTGGAGCGAGAGGCCACTGCCTTGGCGATCAGGGCATTCATGTCGGCCGCCCGTTCGGTGGTGCGGTCGAAATGAAAATGCAGCGTCGGCACGGTGTGGATGTGCAGACGCTTGAAGAGGCCATTGCGCAAAAAACCGGCTGCCTGATTGAGGGCCTCTTCGGTTTCCTGCGGATCGCCAATCAGCACGCTGAAATACACCTTGGCATGGGCGTAGTCCGGGGTGACCTCCACCGCCTGCAGCGTGACCATGCCCACGCGCGGGTCTTTCAACTCGCGCGCGATGAGCTCGGTCAGGTCGCGCTGGATCTGATCGGCGACCTTGAAGCTGCGGTTGGTTGTCGACTTGCGTGCGGGCATGGCTTACAGCGTTCGGGCAATTTCCCGGATCTCGAACAGCTCAAGGATATCGCCTTCCTTGATGTCGTTGTAGTTCTTGAGCTTGATGCCGCACTCGAAGCCTTCGCGGACTTCCTTGACGTCGTCCTTCATGCGCTTGAGCGAATCCAGCTCGCCGGTGTAAATGACCACGTTGTCGCGCAACAGGCGGAAATGGGCCGAGCGCGTGACGGTACCTGAGGTGACCATGCAGCCGGCCACCGTGCCGATCTTGGAAGCGACAAACACGGTCCGGATTTCGGCCGTACCGATATCCTCTTCGCGCTTCTCGGGGGCGAGCATGCCGGACATGGCGGCCTTGAGTTCGTCCACCGCGTCGTAGATGATGTTGTAGTAGTGCAGGTCGACGTCGTTGGCCTCGGCCAGCTTGCGTGCACCGGCATCGGCTCGAACGTTGAACCCGATGACGATGGCCTTGGAAGCGATCGCCAGGTTGATGTCGGATTCGCTGATGCCACCCACACCGGCATACACCAATTGCACGCGGACTTCGTCGGTGGACAGCTTGAGCAGCGAGGTGGCCAGCGCTTCCTGCGAACCCTGCACATCGGCCTTGATGATGATGGGCAGCGTCTTGACTTCGCCCGCCTGCATGTCGGCAAACATGTTTTCCAGCTTGGCCGCCTGCTGCTTGGCCAGCTTGGTGGAACGGAATTTGCCGGCGCGGTAGGTGGCGATTTCACGGGCACGGCGCTCGTCGGCCATCACCATGAAGTCGTCGCCGGCCTGCGGCACCTCGGCCAGACCCTGGATTTCCACCGGGATGGACGGGCCGGCTTCCTTGGTGGGCTTGCCGTTTTCGTCGAGCATGGCGCGCACGCGCCCCGACGTCTGTCCCGCCAGCACCACATCACCGACCTTGAGCGTGCCGGACTGCACGAGCACCGTGGCCACGGCACCGCGGCCCTTGTCCAGACGGGCTTCGATGACGAGGCCCTTGGCATGGGCCTCCACAGGCGCCTGGAGTTCCAGCACTTCGGCCTGCAGGAGCACGTTTTCCAGCAAGTCGTCGATGCCCATGCCGGTCTTGGACGACACGGCGATGAAGGGGGAGTCGCCACCAAACTCTTCAGGCACCACCTCTTCGCCCACCAGCTCGGCCTTGACCTTTTCGATGTTGGCTTCGGGCTTGTCGGCCTTCGTCATCGCGACCACGATGGGCACACCGGCCGCCTTGGCATGCTTGATGGCTTCGCGGGTTTGCGGCATGACGCCGTCGTCGGCGGCGCAAACCAGGATGACGATGTCGGTGGCCTGTGCACCACGGGCACGCATGGCCGTGAACGCTTCGTGACCGGGGGTGTCGAGGAACGTGACCATGCCACGCGGCGTGTCGACGTGATAGGCACCGATGTGCTGGGTGATGCCACCGGCTTCACCAGCGGCCACTTTGGCACGACGGATGTAGTCCAGCAGCGAGGTCTTGCCGTGGTCGACGTGACCCATGACGGTGACCACGGGTGCACGAGGCCGCAGTTCGGCATCGGCAGAGGACACTTCCTCTTCAGTGAACGCCTCGGGATCGTCCAGCGCCGCGGCCAGGGCCTTGTGACCGAGTTCTTCCACCACGATCATGGCCGTGTCCTGGTCCAGCGACTGGTTGATCGTGACCATCTGCCCCAGTTTCATCAACTGCTTGATGACTTCTGACGATTTCACCGCCATCTTGTGCGCCAGTTCGGCCACGGTGATGGTCTCGGGCACGTGGACTTCCAGGACCTTGGTTTCGGCAGGCTGGGCAAATCCGGTGTCGCGATCGTCGCGGCCGCCGCGTTTGCCACCCTTGGGGCCAGCGCGCCAGTTGCTGCCACCACGACCACCGGAGCCGGGATCGCCACGGGTCTTGAGTTCCTTTTTCTTGCCGGCTTCGTCTTTCCAGGTGGAAGACAGGGCTTCGGACTTGACCTCTTTCTTGCCGGCACCGGGCGCAGGTGCTGCCGGCGCAGGCGCCTTGCCCGGTGTGCCTGCGGGTTTGTGCAGGGTGCCCTTGATGCCCGGCTTGGCCGCTTCGGCAGGCTTGGGTTCTTCGGGCTTGCGGGCGACCAGCACCTTCTTGGGTGCGGCCATCATGGCACGAATGGCTTCTGCCTCGGCCAGCGCCTTGCGGCGGCGATCGTCAAGTTCCAGGGCGCGTTGCGCCTCGGCCTGCTTCTCGACAGCGGCTTGGCGTTGCTGGGCAGCGGCGGCTTCGGCCTTGGCCTGCTCGGCAACGTTGATGGCCGGTGGAGCAGATTCGGCCATAGCGTCAACCGCAACAGGTGCACGGGACACGCGAGCTGCTTCCTCACGGGCCTCACGCTCGGCGGCAGCCCGGGCTTCGGCTTCCTGACGTGCCCGCTCAGCCTCGGCGGCGGCACGGGCCTCGGCTTCTTCACGCTCACGGCGCTTCTGCGCCAATTCTTCTTCCTGACGGCGCAGCATCTCGGCCTGCTCGCGGGCTTCCTGCTCGCGACGGGCGAGTTCTTCCTCGTCGATCGAGGAGGCGGCGGGTATATCGGCTTCGACGGGTTCGTCGTCACGCTTGATGAAGGTGCGTTTCTTGCGAACTTCCACCTGAATCGTGCGGGCACGCCCGGACGCATCCGCCTGCTTGATCTCGGTGGTGGACTTCTTGGTCAGGGTGATCTTCTTGCGCTCACCGCTGGCCGTGCCGTGGCTGGCCTGCAGATAGCTCAGCAGCCGCTGCTTGTCGTTTTCAGAGATGGGGTCGGCACCGTTGTTTTTCTGGACACCCGCACTCGCCAGCTGCTCCAGCAGCAGCGAGGTGGGTTTGTTCAGTTCGGCGGCAAATTCTGCGACGGTATTACTAGACATATGCGTTTAACTCCGTTGGACCTCCATGATCAGGACTGCGCCTTTGCATCGTCACCGGTGAACCAGTGCTCGCGCGCCTTCATGATCAGGGCCTTCGCTTCGTCCGCGTTCTGCCCGGTGATATCGGTCAATTCATCGACAGCCAGATCGGCCAGTTCGTCGAGGGTGTGCACACCGGCATCGGCCAGTTTGGCAATCAGGTCGATGTTGAGTCCTTCCAGATCACGCAGATCCTGGGAGACATCCTCCACACTTTCCTCTTTGGCAATCTCCATCGTCAGCAGGGCGTCCTTGGCACGGGCACGCAGTTCGCTGACGGTGTCTTCGTCGAAGGACTCGATTTCGAGCATTTCCTGCAGCGGCACGTAAGCCACTTCTTCGAGGCTGGTGAAGCCTTCCTCGATCAGGATGTCGGCGATTTCCTCGTCCACATCGAGCTTGGCCATGAACAGGCTGCGGATGTGAGTGGCTTCTTCGGCCTGCTTCTGCGCCGACTCATCGGCCGTCATGATGTTGATCTTCCAGCCCGTGAGGTCGGACGCCAGGCGCACGTTCTGGCCACCGCGCCCGATCGCGATGGCGAGGTTTTCCTCATCCACCACCACGTCCATGGCGTGCCGTTCTTCGTCCACCACGATGGACACCACATTGGCCGGTGCCAGTGCACCGATCACAAACTGGGCGGGATCTTCGCTCCAGAGCACGATGTCCACACGCTCACCGGCGAGTTCGTTGGTGACCGCGTTGACGCGTGACCCGCGCACACCGACACAGGTGCCGATGGGGTCAATCCGCTTGTCGTGACTGAGCACGGCAATCTTGGCGCGCGAACCCGGGTCGCGGGCGCAGGATTTGATTTCCAGCAGGCCTTGCTCGATTTCCGGGACTTCCTGGCGGAAGAGCTCGATCATGAAATCGGGGGCTGCACGCGACAGCAGGATGGGGGCGCCACGCAGGGTCAGGTCAACCTCCATGATCATGGCACGCACCCGGTCGCCAGAGCGGAAGTTCTCTTTGGGGATCATCTCGCCGCGCTTGAGTCGGCCCTCGACCCGTCCGCTCTCGACAATCACATCGCCTTTGTCCAGGCGTTTCACGGTGCCCACGAAGATCTTGTCGCCGCGGCTCATGAAGTCGTTGAGGAGCATCTCGCGTTCGGCATCGCGGATGCGCTGAAGGATGACCTGCTTCGCGGCCATGGCGCCGATCCGGCCGATCGGCACCGACTCGATCTGCTTCTCGATGTAATCACCCACGGCCACGCCCGGATGGTCTTCCAGGGCATCCGAGTACATTTCTTCGGCATCGGGGTTCTGCAGACCGGCTTCGTCAGGCACCACCAGCCAGCGCTGGAAGGTCTCGTAAGCGCCGGTGTCCGCGTCGATGGCGACACGGATGTCCACATCGCCTTTGTGCAGCTTTTTGGTGGCAGACGACAGCGCCGACTCCACGGCACCGAGCACCACATCGCGTTCCACGTTCTTTTCGCGGGAAATCGCATCGATCAACATCAACATTTCGCGATTCATCTCACTCGCCTGCCTTTCCATTCTGCTGCAATTGTTTCAACTTTCGATATGCCTGGGTCCGGACGCCGGTGTGGCGCTCCTGCCCTTGAAATTCACCACGGGCGCCAGCCGGGCTTCCCGCAATTCGTCCAGGGCGAAAGCCAGCACGTTCACGGGCTGCGGCTTGGCTTTCTTGCTGACCTTCTGGCCTGGCTTGCGCTCGGGCTCATTGGTCCAGACGATCTGCCAGGCGCCCGATTCCAGACGCTCCAGCACCCCGCGGAACTTTTTCCGGTTCACGGCCATGCCTGTCACGGCGGCTTCACCAATGGGTTGCTTCAGGGTGATGTCCACCTCGTGTCCGATGAAGCGGACGAAATCACTCTCGGTCCGCAAGGGACGGTCGATGCCGGGAGAACCCACTTCGAGGCGGCGGTAATCGACCCCTTCGACCTCCAGCAGCAACTGCAGCTGGCGGGTGACCTTTTCGCAGTCCTCGACGGTCACGAACTGCTCGACCGGGTCTGCCGGGTTCCAGGGCAGGTCGATCGTGACGCGCAACAAGCCACCGGCCGACCTCTCGATGTCGACCAGGTCGTAGCCCATGCCTACGATGGTATGTTCCAGAATTTGCTGCCAGGCCATGCGAAACCAGTTTGTGGCTCGACCAAAAAAAAAGGGCCGGTAAAAACCCGCCCAGTTGGTCGTGAAGCGCTGATTGTAACACCTTTCCACGGAAAACGACCATAGACAGCTGCCCACGCACACGAAAGATTGCGCTAGGATGGCAGCTTCCAGTCACACGGAGGAAAACGCATGATCGACGTGTATTCCTGGCCTACCCCGAATGGCCACAAGGTTCATATCATGCTGGAAGAATGCGGTCAGCGTCTGGGGCGTGACTGGCAGGTCCACCCGGTGAACATCGGGGCCGGCGAGCAGTTCCAGCCCGAATTCCTGCGCATCAGCCCGAACAACAAGATTCCGGCCCTGGTGGACGCTGTCGGCCCTGACGGCAAGCCCATCTCGCTTTTCGAGTCCGGTGCAATCCTCTTGTACCTGGCATCGAAGTTCGGCAAATTGCTCCCCCGATCCGATCGCGACAGGTTCGAGGTCTTGCAATGGCTGATGTTCCAGATGGGCGGCGTGGGGCCCATGCTGGGTCAGACGCACCATTTCAGGATCTACGCGCCGCAACCTATCGACTACGCCATCAACCGCTACACCAACGAGGCACGCCGGCTTTACGGTGTGATGAACCGGCGCCTGAAGTCCAGACCCTACCTGGGCGGACGTCGCTACAGCATTGCCGACATTGCCGTCTACCCCTGGCTCCGCAGCTGGCAGAACCAGGGGATTGACTGGACAGACTATCCTGAGCTGAAAGCCTGGTTCGATCAGATCGGTGAACGCCCGGCTGTTCAGCGTGGCCTCGCGGTGCTGGCCGGTGCGCGCAAGCCGCTGACCGACGACCAGGCACGAGAAGCGCTCTTCGGCCAGCAGCAGTACCAGAAAAGATGAGGCGCGCCCGGGAAAAGCGTTTTTCACCCGCTACAATCCACACCGTGTCGGAGCGTAGCGCAGTCTGGTAGCGCATCTGCTTTGGGAGCAGAGGGTCGCGAGTTCGAATCCCGCCGCTCCGACCAATTTTCTCAAACAAGCGCACAATAAGGCCCATCTTTGGGCCTTTTCTCTTGTGTCGTCTGCCCGTAGCTCAGTTGGATAGAGCAACGGCCTTCTAAGCCGTGGGTCGGGGGTTCGAACCCCTCCGGGCAGGCCAAACGGGACCACCTGAATCAACATGACCGTCACGATCAAGGACGCCGCTGGCATCGAGGGCATGCGACTTGCGGGCCGACTGGCCAGCGAAGTGCTGGACTACCTGACTCCCTACGTGAGACCGGGTGTCACCACCGCCGAACTCGACCGACTCGCGCTTGAATTCATCGTGAAAGTGCAAGGTTGCGTGTCGGCCACGGTCGGTTACCAGCCACCAGGCTACCCGCCCTTTCCCTCATCGATCTGCACCTCGGTGAACCATGTGATCTGCCATGGCATTCCGAACGAGAAACCGCTGAAAAAGGGTGACATCGTCAACATCGACGTCACGGTCATCAAGGACAGCTGGCATGGCGACACCAGCCGCATGTTCGTGGTGGGTGATGCCCCACCCCCCGTGCGACGCCTGTGTACGGTTACCTACGAAGCCATGTGGAAAGGCATCCAGATGGTGCGGCCTGGCGTGCGACTGGGCGACATCGGGCATGCCATCCAGCAATACGCCGAAGCGGCCGGCTACTCGGTGGTGCGGGAATTCTGCGGCCACGGCATCGGACAGAAATTCCACGAAGACCCGCAGGTTCTCCACTATGGCAAACCCGGCACGGGTCTGGAACTGCAGCCCGGCATGACCTTCACTATCGAACCCATGATCAACCAGGGGCGACGCGAAATTCGCGAACTGGGCGATGGCTGGACGATTGTCACCCGGGATCGCTCGCTCTCCGCCCAATGGGAACACACGGTCCTGTGCACGGAATCCGGCTACGAGATCATGACCCAGTCGGCGGGCACGCCAGCGCCCCCTCCTTTTGTGACAGTGACGGTCTGACCCGGGCTCTTCCATGGATGCCATCAGCACCGAGTCGATCGCCCAGTGGCGGCAACAGTACCGAGACAGCAAGGCGGCGTTGCTCCGACAGATCGGACAGATCAAGGGCAGCGCCAGAGCGGTCCATCAGCCCTTGCGGCGTCTGGCCCGCCTCACCGATGACACGCTGAAAAGCCTCTGGCGTGCCGCGGCGCTGCCCCGCACTTTCTGCCTTGTGGCCGTCGGCGGATACGGTCGGGGAGAGCTGTTTCCCTACTCCGACGTGGACGTGCTGGTGCTCATGCCCAGGGAATACGCCCTCGATGAGCAGCCGACGGTACGGGCGGCGCTCGAACGGTTCATCACGAGTTGCTGGGACACCGGACTGGAAATCGGCTCCAGCGTCCGGACGGTCGAAGAGTGCCTGGCCGAAGCCGCTGCCGACGTGACCATCCAGACGGCGCTGCTCGAGTGTCGCCGGGTGGCTGGCCACCGCCCCCTGTTTGAAGACATGGCTCGCCAACTCATGGACGCCATCGATCCCAAGGCGTTCTGGCAGGCCAAGCGCCTGGAAATGCGTCAACGGCACCAGAAATACGAGAACACCCCCTACGCTCTGGAGCCGAACTGCAAGGAATCACCGGGTGGGCTGAGAGACCTCCAGATCATCCTGTGGGTGGCCAAAGCCGCCGGCCTGGGTGACTCCTGGGAAGCCCTGTACCGTCGTGGCCTGGCCACCGGGCTCGAGGTGAGACAGCTCAAGACCAACGAAGCCCTGTTGAGCCTGATCCGGGCTCGTCTGCACGTGATCACCGGCCGTCGGGAAGACCGGCTGGTGTTCGACGTGCAGACCGCGCTGGCCGAGGCATTTGGTCACAAGGCCTTGGTGGCGCCCGACACCAACGCCCGGGTGGTGAGTGCCAAGAAAGCGCGCCGCGCCAGCGAAGCCCTGATGCGGCGCTACTACTGGTCCGCCAAGGCGGTCACACAGCTCAATCAGGTGTTGCTGCTGAACATTCAGGAACGCATGGAGAGCGATGAACGGGGTGACCCACTGCCCGTGCGGGCCATCAATGAACGCTTTCTGGAGAAGGCCGGCATGCTGGAGGTGGCCAGCGACGACCTCTACCACCACCATCCCCATGCGATTCTCGAGACCTTTCTGATCTACCAGACCACGCTGGGCATCAAAGGCCTGTCTGCCCGGACGCTGCGCGCGCTCTACAACGCCCGGCCCATCATGAATGCCGCGTTCCGGCGGGATCCAGTCAACCGCGTGACGTTCATGCGCATCCTGCAGCAGCCCGAGGGGATCACCCACGCCTTTCGCCTGATGAACGAAACCTCGGTGCTCGGGCGGTACCTGTGGGTGTTCCGCAACACCGTCGGGCAGATGCAGCACGACCTGTTCCATGTGTACACCGTGGACCAGCACATCCTGATGGTGCTGCGCAACGTCCGGCGCTTCTTCATTCCCGAGCATTCACACGAATACCCGTTCTGCTCGCGCCTGGCCGCGGGATGGGACAAGCCCTGGCTGCTGTACGTGGCGGCCCTGTTTCACGACATTGCCAAAGGCCGTGGAGGTGACCACTCCGAACTGGGGGCTTCTGATGTGGCCATGTTTGCCCGACAACATGGCATCGGCCGAGAAGACACCGAACTGATCCAGTTTCTGGTGGCCGAGCACCTGACCATGAGCCGGATTGCCCAGAAGGAAGACCTGAGTGACCCGGACGTGATCAGCGCCTTTGCCCGACGGGTGGGCAACGAAAGGCGGCTCACGGGTCTGTACCTGCTCACGGTGGCCGATATCCGGGGCACGAGCCCGAAGGTCTGGAACGCCTGGAAGGGCAAACTGCTCGAAGACCTCTACCGCGCCACGGTTCGCACCCTGGGCGGCGGCTCGCCGGCGCCGGATGCACTGATCGAGTCCAGAAAACGCGACGCCCTGACCACCCTGGCCCTGCATGCCCTGCCCCACATGGCGCACAGCAAGCTCTGGGAGCAACTCGACGTGAGTTACTTCATGCGCCACTCGGCCGACGAGATCGCGTGGCACACGCGGCAGATCAGCAAAACACTGTCGCAACGGGTTGACGATGGCTCCCCGATACCGGCCATGGTGCGCGCCCGTCTGTCGCCGATTGGCGAGGGCTTGCAGGTGCTGGTTTACTGCAAGGATCAGGCGGACCTGTTTGCCCGGACCTGCGGTTACTTCGACGAGGCCGGTTTCGGGATTCTGGACGCCAAGATCCACACCACCCTCGACGGCTACGCACTCGATACCTATCAGGTGATCACTTCCACGCTGGCCGAACACTACCGCGAACTGATCGCGATGGTGGAAAGCGAACTCCCGGACGCCATCATGGCAACCGGGCCGCTGCCTCGTCCCAGCCGCGGACGGTTGTCGCGCCGCGTGCGCAGCTTCCCCGTCACACCCCGGGTCGAGTTGCAGCCCGACGACAAAGGCCAGCACTGGCTGCTCAGCGTGTCGGCCAGCGATCGCAACGGTCTGCTGTTCTGCATTGCACGAGTGCTGGCCCAGCATCATGTGAACCTCCATCTGGCCAAGGTCATGACGCTGGGCGAACGCGTGGAAGATACCTTCCTGATCAGTGGTCCGGGGCTGCACGCCCACCGACATCAGGCCCAGTTGACGCAGGACCTGCTCCAAGCGCTGGAAGGCGATACTTAGTGTCTTCCCGGTTGCCATGGCCAACGCCCCAGGGTAAATTGAACAGCCGTGCTGATATCCAAGGAGGCCCCATGAAAGCCATTGAACCCTTCAACCCGAATCGCCTATGGCTCTTGTCGGCGGTTTTCTGCCTGGGTGCGGCCTTCGGGTCGGTCAGCCCGGCGCTCGCCCAGGATGGGCCCGCGATTTTCCGGGGTGCCGACCTGAAGCTCGGTGAAGAACTGATCAAGCAGAACCGGTGTGTCCAGTGCCACGCCGAAAAGGTCGGGGGAGACGGTAGCAAGATCTACCGCCCGCTGGGAGTGATCAACACCTCGGGGCTGTTGCGTGGCATGGTCGAGCAGTGCAACTCGGCCCTCAATTTTCAGATGTTCCCGGAAGAAGTCACGGCCGTGGCGGCGGTACTGAACCGGGACCACTACCGCTTCAGGGACTGAGCAAGGCCTTCAGCCCGTCTTCGTCGATGACGGGCACCCCAAGTGCGAGCGCCTTGTCGAGCTTGCTGCCTGCCTCGGCCCCGGCCACCACGTAGTCGGTTTTCTTGCTGACCGATCCACTGACCTTGCCGCCAGCCGACTCGATGCGTTCACGAGCCTGGTCGCGCGACCAGTGGGGCAAGGTACCGGTCAGGACCAGGGTCTTGCCCTGCAGCACCTGGGGCTCTGCAGACGATCCTGCCCCCTCCTCCCAGTGCACGCCACAGGCCCTGAGCTGTTCGATGACCTCGCGGTTGTGCGCTTGCTGAAAGAAGGTGTGAATGCTTTCGGCGACCACCGGACCGATGTCGCGGACCTGAAGCAACGCCTCCACATCGGCATCCATGATGGCATCCATGCGCCCGAAATGCCTGGCCAGTTCTTTGGCGGTGGCCTCGCCCACATGGCGTATGCCCAGGCCGAACAGGAAACGGGGCAATGTGGTGTGCCGGGATTTGTCGAGCGCATCGAGCAGATTTCGCGCCGATTTATCGGCCATGCGCTCCAGACCCGCCAGCGAGGTGAGCCCGAGGCGGTACATGTCTGGCAGGCTGCGGATGATCTGACCATCCACCAACTGGTCCACCAGCTTGTCCCCCAGGCCTTCGATGTCCAAGGCACGCCGCTGGGCAAAATGCAGCAGCGCCTGTTTGCGTTGCGCCGAGCAGAACAGCCCGCCCGTGCAGCGGTGGTCTGCCTCATCGGGTTCGCGTACCACCTCGCTGCCACACACCGGACAGCGGTCGGGCATCCGGAACTCGGGGCCTCGTGCGGTCGAGTCAAACAGGCCAGGCTGGCCCGGGTTACCCATCGCAGCGGGGGAGGGTACGACAGAAACCACCTCGGGAATCACGTCGCCTGCACGCCTGACGATCACCCGATCGCCCACGCGAACATCCTTGCGCAGGACTTCATCTTCGTTGTGGAGCGTGGCATTGGTGACCGTGACCCCTCCCACAAAGACCGGTGCCAGCTTGGCCACCGGCGTCAGCTTGCCGGTGCGACCCACCTGCACGTCGATACCGATCACGGTGGTGGTCTGCTCCTGGGCCGGGTATTTGTGGGCCACCGCCCAGCGGGGTTCCCGTGTCACAAAGCCGAGCCGCTTCTGCCAGTCGAGACGATCCACCTTGTAGACCGCTCCATCAATATCGAACGGCAAACGATCGCGCTGACCGCCCAGTGCCTGGTGATAACGCACCAGTGCTTCGGCGCCCACACAGCGGGTCACGAGATCCGACACCGGCAGTCCCCAGCTGCGCAGCGCTTCCAGGGCCTCGTGGTGAGTCTCCCAGGTTGGACCGCCCTGCTCGGGCGCAGACACATCGCCCCACCCGTAGGCAAAAAAACTCAGGGGGCGTGAGGCCGCAATCTGCGGATCGAGCTGACGCACGGCGCCAGCCGCCGCATTGCGTGGATTCACAAAGGTTTTCTCGTTTTTCTCGCCAGCGGCCATCCGTTGACGCTGCCGCTCGTTGAGGCGCTCGAAATCGTCGCGGCGCATGTAGACCTCTCCCCGGACTTCGAGAACCGGTGGAATGGCCAAACGGCCTGGCGTCAGGCGCAGCGGCACCTGACCAATGGTGCGGATGTTCTGCGTGACCTCTTCGCCCACTTCACCATCACCACGGGTCGCTGCCTGGAACAGCACACCGTCTTCGTAGCGCAGGCTGATGGCCAGACCGTCGAACTTCGGTTCCGCGACATAGCTGACGTCGGGCGCACCAGGCGGCAGTTCCAGTTCCTTGCGAATGCGCAGGTCAAATGCAAGGGCGCCAGCGGGTTCGGTGTCGGTTTCGGTGCGGATACTGAGCATCGGCACGCGATGACGCACCGACGGGAAGGCATCCAGCGGTCTGCCCCCGACGCGCTGGGTGGGCGAGTCGGGCGAAAACCACTCGGGATACGTGGCTTCCAGCACCTGCAACTCCCGAAACCAGGCATCGTATTGCGCATCGGGCACCTCCGGCGCATCCAGCACGTAATACCGGTGGGCGTGGTGGTGGAGCAGGTCTCGAAGCGCCAGCAGCCGTTCGTGGGCGGACTGCCTGGATGGGTCTTGTTCGTCTCGCATGATTGGGGAGCCATTCTATCGGCGAGCCGGCCGCTCGGCGCGGTGGCTATGCCCGGTACAGCTGAACGGAGCGCATGACGAAACGGTTGGTGTAGGTGACAGGCAGTTGCACCACCTGCCAGTTCATGGGCAGACGCAGGCGCTCAAGCGCTCGCAGCACGTTGCTGGCCGCGCCATCGGCCATGAATCCATCGGTGGACAGGGATTCGCGGGAACGGAAAAAGGCCTCCAGAAAGACCCTCCGATCGCCATGCAACAAAGACTCTGGCACGTGCCGCATCAGATCCGAAGGCCCCGCTGTGCGCAGCCAGCGCATCGCCCGGACCACCGCATTCGTCAGCGACTGGATCACCTGGGGGTTCGCGTCGATGAAGGCGGTGGGCGCGCTCAGGCAGGTGCATGCCACTGGGCCGCCAAACACCCTTTCGGTGTCGCGCATGGTGCGGGTGTCCTTCAGGATGCGCAGCATCCCCGTCAGTTCGAGCTGCGTAGCGATCGGATCCCCGTAGCACAAGGCATCGACCTTCCGGGAATTCAGGGCCGCCATGGCCTGCCTCGGATCCGGGAGCTCAACAAACTGGACATCGGTCGGCTGGAGCCCGGAACGCATGATCACCCACTGGGCCACCCGCTGAGACAGAGAGCCATGGCTTCGCACGCCAATCTGGGCGCCCAGCAGATCCGCAATCTGCATGCCTGCAGGCATGTGCAGGGCTGAAGCCCCCAGCACCATCTGCGGAGCGCGGGAAACCAGCGCAAATGCGGTGTGACGATACCCTTGCGCGTTCAGGTAGAGGGTTCGCTCGAAACTGCCGGCGAAGATCACCGCAGGTACGCGTGCCGCCTCATCCAGGGTTCGTACATGGGCGGGCATGGGCGCGAGCGTCACGTCGAGGCCTTCATCCCGGAAGTAGCCCATGTGATAGGCCAGGGCGACAGGGAGTTGCCGGATCTGGTCACCCGCCTGAATCCGGATCACGATGGGGGCCTCCCGTGTCTGGGCACGAGGCCAAGCGGCGGACGCCAGCGTCATCGCTGCCGACCCCATCATCCAGTCCCTTCGATTCCAGTTCACCACACAAGCCTCGCACTGGCAGTCTGGTTACGTGACTGCAGGCGTTCAGCTTATCGGGCCGCTGGCAGGGCGTCCATCCGGATTGCCCCGGAAAGGGTTTACGCCAATGAGAAAAATGACCTAAATCCAGCGACGATCAGCCAGGGCGTGGGCAATCGTGCCGAGATCCACATACTCCAGCTCGCTACCGATGGGCACGCCTCGTGACAGGCGTGTCACGCGCAATGGCCTGGGCTTCAGAAGCTGCCCGATGACATGGGCGGTGGCCTCGCCCTCGGCGGTGAAACCGGTGGCCAGGACCACTTCCTTGACAGGACTGTCTTCAGTCGAGGGACCCAGCCTTTCGAGCAATCGGGCCAGGCCGATGTCCGATACCCCCACGCCACCCAGCGGGCTGAGCTTGCCCATGAGCACAAAATAGAGCCCTCGGTAAACGCCCGTTCGTTCGATGGCGGCCTGATCGGCAGGGGTTTCCACGACGCAGAGCAACGAAGCGTCCCGTTCGGGGTTGGCACAAGTGGCGCACACTTCGTGCTCGGTGAAGGTGTGGCACATCTGGCAATGCCGCATCCGCTCCACGGCATCCAGCAAGGCCTGGGCCAGCACCCTGGCGGCGGCAGGGTCGTGCTGCAGGAGGTGAAACGCCATCCGAGAGGCCGACTTCACCCCCACCCCGGGCAGCTTTTGCAAAGCCTGCACCAGGGCATTCAGTGCATCAGGCATGGGCAGAAATCAGAAGGGGAATTTCATACCACCCGGAAGCCCGGGCATGCCCGACGTGATCTTGCCCATCTTTTCCTGAGACGTTTCTTCGGCCTTGCGCACGGCCGCATTGAACGCCGCAGCGACCAGGTCTTCCAGCATGTCCTTGTCATCGGCCAGCAGACTGGGGTCGATCGTGACACGCTTGACGTCGTGCTTGCATGTCATCACGACCTGGACCAGACCGGCACCCGACTCGCCCGTGACCTCGATATGACCGAGTTCTTCCTGGGCTTTCTTCAGGTTGTCCTGCATGGCCTGAGCCTGTTTCATCAAGCCGGCCAGTTGACCTTTGTTGAACATGGAATTCCTTGTGTGCTGAAATGAATGAAGCGTCAGAGTGCCTGAACGCTGCCAGGCACCATTTTGCCTCCAAAGTCGCGCATCATCGCCTGAACAAACGGGTCGGCAAGCAAGGTGGCTTCGGCCGCAGCCAGACGCTCCCTGGCGGCAGACGCATGACGTCGGGCCGGGGTGTCCTCGGCGGGGCCCAGGCGAACCTGCAACTGCACCGCATGGCCCACCTGCGACAGAGCGGCCTGCAGCCGATCGCGGGTGCTGGCCTGGTTCAGCGAGGGGTTGCTGACCTCGATCGTCCAGACGGCGTCTGTTCGACCCACCAGTTGTGACTGCAGAGCCAGTTCACGCGTGAGCGCGGTGATGGCGTCGTTTTCGAGCAAGCGGTTCACCCAGTCGAACCAGAGATCGGCCAACGGCAAGCCGCTGTCGGTGTCCAAGACCGTTGGCGCGGGCATCGGTGCCAGCAACGGCGCCAGCGCTGGTGCCGGCATGGGCTCGGGCGCTGGCTGAGCCGCGGGCTCAGGGGCAGGCGGCGGTGTCTCCACCGCTTTTTTCAGTGTTTTTTTTTCTGTCGTTGGCGGTTGAAAGGCCAGCATGCGCAGCAGGATCATGGTCATTGCCGCGTACTCATCCGGTGCCAGCCCCAGTTCCACCTTGCCATGCAGACAGAGACTGTAAAGAAGCTGGGTCTGATCGGGGGGCAGCCACTGGGACAGCTGCGCCACCCGGGCGTCTTCCGGGTCGTTGGGCCGGGCATGACCAGGCACCGCCTGAAACACGGCCATGCGCTGGAGCACGCCCGTCATGTCGTCCAGGGTGGACGCCGCGCTGTGCCCCTGAATCCGCATGGTGTCCACGGTATCCACCAGGGTCGCGCCATCGGCGGCGGCCACCGCCTCGATCAGTCGCCAGACGTGGTCGCGATCGGCCACACCCAGCATCTCACGGACGACTCCCTCCCTCAAGGCGCCGCCCCCAAAGGCGATGGCCTGGTCGGTCAGGCTCAGGGCGTCCCGCATCGACCCACGGGCCGAGCGGGCCAGCAGATGCAGCGCACCGTCGTCGGCATCGACCGCTTCGGCATCGAGCACGTGCCTGAGGTGGGCCTGGACGGTTTCGGGCGCCATCGGACGCAGATTGAACTGCAGACAACGGCTCAGCACCGTGACAGGCACCTTCTGCGGGTCGGTGGTTGCCAGAACGAACTTCAGGTATTCGGGCGGCTCCTCCAGCGTCTTGAGCATCGCGTTGAAGGCCGTGTTCGTCAGCATGTGGACTTCATCGATCATGAAGACCTTGAAACGGCCCTGAACCGGTTTGTAAACGGCCTGTTCCAGCAAGGCCTGGACCTCGTCCACCCCACGGTTCGAAGCCGCATCGAGTTCGGTGTAATCCACAAAACGGCCGGCATCGATGTCGCGACAGGCGTTGCACACCCCGCAAGGCGTGGCGGTCACGGTGCCTGAGCCATCGGGGCCGGTGCAGTTCAGCGACTTGGCCAGGATGCGGGACACGGTCGTCTTGCCCACCCCCCGGGTGCCGGTGAACAGGTAGGCGTGATGCAGGCGCTGGGTGGTGAGTGCGTTGCACAGGGCTTGCACCACATGCGCCTGCCCCACCATTTCGGCGAAATGCTTAGGGCGGTACTTGCGAGCCAGGACAACGTATGACATGCAGCCATTCTATCTGTCGCTTACAATGGAGAGCGACGGGCCTTCCCGCATGGTGAAGTGGCCAACCGGGTCAGGTGGGGAACCAAGCAGCCCTAACTGCGTAGCCAGTGCCGGGGTCGAGGCTCGTCACCTAATTTCTAACATTCCAAGATGTACAGAGGCGAATATCCACATGGCCAATGATCTGATCAAGCACGTGACCGACGCAACCTTTGAAGCCGACGTGGTGAAATCCGGTGCGCCGGTCCTGGTCGATTTCTGGGCCGAGTGGTGTGGCCCTTGCCGCATGATCGCCCCCATCCTCGACGAAGTGGCCACCACCTACACCGGCAAGCTGCAGGTGGCCAAGATGAACGTCGATGAAAACCGCAATGTGCCTGCGCAGTACGGCATTCGTGGCATCCCCACCCTGATGCTCTTCAAGGGCGGTCAGCTGGCTGCCACCAAGGTGGGCGCCCTCAGCAAGGCCCAGCTCACCGCTTTCATCGACCAGCAACTGGCCTGATTTTTCCTGCCGTCCGGGTGCAATGCCCGGACGGCAACCGATTCCTGTCATAATTTCAAAAATTCCGAACGGGTCTGACACCTGTTCCATCGGTTGCCACATCCGCCGCGGGCAACCCCCTCCCCCACCGTTTTCCCTGACTCCCCGCCGGAGTGATTCCATGCACCTGAACGAACTCAAGGCCCTTCACGTTTCCGAAGTGCTCAAGCAGGCCGAAGCCCTCGAAATCGAGAACACCGGCCGCATGCGCAAACAGGAGCTGATGTTTGCCATCATCAAGAAGCGCGCCAAAGGCGGCGAGCAGGTGTTTGCCGACGGCATCCTGGAGGTCCTGCCCGATGGTTTCGGCTTCCTGCGCAACATGGACACGAGTTTCACCGCGTCCACCGACGACATCTACATCTCGCCCAGCCAGATCCGCCGATTCAATCTGCACACCGGCGACATGATTGAAGGTGAGGTGCGCACACCCAAAGACGGCGAGCGTTACTTTGCGCTCAACAAACTCGACAAGATCAACGGTCTGCCACCCGAGCAGAACAAGCACAAGATCATGTTCGAGAACCTGACGCCGCTGTTCCCCAAAGAACAGATGCGTCTGGAACGTGACGCCTTCAAGGGCGAGGAAAACATCACCGGACGCGTCATCGACATCATTGCCCCCATCGGCAAAGGCCAGCGCGCCCTGATCGTCGCGCCTCCCAAGAGCGGCAAGACGGTCATGATGCAGTCCATGGCTCACGCCATCACCGCCAACTACCCCGAGGTGACCCTGATGGTGCTGCTCGTGGACGAGCGCCCGGAAGAGGTCACCGAGATGCAGCGGACGGTCCGTGGTGACGTGATCGCCTCAACCTTCGACGAGCCGGCCGCCCGCCATGTGCATGTGGCCGAAATGGTGATCGAGCGCGCCAAACGCCTGGTCGAACTGAAGAAAGACGTGGTGATCCTGCTGGACTCCATCACCCGCCTGGCCCGCGCGTACAACAACGTGCTGCCCTCTTCCGGCAAGGTCCTGACCGGCGGCGTGGACGCCAACGCCCTGCAACGCCCCAAGCGTTTTTTCGGGGCGGCGCGCAACGTGGAAGAAGGCGGTTCGCTCACCATCATCGCCACCGCCCTGATCGACACCGGCAGCCGGATGGACGAAGTGATTTTTGAAGAATTCAAGGGCACGGGCAACAGCGAACTGCACCTGGACCGTCGCCTGTACGAAAAGCGCGTGTTCCCGGCCATCCAGCTCAATCGCAGCGGTACCCGTCGCGAAGAGCTGCTCCTTCAGCCCGAAATCCTCCAGAAAACCCGGATCCTGCGACAGTTCATGTACAACATGGACGAAATCGAGGCCATGGAAATGGTGCTCAAGAGCATGAGGCAGACCAAGAACAACCACGAGTTCTTTGATCTGATGCGCCGCGGCGGTTGATCTTCGTTATCACATCAAGCTATAATCAAATACTTCGCGGAAAGTACGCCAGATGGGCTGGCAGTGGCTACCGCAACTCACAGGAATCAGCAATGAAAGAAGGCATTCACCCCAACTACCGCGACGTCTGCTTCGTGGACCTGTCCAACGGTTTTCAGTTCGTGACCCGTTCCTGCGTGAACACCCGCGAAACCATCAAGCTCGACGATGGACGTGAAATGCCTCTGTTCAAGCTCGACACCTCCAGCGAGTCGCATCCCTTCTACACCGGCACCCAGAAGAGTGTGGACAACATGGGCGGTCGCGTCGAGAAGTTCCGCAACCGCTTTGCTCGTGCTTCCAAGTAAACGGTTCCACAACACGCCGAAAAGCAGCCTCTGGCTGCTTTTTTTGTTGCATCCCCTCCAGCAGCGGCTATAGTTTTCTGGTGATCCGCCCGACTCCCGCCATCGTCACCCAACTGGCCGCTCGCCGACTGCCGAGGTGGGTGCTGGCCCTGCTGGGGCTGTTTTATGTGCTCCCCGGTTTTGTGGGGCGCGATCCATGGCGCAACGATGACCTGGCAGCCTTCGGGGTCATGCTCGAACTGGCGCACCATTCGGGCTCCTGGTGGCAGCCTGGACTGCTGGGCGAGCCAGCCATCACCACGGGATGGCTGCCCTACTGGCTTGGCGCGGTTTTTATTCAACTGTTCGGCTTCCTGCCGGCTGATCTGGCCGCCAAACTGCCTTTTGCCGGCTTGCTTTTCATCACCCTGGGAAGTACCTGGTACGGCGTTCTTCACCTGGCGCGCCTGCCGGCAGCCCAGCCCGTGGTCTTTGCCTTTGGCGGCGAGGCCCATCCGGTCGACTACGCGCGCGCCACCGCCGATGCCGCGCTGCTGGCCTTGGTGGCGAGCCTCGGGCTCGCCTTGCTGGCCCATGAGACCAGCGTCGATGCGGCGCGTCTGGCCTTCACTGCGCTGGCTTTTCACGCCGCCGCACGCAGCCTGAGCACCCACGCCAGACACCACCTGAAAACCCTGGGTCTCTGGTGGCTATCGGCCTGGGGGCTTGCTCTCAGCGGCATGCCCGGTCTGGCCCTGTGGCTGGGTCTCCTCACAGCCCTCCCCCATTTGTTGCCAAGGATTCTGCTGTTTCCGGGGCAACCGGCAGCCGGTCGATCACTCGCCATGGCCGGACTGACCGGATCGGCGCTTGCAGCGGGCTGTGTGTTCGGGCTGGCGGGCCTGGAGGCAGATGCCTTCCGAACGCTGAGTCACTGGCAGCATGACGAATCCTGGCGGAGCCTGGGGCGCCTGCTGCTGTGGTTCACCTGGCCTGCCGGTCTCCTGGCCATCTGGGCCGTTTGGAGCTGGCGACGCCAGTGGCGATGTGCGCACTGGTTGTTACCGGTGACCTGGGTGGGTTCCATCCTGATCCTGGTGTGGCTCGAAGGGGGGCGTGACCGCACCCTGCTGCTGGCCCTGCCCATGCTCGCCTGTCTGGCCGCCTTTGCCCTGCCCACGCTGCGCCGATCGGTCACGGCCTGGCTGGACTGGTTCGCCTTGCTGTTCTTTTCCGGAGGTGCCGTCGTCATCTGGATTTACTGGCTGGCAATGACCATCGGCATGCCGGTCAAGCCAGCTGCCACCGTTTCAAAACTGTTTCCGACCTTTGAACCTGCTTTCTCATTTGTGTTCTTCATTCCCGCCCTGCTGGTCACGCTGGGATGGATCGGCATCATGGTCTGGCGCATTGGGCGGCATCGACCCGCCTTGTGGAAAAGCCTAGTGTTGTCGGCCAGTGGAAGCACCTTTTGCTGGGTGCTGCTGATGACCCTTTGGCTGCCGCTGCTGAACCATGGCATGGGCCAGGCGCCCATTTCTCAGCGGGTGGCCGCTGTGACGCCGGCAGGCGCCTGTGTGGCCGTGCATGGCCTGGGGCATGCCCAGATTGCGGGCCTTCGTTATCACGGTCAACTGCATGTGGAGCGGGCAGGACAACCCTCCGCCGAACGCTGCTCCCGACTGGTGGTGGACACCGCCGATTACCACACCCTCTCCAAACAGGTGGACCTGGATGAGTGGAAGCTGATGAACCGGATTCCGCGTCTGCGTGAAAACCGGGAAACCTGGATGGTGTTTGAGCGTGGAGGCGAGTGATGCCCGTTGTTCAGCCCACGAGCACCCGACTGGGGGGAAGGCTGATCACAAAGGTTGAACCCTTGCCCAGGGCGCTCTGAACCAGCATCTGGCCACCATGGCGCTGAGCCACGTGCTTCACGATGGCCAGACCCAGTCCGGTTCCTCCGGTCTCCCGTGAGCGGCTCCGGTCAACCCGGTAGAAACGCTCGGTCAGCCGGGGAAGATGCTCCTGGGCAATCCCCGGGCCATTGTCATGGACGTAAAACTCCGCGCCTCCATCGGGCGTGGTGCGCCACCCGGCTCGCACGGTGCTGCCCGGCGGGGTATGCCTCACGGCATTGTTCAGCAGATTGGTCATGGCGCTCGCCAGTTCGTTGCGCGCCCCGGCGATATCGAGCACGGGCCCGTCCTCGGGCACGAAATGGTGCTCGCCACCCAGCACATCCGACAGCGCCCGGGCTTCGCCCATGGATTGCTCCAGCAAGGACTGCGCATTCACCCATTCGGTCGCACCTGGAATCGGGCTGCCCTCGAGCCGGGACAGGGTGAGGAGATCGCTCACCAGCCCCTGCATGCGCTGGGCCTGCGTGTCCATCAATTGCAGGTAGCGCCGCTGTTCCTCCGGTGTCAGATCGAGACACAGCAGGGTTTCGATAAAGCCTGTCACCACCGTGAGGGGTGTGCGGATTTCATGCGACACATTGGCGACGAAATCGCGTCGCATGGCCTCGGCCTGCTCAAGTGCCGTGACATCCCGTGTCAGCATCAGACGGCGCCCTTTGCCGTACACGTGCATGTTGATGGAAATACGCTGGGGATGACTTGGCATCGCGTCGCGGCCATCGATTTCCACCGACCGGGTGAAATCGCCCTGGTTAAAAAAGGCGATGAAAGCCGGGTCCCTGACAAGGTTGCGGATCTGTTGATGGAGGTCTCGTTTGGAATCAAAACCCAGATGCTGTGCCGCCGTGAAGTTGCACCACTCGATCGCGGCATTTCGATCCAGCAAAACCACCCCGTTCGGTGATGCCTGGATGGCCGCCAGGAATTCCTGCAACCGGGCTTCGCTCTTGCGAGCCTTGCGATTGAGCGATTTGAAGCTTTTGCGTGCCCGCTCCACCACTTCGGCCCACACGGAAGACGTACGCGGAGGTTGCACCGATTGACCATGTCGGAGCCAGGAAAGGACTTTGGCCGCGCGAATGTTGTCGAGCGAGATCCAGAGCGCCGCACCTCCCAGGCAACCCAGAACCGGTGCCCACTCCCCATCAGCCGAATACGCCGCCAGCAGACCGCCTGCCAGGGTGAGGGCAAGCAACTCCAGAGGACGGCGGATCATGCGGCGGTGGTGTCGTTTTTGGGTCTGACGGCAGGTTGTGGCTGTGCGGTCATGCGGTAACCCGCACCCCTCACGGTTTCTATCATAGCGCCCGCATGGCCCAGGGACTCACGCAGACGCTTCACGTGGACGTCCACCGTGCGCTCCTCGATGAACACATGATCACCCCAGATGCGATCCAGCAGCGATCCGCGCGTGTGCACGCGCTCGGGATGCTTCATCAGGTAATGCAGCAACTTGAACTCGGTAGGCCCCACCTTGAGCTCGGCGCCATCGAGTGTCACCCGATAGGTGGCCGCATCGAGCGTGAGTGCGCCCAACTGAACGGTGTCGTTCACCACTTCGGGTGCACGGCGCCGGAGCACGGCACGGATGCGGGCCAGCAATTCCTGTGTGGAAAACGGTTTCGTGACGTAATCGTCGGCGCCGGCATCCAGTCCCTGTACCTTGTCGGTCTCTTCGGTCCGGGCCGTCAGCATGATGATCGGCACGGTCCTGATCCGTTCTTGCTGACGCCAACGCTTGGCCAGCGAGACACCGCTTTCGCCGGGCAGCATCCAGTCCAGCAGGATGACATCGGGCAGGACCGAATCAACCTCACGCTGGGCGGCATCCGCGTCAAACACGACCGTGGGGGCAAAGCCGTTGTGACGCAGATTGACGGCAATCAGCTCGGCAATCGCGGGCTCGTCTTCCACAATGAGGACACGAGGCAGTTTTCTCATTGAACGGCCGACTCCCGCTGCTGGGCCGTGGAGTGACGAATGTCCGCGCCTTTGACCACGTAGATGGTGGCTTCGGCGATGTTCTTGGCGTGATCGCCGATGCGCTCGATGGCTTTGGCCAGAAACAGCAGGTTGAGGCTGGCACTGATGGTCCGGGGGTCTTCCATCATGTAGGTGATCAGCTGACGGAACAGCCGTTCGTATTCGGCGTCAATCCGGTCGTCTTCTTTGATGATCTCCAGCGAAGACTGCACATCGAGACGGGCAAACGCGTCCAGCGTTTTGTGCATGGAGTCGGCGGCGTTCTGGGCGGAGCTGGCCAGTTCGGACACCGGCAAGCTGCGCGGCGCACCCGCTTCCACATATGACTTGAGCATGCGGGCGATGCGGGCCGATTCGTCACCAGCACGTTCGAGGTTCACGATCACACGCGACACGCCCACGAGCAGACGCAGATCCCGCGCGGTCGGCTGTCGACGGCTCATGGTGGAGGTGATGTCGTGGTCGATCTCGATTTCGAGGCGATTGACTTTCTGCTCAAGGTCGAGGACCTGATTCGCCGTCTCCACGCTCATGTGGTGCATGGCGTAGATGCATTGACGCAGCTGGGACTCGACGAGGCCTCCCATTTCGAGGACGCGCGTGGAAATGTTGCTCAGTTCGGCATCGAACTGGCTAGAGAGGTGTTTTTCAGCCATGATCAGCCAAACCTTCCTGTGATGTAGTCTTCGGTTTCGGTGCGCTTGGGCTTGAAGAAAATCTGTTCGGTAGCGCCGTATTCCACCAGTTCGCCCAGGTACATGTAGGCGGTGAAATCGCTGCAGCGGGCCGCCTGCTGCATGTTGTGGGTCACGATCGCGATGGTGTAGTCCTGCTTGAGTTCGTGCACCAGTTCTTCCACCTTGCCGGTCGAGATCGGGTCCAGTGCCGAGGTCGGCTCGTCGAGCAGCAGCACCGAAGGCTTGACCGCCACGCTGCGTGCAATGCAGAGGCGCTGCTGCTGACCGCCCGACAGACTCAGGCCGTTCTGGTTCAGTTTGTCCTTCACCTCGTTCCAGAGGGCCGCCTTAGAGAGCGCCCATTCCACGCGGTCGTCCATTTCGGAACGGCTGAGGTTTTCGTACAACTTCACGCCAAAGGCGATGTTGTCGTAAATCGTCATGGGAAAGGGGGTCGGCTTCTGGAACACCATGCCGATGCGGGCACGCAGCAGGTTCAGGTCCTGTTTGTCGTCCAGGATGTTCTGGCCATAGAAGTTGATCTGCCCTTCGGCGCGCTGGCCCGGGTAGAGGCTGTACATCCGGTTAAGCGTACGCAAGAGCGTGGACTTGCCACAACCCGATGGGCCGATGAAAGCCGTGACCTTGCGCTCGACGATGTCGAGGTTGACATCCTTGAGGCCCTGGAACTTGCCATAGAAGAAGTTCAGGTTGCGTACCTCGATGGCATTTTTCTGGGCAATAGCCGTTTCAGTCATGATGTTTTCCTGTGTATACAGTGATCAGGCGCGCACTTTTTCGCGGAACAGCACACGGGCAATGATGTTGAGGACCAGCACGGTCATGGTGATGAGCAATGCCCCACCCCAGGCCAGACGGATCCAATTTTCGAATGGGCTCATGGCCATCTGGTAAATCCAGACCGGCAGGTTGGCCATGGGGCCGCTCATGTCGGTGGTGAAAAACTGGTTGTTCAGTGCGGTGAAGAGCAAGGGGGCTGTTTCACCGCTGATGCGGGCGATGGCCAGCAGCAGACCGGTGATGACCCCCGCCTTGGCAGCCCGCAAGGTGACCATGGTGGCCACTTTCCAGCGGGGAGCGCCCAGCGCGAATGCGGCTTCCCGCAAGCTGCCTGGAACGAGGCGAAGCATGTTTTCGGTGGTTCGAACCACCACAGGCACAGCGATCAGGGAAAGTGCCAGACTGCCGGCGTAGCCCGAGAAGTTGCCCACCGTGGCCACCGCAATCGCATACACGAAAAGACCGAGCACGATCGAAGGGGCCGACAGCATGATGTCGGTCACGAAACGGGTGATCTCTGCCGTCTTGCTGGTGTCGCCGTACTCGGCCAGGTAGACACCCGCCAGAATGCCGATGGGCGTAGACACCAGCACCGCCAATCCGACCAGCATGGCACTGCCCACGATGGCATTGCGCAGACCCCCCCCTTCAGAACCCGGAGCGGGCGTGTCCTGGGTGAACATGGCCCAGTCGAGCGCCGCAAACCCGTTCGAGAACAGGACGTACAGAATCCACAGCAACACGGACAGTCCGAGCACCATCGCGGACATTGACAAGGTCAGGCCAATCGCGTTGCTGCGACGGCGGCGGTTGTAAAGGGCTTGATTGAATTCCATTTCAGACTCCCTTGGCCTTTTCGGCACGGTTCACCAGGATCTTGGCCAGTGCGAGAACCACAAACGTGATGCCAAACAGCAGGAAGCCCAGAGCAAACAGGGTATGCATGTGCATCTCGAAGGCTTCGCCGAATTCGTTGGCCAGCGTGGAAGCGATTGATGTACCCGGCGAAAACAGCGAGGTGGGCATGCGGTTGGCGTTGCCGATGACAAAGGTCACCGCCATGGTTTCGCCCAGGGCACGACCCAGCCCCAGCATGATCCCGCCAATCACCCCCTTCTGGGTGTAAGGCAAGACCACCTTGCGGACCACTTCCCAGGTGGTGCAACCCACACCGTAGGCCGATTCACGCAGGATGGGGGGCACAATTTCGAACACATCGCGCATCACGGCCGCCACAAAGGGAAGCACCATGAAAGCCAGAATCACACCCGCCGCGAGAATGCCCAGGCCGTTGGTGACGCCACCAAACAGGGTGCCGACGATGGGCATGCCGCCCAGCACCTGTTGCAGCGGAACCTGAAAGTAATCGGCAAACAACGGTGCAAACACGAACAGGCCGAACATGCCGTAGATGATCGATGGCACGGCTGCCAGGAGTTCCACTGCGGTACCCAAGGGCCGGCGCAGCCAGACGGGGCAGGTTTCGGTCAGGAACAGGGCAATGCCGAAGGCCAGAGGGACAGCGATCAACATCGCAATGCCCGCCGTGAGCAAGGTGCCGACAATGGCCATGGCCGCACCGAACTCTTCGTTCACCACGTCCCATTCGACGGTCCAGAGGAACTGCACACCGAATGCCTTGAACGCCGGCCAGGCATTCATGAACAACGAGACGATGATACCGACCAGCGCCGCCAGCACCAGCAGAGAAAACAGTTGCGTGACGCGATGAAAGAAAAAGTCCTGAATCCGCTGTCGCTTGGCCACTGCAACCATGCGGGCAGAACCTGTTTCGTGGGACATGTCTTCGTTGTTCATGGATACCTTGATGGACATGGGAGGATCGCCAGCTGCCATTTTGTATGCCTTTTCGAAATATGAATACCCGCCGTCCGCAAAGAACGGATCGGCGGGCTGAATGTCAAGCGATCAGGTCAGACCGGAATCAGCGCTTGATCTGCGACCAGACCTTGGTGCGGATGTCGTTGGTCACGGCATCGGGCATCGGCACGTAGTCGAGTTCCAGGGCCATCTTCTGGCCATTCTTGAATGCCCAGTCGAAGAACTTCAGGACTTCGTTGCTCTCGGCCACGTTGGCGGGCTCTTTGTACATCAGGATGAAAGAGGCAGTGCTGATGGGCCAGGAGTTCGCGCCCTTGGGATTGACCATGGACACGCCCATGCCCGGCACACTGAACCAGTCCACACCGGCGGCGGCAGCGGCAAACGTGGTTTCGTCCGGACGGACAAAGTTACCGGCGGCGTTCTGAACGGACATGTAGGGGATGTTGTTCTTCTTGGCGTAAGCGTATTCCACGTAACCGATGGAGCCACGGGTGCGCTGCACGTTGGCGGCCACGCCTTCGTTGCCACGACCACCGATGGAGGTCGGAGCGGGCCACTTGACAGCAGCACCCTTGCCCACGGTGTCGGCCCAGTCTTTGCTCACAGCAGACAGGTAGTCTGTCCAGTTGAAGGTGGTGCCGGAACCGTCCGCACGGTGAACGACCGTGATGGCCTGGTTCGGGAAACTCTTGCCCGGGTTCAGGGCAGCGATCTTGGGATCGTTCCAGTTGGTGATCTTGCCCATGAACATTTCGGCCAGCACGGGGCCGGTGATCCGGACTTCACCCTGGGCAAAACCCTGCAGGTTGAACACGGGCACCGTGCCACCGATGATGGCAGGGAACTGGACCATGCCATCGCGGTCCAGTTCGGCACCCGGCACGGGCGCGTCGGTGGCACCGAAAGCCACGGTCTTGGCACGGATCTGGCGGATACCGCCCGAGGAACCGATGGACTGGTAGTTCAGACCGACGCCGGTCTGGGCCTTGTAAGCTTCCGCCCACTTGGCATAAATCGGGAACGGGAACGTCGCGCCAGCGCCAGTGATGTCAGCAGCCATGGCGACATTGCTGAAGCCGATGGTGGCCACGGAAAGAGCGGCAGCAGCCACGGTTTTCAGAAAAGTGCGTTTCATCGATATCCTCATGAAGGAAGGTTGGAAGGGATGCATCGAATGTAAAAACGTTTTGTGACATCTTTGTGACAGCCCTCTGACGTTTCTGTCACAGAGGCGTGAAATCCCCGCCGGTCAGCAGGATTTCCCAACAAACTCACCGGATGGCGGGACGAAGACCCCTGGCTTGATGTTATGCTGGGCGCCCTTCAAGTGATTGAACGGCATGCAAAACGGAACGCTACTGGCGGCGGTGGACCTCGGGTCCAACAGCTTTCGCCTGGAAATTGGACGCTACGATTCGGGCCACATTGAACGCGTGGAGTACCTCAAGGAGGTGGTGCGCCAGGGCAGTGGCCTCGATGACAACAAGAACCTGAGCCTGGTGGCCATGGAGCGGGGTTGGGAGTGCCTCGCTCGCTTTGCAGAGCGCCTGCAGGGTTTCAAGAAAAACCAGGTCCGGGCGGTGGCCACGCAAACGTTGCGCGAGGCCCGCAATCGCGACGATTTTTTGCGCAAGGCCCAGATCATTCTGGGTTTCGCCATCGATGTGGTGTCGGGCCACGAAGAGGCACGGCTGATCTACCAGGGGGTGACGCATCTGCTGCCCCAATCCGACGAAAAGCGCCTGGTGTTCGACATCGGTGGCCGCTCCACCGAAGTCATCCTGGGCCAGGGCTATACCCCCTTGCGGATGGAGTCGTACCGTTTGGGCAGTGTGGCGTGGTCCACGAGATACTTCCCAAGGGGGCAGGCCACGGCAGCGATGCTCAAAACAGCGGTGATTGCCGCCAAGGCGGTGCTGGATGAGGCCACCGAGACCTTTCCTCGCAGCGAGTGGGGCATCGTTTACGGATCGTCCGGTACCGTGGGGGCGGTCTGCGAGATCCTGTATGCCAACGGATTTCCGGCGGGCGTGATCAGCCGGGCAGGTCTGGACTGGCTGACCGAACGCTGGCTGCGGGCCGGCAACGCCGACGAACTGAAACTGGAAGGTCTGAAGGACGACCGGCGCCCGGTGCTGTCGGGCGGGTTGAGTGTGCTCCACGCCCTGTTCGAGTTGCTGGAGCTGCAGGAAATCCACCGGGCCGAAGGTGCCCTTCGACAGGGCGCCCTGTTCGACCTCATCGACCGGGAAAACGACCAGACCGATGTGCGCGAACGCACCGTTCGCTGGCTGGGTGAGCGCTTCACCACCGACAAGGCCCAGGGCGAACGCGTTTCTCGGGTGGCCAAAGAGCTGTTTGCCCAGATTGCCACGCCCGATCCACTCAATGGCCGTTACTCGCAGAAGCTGGACTGGGCGGCACGGTTGCACGAAATCGGCACGCACATTTCACACAGCGATGCCCACCGGCATGGCGCCTACATCCTGGACCATGTGGATGCGCCGGGCTTTTCCCTGCCCGAGTTGCACCGCATGAGCCAGTTGGTGCTGGGCCAGCGAGGGAAGCTGCGCAAGCTGGAGGCCGAACTCGGCGACGAACTGTTTGCGAAGCAACTGGTGTGTCTGCGGCTGGCCGTGCTGCTCTGCCATGCCCGAAAGGAGCCCGACATCGCTGCCCTGCGATTCCAGTACAAGGCGCGGCATTTCAAGCTGACGGCGGTGCCAGGCTGGGCCAGGCAGTACCCTCAGTCCGCCTGGCTGCTGGATGAAGAAGCCCTGGCCTGGCAGAAGACCGAATGGCGACTGACCGTTGACCTGCGCTAGAGCAGTTCGGGGGACTGCACGGTGATCAGCACCGTCTGGACCCTGCCCTCGCGTTCGCGCTGACGGAGCCACCACACCGCGCCCTTTCGAACCGAGCACTCGGGTTCGCTCAGTCGCAGCAAGTGGGCAATCGTCTGGCCCAGGGTGGGCTGATGCCCGACGATGAGGGTGGGTTGTCGGCTGTCTGGCCATTGGGCCAGTGCCAGCAGATCCTCATAGGAACGGTCCGGACCCAGTTCTTCTCGGGCCTTGTACTTCCGACCCAGCGCAATCACGGTCTGCTCGGTGCGCACCGCCGGGCTGCAGTAGATACGCACCCCTTCCGGTAACTGCCGGTCGAGCCAGGCGGCCATCCGGCTGGCCTGTCTTTCCCCTTTGCTGGTCAGTCGTCTGGACAGATCAGCCCCCCCGCCGTCATCGGTTTCTTCGAGGTCTTCGGCTTCGGCATGACGCCAGAGTATGAGGTCCATGGGTCATCCTTTGCTGCCATGGCGCGCCATCAGGGTGGCCTGAGCCGAGTGCAGCGGGTTGCGGCCTTTTCCAGTGTGGCTGGAAGCCCTGGTGTAGGTGCCGTCGGGCTGGAGGATCCAGGCATCGCGGGCATCCTGAAGGTACTGGTGGATGCACTCTTCCATCAGACGATGTCGGAGGGCCGGGTCGTTCACGGGCCAGGCGAGTTCGATGCGGCGCAGCATGTTCCGGTTCATCCAGTCGGCGCTGGAGAGCCAGAGTTCTTCCTGATCACCGTATCGGAAGTAGAACACCCGGGAATGCTCGAGCAATCGCCCGATGATGGAACGGATCTGAATGCGATCGGTGTAACCCGGTATGCCTGCAGGCAGGATGCAGGCACCACGGATGATGGCGTCGACCTGAACCCCCTGCTGCGAGGCATGCGCCAGCGCACGGGCCAGCGGCTCGTCGGTCAGCGAATTGGCCTTGATGATGATGCGGGCTTCCTTGCCCTCCTTCGCGGCGGCCACCGTCGCTTCCATGCGCTCGAGCATGCCTTTGTGCAAGGTGAAGGGCGCCACCAGCACCTTGTTGAGCCGAGGCAATCGGTTCTGACTGGCCAGATGCAGAAAGACCTGCTCCAGATCGGAAGTCAGGGCGTCATCGGCGGTCAGGTAGCTGATGTCGGTATAGAGCCTGGCGGTTCCCGGGTTGTAGTTTCCCGTGGAGATGTGGGCATACCGCACGATGCGGCTCTCTTCGCGCCGGGTCACGAGCAGCATCTTGGCGTGGGTCTTGAGGCCGACGATGCCGTAGACCACTTGGGCCCCGACCGACTCCAGCCGTTCGGCGTGGCTGATGTTGGCCTCCTCATCGAAACGGGCCTTGAGTTCAACCACCACCGTGACCTCCTTCCCACGCCGGACGGCCTCGCGCAGGAGTTCGGCCATCTCGCCCTTGGAACCGGTCCGGTAGATGGTCTGCTTGATGGCGAGCACATTCGGGTCTTCCACGGCTTCGCGCAGAAAAGACAGAACGGCATCGAAACTTTCGTAAGGCTGGTGAATGAGCACATCGCCCTTCTTGAGCCTTTCAAAAAACGACTGACCGGGCGTGAGCTGGGCAGGCCAGCCCGCCTGGTAGGGCTCGAACCGCAGAGCGGGAGCATCCAGCATGTCGATCAGCTGGTTGAGTCTCACCAGGTTGACCGGACCGGGGACTCGGAACAGCGTGTCGGATGGCAGGTTGAACTGTTGAAGCAGGAAGTCCGACAGGAACTCCGAACAGCCGGCAGACACCTCCAGGCGCAGCGCCTGACCATAATGACGCTGCTGCAGCCCCAGCCGCATGGCGGTGCGCAGGTTCTTGACCTCCTCTTCATCGAGCGCCAGATCGGAATGGCGCGTAACCCGGAACTGGGAAAACTCCGTCACCGTGCGGCCAGGAAACAGGTCGTTCAAGTGGGAACGGATGATGCTGGAGATGGAGGCGAAGCACTGGATCTTGGCATTTCGCTGCCCGGGAATGCGCGCATAGCGTGGCAGCGCACGAGGCACCTTGACGATGGCGATCTCGTTTTCTCGGCCAAAAGCGTCCCGCCCCGTCAGGCGAACAATGAAGTTGAGCGACTTGTTGGCGACCTGCGGGAAGGGGTGCGACGGGTCCAGACCGATCGGCAGCAGAAGCGGTTGCACTTCCTGAGTGAAGTACTCCTTCACCCAGCGACGCTGTGCCGCGTTGCGCTCGCTGTGCGCCAGCAACTTGATCCCGCGCTTTTCCAGCTGGGGCAGGAGTTCGTCGTTGTAGATCGTGTATTGCTGACCGACCAGCGTGTGCACTTTGGCGGCCACTTCCCGGAACGTCTGGGCATTGATGGGGCCCCGTTGCTCATGGGTCTGAAACGCGCTGAGGTGCGGCGCAAAGCGGACCTCGAAAAACTCGTCGAGGTTGGACGACACAATTGACAGGTATCGCAGCCGTTCCAGCAACGGGACATCTGGGCGGCGGGCCCAGTCGAGAACCCGCTCGTTGAAGGCCAGGATGCTCTGATCCCGGTCCAGAAAACCGTTTTTTGCGGCGAGGTGGGCTGTCATTCGGGTGTCATGAGATGGCCATGTGTTCACCCTCCATTATTGGGCAGTGACCCCCCTTCAATGTGACAGATTGATGAAAAACCGATGTCCGGCGCGAGCAGCAATCAGCCCAGAAATGCGCTGAAGGCAGCGACATCTTCAGGGAACATCTGACCCCGCTCGGCTGCCAGCACCTTGCCCTGTCGATCGAGCACGATCGTGATCGGCAGACCCTTCGGTTTGGGGAACTGCTTGCGCCATTCCGGACTGGCCCAGGCCGATGGGAAGGTGTAGCCCCGGCTGCTGAGATACGCACGGGCCAGATCGGCTCGCCGGTCGATGGACAGGCCCAGAAAATGGAATCGTCCCCGATGTTCGCGCCAGAAAGCTTCCATGGCAGGACTCTGCAGGGCACAGAAAGGGCAAGTGCTGGCCCACCAGTAAATGAGCACCGGACGGTCGGTACCTGCGGGCTCGAAGCGGGTGCCATCCAGCAGGGCGATGGGCGGGACCAGGAGCGTGGAGCCGAGAACGGGCAATTCCGGTGCGCGGGCTTCTTCGGCGGCTGCCGACGCAGGCTGTGCCCACGCGGGCAAGACGGTGCCGGCCAGGGCCAGCGCCGTCGCCTCACGAAGGAAAGATCGACGATGATGAGGGCGGCTCATGCCAGCCATTTTTGCATGAATCGCGCTTCACCGAGTGAGGGATCCAGCTGATAGTCCTCAAACCCGATCCGGCGGTAGAGCTTCAATGCCGGGTGATTGCCGGAAAGCACCTCCAGCGTCAGCTTGCAGGCGCCGCGCTCACGCGCCAGCGATGCCACCATGGCCAGCATGCGCTCGGCAATTCGCTGGCCCCGATGGCTGGCGAGAACGGCCACATCGTGGACATTGACCAGCGGGCGGCATTTGAAGGTGGAAAATCCCTCGATGGCATTCACCAGACCGACTGCCTGCTCTCCATCCCAGGCCAGCACGCTGAAGGCCTGCGGGCGTCTGGCCAGTTCGGCCACCAGATGCTGACGGGCAAACGCGCTGAGGGCTTCACCGCCACCGGCCGGATCGCTGGCATAGGCGTTGAGCACCTCCACCACGGCACGGGCATGGGCCGGGTCCGAATAATCGGCCAGAACGATGCGGATGTCGTGGTGACTCATGCCCCAACCGCTTCCGCCAGCGCTTGCGCCCAGGCCTGGGCCTGTTCGGGTTGGCGAGCCTCGACCATCACACGGAGCAACGGTTCGGTGCCACTGGCGCGGATCAGCACCCGGCCCTCTTCACCGAGGGCCAGCTCGGCTTCGTTGATGCGACGAGACAGCAAAGCATTGGCCTTCCAGTCCTGCCCTGGCTGCAGGCGGACATTGATGAGCACCTGAGGAAACAGCGTGATGTCCTTGAGCAGCGACCCCAGTGTTTCGCCACTCCGTGCACAGGCCTGAAGGACTTGCAAGGCAGAAACCAGGGCATCGCCCGTGGTGTGTTTGTCAAGGATGAGCAGATGGCCAGATCCCTCGCCGCCCAGGGTCCAGCGGTGGCGAATCAGTTCTTCGAGCACGTAACGGTCACCGACCTTGGCACGGACAAAGGGCACCCCACGCTGCTTCAGGGTCACCTCCACCGCCATGTTGGTCATGAGGGTGCCCACCACACCGGGCACCACCTCGTCTCGCCCCAGGCGGTCATCGGCCAGCAGGTACAGCAATTCGTCGCCGTTGAACAGACGTCCATTGCCATCCACCATCAGCAGCCGGTCGGCATCCCCGTCCAGCGCAATGCCCACGTCGGCACGCTGTTGCACGACAGCCTCGATGAGCGCTTCCGGATGCGTTGCCCCATGGCCGGCATTGATGTTGAAACCATCGGGCTGGCAACCGATCTCGATGACATCGGCACCGAGTTCGTGAAACACCTTCGGCGCAATGTGATAGGCCGCGCCATGAGCCGCATCCACCACGATCTTCAGGCCCTTGAGCGTGAGATCGCCCGGAAACGTGCTCTTGCAGAATTCGATGTAACGCCCAGCCGCGTCGTCGAGCCGGCGGGTCTTGCCCAATTGCGAGGAATCGACCCAGACCGGTGGATCCTGCAGCGCTTCCTCGACCGCCCGCTCCCAATCGTCAGGCAGTTTCGCGCCCATGGCATTGAAGAACTTGATCCCGTTGTCGGCATAGGGGTTGTGGCTGGCCGAAATCACGACGCCCAGGGTGGCACGCTGGGCCCGGGTGAGGTACGCCACGGCAGGCGTGGGAACCGGGCCCAGCAGGACCACGTCCACCCCGGCGGAGTTGAAACCGCTTTCGAGTGCGCTTTCCAGCATGTAGCCGGAAATGCGGGTGTCCTTGCCGATGAGCACCACCGGATGCGCCTCGGTCCGCTTGAGAACCCGCCCCACGGCATGAGCCAGCCGCAAGACGAAATCGGGCGTGATGGGAGGCTCCCCGACCGTTCCCCTGATGCCGTCGGTTCCGAAAAATTGTCGAGTCATGAGTCGTTCTGATGGACGTTTAACGCTGAGATTATCGCGCCTGGCCGTTCATGGCCTGCCACACCTTCAGTCCCTCGACGGTGGCGGCCACATCGTGGACCCGGAGCACCCGGGCACCTCGATCGGCAGCGAGGACCGCGGCGGTGACGCTCGACACCACCCGCTCGCTGGCCTGATCGCGACCCGTCACCCGACCCAGGGTGGACTTGCGCGACCAACCGGCCAGCAGCGGAAAACCCAGCGTCAGCAATTCGCACTGGCGGGCCAGGAGCGCAAAATTCTGATCAACCGTCTTCCCAAAACCGATGCCCGCATCGAGCACGATGCGCTCGTGGGCCACGCCCAGATTCTGCATGTGAGCCGCACGCGCCAGCAGAAAAGCCCGGACTTGCGGGACGGCGTCCCCCTCCATCGGCGCGATCTGCATCGACCGGGGCTCCAGATGCATGTGCATCAGGCACAAACCACAGGAGCCATGGCGGGCCACCACCGATTCCGCAGAGCAACCGGCTTCGCCCGTGCGCCGCAAGGCCCAGACGTCGTTGACGATGTCGACACCCAGATCAAGACCCGCCTGCATCACCTCGGGCTTGTAGGTGTCGATGGAAATGGGCACCTGCCACCGCACCAGTTCGCGAACCACCGGAAGCAGGCGATCCCGCTCCTGCTCCAGTGGCAGCGGCGGGGCCCCCGGTCGGGTGGACTCGGCACCCACATCCAGAATGCCAGCCCCCTCCTCCACCAGCTTTTCGGCCTGCTTGAGGGCAGCCGCTGGATCGAGAAACCGGCCACCATCGGAGAAGGAGTCGGGTGTGATGTTGACGATGCCCATGACCACCGGACGGGTCAGGTTGATCCGGAATCGGGTGGTGTGCCAGAGGGTTGACATCGGTGGATGGACCAAAAGAACAGGGGCCTATCGGCCCCTGGAAACGGTAGAACGATGCGATCAGGCAGCGGTGGGCGCCGGATCGGTTTTGACGGCCGGTGTACCACCACTGCCGCCACCGCCCGCGCTCGGATTGCGCGGGGTGAAGTCTTTGGGCGGACGGGGTGGCTTGCCCGACATGATGTCGTTGATCTGATCCGCTTCGATGGTTTCCCATTCGAGCAGGGCCTTGGCCATGGCGTGCATCTTGTCGGAGTGCTCCTCGATCAGACGACGGGCCAGTGCGTACTGCTCGTCGATGATGCGGCGCACCTCGATGTCTACCTTGCGCATGGTCTCTTCGCTCATGTTGGTGGTCTTGGTCACCGATCGGCCCAGGAACACCTCGCCCTCGTTCTCCGCATAAACCATCGGGCCGAGCGCATCGCTCATGCCGTAGCGCATCACCATGTCGCGGGCGATGTGGGTGGCCCGTTCGAAGTCGTTGCTGGCACCGGTGGTCATCTGGTTCATGAAGACCTCTTCGGCAATGCGGCCACCGAACAGCATGCTGATCTGGTTCAGCATGTATTCCTTGTCGTAGCTGTAGCGGTCCTTCTCGGGCAGGCTCATGGTCACCCCCAGGGCACGGCCACGCGGGATGATGGTCACCTTGTGAATCGGATCGCACTTGGGCAGCAACTTGCCGATGAGTGCGTGACCTGCCTCGTGGTAGGCCGTGTTGCGGCGCTCTTCTTCCGGCATGACCATGCTCTTGCGCTCGGGGCCCATGAGGATCTTGTCCTTGGCCTTCTCGAAGTCCTGCATCTCGACCAGGCGCGCGTTGCGTCGGGCGGCCATCAGGGCGGCTTCGTTGCAGAGGTTGGCGAGGTCGGCGCCGCTCATGCCGGGTGTGCCACGGGCGATGATTTCGGCGCTCACGTCGGTACCCAGCGGCACCTTGCGCATGTGCACGTTGAGGATCTGCTCACGGCCACGGATGTCGGGCAACGTGACGTAGACCTGGCGGTCGAAGCGACCAGGCCGCAGCAAGGCCGCATCGAGGATGTCGGGCCGGTTGGTGGCCGCGATCACGATCACGCCGAGGTTGGTCTCGAAGCCGTCCATCTCGACCAGCATCTGGTTGAGGGTCTGCTCGCGTTCGTCGTTGCCACCGCCCAGACCGGCTCCGCGCTGTCGGCCCACCGCATCGATTTCGTCGATGAAGATGATGCAGGGTGCGTTCTTCTTGGCCTGCTCGAACATGTCGCGCACGCGAGCGGCGCCCACGCCGACAAACATCTCGACGAAGTCAGAGCCGGAGATGCTGAAGAAAGGCACCTTGGCCTCACCAGCAATCGACTTGGCCAGCAGCGTTTTACCGGTACCCGGTGGCCCCACCAGCAAGAGGCCACGCGGAATACGGCCGCCCAGCTTCTGGAATTTGGAAGGATCTTTCAGGAAGTCCACCACCTCCTTGACCTCTTCCTTGGCTTCGTCACAGCCGGCCACATCGGCAAAAGTCACGGTGTTGGCGTTCTCGTCGAGCATGCGGGCCTTGCTCTTGCCGAAGCTGAAGGCACCGCCCTTGCCGCCGCCCTGCATCTGACGCATGAAGTAGATCCAGACGCCGATGAGCAGCAGCATGGGCCCCCAGCTGACCAGCAGGGTCATGAGCAGCGAGCCCTCTTCACGGGGACGCACGTCGAACTTGACGTCGTTGGCAATCAGGTCGCCAATCAGGCCGCGATCGAGGAAGGTGGCGTTGGTGCGCACACGGCGGTCGTCGCTGGTGATGGCGAGAATTTCGGTGCCGCCAGACCCCTCCTGGATGGTCGCGCTCTTGATCCGCTGGGCCCGCACCTCGCTGAGGAACTCGGAATAGCCCATGTAACCCGCGCCCGCGGTGGTGCGCCCGTCGAATTGCTTGAAGACGGTGAAGAGCACCATGGCAATCACCATCCACACCGCAACTTTGGAAAACCACTGGTTGTTCAAGACAGGCTCCTGATCTGATTCACAACACTTGATATGAGACCCATTTTAGGTCTTTCAAGACGTCCTACCGGGATCATCGACAAATCCCTGGTTATCGAATGGATAGAAATCCCCAAACAAGGGACTTCGGGGGGATGTTTCACCTCAGACCCATGCCCACCAGAAAGGTTTCCGAGGACTTGTCACGCGAGGCCCTGGGTTTGAGCGGCTTGACCACCCGGAAGGTGGCTTTGAAGAGCTTGAGCAGTTCGTTGTAGCCGCTGCCATGAAACAGCTTGACCACCAGCGCCCCCTCTTTTTTGAGATGCCGACTCGCAAACGCCACCGCCAGTTCCACCAGATGCACGATGCGAGCCGCATCCACCGATTCGACGCCCGAGAGGTTGGGCGCCATGTCGGACACCACGACATCCACCGCCCGGGTTTCGCATCCGGGCAACGCCAGGGCGGCTTCCAGCTGAGCCAGCACCCCCTCTTCGCGGAAGTCGCCTTGAATGAAGTGCACGCCTTCAATCGCCTCCATGGGGAGCAGGTCCAGCCCGATGATGACGCCGTTGAGCGCACCGGCGGCCGCGCCTTCTGGTGAGAGTCGGCGACGCAGGTACTGGCCCCAAGCTCCTGGGGCGCAACCCAGATCGACCACACACTGGCCAGGCCGGATCAGGTGGAAGGTTTCGTCAATCTCCTTGAGCTTGTAAGCCGCGCGCGCACGGTAGCCTTCCTTCTGGGCCAGTTTGACCCACGGATCGTTGACGTGCTGGTTCAGCCAGGCCTTATTGACCTTCTTGCTCTGTGTTTTGACCTTCATGCTGGGATAATTGTCCCATGTCTCACATCACACTCACTCCTGCCCAGCGCAAAGCGCATCGTGCCGATGCCCATCACCTCGACCCGGTCGTCCTGATCGGTGGCGACGGACTCACCGAAGCGGTTCGCAAAGAGGTGGACGCAGCCCTGCGCTCGCATGGACTCATCAAGGTCCGCGTGTTCAGCGACGACCGTGCCCAACGGGAGCATTATCTCCAGACCCTGGCGGACGAACTGGATGCCGCCCCCATCCAGCACATCGGCAAGTTGCTGGTGCTGTGGCGACCCATCCCCGAGAAGGAAAAAGCCGTTGCGGAAGACCGCAAGCCGGGCCCTCGGGATGTGAAGATCCTGAAGTACAGCAAGAAAGGGGGCCAGCGGCCCGAGGTGAAAATGGTCCGGGTGCTGGGCAACGAGCGGCTGACGCCGGGCGGACTGATCAAGCGTGCCAAGAAAACCAAACCCAAGAGCGTCAAGAAAACCAGCCAGGGCTGAAACCGATCGGGATTGAAACCATGAATGCCATCACCGCCCCCGAAACCCGTGTACTGACCCAGAACCCTCTGCTGGACTTTGCCGACCTGCCGCTGTTTGACGGCATACGGCCCGAACACGTGCAGCCAGCGATCGAGGCCTTGCTGGACCGAGCGAATGCCGCGCTGGAAACCGTGACCGCTGACCCCTTTCCCAGCGAATGGCGCCAGATGGCACAGGTGCTCGACGTGGCCACCGAGCGGCTGGGTCGAGCCTGGGGGGCAGTCAGCCACCTGAATGCCGTCGCCGATACCCCCGAGTTGCGGGCGGCCTTCAATGCGGCGCTGCCACTGGTCACCGAATTCTGGACGCGGCTGGGTGCCGACGAGCGCCTGTATGCCAAGTACAAGGCCATGGATCCAGCCGCCCTCACGCCCGAACAGGCACAAGCCCATCGCAACGCGATACGGGGTTTTGTGCTGGGCGGGGCCGAACTGCAAGGTGCGGCCAAGGAGCGCTTTGCTGCCATTCAGGAGCGGCAGGCCGAGCTGAGCCAGAAGTTCAGCGAAAACGCGCTCGATGCGAGCGATGCCTACGCGTATTACGCCACGGCCGACGAACTGGACGGCGTGCCGGATGACGTCAAAGCCGCGACGCGTGCCGCCGCAGAGGCCGACGGCAAGGCCGGGCACAAGATCACACTCAAGTTGCCCTGCTACCTGCCGGTGATGCAGTTTGGCCGCGACAGGGCCCTGCGCGAGCGCCTGTACCGCGCCTACGCCACCCGGGCCAGTGACCAGGCCGTGGGTGATGCAGCCAAGTTTGACAACACCGCGCTGATCCGCGAAATCCTGGCTCTGCGTCAGGAAGAAGCCGAGTTGCTCGGCTATCCGGATTTTGCAACCGTTTCGCTGGTCCCGAAAATGGCCGATTCGCCCGAGCAGGTGGTGATTTTCCTGCGCGAACTGGCGGCCAAGGCGCGTCCCTATGCCCAGAAGGACCAGGACGACATGCGCACCTTTGCCGCGGCGCACCTCGACCTGACCGAACCTCAGGCATGGGACTGGCCCTACATTGGCGAACAGCTTCGCCAGGTCCGTTATGCCTACAGCGAACAGGAGGTCAAACCCTATTTCACGGCGCCCAAGGTGCTGCAGGGGCTGTTTCACATCATCGAGACCCTCTTTGACGTCCGAATCCGGCCCGATCAGGCGCCGGTGTGGCACCCGGGTGTCCAATTCTTCTGCATCGAGCGCCACGGCCATGGCATGGGCGATGGGGCCGCACAACGGGTGGGCCAGTTCTACCTCGACCCCGGCGCACGAAATGGCAAACGCGGTGGCGCCTGGATGGACGATGTGCGCGCCCGCTGGCTGCGTCCCGACAACGGCCAGCTACAGACCCCGGTCGCCCACCTGGTGTGCAACTTCGCTGAAGGCGTGAATGGCAAACCGCCGCTGCTCACGCACGACGATGTGATCACGCTGTTCCATGAGTTTGGCCATGGTCTGCATCACATGCTGACGCAGGTGAACGAACGCGACGTGAGCGGCATCAGCGGGGTGGAGTGGGACGCGGTGGAGTTGCCCAGCCAGTTCATGGAAAACTTCTGCTGGGAGTGGGACGTCCTCAAGCACATGACGGCCCATGTGGACACCGGTGAACCGCTGCCCCGCGAGCTGTTTGACAAGATGCTCGCCGCGAAAAACTTTCAGACTGGCCTCCAGACGCTGCGGCAGATCGAATTCGCGTTGTTCGACATGCTGCTCCACAGCGCCCAGGCCCCTCGACATGCCGACGGGGTGGACTTCATGGGCCTGCTGCAACAGGTGCGCGACGAAGTGGCCGTGATTCAGCCACCGGCCTACAACCGCATGGCACACACCTTCAGCCACATCTTCGCAGGTGGCTACGCCGCGGGTTACTACAGCTACAAATGGGCCGAGGTGCTCAGCGCCGATGCCTATGCCGCCTTCGAGGAAGCCGCCCAAACCACCGGCACGACGCTCGATCCCGCGACCGGTCGGCGGTACCGCGAGGCGGTCCTGGAAGTGGGGGGCAGCCGCCCGGCCATGGCATCGTTCAAGGCGTTTCGCGGTCGCGAGCCGTCCATCGATGCCCTGCTCAGGCACCAGGGCATGGCCTGAACCGCTGTCGACCTCAGAAGGTCACGGTTTTCACGCCCGCCGCGGTTCCCAGCAGACAGACATGGGCTTTTTGGTGGGCAAAAACGCCCACCGTGACCACGCCAGGCCAGTTGTTGACGGTGTTTTCAAAACCCAGGGGATCGGTGATCTGCAGGCCCGTCACATCCAGAATCTGCTGCCCGTTGTCGGTGAGGAGCGGTAGACCGTCCTTCAGGCGAAGCCGAGCCGAACCACCCCATGCCGCAAAACGGCGAGCGATCTGCTGAGCAGCCATTGGAATCACTTCCACCGGCAGCGGGAAGGCACCCAGCACCGGCACCCACTTGCTTTCGTCGGCAATGCAGACAAACCGGTCCGAGAGCGCCGCGACGATCTTTTCGCGGGTGAGTGCAGCGCCGCCGCCCTTGATCATGTGACCGCGGGGGTCGATTTCATCGGCCCCGTCAACGTAAACCGACAGACGCTCGACCGCATTGGCGTCGAACACCTCGATGCCCAGGGCCTTGAGCCGCGCTGTCGAGGCTTCCGAACTGGACACGGCGCCACGGATGCGATCTTTCATGGTGCCCAGCGCATCGATGAACTTGTTGACGGTGGACCCGGTGCCCACGCCGACGATGTCCCCGGGCAGCACGTAATCGAGGGCAGCCTGCCCAACCCGGGTTTTGAGTTCGTCTTGGGACAGGGTTGGCGTGGAAGTGGACATGGGCAATCGGGCAGTAAGTGGATGAGAAAACCGTGGGGAATCGGCAGACAGTGACCACCATCGGAGACAATCGGTGCACTTTTAAGCCGTCAGGCTCCACGACACACCATTATCCAATGTCACTCCTGCCTTATGCCCTCACCCGCCCCTTTCTGTTCAGGATGGATCCGGAAGAGGCCCACGAACTGACACTGAACAACCTGGAGCGGATTCAGCACACACCGCTGATGTGCCTGGCTGGCGAAAAGCGCATCAGTGACCCGGTCAAGCTGGCCGGGCTGGCATTCCCGAATCGGGTCGGACTGGCAGCCGGGCTGGACAAAAATGCCCGCTGCATCGATGCCTGGGGTGCCATGGGTTTCGGATTCGTCGAAGTGGGTACCGTGACGCCCCTGGGCCAGCCGGGCAATCCCAAGCCCCGCATGTTCCGGCTTCCGGAGAAGCAGGCCCTCATCAACCGGCTGGGGTTCAACAACGACGGGCTGGATGCGTTTGTTCGAAACGTGCAGCGCGCCCGCATGCGTCAGCAACCACAGCCGGGACGCATGCTGGTGGGCCTGAACATTGGCAAGAACGCTGCAACGCCCATCGAGGAGGCCACGGCGGATTACCTGAAGGCCTTGCGCGGGGTGTACCCTTACGCCGACTACATCACGGTGAACATTTCCAGTCCCAACACGAAAAACCTGCGTGCCCTGCAAAGCGACGAGGCGCTGGACCAACTGCTGGGCGCGATTGCCGCCGAACGGCAACAGCTTCAAGACGACATGGGTCAGAAAAAGCCCGTCTTCGTCAAGATCGCTCCGGACCTTGACGAACAGCAGGTGAGCGTGATAGCCGACACGCTGCTCAGACACGGCATGGATGGCGTGATCGCCACCAACACCACCCTGGCCCGAGAGGCCGTTCAGGGGCTGGCGCACGCCCATGAAGCGGGAGGGCTTTCAGGCGCGCCCGTGCTGAAGGCCAGCAATGCGGTGATCCGCCAGTTGCGAACCCGTCTGGGAAGGCACTTTCCCATCATCGGTGTCGGGGGCATTCTGAGCGGCGAGGATGCGATCAGCAAAATCCAGGCGGGTGCCGACGTGGTCCAGATCTACACCGGGCTCATCTACAAGGGGCCTGCGCTGGTGACCGAGGTGGCACGTGCGCTGCTCAAAACACGCGTCTGAAAACGGTTCTTGACCTGCATCAAGTGCCTGCTGATGACTTTATGACACTTCGATGACAAAATGGGTCGGTACAGGAAGACCGCCCATGAAGGACACACCCGCATCGCCTCCCAACCCTGCGACCGAAGCAGCCACCCCAACCGCCCGGCCTCGTGCGACCGCCACACGGACGACTCGCCAACCGGCCATCAGCGCCTCTGACCTGCGCGAGGTGAAATCAGGGGACACCCTTCGAACCCGCAAGCCCAGGGCCATCCGACAGGAAGTGAGTGCCGAGGCCTCCAGGGCCGCCCAAGGCAAGCAACTGGCCCAGATGAAGGGGTTGATCGACAACCCGAACCTGACCGGAAAGGAGCGGGCGGAAGCGCTGGCAGCCACTTTGAAGGGCGTATCGGCTGACGACCTTGCCGTGATCCACAATGCCTTGCTGGTGCGCAAGGGGCCCGATGCGGGCCGAACAAAGAACGGAGTAAACCCGGACGAGGTGCTGTCTGCCGACTGGCGAGACGGCGGTTACCCTTACCGGCACCTCATGCGTCGCGGGACGTATGAAGAACACAAGTACGCCCTTCAGGTGGAACTGCTGAAACTGCAGGCCTGGGTGAAAGAAACCCGTCAACGCGTGGTGATCCTGTTTGAAGGCCGCGATGCCGCCGGCAAAGGGGGCACGATCAAGCGGTTCATGGAGCACCTGAACCCCCGGGGAGCCCGGGTGGTGGCCCTGGAGAAACCCACCGAAACGGAACGCGGTCAGTGGTACTTCCAGCGCTATGTTCAGCACCTGCCCACGGCAGGCGAGATCGTGATGTTCGACCGCAGTTGGTACAACCGTGCGGGCGTGGAACGGGTGATGGGTTTCTGCTCCGATCATGAGTACCAGGAATTCATGCGTCAGGCACCCGAGTTTGAAAGGCATCTGGTGCGCAGTGGTGTTCACCTGATCAAGTTCTGGTTTTCGGTCAGCCAGCAGGAGCAGCGGAGACGCTTCAAGGAGCGGGAGGTACACCCGCTGAAACAATGGAAGCTGAGCCCGGTCGATCTGGCCTCTCTGGACAAATGGGACGACTACACCCGCGCCAAGGAGGCCATGTTCTTCGAAACCGATACCGCCGAAGCGCCCTGGACCGTGATCAAGAGCGACTGCAAGAAGCGCGCACGACTGAACGCCATGCGTTATGTGCTGCACAAACTGCCGTACAGCAACAAGTCGCTCGAACAGATTGGCCGTCTGGATCCGCTCATCGTGGGCCGGGCCCACGTGGTGTACGAAAAAGGCGAGAAACCGGGCGCCCTGCTCTGAGTTCCACCTAAGCCTGAAGCAGGCCGGCGACGTGTTCTGCGATGGCCAGGGAACCGGTCAGGCCGGGCGATTCGATGCCCAGCAAGTTCACGAGGCCCTCGATGCCATGGTCCAGGGGGCCATCCACCCGGAAATCGGGGGCCGTCTGACCCGGACCATACAGCTTGGGACGGACACCGCTGTAGGCTGGCTGTAGGGCCCCATCCGGCAGATCGGGCCAGTAGCGGCGGACTTCGGCGTAGAAACCCTCGGCCCGCCTGGGATCGACCGAATAGTCGATGGTCAGCGGGTCCTGCCAATCGAGCCATTCGAGATCGGGGCCGAACCGGGCCTGCCCGCCAAGATCGAGCGTGAGGTGGACGCCCAGCCACGCATCCTGAGGGGCGGGATAGATGAGTCGCGAGAACGGCGCCTGGCCCGACAGGGCGAAATAGTTGCCTTTGGCAAAAAAGGGCCGTGGCTGCCAGGCAGGATCCAGGCCCTCAATGGTGCGGGTCACGGCGCACGCATGCAGGCCGGCGGCATTCACCAGGTAACGGCATGCCAGCGGGGTGATGTCGGCGCCTGCCGACACCTGAAGCTCGAAACCACCCGCCACGGGAATCGCTCGCTCCAGCGATGAGGCGAGCGCCACCATGCCACCGGCACTTTCCAAATCACCCTGCAGCGCCAGCATCAGGCCGTGGCTGTCGACAATGCCCGTGGTCGGCGACCACAGCGCGGCCACGCACCGCAATGCCGGCTCCATCGCACCGGCCTCGAGTCCGGTGAGCAGGTTGACCGGCACGCCGTTGTCGTTGGCCTTCGCCTGCAACGTTTCCAGCGCAGGGATCTGTGACGCCTCGCAGGCCACCACCAGCTTGCCGCAGGCACGGTGACGGACACCCCGCGACGCGGCGTATTCGTACAGCAAGGCCTTGCCCCGCACACACCACTGCGCCTTGCGTGAGCCGGGCGGGTAGTACAACCCGGCGTGGATGACTTCGCTGTTGCGGGCACTCACCCCGGTACCCATGGCGTTTTCCCGTTCGAGCACGATGACTTCAAGACCCGCCATCGCCAGCGTCCGGGCGACCGCCAGGCCCACCACGCCAGCCCCCACCACCACCGCATCGACGCGATCCATGATTCAGCGGCGGCGCAACGCCCAGATCAGGGCCATGCCCAGCACAGCCATGCCACAGAACACCAGAAACGACCAGTTGGCGATCGTGAGACCCAAAAAGGTCCAGTCGATCTTGGAGCAGTCGCCGGTGCCACGAAACACCATGGGAATGACGCGACGGAGGGGAAAACTCTCGATCATCCCAAAGAGGTCGCGGCCACAACTCATGACTTCAGGGGGATACCATTGCAGCCAGCTCTGGCGGGCGGCCGTGAAGGCCCCAAAACCGGCAATCGCCACCACGCCCACCGCCCCCACTCCATGCGCGACCTTCTGGGGAAACAGCGCGGCCAGCAGTGCGGCCAGGCCGACACCCACCAGGGCATAACGCTGAACAATGCACATGGGGCATGGATCCAGGCCTTCCACATGCTGAAGGTAAATGCCAAAGGCAAACATGCCAGCGCAGACCGCCGCCAGCAGGCTCAGCCAGCGACGCGGGTGTTGATTGAGGGCGTGCAAGAAAGCCTGCATGGGTCGGATGCTCGGTGATCAGCTTTCGGCGAAGGCGCGTTCGATGACGAAATCGCCTGGCGTGCTGGTGTTGCCTTCCACAAAATGGCGGGCTTCCATCATGCGCTTGAGGTCGCGCAGCATGTCGGGGCTGCCGCAAATCATCACGCGGTCTTCGGCCGGATTCAGCCTGGGCAAACCCAGATCGGCTTCGAGTTTGCCGGCTTCGATGAGATCGGTGATGCGACCCCGGTTCTTGAAGGGTTCACGCGTCACGGTGGGGTAATACCGCAATTGCTGCGACACGATGTCGCCCAGGAATTCATGCTTGGGCAGATCGACCGTGATGTATTCGTAATAGGCCAGTTCGTTGACCTGGCGCACCCCGTGCACGAGCACCACCTGCTCGAATTTCTCGTAGGTTTCCGGGTCGCGGATCACGCTCATCCAGGGGGCCAGGCCGGTGCCGGTGCCCAGCAGGTACAGGCGCTTGCCAGGCAGCAGGTAATCGATGAGCAGGGTCCCTGTGGGTTTGCGGCCCACGACGATCGTGTCGCCTGGCTGAATGTGCTGCAACTGGCTGGTCAGAGGGCCGTCGGGCACCTTGATGCTCAGAAATTCGAGGTGTTCTTCGTAATTGGCACTCGCGATGCTGTAAGCGCGCAGCAATGGCTTTCCGCCAGGCTGCTTGAGGCCGATCATGGTGAAGTGACCGTTGGAGAATCGCAGCGACTGGTCACGGGTGGTGGTGAAGCTGAACAGCCGATCGGTCCAGTGGTGAACGGTGAGGACCCGCTCTTCGTTGAATGCGCTCATGTTGTGAATAGGAATGTCAGACCGCAAGTGTACCGAGTGTGCCTCGGGCCTGGTTTGATCTTCCACAACCTCGATGCAGCCAGGGGAGACCAAAGCTTGATACATTCGAGGGTTGCAAAGGGTTGACCGGTCACGGCCATGCATGTTCATTGTGCCCGTGCATCCTGCCAACCGGAAACAATAAAAACTCATTTGGTCATCACCAAAGTTTCTTTAGAGGACATCACATGGCTCGCATGGTTCAGTGCATCAAACTGGGTACCGAGGCTGAAGGCCTGGACTTTCCGCCCTACCCTGGCGAACTCGGCAAGCGCATCTACACCAGCGTGAGCAAGCAGGCCTGGGCCGACTGGCTCAAGCACCAGACCATGCTGGTCAACGAAAACCGACTCAATCTGGCCGATGCCCGGGCCCGTCAGTACCTGGCACGTCAGATGGAAAAGCACTTCTTCGGGGAAGGCGCCGATCAGGCCGCGGGTTACGTCCCACCCACTCAGGGCTGACCCGGCTTCATGACTCCGGAGGAGGCGGTGCGGACGCTCCCCGCGCCCCACGAGTCGTGGCTGAGTCTGTGTGGCCTGAACGGCAACACGGCCGAGCCGCCCGGTTGGGCACATAGGCCGCACTGGCATGTGCTGGACACGCATTGGGATCACGGGCTGCGCTTCCTGGCAGCCTGGGATGCCTGGATACGTTGCCCCCAACGCCCGTCCCGGCTGTTCTACACGGTGCTGCTCCCCAGACCCGATCGGGCCGATGCATTGTTGCACCATGCGTCTGGCCATGCTCACCTGGCGCCTCTGGTCCGGCAACTGGTTGACCGCTGGAAAGGCCTGTTGCCAGGCACCCACCGGCTGGTTTTCGAGCAGGAATGCGTGCAGTTGATCCTGCAGGTGGTCGACGCCGAAGAGGCACTCTCCACGATGGATACCCCCCTGGATGCCGTCGTCCTGGGGGGCTCGACGTCTGCGCCTCCCTGGCTGAAACGGGTGTTTCGTGTGTGCCAGTCCGGTACCCGGCTGGCTGCCTGGCATGCCGGGCACGATCTGAAACGCGAACTGCTCAGCGCTGGTTTTGCCATCGGCTCCCCCACGGCCGGCGACGATCGGCAAGGATGGCTGCCTGGAACCTATTTGCCGCGATGGCCCGTGGGCCGCTCTTTCCGCAAGCCCTGCGCTGGCGCGCACCGCAAGGCGGTGGTGGTCGGTGCGGGCCTGGCCGGATCGTCGGTGGCCTGGAGCCTGGCTCGCCGGGGCTGGGCGGTGGAGGTGCTGGATGGGGCCTCAGTGCCCGCACAGGGCGCTTCAGCGCTGCCCGCGGGTCTGGTCGCACCGCATGCGTCCCCAGACGATGCCCCGCTATCGCGTCTGAGCCGAGACGGCGTCAGGGCCACGCTGGAGCGCGCTCGGGCGTTGCTGTCGCCCGGAACCGACTGGGCGCCCTCGGGCGTGCTCGAACACCGGGTGGAAGGGAAACGATCGCTTCCCCAACCCGACCCTGTTGCCCATCCCATCGACTGGATGACCGACTGGAGCTCAGAAGCCACCCGCGAGCAGGTCAGCCTTGCACACCTGCCTGAAGCGGCCTCCGGCCTGTGGCATGCCAGCGGCGGCTGGGTCAGGCCCGCCGCACTGGTGACGGCTCAACTGGCGCATCCGCTGATCCGCTTTCGCGGTGCTTGCGCCGTGGCCGCTTTGAGAAGAAACGCCGAGCACTGGGTGTTGCTCGATGCCGATGAACGCCCGCTGGCCGAAACCCCGGTTCTGGTCCTGGCCTGCGCATACGGGGTCCGCGAGCTGCTGGCGCCACTGGCAAACAAGCTGGGGGAACTGCCGGCCCACCCCCTGCGGGGTCAGGTGAGCTGGGGACCGATGAGCCATCTGAACGAGGCCGGAGACCGGCTACCACCATGGCCTGTGAATGGCCACGGGAGCTTTCTGAGCGGGATCCCGGGCGAAACGGGAGCCCCGTTCTGGGTGATGGGCTCCACCTTCGAGCGCGGGGTCGCGCAGGCCCATTTGAAGCCTGGCGACCACCAGGCCAATCAGGACAGGCTGGCCAGGCTGCTGCCCGCCCTGGCCACTGCTGCCCCCGAGCTGTGCCAACGGTCTTCTGGCTGGGCTGGGGTGCGCTGCACGCTGCCCGACCGACTACCGGCCGTGGGAGCGATCCAGCCCGATGCATGGCCGGGACTGCACGTGTTCACGGGCCTGGGGGCCAGGGGATTGACCTTGTCGGTCCTGGGCGGTGAAGTGCTGGCGGCCCAGCTGATGGCTGAACCCTGGCCGCTTCAGCCACGCCTGGCCAGAAGACTGCTGGCCAGCCGCTTTGCGGGTACGGCCAGCGTCCAGGTTCAGTCGCCGTAGCGCACGAACACGTAGGTGCCCGGCGCAGGACCGAGGGCCGGGTCTCGGGATGGCTGTCGGGCCGGGACGGTCCGCCCGCGGCCTTGCTGAATGAGCCAGTCAGACCACGCAGGCCACCAGCTGCCCTCGTGCCGCGGGGCCTGTTGCAGCCATTCATCGGGCGTGCGCCACGAAGCGCTGGCAGGGGTGCTGAGCAGATGGTGGTAGCGACCCGGGTGCCCCGGCTCCGAGACGATTCCCGCGTTGTGCCCACCACTGGTGAGTGCAAACACCACATCGGACGACGCCAGCCGGTGAATCTTGTAAACCGACCGCCAGGGAGCCACGTGGTCCTTGAGGGTGCCCACCGCAAAAACCGGCACACGAATGTCCCGAAGTGAAATCGGACGACCTTCATGCAGATAGCGACCCTCGGCCAGGTCGTTGTTCAGTAAACAGGCGCGCAGGTACTGGCTGTGCATGACGGCCGGCAGGCGCGTGACGTCGGCGTTCCAGACCATGAGATCGTTCGGCACTTCTTCCTGACCCAGAAGCCAGCGACGGGTCTGGCTCGACCAGACGAGATCTCGGGCGTGCAGGAACTGGAACGATGCCGCCATCTGCCGGCCCGTGAGGAAACCGCGTGCGGCCATCATGTCTTCGAGCAGTCGGACCTGGGCTTCGTCAATCAGCACGCCCATGTCGCCGGGCTCGGTGAAGTCGACCTCGGCGGCCAGGAGGCTCAGGCTGGCGATGGGAGTGATCCCGAGCCCGTTGTCCGCCCCGAGAGCCGCAGCCGCAATGGCCGCAAACGTACCGCCCAGGCAGTAGCCCATCAGGTGGGTCGCCTCACCAGTGGCGTTGTGTACGTGCTCCAGGGTGGCCAGAATCCCGTCTCGCACGTAGTCGTTCATCCCGAGCAGGGCATCGCCTTCATCAGGGTTGCGCCAGGAAACGATGTAGACGGTGTGCCCCTGACCCACCAGCCAGCGCACCAGGGAATTGTGGGGCGACAGGTCAAGAATGTAGTACTTCATGATGCAGGAGGGCACGATGAGCACCGGCTCTGCCTGGACCTTGGGCGTGGTGGGCGTGTACTGGATCAGTTCGACAAGCCCGTTGCGCATCACAACCTCGCCGGGCGTCATGGCCAAGCCCTGGCCGGGTGACAGATCGGGCTGAGGCAGCGAGCCAGCCGTTCGATCCAGCCTTGATTTCCAGTCCTGCATGGCCAGCTCCCAACCTTGAGCCAGGGTCTGTCCACGGCTGTGCCAGGCGGCCTCGAGCGCCTGGGGGTTGGACCACAACCAGTTGCCAGGCGAACAGAGGTCAAGCACCTGCCGACCGTAAAAATCCATCTGTTGTCGGCTGTGACTCTGCATGCCCCGAAGGCTGCAGGCGGATTTCCACCATTCTTCCCAGGCCTTGTTGGCCGTCGCCAGGGGTCGCCAGGGCCATTGGTGCCAGGGTTGGGCAGCAAACCGACTGTCCTGGGTGAGCGCCTCGTCCAGCGGCAAGTCCGGGGACTGCTGACCTTCCCCCGCTGACGGGAGAAACCCGGTCGTCCAGGCGCGTGTGCTGTCCTGAGACCATTTCAGACCCTGCTGCATGGCCTCGCGCAACAGCCGGGATTGAGAACCTGGCGAGGCGGCAAGGTGAAGCGCCCAATCCGTCCAGGCCAACGCCAGAGAAATGGGAGAGATGCCAGACGACCCATGGGCCATCTGCGCCATGGCCTGGGCATCGACCGCCTGGTCTGGTGTGACAGCAGGGGCTTCGACCGGTTCTCGTCGGTCTCGACCACGGTTGAGGAAGACGTCTGCCAACTCAGTCGATCCGGCAGATGGGGTTTGGGTTTTGGGCATGCAAACAATCTAGCAGTTTTGTGGGAGTTGTCGATGACAGCCCACCTCGAACGGATTCACATAACCCAATCGTATAAAGGAATGAATAAAAAGTCGTTTGGATTCATGAGGAGCGCCCTTAAAGTCCGCTCCATCGATCAATTCCGAGCGAATGTTCTTCATGTACGCCTATACCGAGTTTGACCGCCAGTTCGTGCGCCAGCGCGCCGCCCAGTTCAGAGACCAGCTGGCGCGCTACCAGGCCGGCACCCTGGGCAGCGACGATTTCAAACCCTTGCGGCTGCAGAATGGTTGGTACATCCAGCGCCACGCGCCCATGCTCCGTGTGGCGGTGCCGTATGGCGAACTGTCCAGCCGCCAGGTGCGCGTGCTGGCCCGAATTGCCCGCGAATATGACCAGCCCAGCCACGAGGTGTTCCAGGGCGCCGTGGCCGCACAGAACCAGCTGGGCAGCATCCAGCTGCGCGACGGCAAGGCGATTGCCAGCCGCCTGTCCACAGGCTACGCTCACTTCACCACGCGGCAGAACGTCCAGTTCAACTGGATTCCGCTGCACCTGGCGGCTGACGTGATGGACCTGCTGGCCAGTGTGGACATGCACGGCATCCAGACCAGCGGCAACTGCATCCGCAACATCACCACCGACGAACGGGCCGGCATTGCCGTGGACGAAGTGGCCGATCCACGCCCCTTCGCCGAAATCCTGCGCCAGTGGAGCACCCTGCACCCCGAGTTCGCGTTCCTGCCGCGCAAGTTCAAGATCGCCATCACCGGCGCACGCGAAGACCGCGCGGCCACCTACTGGCACGACGTGGGCCTGCAGTTGCTGCGCAACGAGTCTGGCCAGCTCGGGTTCAAGGTGTTGGCCGGTGGCGGTATGGGCCGAACGCCCGCCATCGCCACGGTGATGCGCGATTTCCTCCCCTGCGACCAGATCCTCAACTACCTCGAAGCCCTCGTGCGCGTCTACAACGCCTGGGGCCGCCGCGACAACATTTACAAGGCCCGCATCAAGATCCTGGTGAAGGCCGAAGGCCAACGTTACCTCGACGAGGTGGAAGCCGAATACCGCCGCATCGTGGAACAGGACGGCGCACCACACACCATCACCGCCGCCGAGCTGGAGCGGGTGAGCCGCTGTTTCGCACCGCCGCCAGCCAGCGCATCGGCCCACTGCACCGACGAAAAAGTGGCCCGCATCCTTCGCGCAGCGACCGACGACAACGTGGAGTTCGGCCGCTGGATCCAGCAGAACGTGCAGCCGCACCAGAACCCCGACCTGCGCGCCGTGACGCTGTCGTTCAAGCGCCTGGGCCAGGCACCCGGGGACGCCACGGCCAACCAGCTGGACGCCGTGGCTGAACTGGCCGAACAATACAGCGCGGGCGAAGTGCGTGTCACGCACGACCAGAACCTGGTGCTGCCCTGGGTGCGCTGCGACGCCCTGCCTGACCTGTGGCGCGACGCGCGGCGCCTGGGCCTGGCACGCCCCAACATCCGCCTCCTGACCGACATGATCGCGTGCCCGGGCGGCGACTTCTGCGACCTGGCCAACGCCCGTTCCATCACCGTGGCCGAAGCCATCACCGAGCGCTACCAGGACCTGGACGACTTGCACGACCTGGGCGAGATCGACCTGCACATCAGCGGCTGCATCAACAGCTGCGGGCACCACCACAGCGGCCACATCGGCATCCTGGGCGTGGACAAGGACGGCCAGGAGTGGTACCAGCTGACGCTGGGCGGCTCCGACGGTTCGGCCCTGAGCGGCGCCCCCGGGGCTGGCAGGGTGGTGGGGCCGTCGTTCGCGGCGAACGAAATCACCGAAGCGGTCGAGGCCGTGATCGACGCCTACCGCGCCCAGCGCCTCGAAGGCGAACGCTTCATCGACACGCTCAAGCGCATGGGCCACGACCCGTTCAAGGCTGCCGCCAACGCCGTGCGCGTGACCACGGCCAGAGCCCCGGCCGAGGCTGAATCCGTCGGTTCGTGAGCGCCACAGCAAGCACTGGGACCCCATCGCGCAACCGCAGCCCGTATCCGAACCTTCCATGAAACTGCTCACCCCGACCCAAGCCCCCAGCCACCCCGAAGGTGTGCTGGCCGTGGACAACACCGCCGACGTGCGGGCCCTGCCGCTGGACGGCATTCAGCGCATCGACCTGCATTTCCCCAAATTCACCGATGGCCGCGCCTTCAGCCAGGCCGTGGTCCTGCGCAAGCGCCTGGGCTTTCAGGGCGCCATCCGCGCCACCGGCGACGTGCTGATCGACCAACTCGTGCAGATGCAGCGTTGCGGCTTCAGCGAAGCCCTGCTGCGCGAAGACCAGAACCTGACCCACGGCGAGCAACTGCTGCGCCACTTCAGCGGCTTCTACCAGGGCGATGTGCAACAGCCACGTCCCCTGTTTGCGAGAGCCACATGAACGCCTCGGTCAAAGCCACCGAGGTGCACGCCAGACCGTCGGCCACCTTCGACGCCAAACTGGCCGAAACCGAAGCCCTGCTTCGCCAGGCCGCCACCGACTTTCAACCCCTGACCCAGGCCTCCAGCCTGGGGGCGGAAGACGTGGTCATCACCCACCTCATCCACGCACTGACGCTGGACATCCCGGTGTTCGTGCTCGACACCGGCGCCCTGCACCCCGAGACACTGGCCCTGCTTGAGCGCACCCTGCAAACGTCGCGAGTGCCCATCCACATCTATCGCCCGGCGCAGGAGGCTGTGGTGCAGTTCGTGGCACGCGAAGGCGCTGACGCCATGTACCGCAGCATCGCCCTTCGCAAGGCCTGCTGCGGCATCCGCAAGATGGAACCGCTGGGACGCGCCCTGCACGGCAAAAAGGCCTGGATCACCGGTCTGCGCCGGGAACAGTCCCACGCCCGCGCCGACGTGCCGCTGATCGACACCGCTGAAGCCAGTCTGGCGCCTGCCAGCGGCTCGCCCTCTGCCGGCCTGACCAAATTCAACCCGCTGGCCAACTGGACCTGGGGCGATGTGTGGCACTACATCGCCACACGCAACGTCGATTACAACCCGCTGCACGACCGGTTCTACCCCAGCATCGGCTGTGCGCCGTGCACCCGCGCCATCAGCCTGGGCGAAGATTTTCGTGCCGGCCGCTGGTGGTGGGAAGATGAGGCCGCCAAGGAATGCGGCCTGCATGTCAAAAATACGGAGGTGGCATGAACGCCCGCATCGACCCTGAACGGCTCAACCCCAACCTGACCGCGAGCCACCACCTGGCCAACGCGCACCTGGACGCCCTGGAAGAAGAAACCATCTTCATCCTGCGCGAAGTGGCCGCCGCCTTCGAGCGCCCCGCCCTGCTGTTTTCCGGCGGCAAGGACTCGCTGGTGATGCTCAAGTGTGCCGAAAAAGCGTTTGGCGTCGGCCGAATCCCCTACCCGCTGCTGATGATCGACACCGGCCACAACTTCACCGAAGTGACCGATTTCCGCGACTTCCGTGCCCGGGAACTCGGCGCCGAGCTGATCGTGCGCAGCGTGGAAGACTCCATGGCACGCGGCACCGTGCGCCTGAGCCACCCCGGCGAGAGCCGCAACGCACACCAGTCCGTCACGCTGCTGGAGGCGATCGAGGAATTCCGCTTCGACGCGCTGATGGGCGGCGCCCGCCGCGACGAGGAAAAGGCCCGTGCCAAGGAGCGCATCTTCTCCCACCGCGACTCGTTCGGCCAATGGCAACCCAAAGCCCAGCGGCCCGAGCTGTGGACGCTCTTCAACACCCGCCTGCAACCGGGCGAACACTTCCGCGTCTTCCCCATCTCCAACTGGACCGAGATGGACGTGTGGCAGTACATCGAGCGCGAGCACATCGCCCTGCCCAGCCTGTACTACACGCACAAGCGCGAGGTGGTGGAGCGCAAGGGCCTGCTGGTGCCCGTGACGCCGCTCACCCCGGCGAAAGACGGCGAACAAGTGGTGGTGCGCGACGTGCGCTTCCGCACCGTGGGCGACATCACCTGCACCTGCCCGGTGGCCAGCACCGCCGCCACCCCGGGCGAGATCGTGATCGAGACCCTGGCCGCCGACCTGAGCGAGCGCGGCGCCACCCGCATGGACGACAAGACCAGCGACGCCTCGATGGAAAAACGCAAACGTGAAGGCTATTTCTGATGGACGCCCTGAAATTCATCACCTGCGGCTCGGTCGACGACGGCAAGAGCACGCTGATCGGCCGCCTGCTGGTGGACAGCAAGGCCGTGTTGCAGGACCACCTGGCCGGCGTGACCCGCGGCGGTCCGGATGGTCAAACCGTCGACCTGGCCCTGCTGACCGACGGCCTGAGCGCCGAGCGCGAGCAAGGCATCACCATCGATGTGGCCTACCGTTACTTCAGCACCGAAGACCGCAAGTTCATCATCGGTGACGCACCTGGCCACGAGCAGTACACCCGCAACATGGTCACCGCTGCCTCCAGCGCAGATGCCGCCGTGGTGCTGGTGGACGCCACCAAGCTGGACTGGACCCGACCGGAACTTCAGCTGTTGCCACAAACGCGCCGCCACTCGCTGCTGTGCCGCCTGCTGCGCGTGCCCAGCATCGTGTTCGCGGTCAACAAGCTCGACGCCGTGGCCGACGCGACCGTGGCCTTCCGGCACATCGGCAACGCCTTGCGTACCTATGCCGCCGAGGCCGACATTCCGGTCCGGGCCGTCGTGCCCATTTCCGCCTTGAAGGGCTGGAACGTGGTGGATGCAGGCCACGAGCAGCCCGGCTGGTGCAATTACCAGGGCCCGACGCTGCTGCAGATCCTTGAACAGTTGCCGACCACCCCCCAGGAAGTGGTTGCCCCCATCGCTTTCCCGGTGCAGTGGATCGAGAAGCTGCATCACACCAACGTCACCCACCAGGGTCGCCGCATTTTCTGGGGCCGTGTGGCAGCGGGTACGGTGCGGCCTGGCACCGAGGTGCAGGTGTTCCCCAGCGGCCAGAAGGCCGTGGTGGCCCAGGTACTCGACCATGCACGCATCAGCCAGACCGTGGAAGCCGGACGCAGTGCGGGCATCTTGCTCGACCGTGAAGTGGATGTGTCTCGTGGCGACTGGATCCTGGCCACCGATCACCCCTACCCCGGCACCCAGGAGTTGTCCACCACCATCGCCTGGCTGGATGACGAGCCGCTGGTGGCGGGCCGTGTCTACTGGGCGTTGCACGGCCACCGATGGGTGAAGGCCAAGGTGCGCCGGGTGGTTCACAAGCTCGACATTCACACCCTGGCCGAGCAGGATGCAGACCACCTCGATCCCAACGCCATCGGCCACGTGACCCTGCAACTGCAGGAGGCCATCCCGGCGGTCCCGTTCGAACACGCTCGTGCCCTGGGCGCCTTGATACTGGTCGACACCGCCAGCCACAAGACCTCGGGGGCAGTATTGGTGAACTGACGCAGGTCAAGGGTGCCTCTGTCCCTTGGCTCTAAAATCCTGCCCTCATTGACCACTCCATTGCTGGCCCACCAGCTCCCGCCATGACCCACGTTGTTACCGAAGCCTGCATCGCCTGCAAATACACCGATTGTGTGGACGTCTGCCCGGTGGACTGCTTCCGTGAAGGCCCCAATTTCCTCACCATCGACCCCGACGAGTGCATCGACTGTGCGGTGTGCATTCCCGAGTGCCCGGTGAGCGCGATTTACGCCGAGGAAGACGTGCCCAAGGACCAGCAGCACATGATCAAGCTGAACGCCGAACTGGCTCTGCTGCCCGCCTGGAAGAGCATCACCAAGCGCAAGGCTCCCTTGCCCGATGCCGACCAGTTCAAGGACCAACCCGGCAAGCTCGGTCTGCTCAAACGCTGAGCAACCTCATGACGGCCCGCGCGCGGACGACCGAAACCGATGCCGTTGTCATCGGCGCCGGACCGGTCGGGCTGTTTCAGGTATTTCAGCTCGGCCTGCAGGAAATCCGTGCCGAGCTGGTGGATGCACTGCCCCACCCGGGCGGCCAGTGCGCCGAGTTGTATGCCAGCAAACCCATTTACGACATCCCGGGCCTGCCCCTGTGCACGGGCCAGGAGTTGACCGATCGGCTGCTTCAGCAGATCGCGCCGTTTCAGACCCCGATGCACCTGAGCCAGCAGATCGAATCGCTGGAACGGGAACCCGACGGTCGCTGGCGGCTGACGTCATCAACCGGCATGACCTGGCGGGCCCCGGTGGTGATCATTGCGGCCGGCGTGGGCGCCTTTGTGCCGCGCAAATTGGCTTTGCCCGAACTGGCGGTGTTTGAAACCGGCGAAACACCCCAAGTCCGCTACCACCATGTCGACCCCTCTGCACTGGCAAACCAGCAGGTGGTGGTCATGGGAGGTGAAGATGCCGCCCTCGAAACCGCCCTGTCGCTCGCACGGAATGGCCGTTGTGCCCGCGTGACCCTGCTGCACCGGGTTGACCGATTCAAAGCCGATGCCCCTCTGCTTCAAGCGCTGGAACAGACGGTTCAGGCTGGGCAGATCCGCTTGGTCGTGGGCCAACCCGTCGGGCTGCAAACCGACGGCACCCGTTTGACCGCCCTCCAGCTGGCCACCCCCGACACGTCGGATGGCGAAACCGTGGCATGGCCGGTGGATGTGTTGCTCCCCCGGCTGGGGCTCAGCCCGAAGCTCGGACCCGTGGCCGAATGGGGCCTGGCCATGGAACGCAAGCAGATCGTGGTGGACACCGAACGCTTTGCCACCAGTGAGCCAGGCATCTTTGCGGTGGGGGATGTCAACACCTATCCGGGCAAACGCAAACTCATCCTTTGCGGCTTTCATGAAGCCACGCTCGCCGCCTTTGCCGCAGCGGCGGTGGTGCATCCGCAGCGGCGCCAGTTGCTTCAGTACACCACCACCAGCCCACGACTGCACGAACTGCTGGGGGTGGCCCCAGGCCTCTAGCGGGCACTCAGCACCTGCATGGGCACCGGGGCGTGACCATGGTTCAAGGGACCGTGCCCCTGGCCGGTGCACACATCAGCGCCCGCGGCGATCGCTCCCCTGATGTACGCATGGCCGGCCTGCACCGCCGCTTCCAGCGTGTGGCCCAGCGCCAGATGGGCGGCAATGGCCGAAGACAGCGTACAACCCGTGCCATGCACGTTGCGGCTGGGGATGCGCGGGCCGCTCAGACGCACCCAGTCTGCCGATGGCTGGCTGTCCAAGGCCAGCACATCCGTGAGCCAATCTCCACCCAGGTGCCCACCCTTGAGCAGAACCGCCCTGGCCCCCATGGCCAGCAGGTCGGTACATGCCGCCTCCAGGGCATCCACCGCCTGCACCGGGCGCCCGAGCAGCAGGGCGGCTTCGTCGAGGTTGGGGGTGATCAGGGTGGCACGTGGAAACAACGCAGAGACCAGCACACTGACGGTCTCGTTCTCGATCAGGGCGTCGCCACTGGTCGCCACCATCACCGGGTCGAGCACCACGTGTTCGAGGCGATAGGTGTCGATGGCCCAGGCCACCGCCTCCACCACCTCGGGGGCGTGCAACATGCCGATCTTCACGGCGTCCACGCCGATGTCTTCCACCACGGCAGCGATCTGTTCTTTCAGAAAGGCCGCCGGAACCCCGTGGATGGCCCGCACGCCCTGGGTGTTCTGAGCGGTCAGGGCGGTGATGGCGGTCATCCCGTAGCAGCCCAGCGCCGAAAACGTCTTGAGGTCGGCCTGAATGCCAGCTCCACCGCCTGAATCGCTGCCGGCAATGGTGAGGACACGGGGGTAATGCCGCGATTCGGTGGATGACACAAGAGGCGGAGGGTTGACGTTGGGCCTATTCATGCAAAAATTATCCGGTATCAGACACGGGCCGGGGTGGGTTAGCGGGGCTGTGATTTAATTTCGGGTTCATCATGCCATCTTTCATCCCCACATTGCCCACCGCCGAACCGGTGCTGATCCTGGGCGCCGGTCTGATGGGGCGCCTGCTTGCGGTGCAACTGGCCCATGCCGGCCATCCGGTGCGCATCGTCGATGGGGGCGGCCCCGACGGCCAGCCCTCTGCGGCCCGAGTGGCTGCTGCCATGCTGGCCCCGCTGGCGGAGTCGGCCATCACCGAACCCAGTGTGGTGGCCATGGGCCAGTACGCCCTGCACCGGTGGCCGCAGTTGCTGGATCGACTCAGCGAACCGGTGTTCTTCCAGCAGAACGGCACCCTCATCGTCTGGCACCGGCAGGATGCCCACGAGGCCCAGCGCTTTGGCAGCCTGCTGGCACAGACCGGCCAGGCCCTGCCCAGCCTCCCCAAACCCGAAAGCCTGGACAGCCAGCGGCTGGCGGACAGGGAGCCTGCGCTTGCCCAGCGCTTTCATCAGGGCCTGTACCTGCCTGACGAGGGCCAGCTCGACAACCGCCAACTCCTGAAGGCCCTTCTCCACACCCTGGACGCGCTGGGTGTGACCGTGGAGTGGAACACCCCCTGGACGCTGGATCAGGCGCAAGCCCATCAGCGCGAACGAGGCGGCTGGGTACTGGACTGCCGTGGCCTGGGCGCGCAGCCCGGCTGGCAGGCTTTGCGTGGTGTCCGTGGCGAAGTGGTTCGGCTGCACGCGCCTGACGTCACGCTGCAGCGCCCCACCCGGCTGCTGCATCCGCGCTACCCCATCTACATCGCGCCCAAACCCGACCAGGTGTTCGTGATTGGTGCCACCGAAATCGAAACCAGCGACCTGTCGCCCGCCAGTGTGCGTTCGGTGCTGGAACTGCTGAGCGCCGCCTACGCCGTCCACCCGGGCTTCGGCGAGGCCCGCATTCTGGAATTGGCCACCCAGTGCCGCCCCACCTTGCCCGACAACCTGCCGGCGGTACGCACCCTGGCCCCTCATGTGCTGCAGATCAATGGCCTGTATCGGCACGGCTTCCTGATTTCGCCTGCCGTGGCCGATGCGGTGGTGGAACACCTCCAGGAAGGCACCACGCAACTGGCCGAGCGACTGGGCCTGCGCTTCGAGTGTGCCCATGCGGGCGACACCAGCGCCCTGCCCGCCTGACAAGCCCTCCATCGCCATGAACGTGTTCATCAACCAGCAAGCTTTCACGCTGCCCACGGGCGCCACCCTGGCCGATGCCGTGACCGCTCACGGTGCCACCGGCCCCTTTGCCGTGGCCGTGAACCTGCGCTTCGTGCCGCGCAGCCAGTATGCACACACCCCACTCGCCGAAGGCGACCAGATCGAAATCATCGCGCCCGTGACAGGCGGATGAAGTGCCCCACCCCCTCATGACCCTCCCCACTCAAGACCCCCTGGTGCTTTACGGCGAAACGTTCGCCAGCCGGCTGATGCTCGGTACCGCCCGCTACCCTTCACCGCTGGTGCTCGAGAACGCCGTCCGGCGTGCCCGGCCCTGCATGCTCACCGCTTCCCTGCGTCGTCAGGGTGCCGGCGGGCTGGATGCCTCCCAAGGCATCTGGCCGCTGCTGCAAAACATGCAGGTGCCGGTGTTGCCCAACACCGCGGGCTGCCACAGCTTGCAGGAGGCAATCACCACCGCCGAAATGGCGCGGGAAGTCTTCGAGACGCCCTGGATCAAGCTGGAGCTGATCGGTGACGACTACACCCTCCAACCGGACACCCTGAACATGGTGGCGGCAGCGGAGCAACTGATCCAGCGCGGCTTCCAGGTGCTGCCTTACACCACCGACGACCTGGTGCTCTGCCAGCGCCTGGTGGACGTGGGCTGCCAGGCGGTCATGCCATGGGCGGCCCCGATCGGCACCGGCAAGGGCCCCATCAACCCCTACGCGCTGCGCACCCTGCGGGAACGCATGAGTGTGCCGCTGATCGTGGACGCCGGGCTGGGCCTGCCGTCTCACGCCTGTCAGGTGATGGAATGGGGCTTTGATGCCGTGCTGCTGAACACCGCCGTGGCCCTCTCGCAAGACCCGGTGGCCATGGCCGGGGCTTTTGCCGACGCCGTGAACGCCGGCCGTCATGCCTTTCTGGCCGGTGCCATGATCCCGCAACACAGCGCCCAACCCAGCACCCCCGTGCTGGGCACCCCCTTCTGGCATCACCACTGACAGGCTGCGCATGAGCAACGAATCGAATGCGGTGCAACGCATGCAGGCCATCGTGGAGCGGCACGCAGCGCTGGGCCTGCCCTCGAACACCGAATCCCATGCCCTGCCCGCCCACGACACCCCGGCCGCCATCGCCTACGCCGCCGCGCGGCGGCTGGGCTTCATACCCGCCGATGCCGACTGCGTGGCGCAGGCCTGGCAACGGCAATCGGACCGAACCGGACACTTCGACGTGAACGCCTGGCCGGTTGAGGCGCCCGACTTCGGACTGTCGCCCGAAGCCCAGTCACCCGGGTTTGCACCCGCCCCCCACTCACTGGGGGTGTATGCCGTGCTGCCCACGGCCGAATGGGTCGGACGCATGGCCAGGGCAGGTTTGCGCACCGTGCAGTTGCGCTTCAAGTCGGCAGACCCCCAGGCGGTGGCGAATGAAATCCGCGCGGCCATCGCGGCCGTGGCGGGCACCGGCGCGCACCTGTACATCAACGACCACTGGCAGGCCGCCATCGAAGCCGGGGCGTACGGGGTGCATCTGGGTCAGGAAGACCTGGATCGTCTCTCGGCCCATGACCTGCAGCGACTGCGTGCGAGCGGACTGCGCCTCGGCGTGAGCACCCACGGCTATGCCGAAATGCTCAGGGCCGAAGCAGTCAACCCCAGTTACGTGGCGCTGGGTGCCGTGTTTCCCACCACGCTCAAGGCCATGCCCACGCCGCCCCAAGGGCTGGGCCGGCTGGGCGTGTATGCCCGTCTGCTCCGGCACCGCCCGCTGGTGGCCATTGGTGGCATCACCCCGGAACACCTGACCGCCATCGCCCAAACCGGTGTCGGATCGTTTGCCGTGGTTCGGGCCATCACCGGTGTGGAAGAGCCGGAATCGACAGCGGCGGCCCTGGTACAGGCATGGGCCAATGCCCAGCCAGGGGACTGGAAATGACGCTCAAAACCGCTATATAATTTGAGGCTATTCCCCGATAGCTCAGTCGGTAGAGCGCCGGACTGTTAATCCGTAGGTCCCTGGTTCGAGCCCAGGTCGGGGAGCCAATAAAATCATGCACTTAGCCCACCTTCAGTGGGCTTTTTGCTTTTCTGGGTGTTTTGGGAAAGCTGTTGTGCTACCACTTCGCGGGTTTCGTGATACCACTTTTGTTCACAACGCTTGCAAATTTTGCGCCTCCTGAGCCGCGGTCTCAAGTGTGGTTGTGAAACATACGAAGTGCACAAGTGGCAATCGCCTACGTACCGTGGATCGCATTCATAAGCCACTGGAACCCCACCCTCTCCTGCTCCAACCTCAACTTGGGCTGCAGACCGCCACTGCGCAACTCGCTATGCAAGGCAGCTTCTCCCTCCGTCAGGCGGGTTAACGTCTGCTCCAAGGGTTCAGGCTCTTCGGCCCAGTGTTCACGGTGAGCAATCAAAGTTTGCCGATCCATCAGGAACGACACGACATGGGGAAAGTGACTCCGCAACCGATCCAGGATGGCGAAGCCGTGGGTGTCGATGTCTCCCCAGTAATGCACGCAGCAGCGGTTCAGCCAGGTCGCGTGGGCCAGCGCGTCCCAACCGTAACCCGCGCCAAACACCACGATGGCCTTCTCCACCCGCGGAAACGCCAGAAAGTTGATCTCGTTCTCGGTGATGAACACCCTTTCCAACGGCAGTGTCAACTTTGCAAAGCTGTCGGCGTCCAGGGTGATATCGCTGTAACCGTCGCACCCGGGCAACTGCGGCAGGCTGGCATCCAGCAGCCGTAAGCGGATACGCAGCGGCTTGTCCAGGAACCCGTAGCGGCGGTTGAACTGCGAAAAACCGGTGGCAGCTACATCGATGGCATCAGAAGGCAAGGCCAGATCCAGCCATTCGGTCAACACCCCCCGGTTCGCTTCGATGAACTTGGTGTCCACGCCCGGAATGCCCACCTGGCGCAGATACACCCCAGGCCTGGGGTGCGCCTGCAACCAGGCGACGACCGCTAGCAAGCGGCTCCACCTGTCCGACAGTTCCAGGGCATGCAATGGCCGCTTGAGCAACCACGGCAACAGGGCTGGCTGCGTTGCCTGGGTTTGCTGCCACAGTTGCTGGAAACGCTCAGCCAACCGGACTTTGCCCAGCATGGCCAAGGCATCAGGCATTGTGTCCACCCAGGCCGCGCTGGGCAGGCGCTGTGTGCCTTGCACGCGGTGATTCCATTCCCGCCAGTCCAGGCGTACACGCGGGTAGTCGGCCAAGTTCCGGGCCCACTCCCGCACCGCATCGAAACGGTCGGACACGTCCGCGGCCGTCGGCGTTTTGAGTGTCAGGCGCAGAGGCCATTCAAAGGCTGGCGACACCAAAGCGCGCAGCAATTCGCCTCGGTCCCACAGGCGTTGGACCTGGGCGCGCAAATCGGTGGAGGTGCTCCAGGTCATGCCGCGCTCACTCCAGCCATACTCCCCGCCCCGACTTCCGCTTTCTGTGCCCGATATTCCTCAATCGTCAGACACCGCAGCCGCGAATCGCGCCCCCCTTCGTTGTGCACAAAACCGACGCTGGACACATAGGGCTCGATGATGTGGATTTTTTGGAGCGGGGTGACGATGAGCAGTTGCAGGTTGAGCTGCTGGAACAGGCGCAAACCGTACTGGGCCGATTCGTCAGACCCCCGACCGAAAGCCTCGTCGATGACCACAAAGCGGAACGAGCGGGAACGCACCGCCCCCCACTCCAATCCGAACTGGTAGGCCAGGCTGGCCGCCAGCACGGTGTAGGCCAGTTTTTCTTTCTGGCCACCGGACTTGCCGCCGGAGTCTGTGTAGTGTTCGTGCTCTACATCGTCTGCGGTGTAGCGTTCGCTGGCCGAGAACAGGAACCAGTTGCGCACGTCGGTTACCTTGGCCGTCCAGCGGCGGTCCACCTCGGACAGCCCTTCCCGGCCCCGAAACCGGTCGATGATGCTTTTGACCTGCAGAAACTTGGCTTCAGAGTATTGTTCGTCGGCCGACCCGGTGAGCGCGCCTTCGGTGCAGGCTCGCAAGTCCTGTTGAAAGTCGCGGATATCCACATCGGGGCTGGGCTGCGCCATCAGCAGGATGTACCGCCCAGAGTTGTACTCGATGCTGTGCAGCGACTGGTTGATCGCGTCCACCCGAGTTTTGATGGTTTCGCGTTCGCGCGCGAGCTGTCCGTTGAAGTTGGCGATCTCGCGGATGGTGTTCTCGTTGAGCAACTCCTTGAATCGGGCCTCAAAACGCGGTAGGTCGTCGCTTTGCAAGGTGCCGAGCAGACGCTGGTACTCGCCCAGGGCGGCCAGGTCTGCGTCCATCTCCACCGTCTCGGCCTTGAATTCATCCTTGAACGCGGCCATGGCCTTGATGACCTTGTCGCGCAGCCGGTTCAGGCGTTGGTCTTCGGTATCGATGCGGGCTTGCAACCACTGCCGTACGTCCTGCTCGCGGTTGTCGCAAGCCTCCACCGTCAGCTGGTGCTCGCCCAGAGCCTGGGCACTCCACTGCTCAAGGCGCTGGACCTGAACTTCCAACAGGGGCTGCGCATCCCAGAGGGCCTGCACCTGTGCGCGCAATTCTTCAGCCGTTTCGTGTTTGGATTGCACACCCCCACGGTCGGCACGGGCTGCATTGAGATGGCCCTCAACTTCGCCGAGTTGGCCACGGACTGCGTCCAGTTGGCGGGACAGTTCCTGCAACTGGTTTGACGCGGCCTCAAGACGCTGCCGCTCCTCGGTCAGGTTGGCAATCTCGCGGGCCAGCGCCTCCCAGTCGATGTCCTGGTATCGGGTGAATTCCTCCAACTTGGCCACGGCTTGCAGGCGAGCTTGCAGTTCTTTGCGTGCGCCTCTCACATCGTCCAGCCCCTGGGCCAGCGCCACCAACTGCTCTTCCAGTGATTTGGCCTGGGCACCCAGGACTTTCAACTTGTCGGTGTTGCTCCAGCCCAGTACGTAGCGGCTGCGGTCACCAATGCGGTGGCGGTCGTCTTTTTCGTGACGCCCGCTGGGGTCTTTCACCTGCCCCGCCCGTGTCACGGCCCGGGCCTCACGGCGGAACTGCTCGGCACTGTCGCAACAAGCCACATCGAAACGCTGGCGCAAGGCCTGCTCCAGCCAATCAACATGGGGCGAATCCGGCTTGACCGACAGCTTGCGCACCAACGACTGCGGGTGCAATGTGGCAACGGGCGGGACCTTCTGCGGGCGCACATGGAAATACACCAGCCGTGCATTGAGGTGCTGGCGGTCGACCCATTCGGACACCTGGTGGTAGTGCTCGTCTGGCACCAGCAGAGACAGGCCGAAATTGCGCAGTAACCGCTCTGCTGCACCTTCCCAGTCGCGTTCGTCCTCGCGCACCTGAATCAATTCGCCAGCAAACGGTAGATCGTCCTCGGCCAGGCTCAGGGCCAGACACAGCGCTTCGCGTATGCGCACTTGCGTGGCGTCGATGTTGCTTTTGCGGCGCTTCAGGCTGTCGATTTCTTCGCTGACGGCGGTGTGCTGTTCGCGCACTTTTTGGGCCTGGACGTAGTCCTCGCGTTCGCGGTTTTCCAGATCGGTGATGCGGGTGCGCAGCGATTCGGCATTCTTGCCAACCGTGTGGTGCTGGGCCAGAAAGGCTTCTTCGTTTTCGGGGTACGGTGTCTCGATCTGGCGCAGCAGTTCACCATAGCGTTGGGCTTTTTGCTGCCGCTGGCTCTTTTCGTGCTCGGCACGCCGGATGGCATCGGCCAACTGCTCCAGGCGGTCGCCGCCGTTGTCGCGGATGCTGCGCTCCAACTGGGCCACCTCGGCCCGCCCTTTGCTCTGCTCGCCCTCCAACCGTTGGATCAGGTTGTCCAGCCGCGTGGCATCTTGCGTCAAGATCTCCAGCCGGCGATCCAGCAGGCCCCCCTTCAGGCGAGCAAAGTACGGCCGCAAGGTATCGCGGCCCTGCCGCAATTCGTTGATTTGCGCGGTGAGCGTCGCGTGACGCTGACCGTCGTCCACCAGCGGTGCGAGGAGCGCCACCTGTCGCTTGGCTTTGAGCACCGACTGGTGGGCGCGGTCAAGGTCGTCGAAATGGCGAATCAGAGCCTCGATGCGAGTACCCACATCGAAGGGCTCCAGCATGTGGTGGCGCACGAAGTCGGTGAGGTTGCCCACCGACTTCATCGACACCGTCTGGTGAAACAGCTCCAGGGCCTGCTCGTGCTCGATGCCAAAGCGCCGACGGAACCACGCCGCATAAGGAGGGTAGCCGTCGAACAGTTCGGCCCCTGCCTTGCGCAACTGTTTGCGCAAGCCGGTGATGTCGGAACCAAAGCTCCCGAAATCTTCTGAGATGCCCAACACCCGCTCGGCCGCCACAAACAGGCGGGCAGGCTGGGCTTGCGGGTCTTTGAACCAGAACACCTGGGCCAAGGTGACCGACTGGTCGTACCCCTCGTTGCGGAACACCCCCAGCACCACGGTATAGCTGCTGGCATCACGCAGGGCCACCGGCTTGGCGTGGCCAGTGACCTCATTGCGTTCGCTCTTGTAATGCCCAAGCACATAAGAGCGCAAATTGCGCTCGCGGGACTCAGCACCAGCAGCCTTGTTGTAGGCGACCCTGTGCGCGGGCACCAGTAACGTGGTCAATGCGTCCACCAGCGTGGACTTTCCCGAACCGATGTCGCCGGTCAACAAGCCGTTGCGACCATCCAGGTCGTAGCGCCAGACGCGCCGATCAAACGTGCCCCAGTTGAGCACCTCCAGCCGCTGCAGCCGAAAGCCGACCCGGCTGTCATCCGCCACAAAATCCAGGCCCAGGGAATCGGATTCAGACATCGCCTGCCCCCTTCCCGTCATCGCGGTCCTGTGCGGCCCCTGAGAGCGCGGTGCGATAGACCTCCAGTCTGGCGTCGAAATTGGCCAGCCACTGGGCATCCACATAAGCTTTGAGGATGCGGCGCACCTCGTACATGGCGGGGTCGCTGGCTACCGGCTTGGTCGAGGCAGCTGCAGGCTTCAGACGACGCAGAAAGCCCAGATCCACCACCTTGCCCAGGGTACTGTCTACTTGGTCGATCAAGCGGACCTCGTTGGTGCCGCTGGGCAGAAACACCCGCATCAGTTCCACCAGGTCATCGCGCGAGAGAACCAGCCGTGTGCCACCACCACCGGCGTCGAACTCAGCCAACCGCTTGCGCAGCAGGGCCAACATCAAACTCACCGGATAAGACAAGGGGCGACGGGCGACCAGGCGTGGCATGCGCACGGCCCCCTCATCCTCTTCGGGGTCGGGCCGGCTTTTGAGGAAGGCATAGCCTTCGGCCTCATCCAGCACCAGATCCAGCAGCAACACGGCGGCCTGCTCGCGCACGCGGGACTGCAAACGCAGCAAACTGGCCCATTGCGGCTCGTCGTCTTGGCGGTACAGCACGCCTTTGAGCAGTTGCACCATCAGTTGCGACAGCTCAGGTACCACGGGCAATGCCTGCGGCTCCACTGGCCGGTGCTCACCGACGCCGTCGGCACCTTCGTCCCATGCATCGTCCAAAGTCTGCTCCCTTCACATTCTTGTGTTTCAGCGGCTGAAGATCACCCGGGGCAGTCGGGCCTGGCGCTCCACCGGCTCGCCCTGCCCGTCACAAGCCACCCAGTGGATAGGCTCCTGCACCGATTCGTCGACCACCGCCTTCCAACTGTCGCCCAAGGCACCGCTGGCCGCGTCCTTGTGGGCCAACTCCAGATAGGCAACCAGCTCGGCCAAGCCCTGCTGCAAAGGCGTTGCCTGCAACAGCGCTTGCAAGGTGATCTGTGGCTGGCCACGCAAGGCGTGTTGTATGGTGGTGCCCAGGCGGGCCTTGTCCACCACGGTCTGGTCAAACAGGCGGGCCGTGTCCAGTTCGTCGTCACCAGCCAGCAGCTCTACCGACGCCAGGCGGGATTTGGGCGCAGGCGTGAACAACGGGCGCTCCAAAGGCAAGGTGATGTCAGCCGCCATGTCATCGATCTCAGTAAGCGGCTCGCGCGGCGGCGCGTCGCGCACCGCCAGGGCTTTGCTTTCGATGCCGTGCAGCAGGTCCAGGATGCGGCGGTTTTCCAGAAAAGCACGGTCGTCCAGGAACCGCCGCAGCTGCTGCGACAGTTGGGCCACCGTGCGTTGAGTGTGTTCGCCCGCCTCCAGCCAGTCGTGGTGCACCCGACGCAGCCGTGGCTCGGGTTTCAGGGCGGCCACCGGTGGCAGGCTCAGCACCTCATCCAGGCGCTCGGACAACTCATCCTGTCGGCGGCTGGACATGAGAAAGTCCCAGAATGCGCGGAAGCTGCGCCCTTGGTCAGAGTCGCCAATGGCGTCGCGCTCGCCCATGATCTCGTCGAGCAGGGCGCCCTTGCTGCCCTCCCACAGGGCGATTTTTTCGCGGACCTTGCGGTCGAGTTGTCGGAAGTTGAACTCCACCTCGCGGAAGTCTGCCAACAGTTCGCGCGCCAGTTGCTGAAATTGCTGGAAGCGGTCTTTCACCGCCGTTTCGTCCAGCAGGGCAACGTCGCCCGCCAACACGCGCTGAATTTTGGTGTCGATCTCATTGCGCTTGCGCTGCAACTCGGCCACGCGCTTGATGGGGTCGGCTTCGGTGCCGGCGCTGATTTGCTCCAGCAAGGAGAACAAGGTCAGCAGACGCGATTCGGTGCCGACGAAAGCGCGCTCGGTCAGAGATGTCAGCCAGGCAATGGCTTTTTCCGTCGCGGGGGTGAGGTCAAACTGGGCTTCGTCGGTTCCGGGCTTGTAAAACTTGCGCAACCAGCCTTTGTCGGGGGAAGACCAGTCGTTCAAATAGTCCTGAGCGCGCTTGGGGTAGGCATCGGCACCCAATTGTTCGCGCAGGGCAAACAACTCGTCTTCCAGTGCCTCCGCGAGGTCGGCTTCGGGCATGGTCCGCACGTTGGGCAGTACAAAAACGCGATGCAAAAAGCTGGCCACCAGGGGAGCATGGGGTGAGGCCAGCAGCCGCCAGGCGGGATGGCGGTCGCGCAGGGTGGCGAGGGTCAGGTGATCCACGGCGCCAGTCGCTCGGCGTCTTGACCCCGATTTGCTCGGCCAGTTGAATGCTCCGTACTCACTGCTTGCACTCCTTTGCAAGGGCACAGTGTACGAAAACCTCCGACGGCACACCCCTGGACGAAGGGTCAAAATAAGCGGCCGAAAAGGGACCACTTAAAAAATTTCCAGGAAAACTGCTTCAAAATGATTCTTGCGCAGGAAATGTCTGAATAGAAAAACACCTCGATGGGGACCATGGCTGCACCACCTTGGTCGTTGCGATGCTTTGAGCGTACTTTCATCACGCGTACCTATGTTGTATCTGCCCTTCAAGGGCCCTCAGCCTCTCAACGATCGCGTCAAACGCCAAGGCATCTCCATAGAACATCTGGGCTGACAGCATGGCTTGGTAGTCACGGCGCAAGGCCTCCAGCAGGGTGCTGTCAGGCACCAGCCGCAGACCGCCACGGAGGCAAAGCTCGTAATGGCTGAAACTACTCCGGTAAAACGTTTCCTTGATGCGCAACACATCGGTGAACAGACTGGCATCCTCCAAGGCTATGCGCCCCACCTCGTGGTCCGCCAGTTTGGCCAAATCGTACCAGTGCCTTGACAGCCTCTGCGCACTCGGCCTCAAGGCTGGCCGGTGGCACTCGACGTGAATCAGCGTGGCCTTTTCCCAGAAAGTACGCACGGCCGACAAGACGTTGACCTCGGCCACAGGCAGCCCCACAGCAGACACATGCTCGGCAATGTCTGGCACGATAGACACCGTGTTTTGCGGCAGCGTTGAATTGCGACCACCAAATTCGATCAAGATGCTGGACCGCAAGTAGCTGTCAGCATTTTCCACGGCACTGGGGTAATACACCCAAAGCTGCTCGCCATCAGCCCCCATCTCCAGCTTCACGGGTTGATCCGGCAAAACGCTGAACAGTTGAGCTTGCAGGGCGGGTACCAATTCTTCGACCAGATGCGTCGTCAGGGCCGCCTTCAGCATCTCGGACAAACGGCTTCGCTGGCTGTTGCTGGTCAATGCCTCCAGATCAGGCATATCGGGCAACAGACTTCGGTAGTCCACCGTTACGTCAATGTCTTCGGAGAAGCGTTCAATGGCGCGGTAAACCTTGGACAGGGAAGTGCCACCCTTGAACGCCATGGGTTTGCGGCAAGGCAAGCGAAACAATTCGTCCAGCACCAGACACAGCCAGACGTCTTTCTCCAGGATCTCGGCCCGCCGCCCCATGACGACCGCTAGGCTCTGCAGCAGTTCGGCCTGTTCCCGAGCGTCGATGCCAAAGTAGGGCTCTTGGCGACCGTCAGCCATGAACGGTCACCTCTTCCTCGTAACGCATCAGTGCATCAACCATCCAGCCCGGCATGGCCGACTTCGCTCGACGCAAAGCCTCGAATTCCACCTTGGGCAACTTGCGGGCCATGTGGGCAAAAGTGCCTGGCGTGACTTGCCCACGACCCAGGTACCACAGTGCCGACAGGGCCTGACCAGCAGGCCGGCCAGCCAGGACCAGCTTGCGTGCCGCCACATGCTGCAGTCGCACTTGCAACTTGCCCAGACGCAGGTTGTGTGACGAACCCGTGGTGTAGAACACCGGCTGGGCGGGAACTTGCGTACTCAGGCCAAAGCGACGCGCCGCTTCAGCCCCATGCACTTCGATGGACGCGCCCTCCGCTGCCGCCACGGCCTGGGCCACGGCTTCGGGGGCAGGCATGCTGACCAAGCCAAAGCGGTTGCGCTGAGGCACCGTATAAAGGCCTCGACCAATCCGCTCCAGCACCCCCGCCTTGGTCAGGCGCGACAGCGCCTGGTCAATCGACGCACGCGGCCCCATCCCCACCAACAGGGCGGGCGTGAATGGCTGGCCGACTGGCAACTGGGTCAGGCGTTCGCGGATGGCTTGGGTGATGTTCATGGCGGATCTCTGATGTCAGATAATTTACTAAAATATCTGACAACAAGCAACACAGTTTTCAATGCCCAGCCCCACCAAACCCTTACCTTCGTGGCCGGACTGCAGGCGCGCCACCGCGCGATGCTCGAACGACGCCCGGAGGCTCGGCCCGGAGAACTGAAAACGGAGGCCAACTTTGCGGGCTCGACTCAGTTTGTATTGCCTGGATTTGTGCGGGGCACACTGCAAGAAGGCTCGCTACTGACCGTTAGCGTGCCCGAGGCCTGGTGCGCGCCATTTTCTATGCCTTCCTGGTTTCCGAGACCCTCCCCTTCGAAGACGGCAATGGCCGATTGTCACGGCTGACCATGAATGCGGAGTTCTCAGCCTCAGTGTCTATCCCTCGAAAGCCACGACCTGGTTGGTGGGCAGTTTGATCATGCAACGCTGGAACAACGGGCTGACGAGCCAGAGTTGCAGCCAGCGCTGAAGCCCAGGCAGCGGCAGCCCATCAAACCAGGCGGGGTCCACCGCCGCGAACTGCCGGACAAAGGGAAAGATGGCGAGATCGGTGGCACAAGGTGTCTGCCCACCCAGATAGGGTTGTGCTCGCAACGGCTCCTCCCAGTCGCGCAGCAAGGTCATGGCCTGCGCCCGGTTCGATGCTCGGTCTCGCACAAGGTCAGACGGCGTGGTGGCGCCGAACCGCTCGGGGTATTTGTAGCGGTCGAGGTGGTGCTTGAAGGCGGTGTCGTTGGCCTGCAGGCGCTGCAGGTTGGGCATGGTGTTGGCCAGTGCCCACCATGGGCCTGCTTCGGGGCGGGCCTGCGGGTGGGTGAGCGCCCAGCGGACGATGTCCCAGCTCTGCTCGATCACTTCGCCATCTGGCAACACCAGCACCGGCACGGTGCCTTTGGGAGAGGCTCGCAGCAGCGCCGGGGGTTTGTCGCGCAACACGATCTCGTGCGCATCAAACCGCAAACCGGCATGCAGGAGCGCCATGCGGGCGCGCATGGCATAGGGGCAGCGACGGTAGGTGTACAGCAGCGGGTGTTCGGCGGGCATGGCGAAGGCATCTTACCCATCACCCGGGATGTCTTAAGTCTTTCCTAAGTCTTTCTCTGAAAAATGTCTTTGTCGCCAACCAAATCAGGCGACGATCTGTATCTACAACCAAGGACCCCACATGAACAAAACCCTGATTGCTTTCTTCTCCGCCGCCCTGCTGTCGATGGGTGCTGCACACGCCCAGGCTCCTGCCCCTGCCGCCGCAGCCCCCGCTGCCCCGGCCGCTGCCAAGTGCGATCCTGCCAAAGACAAGAACTGCAAGGAAGCAGCCAAGCCCGCTGCCGCTCCCGCTGCACCGGCCGCCCCCGCTGCTGCCAAGAAGTAAGCACCCGGCATCGGCCCAATCCGGGTCGGTTCCAGAAAAAAGCGGGCTTGTCCCGCTTTTTTCATGCACACTCATACGCTTTACTCCCTCAACCCATGCGTATCCTGCTCGCCGAAGACGATGCCATGCTGGGCAGCGGCATCGAACGTGGCCTTCGAATGGCGGGCTTCACCCTCGACTGGACACGCGATGGGCAGCAGGCCCAGACGGCGCTGCGGACCGAAACGTACGATGTCGTGCTGCTCGACATCGGCTTGCCCGGCCAGGACGGCCTGAAACTGCTGGAATGGATCCGTCAGTCCAGCATGGATGTGGCTGTTCTGGTGGTGTCGGCGCGCGACGCCGTCAGCGACCGCATCGCCGGGCTCAACCTGGGTGCTGACGATTACCTGCCCAAACCCTTCGACCTCGACGAGCTGATTGCCCGGGTCCATGCCGTGAGCCGACGACGCGGCGGGCGGTCTCAACCCGAGATCCGGCTCGGTGGATTGGTCGTCCATCCCCAGCGGCGTGTGGCCATGCTCAACCAGCAACCCCTGAACTTGAGCGCACGCGAGTTCTCCCTGCTGCTCGCGCTCCTGGAAAAAGCCGGTACCGTGCTGTCGCGTGGGCAACTCGAAAGTCAGCTCTATGGCTGGGACGAAGAAATTGCCAGCAACGCCGTCGAGGTACACCTGCACAACCTGCGCCGCAAGCTGGGCCCCCAGTGGATCCGGAACGTCCGCGGCGTCGGCTACAAGCTGGTGGCCGCCGAATGAACTCCATCCGCCAGCGGCTGCTGTTCTGGCAGATCGGTGCCTTGCTGGTCACGGGCCTCATCGTCAGCGCTGTCACCTATCAGCTGGCCTGGGACGGTTTCAACCGCATCCGGGACTATGGCCTGGAGCAGATTGCCCACTCGGTGGTCCGCCATGGGGGCGCACCACGGCCGGCCAGACCGAGTGTGGCGCCCGCGGTGACTCCACCCACACCGGAGAACCCGGATGCGCCTGGCGAAGCCATGCAAGAGGAAGCGGTCGAAGACCTCGGCCGTTTTGTGAGCCAGATCTGGAAGCCCGATGGGGAACTGGTTTACAGCTCCCATGAAAGCGTGGGTCCGCCCATGCAACCGGCGGGCTTGCACGTCGTGCCGTGGGACGGTGAGGTCTGGCGCGTGTACACCATTGTCGACACCGGGCAGATGGTTCAGGTGGCCGTCACGTCGAGCGACCGTGCCAGCAGTTTTGCCACCATGATTCCCTGGCTGATGGTGCCCATGGCCCTGCTGGTGATGGTGATGGGGCTGCTGATCCGGACGGCGGTGGTTCGTGCGCTGGCCCCGCTGGATGTCATGGGTCGCGACATGGTTGCACGCAAGGGTACCGATCTGCACCCCTTCCCTGTCGATGATCTCCCGGATGAACTGCTCCCGCTGGGACAAGCGCTCAACCAGTTGCTGGAACGGGTGGACACCTTGCTGGCCGGCCAGCGGCAGTTTGTGGCCGACGCAGCGCATGAACTCAATACCCCGCTGGCCGCCGTCAAGCTGCAGGCGCAACTGGCCCGACGGGCTGTCGAAACCGAGCGTATCGAGGCACTGGACGAACTGGACCGGGGCGTTGAACGCGCGTCGCACATGGTCGCACAACTGCTTCAGATGGCCCGCGTCGAACCGGATGTCCGAGAACGGGAAGCCCGGATGGTTTCGCTGGACGAACTGGCCGGCCACGTGGTGGCTGCCTTTTCGGCAGCGGCGGAAGCACGCGACATCGACCTGGGGCTGGACGCCTCAGCCCCGGTTCTGCTGGTCGCCGACCCGGCCAACCTTCGGGTGATTCTGGACAACCTGGTGGACAACGCCTTGCGGCACATCCGGCACGGCTGCCGGGTCGATGTGCGCGTCCGCACCCAGGGGGATGAGGTGGAACTGGCCGTGATCGACAACGGTCCGGGCATTCCCGAATCCGATCGAGAACGGGCTCTGCAACGCTTCGTTCGACTGAATCCTCAAAACACCCAGGGCAGCGGCCTGGGGCTGGCCATCGTGTGGCAGATCGTGAAAAACAAGAACGGCACCCTGCGGCTGGAGGACACACCGGGCGGCGGCCTCACGGTCGTGGTGCGTCTCAAGGCTGGCGTCGCCGAAGGGCAAGGTTCATGAGCGGGGCTCCCGCAGCCACACCACCACCAGCGTCACGATGGTGAGGGGCACCACGAAGCCAAGCATGGCCGCGGAGAAGGCCTCGATGGCCTCGTGCTGCTGGGCCGCCAGAATCAGGTAGGCGACATAGGCCACGTAGTAGAACAGGAACACGGCCCCTTCCCAGCGAGCGATTTCACGGCCCGTGACAAACACCGGCAGACAGGCAAACGCCACCGCCAGCATCACCCAGATGTCGAAATGGAGCACAGACGGCACCAGCGTCAGGCCGTCCGAACCGGCCAGCAAGCCACCCAGCCCCACCACCCCGAGGATGTTGAAGGTGTTGCTGCCCACGACGTTGCCCACGGCAATGTCGCGCTCGCCCTTCAGGGCCGCCGTGATGGAGGTGGCCACCTCCGGCATGGAGGTGCCCGCCGCCACGATGGTGAGGCCAATCACCAGATCGCTGACTCCGAACGCCTTGGCAATGGCCACGGCCGACCCGACCAGCCACTCTGACCCCAGCACCAGCAAGGCCAGGCCAGCCACGATGAGGCCCACTTGAACCCCGATGCTGGCATCCCAGGCACCTGCGGCAGCCGGACGGATTTCGGCGTCATATTCGCTCGGTTCGCTGGCTTGCTGCCGGCGGGACTGAATCACCAGGAACGCCGTGTAAACCAGCATAAGCAACAGCAGTGAAGCCCCTTCCCAGACAGCGATGTCACCATCCAGCCCGAGTGCCAGCAGCAGCAGCGAGGCACCCAGCATGATCGGGACCTCCTGACGGATCAGTTGCTGGTGAACCACCAGCGGCACGATCAGGGCACTGGCCCCCAGAATGAACAGCACGTTGAAAATGTTGCTGCCCACCACGTTGCCCACGGCAATGTCGGTCTGGCCACCGAGCACGGCGCTGGCCGTCACGGCCATTTCGGGCGCACTGGTGCCAAATGCCACAATGGTCAGGCCCACCACCAGGGGAGAAAGGCCGAACGTCAGCGCGAGCTTTGAAGCCCCGCGCACCAGTGCATCGGCACCGATCACCAGCGCCACCAGCCCCCCGACAAACCACAGTCCCTGAATCCACAGCATCGTATTGCTCCTGCTCCGCCTCGAACATCGCACTGTGTGCGATGCAGACCGAAACGTCGATCAGGCAGAGCCGAAGCCGCACTTCGCTAAAACCGAAGTGGATGCACCGACGCCGCACCGAGAATCTTCAACACCAGGGGATGGTGCAGGCCGCGGCGGGACCGGATGCCATGAATCTCCTCGTATAGCCCTTCGCTGCGCCCCAGCAGCCGCAGTCGCATGCCGGGCGCCATCGCGTCAGCCCCGAGTGCTGCCAGCGGGAAAACCCCCATGCCCTGCGACGCGAACAGGGCCATCAGGGCGCTGTCTTCAAACTCGCCGGCCACCTGGGGGGTGATCTGGTGCGCCTCGAACCAGCGCTCGATGCGCCCTCTCAGACTCGAGTGCGATGTGGGCAGCAGCAGCGGCAGCCTGGCCAGGCTGGCCATCAGGGGTTCTTCTGGCAGCTTGCGAATCAGGCTGGCAGGGCCATACCAGTCAACCGGGCAGATCATCAGCCGGTCGCTCGTCAGACGCTGGTCGGTGTCTTTGACAGGTGGCTGGGAAGCCAGCACCAGGTCCAGTTCGTGCAAGGCCAGTTCGGCCATGAGCTGCTCCACCTCACCTTCGTGGCAGGTCAGTCGCAAGGACGGTGTGTTCAGGATCGGTCTGAGCAGGGCGTGCGTGGCCAGCTTGGACAAACCATCGGACATGCCCACCACCAGCCGGGCCACCGGCGCCGTCGCGGCCTGAGCCACCGCTTCCGGAATCGACTCACCGAGCTGGAAAATGGCTTCTGCGCGAACCAGAACGGCCTGCCCGGCTTCCGTCAGGGCCAGTTTGCGGCCGGAAGGTCTGAGCAGTTGATAACCCAGATCCTGCTCCAGGGCCTTGACCTGTGCGCTGATGGTCTGGATGGCCATGTCCAGCCGCTCGGAGGCCCGGGCAAAGCCACCCTCCTTGGCCACAACCCAGAAGTAGTACAGGTGGCGGTAATTCATCTTGGACACAACAGAAACTCCAGTCGAACGGAAGCGCCCGCTTCACAAAAAACGAAGCGATGCGCCCGGAAATGCGGCTTCGAGCTGGGCCGAACCCCTGAGAAGATCGGGATTCGGTTCAGGCATCGATATCAAACCTTGCACGATAGCACTGACCGGCCTGTCTGGGTCACTGGCCCTGGTCAGCAGACACCCGCATCCCGAAGCATCGCTTCCATCGAAGAGACATGCCCCATGACTCGGCGATGGCCGCCCTGCCCCGCATCACCGATGAACGACCCGCTGTCCATCGGCCATGGAGCTGCCAGGGTAAAGAATCACGGTTTCACCCGATTTCAGTCCCTCTTCCACCCAGGCACTGTCGGCATGGCGATCCGCAAAACGGATGGGGCGGGAGCGGGCTTTTCCGCCTTCGACCACCAACACGCGCCAGCCTTCGCCGTCACGAACCAGGGCCGCCGAGGGCACCAGCAGCACCCCTTCCTGCGCCGACAAGGTGATGCGGGCATCCACCCGGAACCCGTCGCCCAGGCGAAGGAGCGCTTCCCCGGGTGACTGCAAGGCCACGATGACATTGACGCGCTGCTCCTCGATGCCCAGCGCCGAGATCCGGGTGAACGCCACGGGCTCGATGCGCAGCACCTGGCCCGCCAGCGCGGGCTGGGCACGGCCCGTGGACAGCTGCACCGGGGCACCGATGGGGATGCGAGGAGCGTCACCCGACAAGACGTCCACCACCGCCTCGAGTGCGCTGGTGTCGCCGATGTCCAGCAAGGGCTGACCGGCCGCCACCGGCTCGGCGTTGTCTTTGTGCAGCTTGAGCACACGCCCCGTGACCGGGCTGGTGAGCGACCAGAGCGCGGCACCGGATGGCGCCCCAGAGGCCTGGGCCCGCTGCAAGGCGGCACGTGCCTCGCCCAGCGCGTGTCGGGCAGCCGCCTGCCGCGCCTCTGCCGCTCGCATGGCCTGCTGGGCCGCTTCACGCCCCAGGCGAGCCTGGTCGCGGGCAGAAGGGGCGATGAATTGATCGCGGGCCAGCTGTTCGGCGCGCTCGGCCTCCAGCGAGGCCTGCGCCAGGGCCGCTTGCAGTCGCAGGACCTCGGCGCCCGCCGCAGACAGCGCGGCTTCGCCGCAGGCCACCCGAGCCTCCAGCACCTGTCGGGTGCGCGCGTCGATCATGGCGGGTGCCACCGGGGCCAGCACCGCCACCACATCGCCTGTCTGCACCGTGTCGCCCACCTGTAGCACGGGGCGCTGCAACTGGGCAGCGGTGGGCGCCGTCACGGTGTAGCGCTGTTGCAGCCGCAGGCGGCCGTCTTCCTCGATCACCTGCTCGAAACGGCCTTCGCTCACCACCGCGGTTTCCACCACCAGCGGGCGGGGCCGGTAGGCGGCCCAGAGCACCAGGCCCACCGCAACCACCGCCAGGATGGCCATGATTTTCTTGTTCATTCCCTCACCTTCAAGACAGAAACCAGATCCAGCCGGTCGATCTGCCGGCGCACCAGCATGGCCGACACCACGCCCGCCGCCAGCACGATGAGCGCTGCCGACGCATAGGTGGACGGCTCGATCACCACCGGAAAATCGATCGCATCGCTGGCCATGAGCTGCATCATCAGCGAAGCCAGCCCCCAACCCAGGAAAGCGCCGATGGGCAGCGCCAGCAACAGGGCCAGCAGCAACTCGGCCAGCAGCAGCACCGACACCTCGGCCCGCGTCATGCCCAGCACGCGCAGGCTGGCGAGTTCCCAGGCCCGCTCCGACAGGGCAATGCGCGCCGCGTTGTAGATGATGCCGACGGCCATGGCCACGGCAAACAAGGTGAGGATGCCACTGAACACCCCCATGTTGCGCTGGGTGCGCTCGTTGAACTCGTTCATGGAACTGCCCTTGTCGAACACCGAATTGATCAGGGGTGCCGATTTCACCGCGCGCCAGAAGGCATCCATGGCCAGCGGGTCCACCTGCAGGGCGGCATCGGCCACGCCGTCACCGTCGCCCGCCAGGCGGTTCAGGGTGTCGAGATGCATGTAGAGCAACTGGCCAAACATGGTGTGGGCAATGTCCACCACCTTCACCTCGACGGTTCGCTGGCTCCACAGGCGAAAGCGCAGCTCGATGCGGTCGCCCACCCGGGCATCCAGCGCCCTGGCCAGCAGGGCCGACAGCACCACCCCATCGGGTGGCAGCGACAGCGCGCCCCGACGTTCGTCCACCAGCCGCATCAGGCGGGCATCACCCCGCAGGGCCATGATGGCGGTGTCGTGCTGTCGGCCATTCAGGCTCACCGTGACCGGTTCGGTGCGGTACACCTCGGCATCGAGCACGCCCGGCAGACGGCGCAGGTCTCGCACCGCATCCACCGGCACCGGCCGGTGGAAGTTGACCAGCACGTCGCCCTGCTGAACCTGGCGGAACTGCACATCCACGATGTGGTCGATCGCATCCAGCCAGAAAGCCCCGGAAATCTGCAGGGCCACGGCCAGCGAGATGCCCGTGACGGTGAAGGCCGCGCGCAAGGGCCGGCGTTCGAGGTTGCGCACCACCATGCGCGCCGCCGTGGACAGAAACCGCCCCAGGCCGAGGCGCTCCATGAGCGTGGCCGTGTAGGCCTGTGGCACGGGCGGCATCATGGCCTGCGCCGGGCTGAGCCGGACCACCGCACGAATGGCCGTCCAGGTGCCCGCCGCAGCAGCCAGGGCCGCGATGAGGGCCGCGACCAGCACCAGACCGGCATCGGTCTGGTAATCGAGCCGGTTGAAGCGGAACACCTCGTCGTACAGGCCGAGCATGCCGCGGCCGATCAGCTGGCTCAAGGCCAGGCCCGCGAGCACCCCGAGGCCGGCAATCACCAGCGCGAGCTGGATGTAATGCCAGGCGATGGCGCCGTCGCTGTACCCCAGCGCCTTGAGTGCCGCGATCTGGCTGCGCTGGGTGGCCACCTGGCGGCTGAGCACCACATTCAGAATGAACATGGCCACGGCCAGAAAGATGGACGGCAGCACGGTCCCCATGACCTTCAGCTGCGCCAGTTCGTCCGACACGATCTTGGTCGAAAGCTGCCGGTCACGCCCGACCGCACCGATGCTGCCGTAGGGCTCCAGCAGGCGATCGAGCGCGTTGAGGACTGGCCGTTCGGCCACACCGGCATGCAGCCGCAGCGACACCTGATTGAAGGCCCCCTGCATGTCAAAGACCTCGGTCATCCGCTGGTGGTCGATCCACCAGATCCCGAAGTGGGTATCGTCTGGCGCGCCCCCCTGCGAGGCAAACACGTACTCGGGCGACACCGCCGTGCCCACCACGTGGATGCGCTCCAGCCGCCCGTTCAGGATGGCGTGGACGACGTCGCCCGGCTGGATCTGGCGGGCCGCCGCGAAACGGTCGCTCACCAGCGCTTCCAGCGGGCCATCGCGCTCGGGCCAGCGCCCGCTTCGCAGGGTGATCGCGTTGAGCCCCTGTCGGCCCTCGTGCACACGGGGCAGATCGAGCCCGATGAACCGTCCGGTGACCGGCTGGCGCACCTCGGGCAGATCCACCTGGGCGTCGTTCACCACGGCCAGCTGCACCTCGGCCACGCCGGGAATGGCCTCCAGCCGATCCCGCAGCGAGACCGGCGCCCGCCTGACCCCGCCAAACAGGTCGGCGAGTCGGTTCTCGAGATAAAACGTCTCGCGTGCTTGCTGGAGCGAGTCGTGCACCGCAAACATGCCCACAAACCCCGCCACCCCGATGGCCACCACCACCGCAATGGTGATGACCTGCGCTCGCAAGCGCCGCAAGTCGCGCCAGAGTTTGGTTTGCAGGGCCGTCATGGGGGTCCGCCTACCAGCGCAGGGTGGAAGCCGCTGCCTTGTGGGCGTTGACGCGGCTGTCGACGATGCAGCCATCGGCCAGGCGCAGCACCCGGTCGGCCATCTCTGCAATCGGGGCATTGTGGGTGATGACCACGGTGGTGGTGCCCAGTTCGCGGTTCACCCGCTCGATGGCCTGCAGCACCATGATCCCGGTGGTGCAGTCCAGGGCACCGGTGGGCTCGTCGCACAGCAGCACCGCCGGGCGCTTGGCAATGGCACGCGCAATCGCGACCCGCTGCTGCTCACCCCCCGAGAGTTGCGAGACGAAGTGGTGCCGCCGCGCCGATAGACCCACCAAGGCGAGCGCTTCGGCCGGGTCCATGGGGTCATCGGCCAGGTCGGTGACCAGGGCCACGTTCTCTTCGGCGGTCAGGCTGGGAATGAGGTTGTAGAACTGGAACACGAAACCCACGTGCTGGCGCCGGTAACGGGTGAGTTCGGCATCGTCCGCCCCGATGAGCTCGTGCGTTCGGCCATGGTGCGTCCAGCAGGCCGACCCGCTCGTGGCGGTATCGAGCCCGCCCAGGATGTTCAACAGCGTGGACTTGCCGCTGCCTGACGCGCCCAGCAGCACCACGAACTCGCCCCGCCGGATATCGAGGCTGACCCCCCGCAGGGCATGCACAGCCGTGTCACCCTCACCATAGACCTTGGTGAGATCGCGTGCCGTGAAAACGCTGGTATCAGGGGATGGCGCCTGCATGCAGGGATTATGCAGGTGGTGTTTGTGACACATCCACCCAGTCGGCGGCCACCAGCGCCACCAGTCGATCGGGCGAGAGGCGCACCGCTGCATGGGTGGCGCCAGCCGCCGGCAAGACGGTATCGAAACGCCTGAGGCTCACGTCGGCATACACGCGCAGTGGCTGGGCCAGGCCGAACGGGCAGACACCCCCCACCGGATGCCCTGTCCAGTGCACCACTTCGTCGGCGTTGAGCATGCGGGCTTTGGTCTGGAAGCGGGCCTTGAACCGGGCGTTGTCGATGCGGGCATCGCCCCCCAGGAGCAGCAGAATCACCTCGTCCTTGAGCCAGAGCGAGAGGGTTTTGGCAATTTGCCCGGGCACCACGCCGTGTGCCTCGGCGGCTTCGGACACCGTGGCCGTGCGGGTGGGCATTTCCAGGATGGCGATATCGGGGGCGTGGGTAGAAAGAAAGGCGCGTACGGTGTCCAGGCTCATGGGCAGGCTCTTCAATCGGTGGGTCAGGCGGGTCGGAGATGAATGATAGTGGGTGGGTGCCTCACCGCTAAACAGCCAGTACATGAACAGCCCCTCAGTGGCCGACAGCCTGGCACATCACCCTAGCGGCGCGATACAGTTGCTGTCAGTGTTCAAGCCAGCTCCATCAGCCCTGGGGATCGCCTGCCCCTCAGGCCGCCCTGGCCAGGGCATCCCGGAGTTGCCGCACCAGATTGTCTTTGGCCACGCTGATGTGGCGGTTCGAGAGTTCCACCGCCAGCGCTTCATCGCGGGCCTGAATGGCCTGTGCAATGGCTTCGTGTTCTTCCCAGATGGTGGAGCGATGGCCAGCCCCCCGGAGCACCGCCCCCATCACGCGACGGATGTGCATCCAGTACGGGCTGGCGGTCTGTGCAATCAGCCCATTGCCTGACGCTTCGTAAATGGCCTGGTGAAAGGCCATGTCGGCATCGATCATGGCCTTGAGTTCGCCCTGGGCTGACCGCTCACGCCCGCGCCGGATGAGTGCCGGATCGATGACCGCACCGGCCCGGGCCGCCAGCCGGGTGGCCAGGGCATCGAGCGCACCGCGCACATCGTAGAGATGACCCACGCCGTCCGGGTCGAGCGGCGCCACCTGGATGCCCCGGCCCGGGGCGTCTTCGATCAGTCCGTCTTTCTTGAGCAGGCGCAAGGCCTGCAACACGGGCGATCGCGACACATGCAACTGCTCGGCAATCTCTTCCTGCGTGATGCGCTCCCCCGGCGCCAGCGAGCCGTCGGTGATGGCATCGACCATCATGCGGTAGACCGTGTCAACGAAATCGATACGGGCCGGTACGTGTCGGGAGGGCAGAGGCATACACCATTGTAGGAGCGCCGGGAAAGCTCGGCTGAATGGCTCAGGTGAACATGTCGGGCTGGGTGGCGACGAGGTGATCGTAAATCGGCTGGAAGTGCAACCAGCCGATGTATTCCGAACCCACGTGCTCGCGGCTGTAGCGGGATTTGTCGGGTGGCACCAGCACGGGTTTCTGCCCTGTGGCCTCGACCAGCAATTGCTGGCGACAGCAGCGCTCCAGCGCCATGAACCAGAAGGCCGCTGCCTCGATGCTGTGGCGGCTTGCCGTGAACAGGCCATGGTTCTGATGGATGGCGGCTTTCACGCCTTTGAACCAGTCGCAGACGGCCGAACCCGCACGCTCCTCCACCGCCACCTGACCGGCCTCGGCCTTGATGACGACGTGGTCCTCGAAGAAAGCGGCTGCGTCTTGTGAAATGGGATCCAGCGGCTTGCCCAGCGCGGCAAAGGCGGTGCCATACACGGTATGGGCATGGCACATGGCCACGATGTCCGGGTGTGCTTCGTGCACCGCAGCGTGCAGCACAAAACCAGCCCGGTTCACCGCATGACGGCCTTCCACCACCCGCCCCGCATGATCCACCAGGATCAGGTTGGACAGCTTCACCTGGGCGAAATGCACGCACATCGGATTGGTCCAGTACAGCTCCGGGCGCGCCGGGTCGCGGATGGTCAGGTGACCGGCAAAGCCATAGTCCAGCCCCTCCAGGGCGAAGGCACGGCAGGCGGCCACCAGGCGCTGCTTGAGGTGCATCCGCTCGGCCTCGACACTGTCGAACGCGGGCATCTCGGGAAAGATCAGCCCGGCCTGGGTGGGCTGGTAGATGGAGTGGTTCTTAACGCGGTCCAGCATGAAAAGCTCCGTGATGGGAAGGGTCAGAGGTCGATCACCAGCAGCGGACTGCGGGCTCGGGAAACGCACAGCGACAGGCAGCGGGATTTTTCTTCGTCTGACAGGATGTAATCGTTGTGCTCCACCTCGCCCTGCAGGTAATCCACCTTGCAGGAGCCGCACAGCCCCGACAGACACGAGGTGGGCACGCGCAAGCCGGCCAGTTCGATGGCCCGCACGATGGTCTGCTCGGGCTGCACCGTCAAGGTGACGCCGGTGCGGGCGAGTTTCACCGCAAAGGCGCCATCGGGAGCGCTTCGGGCAGGGGGTTCGGGCGGTTTGAAATGTTCGAAGTGCACGGTGCCTGGCGGCCAGTGCCGGCTGGCTTCGGCACAAGCTTGCATGAAACCGGCCGGGCCGCAGTAACACAGGTGCGTGCCGCTGGCCGGTTGCGCGAGCAATCGGTGGATGTCGAGCCCGTTGGCGGGGTTGCCCTGGTCCACGTGCAGGTGGAACGCACCCGGTGGCACCGTCGCCTGCAGTTCGGGCAGAAAGGCCGCCGTCTGCCGGCTGCGGACGCAGTAGTGCAGTTCGAACGAGGCGCCCTGTGCCCGCAGCTGGTGGGCCATGGCCTTGAGTGGTGTGATGCCGATGCCACCTGCCAGCAAGACGGCATGCACCGCCCCACTGGCCAGGGCAAAGGCGTTGCGTGGCGGGCTGATGGTGAGGAGATCCCCCACCCTCACCTGGTCGTGCATCGCCCGCGAACCGCCCTGGCCCTGCTTTTCACGCAGCACACCCAGCAGCCAGTGGCTGCGATCGGCCGGGTCGCCGGCCAGCGAATACGAACGCACCAGGCCACCAGGCAGATGCACGTCCACGTGCGCGCCCGCTTCCACCGGCGGCAACGATCTTCCCGCCGGGTCGGTCAGTTCAAAGGCATGAATGCCTTCGGCCTGGCGGCGGATCGCCTCCACCCGCAAGCGCAGGAGGCTGTCGCTCACGCCTGCCTCCGCGCCAGCACCTCTTGTTGCAGGGCTTCCATCCTCTCCTTGACAAAGGCCGTGCGTTCCGGGCCTTTGAGACCGTCCGCTTCGGTGATGATGGCCACCACCTGACGGGCCAGATGCCGGCGCAGGGTCACTTCCTCGTCCGTCGTGCGGCCCAGCGGCAGTTCGAACACGTTCCCCGAGCAGTAGCTGTTGGGTTCGCCGTTGCAGTCACGCAGCCACTGTGCAAAGGCCTCGGCCGTGGCCCGCGGGTTGCTGCCCCGGACCGCGTCGCGCAGCAGTTTTCGGAACATGTACAAACCGGCGTCGAACTTGGTGGGGTTTTCGAGGGCGTGCACTGCAATGGGCCGCTGGCTGATGATGGCCTCGTAATCGCCCGGCGCGTACTGGCAGTCCTTGTAGTTCGGGCGCGCCCGGTGATCGGCCGGGATGGGTGGCAGGTCTTCGAGCTTGTACCGGCCAAAGCGCTCGGGCCGGCGCATGGCCACCTGTCCTTCGAGAAAATCGATGGTTTCGTAGCCCACCAGCGCCTTGTTGCCCACCCCACGGGTGTCAATGCCGGGGCCCATCACGCGCCAGCCCAGCATCTTGCTGTGGTGGTCGTCCACAGGCACCGTCCAGCGGATCATGTGGAAGCGGCCAAAGAGTTTTTTCTGGTGGCCATCTTCGGAGGTGTAGGCGTGCAGGCTGAGGTTGGGCAGCACCTGGTGTTGCACGCGGATGTACATGTGGCCGTCATCGGAACGGCGTGCGCCCGAGCAGGCCAGACCGCGGCCGCCGTGAATCGGCACGAAGTGCATGTCGGGGGGCACTTCCATGGAAGCGGCGCCCACTTCGTCGAAAGTGGTGCCCTGATAGTGCTCGCCCGTCACCTGCCGCTTGGCGTGCAGCGCCATGGTGTGGTAGTTGTCGGCCGCGTTGTCCTGCACCTGCAGCCAGTTGCAGTGCTGGAAGTTGCTGTAAGGCACCAGTTCGTCGCCATCGGCCACGGTGAAGTTGCCCTCCCATTCGGGAAAAGGTGGCTCCTCCTCGGGTGGGCCCATGTAGGCAAACACCAGCCCATGACGTTCGAAGGCCTTGTAAGCGCCCTGCCGGATGGAGCAACGGTAACGCTCGCCCTCTTCTTCCTCCCCCTGGGGAAATGGCACGCGCAGGCAGGTGCCGTCCACGTCGAACTGCATGCCGTGGTAGCAGCAGGAAATGCCGCGATCCATGATCTTGCCGTATTCCAGCGACGCCCCGCGGTGCACACAGTGGGCATGCAGCAAGCCAATGCGGCCGCTGCCATCGCGGAAGCACACCAGTTCCTCGCCCAGGATCTGGAGGAAACGGGGCGTGTCGGTCAGTTCAATCGACATGCACACCGGATGCCAGAAACGGCGCATGTATTCGCCGGTGGGCGTGCCGGGGCCCACCTCGGTGAGTTCGGGGTCGTGGCCAGGTACCCGGTTGGCGTAGTAGCCGCCAAAGGGCATGAGCTTTTTTTCCACGGGGGTGGAAACACCGGTGCGGGTGGTGCTTTCGTGCCGATCTTGCTTGCGTGTCATGCCTTGTCTTCCTTTGCCAAGGGTGGGAAATCCATTTCTTTGTACTCTGTATACAAAGAATAAGGGGCATCTCGATGACTCGTCTACCGCGTAAACCCTAGCGATCACGGTCTGAGGGCCGATTTCCAACCAGATGTGTCATCAAAGTGTCATCTGACGATGCAACAATTCAAGAATCATAGAACTAAAAAATGGAGTGACCACATGAAAGTCGGCATCAACGGCATGGGGCGTATCGGCAGGCTCGCACTGCGGGCCGCCATGGGCGCAGCAGAGCGGCCTTCTGACGACCCGCGCGCGGGCAACCGCCTGGACGTGGTGGCCGTGAACGAACTCAAAGGCGGCGCGGCGGCCACGGCCCACCTGCTGGCCTTCGATTCGGTGCAAGGCAAGTGGCGGGAACACATCCGCGCCGAGGGTGACGGTGCCATTCGGGTGGGTGAGAAGCCCATCGCCTTCAGCAGCCAAAGCGCCGCCGCCGACATCCCCTGGGGCGACCTGGGTGTGGACGTGGTGCTCGAATGCACCGGCAAGTTCCTGACGCCCGAAACCCTGCAAGGCCACCTGGACCGGGGCGCCAAACGTGTCATTGTGGCCGCGCCAGTCAAAACCGGCGGCGTGCTCAACATCGTGGTCGGTATCAACGAGCACCTGTACGAGCCCGCCAGAGACCGCATCGTGACCGCCGCCAGTTGCACCACCAACTGCCTGGCCCCGGTGGTCAAGGTGGTGCACGAGGCACTGGGCATCAGACACGGGCAGATCACCACCATCCACGACCCCACCAACACCAACCTGGTGGTGGACGCGCCGCACAAAGACCTGCGCCGAGCCCGCAGCGCCATGATGAGCCTGGCCCCCACCACCACCGGCAGCGCCACCGCCATCGCGCTCATCTACCCCGAACTGAAGGGCAAGTTGAACGGCCACGCCGTGCGCGCCCCGGTGCTCAACGCCTCGCTCACCGACTGCGTGTTCGAGCTGCAACGCGCCACCACCGCTGAAGAGGTGAACGCCCTGTTCAAGGCCGCCGCCGAAGGCCCGCTGCAAGGCATTCTGGGCTACGAAGAGCGCCCGCTGGTGAGCGTGGACTACGCGCGAGACACCCGCAGCGCCATTGTGGATGCGTTGTCCACCATGGTCACCGACGGCACCCTGCTCAAGGTGTACGCCTGGTACGACAACGAAATGGGCTATGCCTGCCGCATGGTGGACCTGGCCAAGCACATGGAAGCCCAGGGCATTTGACGATGCAGCACGCTGCCCGCAATTACGCCATCGTCACGGCGTCTTACTGGGGGTTCACCCTCACCGACGGCGCCCTGCGCATGCTGGTGCTGCTGCACTTCTACCAGTTGGGCTATTCGCCGTTCACGCTGGCGTTCCTGTTCCTGCTCTACGAGGCGGCTGGCATTCTGGCGAACCTGATCGGCGGCTGGCTGGCCACGCGCTACGGCATCACCCGCATGCTCACCGTGGGTCTCACGACCCAGATAGTGGGCTTCACCGTGTTGTCGCTGCTCAACCCCGAATGGACCGCTGCCATGTCGGTGGCCTGGGTGGTGGTGGCGCAAGGCATTTGCGGTGTGGCCAAGGACCTGACCAAGACCGCCAGCAAGTCAGCCATCAAGGTGACGGAGGCGGCAGCCAAGGAACAGGGGGCATCGGGTGACAACGGCCAGTTGTTCAACTGGGTGGCCTGGTTCACCGGCAGCAAGAACGCCATGAAAGGCTTCGGCTTTTTTCTGGGGGGCGTGCTGCTGCAGACGCTGGGCTTTCAGGGCTCGCTGTGGTTGATGGCCGGTCTGCTGGCCGTGGTGCTGCTGGGCGTGGTCACCTCGCTGCCGCAGATGATGGGCAAGAGCAAGGCCTCGAAAAATGCCAAGGAACTGTTCGCCAAGAACGCCGGCATCAACGCGCTGGCCGCCGCCCGCGTGGCGCTGTTCGGCGCGCGCGACGTGTGGTTTGTGGTGGGCGTGCCGGTGTTTCTGTACTCGGTGGGCTGGACCTTCACCATGGTGGGCACCTTCCTGGCGGCCTGGACCATCGGTTACGGCTTGGTGCAGGCGCTGGCCCCGAACATCGTGAAGCGCAGCGCCGACGGTCTGAGCCACGAAGTGCCGGCCGCTCGCCTGTGGTCGGCCTTGCTGGCGCTGGTGCCGGTGGCACTTGCCGCCGTGGTGGTGCTGGACGTGCCGCACCTGGAGTGGGTGGTGGTGGCCGGGTTGGGCGTGTTCGGCTTTGCGTTCGCCGTCAACTCGTCGGTGCATTCCTACCTGGTGCTGGCCTATGCCGGCAGCGAAAAAGCCGCCGAAGACGTGGGCTTCTACTACGCCGCCAATGCGCTGGGTCGTTTTCTGGGCACGCTGCTGTCGGGCCTGCTGTACCAGTGGGGTGGGCTGCTGTATGCGCTCGTGGGCTCGGCCGTGATGCTGGGCATCTGCTGGCTGCTCACCCTGGGCCTGCCCACGCGCGCCCATCCGGCCGTTGCGGCCCAACCCTGACAGACGGCCATGAACGAATCGGATGTGGTGAAAGCACTGGGCGCTCTGGCCCAGGAAACGCGGCTGAAGCTGTTTCGGCTGCTGGTCGTGGCGGGCCAGGAAGGCATGACACCCAGCCAGATGGCCGAACGGCTGGCGGCCTCACCCACCGCCCTGTCGTTTCACCTCAAGGAACTCAGCCATGCCGGACTGGTGAACAGCGAACGCGATGGCCGACACCTCATCTACCGGGCCGAATTTCAGGCCATGGACGCCTTGCTCGGATTTCTCACCCACGCCTGCTGTCAGGGCAAGCCCTGCCTGACCGTTGGCAAACCCAACCTCCAACTCATCGAAGGCTCGAAAATGACCTCTCGCCCCTACAACGTCCTGTTCCTGTGCAGCGGCAACTCCGCCCGGAGCATCATGGCCGAAGCGCTCCTGAACCAGATCGGCGCAGGCCGCTTCCGTGGCTACAGTGCCGGCAGCCACCCGGCAGGCCAGGTGAACCCGCATGCCGTGGCGATGCTCGAGCGAAACCACTTTCGAACCGAGGGGCTGCGCTGCAAGGACTGGGCGGAATTCGGCCAGCCCGATGCCCCGGTGATGGACTTTGTGCTCACCGTGTGCGACAAGACCGCCGGGGAAGTCTGCCCGGTCTGGCCTGGGCAACCCATGTCTGCCCACTGGGGCGTGGAAGATCCGGTGCTCGCGGGTGGCTCGGATGAAGACATTCAGCGCGCCTTCACCTCTGCTTTCATGACCCTCAAAACACGCGTGTCCCTGCTGGTGAATCTGCCCATCGACAAGCTCGATCAACTGTCGCTGCAGAAAGAACTCCAGGCCATTGCCGGTCAGCGAGGCTAACATTGCCACCATGGGCATTTTTGAACGATTCCTGACGATCTGGGTGGCGCTCGGCATCGCTGCCGGTGTGCTGCTGGGCCTGTCCATTCCGACCCTGTTCCAGGCCATTGCCGCGCTCGAATACGCCCAGGTCAACCTGGTGGTGGCGGTGTTCATCTGGGTGATGATCTACCCGATGATGATCCAGATCGACTGGCACGCCATCAAAGACGTGGGTAAACGCCCTCAGGGGCTGATGCTCACGCTGGTGGTGAACTGGCTCATCAAGCCCTTCACCATGGCCGGGCTGGGCGTGCTGTTCTTCCATCACCTGTTCGCCCCGTGGGTGGACCCGCAGTCGGCCAGTGAATACATTGCCGGCATGATCCTTCTGGGTGTGGCTCCCTGCACCGCCATGGTGTTTGTGTGGAGCCAACTGGTCAAGGGTGACGCCAACTACACGCTGGTGCAGGTGTCGGTCAACGACCTCATCATGGTGTTTGCCTTCGCCCCCATCGCGGCCTTCCTGCTGGGCGTGACGGACGTGACCGTGCCCTGGGAAACGCTGCTGCTGTCGGTGGTGCTGTACGTGGTGCTGCCGCTGCTGGCGGGCATGCTCACCCGCCACCTGCTTCTGAAACGATCCGCAAACGCTCTTGGCCGATACGTGTCGGCACTCAAACCGTGGTCGGTGGTGGGGCTGATTGCCACCGTGGTGCTGCTGTTCGGCTTCCAGGCCCACACCATCGTGGCGCAGCCTGCCATCATCGGTCTGATTGCGGTGCCACTCATCCTGCAAACGTACGGCATTTTCTTCATCGCGTGGTGGGGTGCCCGGCTGCTGAAGCTGCCCCACAACGTGGCCGGGCCGGCCTGCCTGATCGGTACGTCCAACTTCTTCGAACTGGCGGTGGCGGTGGCCATTTCGCTGTTTGGCCTGAATTCCGGTGCCGCGCTGGCCACCGTGGTGGGTGTGCTGGTGGAGGTGCCGGTGATGCTGTCGCTGGTGGCGCTGGTCAACCGCTGGAAACCCGCCGGCGCACACTGAATTGACGGCCAGAACGAAGACACTGGTCCTGGGTCTGGGCACCGCCCAGACACTGGCCTGGGCGTCCACGTATTACCTGCCCGCCATCCTGGCCCTGCCCATGGCCCGCGACCTCGGCGTGGCACCGAGCACCGTGTTTGCCGCGTTCAGCGCGGCACTCCTGATCTCTGCTTTGCTCGGGCCGCGCGCCGGACGCCTGATCGACCAGTGGGGCGGAAGGCCTGTGCTGATGGGTACCAGCCTGGTCTTTGCGCTCGGTCTGCTGATGCTGGGCACCGCCACGCATGTCGGGATGTTGTGGCTCGCCTGGGTGGTGCTGGGCATCGGCATGGGCAGCGGTCTGTATGAGGCCGCCTTCGCCACCCTCGTGAGGCTCCAGGGCTCGCAATCACGGGCCAGCATCATCGGCATCACCCTGATTGCCGGTTTTGCCAGCACCATCGGCTGGCCCCTGTCCACCTGGCTGGAGGCCGAATTCGGATGGCGCATGGCCTGCTTGGCCTGGGCCGGGCTCCATCTGCTGGTCGGGCTGCCGCTGAATGCCACCCTCCCCCGTGCGCGGCCCACGCTGCCGGTTGAACAACCCATGCAGGAGACCCAGGCGGACAGCGCCCTGGTCAACCCGCCTGCGCCCACATCGGCCAACCCCCTGAACCCGCGTCGCTGGGCGCTGGGCCTGCTGGCCTTTGTGTTTGCCGCCACCTGGTTCATTTCCACGGCCATGGCGGCCCACCTGCCCAGCTTGTTGCTGCTCAGTGGACATGCCCCTTCGGTGGCTTTGATGGTGGGCATGCTGATCGGGCCGGCCCAGGTGGCGGGGCGGCTGGTCGAGTTTGGTCTGTTCCGTTTCGTGCATCCGCTGGCATCGGCCAGACTGGCGGCCACCCTGCATCCGCTGGGTGTCGGCCTTCTGCTGTGGGGAGCCCCCTGGTCGGCCGCGGCGTTTGGGGTGCTCCATGGTGCCGGCAACGGGGTGATGACGATTGCAAAGGGCACGCTACCCCTGGCACTGTTCGGTGCGCAAGGGTATGGCCACCGTCAAGGCTGGCTCATGGTGCCGGCGCGTGTGGCCCAGGCCCTCGCTCCCTGGCTGTTCGGCCTGCTGGTGGTTCAATGGGGCACCGGCGCTTTCGGCCTCACGGCAGCGGTCGGGTTGCTGGCCTGCGTGGCCTTGTGGCTGCTACCGAGCCCACAGACCATCCGGTGACGGGGTGAGGCAGCCGATCGGTCAGCGGACGCGGAAGACCTCGATCGCCCGGCTCAACCCGTTGGCCTGTTCACGCAGGTTCTCCGTGGCGGCCTCCACGGCCGCATTCAGCGCCAGAATGTTGGTCTGGAAGGCGATGGCATCGATCAGCTGGATGATCTCGGCAATTCGCTGGCTGGACTTCTGGATCTCGTCCATCGTGTGAACCACCTGCGAGACCTTTTCATTCCCTTTCTGGGCAAAGTCGCTGGCGACCGTGGCCGCCTGGGTGGCCGAGCGGGCGTTGGTTGAGCTTTCGTGCACCGAGGCACGCACATCCCTGACCAATGAGGTGGTGTCCTGCAGACTGCTGGCCTGTTGCTCGGTCCGGATCGACAAGTCTGCATTGCCGGTGGCGATTTCAGCCATCACGCTGGTCTGATCGCCTGCCCGGAGCCTGACGGGATAGGTCAGGTTCCCGCTGGCCACGGCCTTGACGGCCCTCACCGCTTCGGCCGGCTCGCCCCCCAGGAGCAGGCGCAGGTAAGCCGCAAACCAGAGCCGATCGCCCTCTTCTTTCAAGCGGACCATCTCGCTCAGCGTGGCCTCGCGCTTGGCTTCCGTGGACATCAGAATCGCGTGCCGGGTTTCCAGAGAAGCCCGGACGATCGTCATCTCGAAGTCGCGAATCAACTCGGTCTGGGGGAGGAAGCGGTCTGAAACCCTGAAGATGGTTTCATCCATGAAGGAGACGCTCCGCCAGATGAAGGCCGCCTGGATGATCGTGACCAAGGCAATCAGGCCAAAGGCCGCCATGAGTTTGGTGGCCAGCGATGCTTGAGACAGCCCCATGATCGAACCGTTGACGGGCGGCTCACCCGATTCACACGGCTGTCACTCGACCGAGCTAAATTGCCAGCTGGTCCCTCACCCCGCGTTGTCGTGCAAGCCTCATGATCCGGCGCCACCTCATTCAGGCCTTGTTCGGCCTGATCACTCTGCTGTTCGTCATGGGCGCACTGGGTCATCTGTTTGAAGCCGAATTGCATGTCGTCACCCACTGGGTGGTCAGCCAGATGGGTTTCAGCGGCATGGCCCTCACCCTGATGCTGACCGATACCCTGGTCACGCCTTTCCCGCCCGACATCCTGCTCGCCGTCATCGCCAACAGTGCCATGTCAGCGCAGTGGCCGATTTACGTGGGCTTGCTGGGACTGGTATCGGTCTGCGCCGGAATGACCGGTTACGGCATCGGGCGCTGGCTGGGGCATTTCCAGTGGGCCCAATCGCTCTTCAACCGACTGACGGATGAACAGCGGCGCTTCATCCAGCGTTACGGATTCTGGGCGGTCGTCATTGGCGCCATCACCCCGCTGCCGTACTCGGTCACCTGCTGGTCGGCGGGTGCGCTGGGTATCCGGTGGGGGGTGGTCTTGAGCGCCTCCCTGCTTTTCCGGATACCGCGCTTCTATCTCTTTTATGGGTTGCTGGCCCATACCGGGCGGCTGCTGTCAGCCACCTGAGCCCCGGCCTATCTGGCTGTCTCTTCGGTGCGCTGCTGAATCACACCCAGGAGCTTTTCCTTCTTGGCGTAGTGCCGGTCGAGTCGCCATTCTTTGACGATGTCCAAAGCGATATCGAACAGCCGCTGATCCAGTTCATACAGCCTGGACAGTTCGAACGGCTTTTCGTCCTGCAAGGCCAACACGAGGTGGGTCAGGATCAGGGTCTGAGGATCTTCGGGTCGGTTTTCAATGAATTTTCGGGCCTGTTTGATGGCAAACATCTCTCACTCCTGAACACAAAGTTCTTCATGTTAGGCAAAAGACGTCGGATTTTTATGACAGTTTGGTGAATGCAACCCTGTCACCGGGCCGTCACACCAGCCGTTCAACATGATTCGGTAGGTACAGACAACGGGAAACTTGTGGAAAAAGCAACTGCGGTGGCCTCGCTCGGCCAGTATTCCATGCTGCTGCCAGCCTGGATCAACAGTGCCCTTCAGGCCAATGACCGGCTCAAGCTCTATCTCTCCGTGCTGCAATCGGCCGCCCAGCACGCGGCACGACCCGAGGCCGCCCTCGTGGACTGGTCCCGGGAGATCGGCCACCTCGGGCTGCGGGATGCCAGCTGGCTGAAGGACATTGCCGCCAGCGCCTACCTGCAGGACCAGCTGCTCATGGTGCCGGAGCTGGGTCTCTGGCTCGACGCGCTCGCCCTGGACCTGAAAACCATGGCGCGCCCCCTGTGTGAAGTCACTGACCATTGCGACAGCCAGCTGCTGGCCCGACGGAATGCCTGGCTGCAACGGATCGAGGAACTCAAGGAAGAAGAAGGGCTGAGCCCGCAGGCGCTGAATGAACTCACCCATGGCGACCGCCACCTCAGCGACAGCCTGCACCTGCTGGTGATGGACCTGCACAAGCAGCTGAATGCCATGGCCGTGACCGTGGCCACTGAAGAAGTGGATGGTGCGCACGCCTGGCAGATTGCCGACGCGGACCGCCCGCGGATCCGCGCGTTCATGCGCGGGCTGGCCCGGACGGCACCCTTGAAGTTCCATCATCCGGGCCTCGACACCGCGGTCACCCGTTCGGGTGAACGGCTGCTGATCCAGAACGACATCGGCACCAATGACGCCCATGTGCTCGTGATGGAAGTCGAGGCCCTGACCATCCGCCTCACTTACTCCGATCTGCACGCCTCCCGGTTTGCCTTTTTCACGAAGATGCTGGAAAGCCATGGCTACCAGTGGACCGTCTTCGAACCCAGAACCACCGAGGGCCTGAATCAGGGCAAGCCATATCACGTGGGTCACGCGTCCTTCACAGCCTCGGATGAAGAGAGCCTTCACATCGCGCTGGCGTTTGCGGCATCGCGCATCGTGTTTGTGATCGACTGGAACCGGGCGCGCAAACGATTGCAGAAGTTCGTGAGCAAACCGGTGGCACTGGAACTGCTGGCCCAGGCCGCCGATCAGGAGTTCGGGCACATGGCCTGGCTTCTGGCCGGTGGTGAGGAACTGGTCTATGAAGCCATGCAGGCCGTTGACGGCGAGGCATTCCGGATCGGTGACAGGCTGGATCAGGTGCTCGGCGAAGCCACCACCCGCCAGTTTCTGCTGGATCTGCTTCGCGTATCCAGCGTCAAGCTGCGCGAACAGCAACCAGTGGCCCTGATTGCCGATGAGGCCCGTCTGTTGCTCGCCCGGGCGCTGCGCCGGCGTACCTTTGAATACGACCTGCTGGCTGAACATGCCGCCTATTGCCACGCATTGGCCTCCGGTCTGGCCGATGCCATCGATAGCGGCCATGCCTCGGATGAGCAGGTCATGAGGGGAAAGAACTGGGAGCGCAAAGCCGACCACCTGCTCATGGAGGCTCGACGGCGCGCCGAACGCCAGACGCGCTGGCAACCCATCGTCCTCCTGCTGGACCAGATGGACGACATTGCCGATGCACTTGAGGAAGCCCTCTTCATCCAGCGCATGCTGCATCTGCCGCCGTTGAAAGGACTGCCCACGGGCGTGAGAGCCGTGGTGTCTGAACTGGCCCGCCACACGCTGGTGGCCATGCAGGATCAGGTCAAGGCGATCGAGATGGCGCGGCATCTGAGTGAACAGGCGGAGGCGGCTGACACCGAGGCGTTTCTGCAGGCTCTCTGGCGCATGCTGCGCGCCGAACGCATCTGTGACGAGCTCATGAGAGATACCCGGCTGCAGATCCTCCAGCACCTTCACGACAACGCGGCGGGGTTCACGCTGGCGACGGAACTCGCCTCCACCATCGAGAAGGCCACCGACAGCTTGCTGAGCGCCGGGTACATCCTGCGCAGGCTCGTGTTCAACAAGACAGGATTGTCGGCATGAAAAACGCCCCCCACTGGCCCCGACATTTCCACCTGATCGGGTCCACTCAAGCCACCCGTGCCGAGGCAGCGACACCCGCCAACATGGGATCGAAGGCCTACCACCTGCAGCAGATGTCGGCCATCGGACTGCCGGTGCCGCAGGCCTTGGTCATTGGCACTGCGTTCACCCAGCGGCCCGAAGACTGTCTGCTGCCCTTGTTCAGCGTTGCCCTGCCGGCTCTGGAAGCGGCCACTGGCCTGACGCTGGGTGACTCGAAATCCCCCCTGGTGGTCTCCGTGCGGTCGGGCGCGCCGGTTTCCATGCCCGGCATGATGGAAACCTTGCTCAACGTGGGATTGTCCGATGCAACGCTGCCGGGTCTGCTGCGCCAGACCGGGAACCCGCGACTGGTCTGGGATGCCTACCGCCGCCTGATCGCCACCTATGGGGAAGTGGTGGCTGGACTGCCCGGGCAGCTGTTTGAAGACGAAATGGCCCGGTTCACCGGGGGGCGGGACGACAGGGCCCTGGATTTCAGCGAGTTGCGTGAACTCAGCCAGCGCTTCCTGGAACTGTATCGGCTGCATGCCGGTGACGCTTTTCCACAGGACGCCAGAGATCAGTTATCGGGTGCGGTGAAAGCCGTCTACGCCTCCTGGCATCTGCCCAAGGCGGCTGCCTACCGGCATTCGCACGCGATTGATGAAGCGATAGGCACCGCCGTGACCATCCAGCGCATGGTGTTCGGCAACGCCGGTGGGCACTCGGGGTCCGGTGTGGGTTTCACACGCCATCCGACCGATGGAACGCCGGGGCTGTGGGTGGATTTTCTGGTGAATGCGCAAGGGGAGGATGTGGTGGCCGGTCAGCGCAATGCGCATGGACACTCGGCGCTCGCACAAGTCGCCCCGGATGCCTGGAGCCAGTTGCAAATCGCTGCACTGCGCCTGGAAAGGATGTTCGGCGACATGCAGGACTTCGAGTTCACCATCGAGGAGGGGGCGCTGTATTTGCTGCAAACCCGCTCTGGCAAGCGCACACCGGTGGCCACGGCCCGAATCGCCCTGGACTTGATGGATGAAGGCCTCATTGATGCCACAACCGCCAGGGCGCGCACAGCCAGCATCGAAGACGAAGACCTTGCCACCGAACAACTGGTGTTTGATGGCGGAGACCCCACTGGCGCGTCTGCCCCTGAGGGTGTGGCCGAAGCGATAGCGGCCTGCGGCGGGGTGGCTGGTGGCGAAGTGGCGCTGGATATCGATCGGGTTCAGGAGCGCACCCGCGCGGGCATTCCCGTGGTGCTGGTCCGCCAGGATGCCCTGACGAGTGACATCGCCGCGCTGGAAACCGCCGTCGGCCTGCTGACCCAGCGGGGCGCCCGGACTTCACATGCCGCGGTGGTGGCCCGCCAGTTGAACAAGGTCTGTCTGGTGGGGTGCACCGCCTTGCGCATTGACGACACACGGCGTTGCATCCAGCTGGGTGAGCAGACGATTGCCGAAGGCGACTGGATCACCCTGGACGGCAACACCGGCCGCGTTTACGTCGGAAAGGTGTCCAGCATCCGGGTCACCGACGAAGCCCTGCGCCAGCGACTCCACAAACTCCGACACCAGAGGACACACGACCATGAACCATCGTGACGATTTTGTCGAGAACCACACGTTCGAAGAACTGCAGATCGGCCAAAGTGCCCGCTTGATGCGCACCCTCACCCCGCAGGACATTCAGGCATTTGCCGCCGTATCGGGCGACACCAACCCGGCCCACCTGAATCCCGCCTACGCCAACGAGACACTGTTCCATGGCGTCATTGGGCATGGCATGTGGAGCGGGGCCTTGATCTCTGCCCTGCTCGGGACGCAGTTTCCAGGCACGGGAACCATCTATCTGGACCAGGCGCTGCATTTTTCGAGGCCTGTCCGGATTGGCGACACGCTCACCGTCAGTGCCACCGTGATCGCCAAGGACGACCAAAAAAAGATGGTGGAACTGGCTTGCGAAGTGGTGAACCAGAACGAGGAGCGAGTCGTCAGCGGTGTGGCACGGGTGCTGGCCCCTGCGCAGAAGGTGCGCATGCCACGGGGTATTGTCCCGCAGATCCAGGTGTTCGATCCTGAAGCCCGGTTTCAGGAACTGCTGGCGCTGGTGCATGACATGCCGGCCGTTCGCTGTGCGGTGGTTCAGCCCTGCGACGAGGGCTCGCTGAAAGGCGCGATGGATGCGGCACACCTCGGATTGCTGGATCCCGTCCTGATTGGTCCGGACGCACGCATCCGTGCAATGGCCGATGCGTTCGGCATCGATCTGAATGGCATGGACATCCTGGATGTGCCTCACAGCCATGCCGCCGCCGATCAGGCCGCTGCCATGGCGGCCTCGGGCGAGGTGGAAACGCTGATGAAAGGCAGCCTGCACACGGACGAACTGATCCATGCCGTGCTGAGCCGCCAGGCGCTGCGAACCGGTCGGCGGATGTCTCACGTCTTTCGCTTCGATGTACCGCTCTACAGCAAGCCCCTGGTGATCACCGACGCGGCCCTGAACATTCGACCCACGCTCGAAGAAAAGGTCGACATCGTGCAGAACGCCATCGATTTTGCCCGCATGCTGGGCATCGAAACCCCCCGCGTGGCCCTGCTGGCCGCGCTGGAAAACGTCAAATCCGACATGCCTTCCACGCTGGATGCCGCTGCCCTTTGCAAGATGGCCCACCGGGGGCAGATCCGTGGTGGCCTGCTGGATGGCCCACTGGCTTTCGACAACGCCATCTCGGCCGAGGCAGCAGCCATCAAGCAGATCGAGTCGCCCGTGGCCGGACAGGCCGACATCCTGGCCGTGCCAGACCTGGAAAGCGGCAACATGCTGGCCAAGCAGCTGGAGTACCTGGCAGGCGCCACCGGTTCTGGCATCGTGCTGGGAGCCCGTGTGCCGATTGCCCTGACCAGCCGCGCCGATGGTCCACGTGCCCGAGTGGCCTCGGCACTGCTGGCGCAACTGGTGGCTCACAAAAGCCGATCCAGGCACCCCATGGCCTGATCAGGCCATGTTGTGCAACCCGGCATCCACATAGATCACGTCGCCGGTCATGCCGGATGCACCCCCACCCACCAGAAACGCCACCGTGCGCCCCACCTCGGCGATGTCCACCAGGCGATGACCGGGGGCACGCGCAACGGCCATGTCGATCAACTCATCGAAATGGGCGATGCCCGAGGCCGCCCGGGTGCGCAGGGGGCCAGGCGACACGGCAAAGACCCGGATGTCCCGCTCACCCAACTCCTTGGCCAGGTAACGCACGGAAGACTGCAGCGCGGCCTTCACAGGGCCCATCATGTTGTAGTTGTTCACCACCTTGTCAGCCCCGTAATAGCTCATGGTGATCATGGCACCTCCGGGATTCATCAGCGGTTCGGCATGGTGTGCCATCTCGATGAACGAATGGCACGACACCTGCATCGCCATCAGGAAGCCCGCTTGCGAACAGTCCAGAATGCGACCATGGAGATCGTCTCTGGGGGCGTAGGCAATCGAGTGAATCACGAAGTCCAGATTGCCCCACGCCTCGCCGATGGCCTCGAAAACGCCTTTCATCTGCCCGGGCTGGGTCACATCCAGTGGCAGCACCAGTCGGGCATCGATCTGGTGGGCCAACGCCTCGACATGGGGCCGCGCCTTGTCATTCAGATAGGTGAGCGCGATATCGGCACCAAATGCGCGCAACTTCGCCGCACAGCCAAAAGCAATGCTGTCACCGTTGGCCACCCCCACCACCAGGCCACGTCTGCCTTTGAGCATGTCGCCGATGCGGGCGTTTTCGTCCCAGACCTTGGGCAGGGGATCGATGGAAAATGGATCGATGAACATGATGCGAACTCCTTGAAGCGGTTGAATCAGGACACTCGAAGGCCGAGCAGCTGGCAGGCATGCTCGGCGAGCATGCGCTCTTCATCCGTCGGGAAGACGAGCACCCGAACCCTGGATTCGGGCGATGAAATGACCGTTTCGTGCTGGATGTTGGACTGGGGGTCCCATTCGATGCCCAGCCAGTTCATGCCGGACAGGATCATGGCGCGCACCTCGGCCGAGTGTTCGCCAATGCCACCGGTGAAAACCAGACCATCGATCCCCTCCAGACAGGCCGCGAGAGCGCCGATTTCGCGACGACACCGGTTGGCAAAATAGGCGAGCGCCTCTCGGGCCCTGGGGCTATCGGAGGCGGTGAGTTCGCGAACATCGTGACTCAGGCCGGACAACCCCTTCAGCCCCGACTCGTGATAGAGCAGATCGCGAAGGGCATGGGCATCCATGCGCTCGTGCTCCATCAGGTAGAGCAGCACACCAGGGTCGAGCTGGCCACAACGGGTGCCCATGGGAAGACCGTCGAGCGCCGAAAAACCCATGGTTGAAGCCATGGAACGCCCGCTTCGCAAAGCACACATCGAGGCCCCGTTACCGAGATGGGCCACCACCACCCTCCCCCCGTGAAGAACCGGATGGCGCACCTGCAGCCGGCGGGCAATGAACTCATAAGACAAGCCATGAAACCCGTAACGCCGAATGCCTGCGTCGTAGAGTTGGCGAGGCAGGGCAAAGGCATCGGTGACAAAGTCGTGGTGCCGGTGAAAGGCTGTGTCGAAGCAGGCCACCTGCACGGCGTCCGGAAAGGCCTCCCGGGCGGCACGGATGCCCGCCAGATTGAAGGGCTGATGCAGGGGAGCCAGCGGAATCCAATCGGCGAGACGATCCATGGCGGCGGCATCCAGACGGATGGGCTCGGCGAGCGCCGGGCCACCGTGCACCACCCGGTGGCTCACAGCCATCACCGGTCGTCCCGCCAGGAAGCGACCGAGCCAGTTCAGCATCGCATCGACCGCACCGGAATGACTGACCGGGCCCAGCGCCTGATTCACCGGCACGAGACTGCATTCGGCCTGGTTGGGGGTGACGGTGAGGACGCTGTTGCCACCGATGCGTACAACCTGTCCACTGGCCACTGGATTCAGTGCGGGGTCAGGCTCGTACACACCGAATTTCAATGAAGAAGAACCGGCATTCAGGGTCAGCAACAGGGATGGCGGGCTCATGATGTTCAGACGATCGGCAGCAGGAACACCCCGCCACCTTATGCAGATCGGATGACAAGCGCGTGAAATCCGAATTCGGTGTAAACTGTATATATTGTTTACACCATTGAGGAGCATTCATGTCCAGCCGCAAGACCAAAGACACCGCCGACACCAAGCCACGCAAGATCAAACTGGTGCGCGACAGCTTCTGCATGCCGAAAGACGAATACGCGCTGATCGATGCACTCAAAGTGCGTGCCCTCACGCTGGGCAAGGCCGTCAAGAAAAGCGAATTGCTCCGCGCAGGCATCCTGGCGCTGAATGCCACGAACGACCAGGGCCTGCTGGCGGCGATCGACAGCGTGGAAAGCCTGAAAACCGGGCGTCCCGCCAGTTCCGAAACGGCCTCAGCGAAACCCGTTGCCGAAACCGCGGCGCCCAAGGCGAAGGCCCAGCCCGTGCCCTCAGCCAAGTCAGCCGCCAAGTCAGCCGCCAAGCGCCCGGCCCGTGCCTCACGCACAGCCAGAGCCCCCGCACCGGCGACCGCCAACCCCTGAACGGAACCGCCTGAACATGACACTGGTCGTCGTGGCCAACCCCAAAGGCGGGGTTGGCAAGTCCACCCTTTCCACCCACATCGCCGGCTACTTTGCCCGACGCGGATACTCGGTGATGTTGGGTGACGCCGACCGGCAGCAGTCGTCGGCGGAATGGCTGAAGGTACGCCCTCGGGAAGCCCGGCCTATCGTCACCTGGGACGCCTCATCGACCGATGTGCTCAAGCCGCCGCGCGGCACCACGCATGTGGTGCTCGACACCCCCGCTGGCATTCATGGCCGACTGCTCAGGGAAGTGCTCAAGCGATCGGCCAAGCTGGTCATCCCGGTACAACCCAGCCCCTTCGACATGCATGCCACCCATGTGTTTCTGGAAAGCCTGAAAGACCGCCGGCATGCCCGTGATCTGGACATTGCCGTGGTGGGCATGCGGGTCGACGAACGCACCATCGCCGCCGAGCGCCTGAAAGCCTTTTTCGAAGCGCTCGATTTGCCCGTGCTGGCGTATTTGCGCGACACCCAGAACTACGTCAGGCTGGCGATGCAGGGGCTCACACTGTTCGACGTGGCCCCAAGCCAGGTGGCCAAGGATCTGGATGCCTGGACATCCATCGGGAAGTGGCTGGATTCACCCCACACCGATCCGGTTCTTGCCGGCTGACTTGGCCTCGCGCCGCTGAGGGGCTCGTCCTGATCGATGACCATGTCGGCCGCCTTTGCAGAACGGGACTCTGCATGCAGGGCACAAAGGGAACGCCCTGAAGCGTCAGGATCAGCAGCAGGGGACCGTCTGCTCGGCAGTCATGCCACCAACAACCGACCAGCCAACCGGTTGTGACGCTCCAGCAACGGTCCGATTGACAACGTGGTCAATACCCCGTGCCGTACCAATGCCCTGCCCTGCACCCACACATGGCTGGCAGGCGCGCTGCTGCACAGAAGGAGGCTGGCCACCGGGTCGTGGACGGCGGCCCCGGCAAACGACAAGGTGCGCAGGTCGAACAGCGCCATGTCGGCACACATCCCGGTGGCCAGGTAGCCGATGTCGCGCCGGCCCAGCACCTCGGCCCCACCCCGGGTGGCCAGGCGCAAGGCGTCCCGAGCCGTCATCTCGGCGGGGCCAAGATCGCAGCCAAAAAAGGTCCGCCCCTGCCGCTGTTCCGGCGGTTGCATGGCCCGGCCCACCCGGGCCAGCAGCAGGGCCTGCCGGGCTTCGCTGACCAGATGGGCAGCATCGTTGCTGGCACTGCCATCCACGCCCAGGCCCACCGGGATGCCAGCGTCGAGCATGCGACGCACCGGCGCAATGCCACTGGCCAGCCGCATGTTGCTGCAAGGGCAATGGGCCACCCCGGTGCGGGTGGCGGCAAAGAGGCTGATGCCTTCGTCGTCCAGCTTCACACAGTGCGCATGCCACACGTCGTCGCCCAGCCAGCCGAGGTCCTGGGCGTACTGGGTGGGCGTGCAGCCAAAATGGGCCGCCGAATAGGCCAGGTCGTGGTCGTTCTCGGCCAGGTGGGTGTGCAGCCTCACGCCCTGCCCCTTGAAGGAACGGGCCAGCAGCGCGGCTTCGCGCATGAGGTCCTGACTGACACTGAACGGCGAGCAGGGGGCCAGTGCCACCTGGAGCATCGAACCCCAGGACGCATCGTGGTACTGTTCGATCAGCCGTTGCGACTCTCTCAGGATGTGCGGTTCGGCCTCCACCAGGGCATCGGGCGGCAGCCCACCCGCGCTTTCGCCCACGCTCATGGCCCCTCGGGTGGCCGTGAATCGCATGCCCACTTCGCGGGCCGCGTCAATGGCATCGTCCAGCCGGACGCCGTTGGGGTACAGGTAGAGGTGATCGCTGGTGGTGGTGCAGCCGCTCATGAGCAGTTCGGCCATGGCCACCTGGGTGCTCACATGGATCATCTCGGGCTGAAGCCGCGACCAGATCGGGTACAGCCCCTTGAGCCAGCCAAACAGCTCGGCGTTCTGCACCGCCGGAATGGCACGCGTCAGGCTCTGGAACATGTGGTGGTGGGTGTTCACCAGGCCGGGTACCACCAGATGGTGTCGGGCGTCCATCACCTCGTCGGCTTCGAGGGCCTCTTGGGGCAGCCCGCTGGCCGGTCCCACATAGGCGATGAGCCCGTCGCGGACATAGACCGATGCGTCCTGCCATTCGTTCATGGCGTCGTCCATGGTGGCCACCGTGTGGGCGTGGTGTATGAGCAGACTCGACAAGGGCAACTTCCTTTCTGAACGCGCCAGCCAGTGCTGACATGCCCGATTATGAAGCGGGGCTGCTGCCACTGCGGACTTGATCATCCTCAAAAGAAACTTACACTCGCCTTCAGGTGAAATGTAAAAAATGCTCCCTTATTTTCCGCCCACTCTGCCAGCCAACGAAGCCGAGCGACTCGAGCCGTTGCGGCAGTTCGACGTGCTCCTGAACGGGTGGGCGCACTGGGGCGTGCTGGGGGTGTTCGTGGTGGTTTACCTGGGCATGTTCCTGGGTGGCCTGCCCCGGCTCAAGCTCGACCGCACCGGCGTGGCCCTGCTGGGCGCCATTGCCATGATTGCCCTCACTGGGATGGGTATCGACGAAGCGGCCCGGGCCGTGGACCTGCCCACGGTGGTGCTGCTGTTCGCCTTCATGCTGATTTCGGCACAGATGCGCCTGGGCGGTTTTTACACCGAGGTCACCCGGCGTGTCGGTGGCCTGCCGCTGTCGCCGGGCGCGCTCCTGGGGGCGCTCATCTTCACGGCTGGGGCCTTGTCGGCCGTCTTCTCGAACGACGTCATCTGTCTGGCCATGACACCGGTGGTGATCCGGATGTGCCTGCAGCAACGGCTGAACCCCCTGCCATATCTCTTGGGGCTGGCCTGCGCCGCGAACATCGGATCGGCTGCCACGCTGATCGGCAATCCGCAGAACATGCTGATCGGCTCGGTCCTGCAACTCCCGTTCGCGGGCTACGCGGCCACCGCCCTGCCCCCGGTGCTGGCCAGCCTGGGGCTCTTGTGGGCCTGGCTGCTGCTCAACCCGTGGAGTGGTGGGCTGCGAGTTGCCACCCAAGCCGCAGGCGTGGGCGTCACGCCAACGTCTTCCAACGAGACCCCGCCATTTGACCGCTGGCAATCCTTCAAGGGCCTGGCGGTGGCCGGGGTGCTGATGGGCGTGTTCCTGTTCACCGACTGGCCTCACGAAGTGGCTGCGCTGGTGGGGGCGGGGGTGCTGCTTCTGAGCCGCCAGTTGCATTCGAGAGAGGTGATGGGGTTGGTGGATTGGCCGTTGCTCCTGCTGTTCATGGGCCTGTTCATCGTGAACCACGCCTTGCAGACCACCGGCATGGCCGAAGCGGCCGTCCAGTCCTTGCAGGCGCAGGGCATCAGGCTCAGCGAACCCGGCACCTTGATGGTGGTGGCCGTGGGTCTCTCCAATCTGGTGTCCAACGTGCCCGCCGTCATGCTGCTGCTGCCCCATCTGGGCGATGACCCGGTGCGCACCGGCACCTTGCTGGCGCTGGTCAGCACCTTTGCCGGCAACCTGCTGCTGATCGGATCGATTGCCAACCTGATCGTGGCCGACATCGCCGCCCGCGAAGGGATCCTGCTGGACGGCAAACGCCACCTGGCGGTGGGTCTGCCGGTGACGGTGCTGTCGGTGGGCGTGGTCGCCCTGTGGATCGGGGGATAATCGGATGCATTCAATTCTGAAAGAATCAGAAGGATGAAGAGCATCCTGATCGGACAAACGTCACCACCCCGCCGCTTTTCCGTTCAGCGGAGCATGCTGTACTTGGTCATTGCGTGCATGCTGCCGGCTGCCTTGATGATTGCCTGGCTGGTCAACGATGCCTACCAGGTCAAACGGCAATCGATCGAGCACAGCACCGAACTGATCGCCAAGGAGACGCTGGCCTATGTGGAGCGTGAACTCGCCATCATGGAGTCCACCCTGAAGCTGCTGGCCACTTCGGCGGATCTGGTGAATGGCAACTTGCGAAACTTTCAGCGCCAGGTCGAAGACGCCGTCACGGCCTCCAACGTGCTGAATTTCGCGCTGACCGACCCCGCGGGTGTCCAGCTCATCAATACCCTGGTGCCTTACGGCGACCCCCTGCCCACTCAGGGCACACCGGTCGAACTGGCCGCCGTGTTCACCGAACAGACCACCGTGCTCACGCCGCTCTTTTTTTGCCCCTTCACCCAGCGACCCACCATCGCCATGGGCGTGCCTGTGAAACGCCAGGGCAAGGTGATCTACAGCGTGAACATCGGCATGGGGCCCGCCCAGATCAACCGCATGCTCGACATGATCAACCTGCCCGATGGCTGGCTGATTGCGGTGATCGACCAGAACGGCCGGATCATCGGCCGCACCCGTGACGCCGACCGCTTTATCGGCAATCAGGCGGTGGACTCGTTGTGGCAGGCGATACAGCGGCAACCCACAGGCCAACTCCTCAGCCAGACGCAAGAGGATGATGCCGTGTTGACCGCGTTTTCCCGATCGACGCATTGGGGCTGGTCCGTCGTGGTAGGCGCTCCAGAAAAAGAACTGCGCATGGACCTGAAACAACAGACGCAATGGGTGGTGGTGGGCATCCTGCTGACGCTGTCCATTGGCGCCGGACTGGCCTACCGCCTGAGCAAGGAGGTGCTCACCTCGCTGATGCAGTTGAACCATCAGGCCCAGGCGGTGATTGCAGGTCAGCCGGTGTCCCCGCCAGCCTTGCAAATGGAAGAAGCCGAAGCCGTGAGCCTGGCCTTGCAGCGGGCAGGCGGCGCCATGGGCGAAGCCCTTTACAAAGCCAACCACGACCGGCTCACTGGCCTGGGCAATCGGGCCTACCTGGAAGAGGAAGCCCAGCGCATGCTGGCCCTGGCCCGGCGCATGGAGATTCCGCTGGCTCTGGTGATGCTCGATCTGGACGGCTTCAAGGCGGTGAACGACCAGTATGGCCATGCGGCGGGCGACGAGGTGCTGCGCGAGGTGGCCCGGCGCATCCTCCAACTGGTGCGGCGCGAGGACATCGTGACCCGACTCGGGGGCGATGAATTCTGCGTGCTGCTCAACAACGCCGATCTGTCACACGCCCATACCAGCGCCGAACGCCTGATCGCGGCCATTTCCCAGCCTTACGAAGGGGTGGCATGCCGGGTGGGGGCGAGTGCAGGGGTGGCCCTGATCGAAGGCGAGACCCAAGACCTGCCGTACTGGTTGGCCAAGGCCGATGCGGCCCTCTATGACGCCAAGACCCACGGCAAGGGACGGGTCGTGATTGCCCCATATGCCGAAAACCCCAAAAGTGAGTGAAACCCCGGCCACTGCCCTGCTCAAAGCGCGTGGCGTGGCCTACACCGAACACCCGTACGACTACCTGGAGCACGGTGGCGCGCTGCACAGTGCCGAAGTGCTGGGTCTGGACCCGTTTGCCGTGGTCAAGACGCTGGTGATGCAGGACGACAAGGCCAGCCCGCTGCTGGTGCTGATGCACGGCAACCGCAGCGTGTCCACCAAGAACCTCGCGCGCCAGATCGGCGTCAAGTCGGTGGAGCCCTGCAAACCCGAAGTGGCCAATCGCCACAGCGGCTATCTGGTGGGAGGCACCTCCCCGTTCGGCACCCGGCGCGAGATGCCGGTTTACGTGGAGCGCACCGTGCTGGCCTTGCCCCGCATCTGGCTCAATGGCGGCCGGCGCGGCTACCTGATCGGCATCGATCCGGTGGTGCTCACGGCGGTGCTGCAGGCCCAGCCGGTGGATTGCGCCTTGCCCCTTTAAGCACTGGGTAGCAAGGCCGACAGATCGGGGATCACCCGATCGGCTCCGCACGACTCGATCGGCTCGCCCATGTTGTAACCATAGGGCAAAACCCAGACAGGGATGCCCGCATGGCGGGCCGTGGCCACGTCGATGGACGAGTCGCCCACCAGCAGTGCCCGATCCGGCGACAAGCCGAAGTGATGCAGACACTGGTTCGCACCGTACGGATCCGGTTTCTTTGTTGGATAGGTGTCGCCAGAAACAATCATGTCAAACAGGGACAACAGGCCGTGCGCCTCCAGCAATCGCCGGGTGTACCGGTCTTCTTTGTTGGTCAGAACCGCCAGCCTGACACGCCATGGTCGCAGCGCCTGCAGCACAGGACGAACATGAGGATAGACACGACTGGTGGTGCCGCAACGAAGAAGATAGTGGTGTGCAAATCGGGCCAGGCATCCGGAAAAAGGCTCTGCGATGACTGCTTCTGAAGCAGGCATACCCCAGCGCAACGCCAATGCCCGAGCAAGCAAAGCCTGGGTGCCCATGCCGATCCATCGTTCGATGGACAAGCTTTCGATGGGAGCCAGTGAAAGGTCGGCCAAGGTGTCATTCACCGCATCGGCGATTTCGCCACCGGTTTCGATGAGCGTGCCATCCAGATCCAGGAAAATCAGTTCGTAGGGGTAAGGGGTTCCTTGCATGGGCTGGTTTATAGACGATCCCATGACGGCATCACCCCAGCGCGGCCCAACCCACCACCGCACACCCCAGCACCACCAACCAGGGCGGCAGGCGCCAGAACATCAACGCCACCCAGGCCAGCAGCGCCAGGATGAACTCGTGCACACCGACAATGGCGCTGGTCCACACCGGGTTGTAGAGCGCCGCCAGCAGCAGGCCCACCACGGCGGCATTGACGCCCGCCAGTGCTGCACGCGCCAGCCGCTGACTGCGCAGCACCTCCCAGAATGGCAGGGCACCCGCCACCAGCAGAAAAGACGGCAGGAAGACCGCCACCAGCGCCAGCGCACCGCCCCAGACGCCCGTGGGACCCTGCAATGAAGACGCACCCAGAAACGCCGCAAAGGTGAACAGCGGCCCCGGCACCACCTGTGTGGCGCCGTAACCGGCGAGGAACACGTCGTTGTCCACCCAGCCGGTGGGCACCAGTTCGGCCTGCAACAGCGGCAGCACCACGTGCCCACCGCCAAACACCAGGGCGCCGGCGCGGTAGAACGCATCGGCCATCTGCCAGGCGGGGGATGACAGGAACATGGCCAACAACGGCAGGCCCAGCAAACCCACCAGGAACAACGCCAGCCAGAGCGCACCCGCACGGCGCCCCACCCGCTGCGGCAGGGGTTCGTGCTCTACAACCTGGCCTGACGGCAACCACCTCACCCCGGCCACCCCCGCCAGCAGCAGGCAGCCCACCTGCGCCCAAGCCGAAGGAACGAGCAGCACTGCCGCTGCCGTCAGCGCCATGAAGGTCACTCGCAGGGCGTCGGGGCACAATGGCCGTGCCATGCCCCACACCGCCTGCGCCACCACCGCCACCACCGCCACTTTCAGGCCCTGCAAGGCACCATCCGCGACGGCATGGTCCACGGCACCCAGGCCCAGCGCCAACAAGACCAACAGCACCGCCGAAGGCAAGGTGAACCCCAGCCAGGCTGCCAAGGCGCCCCGGTAGCCGGCCTGGTACAACCCCAGCGCCATGCCCACCTGGCTGCTGGCTGGCCCGGGTAGAAACTGGCACAGCGTCACCACGTCGGCATACGCACGTTCGCCCAGCCAGCGCCGGCGGTTCACGAACTCCTCCCGGAAGTAGGCCAGGTGGGCCACCGGGCCGCCAAACGAGGTCAGTCCCAGGCGCAAAAACGCCCAGAAGACCACCCAGGCGGACGATTGGCTTGTCGACATGGCGCCATCCTACTGGAGAACAATGACGCATCCGTGCTTGCCAAATATCATCGAATGCTTATACTTTTAAGTATGACCTTTCAAACCAACACGCTGGCCGCCCTGGCCGCCGTCACGCTCACTTTTGCTCCCGCCGCCTGGGCCGACAAGGCCGCCGTCATCGACGAGATGGAGGCGTATCTGGAATTCGTGGACTATGGGGGCGGCGTCATGTTTGCCGAACAGATCCCGAAGGAGGACTGGCCGCGCTTTTTCGTGATCGACGCGCGCGATGCCGGCCAGTTCGCCAGAGGCCACATTCCCGGCGCCATCAACATGGACTGGCGCACGGTGCTGGCCAATCGCAACCAGATCCCGAAAGACCGGCCCGTGCTGATCTACTGCAACACCGGATCGCTCTCGGCCCAGGCCGGCTTTGCCCTGCGCGTGGCCGGGTGGGACAACCTGCGCATCCTGCAAGGTGGCATGGAAGAATGGAAAGCCAAAGGCGGCTTTGATGCCGCTGCCAGGGCCACCCGGCCCGCCAGCCACTGAACGCGCTCACCGATCAAGGGTTGCCCAGCCGGTGCGAGCGCCAGCGCTCCAGTTGACGCTGGTCGCTTGAACTCTCGGCTTCCACCGTGTCTTCCGGCAGCAGCTTCAGGCATTCGGCATAGGCTTCGGGGTCGAGCTTCTGCGCAGTGGGCTGTACAGCCACCCCCTGCTCGGATTGGCCGTCCCACGCATAGGGGTTGCGGAACCGGGGCGGGTCCGGCTCGCAGTCGTATTTGTACAGCGGCGGCATGTCCACATCGTTGGGGCCGAAGGTGATGGTCCGCTCAAAAACGAGGGGTTCGCCCGTGGGTGTGGGCGGCAGCGGGGGCATGCTTTCGATGGCCTGGCGGGCCAGGGCCTCGGCCACGGGCGAGGTGCTCCACAGCGTTTCCAGGTCGGCCAGGGTGCCGTTGGGGGCAATCACCACCCGAAAGCGCACGATGCCCTGGTCAGGCCCCTCGTAGGCCCGCCCCATCAGGCTGCGCACCTGCAAACCCCAGTTGTAGCGGTAGCGCTTGCTGTTCTTGAGCGCATAGGTGCTGGCCAGCGCCCAGTCCTCCGCACTGGGTGGGGCGGGCGCATCGCTGTAGGCGCGGCTGTGCGCTTCTGGCGCCAATGGTGACGGAGCCTCTGCCAGCAAGGGCAGACTGGCCGCTTCTTCCAGTGGCACCGGCAGCGAGGGCGGAGGTGCTTCGGGTGGCGGCTCCAGATCGACCACGATGATCGCTTCCTGAACCTCAGGCGTCGGCTTTTGATCCGGAAAAGGGCTCCAGCCCAGCAGCCAGGCCACCAGTCCCGCATGGAGGGCCAATGAGAATCCGACCGCCGCCAGAACGTGTTGAGAAGCAGGCATGGGCGGTCGTCAGAGAAAGCAAGTCCGATAGATCATGAATACCCGGCAGAGCATACACGCATGTCGCCAATCACAGACCCACTACACTGGGGCCATGCTCACGCTGGCGCAAACCCTTCCCTTTCTGCTGGCGGCCCTGCTCGTCACGGCCAGCCCTGGCCCGGACAACCTGATGGTGCTCAGCATGGGCATGTCGCGTGGGCGGGCACAGGGCATCGCCTTCGGACTGGGCTGCGCGCTGGGCTGCCTGAGCCACACCCTGCTGGCCGTGCTGGGCGTGAGCGCGCTGATTGCCGCTTCGCCGCTGGCCTTCACGGCCCTGAAATGGCTGGGTGGCGCTTACCTGCTCTGGCTGGGGGTGCAGGCATTGCGCAGCACCGGAGGCAGTCGGGTCAACACCGCGGTATCCGGCCCGCAGAACCTGGGCACCCTGTTTGCCAAAGGGCTGTTTGCCAATGCGGTGAATCCCAAGGTGGTGTTGTTCTTTCTGTCGTTTCTGCCTCAGTTCGTGGCGCCTTCGCAAGGGGCGGTGGGGTGGCAACTCGCCCAACTGGGGGTGCTGTTCACGCTGCAGGCGGCCCTGCTCTTCGGTTTACTGGGCTATTTTGCGGGCTCGGTGGGTCAGTGGCTCCATCGCCAGCCCCGAGCCGGGCTGTGGCTGGACCGCCTGGCCGGTGTGGTGTTTGTGGGGCTGGGCCTGCGGTTGCTGATGAGCCGCTGATCCACCGGACTCAGAGCGCTGGCCGCAACTCCAGCGCCGCGTTCTGCAGCAAGGGCAGCAATTCGCGGGACACGGCGCCAGCCTGCAGGCGGCTGCTCGACACCACCGCGTTCAGCGCCGCCACCGTCTGACCGGCCATGTTGCGCAGGGGCACCGCCACGGCGTGCACGCCCAGTTCGTGCTCCTCGCTGGCCAGGCACCAGTCCTGGCGGCGCACATCGACCAGCAAGCGGCGCAGCCCTTTCTGATCGGTCACGGTGTAGGGCGTCAACCGCGTGAGCACACGGCCCTTGAGCCAGGCCGACAGGTCGCGAGCCGCCATGCCCGCCAGCAGCACCCGCCCGGTGGACGTGGCATGGGCGGGCAACCGCGCACCCAGGTGCAGGCCATGCGCCGTCCAGCGCACATCGCGCGGCTTGCTCAGACGCTCCCCCAGCGAGGTGGCCAGCCAACCTTCCTGGCCCCCATCCGAAGCGGTGAGCACGCTGCGCGCGACAATCACCACCGCATCACCCTCCAGCACCGCCACCGAAAACGAATCGCCGCTGTAGGCCGCCAGGCGGTTGAGCGTGGGCTGCACGGCGCGCGGCAGGCGGGCACTGGCCAGGTAACTGCCCGACAGGCGCAACACCTTGGGCGAGAGCCAGAAATGACTGCCATCGGTTTCCAGATAGCCCAGGTGTGCCAGCGTGAGCAAATGACGCCGAGCGGCCGCCCGCGTGAGGCCCGCTTTCTGGGCCGCCAGCGTGGCATTCAGGCGCTGACGCTCCGTGTCGAAGCTTTCCAGCACTGCCAGGCCTTTGGCCATCCCTTCGATGAAGTCGGCCCGGGCAATCGTCATGCGGGACTCAAGGTTTGCGCGATCATCGTGCAATTGTTCCACAGATCGCGCAAAACCGCACAACGGAATGGGCGCAAGGGCTCTGGCGCTCCTAGCATTCAAGCATCCACCTTTCACGGAGACTTCACCCATGCGCACTCAGGTAGCCATCATCGGTGCCGGCCCCTCGGGCCTGCTGCTCGGCCAGTTGCTTCACAAGGCCGGCATCGACGCCGTGATCGTGGAGCGCCAGGCCCCCGACTACGTGCTCGGCCGCATTCGCGCCGGCGTGCTGGAACAGGTGGCCACCGACCTGCTGGACGAGGCCGGCGTGGGCGAGCGCATGCACAAGGAGGGTCTGGTGCACACCGGGTTCGACATGCTGTTCAACGGTCAGCGCCACCGCATCGACCTGGAAAAGCTCACCGGCGGCAAGAAGGTGATGGTCTATGGCCAGACCGAAGTCACCCGCGACCTCATGGCCGCCCGCCAGGCCGCCGGCCTGCCCACGGTGTACGAAGCCGCCAACGTGCAGATCCACGACTTCGACACCACCCGCCCCCGTGTGAGCTACGAGAAAGACGGCCAGACGCACACCATCGAGTGCGACTTCATTGCCGGATGCGACGGCTTCCACGGTGTCTGCCGCGCCAGCGTCCCGCGCAACGCCATCCAGGAATTTGAAAAGGTCTACCCCTTCGGCTGGCTGGGCTTGCTGTCCGACACGCCACCCGTGCACCACGAACTGATCTACGTGAACAGCGAACGCGGCTTTGCGCTGTGTTCACAACGCAGCCACACCCGCAGTCGGTACTACCTGCAGGTGCCGCTCACCGACCCAGTGGAGCAGTGGAGCGACGACGCTTTCTGGGCCGAACTCAAGCTCAGGCTGGACCCCGAAGCCGCCGAGAAACTCGTCACTGGCCCGTCGATCGAAAAGAGCATTGCCCCGCTGCGCAGCTTCGTGACCGAGCCACTGCGCTTCGGCCGCCTGTTCCTGGCAGGCGACGCCGGCCACATCGTGCCGCCCACCGGGGCCAAGGGCCTCAACCTGGCCGCCACCGACGTGAAGTACCTTTCCAACGCCTTCGTCGAGTTCTACCGGGACCAATCCGAAGCCGGCATCGACGGGTATTCCGAGCGCTGCCTCAAGCGCATCTGGCGCGCCGAGCGGTTCAGTTGGTGGTTCACTTCCATCATGCACAACTTCCCCGACCAGGGCGCCATCAACGCCAAGCTGCAGCAGGCCGAACTGGACTACCTCATGCACTCCGAGGCCGGCCTGCGGACCATCGCCGAGAACTACGTGGGCCTGCCGCTGGATTTCGGGGGTTGAGTCGACAGGAAGAGAATGCCAAGACTCAGGCCATCACGGTCGTTCAACAGAAGCCGCGTGATACTGACGGCACCAGCAGGGCATGCCGTTTTGAGGTCATGGGATTTCCTTGTCATGAATGGGGGTTGATTGCAGTGCGGCCTCCAGGGTCTCTGGCGCGCGGGTAGCCGCAGCCGCATCCGTGGCACACAGGGTTTCGACGATGGGCCGGTCAAGCAACATGCCGTTCAGGCGAAACGGTAGATGTCGGGCAGGTCTTCACGACGACAACCCGTTTCCATTGTTGAAAACCAGTTGTCCATTGCGCTGTGACCTGACCGAATCAGGGCTTCTCGTCCAATGGGTAGGCATCGGCCACGTAGGCGGGGCCTTTCATGAGGATCACGATCACGCATCCAATGGCCAGCGTCAGCATGAGCGACCAGTGCAACACCACCAGACCAATCATGACGTAGGTGAACTGCTCGGCGGCTCGGGCACCACTGGCACTCGGGTCCAGCTGATTCCAGCCCTGCGCGAGGGCGGCGGCCATCAGCGGCAGCACCGTGCCCGCCACCAGCAGCCAGGGCAGGCGCCGCCAGATCTGCCACTCGAGGCCGGGCGCCGAGCGGGTGAATCCATCCAGCTTGTTGAGCCATTTCATGAAAAGCTCCTGAATGACCTGTTCAAATGGAGGGTTTCATTCTGCGCCCAAGCGAACAACCCCCGCTTTCACGGGTCCTTTATACTCCAAGGGGTACATACCGAATCATGGCTCAAACACCCAACAAGATCGAAATCGCGCTGGAAAGATTCATCTTCTCCAGCCGCTGGATACTCGTCCCCTTCTTTCTCGGGCTCATCGTCAGCATGCTCGTGCTGCTGCTGAAGTTCTTCAAGGAAATGGGGTTGCTGGTCATGGGGGTGCTGGGCCTGATCGAGCACGACACGGTCATTTCCATCCTCACGCTGGTCGACACGGCGCTGATCGCCGTGCTCTTGCTGATCATCGTGTTCAGCGCCTACGAGAACTTCGTCTCGAAGCTCAGCATCGGCGACCACGAAGACCGCCCGGCCTGGATGGGCAAGGTGGGGTTTTCTGACCTGAAAATGAAGCTGATCGGTGCCATCGTGGCCATCTCGGCAGTGGAACTGCTGAAGGCCTTTCTGGTGAGCACCTCTCTGACTGGCGAGCAACTGGGCTGGAAGATCGCCATCCACCTGACGTTCGTGGTCTCAGGCTTGCTGTTTGCCGTGGCCGATTGGGTGAGCGAAAAGCGCAAATGAGCGCAACAGACTCAACCGCGGCGCTTGCCCTTGCCCACGGGTGAGCCCGGCTTGACGGCCACACCCGCTCTGGGGGGCAGGCCGGTGTGCTGGGTCAGGATCTGGCCTTTTTGCGGGCGGCCAGCGGGTGTGGAATTCTTGCGTCGAGCGCTCTGGTAGGCCCCGTCCGTCAGGGGCTGGAAGGTGGGGATCAGGTGCTGCTTGCCGTTGCCGATGAGGTCGGCGCGGCCCATGCGCTTGAGGGCCTCGCGCAGCATGGGCCAGTTGTTCGGGTCGTGGTAGCGCAGAAAAGCCTTGTGCAGGCGGCGGCGCTTCTCGCCTTTCACGATGTCCACTGGCTCCGCCCGCTCGTCGCGGTGGATGCCTTTGAGCGGGTTCAAGCCGGTGTGGTACATGGCCGTGGCGGTGGCCATGGGGCTGGGGTAGAAGGTCTGCACCTGGTCGGCGCGGAAGCCGTTGCGCTTGAGCCAGACGGCGAGGTTCATCATGTCCTCGTCGCTGGTGCCGGGGTGGGCGGCAATGAAGTACGGAATCAGGAACTGCTTCTTGCCTGCTTCCTCGCTGTACTTCTCGAACAGTTGCTTGAACTTGTCGTAGCTGCCGATGCCCGGCTTCATCATTTTGGAAAGCGGGCCGCTTTCGGTGTGCTCGGGGGCGATCTTGAGGTAGCCGCCCACGTGGTGCTGGACGAGTTCTTTCACGTACTCGGGGCTCTTGACCGCCAGGTCGTAGCGCAGGCCGGAGCCGATGAGGATTTTCTTGATGCCCTTGAGGCCTCGCGCGCGCCGATAGATGTTGATGAGGGGGCCGTGGTCGGTCGTGAGGTTGGAGCAGATGCCCGGGTAAACGCAACTGGGTTTGCGGCAGGCCGACTCGATTTCGGGGCTCTTGCAGCCCAGGCGGTACATGTTGGCGGTGGGGCCGCCCAGGTCGGAAATGACGCCGGTGAAGCCTTCGACCTTGTCGCGGATGTCTTCCACCTCGCGGATGATGGATTCTTCTGACCGGCTCTGGATGATGCGCCCTTCGTGCTCGGTGATGGAGCAGAAGGTGCAGCCGCCAAAGCAGCCGCGCATGATGTTCACGCTGAAGCGGATCATCTCCCAGGCCGGAATTTTGGTGGGGCCGTCGTGGCGACCGTTCTCGTCGGCATAAACCGGGTGAGGGCTCCGGGCATAAGGCAGGTCGAACACGTGATCCATCTCGGCCGTGGTGAGCGGAATGGGCGGCGGGTTGATCCACACATCCCGCGCCGAGGAGCCACTGCCGTGAGCCTGCACCAGCGCGCGGGCGTTGCCGGGGTTGGTTTCGAGGTGCAGCACGCGGTTGGCGTGGGCGTACAGCACCGGGTCGGCCTTCACCTGCTCGTAGCTGGGCAGGCGGATGACGGTTTTGTCGCGCGGGGGCTTGCCTCTGGAGGGCAAGGCCGGGTTGGTGACGAAGCGCAGCGGCTGAACGACCGCCGCCTGCGCCTTGTGGCCCACGGCCGTTCCGCCCGCGGCTTCGAGCACGGCATTGGCCTCGTCGGCCTCGGCCTGCGCCTCTTCCTCGCGGGCACAGGTCTGCCCCTGGGCCTTGGCTTGTTCCGACACCATGAGGTAGGGGTTGAGGTGGGCGTCCACCCTCCCCGGCTGGTCGACCTCGGTGGAGTTGATCTCGAACCAGCCGTCCGGTGTGTGTCGGCGCACGAAAGCGGTGCCTCGCACATCGGTGATCTGGTCGATCGGCTCGCGCTTGGCCAGCCGGTGCGCCACTTCCACCAGGGCCCGTTCGGCGTTGCCGTACAGCAGGATGTCGCACTTGCTGTCGAGCACCACGGAGCGGCGCACGGTTTCGGTCCAGTAGTCGTAATGGGCGATGCGGCGCAAGCTGCCTTCGATACCACCCAGCACAATGGGCACCTCTTTGTAGGCCTCGCGGCAGCGCTGGCTGTAGACGGTGGCCGCGCGGTCGGGCCGTTTGCCGCCCACATCACCCGGGGTGTAGGCGTCGTCGGAGCGGATCTTGCGATCGGCCGTGTAGCGGTTGATCATGGAATCCATGTTGCCCGCTGTCACACCCCAGAACAGGTTGGGCTTGCCCAGCACCTTGAACGGTTCGGCACTGTGCCAGTCGGGCTGGGCGATGATGCCCACGCGGAAACCCTGTGCCTCCAGCACACGGCCCACCACCGCCATGCCAAAGCTGGGGTGGTCCACATAGGCATCGCCCGTGACGAGAATGATGTCGCAGCTGTCCCAGCCCAGACGATCCATTTCGGCCCGGCTCATCGGCAGGAACGGCGCGGTGCCAAAGCGCTTGGCCCAGTACGGTCGGTAGCTGGTCAGCGGTTTGGCAGCGCGAGGAAAAAAGGAGACGTCGATGAGGGCGTTCATGGGAGGATGACTTGGCACCGGATTATCCCGTCAAAGGCATACCCCCAGCAAACCCGAGTCCATGTCAGGCGCAGCCGTGATGTGGTGTCCAGAACCGAAGGCGGTTGGGCTGCCAATGGCTGTCACAGGTCCTGCAAAGCCGCCTGAACTTGCGCCAGAAATCGGCTGGCATCGCCCAGGGCCTGTGCGTTGAGCAGGGCCAGCTTCACCAGAAACAGCTCGGACTTTTCGGGGCCGGCCTGGTCGATGGCGGTGGCAAGTGCGTCATACACCGTCTCAAGTCCGGCGATGTCCAGTTCAGGCAAAGGTGGATGGGTATTCATGGATGGATCCTGAGGGGTGAAATGACGGGCTATGCAGCGATTCAGGCACCCGGCAGGGCCTGCTTCAGCGCGGCCTCGAGGCGGGTGGCATCGAGGGTCAGCCAGCGGGCACAGGTGTGCTGATCGGGACGCAGCAGGTAGGCGCCACCGCTGGTGGATACCCCATAGCGACGGCGGACCTGGCCGGTGCCGTCGGCCAGCGTCTGGTCGGCCCCTTCGACCGGCGTGGATGCGCCAACTGCGGTGATGCGAATCGAAACGCCTTTGTCGCGCCATCGCCGCACCACGGCCAGCAAGGTCTCGGGGACCGCAGGCCCCTCGGTGAAGTACAGCAGATCGAAACCGCCACCCAGGTGGTCCAGCAGGTATTCGTCAGGCCCCAGGCAGATGTTGCGGGGTGGCGCGCCATGGGCCGGGCCGGTGTGGAACAGGGCGTTGTCGTCACCCGGGCAGTTGAGCAGGGAGTGGGTGTATTCGTGCGGCCGCGAGGTGCGCCAGTGGTACAGCGGACGCACAAAGGCCTGGGTGAGCGAGAGCGACAGCACCGCGTCGCGCAGGAGGCGGAAACCGCGTGAGGGCGGCGTCATGAACCGGGTGCTCTTGCCCGCTTCCTCGATGATCTCGCGGGCCGCACCCACCCGTTCGTCACTGTGGCTGGCCATCAGGCGAGCATCCGCCAGCCCTTTGAGGGTGTAGGCCAGATGCCAGCCCAGCGACTGCGCATCCTGGAACGCGGTATTGGCGCCGCGCACCCCGAAAATCGGCAGCAGGTGGGCCGCGTCGCCGGTGAACACCACCCGACCCTGCACGAATTCGGGCAAGGTGAGCGTGCGGGCGGAATAAACCGAACTCCAGTCCATTTCCCAGGGCGTGCCCCCGAATCCGATCATCGCCAGCTGGGCGTCGATACGGGCCTTCAGGGATTCGGGCCTCAGGGCCTCTTCGGGCGTCTCGCCTTCGGGCAACTGGTAGTCCACGCGCCAGATGCCGTGCGGCTCGCGGTGCATGAGGATGGTGTTGCCCGGGTTCCAGGGCGGATCGAAATAGGCCAGACGCTCGGTGGGCAGGGGCAGGTCGATCCGGATGTCGGCAATCACGAAGAAGCCTTCGTAGGAAGCCCCCTCCATCTGCAAGCCCAGCTGTGAGCGGATGCCCGAACGGCCGCCGTCAGCCGCCACCAGCCACTCAGCCTCCAGTACGTACTCGCCTTCAGGCGTGTCCACCGTGGTCGTGACATGGTCATCGTACCGGTCGGCCTTCGTGACCCGATTGCCCCAGCGGACATCGACCAGCGGATGGGCAGCGCAGGCCTCGTAGAGGTACTGCTCCATGTACGGCTGCTGGATGTTGAGGATGGGGTAGAAGCGGTCGTCCGGGTCGTGTGGCGCTTCCATGCGGAACACCCGCTGCCCCCGGTAGAAGGAATTGCCAAACCGCCAGGGCAGCCCGGTGGCAGTCATGCGGTCGGACACGCCCACCTGCTGCAGGATCTCCATCGAGCGGCGGGTGAAGCAGATCGCCCGGCTGCCTGGCGAAAACTGCTGTTCGTCACTCAGGACCACACTGGCCACCCCGTGGCGAGCCAGCTCCAGCGCAGTCACCATGCCCGAGGGACCAGCCCCCACGATCACCACCGGCTGGCGTGTCTGCGCCGGATGGGCGGAAGGCAGCCATGGCTGAAACACCTCATAGGGGTAGTAGATCGAAGGGCGTGGCGTGGTGGTGGGTTGGTGCATGGGCGACTCCTGAATCCTTCGGCTGCAGTGTAGGCAATGGGGGGCCCATCAATACCCCCAAAAAGGGACAAATGGTTCGTATTGGCTTCAACCCTGAACCAGCAACCCCATTAGCTCACGCTGACGGTTCACCCCCAGTTTGCGGTGCACGCGCTTCACATAGGTCTGGACGCTGGACAATTCCAGCCCCAGACGCTCAGCGAGGGCCTCGTTTTCCAGCCCCTGCAGCAGACCGCGCAGCACGTCCAGCTCACGCTTGGTGAGGCCGGGATGCCGGCGATGCACCCTCGCCAGCAGCCATTCGGCCAGGTCGGTGTCGAACAGCTGGCCCGCGTAGTGAAGTCGCGCGGCGTGGACCACCAGCGGCGCCAGCGCTTCCAGCCGGCGGAGGTCATCGGGCTGCAAGGGGCCGTGTTCCTGGCCACGATAAAAATTCACCGACAGCCAGCGCCAGCCTTCATACAGGGCCAGCATCGCCACCCGCTCGGCCACGCGCGGCAGTTCGTAGCACACGCGCCGGTAGTCGGGGTGGACGATGTCCTGCGGGCGCTGCCGGTGCAGGACGATGTGCGGCTGCGCGGCACTGGCGCGGCGAGCCGCTTCCTGCTCGGCCCGCATGGCTTCCCGACAGCCGTCCAGCGGGTGGTAGCGGGTGACGTAGTCGTGGGTGATGCGGCGCAGGGCAGCCGTGCGGGAGCGATCGCCCACCGCCACGGTGCGGGGCGCGGATTCGCCCTCGAACGAAAACAGGGTGCACTGCGCCATGGGCACCTGGGCGCTGACGATGCGCAGCAGGTCCTCGGCCACCTCGTGCCGGCCTGCCAGGCCCAGCTTCTGCAGCAACGCGGTCACTTGCGGCAGCGGCACGTCGGCCACCGGGCTGGCTGCCACGGCCGGCGACAGCACCCACCAGTTCCGCACGGCGCCCACGGTGTCAGTGCCCGAACGCGTGTCGCAGCGCCCGGGCCGCGTCCTGGTGCGCCTGCAGCGCCTCGGGGATGGCCCGGCCCATCTTGATGAACTCGTGTGTCACGCCGTGGTAGATCTCGAGGTCCACGGGCACCCCGGCCATGCGGAAGCGGTCGGTCATCATCACGCCCTCGTCCACCAGCGGGTCGCACTCGGCCAGGCCCATCCACACCGGTGGCATGCCGTCGAGATCGGGGGCGTTGAGCGGCGAAAAACGCCAGTCGTCCCGATCGGCCGGGGTGTTGACGTACTGGTTGAAGAACCAGGTGATGCTGGCCTCTTCCAGCACGAAACCATGGGCGTAGGTTTTGTGGGAAGGCGTGTCCTGGTGGGCGGCGCAACCAGGATAGAACAGCAGTTGCAGGCGCAAAGGCAGCCCGGTGTCACGGGCTTGCAGCGCTGACACGATCGCCAGGGTACCGCCTGCGCTGTCCCCGCCAATGGCGATGCGTGCCGGGTCCAGCCCCAGCGCAGGGGCCTGCGCGTGCAGCCATTGCAAGGCGTCCCAGGCATCGTGCACGGCCGTGGGGAACTTGTGTTCGGGTGCCAGCCGGTAGTCCACCGACAGCACCGCCGCATGGGCCAGGTGCGCCAGGTGCCGGCACAGGCTGGCGTGCGTGGCCACGCTGCCGATGGTGAACCCGCCGCCATGCAGGTACAGCAGCACCGGCCAGGGCCGTGGCGCATCGTCCGCTCGGGCATGGGGCACCACCAGCTCGGCATGCAACTCGGCGCCGTCACGGGTGGGCACTCGCAGCGCCTCCACCCGCGCCATCTTGTGAGGCGGGATGTCCAGCACCCCGGAACCCACTTCGTAGAACGCGCGGGCTTGCTGGGGAGACAGGGCGTGCATGGGTGGCCGGCCGGCACGGGCCATGCGGTCGATCACACCACGCATGACGGGCGTCAGACGCAGACGGGGGTGGGCATGGGCACTCATGGGTCGCATTGTCACATCCGCTCCAGTTCATCCGGGGCAGGCCCGCTATATTGACCGGCAAACCCCTTCCCACGGAGACGCGCGTGTCACAGATCCTCTACCTGACGAACATCCAGATCGATTTTGGCGCCCTGCGGCTGCTGGCCAGCGAATGCGAACGCACGGGCATGCGCAAACCCCTGATCGTGACCGACCCGGGTGTCAAGGCGGCTGGCCTGCTGGACCGGGCCGTGGCTGCGCTGGGGAATGGGGCCAGCGCCCTGCCCCACGCCGTGTTCGATCAGACCCCGTCCAACCCCACCGAAGCGGCCGTGCGGGCCGCGCAAGCGCTGTTCGAGCAGCACGGCTGCGATGGCCTGGTGGCACTGGGCGGCGGCAGCGCCATCGACTGTGCGAAAGGCGTGGCCATTGCCGTGGCCCACCCCGGCGCGCTCAAAACCTACGCCACCATCGAAGGAGGCTCGCCCAAAATCACCGACCGGGTGCCTCCTCTGATCGCCATTCCCACCACCGCCGGTACCGGCAGCGAGGTGGCGCGAGGCGCCATCGTCATCGTGGACGACGGGCGCAAGCTGGGCTTCCACAGCTGGCACCTGATGCCCAAGACCGCCCTGCTCGACCCCGAACTCACGCTGGGCCTCCCCCCGCTGCTGACCGCCGCCACCGGCATGGACGCCGTCGCCCATTGCATGGAAACCTTCATGGCCGCGGCGTTCAACCCGCCTGCCGATGGGATTGCGCTCGACGGGCTGGCGCGCGGATGGGCGCACATCGAGCGCGCCACCCGTGACGGCAGCGACCGGGACGCCCGCCTCCAGATGATGAGCGCCAGCATGCAGGGGGCGATGGCTTTCCAGAAAGGGCTGGGCTGCGTGCACTCGCTCAGTCACAGCCTGGGTGGTGTGAACCCCCGCCTGCACCATGGCACCCTGAACGCGCTGTTCCTGCCTGCGGTGATCGCGTTCAACGCCGAGGCCGAATCGGTGCAGAAAGACCGCCGACTCGAACGCATGGCCAGTGCCATGGGCCTGGGCAGCGCGGCCGACCTGGGCCCCGCCATCCGCGACATGAACACCCGCCTGGGATTGCCCAGCGGCCTGGCGGCTCTGGGCGTGACGGAAGCCCTGTTCGACCGGGTGATCGAAGGCGCGCTGGCCGACCACTGCCACAAGACCAATCCGCGCCTGGCCAGCGCAGAGGATTACCGGCAGATCATGCTGAATGCCCTCTAGCTGACAGCCATGTTTTGCAGGCCCACCACCTGACGCCCAGCCAGCCTGAATCGAAGGGCGCTCAGAGCGGCAGCAATCGGCCCGGGTCGGGTTTTGCGAGCCAGCTCGCCCATTCGTCGGCCAGTTGCTGGCTGGCCGACACGCCCGCCTGCCACACCCGGACGCGTGAAGCCAGATCGGTGCCGTAGCGCGGAAAATCCGTGCGGTCGGGCAGTTTGCCGTTGGGCAGCCGGGCCACCCAGGCGGGGTTGGGCGCCAGCACCACCATGTGATCCAGAAATGGCGTCGGCCGGTGCCGCCACTTCAGGGCCTTGTCGAGCCAGCCGGGCACCACCTGACGTTGAAAATGCGGATACAGCACCAGGCCCCGCTCGGGCCGGTAGGCCAGGTGCAGGTGGTAATCGGTGATGCCGCCATCCCAGTAGGCACCGCGTGGCGCTCCGGGGATGTCTTGCACCGCCTCCAGCATGAACGGAATGGAACAGCTGGCCTGCAAGGCCGGCATGAAGTTGGCCTCATCCAGCGTGACCTGGCGGGTGCGAAAGTCGTGCGTGGCAAACGGCAAGGGCGTGTTGCCCGAACTGAACACCACCCGTTCCAGCCACCCCCCCATCAAGGGACGGTACGCCGCGTTGCTCAGAAAAGCCCCGAGGTAGCCGGCTGGCGTGCGCCATGCCCCTTCCCGGCCCAGCACATGGCGCCCCCGAGAGGTGACGATGTGCACCCGGAAGCGGGGGTGGCTCAGCACCTCGTGGACCCGCCCACCGTAAAAGGCCTGCAGGCTTTCGCCAAAACGCTCGCTCACATGCCGGGGCGGCGGTCGCTTTCTGCCTGGGGGGATCTCGTAGTGCTGGTGAATGTAATCGTGCTCCAGCCTTTCGAAGGCGGCCACTGGCCGGTCGAGGCAGGCCGTGGCCATGCGCCAGGCACCGATCGACGCCCCCACCAGATCGATCACATGGTCGCTGGCCGCCAGCCATTCGCCAAACACGAAGCGGTCGAGGGGCCCGAGAATCAGACCTTTGGGTCCGCCGGCCGCACCAGGAACCACCCCGACGTGTTCAGGCCGAAGGCCCTGTTCACGGATGTGGCGGATGGCGGCCGGGCCGGCATGAATGTGCAGGGCCTGCATGCGTCAGAAAGCGGTCATGGCATCGAGGCCCGCCACATCCTGCGCCACCAGCAGATCCGGGTCGAGCTCCAGCACCTCGCCCACGGCATCGGGGTATGTGTGGATGAGGTCGTCACGCCGATTGCCGGCCATCAACACGCGCGCCCGCCAGCTGGCCATGTGCACCAGCGCCGACAGCGGCTCCACGGGATCGTGTTCGAGCGGCGCTGCGTGCTGGTTGATGGCCGAGACCAGCAGCTTCGGCAATCGCCAGTAACTGCCAAGCGCCGCCCCGGCTTCGGCATAGGAATAACCCAGCGCCTGGTACTCGGCCTGGGAACGGTCCAGAGCCAGCAACGCCGACTGCTGGTCAAGCGACCGCATGGTTTCCGGCATGCCCATGTGCATGACCAGTTTTCCCACCCCATGAAGCAGGGCAGCGGTGAAAGCCAGGTTCTCGTCAAGCCGCCGTGGCGTTGAGATGAGCTTGGCCAGCGAAGCCGCTGCGAAGCTGTATTGCCAGAAACGGTCGAGGTGAATGCCGCTGACCGCATGAAAACTCGCGTTCATGGCTGCACCGATGACCAGCGCTCGCACCTTGTTCAGCCCCAGCACCATGACGGCATCGCGCACGGTGGCGACCGGTCGCGACAGCCGGAAAAACGAGGAGTTGGCCTGGCTCAGCAGCCGGCCGGTCAGGATAGGGTCGTGCTCAATCTCGGAGGCTATCTTGAAGAGATCGACATCGTCCTGGTTGAAGGTCTGGATGAGTCGGGCGGCCAGCTCAGGCACCACGGGCAAGGCCTTGGGCTGGCTTAGCAGGTCAGACAGCTTCATGCTCAGACCATGAATGCCGACAGTTCGCCCGACGAGGTCCATTCGCTCGGGTCCTTGTCGAGCATCATGTCGAGATCAAGCCCCAGCAGGATGGCCACCACATCGGGGAAGGTGGCGGCCAGACCGTCGCGGTCCATTTTGATTTCCTGAGCGCGAGCACGCCAGGATGCCACGTGAACGATCCCGGCCATGGGTTCGTAGGTATCGCCCTCGAAGGGCACCAACTGGTGCTGCAGGGCCTTGACAATGGCCTGAGGAAAGTCCCACTTGACGGCAAAAGCGGCACTCACGTCGGCGTAGGTGTAACCGAGAACGGCACGCTCCAGCTCGGCACGCTTCATGTCGAAGGGGGAAACCGTCCAATCCATCTTGGCCACCTGGTCGGGCATGCCAATGTGCATGACCAGATCACCCACGGCATGCACCAGGCCTGCCGTGAACGCGACGCCGTCATTCTGGCGCATGCTCTTGGCCAGGGTGCGACAGATCTTGGCGGTGTTGAGACTGTAACGCCAGAACTGTTCGAGGTTCACGCCCGGCACCGCCTTGAAGCTGCTGCTCAGGGCCACAGCCTGCACCAGCGTGCGCACATGGTTGAACCCCAGAACACTGGAGGCGTCCTGAACGCTCGCGATTTCCCGATTGAGGCCAAAAAAAGCGGAATTGGCCAACTTGAGCATGTGGGCCGTGAGCCCCGGATCGCTGGCCACGGCTTCGCTGATGCGGCGTGGATCCGGGTCCTCCTTGTTCAGCTCGGTCATCACTTGTGACACGACCCGCGGAATGCTGGGCAGTGCCTTGGTTTTGGCCAGTAGCTCTTCGAGTTGCATGGCGTCAGGCTTAGAGGGTAGAAAGAATCAGTATAGTGGACCTGTCAGCGCTTGAGGCCCTGCAACTTGGCGAACGCCGAGGCCATGGCCCCGCCGCTGGTCGGCTCGCTGTGGCGATGCCCGGCCCGGCTGGCGGCATGCGATTTTCCAGCAGGCTCGAATCGGTTGCCGCCCTCGCGCCGCTCGCTGCGCACGCCGGTGGGGGCATCGAGCTTCATGGTCAGGCCGATGCGCTTGCGCGCCACGTCCACGTCCACCACCTTGACCTTCACGATGTCGCCGGTCTTGACGACCTCGCGGGCATCGTTCACGAACTTGTGGCTGAGTTGGCTCACATGCACCAACCCGTCCTGGTGCACGCCCAGATCCACAAAGGCGCCGAACTGGGCCACGTTGCTGACGGTGCCTTCCAGCACCATGCCTTCCTTCAGGTCGGTGATGTCCTCCACACCGTCATTGAAACGCGCCACCTGGAAGTCGGGGCGTGGGTCGCGACCGGGTTTTTCCAGTTCGCTCAGGATGTCCTTGACGGTGATGACACCAAACTGCGCATTGGCCAGCCGCTCGGGCTTGAGGGTCTTGAGCACGTCCACACGGCCCATCAGCTCGGCCACGGGTTTGCCGGTGGTCGCGATGATCTTTTCCACCACCGGGTAGGTTTCCGGGTGCACGCCGGTCATGTCCAGCGGGTTGTCGCCGCCCCGGATGCGCAAAAAGCCTGCGCTTTGCTCGAAGGTCTTGGCGCCCAGGCCAGTGACCTTGAGCAGATCCTGGCGGTTCCTGAACGCCCCGTTCGATTCGCGCCAGCGCACCACCGCCTTGGCCACACTGCCCGACAGGCCCGACACGCGCGACAGCAATGGTGCGCTGGCGGTGTTGAGATCCACGCCCACGCCGTTCACGCAGTCCTCCACCACGGCGTCCAGCGTGCGGGCGAGTTCGCTCTGGTTCACGTCATGCTGGTACTGCCCCACGCCGATGCTCTTGGGGTCGATCTTCACCAGTTCGGCCAGCGGGTCCTGCAAGCGGCGGGCAATGCTGGCCGCGCCGCGCAGGCTCACATCCACGTCCGGCATTTCCTGACTGGCGTATTCGCTGGCGGAGTAAACGGAAGCGCCCGCCTCGCTGACCACCACTTTTTGCGGTTGCACACCGCGCTCGGCCAGGCGTTTGAGGAGGTCGGCGGCGAGCTTGTCGGTTTCGCGACTGGCGGTGCCGTTGCCAATCGCAATGAGCTGCACGCCGTGCCTGAGGCACAAGCCACCCAGGGTGGCGATGGCGCCCTCCCAGTCTCGCCGGGGCTCGTGCGGATAGACGGTGGCGGTGTCCACCAGCTTGCCCGTGGCATCCACCACGGCCACCTTGACACCGGTGCGGATGCCCGGGTCCAGGCCCATCACGGCCTTGGCGCCGGCGGGCGCGGCCAGCAGCAGGTCGCGCAGGTTGTCGGCAAACACCTGAATGGCGACTTTTTCGGCCTCTTCGCGCAGGCGGGCAAACAGGTCGCGCTCGGTGGACAGGCTGAGCTTGACGCGCCACGTCCAGCCCACGCACTTGCGGATGAGGTCGTCTGCCGGGCGGCCCTGGTGGCTCCAGCCCAGGTGGCGGGCGATGCGGCCTTCAGCCAGCGAGGGCACAGCGGTGGGCTGGGTACCCGTTTTCGCGCTGTCAGGCATTTCCGGCTCGGGCACCACCAGCTTGACGTCCAGGATTTCGAGCGCGCGACCGCGGAAAACAGCCAGGGCGCGGTGCGATGGGATGCGGCTGATGGGTTCTTCGTGGTCGAAGTAGTCGCGGAACTTGGCCACGTCCGGGTCGTTCTCGTTCTTGCCATCGAGCTTCTTGCTCTGCAGCAGGCCTTCCTGCCACAGCCATTCGCGCAGCGCCTGAACGAGCAAGGCGTCCTCGGCCCAGCGCTCGCTCAGAATGTCCCGCACCCCATCCAGCACGGCGGCCACGGTGGTGAAGTCGCTGCCATCTTCGCCTTTGTCGGCCTTCACATAGGCTTGGGCTTCGTCCGCAGGCACGCGGGTCGGTTGTGCGAACAGCAGGTCGGCGAGGGGTTCGATGCCGTTTTCCCGGGCGATCATGCCTTTGGTGCGACGCTTGGGCTTGTAGGGCAGGTAGAGGTCTTCCAGCTCCTGCTTGGTGGGTGCGGCCTCGATGGCAGCACGCAATTCGGGCGTGAGTTTGCCCTGCTCTTCGATGCTCTTGAGCACGGCGACGCGGCGGCCCTCGAGCTCGCGCAGGTAACCCAGACGTTGATCCAGTTCGCGCAACTGGATGTCGTCCAGCCCGCCGGTGACTTCCTTGCGATAACGGGCAATGAAAGGCACGGTGGCGCCACCGTCCAGCAGCGTGACAGCCGCCTCGACCTGACGAGTGGCAACGTTGAGTTCCTGCGCGATCTGCGCGATGATGTTGGGCATGCGATGAATGCAGAAGCCGACCCGAAGGTCGGCCTCATGGTTGTGGTCAATGGTTCAAGTTTGCCAGAAAAGGGCGATGGGCCGCCCGCACAACCCTCAGGCACTTCGCAGTGCCGCCCTCAACTGCTCGCCCACCTCGGATCGCTCGGCAAACGGATCAGGGGGATTGTGTCCGTCCGCGATCGCCTCCATTCGGGTGCGCACGCTGCTCAGGGCTTTCGGGTGGCTGTAGATGTAGAACTGGCCGGCTTCCATGGCCTCGAACACGCGGGCGGCCACTTCGGCGGCCGTGATCTTGCCGCTGCTGACGGCCTTGTCGCTCATGGCCTGGCCGATCAGCTGGCTTTTCGTGGGCCGGGCGGCGGCGAGGTCGCCGGGGCGGTTGCGATGACTCTGGCTGATCCCCGTGGGCACAAAATACGGACACAGCACGCTGGCGCCGACCTGGTCGGTCACCAGGGCCAGGTCCTGATACAGGGTTTCGGTCAGCGCCACCACGGCATGCTTGCTCACGTTGTACACCCCCATGTTGGGGGGGGTGAGCAGGCCGGCCATGCTGGCGGTGTTGACGATGTGGCCCCGGTAGGCCGGATCGGCCTGGGTGGCCGCGAGCATCATGGGCGTGAACACACGCACGCCGTGCACCACGCCCCACAGGTTCACCCCCAGCACCCATTGCCAGTCGGCCACGGTGTTTTCCCAGATCAGCCCGCCAGCCGCCACCCCGGCGTTGTTGAACACGAAATGGGGCGCACCAAAGCGTTGCTGAACGGCCTGCCCCAGCTCATCCATGGCCTCGGCATGGGAAACGTCCACTTGGCGGGCCATCACCGTCGCGCCAGCGGCCTCCAGTTCGGTACGGGCACGGTCGAGTGCATCGGGCTGCACGTCCACCAGCACCACATTCATGCCTCTGGCGGCTGCGATGCGGGCGGCTTCCAGACCAAAGCCGGAGCCTGCGCCCGTGATCACAGCGGTTTTGCCTGGCCAGTCGTGGATCATGGGTGTGCCCTCAGACCAGCTTGACCAGTTGCTTGCCGAAGTTGCGCCCCTTCAGCAGGCCCAGAAAAGCCTCGGGGGCCGATTCGATGCCTTGCGCCACGGTTTCGCGTGGTCGGAACTTGCCTGAACCCACCAGGCCACCCAGTTCGGCCAGGGCCTGGGGCCAGTCCTCCATGTGCTCGCTCACGATGAAGCCCTCCACCCGCATCCGGTTGATGAGGATCAGGGACGGGTTGGTCATGGGCAGGGGTTGTCCGTCATAGCCGGCGATCATGCCGCACACCGCGATCCGGGAAAACGCGTTGCAGCGCAGCATCACGGCATCCAGCACCATGCCGCCCACGTTCTCGAAATGGCCGTCAATGCCCTGTGGGCAGGCCTGCTTCAAGGCCCGGGCCAGCGACAGGTAGTCCTGGTGCTGCCGGTAGTCGATGCAGTCGTCGAAGCCGAGTTCGCTCTTGACGTAAGCGCACTTGTCCGGCCCGCCGGCCATGCCCACCACGCGGCAACCCCGCGCCTTGGCGAGCGCGCCCACGGCACTGCCCACGGCCCCGCTGGCGGCACTCACGGTCACGGTCTGGCCGGGCTTCGGATCGATGATCTTCACCAGCCCGTACCAGGCCGTCACCCCCGGCATGCCCACCGCGCCGAGGTAGTGACTCAATGGCACCTGGGTGGTGTCCACCTTGCGCAGGGCGCCGGGTTGCGAGGCGTCCACCACGCTGTACTGCTGCCAGCCACCCATGCCCACCACCCCATCGCCAGGCGCGAACCGGGGATGCCGGCTCTCGACCACCTCGCCCACGGTGCCACCGATCATCACTTCGCCCAGCGGTTGCGGTGCGGCGTAGCTCTTGCTGTCGTTCATGCGGCCGCGCATGTACGGGTCCAGGCTCAGGTAATGGTGGCGCACCAGCACCTGGCCATCGGCCAGTGCGGGGGTGTCCACGGTTTCCAGCTTGAAGTTGCTCAGGCTGGCTTCGCCGTGGGGGCGGTTGTCCAGCACGATGCGGGTATTGCTTGGCATGGGGTCTCCTGTGCTTGTGGTGAATGGGGGGGTGGACGCGTGGGTCAGTCGGTGGATATGCCGCCAGCGGGATCGTTGTCAGGACGATTGAGATCGTGCACCCCCCGGCTGCCTACCGGCAGGCGTTTCACGTACTTGAAGGTACCGGTGGCGTGGGCACAGAGGCGGCCATCGGCGTCAAACACCTGGCCCTCTGTGAAGGCCATGGTCGCCGTGCGATGCAACAGCTTGCCGTGCGCCCGTTGCCGACCTTGGGCGGCCTGCATGAAACTGGTTTTCATCTCGATGGTCACGGCGCCCATGTCGGGTTGCACGCTTCGAGCGGCATGGGCCATGACCACATCCAGCAGTGTCATGGTGGCACCGCCGTGGACCACGTTGAACGAATTCAGGTGCTCTGGGGCCGGATCGAAGGTGATTTCGGCCTCGCCACCTGCCCATTTCTGCAGCTCAAAACCCAGGTGCTCGACAAAGGGAATGGTGACCTGAAATTTCACTCAGCCTCCGGTGATGATGCTCACACCACCGTCCACCGCCAGCCACTGACCGGTGATGTGCTTGCCAGCGTCCGACGCGTACAGGAGGGTCAGGCCCTTGAGGTCTTCGTCGTCGCCCAGACGGCCCAGCGGCGCGTGGTTCGCGAGTCGCTCCTCGCCCAGGGCCTCCAGCGTGCCTTTGGTCATCTTGCTGGGGAAAAAACCCGGGCAGATGGCATTCACGCGGATACCGTATGGACCCCATTCGGCCGCCAGCGCACGGGTGAAGTTGATCACCGCACCTTTGGAGGTGTTGTAGGCGATGGTGTTCATGCCACGCGGGTTGCCCCCGAGCCCGGCAATGGAGGCGATGTTGATGATGCTGCCCTTGCGCTTCGCGATCAGGTGGTGTTTGGCCAGGTACTGGCTCAGGATGAAATAGCCTCGCACGTTGAGGTTCATCACCTTGTCCCATGCCTCGACCGGGTGGTCTTCGGCGGGCGCGCCCCAGGCGGCTCCGGCGTTGTTCACGAGGATGTCAACGCTGCCCATGCGCTGCAAGGTCTCGCTGGCCAGCCGGTGAATATCCGCCTCCTGGGCGCAATCGGCAGCGATCCATTGCGCGTCGATGCCGGCGGCCTTGAGCTGCGCCACCGCTGCTTCGAGTTCGACTGCCTTGCGAGCCGAGACGAGCACGCGGGCACCCGCCTCGCCCAGTGCGTGGGCCATCTGCAGGCCCAGCCCGCGCGAGCCACCGGTCACCAGGGCCACCTGGCCCTTGAGGTCAAACAGTTGCTGGATGGTTCGTGTCATGGGTTCTCCTAGGGTGGGCCAGAGGCCCGGTTCAGAATGCCTCTTCGGGCAGCTCGGCACAAGTCATGTCGCGGGCGCTCACGACCTGCAACCAGGCGCCGATCTTCGGCAATTCGTAATGGTAAAAAAAACGGCAGGCGGCCAGCCGCCCCAGTTGCGCCGCCGTCGCGGGGGCCTGGAGGGACGCCAGTGACACGTCGAGCCAGATCCACGCCAGCACCGTGTGTCCGAACGCCTGCATGTAGGGCACGGCATTGGCCAGCGCCTCGGTGGGCTGACCTGTTGCCCACGCGGCCTTCGTGGCCGCGCCCACCTGTTGCAGCGCCTGGGCCAGGGCGTTGGCATGCAAGGCCAGCGCCGGTTGCTGGATGGCCCGCTCGATGGTGCCCTGCATCCGCGCGGCCAGCAACTGCAGGCCCTTGCCGTTTTCCATCAGCACCTTGCGCGCCAGCAGGTCCATGGCCTGGATGCCGTGCGTGCCCTCGTGGATCATGTTGAGGCGGTTGTCGCGCCAGTACTGTTCCACCGGAAAGTCGCGGGTGTAGCCGTAGCCGCCATGCACCTGGATGGCCAGGCTGTTGGCCTCGAGGCACCACTCGCTGGGCCAGCTCTTGGCAATCGGGGTGAGCACCTCCAGCAACAGGCGGGCATCGTCAGCAGCTTCGGGCGCTGCGGTGTGCTGCTCGTCCACCAGCCGGGCGCAGTACAGTTCCAGGGCCAGCGCGCCTTCACAATAGGCTTTCTGGGCCAGCAGCATGCGCTTCACATCGGCATGTTCGATGATGCGCACCTGGGGTTGAGTCGGGTCTTTGCCAGCCGCACCCATCGGTCGCCCCTGCGGACGGTTCCTGGCGTAATCCAGGCTGGCGTGGTAGCCGGCCATGCCCAGCATGGTGGCCGCCATGCCCACGCCGATGCGGGCCTCGTTCATCATGTGGAACATGCAGCCCAGGCCCTTGCCGGGCTCACCCACCAGGTAACCGACCGCACCGGCACGGCCCTCGACCGGAAACCTGCCTTCGCCAAAATTGAGCAACGTGTTGGTGGTGCCGCGCCAGCCACATTTGTGGTTCAAGCCCGCGAGCGTCACGTCGTTGCGGACGCCCGTCAGCTGGCCCTGGGTGTCCACCAGCTTCTTGGGCACGATGAACAGCGAGATGCCCTTCACACCGGGTGGCAGCTTGCCATCGGGGCCCGGAATCTTGGCCAGCACCAGGTGGATGATGTTCTCGGTCAGCTCGTGCTCGCCGGCCGAAATCCACATCTTGTTGCCGCGCAGGCGGTAGCGGGGCCCCAGGGGATCGGCCTCGAAACCTTCGCCGTCGGGTGTGGCGCGCGTGGCCACGTCGCTCAAGGACGAACCCGCCTGGGGCTCGCTCAGGCACATCGTCCCGGAAAACCGGCCACTGAACTCGTTGAGCGCAAACACCTCGCGTTGCAACGGCGAGCCATGGGCCATCAGCAGATTGGCGTTGCCGACCGTGAGCATGCCGGCCCCGATGCTGACCGAGGCCATGGCAAAAAAGGCGTTGCCTGCCGCCTCCACGGTGTAGGGCAGTTGCATCCCGCCGATGGCGTGGTCCTGCGCCGCACTCAGCATGCCAGACTGGGCATAGGCGTCCCACGCGTCTTTCGTGGCCTGGGGCAGGATCACCTGCTCGCCATCGAAGTGCGGCTCTTGGGTGTCCACCAGACGATTGAACGGCGCGTACTTCTCGCGGGCCATCCGCTCGCAAGTGTCCAGCACCGCATCAAAGGTCTCGCGGCTGTGGTCGGCAAAGCGCTCACGCTCACTGAGAGTCTGCGCACCCAGCCAGTCGTACAACAGGAAATCGACGGTGGGGCGCAGGCTCATGGTCGCTCCGTCACAGCACCTCGAACACGCCGGCCGCGCCCATGCCACCACCGATGCACATGGTCACGCACACCCGCTTGGCTCCCCGGCGCTTGCCTTCGATCAGGGCATGGCCTGTCAACCGCTGGCCGCTGACGCCATACGGGTGGCCCAGCGCAATCGCACCGCCGTTCACGTTGAGCCGGTCATTGGGGATGCCCAACTGGTCGCGGCAGTACATCACCTGCACGGCAAAGGCCTCGTTCAGTTCCCACAGATCGATGTCGTCCACCGTGAGGCCCAGCTTCTTGAGCACCTTGGGCACCGCAAACACCGGGCCGATGCCCATTTCGTCGGGCTCGCAGCCGGCCACCGCAAAGCCCAGGAAGCGCCCCAGCGGCTGCAGGTTGTGCCTGGACGCATAGTCTTCACCCACCACCACGCAGGCGCCGGCGCCGTCGCTGAACTGGCTGGCGTTGCCGGCGCTGATGACCCCACCCGGCAGCGCCGGGCGGATGCCGCTGATGCCTTCCTTGGTCGTGCCCTCGCGGGTGCCTTCGTCCTTGCTCACCGTCACCTGCTTGGTGAACAGCCCCATCGTTTTGTCGGCCACGCCCATGGTCACGGTGATGGGCGCGATTTCGGCGTCCAGCCACCCGGCGGCCTGGGCCGCGCAGGCCTTCTGCTGGCTGGCAGCGCCGTATTCGTCCATGGCATCGCGCGTGATGCCGTAGCGCTTGGCCACCTGTTCGGCGGTCTGCAGCATGGTCCAGTAGATCTCGGGTTTCTTCTTTTGCAGCGTGGGGTCGAAGGCCATGTGCATGTTCATCTCCTGCTGGACGCAGGAAATGCTCTCCACCCCACCGGCCACGTACACCTCGCCTTCACCAGCGATGATGCGCTGCGCGGCCAGGGCAATGGTCTGCAGGCCCGAGGAGCAGAAGCGGTTGACGGTGATGCCCGAGGTGGTGATGGGGCAGCCGGCGGCCAGCGCAATCTGGCGCGCGATGTTCATGCCGGTGGCGCCTTCGGGGTTGGCGCATCCCATGATCACGTCTTCGACCTCCGCGGCGTCGATGCCGGCACGGGCAATCGCGTGCTGGACTGCGTGGCCCCCCAGGGTGGCACCGTGGGTCATGTTGAAGGCGCCCTTCCAGCTCTTGGCCAGCGGGGTGCGTGCGGTCGATACGATCACAGCTTGGGTCATGGCGGGATCTCCGTGTTCTTCTGGGGCTTCAGCGGTTGAGATCGGCGAAGGTCTTGCCTTCGGCGATCAGGCGCTGGATGAGCGGGGCCGGCTGCCAGAAGCTGGCGTCGTCGTGCGGGTTCCTGGCGAAGCGCTTCATGGCTTCGGCCACGTTGAAGAGGCCGGTGAAATCGGCGTAGTGCATCGGGCCACCGCGGTGGATGGGGAAGCCGTAACCGGTCAGGTAGACCATGTCGATGTCGCTCGGGCGGCTGGCAATGCCCTCTTCCAGCAGGTGCGCGGCCTCGTTCACCAGCGAATACACCAGCCGCTGCACGATCTCCTCGTCGCTGATCTTGCGCGGGGTGAGGCCCAGGTCCTTGCGGTGCTGCTCGATCATGTCGACCACCACCTGACTGGGGATGGCATCCCGCTTGCCGGGCGCGTAGTCGTACCAGCCGGCGCCGGTTTTCTGGCCGTAGCGGCCCATTTCGCACAGCAGGTCGGCCGTCTTGCTGTAGCGCAGGTGGGGCTTTTCCACGTACCGGCGCTTGCGGATGAACCAGCCGATGTCGTTACCGGCGAGGTCGCCCATGCGAAACGGACCCATGGCAAAACCGAACTTCTCGACCGCCTTGTCCACCTGCGCCGGGGTGCAGCCTTCTTCCAGCAGGAAACCGGCCTGGCGGCTGTACTGCTCGATCATGCGGTTGCCGATGAAGCCGTCGCACACGCCCGAGACCACGCAGGTCTTCTTGATCTTCTTGCCGATGGCCATCACGGTGGCCAGCACGTCCTTGGCCGTCTTGGCCCCACGCACCACCTCCAGCAGCTTCATGACATTGGCCGGGCTGAAGAAGTGCATGCCCACCACGTCCTGCGGACGCTGGGTGAAGGCCGCGATCTTGTCCACGTCCAGCGTGGAGGTGTTGGAGGCCAGAATGGCGCCGGGTTTCATCACCGCGTCGAGCTGCTTGAACACCTGCTCTTTCACCCCGATGTCCTCGAACACCGCCTCGATCACCAGATCGGCACCGGCGATGTCGCTGTAACTCAGCGTGGGCGTGAGCAAGGCCATGCGCTGCTCGTACTTGTCCTGCTTGAGCTTGCCTTTCTTGACCTGCGCTTCGTAGTTCTTGCGGATGGTGGCGATGCCCCGGTCCAAGGCTTCCTGCCGGGTCTCCAGAATGGTGACCGGAATGCCCGCGTTCAGGAAGTTCATGCTGATGCCACCACCCATGGTGCCAGCGCCGATGACCGCCACCTGGGCGATGGTGCGCTGAGGGGTGTCGGCCGGCACATCGGGAATCTTGCTGGCCGCACGCTCGGCCATGAACAGGTGACGCAGCGACATGCACTCCGGCGTCATCATCAGGTTCACGAAGAGCTCGCGCTCCAGCGCCATGCCATCGTCAAACCTCTTCTTCGTGGCGGTCTCCACCGCGTCCACGCACTTGACCGGTGCCGGGAAGTGCCTGGCCATGCCTTTGACCATGTTGCGCGCGAACTGGAAATAGGCATCGCCCTGCGGGTGTTTGCATGGCAGGTCGCGAAGGCGGGGCAAGGCGCTGCCATCGGCGTGTTTTTGGGCCACCTGGCGGGCCAGGGCCAGGGCCTCGTCCATCAGGCTGTCCGCACTGGCGGCCAGTTGGTCGAACAGCTTCTGGCCCGAGATCTGCGCCAGCCGTTCACTGTTGACCGGCTCACCGCTCACGATCAGGTTCAGCGCTGGCTCCACGCCGATCGCTCGTGGCAGTCGCTGCGTGCCACCGGCCCCCGGGATGAGCCCCAGCTTGACCTCGGGCAAGGCCACCTTTGTGCCCGGTGCAGCCATGCGGTAATGGCAACCCAGCGACAGTTCCAGCCCGCCGCCCATGGCCACGCTGTGCAAGGCGGCCACCACGGGCTTGGTCGATGCCTCAAGGGCGTTGATCACGCTGATCAGGTTCGGGTCCTGGTAGGCCTTGGGCGAACCGAATTCCTTGATGTCGGCCCCGCTGGAAAACGCCTTGCCGGCGCCGGTGAGCACAATGGCCTTGACGGCCGCATCGGCCAGGGCCTGATCCAGCGCGTTCACGATGCCCTGGCGGGTCGACAGACCCAGCCCGTTCATGGGCGGGTTGTCGAGGGTGATCACGGCCACATCGCCGTGCGCCTGGTAATGAGCGGTCATGCAGTCTCCTTGATGAACTTGGCCGAAAAGTACGACCGTTCGTGTTTTTAAGGAAAAGGAAGTCTCCCCTGACTTCCCGGCGTTGTCTGTCACCCGTTTGACGCGGCGTCAGACCTCCAGCCACTCCTTGCGCACATAGGGGTTGGCCTTCAGGGCCGTGGGGGTGTCGTCGAACACGATGCTCCCGTGCCCCATCACCAGGGCGCGATCGGAAATGTTCAGGGCGATCGTCAGTTTCTGCTCGATCAGCAGCACCGATATCCCCTTTTCCTTGAGCTTCTTCAGGAATTCGGCCACCTGCTCGACAATCTTCGGCGCCAGCCCCTCGGTGGGCTCATCGATGATGATGAGTTCCGGGTCGCCCATGAGGGTGCGACACAGGGTCAGCATCTGCTGCTCGCCGCCCGACATCACGCCCGCCTCCGTGTGTTGCCGCTCCTTGAGTCGGGGAAACATGGCGTACATGTCGTCGAACGACCAGCGACTGTCCTTGCCATGGCCCTTCTGCCCCAGCATCAGGTTCTGGTGGACCGTGAGCTTGGGGAAGATCTCCCGGTTTTCCGGCACATAGCCCAGGCCCAGGTGAGCCACTTCGAAAGGCTTCATGCCACGGATCGGCTGGCCCTTCCAGGTGATGTCGCCTTCCGCGTCCACCAGTCCCATGATGGCCTTGGCCGTGGTCGATCGGCCCGAGCCGTTTCGACCCAGCAAGGCAACGATTTCCCCCTCACCGACCTTGAAATGCACCCCGTGCAGCACGTGGCTCTTGCCGTAGTAGGCATGCAGGTTGTTGATATCCAGCATCTTCGAAGGTCCCTTCAGTGTGACGCGGCGCCGGCAGCCTGTTCATCGGCCAGCACCGAGCCCAGGTAGGCTTCCTGCACGCGCGGGTTGGCGCGCACCGCCTCGGGGGTGTCAAAGGCAATGACCTCGCCATAGACCACCACCGCGATCTTGTCGGCCAGGCCGAACACCACGCCCATGTCGTGCTCCACCGTCAGCAGCGTCTTGCCCACCGTGATCTCGCGGATCAGCTCGATGAAGCGCTTGGTTTCGCTCTTGCTCATGCCGGCGGTGGGTTCGTCCAGCAGAATCACGTTCGCTCCGCCCGCGATGGTGATGCCGATCTCCAGCGCACGCTGCTCGGCGTAGGTCAGGTTCATGGCCAGCACGTCGCGCTTCTTGTCGAGGCGAATCATCTCCAGCAACTCTTCCGCGCGGTTGTTGGCATCTTCCAGATCGGCCAGAAATTTGAAGAAGGTGTACTTGTACCCCAGGCTCCACAGCACCCCGCAACGCAGGTTCTCGAACACGCTCAGCTTGGGAAAGATGTTCGTGATCTGGAAGCTGCGGCTCAGGCCCATGCGGTTGATTTCGAAAGGCTTTTTGCCGTCGATGCGCCGGCCATTGAGCCACACCTGGCCCGAGGTGGGCGCAAACCGCCCGCTGATGAGGTTGAACAGCGTGGACTTGCCCGCGCCGTTGGGCCCGATGATGGCCACCCGTTCACCCGCGTTCACGGCCAGTTCGGCGCCCCGGATGATCTCGGTCTTGCCAAAGCTCTTGCGCAGGTCTTTCAATTCCAGTGCGTAGGGCGCAGACATCAGGTGGTCTCCCGGCGTTTGATTTCTTTCTCGATGTAGGTCTGGATCTCGGCCCATTGCTGCTTGAAATGGTAGCGCGTGAGTTCGAACAACCCCAGGCCGGTCAGTGCCACGAAGATGGAGCCGAACCAGCTCGAAGCCTCGGTGGCATTCAGCGTCACCCCGAGGAAGCGAACCTCGTCACCCAGCGCCGTGTTCAACTGCATGTGATAAACCATCTCGATCATCGCCCCGGCGCCGGCCAGAAACACCAGCGCGGTGGTCCCCAGTGCCAGGTAGCTCACCCACAGTTCCCTCAGCCGCCCGAACATCGCGACCCGCAGGTTCATCATGATCAGGCTGGCAATGCCGCCTGGTGCGTACATCACCATGAACAGGAAGATCAGCCCCAGGTACAACAGCCACGCCTTGGTGATTTCGGAAAACAGCACAAAGGCCAGCACCATCAGCACACCACCAATGATGGGACCGAAGAAGAAGGTGGCCCCCCCCAGGAACGTGAACAGCAGATAACCGCCAGATCGGATCGGGCCCACCACCTCGGCGGTCACGATCTCGAACTGGATCGCCGCGAGACCACCGGCCACCCCGGCAAAGAAACCGGCGATGATGAACACCAGGTAGCGCACCATCTGGGTGTTGTAGCCGATGAACTCGACCCGCTCGGGGTTGTCACGCACGGCGTTGATGATCCGCCCCAGCGGTGTTCGGGTGAAGGCGTACATCAGGGCCACACACACAAAGGTGTACACCGCAATCAGGTAGTACACCTGCACGTTGGGGCCATAGGTGATGCCAAACACCGCATCGCCCACCACCCGGTCGGCCGAAATGCCGGCTTCGCCGCCAAAAAAGTCCGAAAACATGAGCGACATGGCAAACACCAGTTCGCCCATGCCCAGCGTGATCATGGCGAAGGGCGTGCCGGCTTTCTTGGTGGTCACATAGCCAAACAGGATGGCAAAGAACAGCCCGGCCAGCCCCCCCACCAGCGGAATGAGGCTCACCGGCAGGGTCATCAGGCCATCTGACACCCGCAGCAGCGCATGGATGGCCACGTAGGAGCCCAGCCCCGTGTAAACGGCATGGCCGAAACTGAGCATGCCACCCTGCCCTAGCAGCATGTTGTAGGAGAGGCAGGCGATGATGGCAATGCCCATCTGCGCCAGCATGCTGATGGACAGGTTGCTGTCGAACACCCGCGGTGCAAAAACCAGCACCAGCGCAAACAGCGACCAGATGATCCAGCGACCGACGTTGTACGGCTTGAAACGGTAGTAAGCGGTGGTCATGGGTGTGCGGCCTCAGGTGTCACGGTTGCCCAGCAAACCCCTGGGGCGGAAGATCAGGATCAGCACAAGGAACAGATAAGGCAGGATGGGCGCCACCTGCGAGATGGTCAGGCGCAGAATGTCGTTGCTGCGCGCGGCGTCCGAGAGCTCCATGCCCATGTTCGTCAGGAGGCCCGCAATCGAATGGTCCAGTGCCACCGCAAAGGTCTGGATGACCCCGATGATGATCGAGGCCAGAAACGCCCCGGAGAGCGAGCCCAGGCCACCGACGACGACCACCACAAAAATGAGCGAACCAAGCGTCAGCGCCATGGCCGGCTCGGTCACGAAGGTGCTGCCGCCGATCACACCTGCCAGACCGGCCAGCGCGGTACCCGCACCGAACACCAGCATGAACACCCGCGGCACGTTGTGGCCCAGCGCCTCCACCATTTCAGGGTGCGTCAGCGCGGCCTGAATCACCATGCCCACACGCGTCCGGGTGATCAGCAACCAGAGGCTGACCAGCATCACGATGGCCACCAGCATCATGAATGCGCGCGTGGCCGGGAAATACGAGCAAACGGTACCCGCCGCAGCGCTGCACAGATCGGCCGGGGCTCGGCCGAACATGAAGCTGATCGAGTCATCGGCATGGTGCAACAACGTGAACGCGGAACCCTGAAGCATCTCGGCTGGGCGGAACTCCACCGCCGACCGCCCCCAGACCAGTTGCACCAGTTCCAGAATGATGTAAGACAAACCGAAGGTGATGAGCAATTCGGGCACGTGACCGAATTTGTGTACCTTGCGAAGACTGGTGCGTTCGAAGGCGGCCCCCATGAGGCCCACCAGCACAGGTGCGATGAACAAAGCCACCCAGAAACCGGCCACCTGCGCAATCGAATAGCCCAGGTAGGCCCCTACCATGTAGAAACTGGCATGGGCAAAGTTCAGCACACCCATCATGCTGAAAATCAGGGTCAGACCGGAGCTGAGCATGAACAGCAACAAGCCGTAACTCAATCCGTTCAGCATGGAAATGATGAAAAATTCCAGCGTCACATGGTTCCTGGCAACAAGCCAGCCTCTCTGAGCAACAGGACAACCCCAACCACCAGATGGCGGTCATGACATTCGGGCTGGGGATTGCGACCAGAGCCTGTTTGAACTTCAGGCCCTGGTCGTCTGGTCAGGCAGATCAGCCTGGGCGGCGCATCTGGCAGCTGGTGGGCGTGCTGGCGATGTACGATGGGATCGTACGCACCGGCACCAGCGTCATGCCCGAATTCTCGGGGCTGTAGGGATGCTTGGCATCGGTCTTCTGCCAGCGGGTGATGAACAAGGGCTGCTGCATCTGGTGATCCATGCGGCGCATCTCGACCTCACCGTTGAAGCCCTGGAACTTCAGACCCGACAAGGCGGGAGCCACCTTCACCGGATCGGTCGACTTGGCATTGGCCATGGCTTGCGACAGGCCCTTGTAAATGTTCACGACCGAAGCGGTGTAGAAGTCATCGTTGAAACGCTGCTTGAACTCGGCCGCCCACTTGTCCATCTGACCGCCCATGTTGTAGTGGTTGTAGGCCACCTGGTACACACGACCTTCGGCATTCGTACCCAGCGCCGTGGGTGTGCCCGTCACGCCGGTGTAGAAGGTGAAGAAGCGGCCGTTGTAACCCGCTTCGTTGGCCGCACGCACCAGCAAGGCCAGGTCGGAACCCCAGTTGCCGGTGATCACGGCATCGGCCCCCGAGGCACGGATCTTGGCGATGTAGGGGGCAAAGTCACGAACCTGCGCCAGCGGGTGCAGGTCTTCCCCCACGATCTCGACGTCAGGGCGCTTGCGCTTCAGGGTTTCCTTGGCGAACTTGGCCACCTGGTGGCCGTGCGAGTAGTTCTGGTTGATCAGGAAGACCTTCTTGATGCTCGGATCGTCCTTCATGAAGTTGGTGAGGGCCTCCATCTTCATGGAGGTGTCGGCATCGAAACGGAAATGCCAGAAGCTGCACTTGCTGTTGGTGAAATCAGGGTCCACGGCCGCGTAATTGAGAAAAACCACCTCTTTGCCGGGGTTGCGGCTGTTGTGGCGGTTCACCGCGTCAATCAGGGCACCCGCCACAGAAGAGCCGTTGCCCTGGGCGATGTAGCGAACACCCTGGTCGATCGCTGCCTGCAGGGCCGTGAGGCTCTCGGCGGGGCTGAGTTTGTTGTCAAACCCGACCACCTCGAACCTCACGCCGGCCGGGTTGTTGTTGCCGCTCATCTTCTCGGCAAAGAACTGGAACGTCCGCAGCTGGTTCGTGCCCACCGGGGCCATGAGGCCCGACAGCGGGTCGATCCAGGCGATCTTCACCGTCTCACCCTTCTGGGCATACGCAGTGAATGCACAGGTCAGCATGGCAGCGCCTGTGAGTGCCTTGATCATCAGTTTCATGGTTGTCTCCTTCTTGGGGTGGTGGTGAAAAAGCTTACATAGGTCTGGCATTTCAGCCCTCAGGGATAGCCCTAGGCGCTATCGCCTGAGTGACTGATCGCGTCGCATCACAGCCCTGGGAGGCGGTAATCCGCCAACTGTTCCCGCAACTTCATCTTCTGCATCTTGCCGGTGGCGCCCAGCGGAATGGCTTCCACGAACACCACGTCGTCGGGCACCTGCCACTTGGCGATCTTGCCTTCATAGAAGGCCAGCAGCTCATCGCGGCTGACCACCTGACCGGGCTTTCTGACCACGACCACGATGGGGCGCTCGTCCCACTTGGGGTGCTTCACACCGATGCAGGCAGCCATCATCACCGCCGGGTGCGCCATGGCAATGTTTTCCACATCGATCGAGCTGATCCATTCGCCGCCCGACTTGATCACGTCCTTGCTGCGATCGGTGATCTGCATGAAGCCATCGGCGTCGATGGTGGCCACGTCACCGGTCGGGAACCAGCCATCCACCAGCGGGGGTTTGCCCTCACCCTTGTAGTAATCGCGGATGATCCATGGCCCCTTCACCAGCAGGTCGCCCGATGATTGGCCGTCCCAGGGCAGTTCCTGGCCGTTGGCATCCACCACCTTCATGTCGATGCCGAAAATGGCACGGCCCTGCTTCAGGCGGATCTTCATCTGCTCGTCTTCGGGCAGCAGCAGGTGCTTGTTCTTGAGCGTGCACAGGGTGCCCAGCGGGCTCATCTCGGTCATGCCCCAGGCGTGCAGCACGTCCACGTCATACTGCTCACGGAAGGCGGTGATCATGGCCGGTGGGCAGGCCGAGCCACCGATCACGGTGCGCGTCAGGTGCGGCAGTTTCAGGCCGTTCTGTGCCATGTGGGTCAGCAGCATCTGCCAGACCGTGGGGACACCGGCGGCAAAGGTCACGCGCTCGCCATCCAGCAACTCCCAGATGGACTTGCCGTCCATCGCCGGGCCCGGGAACACCAGCTTGCAACCCACGGCGCTGGCCGAATACGGAATGCCCCACGCGTTGACGTGGAACATGGGCACCACCGGCAGCACCGCATCGCGGGCGCTCAGGCACATCACGTCGGGCAAGGCGGCCGCGTAGGCGTGCAGGATGGTGGACTTGTGGCTGTACAGCGCGGCCTTGGGGTTCCCGGTGGTGCCGCTGGTGTAGCACATGCTCGACGCGGTGTGGTCGTCAAACCGGGGCCAGTCGTAAGCGGTGGGTTGGCTGGCGATCATGGCCTCGTAACTCACGAGGTGGGGAATGGTGCCGCCTTCGGTCATTTTGGCCAGATGGGCATCGTCGCACAGGGCCACCCAGCGTTTCACGGTCGGGCATTGGTCGTGGATGGCCTTGATGATGGGCCAGAACGTCATGTCAAAACACAGCGCCTGGTCCTCGGCATGGTTCACGATCCACACAATCTGCTCGGGAATCAGGCGCGGATTGATGGTGTGCAGCACGCGGCCCGAACCACTCACCCCGAAGTACATCTCGAAATGGCGGTAGCCGTTCCAGGCCAGCGAGGCCACCCGGTCACCCCTTTGCAGGCCCATGGCATCCAGGGCACCGGCCAGCTGCCTGGCACGCCTGGCGGCCTGCTGGTAAGTGGTGCGGTGAATGTCGCCCTCGACCCGGCGCGACACGATTTCCACATCGCCATGGTGCCTTTCGGCGTGCTCGATGAGGTCCGCAATCAGCAGGGGTTGATCTTGCATCAGGCCAAGCATCAGGGTCTCCGTCGTTACAGTCAGAACAATGTAAGCCTGAACTATCTTGCGTTGCCCGAACTCTGGCATCATGGGAAACCCGAGTGTCTCGCAGAATCTGTCGCAGAGCCGACAACTTTTCATCAAGGCCCCTCACTCATGCTCCTGGAACCTCGCTCTCCTGCCTGCGTGTTTCTGCACAGCCAGGCCTGGTTTGGCACCCTCGGCCCGGCAGAACGGAACGACCTGCTGGACGCCATGGTGTTGCGCAAAGCGAACAAGGGCGAGGTATTGCTGGCCGAAGGCGAACCGATCGAGGCCTGGTACGGCGTGCTCTCGGGCATGGCCAAACTGCAGACCCGCGCACCTGACGGCCGACTGTCCGCCTTCCTGGGGGTGCAGGCAGGTGAATGGTTTGGTGAAGGGTCCGTGCTCAAGGGCGGTGTCTGGCGATACGACGTCGTGGCCCTGCGCGACACCACCCTCATCGGCATGCCGCTCGGCCAATTTCAGCGGCTGTACCGCCACAGCCTGCCGTTTGCCCACTTTCTCATCGAGCACCTGAACCGGCGACTGGGCCAGGCCATGGCCGCGATCGAATCGGGCCGCCTGCGCAACCCGGACGAGCGCGTGGCCCAATACCTGAGCCACTTCTTCTGGTCGGGGGTGCGCAAGATCACCCTCTCGCAGGAAGACCTCGGTCACCTGGCCGGCCTGTCGCGCCAGACCATCAACCGCGTGCTCAAGCAGTTCGAGGCCCAGGGCTGGGTGTCGCTGGAATTCGGCCGGGTCGACATCCTGAACCAGCAGGCCCTGGAGGAACTGGCCAACCCCGACCGCAACAAGGCCACCGCCGAAGCTTGACAATCCGGTCATGAGCTACCCGATCCGCAAATCCGAAAACGAGTGGCGCGAGGTGCTGGCCAGCAAGGGCGCCGAGCCCCTTGCCTACCACGTCACCCGGCAGGCCTACACCGAGCGCCCCTACACCGGCAAGTACGAACAGGTCTGGGCCGATGGCAGCTACCACTGCATCTGCTGCGGCAACCACCTGTTCGACAGCAAAACCAAATTCGATGCCGGTTGCGGCTGGCCCAGTTTTTACGAAGCCATCCCCGGCGCCATCACCGAAATCACCGACACCAGCCATGGCATGGTTCGCACCGAAACCGTCTGCAGCCAGTGTGGCGCCCACCTGGGCCATGTGTTCGAAGACGGCCCACGCCCCACCGGCCTGCGCTACTGCATGAACTCGGCATCGCTCGATCTGAAGCCGCGATAATCGGGGCATGCGCCTTCTGATCGATTTTTTCCCCATCGCCCTGTTCGTGGTGGCGTACAAGATGCACGACATCTACGCCGCCACCGCCGTGCTCATGGGTGCCACCGTGGTCCAGACGGCCATCATCTACGGCATCGACCGCCGCCTGCAAACCCTGCAGAAGGTCACGTTGCTGCTGGTGCTGGTGTTTGGCGCCCTCACCCTGTTCCTGCAAGATGAACGCTTCATCAAGTGGAAACCCACCGTGATGTACGCCAGCATGGCCATCGTGCTGGGCGCGGCGCTCTGGGTCTGGAAGAAGAACTTCCTCCAGATGCTGCTGAGCAGCCAGCTCAAACTGCCCGACGGGGTGTGGGCACGCCTCACCGTGGCCTGGGTGCTGTATTTCCTGTTCATGGCGGGCATCAACGCCTACGTGGCCGCCTATTTCAGCACCGAAGCCTGGGTCAACTTCAAGCTATGGGGCTACATCTTCCCGGTGCTGTTCATCGTCGGTCAGGGCCTGTACGTGGCCCGGCACCTCAAAGAAGACCCGCCAGCTGAAAAGACGTGAACCCCTTCCCCTTGCCCACGGCCAACGCCATCGAGGCCACCCTGCGCGAGCGGCTGGCACCCACCTGGCTCGAAGTGACCGACGACAGCGCCGCGCATGCGGGCCACGCCGGCGCCAATGGCCTGGGATACGGCACCCATTTCCGGGTGCGCATTGCCGCCCCGGCTTTTCAAGGCATCAGCCGGGTGACTGCCCACCGGCTTGTGTATGATGCGCTGCAAGATTACCTGGATGCCGGGCTCCACGCCCTGCAGATCGATATTCAACGCTAGTTAGTTTGATTTCAAAGTCCCTTCCATGAAACACCTGCTCACCGCCGTGGCCCTGGCCACCACCCTTGCCCTGCCCGCCATGGCGCAGAACGTTGCCATCATCAACGGCAAACCCGTGCCCTCTTCCCGCATCGATGCCCTGGCCAAGCAGCTCGAGCGCTCGGGCCGCCCGGTGGATGCCAGCGTGCGCGAACAGCTCAAGGAAGAAGTCATCCTCCGCGAGATCTTCGTGCAGGAGGCCGAAAAGCGCGGCATCAAGACGCAGCCTGAGTACCGCGCCCAGGTGGAACTGGCCACCCAGACCATCCTGATTCGTGAGCTGTTCAACGACTTCCAGCGCCGCAACCCCGTGACCGACGCCGAAATCAAGGCCGAGTACAACAAGTTCACCGCTGCCAACGGCGGTCAGGAATTCCGTTCACGCCACATCCTCGTCGAGAGCGAAGCCGACGCCAAGGCCATCATTGCCCAGATCAAGGGCGGCGCCTCCTTCGAGCAACTGGCCCGCACCCGTTCGCTGGACTCCGGCTCCGGGCAGGCTGGCGGCGACCTTGACTGGGCCGGCGCCAATGTGTTTGTGCCTGAGTTCTCCGAAGCCATGATCAAGCTTGGCAAAGGCCAGATGACCGACGCCCCTGTGAAGAGCCAGTTTGGCTGGCACATCATCCGTGTGGACGACATCCGCCAGGCGGCCCTGCCCAGCGTGGACGAACTGCGCCCCCAGATCGAACAGACCCTGCAACAGCAAAAACTGATGGATTTCCAGGAAAACCTGCGCGCCAAGGCCCGCATCCAGTAAACCAGGCCCATCGTTTGTGCAAAGCCCGTGTTTCACGACACGGGCTTTTTCTATTTCTAAATCATCATTTTGAAAATATTGCCACCGTCATGGCGTGGCATTGGTCTCCATCAAGCACAAAACCCTAAATTTGACAATGAAATCAAAGCAACAAACAATGATGGCATGACCTCTGATGAACTTTCATCCCGGATGGCCTCGGGCGAGTACTACACGACCCTGGAAGTGGCCAAAAAACTCGGTCTTGCCATCCGCTCGATCCAGCTCATGGTGGATCGCGGCGATCTGGAAGCCTGGAAAACACCGGGCGGTCATCGGCGCATCACCCGCGAGTCGGTGAACAACTGGATCCAGAACAGCCGGGTGATGGTCACCGGGGTACCCGCCCTGCATGTGAACCACAAAAGCAAGGGCGGGCGGCAACGGGTGCGTTCGCACATCCCGCGCATCCTGCTGCTGGAAGATTCGGCGCACCACCAGAATCTGGTCCGCATGCTGGTGCACAACCGTTTTCCTTCGATAGACCTGCACGTTGCCGATGACGGGATTTCAGGTCTGGTGTCGTTCGGCCATCTCCAGCCCGACCTGATCATTGTCGACATCCTGATGCCCGGCATTGACGGTGCCGCGCTCGTCATGGGCCTGAAGCGGCATGCCCTGCTGGGCGACTGCAAGCTGGTCGTTCTCACGGGACTGGACGAAGCGCAACGAGCGCCTTACGATTTTGCGCTACACGACGTCACGGTGGTCCAAAAACCCGATCTGGTCAGAGAGTTGCCGCCACTGATCGAGGCGGCCGTGGGCCATCTGATCCCCCACCAGACGCCCCAAACCAGCGCCTGAAAAGCGCGCCCATGCGAGCAAGCCCCCTCGATAACATTTTGATCTGCCCATGATCCATGCCTGAAGCATTGATTTGAGGCAGAACACCCGTTCGATCCCGCGAGGAGACGCGATGCGCACCAACCTGCCTGTCACACAACACAACCATGACTTCCCAGCCGACCAGACGTTGATTTCGGTCACCGACACCAAAGGGCGCATCACCTACTGCAACGACAACTTCATCGCCGTCAGCGGCTACACCAAAGACGAGCTCATGGGGCAGCCACACAACCTGGTGCGCCACCCCGACATGCCCGAGGAAGCCTTCCGCGACATGTGGGAAACCATCCAGACGCAGGGCAAGCCCTGGAGTGCACTGGTCAAGAACCGCCGCAAGAACGGCGACCACTACTGGGTGCGGGCCAACGCCACCCCGGTTCGCAACGGCGACCAGATTGTGGGCTTCCTCTCGGTGCGCACCAAGCCGTCCGAGAAGGAAATAGCCACCTTCGAGCAGCTCTATGAAACCATGCGGGCTGAAGCGGCGGCCGGACGGCTCAAGCATGTGCTGGACAGTGGTGTCGTCAAACGCAGGGGCTTGCTGCCCTCGTTGGCGCGGGCGCTCACGCCCGGCCTGCGCGGCAAACTGATGTGGTTGAGTGCCCTCGCGGCCCTGGGACCGGTCGTGGCCATTGCCTTCGGCCTGCCTCTGCTGGCCATCGTGGGCGTGGCGGTGCTCACCACCCTGCTGGCGGGCTTTCTGGCCAACCAGCTGGCGGTCAAGCCGTTGCATGACGTGATTGGCGTGGCCAATGTCATGGCCGCTGGCGATCTGTCGCTTCGGGTCGAAGTGAGTGGCACGGGCGAAACCAAAGAGCTGCAACTCGCACTGGCACAGCTCAACGTGACCGTGCGCACCATCGTGCGCGACGTGCAGCAGGAAGTGGTCAACCTCATGGGGGGCACCCAGGAAATTTCGGCCGGCAATCACGACATGTCGTCTCGCACCGAAGCGCAGGCCTCCAGCCTGGAGGAAACCGCCGCCTCCATGGAAGAAATCAACGGCACCATCCGCCACACGGCTCAAATGGCGACCGAAGGCGCCGAGCTGGCCCGCGAAACGGCCAGCGTCGCGCAGCGCAGCCACGCGGCTGTGCTCACCGTGGCCGACACCATGCGCGAGATCACCGAGTCATCGCGCAAGATCGGCGACATCATCCAGGTGATCGAAGGCGTGGCCTTCCAGACCAACATCCTGGCCTTGAACGCGGCGGTGGAAGCCGCCCGGGCCGGCGAACAGGGGCGTGGCTTTGCGGTGGTGGCCTCCGAAGTGCGGGCGCTGGCCCAGCGCACCACCAGTGCGGCCAGGGAAATTCGGGAGCTCATCGAGGAATCTCGCACCCGCGTCGAGGCCGGCAACAGCCGTGCGGCCGAGGCCCGCAACCGCATGGACGAGGCCATGGCCTCGGTGGAGCGAGTAAGCACCCTGCTGGAAGAAATCAGCAACTCGGCTCGGGAGCAATCCCAAGGGGCCTCGCAAATCAGCGAGGCGGTGGCCCATCTGGACTCTATCACCCAGCAGAACGCGGCCATGGTGGAAGAGCTGGCAGCGGCCTCATCGTCGCTCAACGGTCAGGTGCAGCGGGTGCATCAGACCATCCGCGTGTTCCGCCTCAACCCGCAGGACGTGACGCTGGCCGAAGAAGACGCCGTGGCCATGCGCAAAGCCGCCCACACCCTCAACGAAGCAGCCCCGGTGTCCGTCGCCCATCGGATGCAGCCGGCGCCGGTGAGTCGAACCGCACCGAAAATGGCCCCGTCGGCACCGGCCCGGCCTGCGATCGGGAAAACGCGCGAGGCCGATGATTGGGATGCGTTCTGAATTCCCCGTTTTCGATGTTCTTCAGGCCAAACACCGGCCCGAATGCCTTGGACACCCTCAGACAGGCGTCGGCTTCCCTGGTTCAATGACGACATCGCCAGGGAATTGCTCAGGGATCAGTGATGTCCACTGGCCTGTCCGCAGAGGCGTTGCCTCACGCCACGCAGACGAGGCTTCGAAGACCCAGCGTGAACGGACCCCATTGCCGATCGGCAATCATGAGGCCCACCTGGCTGACCCGCTCCGGGGCCAGCGGTGGCGCCGACACCGTGCGGCCACGAAAGGTGGCCACGAAGGCATCGACGGGCAACTCGATGGTGGTCCAGTGTCCTGCAAGTGGCTGAAACACCGCCTGGTAGTTCACCCCGTCCAAGGTCTGATCGGTTCGCAGGTTGAGCTTGTAACGTTTGCCGTCGCCCAGCACGTCCAGGCGGTAGGCCACGGCGTTGGCCACGCCCAATGACAGGCCGGCATGCCGAACCGAGGCGAAACCGCCGCCGTTGTCGGGCGATACCTGGCCCTCGAACACCGCATACCCGGCAGGGTCGTGACGCAGCCGGCTGCGAGACACACCGCCCATGATGCGATCGTCAATCGCGTGCCAGGCATGAGTGCTGTCCGCCTCGGTGAAATTCACCCCGTTCATCGCATCGTCAGACGGTCGTGACCGGCGTGAAACGCCTGACCAGGCCATGATCGGTGCTGACCTGTTCATCAAATGCGCTGGCCGGTCGCATCCAGAGCACATGGCGCGAATCGCCCTGCTGAGGCCGATACAGAATGCCGGCTTCCAGGGTCGCCTCAATCAGGCACGAACCCTCTACCCGGTACAGGCCACCCTTGTAATGCCGCAACAGCGTACCGGGTTGCAAATGAGCGGGCAGGGCGATCGTTGGAATGTCAGTCATGAGGGCATAGCCTACCAGTTGCCGGCCCGAGCGGACATTGCCTATGATGCCTGCATGCTTTCGCCACACCTGACCATCGACTTCATCTCCGACATTTCCTGCCCCTGGTGCGCCGTGGGCCTGTCAGCCTTGAATCTGGCCCTGGCACAGGTTCAACCCGATATCACCGCCTCGGTCCGATTCCAGCCTTTCGAGCTCAATCCGCAAATGGGGCCTGGCGGACAGGACATCGGTGAACACCTGACACAGAAATACGGTTCCTCCCCAGAGCAGCAGGCGCAGATACGCGAAACCATCCGCCAGCGCGGTGCGTCGGTGGGCTTCACCTTCCATGCCGATGGCCGGGGCCGGATCTACAACACCTTCCATGCCCACCGCCTGCTGCATTGGGCGGGGGAAGAACACCCGGCTCAACAGGCTGCACTCAAATTGGCCCTGCTTCAAGCCTGCCACACGGACCGCCAGGCGATGGATGACCCTGAGGTTCTGGTCGCCGCGGTGGCGGCAGCGGGCTTGGATGAAGCCCAGGCTCGGGAGATATTGGCCAGCGATGCGTTCACGCAAGCGGTTCGCGAACGGGAGGCGATGTACCTCAATGCCGGCGTCCATGCCGTACCGGCCGTGGTCATCGACCAGCGACACCTGATCGCTGGCGGTCAGCCGGTGGAAGTTTATGTGAAGGTGATCCGGGATCTGGCTGCCTGATGCAGAACCGGCAATCTGGTGGGTCGTAGTGGGATCGAACCACTGGCTTCCACCGTGTGAAGGTGGCACTCTACCGCTGAGTTAACGACCCGGTGCTGGTGGGTGATACATGGATCGAACATGTGACCCCTGCCGTGTGAAGGCAGTGCTCTACCGCTGAGCTAATCACCCAACAAGCCTACAATTATACACCGGAATCAACCCGATTCCGCGACGAGCTCCACCTTGCGCCACACCGTCCGGCCTTTGCTGGCCTTGTCGATATCGGCCAGCAGGGCTTCGTGGGCCTGGGCCTCCTGCTCGTTGGCATTGAGCACTGGGAGCTGAAAACGCGACAGGTCAAGCGCCTGCAGTTGCGAACCCTGCCCGCCCGAGGTGTCGATTTCCATGACCAGGGCGTCCTGCCCGCGGGTCAGGTTGATGTACACGTCGGCCAGCAATTCGGCATCGAGCAGCGCCCCATGCAGGGTACGGCCGGAATTGTCCACACCCAGGCGATCACACAGGGCATCCAGCCCGTTGCGCTTGCCAGGAAACATCTCCTTGGCCATGACCAGGGTGTCAATCACGCCACTCACCAACTCACGGGTCCGCCCGTGCCCCAGGCGGCGGAATTCCTCGTCCAGAAAACCGATATCGAAAGGCGCGTTGTGGATGATCAGTTCGGCACCGGCCAGGTAGTCCAGCAACTCGTTGGCCACTTCGGCAAAACGGGGCTTGTCGGCCAGGAACTCGAGCGAGATGCCGTGCACCCTCAAGGCATCCTCATGGATGTCACGCTCGGGGTTGAGGTAGAAATGCCGGTTGTTGCCGGTGAGCTTGCGATTGAGCAACTCCACACAGCCGATTTCGATGATCCGGTCGCCATCCTGGGCCGACAGACCGGTGGTTTCCGTGTCCAGAACGATCTGGCGCATGGCTCAGTGGTGCTCGCGGGCGTGGTTGATGGTGTAGCGGGGGATCTCGATGGTGAGATCCGTGCTCCCCAGATGCACCTGACAGCTCAGGCGAGACTGCGGCTCCAGGCCCCAGGCCTTGTCGAGCAGGTCTTCCTCGTCTTCGGTGGCCTCGTTCAGGGTCTCGAAACCCTTGCGAACGACCACATGGCAGGTGGTGCAGGCACAACTCATGTCGCAGGCGTGCTCGATTTCGATGTCATGGTCAAGGAGGGCCTCGCACAGCGTGGTGCCACTCAGGGCCTTGATCTGGGTGCCTTCGGGGCAATATTCCGGGTGAGGCAGGATGGTGATGATCGGCATGGGTAGAGGTTCAGAGAGCGTCTATGTTCTGCCCGGCCAGCGCCTGGGCAATGCTGCGGTTCATGCGACGGGCGGCAAACGTTTCAGAACCTTTGGCCAGGGCTTCGGTGGCCGCCTCGATGGCAGCTGCATCGGTGAGTTCGCGGGCAGCGAGGGCCGCCTGCATCAGTTGCGCCAGCTCATCCTGTTCCGCCGCAGACAGCAGCGCGGCATCGGCCGCCAGGGCCGAACGGGTGGCGTCCACCATGCGTTCAGCGTCTACCCGGGCCTCTACCAGCGCACGCGTGGCCATGTCCTGCTGGGCGGTGGCAAAGCTGTCCTGCAGCATGGCGGCAATCTCCTCGTCGCTCAAGCCATAGGAGGGCTTGACGTCGATCCGCGCCTCCACCCCGGTGCCCTGCTCGCGTGCACTCACGGTGAGCAGGCCATCGGCATCCACGGTGAAGGTGACGCGGATGCGTGCGGCACCGGCTGCCATCGGGGGAATGCCTCGCAGCTCGAAACGCGCGAGGCTTCTGCAGTCGGCCACCAGATCGCGTTCACCCTGGACCACATGCAGGGCCAGGGCAGTCTGACCATCCTTGAAAGTGGTGAAATCCTGGGCCATGGCGGTCGGGATGGTCGTGTTGCGTGGCACGATGCGCTCGACCAGACCACCCATGGTTTCGATGCCCAGCGACAAGGGAATCACGTCGAGCAGCAGCAGCTCGCCATCGGCGTTGTTGCCCGCCAGCTGGTTGGCCTGCAGGGCCGCACCCAGAGCCACCACCTCGTCCGGGTTGAGATTGACCAGCGGCTCCTGCCCGAAAAACCCGGCCACGGCCTGACGCACCACCGGCATGCGGGTAGAGCCCCCCACCATGACCACGCCCTTGATGTCGGAGCGGTCCAGCCGAGCATCGCGCAACACGCGCCTGACGGCCACCAGCGTGCGCTGCGTCAGGCTGTCAGTGGCCTCGGCCAACGCACCGTGTGACACATCGGCTTCGAGCATGCGGCCTTGAACCGCGGCCGTGAATCGAACCGTCGCGTCGGTACCGGCGATGGCAGAAAGTGCCTCCTTGACCCGACGCGCCTCAGCCAGCAATCCGGCCCGCTCACCGGCCGGCAATTCGGCCACATGCACAGACCAGCCTGCCTGCGCCAGGATCGCATCGGCCAGGGCCCGGTCGTAATCGTCACCACCCAGGGCCGAATCGCCACCTGTGGCCATGACTTCGAACACGCCGCGCGTCAAGCGCAGAATGGACACATCAAACGTGCCGCCTCCCAGGTCGTAAACGGCGTAGATGCCCTCGGCCGCCTGATCCAGGCCATAGGCGATCGCCGCCGCGGTGGGCTCGTTGATCAGCCGCAGCACGTTCAGCCCGGCCATCTGGGCGGCATCCTTGGTGGCCTGTCGCTGGGCGTCGTCGAAATAGGCGGGAACGGTGATCACCGCCCCATAGAGGTCGCTGTCGAAGGTGTCTTCGGCCCTGAATCGGAGGGTGGCCAGGATCTCGGCACTCACCTCAACGGGAGACTTGTCGCCCGCCACGGTGCGCACGGCGGCCATGCCTGGCCCTTCGACCACCGTGTAAGGCAGCTTGTCGACCACGCCCTGAGCGGCGAGGTCTTCACGCTTGCGCCCCATCAGCCGCTTGACCGAACTGATGGTGTTATGAGGGTCAGATACCTGCGCGGCCAGGGCGTCGAAACCAATCTGACGGCCCGACCCGCTACCCGCAGGCAGATAACGCACCACGCTGGGCAGGATCACCCGACCCTGCTCGTCGGGCAGACATTCCGGGCTGCCATGCCGCACAGCCGCCACGAGAGAATGGGTGGTGCCCAGGTCGATACCCACCGCCACGCGGCGCTGGTGTGGATCGGGCGATTGCCCGGGTTCGGAAATCTGTAGTAATGCCATGTCGGGATCAGAGCCGTTCGAGGCGATTGTGCACTTCCTCGGCGAAGCGTTCGACAAACATCAGGGCCCGTACCTGAGCCACGGCAGCCGGCGCATCCTGAGCCTGATCGATCAACTGCGCCAGCGTTTCCAGCAGGTGTTGACGGGCATTTCGCGTCTGTTCCAGCAGCGCGTCGAGTTCGTCTTCACCGGCAGCCTCGTCAAGGGCCTCGCGCCATTCCATCTGCTGCATCAGGAAAGCAGCGGGCATGGCGGTGTTGTTCTCGGCGTTGACCGCCACCCCCTGCAGTTCGCACCAGTAGGCTGCTCGTTTCAGCGGATCTTTGAGGCGCTGGTAAGCCTCGTTGATGCGAACCGACCACTGCATGGCCACCCGTTGAGCCGCTGCGCCCTGGGTGGCGAAACGATCGGGATGAGCCTGCCGCTGCAACCGCTTCCAGCAGTCGTCGAGAGCCTGACGGTCCAGCTGGAAACCGGGCTTGAGGCCAAACAGCGTGAAGTCATCGGCCTGAAGGTTCAGGGCGCCAAGCAAATCGGAGACTTCAGGCGCCACCTCAGACACGGAAAGACTCGCCGCAGCCACAACGGTCACGCTCGTTGGGGTTGATGAACCTGAACCCTTCATTCAACCCCTCGCGCACGAAGTCCAGTTGCGTGCCATCGATGTAGGGCATGCTTTTCGGGTCGACCAGGATCTTGATGCCCTGGTCTTCGAACACCACGTCTTCGGGTGCCACGTCGTCTGCGTACTCGAGCTTGTAGGCCAGGCCGGAACAACCGGTGGTCTTGACACCCAGGCGCACCCCAACCCCTTTTCCACGGCGGGACAGGTATTTGGTGACATGCCGGGCAGCGGCTTCGGTAACGGTCACAGACATGTTGGCTTCCGGGTTGCTCAGTGGGTGTGCTTTTTCTTGTAGTCTTCCACGGCGGCCTTGATCGCGTCTTCGGCCAGGATGGAACAGTGGATTTTCACCGGTGGCAGGGCCAGTTCCTCGGCAATCTGGCTGTTCTTGATCTGGGCCGCTTCATCAAGCGACTTGCCCTTCACCCATTCGGTGACCAGCGAGCTCGAGGCAATGGCCGATCCGCAACCGTAGGTCTTGAAACGGGCATCCTCAATCAGCCCGGTTTCGGGGTTGACCTTGATCTGCAGTTTCATCACATCGCCACAGGCCGGTGCACCGACCATGCCCGTGCCCACGGTGTCGTCGCCTTTTTCAAAGCTGCCCACATTGCGCGGGTTTTCATAGTGGTCAATCACTTTGTCGCTGTATGCCATGGTGTTGCTCCTAGATAGCGGTGTGCGGGCTCAGTGAGCCGCCCACTGGATGGTCGACAGGTCGATCCCGTCCTTGTACATCTCCCACAGGGGTGAGAGTTCACGAAGTTTGGCCACGTTTTCGGAAATCGACTGAACGGCGTAGTCGATCTCCTGCTCGGTGGTCCAGCGTCCGATGGTCATGCGAAGGCTGCTGTGGGCCAGTTCGTCGCTGCGACCCAGGGCCCGCAGCACATAGCTGGGCTCCAGGCTGGCCGATGTGCAGGCGGAGCCGCTGGAGACGGCCACGCCTTTGATCCCCATGATCAGGGACTCGCCTTCGACGTAATTGAAGCTCATGTTCAGGTTGTGCGGTACCCGGCGGGTGGCATGACCGTTGATGAACGATTCCTCGATGCGGGACAGACCCTTGAGCAGGCGGTCGTGCAAAGCCTGGATACGGGGGAGTTCGGTGGCCATTTCGGCCTGGGCGATGGCATAGGCCTCCCCCATGCCCACAATCTGGTGGGTAGGCAATGTACCGGAACGCATGCCGCGCTCGTGTCCGCCCCCATGCATCTGCGCCTCGATGCGCACGCGGGGCTTGCGGCGCACGTACAAAGCACCAATGCCTTTGGGACCGTAGGTCTTGTGGCTCGTCAGGCTCATCAGGTCGACCGGAAACTTGGCCAGATCGATGGCGACCCGGCCCGTGGCCTGGGCGGCATCCACATGGAAGATCACCCCTTTTTCACGGCAGATGGTGCCCAGCGTGGCAATGTCCTGAATGACACCGATCTCGTTGTTCACGAACATCACGCTGGCCAGAATCGTGTCGGGGCGAATGGCTTCGCGGAAGGCGTCCAGGTTCACCAGGCCATCAGCCTGGACGTCCAGGTAAGTGACTTCAAAGCCCTCACGCTCCAGATGGCGACAGGTGTCGAGCACGGCCTTGTGCTCGGTTTTCACGGTGATGAGGTGCTTGCCCTTGCCCTGGTAGAAATGGGCCGCGCCTTTGATGGCCAGGTTATTGGATTCGGTGGCGCCGCTGGTCCAGACGATTTCGCGGGGGTCGGCGCCAATGAGGCTCGCCACTTGCTCGCGGGCGTTCTCCACCGCCTTTTCGGCTTCCCAACCCCAGGCATGGCTGCGTGAAGCGGGATTGCCGAAGTGCTCGTAGAGCCAGGGCACCATCTTGTCCACCACCCGCGGGTCGCAGGGGTTGGTGGCGCTGTAATCCATGTAGATGGGAAAGTGCGGTGTGCTGCTCATGAGAGTGCCGTTGGTGTAAGGGTGAAAGGGCTTCGTGAGGTGAGCCAGTTACTTGGAAGCCACCGCGCCGAGCGCAAAAACCGAATTGGGCGCATTGACACGAATGGGCTTGACCACCGGAGCGGACGAGATCGCCCGCTTGATGGTGGGCACATTCTCGACCACCATGCCCTTGGCCAGTTGGTCGTCCACCAGTTTCTGCAGGGTGATGGAATCGAGAAAATCGACCATCTTCTCGTTCAGGGACGCCCACAGCTCATGGGTCATGCAGCGCGCGCCCTCGCCATGGCAGTTTTCCTTGCCGCCGCACTGGGTGGCATCAATGGGCTCATCCACCGAGACGATGATGTCGGCCACGGTGATTTCCGAAGCCTTGCGGCCCAGGGTGTAGCCACCGCCAGGCCCACGGGTGGACTCGACGAGATCGTGCCGGCGGAGCTTGCCAAACAGTTGCTCCAGATACGACAGCGAGATGTGCTGGCGCTGGCTGATGGCCGCCAGTGTCACGGGACCACTGGCCTGGCGCAAGGCCAGATCGATCATTGCAGTGACGGCGAACCGTCCTTTGGTTGTGAGGCGCATCTGAAGGTCCTTCCATGAGAGGTCAACACCGATATCCGTACACACAGGAACGTGACTTGGATACTTCGGGAGAAACCGTCAAATTCCGACTATTTCAGTAAAGTATACCAAAAACCCAGTCTTTTGGTCAACCTTGCTGGTCAAAACCATGTCCTAGACAAAGTTATTGGCCACTCAGGCTGGGTTGTCACGATCTCAGGCACGGGACTCTGTGTGTATTGGAAACATGAACTCTACGCCAGTTCCGGGATGTGTGCTGAAAAATCTGACTTTCGCACCAATGCTGCTGGCCCTCACGCGCAGATTACCCAACCCCCTGCCCTTGGTCAAGACCCTGCTCATGTCAGGGATGCCAACACCGTTGTCCTCGACAAAAAGAAAAACATCGTCGTTTGAGCTGGACGTCCGTAACACCACGCGCGTGGCCTTGGAGTGCTTGAGAATGTTGGCAAACACCTCCTGCATGCATCGGAACAGGTGCATCACGCCCTGCGAATCAAGCGCGTGCAAGGCGGGCACCTCCTCCACTTCCCACACCAGGGCAATGCCGGCCGACTCCAGCGCTGGGGCGATGCGTTGCCGGAACGTACCCAGCACCGTGGTCAGGTCACCTTCCATCGGCTCCAGCGAATCCAGGGTCATCCGCAATTCCTCGAGCGCGTGCTGGATCATCGACTCCACGTACTGCGGATCGAGCGAAGGCTGGCGGGATCGCACCAGATTGAGTGTCTGAACCAGTTGGCTGCCCAGCCCATCGTGCATGTCACGCATCAGTCGGCGCCGCTCGCCTTCCACCGCTCGCTGCTGCTCGGATATTCGCAACTGGTCAAACGCCGCCCGCAATTCGGCCTCCCGCTGAGCCACGATCTGCGCCAGCGACTGGTTCAGCCGGTAAACCTCCCGCGTCGAGGCGGTCGCCCGCTGGACCAGCACCCAGCCCAGCGTGAACATCAGGGCCAGGCTGCCGATCGACATCCAACGGATGTCGGCATCGCCGGGGAAATTCAACTGAAGCACCAGAAAATCCCTGACACCAGTCACCAAAGTAAATAACGCCACCATGCTGACCAGAATCTGGTCATTCGTGATGCTTCGACCCCACTGGGTACGGATAAAAAATGCCGTCAGGCTGACCGCAGCGCCCAAGGCAAGAATTCCCGCCCAAATGCGAACGTAGTCGTATTCCTGCGTCATGAGAGCCACTGTCAGCCAGATCGGGCCTGAAACCAGCAGAAAGTAAGCCAGCAGGCGAACAAACTTCATCCGCAGGCCAAACAGTTCCTCAATGAAGAGACAGAAAAAAGCCACATACGTGTTGAAAGCCACCCTGTAAATCAAGAAATGCCACTCAGCAGTAAAAGGCGACTCCAGCATGAGCAACAACAGCAACCGGACCAAATGGGCTGCCGATGCAGCAGCCATCAGCAAAAAAAGTCGCTCTTTGAGCTCGCTCCAAAGAAAAATCGAGATCAGACCCATGAAGACTGAGGCAATGACCATCATCCAGCCACCCATCACCTGCCACAACTCCAGGACACGATAACGGTCAAAGAGCTGATCGTGATTGCCGAGCTGAAATGGTGACAAACCGCTGCGCTCTAGCGGTACGCCCTGCACTTGAATTTCTATAACGTTGTCCTCGGGCAGTTCAGTCAGCAACACGGCTGGCAGAGGAACATGAAAGGGAAAAAGACCAGAAAGTACGGTCTTATGAGGTGGCGCATGCCAACCGACTCCAAAAACTTCATGACCGTTGATCAAAACGCGGAAACGTGCGTCCACTCTTGGTAGCAACAGAGCTATCCTTTGTGACTGCCGCTCGGTGTAGTACAACTCCTGCGGCCAGTCCATGCGGTAGTAAACCCTGTGTCTGAACTCAGGCTCTTCATCGTCCATGACGTGTGGCAATTGGACTGTACGAGTCGGCAACTGAACATCATCCAGCGCACCCACTTGAATACGATCCACATTCACCACGCCGGGCACAGCCCCCGGGAGCGACACCAGATACAGGGCAACCAGCAATAGCAACAGGAGTAAGCCCACCCAGCCGTAATGCGGCACCCTGGACCACGGAGATGACCAGCGGGTCAGAAGACCGGCCATCAGATCAGCCCTCGCTCCTGCGCCACCTTCACCACCTGCACCCGGGTGTGAACCGAGAGCTTGCGGTAAAGGTTCTTGATGTGGGTGCTGACGGTCGCAGTGCCGATTCCGAGGCGGGTGGCAATTTCCTTGTTCACATAGCCCTGGGCCACCAGCTTCAGCACATCGCTTTCCCGCTCCGACACAGCGGGTGTGGCAACCCCCATCTCATCGTTCTCGTTGACATCGCCATGCCGGCGAAACGTCTTCAGCAGCATGCGGGCCAGCAAAGGCGAGATCGGCGCCCCGCCCTGACGGATCTGCTCGATCGCCTCGATCAGTTCCTGACTGCTGCACCCTTTCAGCACATAACCGGTCGCCCCCATCTGCAAGGCCGCCACCAGGCGGGATTCGTCGCCGAAGACGGTGAACACCAGCAACTCGGCATGTGGCTTTTCCTGCGCCAGCACCCGCAGCATGTCCTCGCCACGGCCATCGGGCAGCCCCAGATCGACCAGGAACACATCGGCGAGGCTGTTGGGCGCCATCACCCGGGCATGGGAAAAGCTCTCTGAATGGCCCACCAGCCGCCAGTCGGGCCGCAGTGCAAGCGTTTTTTCCACAAACTGCAGGATGGTTCTGTCGTCTTCGATCAGATAGATGCGGGTGATATCAGGCATGGGCGCATTGTCTCAGGCGGCCGGCCGCAGCGGGATCACGTTGTCGCTGCCATGCGCCCCCAGCACCTGGTCTTTGAGCCGGGCGAGTTGGTCGCGCACGCGGGCGGCCTGCTCGAACTCCAGGTTTCTCGCGTGATCCAGCATCTGTTTTTCCAGACGCTTGATTTCCTTGGCCAGGTCTTTCTCGCTCATGTCCTGGATGTCGGCCAGGTGCTGCTGGGCCAAGGCCAGTTTCTTGGCCTCTTCGCCCGCCTTTTCGCTGTACACGCCGTCGATGAGGTCCTTGATGCGCTTGACCACGCCCCTGGGGGTGATGCCATGGGCCTCGTTGAAGGCGATCTGCCTGGCGCGGCGGCGCTCGGTCTCGCCAATGGCCTTTTTCATCGAGTCGGTGATGCGGTCGGCGTAAAGGATGGCGCGGCCATTGAGGTTGCGAGCCGCCCGGCCGATGGTCTGGATCAGGCTGCGCTCGGCCCGCAGGAAACCTTCCTTGTCGGCGTCCAGAATGGCCACGAGCGAGACCTCCGGGATGTCGAGACCTTCGCGCAACAGGTTGATGCCCACCAGCACGTCAAATGTGCCGAGTCGCAAATCGCGAATGATCTCGACGCGCTCCACGGTGTCCACATCAGAATGCAGATAGCGCACCTTGACACCGTTTTCAGTGAGGTAGTCGGTCAGCTGCTCGGCCATGCGCTTGGTCAGCGTGGTGATGAGCACCCGCTCACCCAACTCGACCCGGGTGCGGATCTCCTGCAGCACGTCGTCCACCTGATGGTTGGCCGGGCGCACTTCCACCACCGGGTCGACGAGCCCCGTTGGGCGAACCACCTGCTCCACCACCTGGCCCGAGTGCTGCCTTTCGTAGTCCGCCGGGGTGGCCGACACGAAAATGCATTGCCGCATGCGCTGCTCGAACTCCTCGAACTTCAACGGCCGGTTGTCCAGCGCGCTGGGCAGGCGAAATCCATACTCGACCAGCGTGGTCTTGCGCGCGCGGTCGCCGTTGTACATGCCGCCCAGCTGGCCGATCATCACGTGGCTTTCGTCCAGGAACATCAGCGCGTCTTTGGGCAGGTAGTCGGTGAGCGTGCTCGGCGGCTCGCCGGGGGCGGCACCGCTCAGGTGACGGGTGTAGTTCTCGATGCCCTTGCAGTGGCCCACCTCGCTGAGCATTTCGAGGTCGAACCGGGTGCGCTGCTCCAGCCGTTGCGCCTCGACCAGCTTGCCCATGCCGACCAGTTCTTTCAGGCGATCGGCCAGCTCGATCTTGATGCTCTCCACCGCATTGAGCACATGTTCACGCGGCGTCACGTAGTGGCTGCTGGGGTAGACGGTGAAGCGCGGAATTTTCTGTTTGATGCGCCCTGTCAGGGGGTCAAACAGCTGCAGGGTTTCCACTTCGTCATCAAAGAGCTCGATGCGGATGGCGAGTTCAGAATGTTCGGCCGGAAACACGTCGATGGTGTCGCCACGCACGCGGAACTTTCCGCGCGAGAAGTCCTGCTCATTGCGCTGATACTGCATCCGCACCAGTTGAGCAATGATGTCGCGCTGGCCCATCTGGTCACCCACGCGCAGCGTCATGATCATCTGGTGGTAGCTTTCGGGCTTGCCGATGCCGTAGATGGCCGAGACGGTGGCCACGATCACCACGTCGCGCCGCTCCAGCAGGCTCTTGGTGCAGCTGAGCCGCATCTGCTCGATGTGCTCGTTGATGGCGCTGTCCTTCTCGATGAACAGGTCGCGCTGCGGCACGTAGGCCTCGGGCTGATAGTAGTCGTAGTAGCTGACGAAATACTCCACCGCATTCCTGGGGAAGAATTCGCGGAACTCGCTGTAGAGCTGCGCAGCCAGCGTCTTGTTCGGCGCAAACACGATGGCCGGGCGGCCCAGACGAGCGATGACGTTGGCCATGGTGAAGGTCTTGCCCGAACCCGTCACGCCCAGCAGGGTCTGGAACACCTCGCCAGCCTGAATGCCCTCCACCAGTTGCGCAATGGCCGTGGGCTGGTCGCCCGCCGGGGGGAAAGGCTGGAAGAGCTCGAACGGCGAATCGGGAAAGGTGACCAACTGGCCTTGGGATTCAGACATGCCAAGGATTTTGCCACCTGCCTTACAGTATCGCTTTCTTCCATTTCACGTCCCCATGCCGATCGCCCCCCTGGACCCTTACTCCAAAGCCGCCGCCGAATTGCTGGCGCTGTCGGACGCCTACATGGCCAGCCTGTACCCGGCCGAGAGCAACCACATGGAAAGCCCTGCAGCCCTGGCACAACGCCATGTTCGGTTGATCGGCCTGACGATCGACGGCGAGTTGGTGGGCTGCGGTGCCGTCAAGATCCTGGAAGGTGATGAACGCTACGGCGAAATCAAACGGGTTTTTGTGAAAGACCGTCACCGGGGCCGAGGGTTTTCAAGCCAGCTCATGGCGGATCTGGAGCATCACCTGCGCCAACAGGGAATCGCCCTCGCCCGACTCGAGACCGGCATCCACCAGCCGGAAGCGCTCGCGCTGTACCGCAAGCTGGGTTACGTCGAACGGCCCCCTTTCGGGGCTTACCGGGCCGACCCGCTCAGCGTGTTCATGGAAAAGCGGCTCAACTGACCCCTCTGACCGGCCAGGGCTGGGCGTTAAAATCGCAAGTTTTGTCACGGTCTGGTCATCTTCGTCCGGATCGCCCCTCCGTTATCGCCCCCACACCATCATGTCCCTGTTCACCGCCGTCGAAATGGCCCCCCGCGACCCCATTCTGGGTCTCAACGAGCAGTTTGCTGCCGACACCCACCCCAACAAGGTCAACCTCGGGGTGGGCGTCTATTACGACGACAACGGCAAGCTGCCCCTGCTGCAGTGCGTCCAGCAAGCCGAAAAGGCCATGATGGACAAGCCCACCGCGCGCGGCTACCTGCCCATCGACGGCATCGCCGCTTACGACAACGCGGTCAAGGGCCTGGTCTTTGGTGCCGACAGCGAGCCGGTCAGGAGCGGCCGTGTGGCCACGGTGCAGGCCATCGGCGGGACCGGTGGCCTCAAGATTGGTGCCGACTTCCTCAAGAAACTCACGCCCGACGCCCAGGTGCTGATTTCCGACCCCAGCTGGGAAAACCACCGCGCCCTGTTCACGAACGCCGGCTTCACGGTGGGCACTTACGCCTACTACGATGCGGCCAAGCGTGGCGTGAACTTTGACGGCATGCTGGCCAGTCTGAACGCAGCCGCACCCGGCACCATCGTCGTGCTGCACGCCTGCTGTCACAACCCCACCGGTTACGACATCACACCGGCCCAGTGGGACCAGGTGATCGCTGTGGTGAAAGCCAGGGGCCTGACGCCTTTCCTCGACATGGCCTACCAGGGTTTTGGCCACGGCATTGCCGAAGATGGCGCCGTGATCCAGAAGTTCGTGGACGCCGGCCTCACCTGTTTCGTCTCCACCAGCTTCTCCAAGAGCTTCAGCCTGTATGGCGAGCGTGTCGGCGCCCTCAGCGTGCTGTGCGAGAGCCAGGAAGAAGCCAGTCGCGTGCTGAGCCAGCTCAAGATCGTCATCCGCACCAACTACTCCAACCCACCCACCCACGGCGGTGCCGTGGTGGCGGCCGTGCTCAACAACCCCGAGTTGCGCGCCCTCTGGGAACAAGAGCTGGGTGAAATGCGCGTTCGCATCAAGGCCATGCGTCAGGCGCTGGTCGATGGGCTGAAAGCCGCCGGCGTCAAGCAGGACATGAGCTTCATCACCACCCAGATCGGCATGTTCAGCTACTCCGGCCTGACCAAAGACCAGATGGTGCGCCTGCGCAGCGAATTTGGCGTGTATGGCACCGATACCGGCCGCATGTGCGTTGCCGCGCTCAACAGCAAGAACATCGATCACGTCTGCAAGGCGATCGCCGCTGTCGTCTGACACAAGCCAGGCGACACGGGCCCATGTCAGTGTCGCTTGCATGTCAGGACAAATTCAGTGTTTCCTGATATATTTGCTGCACTGCAACATTTTGTCGAAGGGTAGCTCATGCTGTACCAAATCTACGAGACCCAGCGCTCGCTCATGGAGCCGTTCTCGGACTTCGCACAAATGACGGCCAAGCTGTTTGCCAACCCGTTGACGCCCCTGGGCCAATTGCCCATGGCACAACGCGTGGCAGCGGCCTACGACCTTCTCCACCGACTGGGCAAAGACTACGAAAAACCCGAGTTCGGCATCCGCGATGTCGACATCAACGGGCAGCATGTGGCCATCCATGAACGCGTGGAAATCGACAAACCTTTCTGCGAACTGCGTCGCTTCAAACGCTACGCCGACGACCCGGAAACCCTGAAGCTCCTCAAGACCCAGCCCGTGATCCTGATCGTGGCCCCGCTGTCGGGCCACTACGCCACGTTGCTGCGCGACACCGTGCGCACCATGCTCAAGGACCACAAGGTCTACATCACCGACTGGAAAAATGCCCGTCTGGTGCCGCTGAGCGAGGGTGAATTCCACCTCGACGACTATGTGAATTACGTCCAGGACTTCATCCGCCACCTGCAGAAGCAGTATGGCAACTGTCACGTGATGAGCGTCTGCCAGCCCACGGTGCCGGTGCTGGCGGCGGTCTCCCTGATGGCTTCGCGTGGCGAAACCACTCCTCTGTCCATGACCATGATGGGTGGCCCGATTGACGCCCGCCGCTCTCCGACAGCCGTGAACACGCTGGCTGTGCACCGCAGCTACGAATGGTTTGAAAACAACGTCATCTACCGCGTGCCGTCCACCTTCCCGGGTGCAGGGCGTCGCGTCTACCCGGGCTTCCTGCAGCATACGGGGTTCATTGCCATGAACCCCGATCGCCATGCCAGCAGCCATTACGATTACTTCCAGGACCTGATCAAAGGCGATAACGAAAGCGCCGAAGCCCACCGGAAGTTCTATGACGAGTACAACGCCGTGCTCGACATGGATGCCGACTACTACCTGGAAACCATCAACACGGTGTTCCAGGAGTTCAAGCTGGTTCATGGCACCTGGGAAGTCCGCAATGGGCAGGGTCGCAAGGAACTCGTTCGCCCGCAAGACATCAAGACCACCGGCCTGCTGACCGTCGAGGGTGAACTCGATGACATCTCCGGCAGCGGCCAGACCCGCGCCGCACACGATCTGTGCAAAGGCATCGCGTCGGATGAACAGCGCCACTTCGAGGTCAAAGGCGCGGGGCATTACGGCATTTTCAGCGGCCGACGCTGGCGAGAGATGGTCTATCCGGTGGTGAAGGCCTTCATCCTGGAACATCAGCCGGCCCCCAAACTGGCACCGGTTGCTGCATCAGCGCCGGAACCGCTGACCCAGCCGGTCGCTGCAGCCATCGAGGTGGCCCTACCCGCATCACAACCTGCCGTCGATGCGCCGGTGGTCGCCCTATCGGTGAAAAAGACCCCGGTGGCCCGCAAGGCATCCGCTCCCCGCAAACAGGCGGCACCCCCATCCACCCAGGGTGACTGACAAGGCCCACGACCTGGCGGCGCGCATTGACGCACTGCTCCCTCAGACCCAGTGCACCCGCTGCGGTTATCCGGATTGCCGCTCCTACGCCAACGCCATTGCGCAGGGTGAGGCCGATATCAACCAGTGCCCGCCCGGTGGTCAGGAGGGTGTTGCCCGACTGGCCACGCTGACCGCACGCCCCGTCCTGCCCTTGAACCCGGCATTTGGCCAAGAAGGGCCGATGACCGTGGCGGTCATCGACGAGGCGTGGTGCATCGGTTGCACGCTGTGTATCAAGGCCTGTCCGACCGATGCCATCGTCGGGACGCACAAGCGGATGCACACGGTCATCGAGAACGCTTGCACCGGCTGTGACCTGTGTCTGCCGGTGTGTCCGGTCGATTGCATCACCATGGTGCCAGTCAGCGGCACCCTGACGGGCTGGTTGGCCTGGAGCCCGTCACAAGCCGACCAGGCCCGTCAACGGTATGATGCACGCCGTGAACGACGACTCCGGGAAGAGACCGAACGGTTGCAACGCAACGAGGCCAAGGCCATGGCCAAGCTGGCCGATCTCCCCAGCCACTCGAAGCACACCGACCCGGCGACCCTGGATCGCAAAAAGGCCTTGATCGAAAGGGCACTGGCCAAAGCGCGCCAGGCTCGGACTTCCACCGGTTCGGATCGCTGAACAGATACCTAGAAGGGCTCAACGCATGGCATCTACCGACACCCCCGTGACATTCCACATGATTCCCGGGGGCCCGAAACCCGTGGCGCCCTTCAGCCACGCCACCGAATGCGACGGTTTCGTGTTCCTGACTGGCCAGATGCCGGACACCCCTCAGACACCGGGCCAGCTGCCGGAAGGCATCGAAGCGCAAACCATCAACGTGATGGAAAACCTGAGGTGTGTGCTGTCAGGGCTGGGCCTGGGTTTCGAGCACGTGGTGTCGGTGCGGGCGTATCTGACCGAGTTCCAACGCGATTACGGTCGGTTCAACGAAACTTACCGGCCGTTTTTCCAAGCCGGACAACTGCCCGCCCGCACCTGCATCGGCGTGACCGGCCTGGCCTACGGTGCGCTCGTCGAGATCGACATGCTGGCACGCCGACCCGGAGCCAACAACCAGGCCTAACCCGCCAGAGCGCGAAAGGCCTGCACCACCTCAGGCGGCGCCTGAACCAGCTCGATCAACACACCCTCCCCGGCAATGGGGAACTCGTCACTGGCCTTCGGATGCAGAAAGCAGATGTCGAAGCCCGCTGCGCCCTTGCGAATGCCGCCTGGGGCGAACCGGACACCCTGCGTGGTCAACCACTCCACGGCCTTGGGCAGGTCGTCAATCCACAGGCCCACGTGGTTGAGCGGGGTGGTGTGGACCGCCGGCTTCTTGTCCGGGTCCAGCGGCTGCATGAGATCCACCTCGACCTTGAAGGGCCCCTGACCGATGGCACAGATGTCCTCGTCGACGTTCTCGCGCTCGCTTCTGAACGTCCCCGTGATTTCCAGGCCGAGCATGTCGACCCACAGCTTCTGCAGGCGGGTTTTGTCTGGGCCGCCAATGGCGATCTGCTGAATACCCAGCACCGTAAAGGGACGAGGGCTGGTCATTTCTCGAACTCCACGATCGGCTGGTCGACCACCAGGCTTTCACCCTGGCCGGCCAGGACCTTCGCCACCACGCCATCGGCCGTGGCGAACAGGACGTTTTCCATCTTCATGGCCTCGATCACGGCCACTCGCTCACCCGCCTGCACCTTCTGACCTGGCTTGACCGCCACGTCGACCAGCAAGCCCGGCATGGGCGAGAGGACGAACTGGCTCATGTCAGGCGGCGCCTTGAAGGGCATCAGCTTGTGCATCTCGGCCATGCGGGGCGACACCACCATGGTTTCCAGCTTGGTGCCGTTGTGCTGCACCACCAGGGCCAGCGGGTTCTTGGCGGAGCCGCGCTCCATTTGGGCCGTGAACGGCTGCCCGTTGCAGTCACCGGTGATGACGATGTCGTTCAGCCGGGATGACGAGGTGATCTTGTAACGCTTGTCGTTCACCACGACGGCGGCGTAACCGGTTTCGCCGGTGAACTCGTCCACATGGACCGGTGTGTATCGGTGATCACCGCTGCCGGACAGGCTGATCACGGTGAAATCGCTACCAACCTTCACCCCATAGCCAGGCAGCTGACCGGATAGACCCGTGGCACGTTCGCGCGACTTTCGGCGAACAAAAGCGGCCAGCGCCACGAGGAAGTCGTGGTCGTCGTGCGGCACATCTTCCGCCCGGAAACCGCTGGCATAGTGGTGGGCAATGAAACCGGTGTTGAAATTGCCCGAGACGAAGTCGGGGTGCGCCAGCAACGCGGCCTGGAACGGAATGTTGCTGCTGATGCCGCGAATCACGAAGCCGTTGAGGGCCTCACGCATCTTCGCAATCGCGTCGTTGCGGTCCTTGCCGTGCACGATGAGTTTGGCGATCATCGAGTCGTAGAACATCGGGATCTCGCCGCCTTCGAACACACCGGTGTCCACCCGCACCCCGTGCTTGTGACTGGTATCGGCCTGCCACATGCTTTCTTTCGGTGGTGTGAAGCGCACCAGGCGGCCCGTGGAAGGCAGAAAGTTCCGGAACGGGTCTTCGGCGTTGATGCGGCATTCGATGGCCCAGCCATCTCGCTTGACGTCGGCCTGGGTGATGGGCAGTTTTTCGCCCGCCGCCACCCGAATCATCAGTTCCACCAGGTCCAGGCCGGTGATGCATTCCGTGACCGGGTGCTCCACCTGCAGGCGGGTGTTCATTTCGAGGAAGTAGAAGTCCTGGTTCTTGCCCACCACGAACTCCACCGTGCCGGCACTCTGGTACCTCACCGCCTTGGCCAGCGCCACGGCCTGCTCGCCCATGGCCTTGCGCGTGGCGTCGGATATGAATGGGGATGGCGCCTCTTCGATCACCTTCTGGTGACGGCGCTGGATCGAGCACTCGCGCTCGTTCAGATACACCACGTTGCCGTGGCTGTCACCCAGGATCTGGATCTCGATGTGGCGCGGCTGCTCGACGAACTTCTCGATGAAGATGCGGTCGTCGCCAAAGCTGTTGCGGGCTTCGTTCTGGCAGGCGGTGAAACCTTCGAAGGCTTCCTTGTCGTTGAAGGCCACGCGCAGACCCTTGCCGCCGCCGCCGGCCGAGGCCTTGATCATCACCGGGTAGCCGATGCCCTGGGCGATCACCACCGCCTTCTCCGCCGACGGGATGGGGTCGTTGTAACCGGGGATGGTGTTGACCTGGGCTTCGTTGGCGAGTTTCTTGGAGGCGATCTTGTCGCCCATGGCCGCAATGCTGTAGTGCTTCGGACCGATGAAAGCAATGCCCTCTTCCTCGCAGCGGCGAGCGAAATCTTCGTTCTCGGACAGGAAGCCGTAACCCGGATGAATGGCCTCGGCGCCGGTCTGCCTGGCGGCCGCCAGGATTTTGTCGGCCACGAGATAGGACTCGCGGCTCGGGGCCGGACCCAGCAGCACCGCTTCGTCAGCGAGACGCACATGGCGGGCCTCTTTGTCGGCCTCGGAATACACGGCCACGGTGGCGATGCCCATCTTGCGGGCAGTGGCGATCACGCGGCAGGCGATTTCCCCGCGGTTCGCAATCAGAATCTTCTTGAACATGTTCGTTTCTCCTCGGGCGCGGGTTACAGGGGGATGTTGCCGTGCTTGCGCCACGGGTTTTCAATCTGCTTGTCCTTGAGCATCACCAGCGACCGGCAGATGCGCTTGCGGGTGTTGTGCGGCATGATCACGTCGTCGATATAGCCGCGATTCGCCGCCACGAAGGGATTGGCAAATCGGGCCTTGTACTCGGCTTCCTTGGCAGCCAGTTTTTCAGGGTCGCCCTTGTCCTCGCGGAAGATGATTTCCACCGCGCCTTTGGCGCCCATCACCGCGATCTCGGCGTTGGGCCAGGCGAAGTTCACGTCGCCCCGCAAGTGCTTGGAAGCCATCACATCGTAGGCACCGCCATAAGCCTTGCGGGTGATCACGGTGATCTTGGGCACGGTGCATTCGGCATAGGCGTACAGCAACTTGGCGCCGTGCTTGATGATGCCGCCGTATTCCTGGCTGGTGCCGGGCATGAAACCGGGCACGTCCACGAAGGTGATGACCGGGATGTTGAAGGCGTCACAGAAGCGCACGAAGCGCGCCGCCTTGATGGAGCTCTTGATGTCCAGGCAGCCCGCCAGCACCAGCGGCTGGTTGGCCACGATGCCCACGGTCTGCCCGTCCATGCGCGCAAAACCGATCAGGATGTTTTTGGCGTAGTCGGGCTGGATTTCAAAGAAATCACCGTCATCGACCGTCTTGACGATCAGCTCCTTCATGTCGTAAGGCTTGTTCGGATTCTCCGGCACCAGGGTATCGAGGCTCAGGTCGGCGCGATCGATCGGATCGCCGCTGGGGCGCACCGGTGCCTTTTCGCGGTTGCTGAGCGGCAGGTAGTTGTAAAGACGACGCAGCATGAGCAAGGCCTCGACATCGTTCTCGAAGGCCCCATCGGCCACGCCGCTCTTGGTGGTGTGCGTGATGGCTCCGCCCAGTTCCTCGGCGGTCACTTCTTCGTGCGTGACGGTCTTGACCACTTCGGGGCCCGTGACGAACATGTAGGAACTGTCCTTGACCATGAAGATGAAATCGGTCATGGCCGGCGAATACACCGCGCCGCCAGCCGACGGGCCCATGATCATGCTGATCTGCGGAATCACGCCGCTGGCCATCACGTTGCGCTGGAACACCTCGGCGTAACCGCCGAGCGAGGCGACCCCTTCCTGAATGCGGGCCCCACCTGAGTCGTTCAGGCCGATCACCGGCGCACCCACCTTCATGGCCTGGTCCATGATCTTGCAGATCTTTTCGGCATGGGCTTCGGAGAGCGCGCCGCCAAACACGGTGAAGTCCTGGCTGTAGACGAACACCAGTCGGCCGTTGATCATGCCGTAGCCCGTCACCACGCCGTCACCGGGAATTTTCGTGTCCTGCATGCCGAAGTCGGTGCAACGGTGCTCGACGAACATGTCCCACTCTTCGAAGGTGCCCTCATCGAGCAGCACTTCGATGCGTTCCCGTGCGGTGAGTTTGCCCTTGCTGTGCTGGGCGTCGATGCGCTTGTGCCCACCACCCAGCCGGGCAGCGGCGCGCTTCTGTTCGAGTTGTTGAAGGATTTCTTGCATGAAAAGCTCCTTTTAGAGGGCGGGTTCGGAAGTGTTCCCGTGTTGAAGGAATTCGGCTGAGTAGCCGGCCATGATTGGGACGCTCAGCATCGGGTCGACTCCGGTACGGTCTGAAAAGCCGCGAGCAACTGGCGGGCGGCCGCAGAAGCCACCTGACGGCCAGCCAGGACATCGGCCGTCACGTCAGCCAGCTGGTGCCTGACCGCCGGATGCTGACGGAAGGCCTCGCGAAGACCCGCTTCGATGCGCTCCCACATCCAGGCGCGGGCCTGCTGCTGACGCTTGCTGGCCAGCCGTCCGTTGGCCGACTGCACCTCGCGAAAATCGGTGACCTGTGCCCAGAATCCTTCCACGCCCTGCCCCTGCAAGGCGCTGATCTGGATGGCCTGGGGGTGCCACACGCGGTGGTCATGGTGCAGGTGATCAGGGTGGCCATGAAGGCCCAGCAATCGAAGGCTGGAGGTGATCTGCGCACGGGCACGGGTGGCCGCGTCGGGGTCGATGTCGGCCTTGTTGATGACCACCAGATCGGCCAGTTCCATCACGCCCTTCTTGATGGCCTGGAGGTCGTCACCGGCGTTGGGCAGTTGCAGCAGGCAGAACATATCGGTCATGTTGGCCACGGCGGTTTCGCTCTGACCCACACCCACCGTCTCGACGATCACCACGTCGTGGCCGGCCGCTTCGCAGACCAGCATCGCTTCTCGGGTTTTCTCGGCCACGCCACCCAGGTTGCCGCTGCTGGGGCTCGGACGGATGAAAGCCTTTTCATTCACGGACAGGTGCTCCATCCGGGTCTTGTCACCCAGAATGGAACCGCCTGAGACCGTGCTGGAGGGGTCAACCGCCAGGACCGCCACCCGGTGACCGTGCCGGATCAGGTACAACCCCAGCGCCTCGATGAAGGTGCTCTTTCCCACCCCCGGCACACCGCTGATGCCCAGCCTCAGGGCATGGCCAGCATGAGGCAGCAGACGCGCGAGCAACTGGTCAGCCTGTAGCCGGTGATCGGCGCGGGTGGATTCCAGCAAGGTAATCGCCTTGGCCATGGCGCGGCGCTGCACCGCACCCTCCCCATGGACCAACCCGTCGAGCAAAGCCTCTGGCGTCAAGCGAGCGCCTTCCGGATCTGTTCCAGCACATCCTTGGCGCTGGCCGGGATCGGGGTACCCGGACCATAGACACCCTTCACACCCGATTCGTACAGGAAATCGTAATCCTGGCGCGGGATCACACCGCCCACAAACACGATGATGTCGTCGGCGCCCTGCTTTTTCAACTCGGCGATGATGGCCGGCACCAGGGTCTTGTGGCCGGCGGCCAGGGTGGACACGCCCACCGCGTGCACGTCGTTTTCGATCGCCTGCCGGGCACATTCCTCGGGGGTCTGAAACAGCGGCCCCATGTCCACATCGAAGCCCAGATCGGCGAAGGCGGTGGCCACCACCTTGGCGCCTCGGTCGTGCCCATCCTGTCCCAGCTTGGCGATCATGACGCGTGGGCGGCGACCCTGTTCTTCGGCGAAAGCGGCGATTTCTTCCTTCAGTTTCTCCCACCCCTCGGCGGAATCGTAGGCTGCAGCGTACACACCCGTCACCTTTTGCGTATCGGCGCGGTGGCGCCCGTAAACCTTCTCCAGCGCATCGGACACCTCGCCCACGGTGGCACGCAGGCGGATGGCCTGGATCGACAGGTCCAGCAGGTTGCCCTCGCCGGACTCGGCGGCAGCGGTCAATGCCTCCAGGGCGACCTGAACGGCGGCGTTGTCGCGAGTCGCCTTGATGGCCTTCAGACGGGCAATCTGGCCCTCTCGCACCTTGACGTTGTCCACATCCAGAATTTCGATCGGGTCTTCCTTGGCGAGCTTGTACTTGTTGACGCCGACGATCACATCCTTGCCGCTGTCGATACGCGCCTGCTTTTCGGCCGCAGCGGCTTCGATTTTCAGCTTGGCCCAGCCGGAGTCCACCGCCTTGGTCATGCCACCCATGGCGTCGACTTCTTCGATGATCTTCCAGGCTTCGTCGGCCATCTGCTGTGTCAGCGACTCCATGAGGTAAGAACCGGCCCAGGGGTCCACGACGTTGGTGATGTGCGTTTCTTCCTGGATGATGAGCTGGGTGTTGCGCGCGATGCGGGCGCTGAATTCGGTGGGCAGCGCGATGGCTTCATCCAGCGAATTGGTGTGCAGGCTCTGCGTGCCACCGAACACCGCCGCCATGGCCTCGATGGTGGTGCGCACCACGTTGTTGTACGGGTCCTGCTCGGTCAGGCTCCAGCCACTGGTCTGGCTGTGCGTGCGCAGCATCAGGCTCTTCGGGTTCTTCGCGTTGAAGCCCTTCATGATGCGGCACCACAGCAGGCGGGCGGCACGCATCTTGGCGATCTCGAGGTAGAAGTTCATGCCTACCGCCCAGAAGAAGCTGAGACGACCGGCAAAGTCGTCCACATCCATGCCCTTGGCGATGGCGGTTTTCACATACTCCTTGCCATCGGCCAGGGTGAAGGCCATTTCGAGCGCCTGGTTGGCACCGGCTTCCTGCATGTGGTAACCGCTGATGCTGATCGAGTTGAACTTCGGCATGTATCTGGCCGTGTACTCGATGATGTCGCCGATGATCTTCATCGACGGCTCGGGCGGGTAGATGTAGGTGTTGCGAACCATGAACTCTTTCAGAATGTCGTTCTGAATGGTTCCGGCCAGTTGGTCCTGGCTCACGCCCTGCTCCTCGGCGGCCACCACATAACCCGCGAGCACCGGCAGCACCGCGCCGTTCATGGTCATGGACACGCTCACCTGGTCGAGCGGAATGCCGTCGAAGAGGATCTTCATGTCTTCCACGCTGTCGATGGCGACACCGGCCTTGCCCACGTCACCGGTGACTCGAGGGTGGTCGGAGTCGTAACCGCGATGGGTGGCGAGGTCGAACGCCACCGACACCCCCTGCCCGCCGGCAGCCAGCGCCTTGCGGTAGAACGCATTCGACTCTTCGGCCGTCGAGAAACCGGCGTACTGGCGGATGGTCCACGGGCGAACCGCATACATCGTGGCTTGAGGGCCACGGATGAAGGGCTCGAAACCCGGCAAGGTGTTGGTGTAGGGCAGGTCCTTGATGTCTTCTGCGGTGTAGAGCGGCTTGACCACGATGCCATCGGGCGTGGTCCAGTTGAGCTTGTCGACCGATGCCCCCTTCATCGATTTTTCTGCGGCGGCTTGCCAGTCTGCCAGGGTACGGGGAGTGAATTCGGGTGAGGACATGAATAACCTTCAGGAAGCAGAAAACAGCAATTTCAATTTTACATCATTCATAATTATTGATGCAAAATTTTTACGGCGCTACAATCCACCATTCCTTGTCGCATCGCATGTCATCGCTTTCACTGACCCCGCGTGCGCTGTACGAAGAAGTGGCCGAACTGCTTCGCCAGCGCATTTTCAATCGAGAGCTGCCGCCCGGCAGCTGGATCGATGAGTTGCGCATCGCCGAAGAATTTGGCATCAGCCGAACACCCCTGCGTGAGGCCCTCAAGGTCCTGGCCGCCGAAGGACTGGTGACCATGAAAGTTCGCCGGGGCGCTTATGTCACCGAAGTATCCGAACAGGACTTGCGTGAAGTTTACGAACTGCTCGCCCTGCTGGAGTCCGATGCGGCTGGCGTGGTGTGCCAGCGCGCCACCGATGCGGAACTGCAGGAGCTGGCCCGTCTGCATCAGGAGCTTGAGCGGGCCGCCAACCCGCAAACCGGTTCACGAGAGCGCTTTTTCGAGATCAATGAAGCATTTCACATGCAGTTGCTCGATCTGGCAGGCAACCGCTGGCGCAAGCAGATGGTGATGGACCTGCGCAAGGTCATGAAGCTCAACCGGCACAGCTCCCTGTTCAAGACCGGGCGCATGACCGAATCCCTCCATGAGCACCGGGCCATCCTGGCCGCCATCCAGAACCGGCAACCCGGCGCAGCGGTGGCCACCGTCCAGGCCCATTTTGCCAACGGGCTGAACGCCGCCACCTGACATCAGACGACCACCTGCTCCTTGTGCAGGGCCTCGTGGGCCAGTGCCCACACCTCACGGGCTGGCAGGGGTTTGAGTTTGTGGTTGCTCCAGACCTGGCGCCACAACCGGGCCCCGCGCTGCCCATGCCTCAATCCCAGCATGTGGCGGGCAATCGGGTACCACGGCGTGTCATCGTCACGCGCCTCATGTTCCATGTAGGCCACCATGGCTTCCTCCACCGCATCGCGGGAGATCGCTGGTGAGGACTGACCCAAAAACCGGCTGTCCCAGTCGGTCATCATCCAGGGATGGTGGTAAACCTCGCGCCCCAGCATCGCACCATCGACGTGTGCCAGATGAGTGGCAATCGCCTCCTGCGTGGTGATGCCGCCATTCACCACGATGGTCAGGCCAGGAAAATCGTGTTTCAGCCGATAGGCCCGTTCGTAACGCAGCGGAGGGATTTCCCGGTTTTCCTTCGGGCTCAGCCCTTTGAGCCAGGCATTGCGTGCATGAACGATGAACACCTGGCAACCCGCATCTGCGACGGTACCGACAAAATCCCGCAGGAAGTCGTAGCTGTCGATCTGATCGATCCCGATGCGGTGCTTGACGGTCACGGGAATGGCGACCGCATCCCGCATCGCCTTGACCCCATCGGCCACCAGTTGGGGCTCGGCCATCAGACAGGCCCCGAAAGCGCCCCGCTGTACCCTTTCGCTGGGGCAACCGCAGTTGAGGTTGATCTCGTCATACCCCCAAGCCTCACCCAGTCTGGCCGCCACGGCCAGGTCCCTGGCTTCGCTCCCACCCAGTTGCAGGGCCACCGGATGCTCGACCTCGTCAAAGCGCAAATGACGACGGACAGAGCCGTGCATGAGCGCTCCGGTCGTCACCATCTCGGTGTAGAGACGGGCACGACGGGTCAGCAACCGGTGAAAGTAGCGACAATGCTTGTCCGTCCAGTCCAGCATCGGGGCCACACACAGGCGCCAGGGGTTGACTGCATGGTTTATTTGCTGATCTTCTCTCACTTGGCACCTTTCTGCCGTAACCCTTGCTGCTTGACATCGGCCATCCACTGATCTAGCGAGGCGTCCCATGATGACCCCATGCAATGAAACCCGTTCCCCAAAGGGTCGGTTCAACCTGCAAGTCCGGGATCCATGCCAGCAGAAGATCCCAAGGGGCATTGAGCCCTTCATCCGTCTGATGGCACTCGCGGGACTTGAACCGCCGATACAGTCTGAAGGGATCGAGCCATCGAGGGGGATGCTTGATGCCTGCCACGGCGACTTTGGCACCCACCCTTGACTGTCTGAACAGGTTGTCCAGCGCCACACGAGAACGGATCACATCATGGGTGTAGTTGAACAAGAGGGCATCGACCGCACGTGGCAGCACCACTTCTTCTGCACGGGCCTGGATCAACGTCACATTGTTCCACCCGGCAGCAGCCGTGCGTTGGCGGGTCAACGCCATCATGTCCGGAATGGGCTCAAGACCAATCAGCAGGCCTTCATGACCGATCGGTTCCAACAGCCAGGGAAAACTGAGTCCGGTGCCGCAACCCACATCCAGCACGCAGTCGCCGAATGCAAGCCCAAGCCGGGCAATCGTCCGGCGCCGTATCGGCATGGTGCGCCGAGCGCTGTCGTCATACCTGGCGGCATGTTCCCGGTAGTACGAACGGCCCGGTGACTTTTTCATGCATGCGCATCATACGCGCATGCAGACAATGCGACGGACACTGACCCATTCAACCGACTCTGTGACGTGCTGAAACAAAGAACCCGCCATCGGCGGGTTCCAGGTGACCGCCCAAGGGCGATCAGCCCATGTGCAGGCCGCCGTTCACCGAGAAGTCGGCACCGGTGGCGTAGCCACCCTCTTCGCTGACCAGCCAGGCGATGATGGAGGCAATTTCACTCGGCTTGCCCAGGCGCTTGACGGGGACCGTGGCCACAATTTTCTCAAGCACATCCGGACGAATGGCATTGACCATATCGGTACCAATATAGCCTGGGCTCACCGTGTTGACGGTCACGCCCTTGGTGGCCAGTTCCTGGGCCAGGGCCATGGAGAAACCGTGCATGCCGGCCTTGGCAGCCGAGTAGTTGGTCTGCCCTGCCTGGCCCTTTTCACCGTTCACGGAAGAGATGTTGACGATGCGGCCCCAACCCTTTTCCACCATGTCACCGACCACCTGCTTGGTCACGTTGAACATGGAATCCAGGTTGGTGTTCATCACCGCGCTCCAGTCTTCCTTGGACATTTTCAGGAACATGCGGTCACGGGTGATGCCCGCGTTGTTCACCAGCACGTCGATGGTGCCGTGCTCGGCTTTGGCTTTGGTGAAAGCTTCGACGGTGGAATCCCAGTCACCCACGTTGCCGACCGACGCATAGAAGGTGAAGCCCAGTGCCTTTTGTTCATCAATCCACTTCTGGTGGTCGCGTGTGGGACCGCAGCCGGCGATGACCTTGAACCCCTCCTGGTGCAAGCGCTGGCAGATGGCGGTACCGATGCCACCCATGCCGCCGGTGACATATGCAACTTTTTGACTCATGTGAAAGCTCCTCTGGTGTGATGAGTGATGGGGAAACGGAGGGAAAATCAGCGCTCGACCGTGAGCGAAACGCCCATGCCGCCACCGATGCACAGGGCGGCCAGGCCCTTCTTCGCGTCACGGCGCTGCATTTCATGCAGCAACGTGACCAGAATGCGGCAGCCAGACGCACCGATCGGGTGACCGATGGCGATCGCACCGCCATTGACGTTCACCTTGGCCGGGTCGACACCCAGGCCCATGTTCACGGCGCAGGCCTGGGCGGCAAACGCCTCGTTCAGTTCGAACAGGTCCACGTCAGCCACATTCCAGCCGGCACGAGCGAGCGCCTTCTGGGAAGCCGGCACCGGGCCCATGCCCATGGTGGCTGGGTCCAGGCCACTGGTGCCAAAGCTGCGGATGGTGGCCAGTGGCTTCAGCCCCAGCGCAGCCGCCTTGCTGGCCTTCATGACCATCACGGCCGCCGCGCCATCGTTGATGCCCGAGGCATTGCCAGCCGTCACGGAACCGGCCTTGTCAAACGCCGGACGCAGACCGGCCAGGGCTTCGGCACTGGTTTTCTTGTTGATGAACTCGTCGGTGTTGAACACGACCGGGTCGCCCTTTTTCTGGGGGATCACCACATCGACGATTTCATCCTTGAACTTGCCGGCTTCCTGGGCAGCGGAGGCCTTCTGCTGGCTGGCCAGAGCCAGTGCATCCTGCTGCTCACGGGTGACGTTGTGGGCTTTGGCCACATTTTCGGCGGTGATGCCCATGTGGTACTGGTTGTACACGTCCCACAGGCCATCGACAATCATGGTGTCGACCATCTTCCAGTCGCCCATGCGCTGGCCGTCACGGCTGCCATTGAGCACATGCGGACTGGCGCTCATGTTCTCCTGTCCACCCGCAATGACGATCTCGCTGTCGCCCCAGGCCACGGCCTGCGCCGCCAGCATGACGGCCTTCAGACCAGAGCCGCAGACCGCGTTGATGGTCAGCGCCGGGGTTTCCTTGGCAATGCCGGCCTTCATCATGGCCTGTCGAGCCGGGTTCTGGCCCACGCCTGCCGCCAGCACCTGACCCATGATCACTTCACCGATCTGGTCGGCCGCCACACCGGTGCGCTCCAGCAGGCCCCTGATCACGATCGCGCCCAGTTCGGTCGCCGGAATTTTGGCCAGGCTGCCACCAAACTTGCCCACGGCGGTCCGGGCGGCGCCCACAATGACGATGTCTTCCATGCTCTCTCCTCTTGTGCTGTCGGTTGAAAGGGTGGGTTGGTTGGAAATCAGGCCTTGGCCTTGACGTAGCGACCCGGGGCGGGTTCGATCGGCTTGTGCTTGCGGTTCCCATAGCTTTTGGGCGCAGCCACCAGTTTGCCGGAACGTGCCTTGAGCCAGTCTGACCAGTCGGTCCACCAGCTGCCAGGATGTTCGGTGGCCGAGGCAATCCAGTCGTTCACGTCAGCGGGGAAATGGTTGTCCACCCCGATCCAGTGACTCCGCTTGCCTTTGCTGGCCGGGTTGATCACACCGGCAATATGGCCCGATGCGCCCATGACGAAACGCTTCTCACCCGGCAGGTGCTGTGTGGTGGCATAAGCGCCCGTGATGGGCACGATATGGTCTTCACGGGAACCGTAGATGTAGACTGGCATATCGACCTTGCCGAGATCGATCTTCTGGCCACAGACCGAGGCCGAGCCCGGCTTGCACAGACGGTTCTCGAGGTAGGTGTTGCGCAGGTACCACGCGTAATAGGGGCCAGGCAGGTTGGTGCTGTCGGAGTTCCAGTACAGCAGATCGAACGGCGGTGGGGTTTCGCCCTTGAGGTAATTGCCCACCACGTAATTCCAGACCAGATCGTTCGGCCGGAGGAAGCTGAACGTGGTGGCCAGATCTCGGCCGGGCAGCAGGCCGCCCTTGGCAAACTGCATCTCGCGGAACTTGACGAATGCTTCGTCGATGAAGACATCGAGAATGCCGGTGTCGGTGAAATCCAGCAGGGTGGTCAGGAAAGTGGCACTGTGAACCGGTTTTTCACCACGATCGGCGAGAACAGCCAGCGCCGTTCCCAGCATGGTGCCGCCCACACAGAAACCAAGGGCGTTGATGTCTGGGGCACCCGTGATCTCCTGCGTCACGGCGATGGCCTTGATGACGGCATCTTCGATGTAGTTGTCCCAGGTCTTGGTGGCGCAAGACTGGTCGGGGTTGCGCCAGCTCACCACGAAAGTGCGCATGCCCTGCTCGACCGCATAGCGGATCAGGGAATTCTCAGGCTGGAGATCGAGAATGTAGAACTTGTTGATGCAGGGCGGCACCAGCAGGAAAGGCCTTTCATAGACCTTGGCCGTGAGGGGCTTGTACTGGATCAGCTGGAACAGTTCGTTCTCGAACACCACCTGGCCTTCGGACGTGGCCACATTGGTGCCGACCTCGAAGGCACTCTCGTCGGTCATGGACACGTGACCCTGCTTCATGTCGTGCAGCAGGTTCTGGATGCCCTTGGAAATGCTCTCACCCTGGGTCTCAAGGGCCTTTTTCTGGGCCTCCGCATTGAAGGCCATGAAATTGCTCGGCGCACTGGCGTCAATCCACTGCTGAACGGCAAAATTCACGCGAGCACGGGTCTTGGGATCGGCCTCGATGGCCTCAGCCAGGGACATCAGGGTTCGGGCATTCAGCAGATAGGCGGCTGCCGAGTAGGCTGCCATCGGGTTGCTGCTCCATGCTTCCGAGGCAAAACGCCGATCTTTCGGCGGCTTGATCTGCAGACCCTGATTCCAGATTTCCCCGAGCTCCTTGAGATAGGTTTTCTGGATATCCAGCAGACGAGAAGGATCGATCTTGACCGGCTGCCCTGTGATCTTGGCAAACAGTTCGGACAGGTTGGCGTCGCTCGGCAGGGCAAAACTGGGGGTGGGTGTTCCGGAAGCCTGCGCAGACTGAAGCATCTGTGTCCATTGCTGCATGGCCGTCTGCTGGAACTGCTGGGCCGACTGCAGCCAGGGATTGTCTGGGGTCATGGGGTCTCCTTGGTGAAGAGAAATAGTCGAATCGGATGCGGGGTTGGCCCGATGTCGTTACAGTGTGTGACTTGCAGCTTCCACCGGGCTGACACAAATGGCACAGGCTCCGGTCGTCTTCCATCGTTCATACATGTACATTGTCGTCATTGCCTGGTTCTATGTGGCTGTTCTCATGGCAGTGGCCGAAGCCACCAGTTCCACAGGCACGGTCCTTGGGGCCATTATCACCTTCTTTCTTTACGGTTTATTGCCCATCGGCATCGTGGTGTACGTGATGGGCTCCCCGCTCCGGAAAAAAGCCCGGCTCGCTGCCGAGGCGCTGGCGGATGCCCGAGCTTCCGAATCATTGACCCGAATCTCTCCAGATGAGAGCAGCCATCCGGCCGGTAGCGCCGAGGCTGACCGAATCACGTCGGTGGGAAAAAAACCGTGAAGCCTGCTGGTGGGTGCACCACCCAGGTGACCCATCGTTGCCATGTATCCGCTGGAAACCCAGACGCTGCAATCGCCTTCGGGCAAGTGCAGCCAGACCGGCCATGAACTTGGGCGGCCCTGTCAGACCGGGCACTGCTTCAAAATGCGCCAAGGCACCAGGATCGCTGACCGTGAAAGCCTCGACCACCTCCTGCCCCACTTCGAAAGCCTGCGGTCCAATGCACGGCCCCAGCCAGACACAGGCCCCGGCAAGGTCCACCTGACCGGCATCCGACTGCAGCGATTCGCTCAAGGCCTCGAGAATTCCCCTGCCGTGCTGACCGGCCAACCCTCGCCATCCGGCATGGGCTGCCGCCACACAGCGCCCGTCTGCCGACGCAACGAGAACGGGCAGACAATCGGCCACGAGCACCACGGCGGCTGTGCCCGGCGCGTCGGTCCAAGCCGCATCAGCCACTGGACGGGCCTCCGTGCCCGGTTCCAGGCGGCAGACAGACGAGCCATGGACCTGCACGAGGAACGGCATGTCGATACCCCACATGGCACGCAGACGGTTGCGGTTTTGGATCACGTGATCCGGGGAGTCGCCCACATGATCACCCAGGTTGAAGGAATCCCAGGGCGGAAGGGAGTCACCTCCCGTGCGCAGGGTGCAACCCGCCCGGACGCCTGGGGGCCATGGGGCATCGGCATCCATCCATCCGGTGTGGTCAGACGCGGTCATGCTCACCCCATGCTTCCCGGTATGTGATCTTGCGCAAAAGCTGGCAAAAGAGCCGGCGTTCTTCTTCCTGGAGGGGCTCCAGCAGCCGGGACTGCGAGCGGCCGACAGGCTCGATCAGGCTGGCCACCGTCTGACGACCGGTGTCGGTGATGGTCAGTCGCCAGCGGCGCCTGTCGGCTTCGTCCCGGCGTCGAACAATCCAGCCTTTTTTCTCAAGCCGGCCAATCACCGAACCGGACGTGGCCGGATCCAGTGCGACGGCCTGAGCCAGCCTGACCTGATCCATACCCGGTTGATCGATCAGGGCATTGAGAATGGCAAACTGCACCTGAGTGATGTCGGCATCGGCCACGGCTTCCATGAACAGCGCCACGGACACCTGATGGGCACGACGGATCAGGTGCCCGGGGGCATTGGAAAAGTCAAAATGACGGGGTCGGGGTATGACTGAGGGCATGGAGGACGTTGGCGGGGGCCGGTGGCTGCATACAGGTCGGGAAACCACCGAGGCAGACAGGTTGCTCGATGCACATATTGACACAAAATCTGCCGTACAGTATCGGGAACCGCAGAGCGGATTGCGGCTCGTATCCCATGCACCCCGACTGTCGGGGTGGTGACGTCGTAGAGGAGATCCATTCATGATTCAACGAAGAACCCTGCTCAAGTCCGGCGCTGCCGTGGCGTTGGGCGCCCCGGCACTGATCGGCTTTGCCCAGCAGAGCGTCACGCTCAAGTTCCATACCTTCATGTCGCCCACCTCCAACGTGTGGCTGAACATGCACCGGGCGTGGATGGAAAAGGTCGAGAAGGATTCGGGTGGCCGCATCAAGTTCGAAGCCTATCCCGCCATGCAGTTGGGCGGATCACCTGTACAGCTTTACGATCAGGCCAAGGACGGCGTGGTCGATGTGGTGTGGACACTCCCGGGCAACACCCCGGGCCGCTTCCCGCGGACGGAAGTGTTTGAACTGCCTTTCATGATGACCAATGCAGAAGCCACCTCCAAGGCATTCTGGGAATACATCCAGACCAAGGCGGCTGACGAATACCGTGACATCAAACCCGTGGCCTTCCAGGTTCACGGGCCGGGCATGTTCCATATCAAGAACCGCGCCATCAATTCCCCGGAAGACCTGCGCGGACTCAAGATGCGGGGCCCCACCCGCCAGATCACGAAAATGCTGGGTTACCTGGGTGCCACCCCGGTTGGCATGCCCTTGCCACAGATTCCCGACTCTCTCTCGAAAGGGGTGATCGATGGCGCCGTGATCCCCTGGGAGGTGGTGCCTTCGATCCGCGTGCATGAACTGACCCAGTTCCACAGCGAGATCGACCCCAAGGGCGGCGCGCTGTACACGACCACCTTTGTGATGGGCATGAATCAGCGCAAGTACGACTCGCTTCCTCCCGACCTCAAGAAGGTGATCGACGACAACTCCGGCATCAACACCTCGGCTTTCCTGGGTCGCACCCAGCAGGCTGGCGATGCGCCGGCTCGTCAGATGGCAGTCGATCGGGGCAACCGGATCAACACCATCGGTCAGGCCGAAGCGCAGGAGTTCCGGCGTCGTGCGCGTCAGGTCGAAGTCGAATGGGTTCAGGACATGGACCGTCGCGGCTTCAATGGCCGCGACCTGCTGGACACTGCGCGCAAGCTGATCGAGAAGCACACCAAAGCCTGATCGGCGGTTGTCATCGATCTGCTGGCCGGCCTCAGTGAGGCCGGCTTTCTGCTTTCTGGGGGTACTCTCAACCACCCAATGGCTGCGGTGATCAACAAACTACACTGTCTGCATGTTCCGCTCCCAAATCAAGCATTGCAGAGCCTGTGGCACCGCCGTCGCCCACCGCTTGCCGGACGACGGCGACACCCGGATGCGGGCGATCTGCCCGAGCTGCCACACGGTTCATTACGAAAACCCCTTGAATGTGGTCGGCACCATTCCGGTGTGGGGGCCGGGTGGTGAACAGGTGCTGCTGTGCAAGCGCAACATCGAGCCTCGCTATGGCAAATGGACCCTGCCGGCCGGCTTCATGGAGCTCGGCGAAAGCACGGCCGAAGGGGCGGTTCGCGAAACGCATGAAGAAGCCGGCGCCCAGATCGAGCTGCAAGGGCTGTTCACCCTGTTGAACGTGGTGAGGGTGGGTCAGGTGCACATGTACTATCGCGCCCGCCTGCTGAGCGACCGTTTCGACCCGGGGCACGAAACCCAGGAGGCCCGGCTGTTTCACGAATCGGAAATCCCCTGGGACGAACTGGCCTTCCGGACAGTGAAGGAAACGCTGGAGCTGTATTTTGCGGACCGCCGGACGGGCATTTTCCCGGTCCACGCGGGTGACATTCAGTGAACGCCCACCAGACGCCCAAAGTCAGCTGAACAGCCGGCGGGTCAGCGCGGCGCCCGCTGGCAGCGCCCTGGCTTCCAGCGCATCGTAAAGCCCCTCCAGATCGGCACCGATCTGGTCCAGGGCATCAGGCAGCAAGGGCCGACCGCCATCGTCCGTGATCTGGCCTTCCATGGCCCTGGCGAGATGGGAGGCGGCCTCACGCATGCGTACAAAGGGGCGCTCCGCCCGTGCCACATGCGGCACGTCCAGCGTGATCGAAAAAGACCTCAGAGCGGCCTGATCCGGGTCATCCGACAAGGCGGCCTGGGTTTCGAATTGCAGGACCAGCACGGGGGCACCGGCCGGCTGTGAGGCCGGCAACACCATCCGGCCCGGGAGCGAGCCCGCCACAAAACCCTGCAGCGCGGCGTGCTGGGTCAGATAGCCCGGGCTCCATGCGGCACGGGTGGCCCGCATGGTGAAAGACAGCTGGGCATCGTGATCAACGGCAAACTGGTCGAGTTCGCGTGCACGGGCCACCTCACTCATCATGTCCGGGAAATCGGCTGACAGCTGAAGGGCGTCGGCAAAAGCCTGCAACTTCACGACGAACTCAGAGAACTCGATCTCGTTGAGTGCCCCGGTGCGGTTGGCGAGTTGAATGCCAGCCCGGATCTGGGGATAGCGTTGCCCGGCACGAGGGAATTCCCAGGCCTGCGTGTCCGGGTTCAGTCCTTCGACAAAAAAGGGTTTACTCCCAATGCGGCGGGTGCCAGGAAGTGCCGCCAGCACGGCGTCTCCCGAGACGATCGGGTCGGCGGACAGGGGCACGATCACGTCCAGTTCGGCACTGAGCCAGCCCGTCGACTGACCGCTCCCTGCACCTTCCGAAGGGGTGGGTGCCGCGTCCAGTACGGGCTCCACGCGATCCGTGGCAAGGCCGGCCGCACCCTCATCCTCAGCAGAGGGGTCAGAAGCAGGCAGACTGGCGCGCCGAGGTTCAAACCGGGATGCCAACCAGCGGTTGTAAGCGACGACGGCCACCACGATGGCCAGGCCCAGAAGCACCAGACCGAGTTGCAACGGCGACATCATGAGGCAGACTCCAACATCCCGTGGGCGGTTTCCATGTCGACGGCCACGATCCGCGATACACCCTGTTCCTGCATGGTGACTCCGATGAGTTGCTGCGCCATTTCCATGGCAATCTTGTTGTGACTGATGAAAAGGAACTGGGTTTCCGTGCTCATGCGTGACACCAGCCGAGCGTAACGCTCGGTGTTGGCATCGTCCAGGGGGGCATCCACCTCGTCGAGCAGGCAGAAAGGGGCCGGATTGAGCTGAAAAATGGCAAAGACCAGGGCAATCGCCGTCAGGGCTTTCTCGCCGCCCGACAGCAGGTGGATGGTCTGGTTTTTCTTGCCGGGTGGCTGGGCCATGACCTGCACGCCTGCATCCAGAATTTCCTCACCGGTCATCACGAGCCGCGCCTGCCCCCCGCCAAACAGGTCGGGGAACATCCTGCCGAAATGGAGGTTCACGGTTTCAAAGGTGCTGCCCAACAGATCCCGGGTTTCGGCATCGATCTTGCGAATGGCGTCTTCCAGGGTCTGGATGGCTTCGTTGAGATCGGCAGACTGGGCGTCGAGAAACTGCTTGCGTTCCCGGGCGGTGCCCAGTTCCTCGAGCGCGGCCAGGTTCACAGCGCCCAATGCCGTGATGTCACGCTGGCAACGGTCGATTTCTCCCTGCAAACCGTACAGCTTCACCCCTTCGATTTCAATGCCCTGCGCCAGGCCTTCGAGGTCGGCACCCGCCTCTGCCAGCCACTGCTCGTACTGGTCCAGGCCCATCTGGGCCGCCTGTTCCTTGAGCTGGCATTCGGTGATGCGCGCGCGCAGCGGCTCCATCGCCCTCTCGAGTTGAAGGCGGCGCTCGTCACTGGCACGCAGCTGGGCCGTGAGGTCGTCGTACCGGCTGCGCTGTTCGGCCAGCGCCTGTTCTCGCTGCCATCTGGCATCCAGTGCTTGCTGCAGCCCACCCTGAGCCGCAGCGTCGGACAGACGCTCCAGTTCGGCATGCGCCCGCTGCTGCTCTTCGGCGAGCGTCACGGCCTGCTGACGCGCGGTTTCGATGGCCCGCTGCCATTCTCCTCGACGCGCATCGAGACTGCGAAGGGAAAAAGCGGCTTCCTGGGCCTGCCGTTCCAGCGCACGCGACTGCTCTCTGGCCTGGGCCCATCGACGCTCGGCTTCGATCACGGCATCCTCAAGCTGGGCGTGGGCCTCCTGCCCATCAGCGAGCTGCATGTCGAGCGTCTCGAAACGGGCCTCGGCAACCACCCGGCGCTCCTGAAAGGCTTCCAGCCGCTCATCCACCTCGGCCAGATCGGTTGCGAGTTGCTCGCTGCGGAGCCGAGCCTGTTCGGTCAGCTGGGTCAGCCGAAGCACCTCCACCTGCAAGGAGTGAACCCGGGTCTGCTGCTCGCTGACCTCACGGCGGGCCGACTGAAGTTGCTGCGCCGTATCGGCATAGGCCGACTCGCTGCGGTGAAGGGCTTGCCGGGACTCGTCGGCGATCAGCGTCTGGGCACGCCACTGCTTGTCGAGGTTTTCGATTTCCTGGGCCCGGGCGAGCAACCCGGCCTGCTCGCTGTCGGGCGCATGAAAACCCACGTGGTGACGACTGACCGCATGTCCGTCCGGTGTGTAAAGCGCGATACCAGGTGTCAGTTGCTCGCGCACCTGCAAGCCCTGGGCCAGATTGTCCACTGCAAAGCAACCCTCCAGCCACTCACACAACAACCACTCCAGCGACGCATCGTGGAAACGCAAACGATTGACAAGTGGCTCCAGAGGGATCGGTACAGTGAGCGTCCGGGCCGTGGCGCCTGTCACAGGCGGACTGAAAAAGACGAGCCGGGCGGGAGGCGAATCGGCGGCAAAGGCCTTCACCTGATCCAGGCGCGAGACTTCCAGCGCTCCCATGCGCTCCCTCAGCGCAGCTTCGATGGCGCTCTCCCAGCCAGGCTCCACCTGAAGCCGGCTCCAGAGGGCAGCCAGCCCCTCAAGGCCATGTCGGGTGAGCCATGGGTGAAGCTGGCCATCGGTCCGCAGTTTGTCCTGCAAGGCCCTGAGCGCCCCCAGCCTTGCAGCCAGTTCGGTCTGAACCCGGATGTCCTGGTTCACGACCGACTGCGCCTGTCGGCGGGCCTCCTCGAGTTGGGGGAGTGCCTCCTGAAGATCCCGAAGACGTTCGTCAGCCGTGCGCTGAAACTGCTCGACCGATTCGAGCTGTTCCCTGACCTGTGCCAGCCGGGCTTCATCGGGCACCGACATGGCACGGCGATCGGACACCAGCCTTTCGCGGCGCTGCTCCAGCTGGCGCGACTGTTCGTCGATGCTGCGCTGCTCGGCCGCCAGCACCTGAATGGCCTGCTGTACCTGCTGCACCGAAGCGCGCTGAGCAGCAGCGCGCCCCTGTGCCAGCCGCCAGGTTTCTTCGAGCGCCGGCAGATGCCGGGCCTGCTCCTCGACCTGGGCCGTAAGGATCTCGGCCTGCTCCAGGGCGGATTCGTTCTGCTCCGCGAGCATTTCGAGTTCGATCTCGGCGGTTTCCTGGCGCTGTGCCCACTGCTGCACCTGCTCCTGGAGCTGCTGGATTCGCTGCTGGACTCGCTGCCGACCCTCGACCACATAGCGGATCTCGGCTTCGAGCCTCGCCACTTCGGCGCCAGCCTCGTAAAGCCGGCCCTGCGCCTGATTGAGTTGATCCCCGGCTTCGTAATGGGCTTGTCGAACGGCTTCCAGATCGGCTTCCACCCGCCGAAGATCGGCCATTCGGCTTTCGAGCGCGTTGACGGCCTCCCGCCCCTCGCTCTGGACGCGCAAGAGTTCTGCCTCGGCATCACGCCGCTTCAGAAACCACAGTTGCTGCTGACGCAGGGACATCTGGGCCTGCAGATCGTGATAGCGACGAGCCACCTCAGCCTGCTTTTCCAGCTTGTCGAGGTTGGCATTGAGCTCCCTGAGAATGTCTTCGACCCGGGTGAGGTTCTCACGGGTGTCGCCAAGCCGATTGGCCGTTTCTCGACGACGCTCCTTGTACCGGGATACGCCCGCCGCTTCTTCCAGAAACAGGCGCAGTTCCTCGGGACGGGACTCGATGATCCGGCTGATCGTGCCCTGACCAATGATGGCGTAAGCCCGTGGGCCCAGTCCGGTGCCGAGAAAGACATCTTGCACGTCGCGTCGGCGAACCGGCTGGCTGTTGATGTAGTAGCTGCTGTTGCCGTCCCGGGTGAGCACACGCCTGACCGCGATCTCGGCGTACTGGCCCCACTGCCCCCCGGCACGGTGATGGGCATTGTCAAAAACCAGCTCCACACTGGCTCGGCCAGCGGGCTTGCGCTGGGTGGTGCCATTGAAGATCACGTCCTGCATGGATTCGCCACGCAGTTCGCTGGCCTTGCTTTCACCCAGCACCCATCGAACGGCATCCATGATGTTGGATTTTCCACAGCCATTGGGCCCGACAACCCCAACCAGCTGCCCGGGCAGGTGGAAGGTGGTGGGTTCGGCAAAGGATTTGAAACCCGAGAGTTTGATGGTGTGAAGTCGCACGGTGGAGGCTCTTTTCCTCGAGTTTATTCGGTTGGCCCAGACACAGGCATCCGCGCAGAACGTTCCCCACGAAGGGGGGATTTTCCCATCTTGTGTGTTGAAACCCACTATGCTTTAATTCTCGAGTTTAGTGAATCCGATATTCGAAAAATGATATGCAACTGATCTGGTTATCAGGTCCCACCGCCCGAGTGGTTACCCTTTCCATCACGCGCCGGACCATCCTTTTGAGTCTGGGGTTTCTGGTCGCCTTGTTGCTGACCCTGGGCGCATCGATCCAGTTTTTCGGATTTCGTGTGGCGATCGAACTCCGGCCCGAACTTGCCCGGACCCTTGGTGCCGTGACCACCGCAAGTGAACAGGAGCGGATCGAGCAGCATTACCAGACACAACTCGCCACGCTGGAGCAGCAGATCAACGGACTCACACAGAAAATCGTTACCCTGGAAAAAACCAAACAGAAAATCGTCGAACTCATTCCGGCCAGACCGGCTCGCCCTGGCGCAGGCGGTCAAGGCGGGCCCGTCCGATTTCTTGAAGAATTCGACTGGTTTGCCCCGTCTGCCACCGAGAAGCTGAATCAACTCAGCCTGATCTCTACCCAACTCGATCAGCAGGTCAGTCTGCTGTCTGAAGCCTGGACACAGGAAAGTCTCTGGCTCAAACATCTGCCCATCCAGACGCCGGTGCTCGCCGAACACCATGTCTCCAGCGGATTCGGCTTGCGGCGCGACCCCTTTCACGGAGCACTCACTCGCCATGAAGGCATTGACTACGTGGCCCCGACAGGAACGCCGGTGGTGTCTACTGCACCAGGTCGGGTGATCCAGGCCGGTTACCGGGGTCCTTATGGCTACATGGTCGACATTGAACACGAGTGGGGTTTCAGTACCCGCTACGCCCACCTGCGCCAGATTCTCGTCAGAGAGGGTGACTTGGTGGAAACGAGTGAGCCTGTGGGCTTGCTGGGCAACTCCGGTCGGTCGACCGGTCCCCATCTGCATTACGAAGTCCGTTTCCGTGACCGCCCGATCCCCCCTGATGCAGACCATGTGATCCGTGTGGCTCGTCAGCAGCGGGTGTTTACCGACCATCTGGAAGCGAGGTTCTGAGATGTTCCGACAGAAAAAAAGCCCGGCACTGACCCCTGAGAAATTTGACACCATCTTGGGTCCCTTGGTTGAGGTAACGGGGGACATCAGGGTACGCGGTGGTATTCGGATCGATGGCCGCCTGCATGGCAACGTGGACTCGGCCCCTGAAGATGCCGTCACGGTGGTGGTGGGTACACAGGGCCACGTGGAAGGGCACATATCGGCTCGACGTGTCGTGGTGGTGGGACGGGTGCAGGGCAGCCTGTTCGCTGCCGAAGAAGTGGAACTGCACTCTGGCTCCGTGGTCCACGGTGACATTGCTTGCACCTCCCTATCGATCGCGCATGGCGCCCAGGTCCTGGGCCGTGTGACGGCAGCGCGGGAATCCGGTTTGCCCCAGCCTGACACCAGCTTGGCTGGCACCAAACCCTCAAAACGGGTCGAACTGGTCGCCTGACACCACCACGCCCCACGTTGAATGGCCGACTACAGGTACCATCAGCGGGTTATGAATCCTCTGCTGCAACGCCTGCAACCCTACCCCTTCGAGCGCCTTCGCCAGCTTTTAGCCGGCGTCATACCCAACCCTTCGCGGTCGCCCATCAGTCTGGGTATTGGCGAACCTCGGCACCCCACGCCCGGCTTCCTCAAAGACCGGCTGTGTGAAGCCATCCAGGCCCCTGATGGCGGTCTGGCCACCTACCCGGCCACCGGCGGCACCGCCGAGCTCAAACAGGCCTGCGCCACCTGGGTCCACCGGCGCTACGGGCTGACGCTGGACCCGGCCACCGAGATCCTGCCAGTGAACGGTTCACGCGAGGCACTGTTTGCGCTGGCTCAGGTGGTGGTGGACCCGCGCGCCTTCACGGGGGGACAAGAACCGGTGGTGGTGTGCCCCAACCCCTTCTACCAGATCTATGAAGGCGCGGCCTACCTGGCGGGGGCCCAACCCTGGTTTGCGCCGAGCGACCCGGCCCGCAACTTCGCGGTGGACTGGTCCAGCGTACCCGAAACGGTGTGGGCTCGCACCCAATTGCTCTACACCTGCTCGCCCGGCAATCCCACCGGGGCCGTGATGCCTTTGGACGAATGGGCCCAGCTGTTCGAGCTGAGCGACCGCCACGGTTTCGTGATCGCATCGGACGAGTGCTACAGCGAGATCTACTTCCGTGACGAGCCACCCCTGGGCGGCCTGCAGGCGGCACAACAACTGGGCCGCCATGACTTCAAAAACCTCATCGCGCTCACCAGCCTCTCCAAACGCAGCAATGTGCCGGGTCTGAGAAGCGGTTTTGTGGCTGGCGATGCCGCGCTGATGCGCTCGTTCCTGCTGTATCGCACCTACCATGGCAGCGCCATGAGCACCACCGTTCAGACGGCAAGTGCAGCCGCCTGGCTGGACGAAGCCCACGTGCAGGCCAACCGCGAGCAGTACCGTGCCAAGTTTGCCGAGGTCACACCCATTCTGGCCGGCGTGATGGACGTGCGCCTGCCCGACGCCGGTTTTTACCTTTGGGCGGAGGTCCCCCACCGCTTTGGAGGCGAGGACCACAGGGCCCACCCGGCTCGCGACACCGTGTTCGCACGGGAACTCTTCGCCCAATACAATGTGACTGTTCTGCCCGGCAGCTACCTGGCCCGCGAATCGCGGGGCCACAATCCGGGATGCCACCGTGTGCGCATGGCACTGGTGGCCGAAACCGCCGAATGCGTCGAAGCGGCGCATCGCATCGCCCAGTTCATCCAATCTGCCTGACCAGCCATCACCCATGACCCAGCAACTGCAATCGATCATTGAAAACGCATGGGACAACCGCGCCCAGCTCTCCCCCTCCACCGCGCCACAGGAAGTGCAGGACGCCGTGGAAGAGGTCATCACCCAGCTCAACGTGGGCAAACTGCGCGTGGCCACCCGCGAAGGCGTGGGCCAGTGGACGGTTCACCAGTGGATCAAGAAAGCCGTGCTGCTGAGCTTCCGCCTTAAGGACAACGAGATCATGCAGGCCGGTGACCTGGCCTTTTACGACAAGGTCAAAACCAAGTTTGCCCACCTGAGCCCGCAGGAAATGGCCGCCACCGGGGTGCGCGTGGTGCCACCGGCGGTGGCACGCCGCGGCAGCTACATCGCTCGGGGCGCCATCCTGATGCCCAGCTACGTCAACATCGGCGCCTATGTGGACGAAGGCACCATGGTCGACACCTGGGCCACCGTGGGTTCCTGCGCGCAGGTGGGCAAGAACGTCCACCTCAGTGGCGGTGTTGGCCTCGGCGGGGTGCTGGAGCCCCTGCAAGCCAACCCCACCATCATCGAAGACAACTGCTTCATCGGGGCTCGATCCGAAGTGGTGGAAGGCGTGATCGTGGAAGAAAACTCGGTCATCTCCATGGGTGTCTACATTGGTCAGAGCACACCCATCTACGATCGAGCCACCGGGGAAATCACTTACGGGCGGGTCCCTGCCGGTTCTGTCGTGATCAGTGGGAGCTTGCCCAAAGAAGGCGGAAAATACAGCTTGTACGCTGCCATCATCGTGAAACGTGTTGACGCCCAGACCCGCGCCAAAACCAGCCTGAACGACCTCTTGCGCGACTGATCCTCGCAGCTCATCAACAATCACCACAGAGGTAGCCATGGGAATGATGGAACGCATCTTGCGCCTGATGGGGGAAAAGAAAGCCTCCGATGTGTTCATGTCACCCGCGTATCCGGTACAGATCAAGATCAACGGCGTATGCGAACCGGTGAGTTCACAGCCACTGCCCGTGGATGGTCCTTTGCGTTTGCTGGCTGAAGTGGTGACGGAAGACCAATTGCAGATCTTTCACCAGACCGGCGAACTCAACATAGCTGTCCCTTTGGCAGGCGTGGGTCGATTCCGGATCAGCGCGATGAAACAGCGAGGCAGTTGTGCGGTCGTCATCCGATTCATCAGCACCGTCATTCCCACGATTGCCGAACTCAACATCCCGCCTGTCCTGAGCAACATGATCATGGCCAAGCGCGGCCTGATGCTGGTGGTGGGTTCAACGGGCTCGGGCAAGAGCACGACGCTGGCCGCGCTGCTGGATCATCGAAACGAAAACACCTCCGGGCACATCCTGACCATCGAGGATCCCGTCGAATACCTGTTCAAGAACAAGAAGTGCATCGTGAACCAGCGCGAAGTCGGCACTGACACGGAATCGCTGCACACCGCTCTGAAGAATGCCATGCGTCAGGCGCCCGATGTCATTCTGATTGGTGAAATCCGTGACAGGGAAACCATGTCACAGTCCATTGCCTATGCCCAGTCTGGCCACCTGGTGCTGGCCACCATGCACGCCAACAACAGTTACCAGGCGCTTAACCGGATCCTCAATTTCTACCCGGCCGAGGTGCGGTCCTCCATGCTCAACGACCTGGCATCGGCGCTGAATGTCATCATGTCGCAGCGACTGATGCGCACCGTCGAAGGCGGACGGATCCCAGCGGTCGAAGTGATGGTCAACACCCGACTGATCAGTGAACTCATTCAGAAAGGCGATTTCTTTGGCATTCGTGAAGCCCTTGAGAAATCGATGGCGGCAGAATCCCAGACCTTTGAAGCCGATATCGCCCGCCTGATCATGGATGGAAAGGTGGAACGCAATGAGGGGGTGTCTTATGCCGATTCGCCCACCAACCTCATGTGGCGACTCCAGAACCAGGCCCCCGCCAGATCGAAAACCACCAGCCCTGCCGCACCACCGGAACCCCCGGCTGAGCCTGGTCCCTCGTTCTCCGACTTCACCCTGGATGTCAACCACTGACATCGGATAGCGAGCCGATCCCATGACCGCCACCTTGCGCCTGACCGAGGCGCTGATTGCCCGTCCCTCCATCACCCCCGATGACGCGGGCTGTCAAGCCCTGATCGCCGCCCGGCTGATGCCGCTGGGCTTCGCATGCGAAACCATCGAGAGTGGTCCCGCTGACTTCCGCGTCACCAACTTATGGGCCAAGCGCGTGGTCGATCCCAGTGCACCCACCTTGGTGTTTGCTGGACACACCGACGTGGTGCCCACCGGCCCGCTGGACACATGGCACAGCGATCCGTTCATCCCCACCCAGCGGGATGGCAAACTGTATGGCCGTGGCGCGAGCGACATGAAAACCTCGCTCGCAGCCATGGTGGTGGCGTGTGAAGACTTCGTCGCCAGCCATCCCCAAGCCCCCCTGAATATCGCCTTCCTGCTCACCAGCGACGAGGAAGGACCGGCCCACGACGGCACCGTGGTGGTGTGCCGCGAACTGCAGAAGCGCGGCGAGCGGCTGGATTACTGCATCGTCGGCGAGCCCACCTCGGTGGAACGAACCGGTGACATGATCAAGAATGGCCGGCGCGGCACCATGAGCGGCAAGCTCACTGTGAAGGGTATTCAGGGGCACATCGCCTACCCCCAGTTGGCGCGCAACCCCATCCATCTGCTGTCACCGGCCCTCACCGAACTGGTCACCACCCGCTGGGACGAGGGCAACGACCACTTCCCGCCCACCACCTGGCAGGTTAGCAACATCCACAGCGGAACCGGCGCCAGCAACGTCATTCCCGGCACCGCGGTGCTGGACTTCAATTTCCGCTTCAGCACCGAAAGCACGGCCGAGGGCCTGCAGCAGCGCGTGGCCGGCATCCTGACTCGCCACGGCCTGCAGGCCGGCACAGACTACGATCTGACCTGGACCGTAGGCGGCATGCCTTTCCTCACCCGACCCGGCACCCTGGTGGAAGCGGTGCGCGACGCGATCCGGGCCGAAACCGAGATCGAGACCGAACTCTCTACCACCGGCGGCACCAGCGACGGGCGCTTCATCGCCCAGGTGTGTCCGCAGGTGATCGAACTGGGCCCGCCCAACGCCACCATCCACAAGGTCAACGAATGCGTGGCCGTGGCCGACATGGAACCGTTGAAGAATATCTACCGGCGCGTGCTGGACAACCTGGGCGGCGTGCCGGCCGCGGACGAAGCCACACCGTGAATCCACCATCCCCCAAGGCTTCCGGGCTGCTCACGCTGGATGCGCTGCTGGAGCACGCGACCGGCTTGCTGGACGCCGCCCAGCTGGCCTACGGCCACGGCACCACCAACGCCCGCGACGAGGCCGCATGGCTCACACTGTGGTCGCTGGGCCTGCCATTGGACAGCAATCTGTCGGAACTGGCATCCAGGCCCATCAACCATGACGAGCAAGCCCTCGTACTGGCACTGATCAAGCGCCGCATCGCTACCCGCCAGCCCGCCGCCTACCTCACGCAAGAGGCGTGGCTGCAGGGCGTGCCGTTTTACGTGGATGAACGCGTGATCATCCCGCGCAGTTTCATCGCCGAACTGATCACCCATTCCGAAGGGGCCGAGAGCATCGACCCCTGGCTGGGGGAGCACACCCGCCGCGTGCTGGACCTGTGCACCGGCAATGGGAGCCTGGCCGTGCTCGCGGCCCTCGCCTGGCCCGACGTGACAGTGGACGCCGCGGACATCTCGCCTGACGCCCTCGCGGTGGCCCAGATCAATGTAGACAAGCACGGTCTGCAAGACCGCATTCGCCTGATCGAGTCCGACGGCTGGGCGCACGTGCCGGACCGTTACGACCTGATCCTGTGCAACCCGCCCTATGTCAGCCGCGCCGGCATGGAGGCCTTGCCGCCCGAGTACCGAGCCGAGCCGGTGATCGCCTTGGACGGTGGGTTGAACGGCAGCAACGATGGCATGGACTTCGTGCGCCACCTGATGGAACATGCCCTGGACCACATGAACGAAGACGCCGTGCTGGTGCTGGAAATCGGCAACGAACGCGAGCACTTCGAACGAGCCTATCCCACCCTGCTCGCCTACTGGCCTGAAACCACTTCGGGCGAAGGGCCCGTGCTGCTGCTGACCCGCGAAGCGCTGGAAGACTGGCAAGCCACGCGCCAACTCGCCAGAGGCACCGCATGATCACCCTGCGCGACGTCACGCTGCGGCGCGGTGCCAAGGTCGTGCTCGACCGCGCGAGCACCACCCTCAACCCCGGCGAAAACGTTGGCCTGGTGGGCCGAAACGGTGCCGGCAAGTCCAGCCTGTTTGCGTTGCTGCAAGGTCACTTGCACGAAGACAGTGGTGAATTCCAGTGGCCGCGCCAGTGGCGCCTGGCCCAGGTGGCGCAAGACATGCCCGAAACCGACCAGGCGGCCACCGCCTTCGTGATCGATGGCGACACCCGCCTGCGCGACGCACAACAGGAGGTACAGGCCGCCGAAGCCAGCGGCGACGGCGAGGCCATGGCCCATGCCTACACCGCCCTGCACGACGCCGGCGCCCACGACGCCCCCGCCCGCGCCCAGGCGCTGTTGATGGGGCTGGGCTTCCAGGTGAACGAACTGGAGCGTCCCGTCAACAGCTTTTCTGGCGGCTGGCGCATGCGGCTGCAACTCGCGCGTGCGCTCATGTGCCCAAGCGACCTGCTCATGCTCGACGAACCCACCAACCACCTGGACCTGGACGCCCTGGTCTGGCTGGAAAGCTGGCTCAAGCGCTACGAAGGCACGCTGCTGGTCATCAGCCACGACCGCGAATTCCTGGACGCGGTGACACAGGTCACCCTGCACATCGACAACGGCAAACTCACCCGCTACGGTGGCAACTACAGCCGCTTCGAAGACATGCGGGCCGAGCAGATCAGCCAGCAGCAGGCCGCGTTTACCCGCCAGCAGGACCAGATCGCCCACCTGCAGCGTTTCATTGACCGCTTCAAGGCCAAGGCCACCAAAGCCAAGCAGGCGCAAAGCCGCGTCAAGGCCCTGGAGCGCATGGAAAAGATCGCGCCGGTGTTGGCGGATGCCGAATTCAGCTTCACCTTCGACGAACCCGGCCAGTTGCCCAACCCCATGCTCAACTTGCGCGACGCCCGCTTTGGCTACCGCAGCGAAGCGGGAGTGGACACCGTGATCGTGCAGAACGTAGTCCGCTCGGTTCAGGCAGGCCAGCGCCTGGGCATCCTGGGCGCCAATGGTCAGGGCAAATCCACTTTCGTCAAAACCGTGGCACGGGCTCTGCCCCTGCTGGGCGGCACGCTCACCGAGGGCAAGGGCCTGCGTATCGGCTACTTCGCGCAGCAGGAGCTGGATGTGCTGCGCCCCGAAGACACCCCACTGGCCCACATGATCCGTCTGGCGCGCGAGACCGAAGCCGCAGGCGCCCTGATGGGCCAGGCCCTGCGCGAGCAGGATCTGCGCAACTTCCTGGGTCGCTTTCAGTTCAGTGGCGACATGGTTCAGCAAACCGTGGGCACCATGAGCGGTGGCGAAAAGGCCCGGCTGGTGCTGTGCATGATCGTGTGGCAGCGCCCCAACCTGCTGCTACTCGACGAACCCACCAACCACCTGGACCTCGCCACCCGAGAAGCCCTGGCCATGGCCCTCAACGAATTCGAAGGCACGGTGATGCTGGTCAGCCATGACCGGGCCCTGCTTCGCTCGGTGTGCGACGAGTTCTGGCTGGTGTCGCACGGCGGTATCGCCCCCTTCGATGGCGATCTGGACGACTACCAGCGCTACCTGCTGGACGTGGCCAAGCAGAAGCGCGAAGCGGCTCAGACGCCAACGCGGGCGATCCCGGCAGCGGACAGTGAAGCCAGCGAGTCGACCCCACCCAGCACCCATGGCGATCCCTCACGCGTCCATCCCGGCGAACAACGCAAGCTGGAAGCACAACGTCGCCAGCAACTCGCCGACCAGTTGAAACCCCACAAGAAGCAGCGAGACCAACTGGAAAAGCAGCTGGAAGCCCTGCAGACCGAACAGGCTGAACTGCACGCTCGGCTGCAAGGCAACCTCTCGCCCGCCCAACTCGCCGAAACCGGCAAACGCCTCAAGGCCGTGGACGATGCGCTCGCTGATACCGAAGAGGCCTGGCTGGAAGTGGCCGCCCTGATCGAAGACCTGCAAAACGCGGCTACCCAGTGACGAAGCGCAGTCGGGTCCAGCGATCACTTGAAAACAGATGGCCTGCCGACGGGCTGGCCCCGTTGCCGGCTGCCTTTTTGCAGTTGCTCGACGCGGTGGTGCCCGCCTCCCGACGCGAAGGGGTGGATGACAGTTACACCCGTCGGCAACGCGCCAGCTTCCGCCTCAATCCGCTCAAGGGAAACCCCTCAGACACCTTGGGCGAACTGATGGTCCACCCGGCGCTCACCCTGGAGGCCCTCGACGGTGTGGATGGTGTGTTCACCGTGCCCGCCGAACAGCGCGAACACCTCACCCACCATCCGGCAGCGGCTGACGGTCGCCTCTACATCCAGGGACTGTCCAGCATGGCCGCCGTCTGGGTCCTGGACCCGCTGCCCGGCGAGGAAATCCTTGATCTCGCCGCAGCACCCGGCGGCAAGACCAGTTACATCGCCGCCTGCATGCAAGGCCAAGGCCGGCTGGCCGCCGTGGAGCCCGTGAAGGCGCGCTTCCACCGACTCAAGGCCAACCTGCAACGCCTGGGCGCCGGGCACGTACACACCTACCTCAAGGACGGTGCCGTGGTCGGTCAGCTGACGCCCGAACGTTTCGATCGCGTGCTGCTGGACGCACCCTGCTCGTCAGAGGCCCAGTTCACCCGGCTGGACCCCGCATCATGGGCCCACTGGAGCCCCAGGAAGGTCAAGGCAAGTGCCTGCCTCCAGGCACGGCTCATCCGATCGGCCTGGGCGGCCCTCAAGCCAGGGGGGCGACTGGTGTACAGCACCTGCTCCCTGTCACCCGAAGAAAACGAGCTGACCGTGCAAGGGTTGCTGGTCGAACACCCCGAGACGACGCTCGAGGCCATCACGCTGCCCACCCGACCGGACACACTGCTCACGCTGGCCGGCCTCACCCACTGGCAAGGGCGTGAACTGGACCCGCGTCTGGCGCTGTCGCTGCGCATTTTGCCCAGCGAACGCACCGACGCGTTTTACGTCTGCTGCCTGCGCAAGGCGGCCTGACGGATGGCGTCCAGCGTCCCGCGCGTGGTGATGACCTCGGGGTCCAGCGGCATCTCGATCAGGGTGCCGATGGGGGCCTCCAAAGCCCGACGAAGCGCAGGCTCCCATTCGGCCGTGCGGGTGACGCGCTCGGCGGCGTAACCATAGGCCCGGGCCAGGGCGCAGAAATCGGGATTGCTGAGCAATGAACCGGCCACATGACCGGGGTACTCGCGCTCCTGATGCATGCGGATGGTGCCGTACATGCCGTTGTTGAGCAACAGCACGATGGTCTTGGCGCCGTGCTGCGCGGCGGTGGCCAGTTCCTGCCCGTTCATGAGGAAATCGCCGTCCCCTGTGAGGGTGAACACGGTGCGCCCGGAGGCGATGGCTGCGGCCACCCCCGCCGGCACGCCGTAGCCCATGGCGCCATTCGTGGGAGCGAGCTGGGTTTTCAGGCCCCTTGCCAGCCCCGGGTACCGGTAGAAGCGATGCAGCCAGCTCGCAAAATTGCCTGCACCGTTGGTCAAGACCGCATCCGCCGGCAGCAAGCGCTGCAAGGTATGAATGATCTGGGGCAGGTCAATCTCGCCAGGCAGTTGCACGCCGCCGTTGGCCGGGTCGATGTTCGCCAGATAGTCCGCATGACAGCCTTGCACCCACTCGGTCCATGGCACCTGCGGTGGGGCGGTCAGCACCTCCAGACTACGGGCGGCGGCCGACAGGCTCGCACAGATGACCAGATCTGCCTGATAGACCCGGTTCAACTCCTCCGCACTGCTGTGGATGTGCACCAGCTTCTGTCGGGGACGCGGCGCCTCGATCAGGGTATAACCGCCCGTGGTGGCCTCGCCCAGCCGGGGGCCGATGGCCATGAGCAGATCGGCCTGCCGGATGCGCTGCGCCAGTGCCGGGTTGATGCCCAGTCCCAAATCGCCCGCGTACAGCGGATGGTGGTTGTCGAACGTGTCCTGGAAGCGGAAGGTGTTGCACACCGGCAGTTGCCAGTTGTCCACGAAACGCGCCAGCGCCTGGGCGGCCTGCGGCGTCCAGCCGCCGCCACCGGCCAACACCATCGGGCGCCGTGCCTGCAACAGCATCTCGCGCAACTGGCGCAGCGCACCGGGGTCGCTCCAGGCCTCCACCGGCTCCACACGCGGCAGCGGCGCGCTGTCCACCGCTTGGGTGAGCATGTCTTCGGGCAGCACCAGCACCACCGGGCCAGGGCGGCCGTTCACGGCAGTGGCAAAGGCGCGGGCCACATATTCGGGAATGCGGCGGGCGTCGTCGATACGCTCCACCCGCTTGACCAGCGGCCCGAAGAAGCGGAAAAAGTCCACCTCCTGGAAAGCCTCTCGGTCACGGCAGTCGCTGGCCACATCGCCCACGAACAGCACCATGGGCGTGGAATCCTGGAACGCCGTGTGAACGCCTATGGAGGCATTGGTGGCGCCCGGCCCTCGCGTCACGAAAACCACGCCCGGTCGGCCCGTCAGCTTGCCATGGGCCTCGGCCATGAAGGCGGCCCCGCCCTCCTGCCGGTTGATGACGAAGCGGATGCGATCGGCATGGCGATGAAAACCGTCGAGCACCGCCAGGTAGCTCTCGCCTGGCACCCCGAAGGCATGGGTCACCCCCTGTTCGATCAGGCATTCGACCAGCAGATGACCGGCCAGACGGGAAGAGTCATCAGGCAGGTTCATGCATGCACCCCCGACGTGCGCCGTCCCACGCCCAGCGCGGCAAACACCGACAACATGAGCACCAGCGCCGCCCCGGCCAGGGTGAGCCCGTACCAGCCCCGGTCCATGAATGCACCAAAGATCAGCGGCGAGATGGCAAAGCCCACGTCCAGCCCGGAATAGACCGTGCCATACACCCGGCCAGTGGCGCCCTTGGGTGTCGCGCGGCGGATCATCATGTCGCGGCTGGGTCCCGCGATGCCGACGGCAAAACCCGTGATCGCCAGCACGATCATGGTGCCCGCACCGCCCATCCATCCAGTGGCGGCGAGCAGCATCAGCAGAGCCCCCGCGCCCATGCAGCCACCGACCACACGGTCGGTGTGCGCGGCCTTGCCGGCGACGAATCCCCCCACCACCATGCCGAGCGCACCACAGAGCATGTAGGCCGTCAGCGTGAACGTGGCGGCCTCCAGACTGACCGCGTGCATCGCCTTCAGGATGGAGGCCGAGTAGGTCTGCACCACCGCCAGCGTCATGGTGGACAACAGGAAGAAGGCAAAACACCACCACACCACCGGGAGCTTCATGAAGGCGAGGTCACTGCCCCGCGTGGCACCGGGTTGCCGTATCACCACCTCGGTTTTCAGGTGCTCGCGCTGCCACAACAGGACGGCGAATACACAGAGGTACAGCACCGCGGCAGCCAGGTAAGCGGTTCGCCAGTTGGTCAGCGCCGAGATGCCAACCAGGAACACCGGTGCCGCTGCCCAACCCAGGTTGCCGGTGAGACCGTGCACGCTGAAAGCGTGACCCAGTCTCGGGGCCGAAACCCGTTGGTTCAAAATAGAAAAATCGACGGGATGGAACGAGGCGTTCCCCAGACCGGCCAACGCCGAAACCAGCACCAGCCCTGCATAGCTGCTGGCCATCGAAGCCGTCAAGGCAGCGGCCATGAACAGGAGGAGCGAGCCAATTAACACCGGTCGAGCGCCCAGTCGGTCGACGACAAACCCGGCACTGGCCTGCCCGATACCCGACACCACAAAAAACACACTCATCAGCAAACCCACCTGCGAGTAAGACAGGCCGAATTCGCTCATCAGCACCGGAAACAGCGGCGGCAGCAGAAGGTGCGTGAAATGTGACGTGCCATGCGCGAGCCCCACCAGTGCCATGACACGGGCGTCATCGCGCAGGGGCACGGCTGGCAAGGGCGGCGTCGCGCCAGCAGACCATGTTGACATGCAATACATGGTAAGCGATCGCGTTCTTCCCCGCTGTCACCTGTTGAATACGCAGGCACAATAGAACGATGAACATTGTGATACTCGACGACTATCAGGATGCGGTTCGCAAACTGCCGTGCGCAGCCAAGCTCGATCCCTACCCGGCAAAGGTGTTTACCAACAACGTCAAGGGCGTTGGGCAACTGTCGGTCCGGTTGCGTGACGCCGAGGTGCTGGTGCTGATACGCGAAAGAACCCAGATCACCCGACAACTGGTTGAAAAACTGCCGCGCCTCAAGCTGATCTCCCAGACAGGTGCCGTCGGCAGTCACGTGGATGTGGCCGCCTGCACGGAGCGAGGCATTGCCGTGGCCGAAGGCGTGGGCTCGCCCATTGCGCCCGCCGAACTCACCTGGGCGCTGATCATGGCCGCGATGCGCCGCATCCCGCAGTATGTGTCGAACCTGAAACATGGGGCCTGGCAGCAGTCAGGCCTGAAATCAGCGGCCATGCCACCGAATTTCGGGATTGGCATGGTGCTCAGGGGCAAGACGCTGGGGCTGTGGAGCTACGGCAAGATCGGCAGACTGGTGGCCGGTTACGGCCGGGCATTCGGCATGCGGGTGATCGTCTGGGGCAGCGCCGACAGCCGTGCCCAGGCGTCTGCCGACGGGCTGGAAGTGGCCGATTCGAAAGAGGCGCTGTTTGTCGAATCCGATGTGCTGAGCCTGCACCTGCGCCTCGGCGAGCGGACTCAGGGCTGCATCGGCCCCGACGAACTGAGCCGGATGAAACCCACGGCTCTGCTGGTCAACACCTCGAGGGCCGAACTCATCCAACCAGACGCACTGGTCGCCGCCCTGAACCGTGGCAGGCCCGGCATGGCAGCCGTCGATGTGTTTGAATCTGAGCCCATCCTGCAAGGGCATGCCCTGCTGCGGCTCGAAAACTGCATCTGCACTCCCCACATCGGTTTTGTGGAACTGGAAAGCTACGAGCGCTATTTTTCGGCCGCTTTTGACAACGTGATCCACTACATCAAGGGCACCCCCACCCACATCGTGAATCCGGGGGCCCTTCAGTACCACCGCTAGGGCTGGACTCGGACCTTTCTTTCCCCACCCGCAGGGTCTTCACCCGCGGGATTTTCGTTATGGGGCTCCAACAGGAACAGATCGAAGTCCAGGCCCTGGGGAGCCGGCTTGACGGACTGGACGGGCTTGGCCTCAGGAGGGCTCGACAGAGCGGGGAGTTCGACGTCCTGCATCGGACCCGTTTCCGATTTCGCAAAGACTGGCATGTCCGCCACGGATTCCCAGGTCGGAAACGCCCATTCCAGATCTTCCAGCATGGCGTTCTTTTGCGCCGCGACAGGCTCAGACGGAGCGACGCCCACCGTTGGCAGAATGTCGAGCATCCCGATCAGCATGATGAGGTCATCAAACGCCTGAAGGGTTCGAACCGTCAATGTTCCCTTCAGATCGCCGGGCTGCGAGCACAGAGAAGCCACCAGCACTTCCCTGGCCGCATGGTTGGGCCACTCACGGACCAGCGACTGGACGCAGGACGCGTCGTCATCCAGCCCGAGCGGGGATTCGATGGCTGCCAAGACGGGGGCCGGACACTGGAAATGCGATTCGTAAAAGCTGCTGGCCAAGGAATGGTCGGTTTCGGTACCAAAGCGGCTGGCGATCTTCAACCACATCAGATAAGGGGCTTCAGAGGCACGAGGACCGTCGGTGACGAAAGCCTGGAGAGCACTCATCGCATCGCGATACTGGCCGATGGATTCGCAGAACTCCACCTGCTGCCAGAGATCCTGAAGTCGTTCGAGCGCCAGAGGGGCAACCGCTACCTCGCGGAGCATCGACTCCCGGCCTGCGGCCTCTTCCATCTCCTCTATCGACTCGGATGACCAATCAGCACGGCCACCGGATGGGTTCCCAACGACAACGCTCGCGGGAGCAGCAGACCGTGATTCAGCCGCTGGCGGGGACTCGCTGGACCCCGCTCGGGTTTCAGCAGCCTGGGTTGGGATGGCTGGCAAGACCGATTCCCACCAGGGTCTGTCATTCTTGTCTGCCGTTGGGATTTCGTTGCGCCGACGGGACCGAAGAGCAAACCAGTAACCCACGAGCAACAGGAAGGCCAGGACAGATGCACCGTACAGCCAAGGGATTGAGGACTGTGACGACTGAGCATCCCGCAACTGGTTGTTGAGGGTTTCAAGCGCCAGTCGCATGCGCTCCTGTTCGGCCCGCAGGGCTTCCACCTCCTGCTGCAACGCCAACTGGCGATCGCTTTCCGATGCCACGGGTTGAGCCTGCCCGGATTCGGACGGGGTGACGGGGCCGCTCTGGCTGATTTCTCCAGGCGTCTCGGTCTCGGAAGGCACGCCGGAACGCGAGGACATGTCGACAGGATCGAGTTGGAGCCGAGTGCGTGTCTGTGCGGCAGAAGACGGCTGTTCGACCGATCCGGTGACCTGGGGAGCGACCTGAGGAGCCGCCTCGGCAGGAAACACCGTGGGCTGGGGACGCGACTTGGACAGGATTCGCGTCACGCCCGCGGGCCGAGGGGCTGGCTCCGACAGACGGATGGGGGTTTCGGGTAGCAGGTCGTCTGACGCAGACGCTTGGGATGGTGCAACCGTTGACGGGACCGACGTGGCACTCGCAGACTGAGGGGCCGGGATCGGGACAGCGGGTCCGGCAGGACGGGGGACCACCGTCTGTTGTACCGTGGTCGGTTGAAGCGCTGCAGGCACCCGGGGTTCCTCATCAGCGAGCAGGGTGTAGCTCCGACGAAAGGACGTGGTGCAACCGGCGCGCAGGATCAACGTGACAATGGGCTCGTTGACAGGATCGGTCGAGCGGATTCTCAGGGCCCCCGCCCCTTCACCGCCGATCTGATGAATGCCAGTGGTGATGGCGGTCGCCGGCACGGGGGTATCGCCATACAGCACCTCGGCTTCCAGACACAAGCCGCTGGCCGCGTCGGACGCGGTGATGCTGGACTGCACCAGCAAATCGAGCGGGCGACCGATAATCACATTGCTTTGCGTTGCGCCCAAAGAAACCGCGACGACTTGAGTCGCTGTCACAAGCAGCGCGCTTCCCATCGCCAGCTTCAGCATGTTCTGTTCATCTTTCAGCGAGTCTTTGTATCGTTATTCACGCTACATTCTGGCACAAGGCAAATCATTTCCCTCTCTTTGAGACAAGATGCATCTGACATTTCATCAAACCGGTGTGGTGGGTGCGGGCGCCATGGGGCGTGGCATCGCGCAAATGGCCGTCCAGGCAGGTAGCACGGTCTGGATTTACGACACCCAGTCCTCAGCCATCGAATCCGCTTGTCAGTCCCTCATCGACACCTGGAGCAAACTGCAAGCCAAAGGCCGGATCACGGCGGAACAGCAGCAACACTATGTCTCGCGTCTGCGCCAGGCCAACGCGCTGGAGGACCTGAAACCTTGCGATCTGATCGTCGAGGCGGTGGTCGAACGCATGGATGTGAAGCAGGGCCTGTTCAGACAGCTGGAAAACCTGCTCTCGCCCGATGCCGTGCTGGCCAGCAACACCTCCTCCCTGTCGATCACGGCCATTGCGGGCGGGCTGAAACGCCCTGAGCGGCTGGCGGGTTTCCACTTCTTCAACCCGGTTCCGCTGATGAAGGTGGTTGAAGTGATTACCGGCCTCAAGACCGACCCAGCCGTCTGCGAGCGCCTGATGGCCTACACCCGCGAAATGGGCCACACCCCGGTGATGGCGCAGGACACACCGGGCTTCATTGTCAACCACGCCGGCCGGGGTTACGGAACCGAGGCGTTGCGTATCGTCGGTGAGGGAGTGGCCGATTTCGCCACCATCGACCGGATCCTCAAAGACCAGATGGGCTTTCGGCTGGGCCCTTTCGAACTGATGGACCTCACGGCGCTGGATGTATCCCACCCGGTGATGGAATCGATCTACCATCAGTATTACGAAGAACCCCGCTACCGACCGAGTGTGATCACCGCCCAGCGGCTGTCCGGTGGGATGCTCGGCAAAAAAGTGGGCGAAGGTTTTTACCGCTATGTGGCGGGTGAGGCACAGGTGCCACCCGAGCCCGTGGTGCCTCTGTTGACGGGGCTCCCGCCCGTGTGGGTGCCGGCCCGCGCCGCCCGCCGGGCCGAGCTGTACCAGTTGCTCAAGGACCTCGGCGCCACCATCGAAACAGCCCAGCAACCCTCGGAACAGGCCCTGATTCTGGTGGCACCGCTGGGCCATGATGTGACCACCGTGGCGGCGGTCGAGCGGCTCGACCCCAGCCGCACGGTGGGCATCGACATGATGCTGCCCGACGCTGCCGTGAAACGCCGCGTGCTGGCCACCAACCCCGCCACCCGGCCCGACATCCGCGATACCGCCCACGCCCTGTTGGCCAGGGACGGGAAACCGGTCAGCGTCATCAAGGACAGCGGCGGCTTCGTCACCCAGCGCGTGGTGGCCACCATCGTCAACATCGCCAGCGACATCTGCCAGCAAGGCATCTGCACGCCGCCCGACCTCGAAACCGCCGTCACACTGGGGCTGGGCTACCCGATCGGCCCCCTGGCCATGGGGGATCGCGTCGACCCCACCAACCTGCTAGAAATCCTGTTCAACCTTCAGACCGTGTATGGCGATCCGCGATATCGCCCTTCGCCCTGGCTGCGCCGTCGTGGTGCCCTCGGCCTGAGTCTGACCCACGTGGAGGCCTGACATGCCCGCATCCCTCAAGAGCCACAGCGTCGGCGCCACCCTGGTGCTCACCCTCAGCAACCCCGACCATCGCAACGCCCTCGGCCCCGACATGTACGCCGCCGGGGTGGAGGCCTTCAACGCCGCCGACAGCAACCCGGAGGTGCGCTCGGTCATCATCACCGGCGAAGGCGCCCACTTCTGTGCCGGTGGCAACCTGCAGCGTCTGCTGGGCAACCGACAGCAGGCGCCCCAGGTGCAGGCCGACAGCATCGAAGGACTGCACAGCTGGATCGAGGCCGTGCGAAGCTTCTCGAAGCCCGTGGTGGCCGCCGTCGAAGGCTCGTGCGCCGGGGCTGGTTTCTCGCTGACACTGGCATGCGATTTTGTGGTCGCGGCACAGAACAGCGTGTTCGTCATGGCCTACGCCAACGTGGCGCTGTCGCCCGATGGCGGCGGGAGCTGGAGTCTGTCTCGCCAGTTGCCGCGTGCCACCGCCATGCAGTTGCTCATGCTGGGAGAGCGGATCGGTGCCGAGCGACTGCACCAGCTCGGTCTGGTCAACCACGTCACGGGCCCAGGCGAGGCCATGGGCCGGGCGCTCGAACTGTGCGAAGCCCTCAACGCCAAAGCGCCCAACACGCTGGCCAGCATCAAGGAGCTGGTCAACGACGCGCCCTACCAGCCGCTGACGGCTCACTTGAAGCAGGAACGCGACCAGTTCGTGAAAAACCTGCACCACCCCAACGGCGGCGAAGGCATCAGCGCTTTCCTGGAAAAACGCCCTGCCCGTTACTTCTGATCGCATCACCCAAGCCGACCCCGGGTCACACCCGGGACAGCCAGGCCCTCCCCCAGTCACTCACAAGACAGACGATGGACGAACCGATTCTGACAATGGAAGAACGCGAGGCGATCAACAGTGGTCGCTGGTTCACGAGCCTTTCCCCTTCACTGCGACACGACATTCTCCGATGCGCCTACGTCAAACGTTACAAGGACGGCGATCTGATCGTGGCCCGAGGCGACCCACCCACCGAGTGGACGGCCGTGGCCAGGGGCGCGGTGCGGGTGAGTTCCACATCCCTGTCGGGCAAACAGATCACCCTGACCTATGTGGAGCCGGGCGTTTGGTTTGGCGATGTGGCGATGTTCGATGGCGACCAGCGCACGCACGACGCCTATGCCCACGGCCTGACGACGCTGCTCTGCGTGTCGCGAAACGATTTCCAGAAAATCCTGTCGCAACACGTGGAGCTGTACGAGGCCCTGCTGCGTCTGCAGGCACGGCGGATCCGCAACCTCTTTGGCCTGGTCGAGGACCTCAACACCCTGCCCTTGCGCGCACGGCTGGCCAAGCAGTTGTTGCACCTGGTTCGCAGCTATGGCGTGCCTTGCCTGTCCAATGGCAGCGAAACCCGCATCGGCCTGCAACTGGCCCAGGAAGAACTGGCACAGATGCTGGGCGCTTCCCGCCAGCGCGTGAACCAGGAACTGAAGTCCATGGAACGCGAGAACGCCATCCGCATCGAGCCGGGCGGATTGGTGGTGCGCGACCGTGCCGTGCTGATGCGGATCGCCGAAGCGGACAACTGACCACAGAACGGTGGAGCCCCGAACGGCCATGAGTGAATCGCCCATCGTCCCTTCCACTCAGGCCTCTCAGTCAAACGCCAGCACCCAGGCGTTTGACCTGCTCGCTCTTGAACGCTGGCTGGGTGAGCAACTGCCGGGGTTTGCGGGGCCTTTGCGTCTGGAGAAATTTCCGGGGGGACAATCCAACCCCACCTACCGGCTGATCACGCCGGCGCGACACTACGTGATGCGGACCAAACCTGGCCCGGTTGCCCGGTTGCTGCCCTCGGCCCATGCCATCGAGCGCGAATTCCGGGTGATGAGTGGTCTGTCGGGCACCGATGTGCCAGTGGCCCGAATGCACACGCTGTGTGAAGACGAATCGGTCATTGGCCGCGCCTTCTACGTCATGGAGTGCGTGGAAGGGCGGGTACTCTGGGAGCAGTCCCTCCCAGGCATGTCACCAGTGGAGCGGCGGGCCCACTACCTCGAGATGAACCGGGTACTGGCTGCCCTCCACAAGGTGGATTTTCGGGCCTGCGGCCTCGCCGACTACGGAAAGCCTGGCAACTATTTCGAGCGCCAGATCGGCCGCTGGAGCAAGCAGTATCTGGCCTCCGTGACCCAGCCGATTCCCGAAATGGACCGGCTGATCGACTGGCTGCCCGCCCACATCCCGACGATGGCGAAGGACGAGTCGATGGTGTCCATCGTGCACGGCGACTACCGGCTGGACAACCTGATGTTCCATCCCAGTGAGCCTCGGGTGTTGGCCGTGCTGGATTGGGAGTTGTCCACCCTGGGTCACCCGCTGGCCGATTTCAGCTACCACTGCATGTCGTGGCACATTCCGCCGGGTCTGTTCCGCGGCATTGCGGGGCTGGACATTGCCTCGCTGGGCATCCCGTCCGAAGCGGATTACATCCGGCTGTATTGCGAACGCACCGCTTTCGTCACCCCCGAGCGGCTCATGACCGACTGGAACTTCTATCTGGCCTACAACATGTTCCGCCTCGCCGCCATTTTGCAAGGCATCGCCAAGCGGGTGGAGGACGGCACGGCATCCAGTGCCCAGGCCCGTCAGTCAGGCGCGGGCGCTCGCCCGATGGCCGAACTCGCCTGGTCATTCGCTCAACGGACCTGAACCCCTCATCCCCAAGGAGACCCCCATGCACTTCGACTACACCCCCAAAGTGAAGGCGTTCCAGGCCCGGCTGACCGACTTCATGAACGAGCACATCTACCCCAACGAGTCGCGTTTCTTTGCAGAGATCGCGGCCCATCGTGCCCGAGGGAATGCCTGGGTCCCCACCACCCTGATTGAAGAGCTCAAACCGAAGGCGCGTGCTGCCGGTCTCTGGAATCTCTTTCTGCCCCACTCCAGGCGGGCACCCGAAGGATTGAGCAACCTGGAATACGCACCCCTGTGCGAAATCATGGGTCGCGTCCCGTTTGCCCCCGAGGTCTTCAACTGCTCGGCCCCGGATACCGGCAACATGGAAACGCTGGAACGCTATGCCTCTGAAACGCTCAAGGACCAGTGGCTCGAGCCCTTGCTGCGCGGCGAAATCCGGTCGGCCTTCCTGATGACCGAACCGGAAGTGGCCTCGTCTGACGCCACCAACATCCAGTGCCGCATCGAACGCCAGGGCGACGAATACGTGATCAATGGCCGCAAATGGTGGTCGTCAGGTGCCGGTGACCCTCGCTGTGCGGTGTACATCGTGATGGGCAAGACCGACCCCGAGGCCCCACGGCATTCGCAGCAGTCCATGATTGTGGTCCCCGCGAACGCGCCCGGCGTGAAAGTGATCCGGCCCTTGTCGGTATTCGGCTACGACGATGCCCCCCACGGCCACATGGAAGTGGTGCTCGACAACGTTCTCGTGCCAGCTGGCAACATCCTGCTAGGCGAAGGACGCGGTTTTGAAATCGCGCAAGGACGACTGGGACCGGGGCGGATTCACCATTGCATGCGCTCCATCGGTGCCGCAGAGCGGGCGCTCGAACTCATGTGCAAACGTCTGAACAGCCGCGTGGCTTTCGGCAAGCCGGTTTCGGCTCAGTCGATCTGGCACGAGCGCATCGCCGAAGCCCGCTGCCTGATCGAGCAGGCCCGTCTGCTCACCCTCAAGGCCGCCTACATGATGGACACCGTCGGCAACAAGGTGGCCAGGGCCGAGATTGCCATGATCAAGGTCGTGGCGCCGAACATGGCTTGCCAGATCATCGACTGGGCGATCCAGGCCCATGGCGGTGGTGGCGTGAGCGACGATTTCCCGCTGGCCTATTCGTACGCCCATCAGCGCACCCTGAGACTGGCCGACGGGCCCGATGAGGTACACCGCAATGCCATTGCCAAGCTGGAATTGGCACGGCACACCCTCATCCGCAATGAAGTCGACATGCCAGTGACCCGTGGCTGCTGAAAGCTAGCCCAGGGTGGAGGAGCGAACCTCGGCCAGGCTTGTCAGCCCTTGGAGGACTTTTTCGATGCCATCCTGGCGGAGCGTTCGCATCCCTTCCTGAATCGCCAGCGACTGGATTTGCAAGGGCCTTGCACGGCTCTGGATGAGGTGTCGCATATCGGGCGAATTGCTCAGCAGTTCATGGACGGCCAGACGCCCAAGGTAACCGGTGTGCCCGCAACGATCGCAACCGTTGGCATGCGCTATCTGCAGCTGACCGTTCTTTCCAAAACGCTTGATCCAGTCAGCCATAAGACTGGCGTTGTCGCGAAAGGGGTGCTCGTCAGGAAGTTGCGCCTGGTAATCCGACATGAGTTCAAGCAGTTGCGCCTCGGGCAGGTCGTGGGCGGTCATGCAGGAACTGCACCACCTTCTGACCAGACGCTGAGAGAGGATGCCCTGTAGCGAATCGGCGAACGAGAACGGGTCCACACCCAGATCAATGAGGCGGACCACCGTTTCAGCTGCCGAGTTGGTATGGAGCGTCGAGAACACGAGGTGGCCCGTCAAGGCCGCCTCGATGGAAATTTCAGCGGTATCCTGATCCCGAATCTCACCGACCATGATCACATCCGGATCGGCACGAAGCAAGGCGCGAAGGGCTGCGGCAAAAGTCCAGCCGATCTTGGGATTGACCTGAATCTGACGCAGCCCTTTCTGGGTGATTTCAACCGGATCTTCGGCGGTCCAGATCTTTCGATCGGGGGTGTTGATGCGCTTGAGTGCCGAGTGCAGGGTGGTGGTCTTGCCGGAACCGGTAGGCCCCACGCAGAGGAAAAGCCCATAGGGCCTTTCCACAATGGACGCAAACTCGGACAGGTTGTGTGCACTCAACTGGAGCTTTTCTAACGGCAGCGGCTCGGCGGACGACAAGATGCGAAGCACCACATCTTCCATGCCATTGGCGGTGGGAATGGTGACCACACGAAGTTCGATCGCCAGACCACCAAACTTGGCAAAATTGATTTTGCCGTCCTGTGGCTTGCGCTTTTCTGAGATATCCAGGTCGCACATGATCTTGATGCGAGCGATCAAGGCGTTGCGGTAGCTTGCGGGCAGTTCGAGATAGGGACGCATCTGGCCGTCCACACGGAAGCGAATCACCACCTTTTCTCGACCTGCGTAAGGTTCGATATGAATGTCGGAAGCGCGCTGATAAAACGCTTCACTGATCATGGAATTGATCAGCTTGACCAGTGTATTGTCAGATTGTTCGAGGGGCTTCTCGTCCTCTGTATCCCTGGCTTCGTCTGTGAGTTCAACGGCCAGTTGCATCACATCAACTTCGGCCGTCTTGGTCTCAGAGGCATCTCCCGAAGAACTGGCGGGTTTGGAAGATTTTGTGGCGGAAGCCAGATCGCTCATTCCGATCTCGCGGTAAGCCTTTTTGATCTTCTCGGGCAACTCACCGCTGGCACTCACCACCGGAATGACCTTGCGCTGAGTGGTGAATTCGAGTTCTTCAATGACCTTGTACTGCAAGGGATCGGTCATGGCCACGACCAGGGTTCCGCCCTGGTCGAGAATGGGCATCACCTGCAGACGGAGAGCCAGCGCCAACGGGACCCTTCGCAAGGCTGATGTATCGACCGGAAACTTCGCCAGATCGACAAACGGGTAACCCATCTTGCGGGCAAAAGCCAGCTGAAGGTCCGCCGCTGTGACCAAGCCTTTTTCGAGCAATAGCTGTCCGAGTGGCTTTTTCTTCAAGCCGGTCTGGAGATGCAGAACGCTGTGAAGCTGCTCTTTGGTGATCTTGCCAAGGCCTAGCAAGGCAGCGCCGATCGGCACGGGTTTGAGATTTTTCTGGCGGATTACTGCATCCTTGAGTTCTTCGACTGTCTCAACGATTGACTTTTCGATGATCTCACCAAGCACATCTTCATCGACAAATTCTTCGATAAGCATGCTACTGGCAAAATCATTGTCCGATAAGATACTGACATCGCTGGATCGGTGTTCGAATTTCAGAATCCCTGCTTTTGGAACGAAAACCCGGTAAGGATCCTCTTCATTGCTGCCCTTCGGAAAAATCCACAATCCCTGTTCGACTTTCTGGTAACGATGGGAAATGCCAGAGTAGACGGAACCATCACGCAGGAAAACCGCAAACGGCCCAGCCATTGATTCGGAACCGGGCACCTCGGTCGTTGAAAAGTTCCTGTCAGTCGCAGGCAAGAACTTCACACTCAACCGTTTGACTTGGTTGAACTTCAAAGTGATGGCCTGTTTTCGACCGTTCGGGAGAATCTTGACCGTCCTTTTCTCGGTATCAAAGTCGGTCAACGCCCCCTGAACATTATTTCCTGCCCAGCCTTCGGCAGTCACATCCAATTGGGGATGCCCTTTTTCAAAGGAGTCATGCCGGTCGATGTTGGGCAAATCGAAAAATTTCGTGGTCATGATTAAAGATCCAGTACCCATTTGATAACGTTCTTGGCGAGAAATCCCAGCATACCAAAGGAGAGAACAAGAAACAGAATGAAGGTGCCGAACTTGCCTGCCTTGGATTCCCTGGCCAGGTTCAACACGATGAAAAGCATGTACAAAATAAATGCACCGACACCAAAGGTGAGACCAAACTGCGCTACCTGTCCTTCGGTGTAGCCAAATAGGGTTCCCTGCATACCCGACCTTTCAGACCGCAGGAACGCTGACCGAACCGGCGCGTTTCAGTTCCACATAGGCGTGCCAGCTGGCATGTCCCAGCCAGGGCACCACCACAATGAGCCCCACCATGAGCGTGAGCAGCCCCACCCCCACCAACGCCACAATCAGAAAGGCCCAGAGCGCCATGACAACGGGGTGAGAGCCAACCGCGCGCCAGCTCTGACCCACCGACTCCCACAAAGGTGCACGGGTGTCCACGAGCATGGGCAAGGTCACCACGCTGGAGGCAAAAACCGGGGCGGCCAGCAAGGCACCGAGCAGCACCCACACCTCAAACAGACCTGGTGATGGCGCCAGCACCACATGCTGAAGGAAATCGACCGGTTTCTCGATCGGCTGAGTGGCCCAGAGCGTGATGAGCCCCGCCGACGTCAGAACCCAGCCGGTTCCAGCCACGGCCAGCAGCAATCCGAAACCCATCAGGCGCCGGTCACCAGACAGCCAGATGTTCAAAATGGCCCTGCAATAGACCTTTTCACCGGTCGCCGCCTTCTGACTGACCGCATACAGTCCGGTGGCCAGCACAGGTGACACGATCAGAAAACCCGAAAAAGCGCCAGCCAGCCACCAGAACTGGTCTTTGGCCAACCAGAACAACAGGAGGCCAAACACCGCCAGCGCCAAGCCATGCAGCAGCCCTGGAACGGGATTGCCGGTGAGGTCCTTCCAACCCAGCCAGAGCCAGCGCAAAGGCGACAGCAGGTTGATGGAGGCAACGGGTTGAGGCGACTCGTGAAGCGGTGGCATGCCTGGCATTTTCTGATGGGCGACACCCCTGATTGGATCACAAAGGGGCACAGGCACTAAGGAGTTGCCGAGTATAAGGATGACCCGGTGCCTTGAGGACCTGCTCGGCAGGTCCGGTTTCCACCACTTCACCCGCCTGCATCACCATCACCTCGTGGGCCATGGCCCAGATCACGTCCACATCGTGGGTGATGAGCAGGTAGCTCAGGCCACGTTCGCGCTGCAGCCGCAGGAGCAGCTCGATCACCTGTTTCTGGACAGTCACGTCCAGTGCCGAAGTGGGTTCGTCCAGCACCAGCAGTTGAGGCTTGACGATGAGCGCACGGGCAATCGCCATGCGCTGGCGCTGCCCACCGGAAAACTCGTGGGGGTAACGCTGCAGCCACGCTGACAGCGCTTCACGCGGCAGGTCGGGCAGCAGCCCCACCTCGCGCAGGGTCTGCATCACCCGATCTCGCCGCTGGTCTTCGCCGAGTTCAGGTGAATGGATGGTCAGCCCTTCACCAACGATCTGTTCGACCGTCATGCGAGGCGAGAGCGACGAAAACGGGTCCTGAAACACCACCTGTACCTGCTGGCGCAGCCGACGTGCCTCGGGTGTGTTGGCCTTGCCCTGGGGCCAGCGCTGGCCCATGATCTGGAGGTGACCTTCGTGTGGATGCAGGCCCAGCGCCGCCAGAGCCAGCGTCGATTTGCCGGACCCGGATTCGCCTACCACCCCCAAGGTGGCCCCAGGCTGCAGGGCAAAGTCGGCCCCCTTGACAGCTTCAAAACGCCCGCGACGGAACCAGCCCGCGATCCCGGGCAAGGGCGTGGCGTAGGCCACCACCAACTCACGCGCG